>Ga0208849_1000004_pt1 | contig 508816 bp, 481 predicted proteins | sample NGESurdeep072012_10_FD_184470 | JGI IMG/M metagenome (GOLD analysis project Ga0208849, IMG submission 184470) | Arctic peat soil microbial communities from Barrow, Alaska - NGEE Surface sample 53-3 deep-072012 (SPAdes) | ecosystem: Environmental > Terrestrial > Soil > Wetlands > Peat ... | reverse complement strand
CTGAGGGCGCCACGGGCAGGCCGCCTATCTATCCCGCGGGGTTTTCTCCCCAAGGAGTTCAATCAGCGTGACCTGCCCTACGGGCATCATACAAGGAGTGAAGCCGACCCAAACGAGGGTCCACATAGTCAAAAATTCCATCTCCGGTAGCGTGTCGATTCCAAAACGCAACGGCTCTTCGTTCTTAATCTGCTGAACATAGGCGCGTTTGCTCATTACAATGTACGAGACCATCCAGCGGACCTTTTTGTAAGGTTCGCCGTTATAAATTCCGAGCCGTTAGGAGTGCGCGTGCTTACTCCCGCGGTGTTGTTCGGCGTGGGTCTTGGCCGCTTCCGACATATAATGGTTCGCTTGGTAGCTGTGGCCCTGAGCAGCGAGCGCGTAGTGCGCCGCCTGCGCGTGATCCGCGGCTTCATAATGTTTTGCGGCGAGCGCGTGGTATTTTGCGGCCAAGCGGTGGTGTTCGGCAGCCTTCGTATGGCGCTCGGCAGCTGGATGAGTCGCCATCGAGATTCTCCTTAGCCCAGAATCGTCATTTGGAAATCTGCGAGCTGCGGCTGCGCCACAGCACCGCCTTTCGTGAGCCCGGTATCCACCCGATGCCTGAGCCTTTAGAGGACGGCTTGCCGTTTCCCCACCTCGGGGTGCGGCCCGTGCTCGCGTGATTGACTCGTTGAGCAGAACTGAGCTACGCACAGGCTACGCGACCTGGCGCCTCTTCGGGGGTCGGCCGCCTTTCTTGCCGTTTGCGCGCACGGCCGCTGCTTTCTTTGCACTCGTCACGCTCCCGGCTGCTCGTCGTTGTTCGGCAATGCCGGAAATCAGCCGCAGCACTCCTGGAACTGAATAGTCGACATCGTCATTCACAATGATCGCGGTGCCGCCGGGCGCAAGGCGCGACTTGCGAAGCTCCGCAATTGTCAGACACTCGAATCCCGGGATCAACCGCCGGGGCACCGTCATGGTCGCACCGGAGAAAAGCTTAAGGGAGAATACGTCTGCGCGCTTATCGTAGCGCATCTCGCACGCATAGAACGGCTTCGTCTTCTCACCGCGGGCGCGCGCTCGAGCAACCTCTGCATTGAGTTTAGCATTCGAAGGTTCCCGATAGATTTTCACGATCCGTACTCCTCAAAGGTCCGAAGGCAAGCATTGCGGTTTTCGGCAACAATTCGACGGGCAAGGCGCACATCGGCGTTACTGACCCGACCCCGTATTTCGATCAACTGGACGGGCAAGAGAGCGATCTTGATGTCTGCGTCGCCACGATAGACGTGAACGTGGGGAGGCCCGTGGTCGCCGGGGATCACCCGCACTTCAAAAGCACGAGTCCGGACGACGGTCGGCGCCTGAATAGTATAAACCTAACGGCGTTAGGTTTCAAGCCCCACGTCTCTTTGCAGGTTGAGAATCAGATCACACAGTGGCTTGCAATTCTCATGTCCGACCATCGCGATTAATCCCCGGTGGCCAGCGCTGGGCGAGTATTAGGGGCAGATTCCCGGTTTGAGCTTGCCGACTCTCGCGAGGATATCGCGATCGAAGTCGTCACGAGGCTGAAGCTAATTAAGGCGTTCAGACAGAGGCAGCCATTCGATTTCAGCGTGCGAAGTCGCTCAGTCGCGGGCATCTGTCGTAAGGCATCGAGCGTTTGCGGTGGAAACCTGCGCGCCTTTTCCATGAAACAATCGTCGAGCATCTCAGCGACGAAGTCGCAATAGCGAAAGTACGCCTTCGGAGATACGAGCACTCATTTGCAGGACCCGTACCGTCGTCTTTAAAGTCGCCCTCGGGCCAGCGCGTCAACTCAAAACCGATCCCGGGACGGTTCAAGCGATCTCCTGAGGCGGTTCCTCGGCGACTTCGGTCGCGACTACAGAGGACCCCTTAGGATTGAACAACGGCACCTTGTTGAACTGCTCATCGATCGTCGTGGTCAGCGCCGGGAAGGGCATATCGCCACGGATCGTCGGCCATACCTGACGCATCCTTCCGACCATGTCGGCAGCCGCCTCCCGGACAATGCCGACCGACACACCAGCGCGCTTCGCCATGTGCTCGAACTGCTCGATCGTGACCTGCGGAAAATATCGCGCCGATCCTAAAGCGAGTCCGGTCTGGTTATGCTTGAGATACACCTTCGTGCACACGAAGTCGTAGGCCGGCGAGAGCCTGGGTGTCCTCCTATCCGGATAAATCCAAGACCAGTTTTTCAAATGCATGTCATTATTGCCAACACCCACGTTGAACACAAGGCGATGGACGAATTTGATCAGTTCGTCATTACCCATCGCCTGATAGATCGTCTCCGCGAGATTGGCAAATGAACGATTATCATATTTCGCGAGAGGATACTGCCGAAACACTTGATTCATGTCTTCAATGTGCACCTTGAGATCCGGCGCAGGACGATCGAAACGGTTCAGCGAGAGCGCGGACCCACGCAGCCCTTCTGCCTCTTCGGGAAGATTGACGATCCGGTCGACGTCGATCAGGCGCATCTCCGGAACCTCGATGCCTACCGCACGAGCAAATTGGAGCATCGCGAATTCGTTTTCCGGCACGTACTCAAAATGCACCGACGGCATCTTTATGACGCGATCGCCGCCTTGCCCATGCGCTCGTATCGTTAAGCCGCCAACGGCATTCTCGAGAGCGCTAAACTTCAACTGAACGCCGGCCAGCGAAAAGCGCAACAAGTCAGCGGCGAGCGGTTCGTTTTCTGGTCGACCTTCGGCACTCGGCGGCACAGGGCGGTGCTGAGGATCGTGCGCCGTTACCGCACCGGGTAGGTCGTCTCCGGTAACCCAGAGCAGCCCAAACTCGTCATCGTCCGGGAGGCTTGCACGGTAAGCGACGTATCGTCGCAGATCCGCCTCAGGCAACAAGTTCGCGAAGAAGGGCGGTATCTTACCTTTCTGTGGATTTGATTTCGTTCGAAGCTGGCGATATGCGTCGTAGTAACCCCAGCTAAGCGTCGGTCGCGCGTCAGCATTGACATACGAATCGAGAAAATCGAACGTAACAACGTCGCCAGGCAGGCGCGTTAGTATGCCGATATCCTCCCCGTACAATTGAACGTGTAGTGCGCTGGGCGCGTTTGCCGACATTACCATGTCTCGCCGGCAAGCGGCGGCACTTCGTCGCTGGCGGTCAATCGTAACGCAGCTTGAACTGCGGGAATGCTCTCACGTGGTACGAAGCTCGGCTCCATCTCGAGTGCGCGCGCGAACTCTAGCACAGTATCCCAGCGCGGCGTTCGCTTTTCGCCTTCCACGCGCGCCACGTACGTTTGTGTTTTGCCCATGCGTCGGGCAAGCTCGCTCTGCGTCAAGTTGAGCTGCTGACGGCGGCGGGCAAATAGATCCCCGATATGACTCTTTGGCCCTATCACAGCCTTATTATAGCCAATCAGTCATATTTTGGCAATATGTCGCCCTGGTCTTATTTTTGAAAATTTATGGCCAAGTCGTTATAAGCGCTTGGGGAGCGCGCCACCGGTATACTGCGAAACCGCGGAACCGGTACGTACTCAGGGTGACACGATCAAAGAGGCCCTTGCAAACGCGCGCGAAGTGATCGAGCTTTGCATTCTGTCGCGTCGCGACCACGGCGAAGGCGTCCCGCCGAGCGATGCCGGCGCGACACGCATAGAAAGCGTCGTCGTTTCGGTTCCGGCTGCCTAACGGCCAGCGATTGAGCGCGAGGTCTCCGGCGCTGGACGGCGCAAGGCTCGTACGTGCGTTGAAGCGCGCCGGTTTCGAGATCTCGAACGGCTCGAATATCACGGAGCCCTCGCGAAGCTCATCTCAACCGCTATTGGGAGAGGGGGCTCTGCCACGTCTCGGTACCTTAGAGGCCTTATTGTGTAGAGATTCTTCGTCCTGGTTTATATCCTCGTCCGGGCGTAAGTGTTGCGCCGGGTCGCCGACACGTCATTGTTGAACGCAAGCGCGAAAGGGGGTATGAGAATGTCACCGCGTTCTTTGATCCGCTTGAGCGGGCTGGCTTGCATCCTTGGTGGATCTTGCCTCGCTGCTTTCGTCTTGGTCCATCCATGGGATCAGCTGGTCGGCGCGGCGATCGCCCGGACTGAGCGCTGGCAGGTCGCGCATACCTTACACTTCGTGGGCGCGTTCTTTGCACTCGCGGGGCTCATCGGCATTTACTTCTGCCAGCGCGGGCGGCTCGGAATGACTGGAATGATCGGCTTCGCACTGAGTTTCGCTGGAAACGCGATGTTTCTGGGAACAGGGATGATCACAGCTTTTATCTGGCCGATGTTGGCGGTTTACGCGCCGGCGACCGTTGAGTTGGGCGGCGCGATCTTCAGTACACCGCGTAGCGCGCTTGCCTTCGGTCTGACCGCAGTCGCGGTGACCTTCGGGTATCTGACGCTCGGCGTCGCGATGTTACGAGCTCGAGTGTTTCCACGTTCGGCTACCGTCATGCTGATGGTCGGGGCGGTCCTTGGAATGTTGCCGCCGCATCCGGTCGGCATGCTGCCGTGGGGTGGCCTTGTTTTTGGGGGCGTGCTCTACGGCGCGGCCCTGGTTTGGTTCGGCGTCATTTTGATGAATGTTGAAGGCGAGAGCCGCTCAGTCGCGCCTCCGCAGTAGAAAACAATAGCGTAGCCAGACTCGCAACCGCAAACCCGCCGAACCACAGCCATGCGGAGAGTGAGCGCCAGTCGAACAATTTCGCATGCATAGCCGAAGCGATCAACACACCGACGGTAAACACGAGAGTGCCGGCAACCACTATGCGCACCTCGCGCCATGTCCGCTGTCGCGCCGCGTAGATGCTGCCGATCCCGTAGGATAGGAACGGCGCGCTGTAGATTTGTGCCAGGAGCGTTGAGATAGGCCACGGCCACACGGTCGTCATCACGTGCGGGACAAGCAGGAGGCCCAGTCCGAGCAACGTTGCGATCGTCCCCTGCACGTAGAAATGAGCTTGCAAACCGGCCGAAAGCGCACGACCAAAGTTCGGACTCAAGGCGCGCTGACGCCATACTACCCACGCTGCGACCAACGGGTAGCAGATATAGGCGAAGAACCAGAACCAGACCTGCGACCGTGACCAGTCAAAGGCTTCGAGATGAAAGAGCGAGACGAGCCCGAGCATCCCCGTCCAGATCGCCAGCATCGCAGTCATCACCCGGACCTCGCTCCAGTCTCGAGCGGCCATCCCGAAGACCATGTAGACGCATCCCGAAAGGTACATGGCGCCGAGAAAACGAGCGTGGAGCGGCGGCACGACGAACGGCAGGGCACTGGTGACGTGCGCCGGCTGAAACAATCCCCAAAACGCGACCCAGGCAGCAAAGCCGAAAACGAAGCCGAACAACACGCGCTGATAGAAACTCACGAACGGCGTTCGGTCGACCGGCTCCCGGAAAACCAGAAGCGTCGTGGCGACGAGGAGCAGGAGACTCGCTAATGCCACGATCCGGTCGTTTCGTTCCCAGGCGAATAGATCGATCGTTGCGACAAGAGACGCGACAACCAGCGTGGCCCAGAGCATCCAGGGCTTGCGTAACACCAGTCCGCCAAGGGTCAGTAACGTAAACAGCGCGACCCCCGCGACGAATATCCGAAACCCGTTCGCACCTTCGGCAGCAACGTGATGTGCAAAGAAGCCGAACAGGCCGACGAGTTGCGCAAGTATCAGGATGACGATCGCACGCACTGCCCAAGTCACGGAGGCTCAGCTTCCACGGAACGACGAGCCATTCCGCGTTGCTTTCGATTTCGGTCGGCGCGCGGCGTAGGTCGCTAGCCCGCCGTTTCCTCGTGAAACGCGCCGGGCGCAGTATTCATTCTGAGTTACCGTGGCCCGTTCTATGCTGACGATTTGCTTACAAACCAGATGGGAAGCGTCGGGATTAGCCGGGACTACTCAACACAACTAGGACGAGAAACCCTGACGAAACGGGCCTTGTCGGTACAGATCGGGACTCGTCGGGACGGCTCTTCACGCCTTTCAAGACCGCTGCATTAAACCGCTCTGCCATCTCTCCGCAAAGCATTGCGCCACATCGCCGCTAGACTGGTGCCATCCAGGTGTCATCTTTTCGATTCCACGTCATGAAGGGCTATTCTTTTCTGGAGTCACCCGCGATTCCAATGGAAACGAACGCTCCGGCAAGGTGAGGGGGAATCTCGGTGAACGGCCAAGTCGCCTCGATATTGGGTTTGAGTGCTCTATTCACTTGCGAAAGTAACGCGCGCCGTACACGTCAACATCGGCCATAGCCTCATCCAGCAGCGCTATTATCTCGGAGGACGTACGAAATGGCGAATAGGTACGAACTGAACCGTCACCGATTCTTGGCCGTGGTCGGCAAGTCTGCCGTGGTAGCCGCAGCATGTCAACCGCTCTTTGCGGGGGAGCCGGCCCTTGCCGCACCGTTCGTGCGTCAGGACATCGCGAGCCTCAATGCCGCGAGTTCCCAAATCGTATCGTACGCAAAGGCAGTTACAAAAATGCAGGCCCTCCCGTCGACCGATCCAACCAGCTGGGCCTATCAAGCCGCGATTCACGGGACGACCATGTCACAAGCGCTGCAGTCGTGGAACACCTGCGAACACAACACGGAATGGTTTTGGTCGTGGCATCGCATGTATCTGTACTGGTTCGAGCGGATCGTTCGAAGCAAGTCGGGCGACCCCAGCTGGTCGTTGCCGTTCTGGGCGTGGGACTCCCCGAGTGAACGGTATCTACCACCGATGTTCCGGAACCAAAGTAGCTCGCTGTACCTTGCAAACCGACACCCGAATATGAACAACGGCACCGGATCGCTGTCGGCAGGAGATGTCGACTACAGCGGAGCCTTCGCGACATCGGTTTACTCGACGCCGGGCCAAACCGGCGCGAATGACATTTTCCAGAACACGCCCCATGGGAACGTCCACGTCGGCGTCGGCGGGTTGATGGCCTCAATCCTTACCGCGGCGCAAGATCCGGTCTTCTACCTCCACCACGCCAACTGCGACCGCCTGTGGCAAGTGTGGCGCGCGAGCTATGGAGGAATCGATCCAGTCGGTGACTCGACATGGACCGGTAAATCCTACACCTTCTTCAACGAGAAGGGGCAGCCGATCAACATGAATGCCTGCCAGATTCTCAACGCCGCGCAGCAACTCAACTACGTCTACCAAAACGGACCCTCGTTGGCGCAAGAGAGTTGTTCCCCTAGATTCGTGTGTTGCATACCAATACGCAGATTTTTTCCGATGACTTTTCCGCCGATTCCACCGCTCGGCGACAACCAGGTATCCGTTCCGATACCAATCCCTCCGGATATTCGCGAACAGCTCTTGGCACTTGCGAAAAACCCGGCGCAATCGGTGTACTTACAACTCGAAGGCGTCGAGGCCGCTCGTCAGCCGGGGGTCGTCTGGGAGACGTACCTCGGATCTGTGGCAACCACGGCGTCTGATACGAACAGCCCGAGCTTCGTCGGTAACGTCGTACTCTTTGGCACCGGCATACGCGACGCGATGCCATCCATGTTTCGGCCGGCGGTGTTTGCGTTCAAGATCAATCGCGCGATCCTAGCCGCATTGGGGAACAGCAAGACGCTCGTCGTGACGTTCGCCCCGCGCGGCATCCTCATCAACGGCGCGCCCTCCCATCCCAAGGTGCAGGCGCCAGTCCAAATCGGGAAGATGAGCATTGTGGCCGAAACGATTAAAACCCCTTGACCTAGCCGCGCTGCGAGGTTCGTTGTTCCATCGCGGTGCACAAAGAACTCCGTTAGCATTTCCCTAAACTGAGGAGATTGATCTTGCGACACTTTGTGTTTACACTGGCGCTTGTTCTTGCAGTTGCCCCAGTCACTGCTTCCGCGGTGGTAAGGGACAGCGCTCCGGCGAGCGCGCCGATTACCTTCAGTGACGGATCGATCGCAACGACATTCGATCATTGCGGCGACGCCGACCGGTGCGCGACGATCGCATATCCAAATGGCGAGACACTGACAATCTATTCCGAAGGCGCGGCCTACTGCCAACCGTACGTATTACACTTTGTGACGGTGCGTGGTTCGTCCAGACTCTACGAATTTTCGCGCACGCTAAATCACGATCAAGTCGTAACGAACGCATTTGGCATACACTGTGGAAATAATCAGGCAACGCAGATGACGCTCGATCACGGACTGGTTCATCTTACCGTGGACGAATACATAGACGGATCGCTCCGCTTCATTTTCTCGCCGTTGCCAGCGACGAAATAGGGCGAGCGCGAACGCACCTAAATCCTACGGTAGCTCTCCTGTTGGGTTACGACGCCATCGAATGTGGTGCTGCTGTCGTCTCGGGTCAGACACGACAGCGTTCCAGATGTGCTTACCGAAGCCGCGCCCGCACGGGAGGGCATGCTCTTGACTCTGCTTACGGTTTGCTTACAAACTAGCCCGTTCTACTTGTATTTCTCCTTAAGTAAAATACTAGTCCGAGCAGCACGAAATCGACGAGCAGCAGCCCGTCTACCAAAATCCAGTGGGCGGGGTAATGGGATGCGGAGTCTATCGCCGTGACAGCGGCGTTGACCGCAATGGCCAGCCACAAGAACACGCTGCTCAGAGCCTTGTTCGTTTGCCGGCGATCCCAGCGGAAGTACGCAAGGCCCGACCCGATGAACGAGACGGCCGATAGAATAGCTGCAAACACCGACAAAGACGGATACGTCATGATTGCGCCAGCGTAGCAACTGAGGTCGCCGCGCGCAAGTAGGCTCGCTTCCGAGGGAGGGTCCGTGACAGCATGAAACGCTTGCGGCAAGGTCGAGTATGTCAAATTGTGCTGGACCGGGTTCTCGCCGCTCGCGATTTCTGGAACGCCTATAAGAACTGGGGCTGGCTCGCCGTGCCGGTCATGACGCTCTTGCTGGCGCTTCGCGCCTCGGTCTTGATTCCAAGCGTCATCGCGTCATGTCACGTTGACCGCGAGGGTGTCGTCGTTAGCGAAGCGGTCTTCAGACACTGCGTGGCGCTAACCCGCGCCGATGAGTACGCGACGCGGTTGATCATCTCCGGGCCGCTCGCCGGCGTCGCATACGTCGTTCTCTTCGTTAGCGCGCGTGGCGAAGCCGCGGGGCGCCGCTCGTAACCTTCGTCATCGCGGTGCTTGCCGTTGGCGTCGCAGATGCAAATCACCGTCTCTAACCAGACGTACGCGTAGCCGCCGAGTTTGCGGACACCGTGTCGAGGGCGGCGGCGGCTAGCTTGACCATTTAGAGGCGAGCGACACGACGCGCTGAAGCGTTCACCGTGAACATTCGCGTTTGGAGCCTCGCGCCACTGCTCATTCTAGCGCAGTTGGGCGTCTGCGCGCCCGCGTCGGCCGCCGATGAGATTCCCACCGCCGCGGCGATCCGAGAGAGAGTCGCTGCGGCCTCCGGCGCAGTCCCCGAGGCGTTCCGCGAAATCGATGAGACGACATCGTCGGATGGTACTACCACGGTCGAACACGATTACCGGCGCGGCAAAGACTTCCGTTTCGTCTTCGACAACGGGCCTTTCCATACGGAGCGGGGCAACCGCGACCACGAGGCCTGGCATATGAACGATAACGGCCAGGTAATCATCGACCAATCGGATCCCGGCGAGGCGACGGTCGATCCAACGACAACGACGGTATCGGCAGTCAGCAGCCCCACCGTCGGCTACGTCATCGCAACGTTGAACGCGCGCGGTAACGGCGTCAAGGAATACGTTGACGGCGCGGCTTGGCGCGTCGTACGCCGCGAGAGCATCACACCCAACGGCACCATCGTCACGACCTATGACGACGTCCGCTCCGACCACGGACGCACGTTCGCCCACCGGGTGCATGTCGACAATGGTTACGCACACACGTCGAGTGAACTGCACATCGTCGAGTACGTTCCTAGCGAAGTTGCCGCGAACGACGTACAGATACCTACTCCACGGCGAACTCTCGTAACGTTTCCGAAGGGCGTGACTTCTGTCGAACTTCCGGTCAAGTTTGGCCGCTCGCACGTCTACGTTCGCGTCAACATCGGAAACCGCGGCCTCGATTTCGTGCTCGACACGGGAGCAAGCGGGATAACGATCGATTCCGGCGTTGCGCGCGAACTCGGCTTGACCGAGTATGGAAAGCACTCCGCGGTTACGGCAGGACGTTATACGACGGCGCGAACGATCGTCCCGGAGATGCGTATCGGCGACCTTGTGATGCACGATGTCGCAGTCCAGGAAATTCCACAAGGCTGGCAGACGGCTTCCGATGTGAAGGAGGTCGGTCTCTTAGGCTTCGATTTTCTAGCCGAACTCGGCGTAACAATCGATTACGAACACGAACGCGTCACCGTTGTGCCGGGTGTAGCATACGCGCCGCCGACCGATCGGCAAACAGTCGCAATCGATGTCAGAATCGGCAGCGGGCAGCCGCGTACGAATGTCACCGTGAACGGAGCGCTCGGCGAACGATGGGTGCTCGATACGGGCGGCGCGGGAACGTTCATGATTTTCGACTACTTCGCGCGAAGGCATCCAGACGCACTGAAGGATCGCGGCGGGGGCCGCGATGGCCCCGAGCGCCAGCTGTACGGCATCGGCGGGGCGATCCCAGCCAAAGCATATCAGATCGCATCTTTGAAGCTGGCGAATCTGAACTTCGTCGATTTTGTAGGATATCGAGTAACCGGAAGCAGCTCATATGCCGCAAACGTGGACGGCCTCATTGGTGCAGACTTCCTACGGCTTTTCACGCTCGGCCTCGACTACCAAAATAGCCGCATCTATCTCGTTCCGAACCGGGCCGGGCGCGCTGCGATGGGAATCCGCGAATGAGCCCGCGCGCGTCATCGGCACGCCCGGCGGAGCATAAGGTACCGATCCCACGAACCCTGCGCGCGCACTGGCCTGGGAGTACGCCGGCTGAAGCGTTGACGTCCGACGCCGATGTTCTGCTAACCGTTTGGCTCCGGCCGAAAAAAGGCGGCGATCTCGACATCGCACGTGCTCGGAGCCTTGGCGCAACGCCCCCTCTCGAGCGACAGTATGCCGAACGAAAAGCTCTCAGCGAGCAAACCGACGCCGACCCGGCGGACATCGAGCGCTTTCGTACGTACTGCCAGGGCTTCGGAATCAGCATCGTTGAATCGCACTGGCGATCGGTCGTGGTGAGCGGCCCGGTCGAGCGCTTGGTCCAGGCGTTTGGTGCGACGGTCGCCATCTTTCTCGACGCAAACGGCAGCCGTTTTCGCCATCGTTCCGCCGCCCTTCACGTGCCGCCGGAGATTGCCGCGATCGTGCGCGGCATCTTTGGTTTGCATCAGTGGCCGCGCTCTAGCAGACTCGGATCCTTGCAGCGACACTCAACGCCGTTATCCGCAAGCCAGATCGTGACGCGATACGACTTTCCCGATGGGGACGGTTCGGGTCAAACGATCGGCGTCATGCAATTTCGCGGCGAGTTTAAGGCGGATGACTTCGAACGCTGCATGCAAGCGCAGGGCGTGGCCCCGGCCCCTCCGATCGTCAAACGGGTCGATAACGCAGCGCTTCAGCACGAATTCGAAACGACAAAAGATCTGGAAGCCGCACTCGACGCGCAGATTATCGGGGCGTTGGCACCGGGCGCGCGCATCGTCATCTACGAGGCGCCCGATGATGAACGCGGATTTCTCGACGCGATTCGAACCTCGCTCTTTGACGAAGAGTTCAAGCCGTCCGTTCTCTCGATCAGTTACGGGTGGCCGGAGAAGTTATGGACGCCGGTTGCCCTCGACATCCTCGATGAATTGTTCACCGTCGCGGCGCTCGTGGGCGTAAGCGTCTTCTGCTCGTCGGGCGACAACGGTGCGGAACTCGACTACGACGGAAAGCCGCACGTATTGGCACCGGCGTCGAGCCCGTTCGTCCACGCCTGCGGCGCCACGGCTCTTCTGTCCGATTCCGGGAACGAGCGCGAATCAGCGTGGGACAAAACAGGCGGCGGGTTTAGCGAACACTTTGACGTCCCGCCCTGGCAGAACGTCGTAAGGCCGGTGGCTGCCCAAAACAAAATCGACGCGGGTCGAGGGGTACCCGATGTTGCAGCTCAAGAGCTACCGGGCTACTGCGTCTTTCTCGACGGCACTGAATTAGCGCTGGGTGGAACGAGCGCGGTGGCGCCGATGTGGGCGGCGCTCGCAGCGCGGATTAACCAGCGTCTCGGAGCGCCAAGCGGTCTCTTTTCCCCGCTCCTGTACGGATCGGTAAAAAATCCGCTTCGCGAAATTACTGACGGAAACAACGGGCGTTATCAAGCGCGGGCCGGGTGGAACCCGTGCACCGGTTTGGGCGTACCGCTCGGAAGAGCGCTCGAAGCGACGTTACGTGGGGGCGGTTCCGCCGGCTAGTTCATACATCCAAGGGCATCATCGTGAAACGCCTTGTGCGCCGACTTGTATTTGTTGACCGCTTGCTGGAGCCGATCCTTATCGACCCCGGGTGTCGCTGCTAGCTTCTCGTGGAGCGTGTCGATCGATCGGGCGTGCGCATCGAGCGCGCGCGCGGCGTCGTCTTTGTTTGAATCGGCCATTTCAGATCTCCCGTAATCCGCCGGCCCATGAGGCCGGCCGCTTGAGTATCTTGGCTTATCGCCGTCACGCGCACAATCGCCTGCTCTCGTTAACCCGCTCACGCGATCGAGCGGGGAACGCCGGTTCCGGGAGCAAAGGGCGTTCGAGTCATGAGGACTGCCGGCTCGAGCCGTCGTTTGCGAGCCTATGCGTACGGTCTCGTTACTACTGCCATCGTGCTCCTGTTTGCGTTCGCGGAATGGTGGACCGAGAAATACATCGCCGACCGCTCGCGTTTGGCCGGCGCTGCGATCGAGATCGCGATCGTCCTGGTAGCCACGCTCGCCTTTCGGCCGATTCATCAGCGCGTGGAAGCCGCGGTGGAAGCCGCCTTCACGAAGCGCCGTCGGGAAGCGCGAGAGGCGTTATCCCGGTTGAGAAACGAGCTGACGTCGTATAACGACGCGCAGCAGGTTCTGCGCCGGATTATCGAAGGCGTCGACCATCACATGAATGCGACCGGATGCGCAGTCTATCTGCGACGCGATGCGTATCGAGCCGAAGCATCCTCATTTGACTCGCCGGCGGAGAGCGTCGACTTTGACGACGCGCTTGCGGTTCGCCTGCGGTCGACGGCGGCTCCCGCGAACCCGCGCCTGCTTCACTCGCTAGCGGCCGGAACGATTGCATTCCCAATGATGGCCGGCGGCGAGCTTGTCGGCTTCGTTTCGGTCGCAGTGAAGCACGATGAACTTGAAGCCGATGACCGCCAAGTGCTTGCCGCTCTCGCGGAAGGTGCGGGGTTGGCATTGCTCGCTCTGGATCCGCGACTGAGCGCGCAAGTTCTCAACGCACCTACGAACAATCTTCCGATCAATCTCCCGATCCTGATCGGACGCGACGAAGAACTCGCCGAGATCCAGGAGCTGTTCGAGCAAACGCGCTTGGTGACCCTGACCGGAACCGGCGGGATCGGCAAGACACGTATGGCGTTACAAGTGGCGGCCGACATGCCGCGCGCTGAAGATGGCGCCTGGTTCGTCGATCTCGCGCCGCTCGACGATCCGCTGCTCGTACCTAGCGCGATTGCCGACGTCTTCAATATCGCCGACGAAGGTGGTGCGCGAGCACTGATCGATCGCGTCGGCACGACCTTGAAGGCGAAACGGCTTCTGATCGTACTCGACAACTGCGAGCATCTGATTTCGGCGGCGGCCGACGCGGCCGAGCGCCTCTTACAAGCGTGTCCCGGAGTTCGGGTTCTGGCGACGAGCCGCGAACCGCTCGGCATCGCGGGTGAAGAGGCGTACCAAATGCCAACCCTTCCGGTTCCGCCCGAAGGCGAGAACATGACGGCGGAGCAAGTGCTGTCTTATGGTGCGGCGGCGCTCTTCGTCGCCCGGGCACACACCGCGCAACGCAGCTTCGCGCTGACCGACGAGAATGCGCCGATTGTTGCCGAGATCGTGCGCCGTTTGGATGGTATAGCGCTAGCGATCGAGCTGGCCGCGCCACGCATCAAAGTACTTAGCTTGCAACAACTCACGCGGCGGCTCGACGAACGCCTCAAGCTGCTATCGGGCGGAAGTCGTACCGCGCAGCCGCGTCACCAAACGATGCGTGCGTTAATCGGCTGGAGCTACGATCTGTTGAGCGACGCGGAGCAAAGCCTCTTGCGAAGGAGCGCGATCTTTCGCGACGGCTGGACGCTCGAGGCAGCCGAAGCGATCCGCTCCGATGAGCGGCTAGCCGATCGAGACACGCTCGATCTGCTTTCTGCCCTGGTCGAGAAGTCGCTGGTGGTCGTTGAGGTTCAAGGCGATGAGCGGCGCTACCGGTTCCTGGAGTCGACTCGCCAGTTTGCGGCCGAGCGATTGGACGAGGCGGGCGAACGCGAGGACATCGCCGCGCGACATTGCCGATACTTCGCCGAGGTCGCACTGGGTGCGAGCGACGCGTACTGGCAGACCGACTCGGATAGATGGACCGCCGAGGTGCGTCGCGAGCTTGAGAACTATCGCGCCGCGATAAACTGGGGGCTCGCCGGCGACGATGCGGTGGCGGCTGCGACCATCGTCGCCGGCTTGCGGTGGCTCTGGTATGCGACGGCGCGCCGCGAGGGGCGCACGTTACTCGAGCGTGCGACGGCAACGACGGCACGTGATGCGCCGGCGCGCGTGCGCGGTCTGCTCGCGCTCGCTGCGGCGGTTCTCGACAACAGCGCGCAGGCAGCGGTGCCGGCAGCTGAGGCTGCGCGCGAGCTTTCGGGCGGCGTCGATGAACTCGGTCGAGCTGAGGCGCTTGCGTTTCATGGGACTGCGCTCGGCAGAGGCGGTCGCATCGTCGAATCGGTCGCGTTTTTCGAGCAAGCACTTGAGGCAGTTCGTGCTACGCGTACGCCGCGCCTAATCGGCTGGGTCCTTAACATGGCGGCATACTGGTTCGGCGTAGCCGGCGATAGCGCGGGCGCTCGCATACTCTTCGACGAGGCGGACGCGGTGCTGCGCCCCTGCAAGGATGCCTGGCAACTCGCGCGACTGCAATTGCACCGAGCCGAGTTTCTGTTCGCTGAAGGCGATCTTGAAGAAGCGCTGGCAGGCGTTGGCGAGGCCGAGGCCATCTTTCGCGAGCGCAATGCCGATTCGGGTTTATGCGTATCGGTGCTCAATGCCACCGCGTACAGGCTCGCATTAGCGCGTCACGAGCAAGCGTGGACATCGGCCCGCGAAGGGCTGGAGCTATCGATGCGACTGGACAGCTCGATGTCGGCAGCCTGGGCCATCGGGCATCTTGCGCAGTTGGCTGCCGAAGGCGGTGACTCGGAGCGAGCGACACAACTGCTCGGTTATACCGACGCCGCCTATCATGAAACGGGCAGCGCTCGGGCGCCAACCGAACAGAACGGCTATGACCGCGCGCTCGAACTGATTCGCGCAACGCTGCCGGACGATCGCATCCGCATTCTACTGTCCTATGGAGCCGCGATGCCACCGGATGTCGCGGTCGCCGAGGCTATGGCGATTCCGCGACCGTGAGCGCCAACTAGCGTTTGGGCGCGAGCGACCACGTGCCGACGTTCCAAAAGACACCGTCGAGCGAGCCGGTCGGTCCATGCAGACTGTCCGTGAAGACGTCGAGTTCGTTTCGCTGATAGAGCAGCACGAGCGGCAATTCCTCATAGACCAGGCGCTGCAGCTTCGTGTAGATTGCTTTTCGTTCGGCGGCTACATAGGTGGTATTTCCGCTTCGCATGAGTTCGTCGATGCGCCGATCGCAGATTCGCGATTTGTTATAACCGTGCGGCGGAACGTTCGCGCAGGCAAACTGATCGGTCGTATCGGGGTCGTCGCCGTTAATGAACCCATAGAGCGCCATCTGAAATTTTCCGCCGTATACGGGCCCCCCGTTGTTCACCGGAGCCGAAAATTGCGTAGCGGTGTATTGCTTGAGCACCACCTCCACGCCGATGGCGCGCTCGTACTGGGCGATCGTCTGAGCGATGATCGTCGCGCTCGGAGTCGCCGCTTGAAAGACGAGCAGCAGGCTGAGCGCGCGACCTTCCTTGTGGCGAATCCCGCCGGCGCCCGAGCGCCAGCCGGCGGCATCGAGCAGATGACGCGCGGCGCTCGGGTCGTACTGAATATCGGGGAAAGCAACCGGATCGTGAGCCCATCCGAATAATCCGCGTCCCGCGTTGCGGCTTGAGACCGCGCCGTGAAGGCTCTTGCTGACGACGCTCGACACGTCGATCGCGACGGCGAGGGCGCGGCGGACCCGCACGTCACGCGTGATGGGGTCCTGCGTGTTGAAAATTACCGAGCCGACCGCGCCGGTCGGAAAATTCGCGAGCTTATAACCAGCCAAAGCCTTCAGGTTCGCGTATTCGCTGTAGTCGGGAACGTTGAAGAAGCCGCCGGCCTCGCCGCTACGGAGCAGATTCAGCGACGCTTGCGGATCGGGGACGAAGCGAATGACCATCCGCGCGATTTTTGGTTTTCCCGAGAAATAATACGGATTCGCCCGCATCTCGATTGAGTCGCCGCGCGACCAGTGGACGACGGCGTAGGGTCCCGAGCCGATCGGCTGCGAATTGAATGCAAGCTGATTGAAATCCGAATATTGCGCGAGCAGGTGTTTTGGAAGTATCGGGAAGCCTTGTGGTGCGAGCACCGCCGTGAGAATGGGTGCGAAGGCGTGTTTTAGATGCAGCACGAGCGTATACGCGTCCCGCGCTTCGGTCTTTGCGACGATATCGTAACCGAAGCGCGACTGCACGTTGTTGTTTGGGTTATTGATCGCGTCGATCGACCAGACGCAATCCTGCGCCGTCAGCGAATGGCCGTCGGCGAAGCGCAATCCTTTGCGTAGATGATAGACGAGCGTTAATCCGTCTCGGCTGATTCCGCCGTTCTCGACCGTGGGAGGGGCGATGGCGGCATCCCCCACGAGCCGGCCGCGGTCGTCATACTTGACGAGATACTGGAAAAACAGTTCGCCCCACTCGGTTGAGGAGACGCCATTTTCAAGAGCCGGATTGAGCGACGTCGGTTCGCGTTGCTGGACGATCGCAAGCGAGTCGAGCGCCACGCCGGAATGGCTCGCCGAGAGCGAAGCGCAGCTCGCAAGCGGTAGGATCGCGAGCGTGAACCCGAATACCCGAATCGCGATCAAATCCATAGCGCGCTCCTTAGCTCGGTACAGGACAAGATGCCGCCCAATTCAGCGCTCAGCCTGCTAGGGCTTGCCGTGCCGTCGCGCAAACCTCTCAGGGATGCGTCGTTTTTTCTATCGTCTCGCCCTGTTATCGCTATTTGCTTGGCTCGCTCTGGCGGGCCGGAGTACTGCGGCGGCTCCGCTGCTCTTGCGCGACCCGACGATCAGCAAGACTCAGATCGCCTTCGTCTACGGCGGCGACATCTGGATCGTCGGTCGCGAGGGCGGCGACGCGCGACGGCTCGTCACCGGCATGAACCTGGAATCGGCGCCGTACTTCTCTCCAGACGGCTTGCGCGTCGCGTTCACCGGCAACTACGATGGCCATCCCGACGTCTACGTCGTCTCGGCCTCGGGCGGCGATCCGCATCGGCTTACCTATCATCCCGCGGGTAATCGCGCGGCGGGTTGGACCCGCGACGGTTCGCGCGTCCTCTTCGCTTCCGGCCGCACCAGTGCGAACGACTCCGGCCATCTCTACACGGTGCCCGTCAGCGGTGGTTTTCCGGCGCAGCTCCCGCTTTCGATGGCCGAAAACGGTTCATACTCGCCCGATGACAGCCATATCGCATACGAGCCCTTCTTCCACTGGGAGTCGTTCTGGCAAGGATATCGCGGCGGTCAAACTTCGCCGATCTGGATCGCGGACTTGGCCGACTCGAGCGTCGTGAAAATCCCGCGCACTGATTCGAACGACACCACGCCGATGTGGTTGGGCAACACGGTCTACTTTCTCTCCGACCGCGATGGTCCGGTCACGCTCTTCTCTTACGACACAAACGCACGCAAAGTCGCACGCGCCCTACCGAGCGAAGGCTTCGATATCACGTCGGCCTCGGCTGGACCGGACGCGATCGTCTACGCACAGTTCGATTCGCTGCACGTCTACGATACGCAGAGTCATGTCGCGCACACCATCCACGTTAACGTCGCCGGCGATATGCCGCAGGTTCGCCCGCACTGGGTGAAGGTTGGCGGCCGGATTCAAAATGCAAGCATCTCCCCGACCGGCGTGCGCGCGGTCTTCGAAGCGCACGGCCAGATCTTCAGTATCCCGGCCGAGCACGGCGACGTCCGCAATATCAGCGGCGCAAGGAACACCGCGAACCGCGACCCGGCCTGGTCACCGGACGGCAACTGGATCGCGTATTTCTCGGACCGCTCGGGCGAATATCAACTGAATATCCGCGATCAAAAAGGTCTCATTCCGGCGCGTGCGATCGATCTCGGAACCGCATCCTACTTCTATTCGCCGGTTTGGTCGCCCGATAGCAAGAAGGTCGCGTACATCGACAAGCATTTGAACTTGTGGTACGTCGATATCGAGCGTGGTGCACCGGTCAAGGTCGCGACCGGCGAGTACGGCGGCTTCGGACCCTCGGACTTCGATCCGGCCTGGTCGCCCGACAGCCGCTGGATCACCTACACCAACACGCTCGCGAACCTGCTGCACACCGTCTTCGCCTATTCGCTCGATGACCGCGGAACGCATCAAATCACCGACGGGCTTAGCGACGTGCGCTATCCACAATTCGATGCGAACGGAAAATATCTGTACTTCACCGCCAGCACCAATAGCGGTTTGACGACGGCCGGACTCGATATGGTGAGCGATCAGCATCCGGTGAGCAGCAACGTGTACGTTGCAGTCCTTCGCAGGGATCTTCCATCGCCGCTAACGTTGCAAAGCGACGAGGAGGCCGTCAAGAAGGAAGCACCCGTCGCAGTCGAAGCCGGCGCGCCGACCCCGGCGCCAAAGAAACCGGATGACTCAAAGAGCAAGGTGACAATCGATCTGGCCGGCATCTTACAGCGCATCGTCGCACTGCCGATCCCAGCCGCAAATTACACCAATCTCAAAGCCGGCAAAGCCGGCGAGATATTTCTCGTTCAGGCACCGCTCGTCCAGCTCGGCCCGGCGACGCTCTCCGTCATCAAGTTCGACCTCACCTCGCGGAAAGTCGTCACGCTCGCGGCAGGAGTCTTCTCGTTCTCACTCTCCGCAAACGGCGACAAGGCGCTTTACGGTCAGCAGGGCGGCCGCTGGTTCATCGCCGATACCAAGGCCCCGGCCGTCCCCGGCGCGGGAGCGCTCGACACGAGCGGCATGGAAGTCTTCGTCGACCCGCACGCCGAGTGGGCGCAGATGTACCATGAGACGTGGCGCATCGAGCGTGACTTCTTCTACGACTCACACTATCACGGCCTCAACATCGTGGCCGCGGAGAAGCGCTTCGAGCCGTATCTGGCCGGCGTCTCCTCGCGCGACGATCTGACATTTCTCTTCGAAGAGATGCTCAGCTATCTTTCGGTCGGCCACATGTTCGTGCGCGGCGGAGCGCAGCCCGACGTTCCGCGCGTCGACGTCGGCCTGCTCGGCGCCGACTACAAAGTCGAAAACGGCCGCTACCGCATCTCGAAAATCTACAACGGCGAGAACTGGAACGGCGCGCTACGTGCGCCGCTCACGCAGCCGGGGACGAACGTCAACGTCGGCGACTACCTGTTGGCGGTGAACGGGCACAAGGTCGAAGGAACCGACGAACTCTTTTCGTTCTTCCAAGAGACCGCCGGCAAGCAGACGGTCATCACGGTCGGCCCAAATGCCGCGGGCACGGGCTCGCGTGAAGTCACGGTCGTTCCGACCGCGAACGAGTTTGCGCTGCGCAACCTGGATTGGATCGAAGGCAACCGGCGCAAAGTCGACGAGATGAGCGGCGGAAAACTCGCCTACGTCTACCTTCCCGATACCGGCTTAGGCGGTTTCACGAACTTCAACCGCTACTTCTTCGCGCAAGTCGGCAAAGAGGGCGTCGTTCTCGACGAACGTTACAACCATGGCGGCCAGATCGCCGACTACATCATCGACTATCTCAATCGCAAACCGATGAGCATCGTCAAAGAGCGCGACGGACGGATCACGATCGATCCGCCGCTCGCGATCTACGGCCCCAAGGTCATGATCATCAATCGGTTCGCAGGTTCGGGCGGTGATGCGCTTCCCTGGTACTTCCGAAAGGCGAACCTCGGGCCGCTCGTCGGCGAGCGCACATGGGGCGGTCTCGTCGGAATCGGCGGCTATCCGCCGTTGATCGATGGAGGCTCAGTGACGGCGCCGCGCATCGCGATTGGCGGGCTCAAGGGCTCATGGGAAGTCGAGGGTCATGGCATTCCGCCCGACGTCGAAGTCTGGCAGGATCCGAAGCTCATGCGCGAAGGACACGATCCGCAACTCGAAGCCGCGGTCTCGAAGGCGATGCAACTGTTACGCGCTCATCCCGTACCGACGTTCAACATCCCGCCCTACTCCGACCATCACCCGGTGCTCCCCAAGGAGTAAGCCTCAGCGCGGCTTAGGACGGCCCCTCGATAACGCGCACGAAGTTCTTCGGGTGAATGTACGTCGCGAAGGCCTTTTGGATCGCTGCCGAGTCCGTTGCGAGGAAGCGTTGCGCGTCGATCTGCGTTTGGTCGAGCGGCAGCCCGTCCGAGGCCGCATCGAGCAGCGCGTTTGCGATGGAAGCCGAGGACGAATTTGCGACGACGGTTCGGCGCACAATCGACGCTTTCACGAGCGAGAGTTCGAACGCACCGACAGGCTCCGTCTGCAGCTTTTCGATCTCGGCATCGATCATCGCGGAGATGCGCGGTTCGTTTGACGGCAGACAAGCCAATTCGATCGAGAACTCCGAACGCGCCCCCTTCGTCGTGAAGCGCGATCCGACGCTGTAGACCAGGCCGGCGTTCTGACGCAGATCGCGGAAGAGCCGGCTCTGTTCGGGGCCGAGCGAGCCGCCGCCGAGAATCGCGTTGCCGAGCAGCAGCGCATAGAAGTCCGGATTGGAGCGTGCGAGCCCCACCATCTGGAAGAACATGACCGAGTCCTGATTGGTCGGAATCGAGATGTGCACTTCGCCGGCATGATTGAGTGGAACCGCGGGTAGATCGAGTGTGGTGGGCGCCTCGCTCGTCGCGTGCCACGAATTAAAGGCGCGTTCGATTGCGGCACGGGCTGCCGCGGGCGTCACGTTTCCTATGACGACGATCGTCGCGAGGTCGGGCCGAATCGTCTTTGCGTAATAGGCTTTGACGTCGTCAAGCGAGAGCGATTGTATTCCGGTCACGCTCGGCTCGCGTAGGTCTGGATCGCCGGGCGGCAAGAGTTCGCGCGACGCACGCCGCATCGCGAGCGAGGACGAGCCGGTCAGCGTCGTCGCAAGTTCGTTCGCGACGCGACGGCGCGCCAGATCGAAAGTCGCCGCGTCGAAACGGGGCTGCAATTCGTTTTCAGCGAGCAATCCGACCGCGCGATCGAACGCGGCGGCCGTGGTCTGCGCCGAGAATTGGGTTCCAGCCGAGATCGTAGAATCGAGGTCGTCCTGTGCGCGCTGGAATGCGTTCCGATCGCGCGTCTGCGTCCCGAAATCGAAGATCGTCGCGAGCACCGACGAGACGCCTTCTTTTCCAATCGGCTCTTGCAGTGCCGCATTAGTTCGGATGCCGCCGACGACGAAGACCGAGTTCGAGATCGTCTCCGGTTGCACGATGAGCGTGATGCCGTTGGCAAGCTTCGTGCGGGTCGGCGCCAAGCGGGACGGCGTAACGGCGACGTGCGCGACGAGCTGGGCGGCCCAATCGGGCAGATGCGTATCGGCCGGCTGCGCCGCGAGCGGTTTTTCGGTTCCCGACTGCGGCGCGGACGGCGGCGCATTCTGTGACGCACCGCCCGACGGCGTCAACGCGCCGACGATCGCATGCTGCGGATCGAGATACCGCTTCGCGACGCGGTTCACATCGGCGAGCGTGATCTTGGCCAAGAGCTCTTGCTCGTGGGCGATCGAGGGCTCGCCGTCAAGCGCGATCGTCGTCGCCCAATCTGACGCAAGCGCCGAGATCGAGTTGCGGCTCTGCTCTTGATCTGCGATCAGCCGCCGTTTGGTCGATTCAAAGAGTTCGCTCGGCACGCCGTTCTGCACGTACGAGCCTACGATGCCCTCGAGCCGTTTGGTCATCCGGTCGGGGTCATCGCCCGGCCGCAGCGCCGCCGAAGCGAACCCGAGTTGAGCATCGGGAGTGTACGGAAACGTAAGCCACTCGCCTTCGAGGGCTTCGCCCGTATCGACCAATCCGTGCAACAGACCACGTGGCGAATCCAGAATCGATTGCAGGACAAACGATGCAAGAAAGTCAGGATCGGTGATGCCCGGGAAGCGGTATCCCACGACCGCCAGCGGATAGATCAGCGTCGTCGGCCGGCTCAAGACCGTGCGCGGGATCGGTTTGAATCGCGATGCGGCGTGCGCGGGCACGATGCGGGACGGAATCGAGTCGAAACGCGCACGGATCTGCGCCAGCGTCGCCGCCGGATCGACGTCGCCGGCGACGACGAAGACGGCGTTGTTGGGCGCATACCAGCGCTCGTAGAACGACTTGATCTCGGGTCCGGTCAACTTGTCGAAGGCGGATACGGTGCCGACGCCGTGATGATCGTACGGCGAGCCGGCGAGCGCGACTGCTTCGGCTTCGCGAAAGAAATCGCTGCCGGGCGCCGATTCGTTACTGAGCACCTCTTGTTCGATCGCGCCGCGTTCGTTCTCCCACTGCGACTGCGCATCCAGAACGTCGCGCATCCGGTCCGCTTCGACGCGCAAGATAGCATCGAGATCTCCAACCGGAATCGTGAATTGGTACTGCGTGATCGTGTCGCTCGTGCCCGCATTAAAATCGCCGCCGAGCGCGGTCGCCAACGTGCCGAGTTCGCTCGTCGACAGATTCTTCGTTCCCCGGAAGAGCATGTGCTCTTGCGCGTGTGCCATTCCAGGATAGCTTGCGGGATCGTCGCGCGAGCCCACGAGGTAGGTCATCACCGTCGAGACGACCGGAGCGATCGTGTTCCGGACGACGATTACGCGCAAGCCGTTGGAGAGCGTCGCTTTAAGCACGTCGCCCTGTGCGGCCGGCTGCGCGCTCGAAGCGCTCGTCAGGATGACCGAACTCAGTAGCAGGAACAGCGCGACGCGCAGACGGCGGCGAAACGAAGGTGAGGGCATCTGCCCTGCTACAACGCGGCTCGCCGAGATGCCTCGAAGAGCGCCGTCAAACGGTGCTTGCGTCGACGATTGCAAACGCGAGCGGAAAGCGCGACTGACCGGACGGCTGCCTGAATCGAGCCATGTGCGTCTCGACGGCGTCTCGCGCTTTCTCAAGGTGCTCTTCCGGGATGCCCATCACCCCGAGCTGGACGTCGTCGACCAGCGCATCCTGCGGTGCATCGACCTCGATCTCGAACGTCGTCCGCCGAAGGGCCGAAAAGCCGGCGCCCTCGAGAATGCTCGCGGTCCAGGCCGGATCGGCGAGCGCAAACGGCCCGGTCGGGCTCTTGCCCGGCGCCGGCGGCACCGGCGGCGGTACGAACTCGGCGAGAATCGGCGCGAAAAACCATGGGTTCTTCGCATTTGATTGCCAGCATGCGAAGCGCAAGCGGCCGTTTGGCTTCAGTTGCGCACGCAGGTTTGCAAACGCCACGCTCGGCTCGTCGAAGAACATGACACCGAACTGACTCATCGCGACATCAAACGGACCGCCTTCGATGCGTTCGCCGCTCTGCATGTCGACGATTTGGAACGCAACATTGTCCACGCCGGCGTGCCGAGTTCGCTGTAGTGCAAGTTCGGTCATCGGCTCGGAGACATCCGCGCCAACTACGAAGCCGCCTGCGCCGACGGCGCGGGCGGCGGCGAGGGTTGTCTTACCCCCGCCGCTCCCGACATCGAGGACGCGTTCGCCCGGTTGTAACGCCATCCCGTCGAGCAGAAATGGCGTGATCGCATCGGTGAGCCGTTCGCGTTTCGGCCAGACCGTCAACCAGCGTTCGTCATTCCAATACTCCGCAGTACCGGAACGCGAGCCACCGCTCAGCGGCGAAAGCCGGACCGGCCGAAGAAACCTCGTCCGCCGAAACCGATTCTCAGGCTAAACGACGGATAATAAGGATAGTACGGGTAGACGTATACCGGGTACGGATTGTAGACTGGATACGACGGATAGACGTACTGCTCGGGATACGGCACGTATCCGGGACCGTAGGCCGGAGCGTTATTATTCGGAACGTCGATCTCGAACGCGGTGAACGACGCGCCGTCGTTGTGACCGCGGATCGTCACCGACATCCCGCGCGTGAGCCGCAGCCCGGTCGGCTGGATGATCGTACCTTCACGCAACGCGACGCGATCGACAAATCCACGCTCGTCGTTGAGCATCAATTGATAGTGGCCATCGAAGCTTGAGATGCGACCGCGGATCGATTCATCGCGATGCGCGTAACTCGGCTGGGCTTGCGCTGCGACCGGAGCTACGAGCGCGACGATCAAGAGCGCTCCAAGAACCGGTCGTGCAATCTGTTGCAGTCTCATGAATACCCCTCCAGACCTTCATTATACCCGCCTTTGCAAGGCTGGCCAGCCCGGTTGCGACGGCTTCCAATCCGAGCGAGGGCTCCCGCCTACCGGAAGAGCGCGTTCAGTTCCGCGTACGGAATGCGGTGCCCGGCGAAATCGAAGGTCCCCACGTCGCGCACCTCGAGCGCGGCGGCTTTGAAGCAAGCCATCGCGTACGCCATCGGCGATGACCCGAGGCTGACTCGCTTGACGCCGAGCGACTTCAACTCCGCAAGGGGCGGCGTGCGTTCGTTCGCGAGCACGTTGAGCGGAGCGTCGAGCCCGCGCACGAGTTGCGAAATCTCAGCGCGGTCGATGCCGCCGGGAACAAAGATGCAATCGGCGCCCGCCTCGAGATAGCGTCGGCCGCGCGACAGCGCCTCGGCCATGCGTTGATTCCGCGGTATATCGCCGGCATATAGGAACGCATCGGTGCGCGCGTTGATCACGAGCGGAACGCCGAGTGTGCCGGCGATTCGCCGCACCGCTCGCACGCGGTCGGCCTGTAGCGCGGCGTCGATCAACGGGTCGGCTTCATTCCCGGTACCGTCCTCGAGATTCAGACCGACCGAACCGCACTCAATCGCTTGACGCGCGGTCTCCTCGGCGCTCTCGATCGTACTTCCATAGCCGGCTTCCAAGTCGGCGGTGACCGGCAAAGCGACCGCGCGCGCGATGCGTGCGACGGATTCGAGCATCAGCGCCGGTGGAATCGCTTCACCATCGGGATAGCCCATCGCGTTTGCGATGCCGGCGCTCGTCGTTGCGATGGCCGGGAAACCGAGGCTTTCGATGATACGAGCACTCGCGACGTCCCATGCATTGACGAGTACGAGCGGCACGTCCGCATGATGGAGCGCGCGCAGGCGCTCAGCTTTGGCGGCTTGTTGCTTGATCTCGACTGAGGTGCTCACGGCGCCGGGCTTCCCGGCGCCGGGTTTGGGTCCCTAGAACGCGCCGAGTCCGGATGGGCCTCCGAGGCCCGCGGGACCACTGTAGCCGGGACCGCCGTTGCACAGGTAGGCCGGCGAACACTGGCCGTTCGAACGCGGCACGACCGGCGTGAATGAACTGGCGTGAGCGTACAGACTGGACGTGTCGCCGAGTTGCGTGCCATTGCCGGCGAGTGCGTACATGCCGGCGACGAGCGGCGCACCGACGCTGGTGCCGCCGAATTCGTTCCAACCGCCGACACCGCTCACGTATGCCGAGACGCCCGTCGCAGGATCGGCGACGACGGCCAAGTCGTTCATCGTGCGCTTGCCGCAACCGGTATCGCGCTGCCACGATGGTTTCGCCGCAAACGCACTGCAGCCGCTGCCAGTCGCCGGCCACACGGCCTGCGCCCAGCCTCCGAGATAATGGATCAGCGACGTTCCGCCGACCGATGTCACCTGCGGAACGTCCGCCGGAAACCCGACGCCGTAGCCGCGATCGCCCGCGCCGGCCGTGACCGGAATGCCCTTGTGAACGTAAGACGATGCGTACTGCATCACCTCGGCCGACTCGGGCGCGCTGTAACTGTTGCTGATGACGGTCGCGTGATTTGCGGCGGCCGTATTGACCGCGGCTGCAAGGTGCACGATATCCGCGTCTTGCGCTTCAATGACCATGATGTGACAGAGCGGGCAGACCGCCGAGACCATCTCGACGTCAAGCGTCGCTTCCTGCGCCCAGCCCGCGTCGGCGACCGGCTTCACGCCGTTCCCCGGGATGATGCTGAGGCAACCGTTGCTCGTCTTGCACGAGCCCAAGCCGAAGGCGCTGCGGTAGATGTTGAGATCAGATTCAAGCGCCGGTGCGTCGTAGGCCACGACGACCGCGACGGTCTGATTGCGGCCGGCCGAAGCGGAAGCACTCGCGAGACCGTAGGCCGCTTGGAGGTCGGCCGGATGGTGCCCCGGGGCCAGCAACGCCGGAAGCAGTGGATTGAGAATGGAGAGGATGTCGCTGCGGTACTGACCGTGGCACTGCGCAGCGGCCAGACTCGTCGACAGCTTGCAAATCGGAAACGCCATGATGCTAATCGGCGACGACGATAGAATCGGGAACGCCGAGATGCTGACCGGGAAGGCCGAGATGCTGATCGGAAACGCGGAGATGCTCGACGGAGTGCGCGCGGACTGACTCTCAGTCTGCGTCATCGCGGGCAATCCCGCGACGTTGGTTCCGGAAGAACACCCGGTTTGCGTGAGGACGATCAGGGCGGCGAAGATGCCGGCGAATCCGGCGTTTCGTAAGGATGGACGCATTCGGCGTAGCTCCCATAGAAGAGTCGCGCAGTGAGGGCCCATCGTACCCCAAGTCACACAAAAAAGCGTGTGATGCGGCGCACAGCATGTCCCGAATCACTCATTTTCGCGCGTCAGTCGACGACGATGGCGGCCTGCATGTACGGATGGTAGTCGCAGTGCAGCGCGTAACGGCCCGCCTTCGTGAAGGTGTGTCGCCAGCTGGCGCGCGGATCGATCGCGCCCGATGCAAACGATTTATCGGCCGTGACGAGCGCGTGCGCTTCGTCGTCGGCGTTCACAAAGGTCACGGTTTGACCGGCTTTGATCTGCAACTGTGCCGGTTTGAACTTAAACGATTTGATCACGATCGTCAGCGGAGCCGCCGGCGCTGCCGCCTCCGCCACGGTTCCGCGCACGGGACGCGCTTCCAAATCGGCGAGGCGCCGGTCCGCGAACAGATTCGCGGGTGACGCCGAGCGCCGGTCGACGCGGGTCAACTCGATCGTGCGATCGAAGGCATACGTCAGGTTCTGCGCGGTGCCGTTCATCATCGAGAATTCGTAGGATCCATCGGCGGAGAGTCCGGGGATATCGACGTCGGCTTGCGCCGGCTTGCCCTCGCGCACGTTCGCGGTGAAGAACGTCACGTGGAGTGGAAGACGGATATCGAGCACCGGTAAGCGGCCGTAGTTGCGAACTTCGCAGCGTGCGAACGGCTCCGGGGCAGCCGGCGTGTCGCCGTTTTTGGCCGAGGGTAACCTTCCGCCGACGTGAACCCACTGACCGCCGCTCTCCGTCAGGAGCAACACGTCTTCGGGCGGCTTGATGTTCTGCGCCAGTTCGGCCAGCCGGAACTCGGGGCGGCACGCGAGATGGATCGCCGGACTCTTCTCGATTTCATCGCGCATCGTGCTCTGATACGCCATCACGAACCCGCCGAGGGCGGCGAGCGTACCGCCGATTGCGGCCGCGAGCGAAAGCGATATCTCGAAGGTGGCTTGCTTTTTCGTCTCGATGGCGGTCGACCTCCGGCAAACTCGCCGTTCGCAGCCGCTCGCGCGGGCTCCTCGACACTACGAAAACGCCGCTCGGCTGAGACGAGCGGCGTTTCGGTACTAGGGACTAGCTCGCGTTAGGATTGCTCGTCTGGGAACGGCCTTTAGTGTCGTCCGTCCGTTGCCGGGTTGCTGTTTGGATCGCAACAGAACGGGCGCGGCGGCGCAGGCGGCGTGAACGGACGCGTGTATGTCGGGCGCACGGTTGCCGGACGCACGGTTGCCGGGCGCGCGTTTGTCTTGCGCACGTATATCGTACGTTCCTCGACGCGGACGCGCGACATCTCGGCCATCGCTCGATTGACTTCGGCGTAGTAGTTGCGCACGTAGGCGTCGTATTCGCGCAGATATTCGCGATATTGAGCCAGGTACACGTTGTAGGCCTCGCGATACGCTTCGTTACTACCACCGGATGCGTACCCGCCGTTCGCGTATCCGACAGTCGCGTACCCGGCGTTAGCGTAACCCGGGGTCGCATAGGCGGGCTGCGCGTAGACGGGCTGCGCGTACGCGGGCTGCGTATAGCCGGCGCCGTCGCTCACCCACGACGTTCCGTTCCAGCGATTGTAGCCGCGGTACCCGCTGCCGTCGCCGTTGACGATCGTGCATGTGTTCGCGCGGCACGCGATCGACTGGTTGTTATCGTTGGGATAGTAGCTGCGGCCATCGGGATAGACGACGCGCCCATCGGCGTAGACGGTCGCACCGTCGGGAGTGTAGCCGGCGACGGTGTTCGCCAACTCGCGTTTGTGCGCGACGTTGTTCGAGATGATGATTCCGGCCGCGAGCGCGCCGGCGCCAAGAATGATATTTCGCGTCGAGGCCGCCCCGTCGGCGCGCGCCGGCTGAGCGTTGCCAAGAGCGATGACGGCCGCGAGGACCGCGGCGACGGCTAGCGTTGACGGGCGGTGAAACATGCGAGAGGCCTCCTGACCGGGGGCCGCCCTGGGGCGGCAGGTCTTGAATATTCCTAGCCCCAGAGGCCCTCGCCTTGAGCCGAACGGACTATTGCGCCTATGCCGTTCGGCGACCGAACGCCCGCAGGATCAGCAGCAAGACGACCGCCCCGACGAAGGCGACGATGATGCTGTAGATGTTGATACCGGTCGCCCCGCCCGAGCCGAATGCATTGAAGATCCAGCCGCCGATGACGGCGCCGACAACGCCCGTGATGATGTCGCCAATGATCCCGCCGGGGCCTTCGCCCGGGACGGCCCACTTCGCAAGCACGCCGGCGACCAAACCGACCACAATCCAAGCCAACAGACCCACAGCAATCTCCCATCCCAAAACGAGTGTGCTGGGTCGTTCTTTCCCCGTCTGCGAGGGTTTAATCTAGCCTACTTCGGCCGCGCCCGCCGGAAGCGGTTGGCTTCCGTTCTAGCTCCCGAACGTTCCTCGAGCAGCCGTTGCAAGAGCTTTGCCGTCCGGCTCTTGGTCGAAAAGAGCGGCATCACCAAGCCCACGGCAAAACCCGTCGCCAGGGCGCCCGCGATGAACTCGAGCGGCCGTTCGCGCACCGCGTCGACGATACGCTCCCTGGTGCCGGCGATTTCGTCGAGGCCGCCGGCCACAATCCGCTTGACCGGGCTGCGCCGGTCGTCTTCGTCGTCATAGAACCGCATCGGGCCGGGGCGAAACTGGTCCGCGCCGCTACCCGCCGGAAAGACGATGCCGTTTTCCGCGGCCCACGGTTCGCCGCCCGAAGAGCCATCGTCGCCGCCAAAGCCCTTCGTCCAGCGCTCCGGCAGGCTCTTACGGAGATGGCGGTACAACCGGATGATCCAGCCGACAAACGCCGTCAGCAACGCCAAAACGCCGATGGTGGCCAGAGCCACCTGCAGGGTTGTTGAAGAAAAGACGTAGTCTTGCATTGCGGTGGCCAATACGGGCATGTAAGGCGTCCTGCGCTCCGGTGAGAGTGCCGGCTGAATAGTGTGCCGGCTAACTCAGTAGTCGGCAGAAACCTCGGCAATTCGCGTCAGAACGAGACGGCCGTCACATTTTTTCCGAGATCCGAGGCTGGAAGGCTAGCGGCCGACCGGAACGAGGTCCCGTTCTTTCTCCATCTCGGCGGAGTATCGGCCCAGCGCGGCCAGGCCGTTCATCTTAGCCCGATGGGCCAGGGCCGCCTGAGCCACCGGAACGTTTTGGTCTTGGCCTTTCCAAAGGTTGATCGCCGCCTGCTGCAGGGCGCGCCCGTATGAGAATGTGAGCGGCCAGGGCGCCCTGCGCTCCTGGGCGATCAGGTTAATCTCGTTGAGGTGGGTCGTCGCGTCTTCGTCGTCCTGGCCGCCCGAGAGGAAGGCGATGCCGGCAACGGCCGCGGGAACCCAGCGCATCAGAACGGTGACCGTACTGCCCGCGACTTCGCGCGGCGTCGCGTGTTGGGCCGATTTCTGCCCGGGGATGACCATGCTCGGTTTCAAGATCATCTCTTCGAAACGAACGTCGGCGGCGGCGAGTTCCTCGAAGACGTGTTGCAGTGCCCACTCGTGAACTTCAAAGCTGCGTTCCAACGAGTGCTTGGAGTGCTCGCCGTCCATCAACACTTCGGGCTCGACGATCGGCACGAGGCCGCCCGCCTGACAGATCGCGGCGTAGCGCGCGAGCGCGTGGGCGTTAGCGTGAATGCAGCGATGCGTCGGAATGCCTTCGTCGATCGCGATGACCGCGCGCCATTTGGCGAACTTCGCGCCGAGCTTCACATACTCGTCGACCCGTTTTGCCAGACCATCCAAGCCTTCGGTGATCTTCTCGTCCGGGCCGCCGAGCGCGAGTTGCACCGTCCCCGTGTCGAGTTTGATGCCGGGCATCGCACCGGCTTCGGCGATGACTTGCGCGAGCGGTTTTCCATTTGAATCGTTTTGGCGGATCGTCTCGTCGTACAGGATCACGCCGCTGATGTGCTCGCCGAAGTGCGGTGACGTGAAGAGCATCTCGCGATATTTGCGCCGCATCTCTTCGTTCTGCGGAATGTTGAGCGGCGCAAACCGTTTGTTCGCGGTACCCGTGCTCTCGTCGGCGGCCAAGATGCCTTTTCCCGGAGCGACCATTGCTTTCGCGACGGAGGCGAGTTGGCCGCTCATCGATTCGCGTGCTCCTTGAGGAGCGAGGTGATCCCGTTGGCCGGCGAGTGGTTCAAGAAGGCTTGCAAATCGTGCTTGCCGTCGACCATGCGCGTCGTGTGCGTGAGTGACGAGATGATGATCGACTGCGTGTAGGCGCTGCCGCGAACGTAGCTGACGCCTTGTAAGAACTCGCCATCGGTGACGCCCGTTGCGGCGAGCATCGCCAGATCGGATTTGCAGAGGTCGTCGAGGGTCAGCACCTTGTCGGGATCGATACCCTCCGCGCGCGCGACTTCGTCTTCGCCTTCGCGCAACCAGAGCCGGCCTTGCATATCGCCGCCCAAACATTTCACGGCACAAGCGGTAATCACGCCCTCAGTCGCGCCGCCGATGCCGACCAGCATATCGATGCGGCTGCGTTCTTCGAGCGCCGCGATGATGCCGTTGGCGACGTCGCCGTCGCCAAAGAGCCGGACGCGCGCACCAAGTTGACGCAGGCGATCGACCTTTTCGTTGTTACGATCGCGCTCGAGCAGAGCAACCGTAATCTCGGTAACCGGGCGGCCCATCGCCTTCGCAACCGCGCGAACGTTGTCTTCGACCGAGGCTTCGATCGAGATGACGCCGCGGCAGGCGCGTCCGACGATGATCTTGTCCATGTAGGCGACGTGGGTGTGAAAGAGCGAGCCGCGCTCGGCGGCGGCGACGACCGAGATCGCGCCGTGTCCGCCCTTGGAGGCGAGGGTGGTGCCGTCGATCGGGTCGACCGCGACGTCCATCGCCGGACCATCGCCCGTCCCAACGTGCTCGCCGATGTAGAGCATTGGGGCTTCGTCTTTTTCACCTTCGCCGATGACCACGAGGCCATCGATGTCGACTTCGCCCAGGACGCTGCGCATCGCGTCGACTGCAGCCTGGTCGACGGCGTTCTTATCGCCCCGGCCCACCAGCTTGCCTGAAACGATCGCGGCGGCTTCGGTCGCTCGGAGAAACTCCAATTCGACCCGGGCATCAATACGTCGACCCTTCATGCCGGTGTTTTCCGTCCTAGCCCGTGGAAAACCATTCCCAAAAATGCCTACCCGAGGTGAAAACGAGGTTTACGAGCTCGCAGCCGGGCTCGGTCGCCTACGCCCGCCACGGCCGCGGCGACCGGTTCGCCGCATCGTTTGCAGCTCTCCAAGCGCGCACACTATAGGCAATGCCCAGCAAAAGCAGTGGAACCGGCCAGAAAACAAACGCGAGATAGAATCGCGCGTCAACGCCGAACGCATCTGCCAGAGCCGCGAAGCCGCTCATGAGTACGAACACCAAGTAAAATAGACGCTTCGCACGCTCATCGTCCTCAAAGGTTTGCCAGCGGATCCAGCCTCGGATCTCTTTCGCACTTAGCGAAAAGAGAGCAAGTGTCGTGAGTCCGATGAAAAATCTCAGGAGGCTGGGAGCCGACGCGATAGCGTGGTGTCCCATCAGCAAGACCATCAGGCCTCCTGCGATTGGCCATGCTCTCCGGTCGGGCTCTATGTGAATGCGGCTGCGCTTCCGGAGCGAGATGCGCTCGCGTAAACTCATTCGGGAGAGCGTTGCCTCTGCAACAGTCCGACGGCTTCCTGTGGCCACCTCGACCGTGTCCCTTCTCAATCTACCTCTCGTTCGACGATGCTAAGGGTGCGCGCCTCGCTCGTAAGGCCTGCACGGAGCAAACGAGCGCGGCTAGAAGCAGCAACAACGGCCATACCAGAAATGCGAAATGCCAGAGATTGGCTTCACGTATCGTGGCAAAGTTTATTACGACCACGAACCCGTAAATCATGAAGGAGGCGAGGAAAAAGAGTCTTCTTGCGCGCTCGGCGTGTTCAAGCTTCGGCCATTGTAGTAGACTGCCGCTCTGTCGCGCGCTCAGCACGAACATTGCAAGGACGAAAATCCCGCGGAATAACGTTGCAAGGCCCGGCTGCCAGTCAATCAGCTTGGACAAACCAAAAAGACCCACGAAGGTAAAATACAGGGGCCCCCACGTCGCGAGATCTTCACCGGGCTTGGCGGGTTGGCGCAGGCCGGTCGCGCCGAAAAATCTCGCCAACCGAAACGAGATCTCGTAGAACCAACTTTTCAATTTAGCTCATCCCCATGACACCCGCACCATTCAGGCCTCGGACCGGCGCGACCTCGCGCAGCGAGCGCTGGGCGGGTAACAGGGCCGTCTGTCGAAGGCTCGCGCATGTCGCAGACGACCACGACCGCGCCGCGATTTCGCGAACGCTTTCCGACGCTCTCGAACTCGACGTACCTGGTCAGCCACTCGATGGGCGCGCCGCCGCTCGGCGCGCGCGATGCGCTCGTCGCGTATTGGGAGGCGTGGGCCAAAGAGGGTCCCGAGGCGTGGAACGAGTGGCTGCCGGCGATGCAAGACCTGGCCGATAATCTCGGAGCGATCTTCGGCGCGGCGCCGGGCAGCGTCTCACTCGCGCCGAACGTCTCGATCCTGCAAGCCGCGATCGCCTCATCGATGGATTGGAACGGCGCGCGTAACGAAGTCGTCTTCGAAGATCTGCAATTCCCATCGGTCACCTACGTCTGGAAAGCGTGGGAACGCTTCGGCGCCAAGGTCGTGCGCGTTCCTTCCGACGACGGGCGCACGATGTCGACCGAACGGCTCGTCGCCGCGATCACCGAAAAAACCGCGGTTGTCGTGCTCTCGCACGCCGCCTACGTCTCCGGCGCGCTGATCGACGTTCCCGCGATCGTAGCGCGCTGTCGCGAAACCGGCGCGCTGTTCGTCCTCGACGTCTATCAGACGACCGGGACCTATCCGTACGACGTGACCGCACTCGATCTCGATATGGCGGTCGGCGGAAGTCACAAGTGGCTCTGCGGCGGGCCGGGCTGCGGCTTCATTTATGTCAAGCCCGCGCTGCGTGCGAAATTCGAGCCCGCGATCACGGGCTGGATGGCGCACGAATCGCCGTTCGCTTTCGAGCCGGCGCCGATTCGCTTGACCTGGAATCAGCATCGCTGGAACACCGGAACGCCGACGGTGCCCGGGTACCTCGTCGCGCGTGCCGGCCACGATGCGATCCGCGAAGTCGGCGTGGCGAACATTCGCGCACACAATCTGCGTCTCACCGCGGCGATTCTCGGCCACGCGAGCGAACGCGGCATCGCGACGCCGACACCGCTCGACCCCGCTCAGCGCACGGGCTGGATCGGGCTTGCTTTTCAGGGAGACGATCGGGTCGCCGAGCAATTGATCGAACGAAGAATCTTCGTTGATTACCGCCCCGGGTGCGGCATCCGCGTCAGCCCGCACTTCTACACGAGCGACGAAGAGATCGAGGCCTTCTTCGAAGCGATCGACGAGTTACGAACGCGATGATCGCGCTTTTCATCGGCCTCCTGTTCTTGGTCACAGGCCCCTCGGCGCCGGCGCCGGTTCCGACGTTCAACGCGGCGCTCAAACGTTGCGTCGAGGCCGACGTTCGGCTCGATGTCAAGCTGAGTACCGCGGTCAACGTGGCAGGCGACGGATTCCGCTTCAAGACTACCGGTTATATTCCGAGGTTCGGTTCGCAACCCGCGATAACGGGTGGGACGCCTGGATACGGCGTCATTGCGTACTCGAGTCATGCGGGCGCCGGTGGGCAAGCCGGCATGATGATTCTCGAGCCGCGTTACATCGTACTTCCCGACGGCCGGCACATTCAGGTCATGGCGGACCCATCTGGACCCAATAGAATCCGAAGCGGTAAGAACAAGAATGCGCCCGGCATTCTGGAGCAACTTCCCCTGATCGGCATGGCGGCCGGCGGCTATAACGCGTTGCATCGCGGCAAAGAAGTCGTGCTCGATAAGGAGACGCTGTTGCCGGTCCTCGTCGGCGACGGGCTCGCGGACTCGGCGTGTTACGTCGTGCTACCCACGCGCCAATAGCATCCGCGCCAGCATCACCGCGTTCTTGGGGGCCTGACCGAAACGGTGGTTGTTGAAGAGCGCGAACGTGGATTTCGTTTCGCTCGCCATCTCGGCGACGCGCTCGGCCCACGGCGCCAGTTCTTCCGCAGTATACAGATAGTCGTAGCGTTCCTCGGGTTTCTCGTGGCGCCACCACTTCTCGTGATTGCGTCCGTGAAAGCGCACGTAACCGAGCGCCCCGACGACGTCGCTCGAGGGATGGAGCAGGCCTTCGAACTGCGGCTCGTCGACGTTGCACCAGCCGATCGAGAGTTCCGTCAGCAGCGCGATCGTCTCGGGCCGTTGCCATTCGCGGTTGCGAAACTCGGCGACGAGCGGCAGATCCGGTAGCGCTTCGCGCAGCGCGCGAATGTACGACTTCGCGCGCGGCACGCAGCGAAATCCATTCGGAAACTGCATCAACACGGCGGCGAGCTTCCCGCTTGCGCGCATCGGCTCGAGGTTTTCGCGAAACGTGGGCGCGTCGTCCGAGACCACGCCGGTCTCATCGATCGGCAGGTGCGTGAGCGTTCCGGGTAGCTTGAGCGCGAACCGGAAATCGGCGGGCGTGCGCGAGCTCATGGAAGCGAACGTCTTCGCGCTCGGAATGCCGTAATACGACGAATCGATCTCGACCGCCGAAAAATGCTCCGCGTAATATGGCAGCATCTCGGCCGGCTTGATCTTCTCGGGATAGAACGGCCCGATCCAGTCCTTATAGGAAAATCCGCACGTGCCGATCAGCACGCGCCCTTCGCCCAGCGCAATCGGCGCGATACGTTCCTCGGGTGCGACTGATTCGCTGAAGCCAAACGACTGCTGCGTACGAGCTCCTACGTCGGCAACGTCTTGTGCGTGAGCGACGGTGGCGCTTGAAGTGGCGGCCCCGCCGACGGCACGTGGTCCACGTGAACCCGCCCAGCGAGCATGTCGTTCCAGGCCTGCGTCAGTACGCGGTTCAGCGTGCGCAATGCGTGCGTGCCGTGCGGCTCCTGATAGAACCCAACCGAGAGACCCGCGCGTGCCAGAACCTCGACTGTCTGCGCGCCGTACTTCGGAGGAATGCTTGCATCGTCGCCGCCGTTGACGACGTAGACGTTGAGCCGCGCGAAGCTGCGCACGACCTCATCGGTCTCGCTGTTGAGGAGCGCGCCCGCGATCGACATGACGCCCTTCCAGCGCTCGCCGTGCAGCGGTCCGACCTTGAAGACGGAGAATCCGCCCATCGAATATCCGACGAGATAGACGCGGTGCGAATCGATCGCGAAGGCGTGCTCGGCCGCGTCGACGACGTCGTAGACTTCGCTGCCGGCGGGCTCGGCAAAGTCGTAGTTCCCGCGTCCCCACGGCGCGATCACGATCGTATTGCTCGCTTCCGCCAAGCGTCGCAGCCACGGCGGGCCGAGAAGTTCGGTCTCGGTCTGCGGCCGGCCGTGCAGCGCGATCGCAAGCGATACCGGTCGCGACGGATCGTAACCCGAAGGCACGTAGACCGCAATCGGTTGATTCGTTCCGTCCTTGGCGCTCAAGACGAACGTCTCGCCGAGCCCGCGAATCGCACCGAGCGGTTGCGCCGTCCCGGAGAGCGCCTGATCGACGAGGGCGGTGTCGAGCCGGATGATGTTCGCGACGGTCTCATCCCAATCGGCCGCCGGATAATCGGCCGGCCGATCCTCGGCGCGATAGTCTTTGTCGTCACCGAGGCGGACGATCACGTCGCTCGTGATGTCGTTGCCGAGAAAATGTTTGGCGGCGGGAAGACGATCGAGCAAGGCCGCATGCGCGCGCTCGACCGGAGTCGCCGCTTCATCGGCGCCGAGCGCCGGCAGCGTGACGGCGAGCAGCGCCGCGCCTAGCCACAGGCCCGCGCGAAGCCCGAGAGAATTGAGGGTAGTTGAAATGAGTATCGACCCCTTTGGCGCCTGCGAGGCTGCTTTCGCTGCGCCCCGGACTCTGCCCTGATGCTTGCCGGCGAGCGGGACGGCCTGCGGAGCGACGTGCGTACGGCGATCGTGACCGGCGGCGCCAGCGGCATCGGAAAGGCCACGTGCGAGTTGCTGGCGCGCAACGGCTACCGGGTCGCCGTCGTCGACCGCGACGAACTCGGCGCGCATAGCGTCGCCGATGCGATCGACGGCGTCGCATTCGGGCTCGATGTGACCGACGAGCGCGCGGTGATTTCGCTGTTCGAGCGCGCCTTCGAAGCACTCGGCGGAACGCTCGACGCGCTCGCTACATCGGCCGGCATCCTGGAGAGCACGCCCTTCATGGAGATCGATCTCGCCGCGTTCCGGCTCGTCTACGAAATCAACGTCATCGGCACGTACCTGTGCATTCGTGAAGCCGCCAAGCATATGAAGAGCGGCGGCCGCATCTGCACGATCGCGAGCGTCGCCGGCAAGCGCGGCGGGGGTCTCACCGGAACCGCGGCCTACGCGGCTAGCAAAGGCGCGGTCATCGCACTGACGCGCAACGCCGCCCGCTCGCTGGCCGAACGCGGCATCGTGGTCAACGGCGTCGCACCGGGTCCGGTGCTGACGCCGATGCTTCTGCCCACGTTCGAAGATCGCGTGCACCGCGCGCGCGTCGAAGCAATGCCGCTCTTGGGCCGCGCCGCGGAACCTCTCGAAATCGCCGAAGCAATCGCGTGGCTCCTTTCACCCGAAGCGTCCTACGTCAACGGTGAGATGCTAACCGTCGACGGTGGTATCTGTCTCGACTAAGGGTCGCGTCCGGCCGAAGCGCGCCAGCATCGCGAAATCGTAGACGATCTTCAAACCGCCCGCCACAAAAAATGGCAACGCGATGATCGAACTTTGCAGCGCGATTCCCGAGAGCAGCGGCGCAACGGCAGCCGCGGCCGGCCGTACCGCGGTCGCCATGCCCGCCATGCGCGGACGTTCCTCGTCGCTAACGATCTCCATCATAAAGGCTTGGCGCGTCGGCACGTCCATCTGCGAGAGCGCGTAGCGCGCGAGCAAAACGATCGCGGCGCCTTGGAACGTCGGCATCAGCGGAACGAGGATTAACAGTACGTTCGAGGGCAGATGCGTGAAGACCATCGTGCGCAGATTGCCGAACCGTTCGGCCAGCGGAATCGCCGCGGCGAACGAGAGTGCCGCCAGCACGTTCGCGCCGAAAAAGAGCCAGCCGAGATCAGCGATGCTCGCCCCGAAGCGAACGTGCAACCAGTACGCGATGAAACTCTGAACCACGAACCCGCCGGCCAGCGCATCGACGCCGAACAGCAAGGTCAAGGTTTCGGTATACGTCCAGCGACGCGGTGCGCTCAGCGCCGCCGGCGCGCGCATTGGTGCGTGGGGCGGTAGCAGCGGGTAAAGGCCCGCGAGCGCGAGCCCGGCGGCAGCGTAGAGCCACAACGTCGACGTGCTGCCGAGAAAGCCCGCGCTCGCGGCGCCGAGTGCGCCGGCGAGCGTACCGGCGAAGTTGTAGAACACGAAGCGCCGCGTTGCGTGCTTCTCGCTTCCGCCGCGCGCGATCGCCGTCTGTTCGAGGGCTGCGAACGGCCCGACTTCCTGCCCGCCCGGGCTGAGGGTGCCGAGCGCTGCCGCCAACACAAGCAACTCCGGCTGACGCGCCATGACGAGCACCGCGCCGGAGATTGCCATCAGCACCGCCGCGCCGACGAGCGTTGCGGTCCGTCCAACGCGTCGTTCCAGCCAACTCGTCGAAAGCGACGAGAGCGCACCCGTGACCAGCGCGACCGAGAGCGTCGCGCCGACGAGCGACGGCGACAGACCCCGCTCGCTGAGCGCGATCGCGAAGACCACCGCGAACGCACCGTAGGCGAAGTTGCGTAGCGAACGCGCCAGCGTAGAGATGACGAGCGCGCGCTGATGGTCCTTTGACGCCTGCTCTTCGTTCATCGTTCGGCGAGCAACCCGATCATCTCGCGCTGAAGGCTGCCGTTGCTAACCAAGATCGAGCCGGCGTCGAGAACCAGCGGCGAGCCATCGACGGCCGTCGTGGAACCGCCCGCCTCGCGCACGATCAACGAACCGGCCGCGACATCCCACGCCTTGAGGTCCAACTCCCAGAATGCATCGAAGCGTCCGCGCCCGACGAAACAGAGATCCAGCGCAGCCGAACCGTCGCGGCGCACCGCTTGCGCAACCATCGAGAGACGCGCGAAATTTGCACCGTTGCGCTCGTACTTCGCGGGCATGAAGCCCGTGCACAGCAACGAGTCGCGCACGTTCTCGATCGTGGAGACGCGAATGCGCTCGCCGTTGCAGGTCGCGCCGGCGCCGCGTTCGGCCGCGTAGAGTTCGCCGAGTACGGGTGCGTAGACCGCGCCGGCGATCATCTTCCCGCCGCGTTCGTAGCCGATCGATACGCAGTAGAGCGGATAGCCATGCGCGTAGTTCGTCGTGCCGTCGAGCGGGTCCACGATCCAGCGCTCGTCCGACGTGCCACGATGGGCCGCACCTTCTTCACCCAGAATCGAACTTGCCGGAAACTCTCGCCGCAGGCGCTCGACGATGAACGCTTCGCTTTCACGGTCGGCAGCGGTCACCAGATCGCCGCGTGTCGATTTCTCGCCGATCTCGAGCGGCAGCGCCGGGCGCTCCCGCAGCAGCCGCCCCGCTTCGGTCGCCGTTTCGATCGCGCACTGAAGCGGGTCCACGTGCCTCCTAGCCGTAAGGTGTGCCATGATGTCGAGACGTTGGTTCGCCGTGATCGAAGCCGTTGCGTTAGCGCTCTGGATTGGCGCACTCGCGGGCTTTGCCTTCGTCTACGCGCCGATCGCATTTAGCGTCATCGGCGATCTCAACCTATTTGCGACGCTGGCCGGGCGTACGGTGCGCGCCCTGACCCTGCTCGGCTTCGTCTGCGGCTCGATCGCGATCGTGGCCGCGCTGCTGCGCGCGCGTTGGGCCTCCGCGCGCAGCCTCGCCTTCGCGCGCATCCTGCTGGTCGCGCTGGCGCTCGCGCTCGGTGCCTACGACGCCTATACGATCGTGCCGCGCATGGAGACGACGTTACGTTCGGTCCACGGGTCACTCGCTGCCATACCGAAGAGCGATCCGCGCCGCGTCGCCTATGACGGGCTGCACGCGGCGTCGTCACGTGTTTACGGCGCTGCGCTCCTCCTCGGACTGGCGGCGATCGTCATATCCGCGATCGGCACGATGCCGCAGCATCGTGCCAGGCACGCCCGCTAGCTGCGCGGCGGCGCGTTCTTTACGTACTTGTCGAGCCAGTCGAGCATCTCGGCCAAAACCGTCTCGATCGATTCGCGGCCGACGTAACCGTGCGCCTCATACGGGAGCATCACCAAACGCGCGGTACCGCCGTTTCCGCGGATCGCGGCGTACATGCGCTCCGACTGAATCGGAAAGGTTCCAGTGTTGTCATCGGCCATGCCGTGCGTCATCAGGATCGGGTCGGCGATCTTATCGGCGTACGTGAACGGCGACAATTTCGTATAGAGATCGGTCGCTTCCCAGTATGTGCGCCGCTCGCTCTGGAACCCGAAGGGCGTCAACGAGCGGTTGTAGGCGCCGCTGCGCGCGATGCCGGCGCGAAAGAGCCGCGTGTGCGCGAGCAAGTTCGCGGTCATGAACGCCCCGTAACTGTGGCCGCCAACCGCGACTTTATCGGGATCGGTCACGCCGAGCGCCGCGGCCCTATCGATCGCAGCTTTGGCATCGGCGATCAACTGATCGAGGAACGTGTCGTTGACAGTCCGCGGGTCGCCCACGATCGGTACGGAGGCGTTATCGAGCACCGCGTATCCGTCGAGGACCGCGAAGATCTGCGAGGGGCCGGTGATCGTCGTGAACGTCTGCGTCGAATTCGTGTTCTGACCGGCGATCGAGGGATCGTTGAATTCGAAGGGATAGGCCCAGAGCAGCGTCGGAAGACGCGTGCCTTCCTTATATCCCGGCGGCAGATAGAGCGTGAACGATAACTCGACGCCATCGGGACGCTTGTACGTTACGACGCGACGCTGGATCTGCCTGAGCAGCGGCGTCGGGTCGACGAACGCAGTTAGCGCGCGCTCTGTCGTCGAGCCCGTCTTGCGGACGACGTAGTTCGGCGGCTCGGTCGGGGACTGCCGTTGCAACAGGAGCGAATTTCCGTGCACGTCGAGCAGATCGAAGACCGCTTCGAGCGGCGCGAGTTCGGATTGGAAGAGACGCGTCTTCTGATGGGTCTTAAGATCGAGGCGGTCAAGAAACGGCCGGCGGCCGTCTGGGCCTGCGCCGGCGCCGCGCAAGAAGATCGCGTCGCCGTCGCGCACGATCACGGCTTCACCCGTTCGCGCGGAGCGTCCAACCGGCTGTCCGGGATTGTGATACTGGTCTCCGTCACGTAAGCGACTCAGCTCGAACGGTCCAGTACCCGGCGGCCGATCGAGATCGAGCTGCAGCGTTCGCGTCACGCGCTTCTCGCGGTCGTAGTCGCGCACGAATGCGAGACTCGTGCCTTCGACGAAATCGAGGCCCACAAAACGCCCGGCGAGCGAGACGACCGCCCGAGACGCACCCGGGCCGCTCCCGTTGGACTCGTAGACGATGTCGCGCACAGTCGCCGGCGTCGCTGGGTCGCCGCCGTCCTGCGCTTCGGCCCAAATGAGCGTTGACGGTTTGTCGGCGCGCCAGGCCACGTCGCGCGGCCCGGTATCCACGACATCGAAAGTCGCTTGCACTTGCAGCGGTACGTCCACGATGCGACGTAGCAGCTTCCCGCTGCGGTCGACGACCGTCAATTCGTGCGGGAACGCTTCGAACGGCGCGGCGTACGTATACGGTTTGTGGATACGGTCGAGCAAGATCGCGCGCGCGTTCGGGGCGATTCGCGCGCGCCGGTAGATGCCGAGCGGCGTCAGCGGCGCGACGCGCGCGCTCGCCGCATCGACGAACGCGTACTGGCCGGCCGCAAAATGATCGAAGAGCGCTTCGTCGTATGGGCTCGCGAGCAGATCTTCATACGTGACCGCCGGCGCCTTCTTGCCGCCGCCCTCTTGAACGATCGGTCCGATGGGCACGACCGGAGGGACGGGAGCCGCGCCGCGCGTCGCCGGAACGAGATAGACGAGCAGCGTCTTGCCGTCGGGCAACCACGCAATCGCGCCGTTGAAGACCGTATTGAGTTTGACACCGTTCAGCTTTCGAATCGATCCGGTCGCGGTCGTGCCGACGTAGAGATCGATGCCGCGCCGGGTGACGTTCCCAAATGCGAAGCTCGTTCCATCCGGGCTCCAAACGGGCGCGCTGACGTGAGCGCCGGCGGGCAAGGCGACTGGTATGCGTTTGCCGTCCGCGACCCGAACCAAAGCGAAGGCGTTGTACGACGAGGCGTGGTGGATGCCGTTGGTTTGCGGGTCGATGCGCAAGCCGGCGATGCGCAGCATCGGCCGGGCCAGATCGGCGATCGGCGGGTAGCGCAGCGGCGTCGCCAGCAGGAGCGCGGCGTGGCTCGGCGCGACGAACGCCGTCGGCAGCTGCGGCGCGCGCAAGACGTCCAGAATCGCTTTGGGCGGCGTGCGGTAGCGCACCTCATCGGCGGCGAGAGGCGCCTGCAGGGCCAGCGGAGCGACGAAAGCTGCGGTCAGGACAACTGTGAAAAAACGTCGTGAATACGTCATCGCCGTTCCCTTATACGTCCTCGGTCTGCTCCACCTACCCAGTTCAGGCGCCACGATCCGGTCCCCGTTGCCGTCGAGGGCGAGGCCACCGCAATCCCGCCTGCGTAACGGCGATGGTCAGGAGCGCACGAGGCCGGCGAATTGCTTCTGCGCGACGAGGTAACACTCGCACGTAGCGTGCTCGAGGCCGACCCGATCGATGACCGTGATATGTCCCGGGGAGTGTTTGATGAAGCCCGCGGTCTTGAGCGTGGCCGCTGCGATCGTGACGCCCGAACGGCGCGAGCCCAGCATCATTCCCAGGTACTCGTGCGTCAGCGGAAGATCGTCGTGCTTGACCCGGTCGTGCGTCATCAGCAACCAGCGGGCGCACCGCTCGAGGACGCTGTGCAGACGATTGCAGGCCGCAAGCTGCCCCAGCAGATTGATATACGCTTGTAGATAGCGGTCGAGCAAGCTCCGAAACCCGTGATCCGACTTGGCCAACACTTCAAAGAGTTTAACCGGAATCGAAATGGCGAGGCCGGGGACCTGGCAGTAACTCATATTCGCCGAGGTCTTCGAGCCGAGCAGCAGCGGAATCGCCGAGACGCCCTCGCAGCCCACGGTTCCAACCTCGATCATGCCGCCGTCTTGCATCTCGGTCACCACGGACAGCACGGAATTGACCGGGAAGAAAGCCTCGTGAATCGTCGCGTCGGCGTCGTAGATTTTTTGGCGCGTCCGAAGATCGACGAGTTTTCCCGTGTCGAGAACAGCCGCCGCGCTCCCGCCGGTCAGCACGCTAAGAATGGAGTTCTGCTCGAGCGAGTCAGCAGTCAACAGTGGCTCGATCCGCATGGGGATCACACTCCGGGCCCGTGGACACATCACTTGGCTAGGCCCACCTAGTGCTACGACATGGCCACGCTTCTTCCCTTAGTCGTTGCGCGCGGCGGCACGAGCTTCCATGCACTCCCCGGTACACCCGACAGTCCGAGCGGCGTGCTGCGTGCGCCGGATTTCGAAGGGCCGGTCTACGTTCTAGCCTCCTGCCTCAGAGAGGGCCTTTTCTCGTCAGCTAAGCGAGTTAGAGGACGCTCCTCCGTACGGGACCGTACAGACAAGCGCTTTTTTGGGCCTTACACTAACGTTAAGAGGTGGGTATTGGGCCAGGGAGGCAGTTCCTGTGCGCAGGTGGCCGGCAGCCATGCACTGCACGGCGGTTACTACGATTTTAGCCGAAAGTCCGAACTAAAAGCAGAATTCGATGCGATCGAACCGCACAGCGATGTCGTGATCGACATGGCTTCTACGGAACACCTCGATTGCTCGTGCCTGGGCGTCATGGTCCGACGGCTGCGCGAGTGGAGGGTGAACAAGCCCGCAACGCAACTCCGCCTCATCAACGTCGCACCGCGTCTCGAACGAGTGATGCAGCTCTTGAAGCTGGAGCAGGTCTTCGTCATCGAGTAATCTCCGATCGCTTCGTTCTTAACCGAAGCGATAACCCGAGATGCGATTGCCGTACACGGTATCGCTAAATGTTCGGCGCCCGCGGTCTTGGCCCGCTGCGCCGGCCGCGACGAGCAGCGGCAAGAGATGATCGTCCTCGGGATGCGCCACGCGTGCTGAGGGAGCTTCATGCCAGCGCTCGAGCAAACTCGAGCGCTCCTGCGGTTCGCTCGTGGCTGCGGCGGTCAGCCAAGCGTCGAAACGCTCCGAGTCCTCGCTTGCGCCGCCGAAAAAACGCGCGAGGTTGTGGAAGCTCATGCCGCTTCCCACGATCAGCACGCCCTCGTCACGGAGCGGCGCGAGCGCGGCGCCGATTGCCAGATGTCTTGCCGGATCGAACCCGGCTTCGAGTGAGAGTTGCACGAGCGGAATATCGGCCTCGGGATAGATAACTTTGAACGGGACGAAGACGCCGTGATCGAGTCCGCGCAGCGGATCTTCGGCGGCGGCGAAGCCTGCGTCGTCAAGCAGGTGCTTCACGCGCGCGGCCAGACCGGGCGAACCCGGCACATCGTACCGCAGCGAATAGGTCTCAGGCGGAAACCCCGTGTAATCGTAGATGAGCGGCGGCTTTGAATTTGCGGTCAGCGTCGGCCGCTGGGTTTCCCAGTGCGCTGAGATAACGAGCAGTTCACGCGGCCGAACGCCGACGTCAGCGGGCAAAGCCTTGAGCCACGCCTCGAGCGACGTCCACGGATTGCCCTGCGGCCAGTCCATGAAAAAACACGGACCGCCGCCGTGCGGGATGAAGTACGTCGGGAGAGTGCTCAACGGCCGAGACACGTTACGGACGCCTGATCAAAACGACGCCCGCGATGAGGAGCAGCGCTCCCGCTATCCGCGTGAGGTCGATCGAGCGCTGCGTGATTCCAAAGACGCCGAACTGATCGAAGACGAGCGACGCCAACATTTGGCCGGTTACGATCAGTGCGAAGACGGTGGCCGCGCCGACGCGCGGGATCAAGACGATGATTGCGACGATGTAGGCGGCGCCGAAGAATCCGCCCGTCAGCAACCACCACGATACACGCGGTAAATCCGACGCGTACGACCACGACTCACGCATCGCGAGAGCGATGAGCAGCATCGTGATCGTTCCGCCGACGTAGCTTATGAGCCCCGCCCGAACCGGCGAGTTCAACGCGGAGCGTAGCTGAGAGTTGAGCGCCGACTGCATGACCAAACTCGCCCCTGCGAGGACTGCTACAAAGGCCGGCCCGACGAAGCCGAGGGCAAGTCTCATTCGAGGCGACGTTTCGGCGAGGCGCCGGAATTACCCGTGTATTACAGGTGCCTGCCTGACCCGATGAAGAGATGGAGTTTCGTGCCCTGTCTCGGCGCGTTCACGAGACTCCACGAGTGATCGCCGCGCAGGCCGATATCGAGGAACGTGCGACTCTTTCCGACGGTTCGCGTCATGCCCATTTCGTAGGCGAGCATACTGTACCGCACCGGAACGTTGTGCTTAGGCGTCACGTGCATTTCGACCATGTGTTCGTTCATGATATTCGGATAGAAGTAGACGCTGCCGAAAAAGCCGTTGGGGCTGTTCGCACTGAGGACCGTGGGGAGCAATTCCGCGCCGAAACCGATGCCTTCGATATCCATCGAGAAGTTTGTCGCGCGATAGAGGTTGGCAAAGTTCACAAAGATCGACGTTTTCGGAACGAGGAAGCCGCCATGCTCCTGAACGGTCCATTCACGCGCGCGAAACCCTCCCACGGATTGACGGTCGCAGGTGATCGCACGAACGGCAGGATCGGCGCAGCCGGACGCATTCGCGGTACCGGCCAGCTCGCGATCGTCGAACTCAACCATGAACGACGTGGCGCCGAGCGGCACTTCGCCAATCACGCGTAGCGCGGGCGCTGGATATGATGCAAGTCCACGCGCGAGTTGCGTGTTCGCCGAACCCCTAGCGACGAGGATCGACGTCTCCCGCGAATGCCGGCGATGTCAGACACGCCACGGCGAGCAAAGTTGCGAACACTACGAAGTTACGAGCCACCATACAGACCCTGCTTTCGAGTGAGGCCGGCGGCCTTCCCAGACCGTCCGACAAAAAGAAACGCGCTTATTTCACGCCGGCTCTTGAGCGTGATGATCCGTCCCGAGAAAACGCTGAGTGCCGAAACTATCCGCGGGCGCTGTCGCCGGCGAAACGCGGCGGTGAACGCGAGAAACTCGAGATCGAAGCGTTCGGGACAACCGGGCGCCGAATCGGGCCGGACGCGACCGTAAGCGCGCACGATTCGAAGCAACACGCGCCACAGGCAAATCCATGTCGGCAGATCGAGAACGATGACGGTATCGGCGCGCGGTAGTCGCATCGGCAAGGTGCCGATGTGCGAACCATCGATAATCCAGCGCGGTGCGGCCACGAGTTCGACGACCCTGGCCCGCCACACCGAATGTTCGGGCTCCATCCAGCCCGGCTGGAAGTATTCGGCATCGAGATGAATGACCGGCAGATCGAGTAGCGCGCCCAGGCGGCGCGCAAACACCGATTTACCGGCACCGCATCCGCCGAGAATTAGAACCCGTTCCATCTGAAAAAGCGAGCGGCGTGCTACATCTGATGTCCCGAGAACACTCCGGTCAGGCCGGGCGTCGCCGTGCCCGTAAACGTTCCGCGAATCGTGCCGTCGGAACCAAGCGTTCCTCTAAACGTCGCAGTACCACGACGCGTCGCGGAAACGGAATGCCACACAAACGTGATCGCGCGACCGTTGACCGCGCCGCTCACCGAGCCGGAAGCATTCGGGCCTTTGCAATTACCGGTGATGCTGTTCCCGGATTGCCGAAAGACGCAAACGGGAGCCGTCTGCATGATCACGGGGTGACCGATGGTTCCGTCAAACGTCCACGTCCCAGAGAAGTTCGCAGCGTTGACCGTAACCGGGGACGCAACAATTAGCGCGAATCCCACTAGCGCGCTTGCATGCCGAAGCGATGCGATCGCCTTCATGATAGTGTCTCCTCCTGCGGCGCTGTCGAGCCCCGACCGAATGGGTTAGGTCGTCGGTCTGTTTTCTGCAAACGGCGCGCTCCCTTGTGCGATGCCGCCCAAACGGCGGCAGGATTCGCGCGCAGATTTCCCTGGAAATTTCCGGACTGCCCCCGATCCCAAGACGCTCAACACTCGCTGCATGGCGCCGGACGATGATTGCCGAAGAAACCGACATGGCAATGGACGTGAGGCGTTGAGATGGCGCTAACCGACTCGTCTCTGTTCTGGCTTTCCGTCGCCGTGACGCTCGTCGGGATCGTGCTGGCAATCGCGAATTTCCATCGCTGGTCCCAAAGGCCAACCGGAAAAGCTTTGGGCGGCGTGTTCCTCTGTCGAGCTGTAGCAGCCAATTCGTCGGTGGGGGCAATAAGCACCTCGGGGATGCACGTACATCCGCTGGTGCGGCCGCTTCTGCTTGTATTGAGCCTCGCGCTCCTTTGCATGAGCGTCTATTTCTACTACAGGAAGGGCGACGCAAGCCTAACGAGCTAGTCATCGGCCAAGCGCGCGTTGACGCCACGATTGGCGGCAACGTCCGCGACGAGGCGCCGCGACATGCTGACCAGCCCCGAGCAATCCGACTCAAGATCGCAGGAAGACTCCAGTTGGCACCCGGCGATCTTACTCGTGTTTCGATTTATCTTTTGCTATATCGCGATCTACGCGGCGTACATTCTCGATCGATCGCAACTCTCCGAGCTCATATCCTGGCTTGCGCAGCACGTATTTTATCTAGCAATGGCGACGAGGCCACTTAACTCCGGAAGCGGCGACACGACATATAATTGGGAGCTCGTTTCCCTATATCTCGCGCTCGCAGCGGTGGCCGCGCTCGTTTGGTCGTTACTAGACCGAAGGCGGCACGAGTACGAACGGCTTTACGCATGGCTGCGCTTGCTAGTTCGCTTCGTTCTTGCCCTGACGATGCTTACGTACGGCATCGACAAAGTGATTCCGGTACAATTTGGCCCCTTGACGCTCTCCAGATTCGCGATGCCGTTTGGAGCGCTGACACCGATGGGAGTGTTGTGGGCTTTCATGGCGGCATCGCCCGGTTACACTATGTTCACGGGTTCAATCGAAACCATCGCCGGCATCCTCCTGTTGGTTCCCCGCCTCACGACGCTTGGCGCCCTTGTTGCGGCGGCCGCCCTGACCAACATCTTTGCGCTAAATCTGTTCTACGACGTCCCGGTTAAACTGTTCTCGTTTCACCTGCTGCTGTTCGCAGTTTTCTTGACGCTACCCGATATTCCGCGCCTTACAAACATTTTACTATTGAAACGCACCGCGCAACCGGCGCCGTCCATTCTTCTATTCCGCGATGGGCGGTTCGAGAAGGCCTTCGCCTGGGCCGCCATCGTGCTGGCCGCAGCGTACGTCCTGATTAGTGTTCCCGTCGGACTTCAACATTATAGGCAATATCTCGCGCAAATCGACGAAAAGGCGCCGTTTTACGGCGTCTGGATTGTCGACGAATTCACTCCGCCGCCGAGCCAAGGAGTCGAATACCGCGACCAGCGGTGGGATCGTTTGATTTTCGAATCGACGACGTCAGTGAACATCATCGGCGTCGACGGCCGGCTCTCGTATTATGCGGCATCGATCGATCCTCACGCGCACACACTTACGTTAACGAATCTGTTCAATCAGAACGTGATGGGCCGTTTCAGATACGAGGAACACGCGCCGCACGAGCTGGCTCTCAAAGGAACGCTCTACGGGCTGCCTTTTCACGCGCGCCTGCACCGCTTCCGCGAGTTCCAATATCCCCTAATGCGGGGCCACTTTAATTTCATCAAGGAATATCCGGATTAACGCGGCTGGCTGAACAAGAGCGCCAAGACGCTCTTGAGGCTGCCGGAGCAAGGACCGCAACCCTACGGTCTGGGCTTTTCTTGTAAGCGGCCCTTAGCGCCAGCCGGAAGCAATCGCGGGGTCTCGAAATCACTAAACCGTGCAACAGTCGCTCTTCGAGGGACCGGGCTCCCTTAGGCACCCGTCGGAACGCCTAGCGTTCTGGTTAACGGTCCTCTTCGCGTTCCCCGCTGCCGCGACCATCGGCTTTTTCATTCACGAATCGATCGGCATATCGCAGGTAGCACTGTTCATCGTCGTCGCGATGATCTACGTAACGCTCGCGCGGGGTCGCCTGCTCGGTTCAAGCGTTGTAATTCACGAGACGCAGTACCCGCGCGTCTTTGCGATCGTCAAGCGCGCGTGCGCCGCCCTAGACGTTCCGATGCCGTTGGTATTCGTCCGCGAAGACAACTACGTTCCGGTGGCAGCGCTCGGCTTTGGCGAACCGTATGCGTTGGTGGTTTCCAGTCATTGGATCGAGGTCTTTCGTGATGACGAGCTCGCGTTCATGATCGGCCGCCAGCTTGGGCACATCGCGGCGGGGCATACGCGCTATCTCTCGCTACTGAGTGTAAACGGCAACGAAAATGCGTTTGTCTCAGCGATCTTCGGTGCGTGGCTGCGACGCTGCACGACGACCTGCGACAAAGTGGGACTACTGTGCTGCGGTTCTCTGGACGCGGCCATTCGCGCGATAGGCGTCGCATCGTTCCACGAGTTTGGCCGGCAAATCGATTACAGGGTCTTCGCGGAGCAGTACAAAGAGAACGAGAGCGACGCGGTCATGCGCTGGGGCGCGTGGCTCGGAAGCGAGCCGTACGCGACCGTGCGGATTGCATCGTTGAGCCAGTTCGCCGCCACGCCGGCATACGAAATTGCTGAGCGGCGGTTTCTTCGCGAACGAAGCGCCGAGCCGCCCGCGCTTCCGGCACCGGGTACCAGCACCGTCCAACTCGTCGACTGCTCCAGTTGGTGGCGCCGCTTCTGGGCATTTGCGATCGACGTCGTCGTGGTGCTCGCGATCGTCGGCTCCATGCACGGCATCACATCTTCCCCGCCCGGCGTGACAGCCGCCTCGATTACGTTCGCCAACGGAACCGAGGGAACAAGTTACTTGCTATTGTTTCCGTTTGGTCGCGCGATCGCCTTGCTTGCGGCATACTTCACGGTTCTCGTGGCAGTTGTCGGCCAGACGTTCGGCATGATGATCGCGGGGATACGCGTCGTGACCGGCGACTTTCGGCGACCAGGAATCTTTCGCACGGTTTCTCGCTACCTGATCGCTACCGCGTTATGGCCGTTAATCGCCATCATGAGTCCGTTCGCTCACCGCGTCTTTTTGCACGATAAATTTACGAGCACGCGAGTGATCACGGTTGAGCGACTGATGGCCCGGATACTCGCCTCGCGATGCTGAGGCGGAGATAATTCGTACACTACCTACCGCACGGGACGCGCCGCCCGGCGCCGATTGAGTGATCATCACCGGACAGATGTTGGCGTCGCTGGTCGTAGACCCCGCGACGCCGACTACCTAGCCTTCGTCACCGGCATCGTCCACCAGATGAACGCGCGCCACGCCGGCGTGCCGACACGGTCAACGCCATTTCCGGCATTCGATCCGGATAGCGCGGCTTCACCGTAGATCCGGAGGTACTTTGCGATCTGGACTGTGAGGTCGATGTTGCCGTACTGGTTCACGGTGCCCATTCCGTCGTCGGTCATCTCGCGCCGGAACCCGACGACGACTCTGTCCCTGATAATCGGCTCGTAGATATCGAGCGTGTATCCGCGCCCGTTCGCCGGCGAGATTGCGCCCGCCATGGGATAACCGTCGTGGGTGCTCTGGTAGACGAGCAGCACGCCCGGAATTCCGTGTGTCGGATCGCGCTGCAAATAGCCGGCGATCGCGGAGAAGCGGTCGGTCAGCCCGTCGGAGATCGGGAACGTTCCGGTTGTGCCGTAGACCCCAACCTCGAGCGGGCTCTTCGTGTGCTGGAAGGCTGCACGATACTGGAGCGCTTTGCCGTTGCCCGGCGCGAAGTCCGAAGCACCATTGAGGTCCGCATCGCTGCCGACATATGCGGCGTCAAGGCTCAGCGAGCCGCGATTATATCCAGCTTTCGCACCCCATCGGTTCGCGTCGAGCTGGTAGGTGTGTTCGCCGACCGTGACCTCGGGAAGGTTGAACGGCGCGATCTCAAGCCACATGCTGTATGGCGATGGGGCAGGAACCTCGAGTTTGCCAAGCTCGATGTAGCCGTTGTGCTTGAAGACGTTGTTGTAGCTCACCCAAGCGGTGTCGAGGCCGCCGCCTTGGTTGTCGTTCTCCAGCCATTGTTGTATGTGATACGACCAATTCTCGCCGATGAGGCCGACGGCATGAATAGCCACATTTCCCAAAATGACCTTGTGCGTATCCGGCGACCCCGCTTGCGAGTCGTAGTTCGCCTGGTAGCCGACCCACAGCGGAGCGGTCTTCTTGAGGATCTGTGCGTCGAGCAACGCGTATTGCGAGCGCTGGACGGAGCGGCCGTACGCATTCAAGGCCGGCACCGCGGTATGGCACGTCGCGCAACTGATGCCGTAGGCTTCACCGAAGGTCGGCATCGCGATCGCTGGAGCGCCGCTAACGCCGGCGACCGTAGCTGCGAACGCAATACCGAGGAATGCACGCAACGCGCGCGTCATGGCTTAACTTCGACGCTGAGGGCCATGTCCGCGTGGCCGGGGCCACAAATGATCGAGCAAGGGATCTTGTAGGTCCCCGCTTTCTTCGGAGTGACGCTGACCGAGACAGGCTTGCCCGGGACAATCATGGTTGAAGGAATACCGAGATCTTTCGACACGACGCCGTGGACGCCGCCGGTGGATGTGAAGCGCACCGTTTGGCGCTTGCCCACGTGCAACACGATATGATCCGGTGCAAACTTTTGATCCGCCGTCGCAACGACGTTGACGATCGGAAGCGGGCTGTTCTTAGTAGTCGCTGCCGACGCGGGGACTGCGAGCGCGAAAAGGCCCGCCATAAAGACAATTGCGGATGCGCGCATTTTTTTGGACTCCTTAGTCGCAGCGTACGACGGCGGTGAGAATGTCGTGCGAACGACGATTGCATGATGCGTGATCCGTTCTTCTCATAACGATATCGACGCTGGTGGACATCGCCTGGCTATGCTCTACCCAGAAAACGGCCTTTCAAGCGAACGGCACTGTCCACGACGTGCTTGCTTGCTTATAACGCAGCGCAGGCTTTTGTCGCACTCGCGTGCTAGCTGAGCGCATGGGCCGCAACATGACAGCCGCGCTCGTATGCGCGTTTATCATCGCCGTTGCATCGGCGTTCCATGCGCGCGAAGGCGTCGCAGCGAGCGCGCCGGCGCCCGACGGTAAAGCGATTTTCGCAACGAAGTGTGCCGCATGTCATCAGATGAGCGGAGCGGGTGCCGGGCCGTATCCGCCGCTTAACGGAAATGCCGCCGTGACGGCATCCGACACCTCGAATTTAATTCTGACCGTCCTAAACGGCCGTAGCGGGCCGATCCAGGTAAACGGGAAAACGTTCAGCGGTGCGATGCCCGCCTGGAAGGATCAACTTTCAAGCGACGAGATTGCCGCGGTGCTCACATACGTCCGATCCGCGTGGATGAACAAGGCTGCCGTCGTAACGGCCGAGCAGGTCAGCGCCGCGCGCAACCCGGTGGCGCTTACCGGCGGCCAAATTTTCGCCGCCAAGTGCGCGACCTGCCATCAAGCCGGCGGCGCGGGCACGAGCGCCTACCCACCGCTCAACGGGAACCCGCATGTGGCCGCCACGGATCCCAAAGAGATGATCGCGACGATCGTGAACGGGCGATCCGGTGCGCTCTCGGTAAACGGTGCCACGTTCAAGGGCAAAATGCCTTCGTGGAAAGGCCAGCTCTCGAACGCGGATATCGCCGCGGTCGCCACCTACGTTCGCTCGGCCTGGACGAATAAAGCGCCCGGCGTGACCGAGCAGCAAGTCGCCGCGTCGGGACCTTCGGTTCTGAGCACGGTCGGCGCCTCGATCTTTGCCTCAAAATGCGCGGCCTGTCACGGAGCAAATGGACAAGGCAGAGGGCACGGGACGTTCCCGGCGCTCGCCGGCAATTCGCTCGTGAACAATAATGATCCGGCCGGCGCAATCGAACTCATCGAACACGGGCGCAGCATGATGCCGTCGTGGAAAGGCCAACTCTCGGCCGGTGACATCGCGGCCGTCGTAACGTTCATTCGTGCTGCCTGGGGAAACAAAGGCGGAGCGGTGAGCGAGCAGGACGTCATGGCTGCAAAATAATGGTCAGCAATCCCGCTGAGAACATGTCTCGGCTGTTGAGTATGCCGGGCGATGTGGGAGCAAGGGACGTCAATGCTTCCATGTCGATCCCAATCAGATCGCTGCCGCCTGCCTCTTCACGTTTCCGCAAATGACAGCATACAGGGTGCCGCCGCTCGGGTTTGGAACACTGTTGGCAGCCGGTTGCCCCTCAGGTGTACTTTCAATTGGTTGATTCGAGTAGCGCCGATGCTTTCTTCTCGAGCGAAGTTAATAAGCGCACTGCTCTCCGTGATGAGCGCGAGCGCGTGTAGCATCGGTTTGCCTCCGGTTACGGCTGCTAATTGTTCCGTAAAGACAGGACTTGGCGATATTACGCTGGCTTGGGCAGAATTGAGCAACCATTCAAGTTGGCAGACGGCAACCGACATCACCGTCACTTTTGAGAGTCCCACAGAGTCAATTCCCTATCAGTTTCAGGTCTTGCTTAAGCCCGGAGAAACAAAGAAGGCGCTTGCGATCAATCAGTTTCCCGTGGACCCCTACGCTGTGTTTCTCGCGTCGCATCCTGGCAGAATTTCGGGCTGCGTCACCATGGACGTTCGGTTTTCATCAGGGCCAGACTGGGAGCGCGGTCCTCCACTGTAAACAAAAAACTACGTGCTCGGAAGTCGCTTTTTTGATTTCACTCAAGAAATGGTGTTCTAACCCTGGGAAAAAACGATGTTAACTCATGCCATGATTAACGTGCTGGCTTTTGGTATCCTGACGGCACTACCGACATCGAAATCGGTACCCGAATGTAGTCGTACGTCCTTTTCACGAATTGCCGCTAACCTGCGCACCGCTGAGAACGGTCCACTGCGAACGGCGACTGACGATAAGAAGTACCGACTCTATCTTAGACGGGCGGTAATTGACTTGGAATCCATCAAGCTAAACTGCGATGGTCAGTCGTCAGGGTTCGAGCAACAGATTCACGAGAAGTCATTGGCGATCGCATGGCTCCACGCCCTAGAAGTCAAACTCGTCTTTTCCAGGACGAGAGCGAAGGCAAATCCCAAATGCTCGCGATTTGCGATCAATTGGGCACGGGATTCGATTGTTAACGCATTCCGTGGCCTGGCGGCGGCGGCGCCACTGCCCGATGGCCCTATCGACGCAGGACACGTGCAGTCCCTACTTGTCACAGAAGCTCATCAGTTTGACCTTTCACCAGAGTCGCTGCGAACTCCGTCGCCGACTCTCGCATCGGTGCTGAGATACAATGGTCTTCCTGGCAGCGCGGCATCAACGACACGCACAGAGTGCAGCACATTTTTTGCCGACCGCCAATGACCTAACCGTTATAGGTGAGCAACGCGCCTTGTGGCTTTGAACTTGTGCGCCGCGAGCTTTGAATCGCAGCGCCCAGCCCGCCCGGCGCCGATCGTCACGCGCAACGCGCTAAGGCGGCTTTGAGCCCAGCGCGCCGAGCGGCTTTGAAGCTGCGTGCATGGCCCCTTGCTCCGAGAAACCTTGCGCCTGGCGGCCCGGCGCGGGGGGGGCCTCGTTTTGAATCGCCCTATCGCCTATCCCCATTTGGGGTTGACCCTTTCGTCGCGGGGTCGGTATACTGAGGAAGGTCACCTCGATAGGCGAGGCGTCTACGCAACACACAGGCCGCTGCCCCGAAACGTCGAGAGACGCCAAGTGGGTAGAACAGGCTCCGCCGAACCAAGGCGGCGCTCAAAGCGGCTGATCGCGGGGTCCGTGATCTACGGGGCGTGGTGCCGAAGCTTGAACGACTGAGCTGTGATGCGCCTCGCGAGACGTGTTTTGGATCGGTCGCACCTCGACCGGTCTGATTTTTTATGTAGCGCCTGCGGCGTCGGAAAGGGGGTGAATGGAAATGGCTTTCCACGACGGTTTCGTCTCTGAGATCGTAGGCAGGCAGGTTGTTGTCGACGATGGCGGCGCGCGTCCACGTTCGATCGGTAGAGTGATCGACTTCTTGGTCAGCAAGCCGGACGATACGTTCCCCCGCATCGATGAGCTGATTCTCAAGACCGGCCAAGGTACGCTGCTCTGTCACGTCGCCGATGTCATCGACGTCGACGCCAAGGGATCGATCCATCTGCGTCACGAGCCGACGGAGACTCCGGCGCCGGAGAATGAGGCGCTCTACCTGATTCGCGACCTCTTCGATAAACAGATCGTCGATGTCGACGGCCGTAAGGTCGTGCGCATCAACGATATCGAAGTCGCCAACACCGGCGGAACGCTGCGCGTCGTCGCGGCCGATATTGGTATGTCGGGACTGCTGCGCCGCCTCGGCATGAACCGCATCGCCCCACGCTTCTTTCAAAACGTGCAGCGCAATCTGATTGCGTGGGACAACGTCGCGCCGATCTCGGACGTGAATCCGGCACAGGTGCAGCTCTCAGTCTCGGGCTCGCGCCTCTCGCGTCTGCATCCCTCAGAACTCGCCGACATCATCGAAGAACTATCCGCGAAAGATGCAGTCCGCGTCGTCAAATCGCTCGACGACGAGACCGCCGCCGATGCGTTCGAACATATGGTCAGCGACAAGCAAAAGACGCTGATCGAAGATATCGGCACCGAACGCGCCGCTGCGATCGTCGAGGAGATGGATTCCGACGACGCCGCCGACCTGCTCGGCGAGTTGAACGAAGAACAGCAGAACCGGCTGCTCGCGGAGATGGAGCCGGAGACCGCCGGCGAGTTGCGCACGCTCGTCCAGTACGAGTTCGATACGGCCGGCGGCCTGATGACGACCGACTACGTCTGGATCTATCCGCACCGGACCGTCGGCGCGACGATCGAGAAAATTCGCGAACTCGCGCCCGAGTCCGAGTTCATCTACTACCTGTACGTGACCGACGAAGATCGCAAGCTGCTCGGTATCCTCTCGCTGCGCACGCTGCTGCTCTCGGTACCGTCGGAATTCATTCACAACCTGATCGATACCGATATCGTCAGCGCGCCGCCGGATATGTCGGCCGAAGACGTCGCGTCCACGATCGCGCGCTACGATCTCTTGGCGGTGCCCGTCGTCGACGCTCAAGGCAAGATGCTGGGCATCGTGACCGTCGACGACGCCATCGATACGATCATCCCCGAAAAGATTGCGAATTCGCTTCCGCGATTCACTCGACACCACTCGCGGAAAGCGAATGCACCAGTCAAGTAGCGCGCGGCGCGCACCGCCCTGGCGGACCGCTCTCTTCATCCTGGGCATGCTCGGCCCCGGCTTCATCACGGCTTCGGCAGGCAACGACGTCGGCGGCATCGCGACGTACTCGCTCGCCGGCGCGCAGTTCGGCTACAAACTTCTTTGGACGCTCATTCCGATCACGATCGCCTTGATCGTCGTGCAAGAGATGGCCGCGCGCATGGGTGTCGTCTCCGGCAAAGGTCTCTCCGCGTTGATCCGCGAGGAGTTCGGCGTCCGCATCGCACTGCTCACGATGGTCGGTCTCTTCGTGATGAACACCTTCACGACCGCGGCTGAATTCTCGGGGATCGCGGCCGCCTCCGAAATCTTCCACGTTTCGCGTTACATCGCCGTACCGGCGGCACTGCTGCTCGTCTTTCTCTTCGTGTTGCGCATGAACAATAAGATCATCGAGCGCACGTTCGTCGTGCTCTCGCTAATCTACGTCACCTACATCGTCTCCGGGATTCAGGCGCATCCCAACTGGGGCGAAGTCGTCCACGGCGCACTCGTTCCGACGCTCGATTTGAAGAACGCAGCGTATCTCGGCATGGTGGTGGCGCTGATCGGCACGACGATCTCACCCTACATGCAATTCTACTTGCAGTCGGCGGTCGTTGAGAAAGGCGTCAAGCCTGCCGGGCTCCTCGGCTCACGCATCGATGTCATCAACGGCTCGATTCTCGGCATCCTGGTTGCGGCTTTCATGATCATCGCGAACGCCGCGACGATCTTCGTGTATAACGAAGGGCATCCGCACGGCCAGATCGTTGTCAATCAAGCCGCCGACGTCGCCAAGGCGCTCCAGCCGTTGGCCGGCCAGTTCGCCGAAGCGCTCTTTGCCTTCGGCATCCTCAACGCGGGGCTGTTTACCGCAGCCGTCCTGCCGCTCTCGACAAGTTACCTCGTCTGTGAAGCGTTCGGTTTCGAGGCCGCACTCGACCGCCGTTTCCGCGAAGCGCCGGTCTTCTTCAGCCTTTTCGCGCTGGGGCTCTTGATCGGCGCGGCGCTCGTGCTGATCCCGAATGTGCCGCTCTTGAAGATCGCGTTCTACTCGCAGGTGCTGCAAGGATTGCTCTTGCCGCTCGAGCTGGTGCTGATGCTCTTCATCATCAATCGCGTGCGCGTTATGGGACAGTACCGCAACACGCTGCTCACCAATATCATCGCGTGGACCACGGTCGTGGCCGTAGGAGCGATCGCGATCTTCTACACGCTCCAGCAGGTTACGTCGGGCGGAGGGTAATCTGAAGATGATTCTCTTCTTGCATGCCGCGCCGGTCTCGCTCGAAGCGATCACAGCGGCGCTAGCGCGCTACGGTGGAGCGTTGCCCGTGCGGCACGCGCTTGCGCCGGATCTGGTCGACCCGAACGCAATGGCCTTCGAACAGGACGAAACGTCCTACGCGAAGCTGCTCGCCGCACTCGCCAAACATCTTCGCGGCGACGAGACGCGCGTCGTGCTGTCGTGTTCGGTCTTCAACGGCTTCGCGCCCCGACTGGCGACGGAACTCGCGCTTCCGGTCGAACGTTCGGACGACGCGGGTACGTATGCCGCGCTCGGCTGCGGCTCGCGCATCGGCCTCGCCGTCAGTTACCCGCCATCGTACCATGTGGTCGCGGCGCACCTTAAAGCAGTTGCCGCCGAACTCGGCAGGCCGGTCACGATCGTGCCGCTGCTCGATGAGAATGCTTTCGCGTTCGCCGGTGAGCCGGAGCGATATGGCGCCACGCTCGCGGCGGCCTCGGCTCGTGCCGCTGGGCTCGACTGCATTTTTCTCGCGCAGTTCAGCATGGATCCCCATGCGGCAAAGGTCGCAAGGAGCACCGATTTGCCGGTGATTAGCGCGCTCGAAGCCACTTTGCTCCGTTTGTCAGGCGCGCTTGTTCCATCGGGCGAAAGGAATTGCGGCTCTTAAGGCGTCCATCCCGAAGTAGGAGATGCATGGGATGACACCGGCCGCCAAGATCGCCTCGTCGGGCGAAGCGCTGATCCAATTTGCCGAAGGCTTGGCGCGCATCGCGAGCAGCGGCGGCGGAGCGAAGGCGCTGGCCACGCATTTGGCGAGTGCGTTCGACGCCGCCGTGCTGATCGAGGACGGCGACTGGCGCCATGTGACGCTCGCCGGCGCGGGCTCGCGACCGGTGCCACCTTCGTGCCGCGAATCGATCGCTAACGCAGCGCCCGATACCGACGGCGTTGTTCGATTGTCTTCGCCCGGCGAAGCGTGTGACGGCATCGCAGTCCGCATTCGCGGCGGCGAAGCGTCGCTTGGCTGGCTCTCGGTCTTTCCGAACGCGGACGCGACCGAGCCCGCGAACGGCGCGCTTCGGCTGGCGGCGGCGACGATCGCGGTCGAATTATCGCGCGATGCCGGGGGCGGCAAGAGCCGTCGCAAGTCATTTTGGGATCGCTTGCTCTCGCGCACCTACGACGATCCAATCGAAGCCAAAGACGATGCATCGTCGCGCGGTATCGCGCTCGCGACCGGTTACGTCGCGGTTGCAATTGAAGCCGAGGGGCTCGATGAAAGCAGCGCCGCGACCAAACTCGCCGACCTGCGCCGCATCGCACTAGAAACGCTCCGCTCGGGAAGCGGCGAGATCGTCGTGCTCGAGCGCGGCGGTGGCTTCGTCTTCCTCTGCCCGGCGCCACTCGAGATCGACGCGCAGAACGTGCGCACGGCAGCGACCTTGATTCCGCGCGCCGCAACCAAAGCGCACTTTGGCGCGAAGGTCGTCGGCGGCGTCGGCCGCGCGGCCGAGGCGATCTCCGCCTATCGAACGGTGGATGAGGCGCGCGAATCGATGTTCGTCACGCGCCGGCTCTTCGGAGGATCGCGCGTCATGCCGTACGACGATCTGGGCATCTATCCGCTCTTGCTGCGCGGCGGCGCCAGCGCCGAAGAGTTGCGCGCGTTCGGCAAACGCATTCTCGCGCCGTTGCGCGCGTACGACGAGAAACACCAGACCGAGCTGGTCCGCACGCTCGGGCTCTACTTCCAAGTCGGTCAAAATGTGAAGACCGCGGCGGCCGAACTGTCGGTGCACCGCCACACGGTCTTCTACCGGCTGCGCCAGATCGCCGAGATCAGCGGTCACGATCTGGATAGCCCGCACGACCAACTCACCCTCCGCACCGCCATGGCGATCGATGCACTCAACTCACACTAACGGCGAGCGTAAGACCGTGACCAAGCGCGACATCCTGCGGATCGCAAAGGAGCGCGAGGTCCGATTCATCCGGTTGTCGTTCGTCGATATCCTCGGCATCAGCAAGAACGTGACCATTCCGTTCAGCGAATTGGAACGCGCGCTCGAGGGCAAGGTGACCTTCGACGGCGGCTCGATCGACGGCTTCGTGCGCGGCGAGGAGGCCGATATGATGCTTTTGCCCGACCTCGCGACGTTCTCCGTCTATCCCTGGACGATCGGCAGCGGCGCCGTCGAGGCGCGCTTGATCTGCGATATCGCAACCCCCGATGGCGAAGCCTTCGAAGGTTGCCCGCGCACGACGCTACGCCGCGCGATCGAAGATGCGCGCGACGTTCTGGCGGGCGCCCGCGCAGGGCTCGAAGTTGAATTCTACCTCTTCGAGTTGACGGCTGACGGTCTGCCGACGACAACGACGAGCGACGTCGGGTCGTATTTCGACATCGACGAATCCGATCGTGGCGAAGCGGCCCGCATCGAGATCGCGACCACGCTCGAAGCGATGGGTCTCTCGGTCGCGAGCGCGCATCACGAGCACGGCGCGGGCCAACATGAGATCGATCTTAACGACGCGGCGATCCTCAATACTGCCGACGGCCTGATTACGACCCGCACCGTCGCGAAGCACGTCGCCGCGCGGCACCGGCTGCACGCGACGTTCATGCCGAAGCCGCTCGAGACGCTCGCCGGCAGCGGCGTGCACGTCTACTTTACGTTGGCGCCCGCCGCCGATGCGCCGGCCGATGGCGCGGGCGAGCTTGCCGAAGAGACGCTCTTCGCGATCGGCGGTCTGCTCGAACACGCACCGGCCTTCACCGCGGTCTGCAATCCAACGGTCAACTCGTACAAGCGTCTGGTCGCCGCCTGGGATGCGCCGATCTACACCGTGTGGTCGTACCGTAGCGCAAATTCGCTCGTACGCGTTCCCTCGCCGGCCGGGCAACGCATCGAGGTGCGCAGCGCCGACCCATCCTGCAATCCGTATCTGGCGCTGGCGGTGCTGGTCGCGAGCATCGCGCACGGCATGCGCAGCCACATCTTGCCGGGCGATCCGCTGATGGGTTCGACGTACGAACTGAACGATCGAGAACGCGAGACGCGGCGCATCCGGATGCTGCCCAAATCGCTGCGCCAGGCCCTCGGGGAATTGGACAAGGATCCCATCGTTCGCGGGGCACTCGGAGATCACGTCTACCATGCTTTCCGCGACGCCAAACTCGCCGAATACGAGCGATATCGCCGCGCCGTCCACCCCTGGGAGCGCGAGGCCTACCTTCGAGTCTACTGAAATGTGCGCCAGCCAACGTTGAGTCCAGGCCCGGCGAGGCCGATTCAGCGAGTATGGCAACAGTTCCGGCGACGCAAGATCGGGCGATAGCAGCGTTCGGCGAACGCCGGCTGGCGCTCGTCGTGGCGTGCGCCGGCATCTTACTGGCAGGCGCGGCGGTCCTTTGGGGCTCCCGCTTTTCCAGCGTGGCGGCGGCGCTTCCGCCGGCCCTCGTCTCGGCCGCGGTCGTCACCATGATGGTGACGGCGGCGATCATGCGCTATTTCTATCGCGCCTCGAACTTCCCGCCGCACGCATTCTTGGGCATCGCCTTCGCGTGCACCGGCGGGCTGCTCGTTCCATACGTCTTCGCCATCCTCGAACTCGCCTCGTCACCGAACGCACCCGCGGCGACCGGACAACTCGCCACCTGGTTGTGGGTCGGCTGGCACACCGTCTTCATCGTACTGCTCGGCATCTACGTGTGGTCCGAGGGATTCTTCACGCACCGCTCGCTGCCGTGCGATCGCGAACGCAAGATCGTGCGCACCTTCGCAGCCGGAGCCGTGGTGATCGCGACGGTCGGAGTCGTCCTGCTATTGACCTGCGCGCAATGGCTCCCGACGCTCCAATCCGCAAGCGGCACGTTCACGCCGACGTATCGGGTGATCGTGCAACAGATCATGCTCACCCTCTGCGCCGGCGTGTGCGTCATGCTGATCTTGCGCACCGGGCTCAACAAAACCGTGCACCTGTGGCTGGCCGTCGTCCTCGTCCTCTTCGCCTGCGAGATGTTCATCAACGGTAAGGTCGTGCAACGATCCTCCGTCGGCTGGTACATCGGACTTGCCGAAGGGCTCGCCTGGCAGAGCGTCCTGCTCGTCGTCCTGTTGCGCCGCGCCAACGAACAGCTCGTTGAGTTCGTCTCCAGCAATCGTTCGCTCAGCGAAGCGACCGTGCGCGACGCATTGACCGGCCTGCTGAATCGCCGCGGATTCGACGAACGATTTCAAGACGCGCTCGCCGACGCACGCATGATGCGCGCCCCGCTCGCCCTCCTCGCACTCGACCTCGATAATTTCAAGAGCTATAACGACCACTTCGGACACGTCGCCGGCGACAAGGCCCTGCAAGCGGTCGCGCAAGCGATCTCGGGCGTGACCACGCGAACCCGCGATGTCGCCTGCCGCGTCGGTGGCGAGGAGTTCGCGCTCGTGCTGCCGTTCACCGAAGAGAGCGGAGCGATGACGGTGGCCGAACGCGTTCGCGCCGCCGTCCTGCAGTTGCGCTTGACGCATGCTCCGGACGCCGCCCTCGCGATTCTCTCGGTCAGCATCGGCGTCGCGGTCTCCGACGGCACCGTCGACGGTACCGAACTCTATCATCGCGCGGACCAAGCGCTCTACCGGGCCAAACGTCTGGGACGCAATCGGATTGCGCGCCACACCCCGGCCCCCGAGGCCGGCGGCACCACCCTGCGCGCCGTTTAGCCCCGCGCAGCCTTTCGTAATATATCGAAGGCGAAGCGGACGTCGTCGCGCGTCGTGCCTTCGTTTCCGATCGCCAAGCGCAGTGCCAGCCGCCCGTGCAGACGCGTTGCGGAGAGAAAGATCTCGCCGCTCGCGTTGACCTCGTCCATCGCGCGCTGATTGAAGGCATCGACGTCCTCCGGCGACAGGCCGTCGGGAACGTATCGGAAGCAGACGACCGAGAGCGGATGCGGCGCCAACACTTCCCAGCCTGGCTCGGCCTCGACCCAGGCCGCAAACTCTTGTGCGAGCGCGATGTGCGAGCGCAGGCGCTCGCGCATACCAGTCGCACCGTAGTGGCGCATCGCGAACCAGAGTTTGAGCGCGCGAAAACGGCGTCCGAGTTGGAGACCGTAATCCATGTAGTTGCGAACGTCGCCGTCCGATGTCTCCAAATAGACGGCCGAGAGGCTGAACGCACGTCGCAGCATCTCGAGGTCGCGCACGTACAGCACCGAAAGGTCGACGGGAACGAAGAGCCACTTGTGCGGATTGATCACGAGCGAATCCGCGTGCTCGCAGCCCGCGAGCAAGTGGCGAAACTCGGGCAGTATCGCCGCCGGCCCCGCGTAGGCGGCGTCAACGTGCAACCACACGCCGTGCTTGCGCGCTACGTCGGCGATCGCTGGAACTGGATCCGACGACGTGGTCGAGGTCGTACCGATCGTCGCGGCGATGCACATCGGGCGCATCCCGCGTGCGAGATCTTCCGCGATCGCTCGATCGAGCGCAGCGGCGACCATGACGAAGTTCGCATCGACCGGCACCCGCACCACGTTCTCGCGGCCGATGCCGAGCGCGATCGCAGCCTTTTCGATATGCGAGTGCGTGTGTTCGGTCAGGTAGACGCGTAACGCCGGCAGATCGCTGCGGCCGGCCATCCCGCGTTCGCGAATTCCGAGATCGAGCGACTCGCGCGCGGCGGCCAGCGCCGTGAAGCCGCCGATCGAGGCGGTATCGTAGACGATGCCGTGCAGCCCGTCATCGAGGCCGAGCAGCTTGCGAAGCCAATCGAGCACGACTTCTTCGAGTTCCGTCGCAGCGGGCGACGTGCGCCAGACCATCGCGTTGACGTTGAGCGCCGCCGCCAAGGCTTCGGCGACGACCGTGATCGGCGCCGCGCTGTTGGCGAAGTACGCGAAGAAGCGCGGATGATTCCAATGCGTGATGCCGGGGATGATCAGCCGTTCGAAATCATCGAAGATCCGGTCGAAGGGCTCGGGATCTTCGGGCGCATCGGCCGGTAAGGCGCGGTGCAGGTCACCGGGTTGAGCACGCGAGAGCACGGGAAAGCGTCGCGGATCGCGATAGTATTCATCGATCCACTGTGCGGCGCGTTCGAGCTGCTCGCGAAACTCGCTCATCGAGACGAGACTTTCGACCGGCGGCTGCGAGAAACATCGCAGCGCGGATGCGGCGGAACCAGCCTCCGCCTCTCGAAGTGTGAGGATCGGAGGCGTAAGTTTCGATGAAGTACCGTACCTACCCCAAGACGGACCTCAAAGTCAGCGAAGTCGGCTTCGGCCTGTGGACCACGGCGACCGGCTGGTGGGGCACGATGAGCGACGACCAGGCGGTCGCACTACTGCACGAGGCTTACGATCTGGGCATCACGCTCTTCGACGCCGCCGACACCTACGGCAACGGCCGCAGCGAAGAGCAACTCGCGCGCGCCTTCGAAGGCCGGCGCGAGAAGGTCGTCTACTCCACGAAATTCGGCTACGATTGGTACACGTATTCGGGTGAGCGCAAGGGACAGAACGAGATCCCGCAAGATTTCTCACCGCAGTTCGTGCGCTACGCACTCGAACAATCGCTGCGCCGTCTCCAGACCGACACGATCGATATCTATTCGATTCACAACGCGCACCTCTCCGAGATCGCCAACGACGAACTGTTCGCACTGCTCGAAGAGTTCAAGGCCGAAGGCAAGATTCGCTCGTACGGCGTGGCGCTGGGACCCGCGATCGGCTGGCTGGTCGAGGGTTGCGAAGCCGCCCGGCAACGCAACGTCACCAACGTCCAGATGATTTGGAATATGCTCGAACAGTTTCCCGGCAACGAGATGCTGCGCGCCGCCGATGAAGCGCACGCCGAGACCGGCTATCAGATTCGCGTGCCGCACTCGAGCGGAATGCTCGAAGGCAAGTACACGCTCGAAACGACGTTCCCGCCGCAAGATCACCGCAGCCACCGGCCGCGTTCCTGGCTCGTTGCGGGCGTCAAGAAAGTGGAGACGCTGCGCTTCCTGGAAAGTGCAGGTCGCACGCTCGGGCAAGCCTCGATTCAGTGGCTGCTGGCCGAACCCCGCACGATGACGGTTCTGCCCAACATCTACGACCGCGAACAGCTCGTCGAGTTCGCAACCGCGACGGAGACGCCGCGCTTAACCGAAGCGGAACTGACGCGCGTGGCCGAATTGGCCAAGACAAACTTCGGCGTCGAAGAGCCGCCCGGGAAGTTCAAGGGTACGATGTCGTACGAAACACTCACCGCGCCGGCAAGCGCATAGCGGAGGCAGATTCTTGCAACCCATTCTTACCGGCGGCGCACCCGCCCCGATCGGCCCCTACAGCCAGGCGATTCGCGCCGGCGAGTACCTCTTCTGCAGCGGTCAGGTCGCACTCGACCCGGCGACCGGCGAACTGGTCGGCACCGATGCCCCGACGCAAGCCCGACAAGCGATGAAGAACATCGCGGCGGTGCTCAAAGCGGGCGGCACGTCGTTTGCGAACGTCGTGAAAACGACGATCTTCCTAGTCGATATGAGCGACTTCGCGGAGGTCAATACAATCTACGGCGAAGCGTTCCCACAGAATCCGCCGGCACGCTCGACGATCGCCGTTGCCGGTCTTCCCAAGGGCGCGCGCGTCGAGATCGAGGTCATCGCGCACCTCGGCTAGTGGCTGGGGCTGCCGCCTAGCAAGGCGAGGTCGCGATTCGCGGCACGGGCCACGTCAGGCTCGTCGGAGTCTTTCGCGCGCACGTATTCGGCGCGCGCCAGATCGCGCTTGCCCTGCTCCGCATACGCTACGCCGAGCAAGTAATGCAGGCGGCCGTCATACGGAGCGACGCTCAAACCCTTGAGGAACGCCGCCTCGGCAAGCGGGTACAGATGGTGCTCGTCATAGTCGTAGCCTAGGTTGACGTACGCGTCGCGAGCGAGCGGATCGACTGCGATCGCGCGCAGGTAGTACTGCACGGCAGGCTGCCAACGCCCGGCGAGGTCCTCGATGTATCCGATGTCGACCAGCGCTTCGAAACCGTCGGCACGCACGCGATTGGCGTGCTCGAGCGAGGCGCGCGCCGTCGTGATTTGACCGGAATCGATGTAAGCATCGCCGATATTGACCAGCGCCGCGTAATTATCGGGTTCGGTAACGAGACAGCGCTGCAGCACGTCGATCGCGAGCGAGACTCTATTGATATCGAGGTAGGCGCTGCCGAGTTCGCTCAGCGCCTGGCATGAGTGCGGTTGAAGGTCGAGCGAACGCTGCAGATAGCTGATCGCGTCGAGGGGACGATGTTCGGCACGCAAGACGGTACCGAGGGCATACTGCGGGCCGGCCTCGGAAGGACGTAAGTCGGCCTGGCGCCGGTACTCGTTTTCGAAAGCGGCAAGGTCGCCGCGCCGGCGGTGCAAATCGACGAGCCGCTCGTACGCCCCCATACTCGGCAAGCTTTTCTGAAACGCGTCGATCGCTTCGCTGATGCGGTCCTGCGCGGCGTAAATGCCACCCAGCCGGTTGAGCGTTTCGCGGTCGCCGGGCGCAAGCTTCAGAATCGCGAGATACGTACGCTCGGCTGAAGCGATATCCGATTGCCGGTAGTACAGGTCGCCGAGGTAGCGAGCCGGCTCGATCTCCTTGGGATGCGCGGCGACGTAGGTCGCCAGCGCCTTCACCGCAGTATCGAGCTGACCGGCCGCAACGAGTTTGCGCGCGGCTTCAATCGCTCCCGAAGGATTGGAGGCGAATTGCCCGGTGTCTTGGACTTTGGCGTCGCCGAAATCGGAGTGCGTTACCTGTGCCAAAGCGGCCGGGCCACATGCAAGGACGGCGAGCGCCAAAGCGGTCGCGGCGAGGCGCGGGATGTTGCCTGCGCGTTTCACGACTTGAGACTTCGCTGGCCGCGCCGCCGACCCTCGCGCCTTTATCCCGGATTAAGAATGCGTCATGTCCTTGGGAACGACGAAGCGGTCGAAGTCCACCGCACTCACGTAACCGAGCCCGAGCGCCGCGTCGCGCAAGGTCGATTTGTCCTTGTGGGCTCTCTTCGCGATCTCAGCCGCCTTGTCGTACCCGATGTGCGGTGCGAGCGCCGTCACAGTCATCAACGAACTTCCGAGGTAGCCCGAGATCACTTCCTCGTTAGCTTGCAGACCTTCGATCGCGTGTTCGCGGAACATCGTGCACGCATCGCGTAGCAATGTCGTCGAGTGCAAGAAATTGTAGATCATGACCGGGTTGAAGACGTTGAGTTCGAAGTTGCCCTGCGAAGCGCCGAACGAGATCGCCAAGTCGTTGCCGTAGACTTGAACGCAGACCATCGTGACCGCTTCGGATTGCGTGGGATTCACTTTGCCAGGCATGATCGAGCTACCCGGTTCGTTCTCGGGCAGAATCAATTCACCGATGCCGGCGCGCGGACCGGATCCGAGCCACCTTATATCGTTTGCGATCTTCATCAAAGCCGCGGCTAATTGCTTGAGCGCCCCCGAGGCGAAGACGAGTTCGTCGTGCGACGCGAGCGCCGTAAACTTGTTGGGAGCCGACCGGAAGGGCAGACCGGTCAGTTCCGCGATCTTGCGCGCGGATCGCTCGGCGAACTCGGGTGGCGCGTTGAGCCCCGTACCGACCGCCGTGCCGCCGATCGCCAGATCGTAGATGTGGTTGAGCGATTCTTTGCACGCGACCATCGCTCGATCGAGCTGCGTCACGTAGCCCGAGAACTCTTGGCCAAGGGTCAAGGGCGTCGCATCTTGCAAGTGCGTCCGGCCGACCTTGACGATATCCTTCCATTGGTTGGCCTTGACGTCGAGCGCATTGCGCAGCTTCTCGACGGCAGGCAACATCTCGACCATTGCCTCGGCTGCGGCCATGTGCATCGCGGTCGGAAACGTATCGTTCGAAGACTGCGACATGTTGACGTCATCGTTGGGATGAATCGGTTTCTTCGATCCCATCTGACCGCCGGCCAGTTCGATCGCGCGATTCGAGATGACCTCGTTGACGTTCATGTTGGTCTGCGTGCCCGAGCCGGTCTGCCAAACGCGCAGCGGAAAATGCGGTTGCAATTTGCCGGCGATCGCCTCGTCGGCAGCCTTGACGATCAGGTCCGCCTTTTCCGGCGCGAGCTTGCCCAGATCGCGATTGACGAGCGCGGCCGCCTTCTTCAGCGTCGCCATCGCCTTGATGACCGCCGTCGGCATCACATCGCGCGGCGTCGTGCCGTCACCGATATCGAAGTGAATCAGCGAGCGCGCGGATTGCGCACCGTAATACTTGTCGGCGGGGACCTCGATCTGGCCCATCGAGTCGGATTCGAAACGCGTACTCATAATTCTGACGATTTCGCCGGACACGGTTCGTTCCCGGCTCGATAAAGGTCGCAACCACGAGCGCGGTCTAACTGGCGAGCATGAAGCGAGTGACCGTACTCTTGATCGCAATGGCCGTCGCCGGGGCGCCCGCCTTCGCTCGCGCCGCCGACCCGCCGCCGGCCTCCGCCCCGCAGGCGTTGCCGACCGCCGCTCCCGACGAAGACCTGGCCACAACCGCGCGCGCCCGGGCCGAGTTTCTCGCGTTGCAGGCAGGCAAAGTCGACCGGACCCGTTACTCGAAGCAGGCCGCCGATGCGCTGACGGATGCGGTCATCGCGCAGGTGGCGCCTCAACTGAAGGCGGCCGGAGATATCAAGTATCTTATCTATCGCGGGAAGAGCGTCTCGCCGAACAAGGACGTGCAGTATCAGTACACGCTCGTGCTGACGAACTACACGGGCACGCTGCTCTTCGTACTCACGCCCGACGATAAGATCGACGGCATCAACCTCAGCTAGGTGGCTGCCGAAGCACTCGTTTACGGAACCTATTCTCAGAGCGAACTGAACCGGCAGTACGATGCGGCCGGCACGGTTCCGAGCGTCGACCCGTACTTCGAACGCTTCGCTACCGAGAGCGCGCGCGAACGCGCGAAACTGGAGAACGAACTCGACGTCGCGTATGGGAGCGGCGAACGCGAACGGCTCGACCTGTTTCCCGCAACCGACTCAGGCGCACCGCTCTTCATCTTCATTCACGGCGGCTACTGGCGGCGGCTCGACAAGAGTTTCTTTTCGTTCGTGGCCGGCCCGATCGCGCGCGCCGGCGGCGCGACCGCGGTCATCAACTATCCGCTCGCGCCCGATGCCGCGCTCGACCAGATCGTGCGCTCGACGCAAACGGCCCTCGCTTGGCTTGCCAAGAACGCGCATCGCGCGAACGCCGATCCGCGTCGCTTCTTTGCCGGTGGTCATTCGGCCGGCGGCCAACTCGCCGGGATGCTTGCCGCCGACGAACGCATCCGCGGGATCTTTCCGATCAGCGGCCTCTTCGATCTGGAACCGGTCCGCCTCTCGCACGTCAACGAGTGGATGACTCTCGATAGCGCATCGGCGGCTCGCAATAGTCCGCTGCTGCATCTGCCCGCGCACAAGATGCAGTTGATCGCGTCGGCCGGAGGCGCCGAGACCGACGAGTTTCGCCGTCAGTCGCGCAGTTACGTTGAGGCCTGGTCGAAGCTCGGCTATCCCGCCACGCTGCTCGAGCCCGCCGGCCACAACCACTTCAGCATCGTCCTCGAATTCGCCGACGAAGAGAGCGACCTCACGCAGGCTCTGTTAAGGATGCTCTTCTAACTCGACGCTCCGGCGTAGGCTGCCGCGATGGTATCGGCATAGCGCTGTTCGACGACGCGCCGTTTGACTTTGAGCGTCTGCGAGAGTTCGCCGGCCTCGATCGTGAGATCGCGCGGAAGCAGCGCGATCCGCCGGACCTGTTCGAAGGTTGCCAGATCGGCTGTGCTCGCCGCAACCTGCTTACGAACGAATTCCCTCACGTCATCGCGTCGCGAAATCTCCTCGCTCGACGCCGACGCCGGAATGGCGAACTGACGCCGCAGCAGATCCCAGTTGGGCGCGATGAGCCCGACCGGGAACGGCCGGCCGTCGCCGACCACGAAGACCTGCGAGACGTACATCGAGCGCTTGATCGCGGCTTCGACCCGGCTCGGCGCGACGTATTTCCCGTTCGAGGTCTTGATCAGCTCTTTCTTGCGATCGGTGATGTAGAGATAACCGTCCCGGTCGATCGTGCCGATATCGCCGGTCATGAACCAGCCCTCGGCATCGAACGGCTGCGCGCCCTCCAGATGATAGTAGCCCTTCATCACGTTGGGCCCTTTGACGAGTACTTCACCGTCGGCGGCGATCTTGATCTCCACGCCGGCGATCGGCGGCCCGACGCTGCCGTAGCGAATGCTCCGGACGCGATTGACCGTCACGACCGGTGACGTCTCGGTCAATCCATAGCCTTCACAGATCGGCACGCCGAAGGCCGCAAACGTCAGCGCGATATCGCGGTGTAACGGTGCGCTGCCGCTGATCAAGTAGTCGACGCGGTCGAGTCCCAGCGCGGGCGGAATCTTCGAAAGCACCAAACGCTTAGCCAGCCAAAACTGCAGCCCCAAAGAAAATGGAACCGGCAGGCCGTCGACTCGTTTGGTCATGTAGCGTTGACCGGTCTCGAGCGCCCACGGCACGAGCTTGGCCTGAAGGCCACCCGAAGCTTTGGCTTTGCCGATCACGCCGGCCAGGACGCGCTCGAGGATGCGCGGCACGAGGGCCATCTTTTGGGGCCGCACCGACCGCATATCTTCGAGCAGAAAATCCGGCTGCGTGATATAGAAATCGCACTGATCCTGAACGAAGCCGAGCATATCGTTGTGCTCGAAGATGTGCGCGAAGGGTAGGACCGAGAGCACCACGTCGCCGGCCTTGATGCTCGCGTCTTGAAATGATGCACGCGACGTGGAGACAACGTTGCCGTGAGTCAGCATCACGCCCTTGGGATTTCCGGTCGTCCCCGACGTGTAGATCAGCACCGCGAGTTCGTCGGGCTGCAGACCGTCCGTATAAGATGAAACGAGGCTCGAGACCACGCGCGCCAACGCGGCGCCTTCAGCTTCGAACGCGGAGAGTGAATCCGGGCCGTCGCCGTCGAAACGAATGAAACGCGGCGCGTTCGGACAGGCCGCCTTCAGACGCTCGAGATCGGCTTGCGTCTCGACGAAGGCGAGTTTCGCGCCGGAGTCCTTGAAAATGTAGTCGATCTGATCGAGCGCCGAGGTTGCGAACATCGGAACGACCACGCAACCGGCAAACAGAATCCCGAAATCGGCCGCGATCCAATCCGTACGATTGTTCGAGATGAGCGCGACGCGATCGCCTTGCGTCGCCCCGGCGTTGCGAATCGCGCAGGCGATCGCGACCGCGCGAGCGAGCATCTGCGTAGAGGAAAGGTAGCGCCAATCCTTCGCTCCCAAACGTTCGCCGAACGCATGCTCGCGCGGAGCTGTGAGCGATTCTACAATCAACTGAGGAATCGTTTGCAACGGCGATCTCCCGGCGGCTACCTGAAAACGGTGCTTTCCAATGCCTCCGGGCTACGCCTCCCAGCTCTCAGAAGCCGGCTTTAACAGGTGCTCCTCGCGCGCGTCGAATAGCGTCTTTCCCCCAAAATATTGGAGAACGTGATGGCACAGACCGAGACCCGTCCGGGGTCGCTGGTGCGCGCGGAGACGCGCGCTGGAATACGCATTCTTTCGATCCACAATCCGCCGGTGAATGCGTTTTCGGCCGCAGTCTGCGAAGCGCTGGTTGCCGAGATCACCTCGGCCGACGCCGATCCCGCAGTCAGCGGGGTCGTCGTCACCGGCTCGAATGGAGCCTTTAGCGGCGGTGCCGATATCAACGCTTTCGTCGCGCCGCCGCCGCCCGGCTCCAAGAACATTCGCGATGTAAATGCGGCCGTCGAGAAGAGCGGCAAGACCTTCGTGGCAGCGATCGACGGCATCGCACTCGGCGGAGGCTGCGAACTCTCGCTGACGTGCGATTATCGCATCGGTTCGGCCACTGCGAAGATCGGATTGCCGGAGATTCTGCTCGGGCTGCTGCCGGGCGCCGGCGGAACGCAGCGACTGCCGCGTCTGCTCGCGGCGCGCAACCCGATGAATCGCGGCTTGGCCGGTGTCCAGATGGCGCTCGACATGATGCTCAAGGGCGAAGCCAAGACGGCAAAACAAGCCAAGGGCATGGGCATCCTCGACGAACTGCTCGAATCGGGCGACGTCGTGGAGCGCGCGGTCGACGTCGCGAAGGCGAAATCCGGCACGAAGAATCGCCTCAGCGCGCTGACGTTCATGGTGCCGCCGCCGATGACCGCCATGGCGCACGGCATGGTGCCCCCCGAAGACAAGGGCGGATTCGCCGCGCACAAGTTGATCGATTCGGTTGAAGCCGCATCGGAGATGGAGTTCAAATTCGGCTTGGCGCACGAAGCGCGCCTCTTCGGCGAACTCGTCGTGAGCGCGCCGGCGCAATCGGCGATCCACCTCTTCTTCGCCGAGCGCGAACTCGGCAAGATTCCGGGACTCTCCGACGACCTCAAGCCTAAAGAGATCACGAGCGCGGCCGTCGTCGGTGCGGGCACGATGGGAACGGGCATCGCAATGGTCTTTGCGAACGCCGGCATTCCCGTGCACGTCATCGACGTCAATCCCGAACAGGTGGAGCGCGGCAAGAAAAGCGTCGCATCCACGTATGAAAGCCAAGTGAAGAAAGGCCGCTTGACGGCGGAGAAAGCCAAAGAGCGCACCGGCGCGGTGAGCTTTGTCGGCGACTATGCGGAAATCGCCGATTGCGATCTCGTGGTCGAGGCCGTTTTCGAGAGCATGAAGGTCAAGAAAGAAGTCTTCGCGGCGCTCGACAAAGCGCTCAAACCCGATGCGATCCTCGCGACCAACACTTCGACGCTCGACATCGACGAGATCGCAAGCGCCACATCGCGGCCGGCGAAGGTTGTCGGGATGCACTTCTTCGCGCCGGCCAACATTATGCAATTACTGGAGGTCGTGCGCGGCAAGGCGAGTTCCGGTGAGACGCTGACCACCGCGATGGCGCTGGCGAAGCGTCTGCGCAAGAAAGGCGTCCTCTCGGGCAACGCTTTCGGGTTCATCGGCAACGGCATGCTCTTCGACTACATTCGCGAAGCGAACTTTCTGCTTGAGGAAGGCGCGACGCCGTGGCAGATCGATACGATGATCAAGAATTTCGGCTTCCCGATGGGACCGTTCGCGATGAGCGATCTCTCCGGCATCGACGTCTTCTACAAGATCAGCCAGGAAGCGCCTAAAGTGCCCTATCGCACCTCGCAGATCGCGACCAAACTCTACGAGCAGGGACGGTACGGCCAAAAGACCGGCAAAGGCTTCTTCACCTATGAAGACGGGAAACGCGAGCCCGCGCACGATCCCACGGTCGACGCGATGATCGTCGAAGAGTCGAAGGCGCTCGGCATCACGCGCCGGACGATACCCGACGATGAGATCGTCGCGCGCTGCATGTTTGCGCTCGTCAACAAGGGTGCCGAGTTGATCGGCAACGGCATCGCGCTGCGTCCCGGTGACGTCGATATCGTCTGGGTCTACGGCTTCGGCTTCCCGTGGTACCGGGGCGGTCCGATGTGGTGGGCCGATAGCATCGGCGCCAAAACAATCTACGACCAAATAGTTACTTGGCAAGAAACTCTAGGCGCGCATTGGCAGCCGGCAGCGCTGCTGAGGACAACCGCCGAAAAGAACGGCGAATTCGCACCGCATCTCAAGATCGAGGTCAAGAACTAACCCCATGGCGACCGAAGCAGTTATCGTCAGCGGCGCGCGCACGCCCATCGGACGCGCTTTTCGCGGCGCGTTCAACCTCACGCACGGCGCGACGCTGGCGGGCCACGTCATTCGCAATGCCGTCGACCGCTCCGGCGTCGATCCGCACGACTTCGAGGATTGCATCGTCGGCGTCGGCGTTCCCGAAGGCGCGACCGGCCACAATCTCGGGCGCGCCGCAGCCGTGCGCGCCGGTCTTCCGATCGAAGTCTCGGGAGCGACCGTCAGCCGCTACTGCGCATCCGGACTGCAAGCCATCAGCGTCGCGGCGCAGCGCATCATGGTCGACGGAGCTTCGGCAATGGTTGCCGCCGGCGCCGAATCGATCAGTCTGGTGCAGAACAACACGAACATCAAGTTCTTCACCGAGGAATGGCTCTTGCGGCACGAGGCCGATCTGTACATGCCGATGATCGAGACGGCCGACACGGTCGCGCGGCGCTACGATGTCTCACGCGAACGTCAGGACGAGTATGCGCTGCAGAGCCAACAGCGCACCGCCGCCGGCCAAGCCGCCGGACGTTTCAACGACGAGATCGTGCCATTGCCGGCGTGGAAGTATGAAGAGAACAAAGAGACGGGCGACGTCACCGAAGTCTTCGCGACGTTGAATCAGGATGAAGGCAACCGCGCCGACACGACGCTTGAAGGTCTCGCGAAACTCAAAGGCGTCAGTTTCACCAATCCCAAGTCGACGATCACGGCGGGCAATTCATCGCAGCTCTCCGACGGAGCGGCCGCGCTCGTGCTGACGAGTTACGACTACGCCGAGAAACACAATCTCAAGCCGCTGGCGTACTATCGCGGAATGGCGGTCGCGGGCCTTAAGCCCGACGAGATGGGGATCGGTCCGGTCTTCGCCATTCCGAAACTGCTCGAACGGCACAACCTCAAGATCGACGATATCGATCTGTGGGAGTTGAACGAAGCGTTTGCGGTGCAGACCGTTTACTGTCGCGATTTGCTCGGCTTGCCAAACGAGCGCTTCAACGTCGATGGCGGCGCGATCTCGATCGGTCATCCGTACGGCATGAGCGGCGCGCGGCTGACGCTGCACGGCATCATCGAAGGCCGGCGGCGCAAGGCGAAGTATCTGGTGGTCACGATGTGCATCGGCGGCGGCATGGGCGCCGCCGGATTATTCGAGTTGATCCACTAGGCCCGTCTGTCGCGCATCCGTAGTATTACCGATCGGTTGCGCTGTCGCACGGAAATGCCGTCCCTTCGTTACCCTGGGCCGAACAGAATTCCGTCGATCTTTCCGTCGGCGTTGAAACTTAGCGTCATGCGAAGGTTACCGCCTGGCGCGACGACGCGGTAGATGTATGCGGTGCTTCTATTGGCTGAGATTTTCGAGAGGTAGACGAACGCGGTCGGAGTGCCCAAGGTCGCAAGCTCAGTGCCGACCTGCTCAACGAGTGCATCGGTCAAGGCTGCGCTCGTCGCTGGCGCGTACTGAGACCGGTCAAGTTTTTTCGCGATGGTCTGCGCATAGGCGTCACGCACGCGCGCAGTAATGGCGGGATCTTCGCCGGGAGCCGGTTGAAGTTCGGCGGCAAGCTGCGCCGCGCTCGGCGGGTACATCGTACGAAAGATTCCCTTGACGACTGCGGCTTCGCCGAACGTGATAGTGTTACCCAACACGACGATCGCCACGCGCTCGGCCGGGAAATACACGTTTCGCGTGTTGAAGCCGGGCAGTCCACCGTTGTGCCAGATCTCTTTGTGTCCGTCGAGCGTATCCGCCACCCAGCCGGCAGCGTAGGTATTATCCGGCGTGGCCGGAAGGCTCACCGCCGCCGTCAATTCCGCGACCATCGGCAGCGGCACGATGCGTCCTGTGAAAAACGCGTCGTCCCAGCGCGTGAGATCGCTCGCCGTCGCGTACAGCGCTCCGGCGGCGAAGCTGACGTTGGACGACCAGATCGGCAGCGCCGTCTTATCGTCGGCGGAGTTGTAGCCTTGCGACACGATCTTCCCCGCCGGTACGCCGTACGAGATGCCGGCGAACGGCGTCCCGTCGAGAATGCGTTTGCGCAAGAATTGCGCGTAGCTCATGCCGCTGATCTTTTCGATGATTGCGCCCAAAATCATATAATTCGTGTTGCTGTACTCGAACTTCACACCAGGCTGGAAATTGAGCGGCTTCCCCGCCTCTAGACCGTAGAGTTCGGCCGGCGTCGCGCTCGTCGAGTAGAGGAACGGAGCGACCAGGGGGTTCGCGAGGAAATCGGGCAAGCCCGACGTGTGCGTCATCAATTGGCGAATCGTGATCTCGGCGGCGTGAGGCGCGTCGGGAAGAACCGTCGACACGCGCTGGTCGAAGGTCAGCTTCCCATCGCCAACGAGCAAAGCGATCGCGGCCGTCGTGAATTGTTTGGTGATCGAACCGATCTCGAAGTACGTCGCGGGATCGACCGGTATCTGAGCAGCCGTATCGCGATAGCCGTAGCCTTTGGCGTACAGGAGGGCGCCGTCGCGCGCAATCGCAATCGAGACGCCGGGCACACCCTGTCCCTTCATCGACTGCTCGACCACCGCATCGACTTGCGGCCCAAACGTGAAGGTCGGATATGGAGGAGCCAACGCGCGCACACCGTTCGGCGCGAGCACCAGCGAAAAGATTGTGAGCGCTACAAGCAACGTCTTCATTTCACAATCCTTCGTGCGCTTAGCTCGCCGCACCGCTTCCGTGCCCTCGATTGGCGGGCGCAAATTCCGGCTCCTCCAAGAAAAATCCCATCATCGCATCGCTTGCCGCCGGCCCCGGCGGATAGGTGTGCGAACCGCTGAAGCTTCCACCGCTCCAGGCATGGCCCATATCGGCGATGCGCCAGGCCTCGACGCGCACGCGGCCAGCGGCATCGCTCCAGCGTGCGATCTGCACACCGTCACGCTCTTGGATCGCGGGTCTCCGACCGTCGAGATCGAGCAGGCGTAAGAACTGGTGCGCCAACACCGAGCTGTTTTCGGGCGCGACCAGTTTGTCTTGGGCGCCGCTCCAAATCGTCGCGCGAAGCCGCTTGTAACCCGGAATCCTGCGCCCACGACGCGCGACGATCGGGACGATGTCGCGTTCGGTCACGGCGCGGTGCATCGCCGTATGCGCGCTCTCGACATCGTGGCTCGCATGCAGCGCGACACCGGCCATGATGCCGACCGCCGCAAAGACGTCTGGAGCTTGCTCGGCTAAGATCGCGGCCATCGCGCCGCCGGCCGACAGGCCCGTTACGAAGATGCGTTCGCGATCGATGCGGTAGCGCGCGCACGTCTCTTCGACTTGCAGCAGAATCGCGGCCGGTTCGCCGCTCTCCCGAAATTGATTCTCGGGAAGAAACCAGTTCCAGCAGCGCTGCGGGTTTGCGAGCACGGATTGTTCGGGATAGAGTACGAATGCGCCGGCCCGTTCCGCGACCCGGTCGAACTGCGTCCCGGCGGCGAAGTCGCTCGCCGTCTGGGTGCAGCCGTGCAAAGCCACGACGAGCGGCGCGAACGATCCCGCCGGCAGCGATACGGGAGCGAAGAGGCGGTGTTTGAGCAACGTCTATTTGACGAGCGGTAGGACGTCGCTCGGCGCGACCGGATAGAGCCCGAGCACGAGGATTGCAACGGCGCAGATTCCCACGCCGAGCCACGGCAACAGGCTCGCGGGTTTCACCGCGCGTTGGATATCGGCGCCGGTCGTACGCGCGTACATCGCGCGCACGATCTTGAAGTACACGTATACCGAGATCGCGGTGCCGACGATCAGGACGCCGGCGAGCCAGGCGTAGCCCGCGTCGACCGAACTCGAAAGAATCAGAATCTTTCCGATGAATCCGGCGGTCGGCGGCAAGCCGGCCAAACCCATGAGGAAGAACGTCATCGACGCAGCCAGGGCCGGCTGACGATAGCCGAGACCGGCGAAGGCGCTGAGACGCGAGCCCTCTTCGTGCTCTCGCGAGAGCAGCGCGACGACGGCGAACGCGCCCAGATTCATGAACATATAGGCGATCAAATAGAAGATTGCATACCGCAACCCGAGCGCGGTCGTTCCAGCGAGCGCCGCGACCACGTAGCCCAGTTGCGCGATCCCCGAATAGGCCAACAGCCGTTTCATATCGGTCTGCGCGAGCGCCGCGACGTTGCCGGCGATCATCGAGAGCGCGGCCAAGATCCACAGCGGAATCAGAATGGCTTGCGCCTGCGGTTGCGGCAGCGCGGCGTACGCGAAGCGCGCAATCACGGCCAGCGCGCCGGCCTTGGTCACGATGCTCATGAAAGCCGTCACCGGCAACGGCGCGCCTTCGTACACGTCGGGCGTCCACACGTGGAACGGCACGAGACTCAACTTGAAGGCGAAGCCGATCATGAAGAGTCCGCAGCCGAGCGTAAACAGCGTCGTTGACGCCGGCGGCGCGAGCAGCGCAGCCAGTTGAACGCTGCCCGTCGCTCCAAACAAGAGCGCCATGCCGTAGAGCATGAAGCCCGAGGCTGTCGAGGAGAGAATCAAATACTTGAGCGACGCTTCGCGGGCCGATGGCCGCGAGGAGAGCCCGCACAGACAGTACAACGCAAGCGAGAGCAACTCGAGGCCGAGGAAGATCGTCATCAGGTTGGCCGCGCCGGCCAGCAGCATCGCGCCGCTCGCACTCCAGAGCAAGAGCGCGATCGCGCCGCCGGATTGATCGTCGCGTCCGAGATGCGTCGCCAGCAGCAACGAGATCAGTGCACCGGCGAGGATCACCTCTTCAAAGACGATCGTGAACCCGCCGTTGACGAAGCCGCCGCCGAACGCCGCGAATGGATGTCCCCAGCCTTGCAGCGCGAGCAAACCACCCGCGATGAGTCCGAGCGCGGCGATCGTGACCGCGGCGCCGCGCCGCATCGCCTTCGGCAAGATCAGATCGAGCAATAAGACCAAGAGCGGCGTCAGCGCCACCACGCTGAGCGGCAGCACCGCGCTCCAGTCCGAAGTGCCGAACGGCATTACGAACGGGGGCATCAGCGGATTCCCGCGCTCGGAAGCGATATCGTCGATACGGACGGCGAGACGTTGGCCACAGGTTCCGGATAGACGCCGAGCAAGACCATCGCGATCACGAGCGGTGCGAGTGCCAAGATTTCGAGCGGACGCATATCCTTGCGCTCGGGAATATCGGCGAGTTCGGGCCCGTGCATGAAGCTTTGGAAGAGGCGCAGCATGTACGCGGCCGCGAGCACGATCGGCACGAGCGCGATGACGGTCGCAACGATTGCGCCCGCCTGATAGAGCCCGGTCAAGATCAAAATCTCACCCGCGAACCCGCACAAGCCTGGCAAACCGAGTGCCGCCAGCGCGACGATCGTCAGCGCGCCGGCGAGTTTCGGATTGCGCGCACCGAGCCCGCCTAAACGTGAGATGAGGCGCGTATCCTCGCGGCTCTCAACCTGACCGATCGTCAAGAACAGGCCCGCGCTGAACAATCCGTGCGCGATGATGTAGACCGCGGCGCCGCCGATCGCAATCGGATTACCGCTGAAGACTGCCAGCAAAATCAAGCCGAGGTGCGAGAGCGACGAGTAGGCGACGACGCGTTTCGCGTCGTCTTGCACGAGCGCGATCAATCCGCCATAGACGAGACCGATCAAGCCGATCATGAAAAGCGGCGTGGTTGCTTCGCGCATCTGGTCGGGCAAGAGCGGCGCGGCGATCGCAAGGAAACCGTACAGGCCGGCCTTCGATTGCACCGCGCTGACCACCGCGACCGCGGGCGCCGGCAGATCCGCATACGTATCGGGCATCCAGGTGTGAAACGGCCAAGCCGGCGTCTTCACCAAGAACGCGAACGCGTAGCCGGCGAAGATCCAAATGCCCCAGACTGCGCCGATTGCGGTCGCGCCGTGTCCGGCCGCCAGTCCGATGACGTCGGTGGACCCTTCGACGACGCCGTACGCGGCCGTCGCCAGCAGCAGCGCGAGTCCGCCCGTCAGATTATAGATCAGGTAACGCCACGCGCTTCCGGCGCTCTTGCCGGGCGCCCAGGCAACCAAGATCAGGAAGACCGGGATCAGCATGAAGTCCCAGAAAAGCGCGAACAACAGCAGATCGCGCGCGATGAAGACGCCCGTCATCGTTCCGAGCAAGACGAGCATCGACGCGACGAAGTCGCGCTGGCGCGGAACGCGCATCGCGAGCAAGGCGCAGCCGGTGGTCAGGCTGAGCAGCAAGACGATCCAGTAGCTCAGGCCGCCGAGCCCGACATGGAAGTTGGCCGTGAACGGTCGCTGCAGCCAGCGTAGCGACTCGTCGGGGGCGCCGTTGTACACGATCGCGATCGCGAACGCGCCGAACGCGATCAGCACGCCGATCCACTTCGCGAGCGCATCGGCGCTGCGCGGGAGCAGATAGAGTGCGAGCCCAGCCAGAATTGGAACGAGGATGAGGGCCGCGATCACCGGGGAGCTCCGAGCACCGCGAAGTACGCGAGAAAAGCGGCAGCGCCGAGCACCAGCACCAGGGCGTAACTGCGCACGAGGCCGGTCTGCATGGCGCGAGCTTCACGGCCGAGCCAGCCGACGAGCCAGACGACGTCGAGCACGGCGGCATCGAGCAGTTTCGGATCGACGACGCGCATGAATCCACGCCCGATCGCGCGCGCGGGGCGCACGAACAGGAACTCGATCGCGTCGTCGAAGTACAGCGCCCGCGTCAATGCGGCCGGCATCCTCAGCGATTCGCGCTTGAGTCGCTCGCTCGCGGCCGAGGTCGCGTCGAACGACCCGTAACGGCGATAGGCGATCGCGACACCCAAGGCAACGAACGCCAACACCAGAAGCGTCGAAGTGAATTCGGGAATAAAGTTGACGATCGCCGATTCCGGCTTAGCGACAAAATCGTCGCTGAAATAGCCACTCCAACGACCGCCGAGCCAAAGCCAGCCGGCGAAGACGCTCCCGATCATCAAGAGCGCAACCGGCGCTTGCATCAGCCACGCCGGAGCGTGACCGGACTCTTCGTCGTGCGATTTGCGCGCGGGCGGACGCGCCGGCATGCCGAGAGCGGCGTCGGCGACATCGCCACGATACGTTCCGAAGAACGCTACGAACAACATACGGCACATATAGTAGGCGGTGATGCCGGCCGTGACGATTGCGATGGCGTAGAGCAGCGGGTAGCCACGTTCGAGCGTTCCGTAGATGACGGCGTCCTTGCTGAAGAACCCGCTCAGGCCCGGAAAACCGATGATCGAGAGCGTGCCGATCGCCATCGCCCAAAACGCGAACGGCATCTTCTTCCCGAGTCCGCCCATCTTACGCACGTCCTGTTCGTCGTGCAATGCGTGAATGATGATGCCGGCGCCGAGGAAGAGTTGGGCTTTGAAGAACGCGTGCGTGAAAAAGTGGAAAATTCCGGCCTGATACGCACCGACGCCGACGCCCATGATCATGTAGCCGATCTGCGACATCGTCGAGTAGGCCAGAATCCGCTTGATATCCCATTGCGCGAGTCCGAGGATCGCACCGGTCAGCGCCGTCAGTGCGCCGATCGTGCCGACCAAGGCCCGTGCCTCAGGCGATACGTCCCAGAGCGGAGCGCAACGCGCGATCAGGTAGACGCCGGCGGTCACCATGGTCGCAGCGTGAATCAGCGCGGAGACCGGCGTCGGGCCTTCCATTGCGTCGGGGAGCCAGGTTTGCAACGGAAGCTGCGCCGATTTCGCGGCGCACGCGATGAAGATCGCGACGCACGCCAGGAGCACGGTCTCGGTCGGAAGCGTCGACGCTTTCGCGAAGACGTCGAAGTAGCGAATCGAGTGCGTCGCCGCAAAGAGCACGAAGATGCCGAGCATCAGGCCGACGTCGCCGACGACGTTGATGACGAACGCCTTGCGCGCGGCCGCCACAGCCGCCGGCTTGAAGAACCAGAACCCGATCAGGAAGTACGACGAAAGACCGACCAAGCCCCAACCGACGAGCAAGCCGACGAAGTTGTCCGAGAGCACGAGCGTCAGCATCGCGAAGACGAAGAAATTCATGTACGCGAAGAAGCGCGCGATCGCACGGTCGTTCCACATGTACCCGATCGAGTAGACGTGGATCAATCCGCCTACGCCCGTGATGACGAGGGTCCAGAGCAGCGAGAGCGGGTCGAGCCACAGCCCAAAACTGAAACCCGGCATCCACGTTCCCAAATCGATGCGTTCGCCCAGTTTGCCGAAGGCGTCCGTCGCGAGGGTCAGCGTCAAGGCGAACGAGATCAGGATCGTCGCCGAGCCGACGAACGCGGCCCAGCGCTTGAGCGAGGGACCGAAGGCCCAGAGCGCAATCGCGCCGGCGAACGGCAGAAGCCACAGGGCGAGAAAGGTCGTCGCCACTATCCGCGCAGCCCCGCAACTTCGTCGACATCGACGTTCTTCGAGCGCCGGAAAACGACGACCACGATGGCGAGACCGATCGCAGCTTCGGCGGCCGCGACCGTGATCACCAAGAACGCGAAGATGTGACCGGCGTTATTCGACCACTCGCGCGCGAAGGCGACCAGCGCCAAGTTGGCGGCGTTGAAGATCAGCTCGATCGACATCAGGACGATCAGCGGATTACGCCGCAGGATCACGCCGGCGACGCCGATGAAAAAGAGCACCGCCGATAAAATGACGTAATAGGAGATGTCGACCGGCATTGGCGCGCCGCTCACCGGTTCGCCTTCACGATCGGCTCGCGTTTGCGGGGCCGGCGCTTGGGCCGATGGCGCGTCCTATCGGGCGCCGCGTCGCCGGCTAGCATTACCACGCCGATCACCGCGACCATCAAGATGAATGCCGTGATTTCAAACGGTAGCAAGTGCGTCGAAAAGAGCGCCGAGCCGAAATCGGCGACGCTGCCGAAGACGTTCGCCTGCCCCACCTCGCCGCTCGTCGAGGTCGAGATGTGCGCCGGCAGCACGCCGAGCGGAGCACGTGCCAAACCGTAGATCAGGAAACCAAAGGCGGCCAGTATTACAATCGCTGCCGGCACCACGATGCGCGGCAAGCGATTAGGCCCTTCCGGAAACGGACCGACGCCGCTCGAGAGGAGCGCGATCACGAAGACGAACAGAATCAGAATCGCGCCACTATAGACCACGATCTGAATCACGAAGATGAACTCGGCGTTCAACGTTAGATAGAGCGTCGCCAGAATAACAAAGTTGATCAGCAATCCCACGACGCTGTGCACGGGGCTCTTCTGCATCACCGTAAAGACGGCGCTCACGATCAAGAGAACGGCCAGTGCCCAGAACAGAATCACCCGGCCAACCCCTTGCGGTCGGTCTTGAGCAGCGTGCCGCGCCAGGTTGCGTCGTAGCCGCCCTCGATCTCGGTCGTACTCTTGCGTTCGATCACCGCACCGAGGTCGGAGGGAATGCCGTTGGGGCGCTCGTCGGGCGCGGTCCCGACGCCGGCTTCGGGCGGCACCAGCAACCGGTCCTTGGCGTAAATGAACGAACCGCGACGGTAATCGGACATCTCGAAGCGCGGCGTCAGTACGATCGCGTCGGTCGGACACGCCTCTTCGCACAGGCCGCAGAAGATACAACGCAGTTCGTCGATCTCGTAGCGCGCCGCGTAGCGTTCGCCCGGCGAGCGGCGGTCTTCGGGTGTATTCTCCGCCCCGATGACCGTGATCGCGTTCGCCGGACACGCGATCGCACACAGCTCGCAACCGATGCAACGCTCTTTTCCATCGTCGTAGCGGCGCAACTCGTGCAGACCGTGGAAACGCGGCGCGTGCTGCTTCTTAATCGAGGGGTATGCGATCGTCGGGCTCTTCTTGAAAAAGAACGAGAAGGTCGTCATGAAGCCTTGGACGAGCGCGAGGATGCCGGCAAAAAACCCGCCCACGGCTAACCTCGCCACGCGATGATCGCGGCCGTGACCATCAAGTTCAGCGTCGCTACCGGCAGCAAGACTTTCCAACCGAAATCCATCAGCCGGTCGTAGCGCAAGCGCGGAAGCGTCGTCCGCAGCCAGATATACATGAAGATGAACAGACCGGCTTTCAGCAAGAACCAGACGATCCCCGGAATGAAGTCGAGGCCGAAGAGCGAGTTCCAGCCGCCGAAGAAGAGCAGCGTGCCGATACAGGCGACCGTGATCATGTTCAGATACTCGGCGATGAAGAATAGGCCGAAACGCAGACCCGAATATTCGGTGTGGAAGCCACCGACCAATTCGGTTTCGGCCTCAACCAAGTCGAAGGGAGCGCGATTGGTCTCGGCAACCGCGGTGATGATGTAGATGATGAAACCGGCGAATTGCGGCACCACGAACCAGAATCTGCCCGGTCCCTGCGCGTGCACGATCCCCGAGAGCGAGGTTGTCGCCGCCAGGATCAGCACGCCGACGACCGACATCGTCATGGCCAGTTCGTAACTGATCATCTGCGCCGTCGAGCGGACCGCGCCGAGCAACGGATACTTTGAACCCGACGACCAGCCGGCCAGCGAGATGCCGTAAACGCCGATCGAAGTGAGCGCGAAGATGAACAATATCCCCGCGTTTACGTTGCCGATGCTCCACAGCCCCGCGCTCGATTCCGAGAATGGAATGACCGCGAAGGTCGCCATCGCCGTCGCGAGCGAGAGCCACGGCGCGAACTTGTAGATCACGGGATCGGCGGTCGAGGGCGTAAGATCTTCCTTGAACATCATCTTAGCGGCGTCGGCGGCAGGCTGCAACAATCCCCACGGTCCGACTCGGTCGGGACCGGGACGCAGTTGCATCCAGGCCATCACCTTGCGTTCGAAGAGCATCGCGTACGCGAACGTCGTTACGACCACGAACAGCACGAAGGCCGACTTGATGACGACGAGCAGCCACAGCGGCATCGAGTTCAGCAGATCCATCATGGGGCGCCCGCCATCGCCCGGGCGCGCTTGGTTAGCGTGACCGTTTCGCCGTCGTTGAAATCGGAAGCCGGCGCATCGGGCAACCCATCGAAGACCGTCACTACGTCATCGACGCATCCGGCAAATACGACGACGCTCACGCCGCGGAGCACGCGCTCGCCGGCGCCGATATCCGCCACGTCGCCGCTCTGCAGGCCGAGAGCCGCCGCGGTTTTCTCGTTGAGCTTCGCCGTTGGCGGCGGGCGCAGTTCGCCCAGACGGTCGTCGAAATAGACGGTGCCCCCGCCGGCAAACGAATCGGCCGCGATCGCCAACCGCAGGCTGCCGGCTTTCGCGCCGGCGCTCGCAGCCGGCGCACCGCACAGCGCGGGATCGCCGAGGCCACTCGCAACTTGCGCTGCCGGGGCGCTTGCTAGCCAATCTAGTTCGCCCGGCGCCGGGATCGCAATGTCCAGCGCGGCCGCAAGCGCGACGATGATCTCGCCGTCGCTGAGCGTCTGCGCGGGCGGCACGTGGCCGGCACGCACCTCGTGCGCGGCGCCGGTCAGGTCGTAGGTGTGACCGTACTTTTCAAACGCGCCGCGCGCCGGCAGCAACAAGGTCGCGAGTTCGGCACTGGCGCTCATGAAGAGTTCGGTCACCACAACGAACGGAACGCTCTTGATTGCCGCGCTCGCGCTTCGCGCGCCACCGGGTACGCTCAATACCGGGTTCGCACCGAAGATCGAGAGCACGCCCACCTTGCCGTCGCGCGCATTCGCCAGGATGCCGGCGGTATCGAGGCCTTTGCCGCGCGGCACCAAGCCCATCGCTTCCGCGCCGCGCGCGTTTCCGCCCTCACCCGGCACGAAGCCCGAAACCGCTTTGCCGCCGGCCGCCAAGCCTTGCATAAACGTGTTGAGTTCGGCGCCGGCGCGCACGTCGATACCGTCCCAGACGAATGCAATCCGTTCGAGTTTGTCAAGCCCGAGCGCGCCGAGTCCGGCGACGTTAGCCAGACGTTCGTGGCGCACGCGAATCGGCAGCGCGTGATCGCCGACAAAGAGCAACCGCGCCCCCCCGGCGACGGCCTTGCGAATGCGCAGCGACAAGATCGGCGCCGTCTGCGCGGGCGGCCGTCCGACGAGCACGATCGCTTGCGCCGCATCGACGCCGGCGTACGTGCCGGCGAAGGGACCGGGCGAAGCTTGGCGCTGGCGGCCCGTGCGCCAATCCAGATTCTCGCAGCCGGCGGCGCGCATCACGTGCTGCAACAGATAGGCTTCTTGATTGAGCAAACGCGAGCCGCCGAGCGTTGCAAGCGAACCGGGTTCGGCGGCGCGAATCGCATCCGCCCATACCTCGATCGCTTCGTCCCAGCCGATCTGCGTCCACTCGCCGTCACGCTTTATCTGCGGACTCGTGATCCGGCGCGAATCGGTCGCGAAGCCGACGTTGTAGCGGCCGCGATCGCAGAGCCAGCCGTCCGAGACCACATCGTCCTCGACCGACATCGTGCGAAGCACTTCGCTGTGCCGCTCGTCGAGATTGATCGCGCAACCGACGCTGCACTGCGTGCACGTCGTCGTCGTGCGCTGCAGATCCCACGGGCGCGATTTGAAACGGTAGGTCTTCGAGGTCAGCGCGCCGACCGGACAGAGTTCGGTCACGTTGCCGCTGAAGTTGGAGCGGTACGGTTCGCCGGTCGCCGTCGAGATCACGTCGCGCTGACCGCGATCCTTGACGACCAGCGAGTGTTCCTGCGTGATGATCTCGTCGAAACGCGTGCAGCGCTGACAGACGATGCAGCGTTCGTCGTCGAGGACGATCGTCGGGCCCAGATCGATCGCCTTCGGTTTGCTCGCCTTCGGATCGGCGAGACGCGACGCGCCCTGACCGTAGGCCATCGAGAAATCTTGCAGGTCGCACTCGCCGCCCTTGTCGCAGATCGGGCAATCGAGCGGGTGATTCAAGAGCAGAAACTCGAGCACTGCACGGCGGCCCTCTTCAACCTTGGGTCCGCGCGTATGCACGATCATGCCTTCGGTCGCACCGGTGTTACACGCGATCTGCAACTTCGGCGTCTTCTCCACGTCGACCAAACAGATGCGACAGAGCCCGGCCGGCCCGAGTTTGGGATGGTAACAGTAGACCGGAATATCGGTGCGAATCAGTTTCGCCGCTTCGACCAGCAGCGTTCCCTCCGCAACGGTGACCTGCGTGCCGTCGATCGTCAACGTAACGTCTTTGGCCACGCTACTTCCTCACCAAGCGCAGGGCATACATTCCCGCCACCACGATGCAGCCCGCCGCCAGGAGCCAATCGAACATCAGATGCCTCGCATAGCCGAAATATGCGTTGGCGATCGCGAAGACCACCCACACTGCGGCAAGCAGAACGTTGAGCCGGTTTTTCGCCATCATGCGCTCACCGCGACGCTCGGCTTCACGTATGCGCGGAACTGCGGCTCGAAGCGCTTGACGACCGAAGCCAAGAACGGTTCGATCGAGTCGCCGAGCGGGCAGAGGTTGATGCCGGTCATCTGATGCGCGACTTTGACCAGCATCTCGATATCCGAATCGAGGCCGCCGCCGTGCAGCAAGCGTTCGAGCGTGACCTCGAGCCAGTATCCGCCCTCGCGGCAGGGCGTGCATTGTCCGCACGATTCGTGCGCGTAGAAGCGCACCAGCGCGTGCGCGGCTTTGACGAAGTCGGTCGTGTCGTCAAAGAAGACGACGGCGCCCGAACCGAGCATCGTGCCGTTGGCGGCCATCGTCTCAAAATCGTACGCCAGATCGAGATGCTCTTCGAAGAGACAGGCCGACGAACCGCCGCCGGGTTGTATCGCGACGATCTTGCGGCCGTCGCGCGGCCCCCCGGCCAATTCCAGCAATTCGCGTAGCGTCGTGCCGAGTGGAACTTCGAAGTTGCCGGCGCGTTTCACGTGTCCGCTGACCGAGACGATCTTGAAGCCGGGCGACTTGGGCGGCCCGACGCTCGAAAACCACTCGGCTCCGTTTTTCAAAAGATGCGGCAACGTCGCCAGCGTCTCGACGTTGTTGACGACCGTCGGTTCGCCGTACAGACCTTTGATCGCCGGGAAAGGCGGTTTCAAGCGCGGCTCGCCGCGCTTGCCTTCGAGCGAATTGAGCAGCGCCGTCTCCTCGCCGCAGATGTATGCGCCGGCGCCGCGATGGACGGTGACTTCGAGACTGTAGCCGGTTCCGAAAAGTTTCTCGCCGATGAAACCGGCGGCGCGCGCGCCGGCGACCGCTTGCATGAAGATCTCGTAGCCGCGCTTGAACTCGCCGCGGATGTACATGAACGCGTGACGCGAGCCGATCGCGTACGAGCCGATCAAGATGCCCTCGAGGACTTGGTGCGGCGTCTCCTCGAGCAGCATGCGATCCTTGAACGTGCCCGGCTCGGCCTCGTCGCAGTTGCAGACCATGTACCGCGGCCGTCCGTTGTTGGGAAGAAACGACCACTTCCGCCCGGTCGGAAAACCTGCGCCGCCGCGGCCACGCAGACCCGATTTGGAGACGAGCTCGACGACGTCGGCCGGCCGCATTGCGGTCACGGCGTGTTTCCATTGCTCGTAACCGCCGCGCGAACGATAGACGCCGATATCGCACAAGTTCAGTTCGCCGATTCCGTCGGTCAGGACTTTGACGATAGGCATCTAGTGCTCGTTCGCGGAGCCGGTATGTTTGAGGCGCGCCGCGCCTTCAACGATCAACCGTTCTTCGGTCGGGCGGCCGCTTAGCACCACCGGGCCATCCGCCAGCCGCTCGATCATACGCAGACCGCTGACGTCACCCATTCCGCCTGGATCGTTCGGGCTCGAGACGCCGCGCGCGCCGGGCGACTTCTGAGCCCAATCCTGTTCGACGTGCCAATTCGCCGCGGGCTTCGCCGTCTGCCGCAACGGCGGTGTTTCGTACGTACCCGCCATGATCTCGCGCAGCAAGGCATCGACGTTCTCACGCGTTAGATCGTACACGAAATCTAAGTTGACTTGCATGCACGGCGCGCGATCGCAGGCTGCTAAACATTCGACTTCCTCGTACGAGAACAGCCCGTCGTGCGTCGTCTCGAGATGCCCGATGTTGAGCCGCTCGCGAATGTGGGTCATGATCTTCTCGGCCCCATTGAGCTGGCACGAGAGATTGCGACAGACTTGCAAGACGTACTTGCCGACCGGCCGCCGGAAGAACAGGCTATAAAAGGAAGCGGTCGATTCTACGACCGAGACCGGCAGGCCGAGCATCGCGCCCGCCGCCGTCATTGCCTCGGGCGAGACCCAACCTTCGACGTCTTGAAATGCGTGCAGAATCGGCAAGAGCGCGCTGCGCGAATCCGGATACTGCGCGATCAAACGTTCTGCTTCGGGCTTCACTTGCGCGAGGACCGGCGCGAAGTCGCGCGTCCCGGTGGTGCCGTTCATCGATCGACCTCGCCGAAGACCGGATCGAGCGAACCGATCATCACGACCATGTCGGCGATCAGGTTGCCGATGGCTATCTGCTTCAGTGCCTGCAAGTTGTACATCGAGGGCGGTCGCGTGCGAATGCGATACGGCCGGTTGTTGCCGTTGGAAATCAAATAGTAGCCGAGTTCACCGCGCGGACTCTCGATCGCTTGATAGACGTCGCCCGGCGGCACGCGGAACCCTTCGCTGACGATCTTGAAGTGATGGATCAGCGCTTCCATCGAGAGCGCGATCGTTTCTTTGGGCGGAGCGACGATCTTCGGATCGTCGACCATCACCGGGCCCGGCGTGCGCAAACGCTCGCGCACCTGCCGGATGATACGCATCGATTCATCCATCTCGTCGAGTCGCACGAGGAAGCGCGCGTAGGCATCGCCTTCGCTGCGCACGGCGACATCGAACTCGTACGTCTCGTAACCGCAGTACGGAAAGGCCTTACGCACGTCGTAGGCGATGCCGCTGCCGCGCAACGACGGTCCGCTCAAGCTCCACTTCACGGCATCTTCGGGCGTCACGATGCCGATATCGATGGTCCGGTCGCGCCAAATCGGATTGTTCTGCAGCATCGTGCGCAATTCGTGCATGCGACCGGGGAATTTTTCGATCAACACGTCGAGTTGTTCGAGCCAGCCGGCCGGCAGATCGCCGTTCACGCCGCCGATGCGCAAGTAGTTGGGATGCATGCGCGCGCCGCCCGAGGCTTCGACCAAGTCCAGGATGTTTTCGCGAATGTCGAACGCATACCAGAAGTTCGAGATCGCGCCGAGGTCGATCGCATGCGTGCCGAGCCACACGCAATGCGACGAGATGCGCGTCAACTCCGAATGCACGACGCGAATCGCTTGCGCCCGTGCCGGAATCTTCTCGGTGATGCCGAGCAGCCGTTCGGCGGCGAGCGTGTAGCAGAGCGCGTTGCCGACCGGATTGAGGTAGTCCATCCGCTCGATGACGGTCTGCGCTTGCGTCCAAAAGAGATTCTCGGCCGACTTCTCGATGCCGGTGTGGAGATAGCCGATCTCCATCTCGAGACTCTCGACGGTCTCGCCTGAGACCTCGACGATGACCTGCAGCACGCCGTGCGTCGACGGATGCTGCGGCCCCATCGAGAGCGTCATCGTGTTGCCGGTCTTCTCCAGCACTTCGAGCGCGTGCGGCGCTTCGGCGCTCATACGTCCTGTCCGCGGGCGCGTGCGATCTGGCGTTGCAGCGCTTCGGCGACTTTGCCCGCCGGCGGTGTGCCGGCTGGGACGTTGCTCTTGAGTGCAAACGCGGGTCGCGGCGTTGCCTCAGTGGCGGGGCCGCGCAGCGGATAATCTTTGCGCAACGGGTGGCCCTGCCACTCGTCCGGCATTTGAACGCGGCGCAGATTCGGGTGGCCTTCAAACGTAATGCCGAACAGATCCCAGACTTCGCGCTCGGCCCAATCGGCGCTCGGCCACAGATCGACGACCGACGGCAAGCGCGCGTCATCGCCGGGCACGCCGGCCAACACGCGCACGCGGCGCGGCGTTCCGATCTCGGCCACCGATGTGACCGCGGCCGGCATCGCCAGTAAATGATAGGCGACGTCGAAACGCGGCGAACGCTCGAGGTAATCGACCGCACCGAGATCGAGCAACATCGAACAACCCTCGTCGCGCAACCGCACGAGCGTATCGCGCAGTTCGGCCGGCGTAACCCGCACGATCTCCGCGTCGTTCAGCGGCGGGCGTACGCTCGTGGGATCGAGTGCGGTACCTGCGATCGAAGGCGTTTGAGAACTCGGCACTTACGCTCTCGCGAGGATTCCGCCGCGGCCGCCTTGGCGGATCTGCTGCTGGATCAGGTTGATGGCGTAGAGCAGCCCGTCGGGCGTCGGTGGGCAGCCAGGCACGTAGACGTCGACCGGAACGATCGTATCGACGCCCTGAATGATGGCATAGTTGTCGAAGACGCCACCCGACGACGCGCACGCACCCATCGAGATCACCCATTTGGGGTCGGCCATCTGATCGTAGAGGCGCTTGATGATCGGGCCCATCTTCTGCGCGACGCGACCCGAAACGATCATGAGATCGGCTTGACGCGGCGAGGCGCGAAATACTTCAGAACCTAAGCGCGCGATATCGTATTGCGGCGCCTGTACGCTCATCATCTCGATCGCGCAGCAAGCCAAGCCCATCGTCAACGGCCAGACGCTTGAGGATTGCGCCCAACGCGCCACATCGTCGAGCTTTCCGAGCATGAACTCGCCCGGCCTCATCTCCATTGGAAGCCGCCTTTGCGCCACACATACGCGTAGCCGATCCCGAGCACCACCACGAACGCGATCATTTCGAGCAGCCCGTAGACGCGCAACGAATGCATCTGCACGGCCCACGGATAGAATGAAGCCGCTTCCACATCGAAGATCACGAACAGCATCGCGATCAGATAAAAGCGAACGGGAAAACGGCCGCTGACATCCGAGGTCGGCTCGACGCCGCACTCGTAGGCTTGTGATTTCGCGGGGTTCGGCTTGTTGCGGGCAAACAGGCCGGGGACCGCGACGAATGCCGTCGCGGCAACGGCTACCACCCCAAGAAAGATGGCAACCGGAACATAGGGATTCATGGCCTTTCCCAAGTTTCGCAAGGGGCTAGACGGTCCTCCGCCTCGAAACGCCCGGCATGATCCAGCGTTTACCGGCCCTGGCCCTCTCGCTCGCTCTGCTAGCGGGCTGCGCGACCCCCGGCGCCATCGGCGTTCAAGATTACGGCTCGGTCACCGGCCGCGTCATGGACTCGCGTTCGCAGAAGGCGATCTCCGGCGCGCTCGTCTCGATCGGCATCGTGACGCGTACGACCGGCTCCGACGGCGTCTTCACGCTAACGATGATCCCCGAAGGGACGCAGACGATCACCGTGACCGCCGGCGGCTACACGACGACCTCGGTGCAAGTCTCCATCCTCAAGGATCAGCAGACCGTCGTCGATCCGCCGATCGCGCTCACTCCCGTCGGTCCGTAACGAGGAAGCGCCGGAATTTTTTTGCACGTCGCCGAGACCGCGACGGGCACGTTTTTCACGGCGTTCCCAAGTTGCCGGGCGCTTCACTGAAATCCGCCTCGATCTGTACTAGCACGCGCCGGCGCCGATGCGTAGCCATCGTCGTCGCTTTGAGGCGATCACGAAGTATTTCGCGCGAGACGATCCCCAGCCGTATCGCCGCGGCGCAGTAGTTAAGGTCTTTTGGCCGACCGGCTGCATACTTTGAAATAAGGAGATCGTGCGTTTCTAGACACCAGCCGAGGACGCGTGCGTCGCGGATGGTTCGGATTTCAATGACGGAGCGCCTCGATTGCCAACTCTTAGGTAGCACCGCTGTGTCGGGACCGACTCCATCGGCATAATAACCAAATTCGCGATGAAACTCCGAGAGCTCACCAATGGAGTTCAGTAATTCGGATTTTTCCGGCACTCTCTCCGGATAGAGATCGCATTCCATGGACCGGACTATGATCTCGTCATCAATCTCCGGGTACTCGCCCAAAATCGCTTGTGAGCCAATTACGCAGAACTCGTTCTCTCCGCAGATTTCGGCCGACGCACGTAGGATATGCTCGAGATGTTCACGCTTCACTTCCTTACCGAGCGATAGAGTAGCTCTCGCTCTTCCTTGTCTAACGCGCCGGCGAAGGGCGAAGACGAGCGCAAACGCATGCCTTCTTCGTCCACGCGAAGGAGCGCAGTGATGACGGCGTGCACATCTCCGCCGTCAATCAGACGATTCCAGTCGCCCATTGCCGGCGAGAGCCCATTGCGCTCGCTCCACCGCTTCAGGTTGTCGCGTGCAATATTCAGGACGCGAGGATCCCGGAGCAGCTTTTCTGCGATCATGCCATGTGCAGCGAGATTTCGGAAGTGAATACGATCTTGAGCGGTTCCTGGAGTCCGCTGGCGGTGTCGGGCCTGCTTGGCTGCGTTTTGGCATTTCTTGCTGCAATACGAAGCGACGGCCCCAACGCGTTTCGCGTTGGCAGTCCGCTTCTCGGGAATTGCCCTGCCGCATTTGCTGCATATCGCCAGGTCCATGAGGTATTCAAGGTATCACAGTAACCGGGTTATGTAAATATCGAAAGCCTCTTCATAGAAGCGCTTCATCGCTGATAGTAACCAGGTTATCGTGCCTCCTCGAGCGTCCCTCGCCGGTCCGATTTTGCGTCGGTGGTGACGTCACCGGGAGCGCGGAAAACGAGCGGCCGGAGTGCTAGTTGTGCATCCGTCCCTTGAGGAATGCTTCGGCAACGTCGATCGGAATCGCGAAGCCGATCGCCTTCTCTTCTTCGAAGCGCGATTCGGCTACGCCGACGACGCTGCCGGTCGCCGCGTCGAAGACCGGGCCGCCGCTTTCGCCCGGGATGATCGAGAGATCGAGTTCGAGCGTGTCCTTGCGAACGCTCGAGACGCGACCGGCGTACACCGAGGTCGCGACGCCGAGCCCTTCATCCGCAAACGCATCGGGAATCGGGAAGCCCGCGACGCCGATCGCCGTCCCGGGCTCGATATCGCGCGCGCTGCCGAGCGTCGCGACCGGCATATCGGGCGTGCTCGCCTCGACGAGCGCCAAGTCTTTCTTGACGTCGACGGCAACGACACGCGCGCCGGCGACGATCTTCTCGCGCATCGTCGCGCGCAGTTGCCGAGCGTCGTGAATGACGTGCTCGACCGTGAGAATCTGCGTGCCCCAAGCGCCGCTGGCCACAACGATTCCCGAGCCGTAGCCGTCGTCCCACTCGCCCTTCTTCTTGGGGTCGTCGCTGGGAATCTTCATCGTGAACAAGACGACGCTCGGGCGAACGCTATGAAAAGCGCGCACGAACGCGTCGCCGCCGAGCGACTTCGCGCTTGACGAACAGGCCGCAAGCGCGAGACACGACACTAGCGTAGCGGCGACGCGTCTCACACGCGCGCCTTGGCCGATTCGAGGCTTTCGACGATCCGCAGGCGCAACGTGTCGAGGCCCTCGCCGGTCTTCGCGCTGATACCGATCGCGCCGGGCGGCAACGGCGGCTCCGCGTCGGCAATGCGCACGTCGATCTTATTGAACGCAAGGATCGTCGGCTTGGTATCGACGCCGAGTTCTTGCAGGATCATCTCGACGCTGCGCCGCTGCCGCGGCCAATCGGGGTTCGAAGCGTCGAGCACGTGCACCAGCACGTCCGCGCCCTCAAGTTCTTCGAGCGTCGCACGGAACGCATTGAGCAACTCTTTGGGCAGTTCGGTGATGAAGCCGACCGTATCGGCCAAACGAACGTAGACGTTCGGCGCCAAGTAGACGCGCCGCAACGTCGGATCGAGAGTCGCAAAGGGTTGATCGGCGACGAAGGCGGCACCGTCCGGGGTCGAGTGCGCGAGCCGATTGAGGATCGACGACTTGCCGACGTTGGTGTATCCGACGAGCGCCACCAGCGGCGACTCGCCCGAGGGTGCGCGGCGCGTGGCGCGCGAGCGGCGCACGTCTTCGAGCTGTCCGCGTAAGAGCGAGACGCGATCCTGAATCTTGCGCCGGTCGGTTTCAAGTTTCGTTTCACCCGGGCCGCGCGTCCCCACGCCGCCGCCGAGCCGCGAGAGGTCGGCGTTCGAACCGATCAGATTGGCTTGACGAAAGCGGAGTTGCGCGAGCTCGACCTGCAGCTTCCCTTCGCGGCTGCGCGCCCGCAAGGCGAAGATATCGAGGATCACCATCGTGCGGTCGACGATCGGCAACGGAATCACTTTTTCCAGGTTGGTTCGCTGGCGCGGGCGCAGATCGTTGAAGACGAAGATTTTGGTTGCCTTGAGTTCTTCGGCGAGCGCTGCGACCTCGTGCGCCTTCCCGCTGCCGATCAAGGTCGCGGGATCGACCGCCGGCAAGCGCTGCACGATACGTCCGGCGAGGTGTCCTCCGGCGGCCTCGATCAACGCTTCGAATTCGGCCAGCTCCGGTTCGAGCGGTCGTTTGGGATCGCGCAGATCGACCGCGACCACGAGCGCGCGATCGACTGCGGGCGCCGTTGGCGAACCGCCGCGTTCGGCGCCGCGTTTAGCCATGCGAATGCAAGCGGGCGATCAGCCACGCCAGGCCTTCGTTGTAGCGCGGGCCCGGCCGCTCGAGCAAGTCGTCGTCATCGAGTATGTAGACGCGCTTGTTCTTCACGGCGCGGAGCGCGCTCCACGGCACCCGGTCGAGAACGCTGCCGACCTTGCTCGCCTTGTCGGCGATGATGACGTCCGGCTGCAGCGCGACCAGCGCTTCCGAGCTGTAGCGCGCGTACGCTTGATGCAAGCCGGTCGCTGCATTGCGCGCGCCGGCCAAACGTAAGAGCTGCGCGATGTACGAACTATCGCCGACCGTGAAGATCGGCGCAACGCCGATCACCACGAAGCAGCGTGGCCCGGCGCCCGGCGAGAGACCCCGAACGATCTGCGCCGTGCGAGCCCGCAAGCGTGCGCTCAGCGCCGCGGCTTCGCGCTCGTGACCGCTGAGGCGCCCGAGGATCGCGAGATCGCCGAAGATATCGTCGAACCCGTCGTTATTCATCAGCACGACGTTCAATCCGACGCGCCGCAAGTCGGCGACCAAACTCGCCTGCGCATTGATGCCGACGACCACACCGGGATGGAGCTTGACGATCTTCTCCGCATCGACCGACGAAAACGAAGAGACTTGCGGCAGCGCGGTCGCGGCCGCCGGATAGTCCGTGAACTGCGAGACGCCGACCACTTGCTTCCCGGCGCCGATCGCGAACAGATCTTCGGTCAGCGACGGCACGAGCGAAACGATCCGCGGATTCGAGGCCGAGTCCGCGGCAACCGGCGATGCGAGAACGATCGGCGTCAGCAATCCGGCGACGAGTCCAAGGGTTCGAAAAAACATGGACCTCATGGGTTCGGCCCGGGTCCGGGAGCGCCTATGTCTATCGGCGCCCGGACCCGCGCGGCGCGCGCGAGGCGCTAGCGCGTTGAGAGTTCGACTTCGAACGTTCGGCCGGGCGCGGGGTAGCCCGAGATCGGAGCGTAGCGGTCGTCCCACGCATTCTTCACGCGCAGGCTCAAGATCGCGCCGCGCTCGAGTTTGAAGCGAACGTATGCATCGAGATTCGTGAAGGCGTCATTCACGACGGCGCTGCCCGAACCGAACGATGCGTCACCGGTCGAACCAACGACCTTCGCGCGCACGCCGTAGGCGATGCCACCCGAGCCGAACGCGTGCGTCAACCCGACCGTGGCTTGCATGACCGGCGCGTGCGGCAAGCGGTGCATCGTGCCCAGATCGAGCGCGCGGTAGATGTCCGTGACGCTCAGGTCGGCCGTCAGGCCGTTGTACGGTCGCGACGCAGCCGTGAATACGAGCCCGTCGAGCGAGGCTCGCTGCACGTTGCTCGGGAGAAAGTTGTTATCGAGCACGATGAAGTTCGACCCATCGCGCGCGAACCAGCCAAGCGAGATGCCGCCGGCGAGTCCCGGCGCCGCCAGTGTGACATCGGCGTTGCGTGCTTTCTCCGGTACGAGGTTGGGATTGGAGAAGTTCGGATAGTACAGATCGACGAGCGTCGGCACGCGGAACGATTCGCCGACGTTGCCGGCGACGCGCAACGCGCCGACGCGGAAGAGCGCACCGAGTGACGGCGCGATGACCGATCCATGCGGCGCGTCGTTCTCGGCGCGTGCCCCGAGGGTCAATTGCGATCCCGCAAAGAGCGCGAACTGATCTTGCACGTAGGCCGCGACTTGCGATTCGCTCGCAGCGAAGCTCGGCGGAGGTCCGGCCGGCCCGAGCGAGAGCATCGCATTCTCGCGCGACATGTCGAAGCCGGCGACCACGCTCGACCGATCGCCCGATAGCACGTCCTTCAGCGAGAACTGCGCGCGTGAATCGTAGGTATCGCTCTCGCCGCCGAAATCCGGATCGTTGTAGCTGAGCGATTGCCGCGCGCCCGCGAACGTCAGCGTGACGGTCGAGCGCGCGCCGCCGCGCGCGAACTCGAAGCTGGCGTCGGAGCGCGAGACGCGCTGCACGGCGCTGGGCGACGGAAAGTCGAGCCGGCCGGGAACGCCCGCGGAGACGTCGCCGAAACCCAGATCGCCGCGCAGGCTGTACGCCCCCAACGTCTGCGAACCGACGAAGCGCGCGGAGTTCGCCATGCCCCAGGCGTTGCTGCGCACGCCAGCGGGGAACGTCTGCATCGGATAGACCAATTCGGGATACGCGAAGTCACCGCTCGAGACGTGCCGTTCAAAACTCGCCCCGAGATGGCCGTTGCCGATCGCCAGCCGCGCGTCGCGGTCGCCGTACGAGCCGTCGCTGAGCGCGAGATCGACGCCGCGCGCGGGCGCCGTGATCAAGTTGATGACGCCACCGCTCGCACTCGTGCCGTAGAGCGTCGAGGAGCCGCTCTCCACGACCTCGATGCGGCTGATGCCGCCGAGCGGCACGGTCCCGAGATCGATAATGCCGGCCGAGACGTTCGCGATCGGCACGCCATCGAGCAGGATCAGGGTCTGCGATCCGAGCGCGCCGCGAATGCCGTAATCGGCCTGGCTGCCAAACATACCGTAGTGAAAGGTGAAGACGCCCGGTACCGATTGCAACGCGTCCGCCACCGTGCGCGCGCCTTCGGCCGCGAACTGCGAACGATCGACGACGAACGTCGGCCGCGACGTGCGCTCGATCGGTTCGGGCCGCCGGTCGCTCGTGACGATGCGGCCGATCTCCGGTAACGCGGAAGGCGATGGGCTCGGCGCCGGCGCGTCGGCGCGGGCCAGCGTGGTGACTGAAATGGCGCAGGCCGCGCTCAATGCGCAGCCCGCAAAAAATCGACGAAGCATGTGCCGCCTACCTTTTCGCGAGGTGGAGTGGGTACACGTCCGTCTTGAGTATCCTGACTCACGGATCGATGCCGTCGTGCCGGCGTCTTCCCACCTTTTCAGGCAGTGACGTCCCGGCGGCTCCCCGCTCACAGTGGCGCGACCATCCCGGATTTGCACCGGGTTCCTTCAGACAGACGCCGCTCTCATACTGCGCTGACGCGAGGTGAACTCCCTCCCGGAGTGCTAACCCCTTTGCGATGTTCACAAACGCGACGCGTTTGATCGCACTCGCGCTCGCCGCAGGCGCCGCGCTCGCGCTCGGCGTCTTCGTCGGCGGTGCGCCGCTCGCCCCGGGCGACGTCGCGTATGCGCTGTTGCATCCGCATGCCGCCGGCGACGCGAACGCGATCGTGTGGTCGTTGCGCGTGCCGCGGGTCGCGATCGCGGCGGTCGTGGGGATCGCGCTCGCGGTCGCCGGCTTCTTGCTTCAGGGCATGTTGCGCAATCCGCTGGTCGATCCGTTCCTGACCGGCGTGAGCGCGGGTGCCGGTGCCGCGATCGCGATCGCCGTCGCCGCCGGCGTCGCCGCACCGTTCGTCCCGGCGCTCGGCTTCATCTCGGGGCTCGGCACGGCGCTCTTGGTCGCGCTCCTAGCGCGGCGCGGAAGCGGCATCGATGCGGAACGATTGATCCTCGCGGGTGTCTCGCTCACCGCGCTGTTTGCGGCGATCGTCGCGCTGGTACTGACGCGCCTCGCGCGCAACGGCTCCGACGAGATCTTGGCCTGGCTCGCCGGCTCGCTCGCGGGCCGCGGCTGGAACGAACTGGGCTGGGCCGCGCCCTACGCGCTCGCGGGATTGGCGCTCGCGTTGCTGACCGTGCCATCGCTCAATGCGCTGCGCCTCGGTAGCGCGATCGCGCGTGCGATCGGCGTCGATGTCGTGCGCGCCCAGTGGATGCTGCTCGCGTCGGCGACCTTGCTGACGGCGGCCGCGGTCTCACTCTCCGGCACGATCGGTTTCGTCGGGTTGATCGTTCCCCATTTGGCGCGACGCGTCGTCGGCACCGACGGCCGCATCGCTCTCGTCGCCAGCGCTTTCATCGGCGCGACCCTCGTGCCGCTCGCCGATGCGCTGAGCCGCTCGCTCTTTCCGCCGATCGAAATTCCGCTCGGCGTGCTGCTCGCGTTCATCGGGGTGCCGACGTTCCTGTACCTCTACTTGCGCCCGGCCGGAGCGACGCGACTATGGGGCACCTGACGCTGCGCGGGGTGCGGCTCGCCATCGGCGAACGCACGCTCCTCGACGCAATCGATCTCGACGTGCGACCGGGCGAACTGGTCGCGATCGTCGGGCCCAACGGCGTCGGCAAGACCACGCTCCTGCGCGCGACGGCCGCATTCGTCCCGCCCGCCGCCGGTCAAATCTTGATCGACGGCGCAGAGTTGAGTACGCGCAGCCGTTCCGAGCGTGCGCGCGCGGTCACGCTGATCGGCGGCAACGTTGAAGCGCCACACGGCATGAGCGTTCGCGAGGTCGTGGTGACGGGGCGCTTCGCGCACCGCGCCTGGTGGGATTGGATGGTCGGCGATAGCGATCTGTTCGCGGCCGACGCAGCTCTCGAACGCGTCGCGCTGGGGCCGCTGCGCGACCGGCCGTTCGATACGCTCAGTTCGGGCGAACGGCAGCGTGCTTGGCTCGCGCTCGCGCTGGCGCAAGACGCCCGCGTGATGCTGCTCGACGAGCCGACAAGCCACCTCGATGCGCGCTATGCAGTCGAGATCCTCACGCTGCTGCTCGATCTGGCGCGCGACGGGCGGGCGGTCGTCACGGTGCTGCACGACCTCAACGAAGCGGCCGCGATCGCCGATCGCATCGCGGTCCTCGGCCAGGGTACGCTCTTGGCATACGATAAGCCCGCGACGGCACTCGATCCGGCGATCCTTGAGCGTGCCTTCGGGATCGCGTTCGATCGCGTCAGCCTCGATGGCGGAACGCGCGTGCTGGCCCGCGGCCCGCGCAGCCCGCGCTATCCCACTGACTTACCGCAAGCCCCATCCGCTGGCCATTAGGCGAACGCCCGCGACGCGCCCCTAGCGAAGATATCGCTCAATAGGTTACGCGGCGAGCGCGTTTCTTTTTGTATAACAGGAGAGCGGATGGCAAAGAAACCGAGTGAGATTCTGGATCTCATCAAGAAACATGGCGTCAAGATGGTCGACTTCAGGTTCGTCGATGTACCCGGCACGTGGCAACATACGAGCGTGCCGGCCGATAGCGTCGACGAGGACGCTCTGGTCGGCGGCATCGGCTTCGACGGCTCGAGCATTCGCGGTTTCCAGTCGATTCACGAATCCGACATGGTGCTCAAGCCGGATCTCGATACCGCGCACCGCGACGAGTTTCGCACGCACCCAACGCTCTCGCTGATCTGCGACGTCTTCGATCCGATTAAAGCCGGTTCGTACGATCGCGATCCGCGCAACATCGCCAAGCGCGCCGAAGCCTATCTCACATCGACCGGCATCGGCGACACCGCCTACTTCGGTCCGGAGGCCGAGTTCTTCATCTTCGATTCGATCGCATACGAAAACTATCCGCAATCCACCGGCTTCTCGATCGATTCGGCCGAGGGACACTGGAATTCGGGCGAGGCCGGGCTCGGCTACACGATCCGCAACAAGGAGGGCTACTATCCGCTTCCGCCCGCGGACCATCTGATGGATATCCGCTCGGAGATGGCGCTCGAACTCGAGAAGTGGGGCATGCAGGTCGAGATGCAGCACCACGAGGTCGCGACCGCAGGCCAAGCCGAGATCGACTTCCGCTTCGGCAAACTCGTCGAGACCGCCGACAACCTGATGACGTTCAAGTACGTGATCAAGAACGTGGCGGCGCGGCACAACAAGACCGTGACCTTCATGCCCAAGCCGCTCTTCGGCGACAACGGCAGCGGCATGCACGTGCACCAGTCGATCTGGAAAGACGGCAAGCCGCTCTTCTACGATGCGAACGGTTACGCCGAGTGCTCGGAGATGATGCTCCACTACATCGGCGGCCTGCTGACGCATATCGATTCGCTACTCGCATTCTGCGCGCCGACGACCAACTCGTACAAACGTCTCGTGCCGCACTATGAGGCCCCGGTCAACGTCGCTTTCAGCGCCCGCAATCGTTCGGCAGCGATCCGCATCCCGATGTTCTTTCAGGGGAATCCCAAGGCGAAGCGCCTCGAGTTCCGGCCGCCCGATCCGACGGCGAACCCCTATCTCGCGTTCGCCGCGCTGCTCTGCGCCGGCCTCGACGGCATCAAGAAGAAAATCGATCCGGTCAAAGCCGGTTTTGGGCCGCTCGATAAGAACATCTACGATCTCTCACCCGAAGACGCCGCCAAGATCAAGACTGTTCCGGGGTCGCTGCGCGAATCGCTCGACGCGCTCCGCAACGACCATGCCTATCTGACCGAAAGCGGCGTCTTCTCCGAAGACTTTATCGATCAGTGGATCGAGTACAAGCACGACAAAGAACTCAAACCCGTCGAGATCCGCCCGCACCCGTACGAGTTCTATCTGTACTACGACTGTTAGCGAGCCGGAGGGCGAACGGCTAACGGAGGGTCAGCAGCAGTTCCTCGATCTCCGCGTTACGAGCGTGGGCAAAACTCTTGTCCGCGCCCGTAACGACAAAGCCACACTTCTGCAAGACACGTAGCGAGGCAAGGTTGTCTTTGGCCGCGCGCGCGTTCAGCGGACGCGCCGTTTGGCGGCGCAGAAACTCGGTCAAGGCCGCGGTCGCGATGCCTTTGCCCCAGAAGACCTTGCCGATCCAATAGCCGACCAAGAGGTCGCCCAGATACTCGAAGCTCACGACGTGGCCCGCGATGGGGCCCTCGAAGATACGGCCGGGTTATTTCTTAGCGTGAATCGCGCCGAGCGGATGCGCGTCCGATGAGAGGACCCAGCCGTAGCGGCCTTTGTATTGCCCGCTCGTCAGTCGCACGCCGATCGCGTCTTGATTGATATCGGAGTACTTGCGGCGCGCAACGCCGGGAGCGCACGAAACGACGAGCGCGCGCGTGCCGGGCACGGCGAGCGTCGTGTGGTTTAAGACTTCTTTCGAGCTGCCCCAATGGCCGCCGGTCCAGTCGATCAAACGGCCGCGCGAGTCCCAGACGAAGACGTCGGGATCGATCGCGTCCGAAGCCAGCATCGCGGGGCTACCGGGCAACATCGAACAGCCCGAGGCCGTCGCGACGGCGGCGACGGTTGCAGCGCCGCTCGGGAGCGCCGGCGAGACAAGCAGAGACGCGATGAACAGCACGCGGACGCCGCGCGCGCTCACGCGGTCAGGCCTCCGGTTCCATGGTCTCGTAGCCAGGTCCCAAAATCGATTGCGGTCATCGGATGTGCTATATGGTATCCCTGTACCCCGTCGACGCCAAGCGAAACAAGAAGCTCTTGTTGCGCGGCTGTTTCGACACCCTTCGCGATAACCTGCCACCCCAAGGACCTGGCCACTACGACCGTCCCCTCGACGAGGGCCCGCGAGGTCGCGCTCGTAGTGATGCTCTCGACCAACGCCCGGTCAAGTTTGACCGCCTGCACCGGCAGATACGCGAGCGACTGCAGCGAGGCGAAACCGCCGTCGAAACGGTCCAGCACGAACGACATTCCGCTGATCACGCAGCGTTCGATGAACGCCGCGAACTCCGGCGACGGCTCGGCCGCGAACTGCGCCGTGGACATCTCGATGCGCAGCCGTTCCAGATCGGTCGTCAGATTCTCGTCGGAGAAGAGCGTCTCGATCTCGCGCGGATCGTAGGCGGCGAGGTTGACGTCGACGCGCAGGTCTTCGCCGAGGTGCGACCAAGCGCGCGCCTGCGAGGTCGCCTCGCGCAAGACCCAGCGGTCCAGATCGCGCCGGCCCGCTTCGTCCCGCGCGATCGACCAGCCGTGTTCGGGCGCGAGCAGTCCGTGAACCGGATGCACGCGACGCACGAGTGCCTCCGCGCCGACGACGCGGCTGCGATGCACGTCGAGGATCGGCTGGTATGCGAGCAGATAGCCGCTATCGACCGGCTCCGTCGTCAGATAGGCAGGCGCGACGCCGCCGACGCTGGCCTGCGTCGTCCACTCGCCGTCGCGGAATCTGATGCGCGCGCCGCCCTGTTCCTTAGCTTGGTACATCGCGGCGTCGGCGATCGCCAAGAGCTCGTCGCGCGTCGCAGCATCGTCGGGATAGATCGCGACGCCGATGCTAGCGGCAAGCGAGAAGCGATGCTCGCCTACGGTGAACGGCGAGGTCAAGACGCCGCCGATGCGTTGCGCGATCGATTCGATCTGGCCGCGCGTCTTGATGTGCGACATGAGGATCGCGAATTCATCGCCGCCGAGCCGGCCGATGAACTCTTCACGGCGTAACGTGCTGCGTAAGCGTGCCGCGACTTCGGCGAGCACCGTGTCGCCGCCGTGATGGCCGATCGAATCGTTGACCGCTTTGAACCCGTCGATATCGAGGAAGAGTACCGCCGCGCGCACGCCGAGATGCTCGGCTTCGGCGATCGTCTCGTCGAGCCGCGTCAACAGTGCGACGCGGTTGGGCAGGCTCGTCAGCGCATCGGAGTACGCGAGCTTCTCGATGCGCGCGTCGCTCGCGCGGCGTTCGAGCGAACGCGCCAGCGCCTCGACTAAGAAATCGACGTAGCGCCAATCGTCTTCGTCGAACGGTATTACGCGCGGCGCTTGTGAGGTGAAGGTCACGACCCATTGATCCTCGCCGACCCGGAAGGCCGCTGAGAGAAACGAACGCGCCGGCGTCAGCGCATCCTTGTATTGCGAATCACCTTCGGTATCGAGGACGGCGAACGTACCGGCGCGGCGCAGGGCGTCGCGCGCCAGCGAGCGATCGATTGGGATCCTCCCGAAGACCTCTATTTCAGGCGTATCGATCACGAACTCGACCTGCAACTCGCCGGCCTCGACGCGCCCGAGCAGCGCAGCCTCGAGGGCGATCCCTTCCACGCCTTCGCGCAGGATCGCGCCGACTTGCTCGTCGCCGGCAAAACCGCGCCGCACGACCAGGCTCCACAGCGCCTCGAGACGCTCGATGCGTTTGCTGCCGTAGTCGGGCAATGCGCCCGCGGTGCGGCGCACCGTCACCAGCACCGCGTCCGACGGATTGAACGGACCGGCCTTCAACGTTTCGACGCGCAGCGCGATATCGAGCGTGCGCGTCGCGAGTGCGAGTCGCGTCACAAATTCGCGTGGCGTCAAATCCGCGAGTTCGGGAACGATCGCTTCGGGACTGCTCGGACGATGCTCGCCGATATCGAACAGCGCGACCGCTGCGGCATTGGCATAGAGCAGCGATCCGGCCAGCGGATCGAAAATGAGTAACGCTTCGCCGCCGTCCATCTCAACGGTCCGTCCGTCGGTGGGCGGTAACCGTTCGAACATTGACGATGCTATTGCATGAACCCACCTTGAAAGCCCGCCGCATTAGGTACTCCGGCTCTCCGCACGGACTGTGGAGTCTTTCAGGGAATAGGGCCAGCGTGGGAGCGATGGAGACGTTCAAGAAGGCTCTGCGGCCGCTGGGGGCGATCGTTGGAATCACCGGCGCCGCGGCGCTCGTCAACCGGCGCCTGCGCACGGCGAGCGCCCTTCCGCTCGATCACGTCGGTGGGGTTCGCCGCCCTTGGAACTGGCGCGGCTTCGACATCTTCGCAACCGAACTCGGGAGCGGGCCGCTCGTGCTACTCGTTCACGGGATCGATTCCGGGGCATCGTCGTTCGAGTACCGCAAGCTCGCGCCGCTGCTCGCGCGCGCGCATCGCGTGGTGGCATTCGACCTAGTGGGCTGCGGACTTTCGGAACTTCCCGATCTCGAATACACGCCGGAACTTTTCGTCGAACTGATCGTCGACGCGATCGGCGAGTTCTCCGACGGCCCGACGACCCTGGTCGGTAGCGGGCTCGGCGGCGCCTTTGCGGTGCGCGCGGCGGCGCGCGTTCCGGAGCGCGTCGAGCGTTTGGTGCTGATCGCGCCGGTCGGCCTCTCCGGCGTGCTCGACGGGGACGCAACGGCCAGGGGCCGGGCGCTGACGATGCTGCTGCGCTCACCGATCGCCGGCGAGAGTGCTTTCAACGCGCTTGCCAGCAAGGCGGCATTGCGCCGGCACCTGCGCCGCGACGTCTACGCCGGCGCGGAGGTGACGCCGGATATTGTCGATCACTATTATTCCGTCACGCACCAATTGGGCGCGCGTTACGTTCCTGCCGCGTTGATGGGCGGCATGCTGAACTGCAACGTCGCGCGCGATCTTCCGTTCGTCGAGGCGCCGGTGCTCGTGCTGTGGGGCGAACGCGCCCCGGATGCCAACCCAATCCGCAACGCCTACGAGTTCGTGCGTTTGGCCAAGGACGGAACGCTCGTGACCTTCCCCGGCGCCGGACTGCTTCCGCAAGAAGAGGCGCCCGCCGAGACCTGCGCCGCAATCGAAACCTTTATCGCGAACTCGCATCGGAAGCCCGCGCCCGCCAAGCCGCCCGAGCCGGCGCCGTCTACGGAACCCGGACCGCCCGCATCGGGTTCGCTGTCGGCGATCTTCAAGAGTTACGACGTCCGCGGAATCTATCCGATCGAACTCAACGACGAGATCGCCCACGGGATCGGGCGCGCCTTCGTCAACGAACTCGGCCTCGCGACGATCGCGGTCGGGCGCGATATGCGTCCCTCGGGCGAAAGACTCTTCGAAGCGTTCGCGCGCGGTGCGACCGAAGCCGGCGCCGACGTGGTCGATATCGAGAAGGTCTCGACCGATGCGCTCTACTTCGCGGTCGGCCACTACGGTCTGGCAGGCGGCGTCATGATCACCGCTTCGCACAACCCCGCAAACTATAACGGGATGAAGTTCACCGGGCCGTACGCGCAAGCGATCTCGCTCGATACCGGTCTGGCCGCAATCCGCGACCGTGTCGCGCGCGGGGATCTCGGGCCGCTTGCGCTCCAACGCGGAACGATCCGGCAGCGCGATATCCTCGATGACTTTGCCGCACACTGTCTTCGTTTCGTCGATCCGAAAGCGATCAAGCCGTTCAAGATCGCGATCGATGCCGGCAACGGGATGGCCGGCTGCACGGTACCGTACGTCTTCAAACATCTTGCGTGCCACGTGATTCCGCTCTACTTCGAACTCGACGGAACCTTCCCGAACCATCCGGCAAGCCCGATCGAACCCGAGAACATGGTCGACCTGCAGCGCGCGGTCCTCGAGAACGGCTGCGACCTCGGCGTCGCGTTCGACGGCGATGCCGACCGCATGTTCATCGTCGACGAGAAAGGCGGCCTGGTCGGCGGCGACATGGTGACCGCGCTCGTCGGACTCAATACGCTCAAGCGAAATCCCGGCGCGAAGATTCTCTATAACCTGATCTCGAGCCGCAGCGTTCCCGAGATGATCGCGCGCGCCGGCGGCGTTCCGGTGCGCTCGCAAGTGGGTCATTCGATCATCAAGAAGATCATGCGCGAGCAAGACATCGTCTTTGGGGGCGAACATTCGGGACACTTCTACTTCCGCGACAACTGGTTCGCCGATTCGGGGATGATCGCGCTCTTGCAATGTCTCGAGGTTTTCAGCGATGCGAACCAGACCGTGAGCCAGGTCGTCGCTCCGATCGATACGCGCTTCCGTTCGGGCGAGATCAATAGCCACGTTCGCGACATTCCAGCCAAGTTGCGTGAGATCGAAGCCCACTACAGCGACGGCCAGATCGACCATCTCGACGGGGTGACGGTATCGTATCCCGATTGGTGGATGAACGTCCGTCCGTCCAACACCGAACCGCTCCTACGCCTGAACGTCGAGGGCGATACGCGGGAGACGATGGAGCGCCACCGCGACGAAGCGCTCGCCTTGATCCGATCGTAGAGCGAAGCGTTGCCCGAAGCCCCAAATGAGCTAAGCGCCGAACTCGACGCGCTTAAGACGCTGCTGAGCGATCCGGCCCTGCCGCCGTGGCCGCAACGCGATGCGGATCTGGCCCGTCTCGAAACCGCGCGACGCCGGCTCGAACGCCGTTTCACGCTCGCGGTCCTCGGTGAGTTCTCGAGCGGAAAATCGTATCTTCTGAACGCGCTGCTCGGCAAAGCGCGGTACGACGAGGCGCGCAAGATCGTCGGACTGCTTACAACCGGGATCAACCCATCGACCGCCACGATCACCGAACTCGAGTACGCAACGGACGAATCGGCCGTAGCCCGCTATCCGTCGGGGCGCGAAGAGCGCATCCCGCTCGACCGGCTCTCGCGCTTCGTCGCGGTCGGCCGCAGCGAACCGGGCGGTCTGCACGACGCGACCGCCGACGACGATGCGGCGCCCTCGTTCGTGACCGTGCGTATCGATTCGCCGTTCCTAAAACGTGGTTTCGTCATCGCGGATACGCCCGGACTCGCGTCGCTCAACCCGGCGCACCGGCGCGCGACGCTGGGCTATCTTCCCCGCACGGACGCCGTGCTCTACCTGATCGATACGCAGCAGCCGTTCACCGAAGGCGACGCCGCCTTCTTGGGCCTGATCGGCGCGCACGTGCGCACGATCTTCATCGTGCAAACGAAGATCGATCTGTGGCGCATGCACGAGCCCGACGGCCGCGAGGGCTGGGAACACGCGCGCGCTCGGATCGTCGAACGCGCGGCCCGGCTCGCGCCGAATGCCGAAGTCTTCGCGGTCTCCGCGCGCGAGTTTGCGGCCGGCACGCTCGATGCCGATCCCGGGCTGCGCGAACGCAGCGGCTTTCCGGCGCTCTTGAGTGCGCTCGACCGCTCGCTCGAGCAACGGGCGCAGGCGGCGCGCGTCGCCCGCACGCTCGATGTCCTGCGCGAACTGAGCGGCGTGACGACGGCGCGCCTGCGTCGCGAGAGCGCGCTGCTCGAAAGTGACGAAGGCGAACTGCGTCTCCGCTACGAGGCCGAGGCAGCGCAGTTGACCGAACGCGAACGCTCGCTCGCGCGCGAGCGCGACGAGATCACCCGGGCCGGCGCTGAGCGCGAAGGCTGGATCGTCGCGCAGGGCCAGGTGCTCCGCGACGAAATCGTGCGCGCACTGGGCAGCGCGATCGACGTCGCCGATATCGAGCGCGTGCGCGATCGCAGCCGCTTTCACAGTTTGGTCGACGCGACGCTCGCCGCCATCTTTACCCGTTTCGCAAGCGACGTCGCTGGGCACGTGGCTCGCGCGCTGGAACGGGCCGGCCGCGAACGGCCTGCCGTGCGTGTCGCCGACCTCGCGGCGCTGCGCTTAGGCGGCGAGCCCGGCGTCGGCGCGTGGTCGCGCGATCTCGCCGCCGGCATCACCTCGACGATCGTGCTCGGCGCGATCGGCGGTCCGGCGCTCGGCTTCGTGCACGCAGTGGCGTCGGCGTTCGCGGCCAAGCCGTTCGGTGCGTATATGAAGCGCGAACTCGGCGCCGATCTGCACGCGCGCTTCTTCCCTTCGCTCGAGGTGGAGTTGGCCGCATGGGCCGGCAGGCTCGCAGGCGAGATCGCCTCCGTGTATACCGACGTCGCCGACGGCATCGAGCGCGAGCGCGCGGTCGCTCGCGCCGAGGCGCTGGATCCGATCGAGCGCGCGCTCAAACCGGTCGATGCGGCCGCGCGCGCGGCGCGGCTCGGCGAACTTGGCACCGCGCGGCAGCGGCTCGCGACGATCGAGTCCGGCGTCGCGCGGCTCGAAGCGAGGTTGCGCGCCGGCGGCGATGCGGCGCCGGACGATCCGGCGGCGGTGCCGATGCTGCCCGAGAGCACGGCCTTCGACGAGGCGACCTACGATCGCGGGCTGCGGCCGGAGCGCTACCGCGTCGTCATCCTCGGCGCCCTGCGCCGCGGAAAGACGAGTCTGATCAACGCCATCGCCGGGACGCGTCTGCTGCAAGACGAGAGCGATCGCGAGGCGCTCTTCCCGATTCACGTACGCTACGGCGAGAGCGCGCGCGCCTTCACGCTCGAAGAAGGCGGCCTCTGGCGCGAGGTCGCGCTCGAGAACGCGATGGCCGAAGCCGCCCGGACGCCGATCTTGATCGAGGTTCCCTGGAAGATGCCGCGTCAGCTCGTGCTCGTGCATGCGCCGGCCTTCGATTCGGGAAATCCGCGCGCCGAAGAGATCGCATTCGCGGCCGCGCGCGCCGCGAGCGAGGTGCTGGCGCTCTTTTCGCGTCAACTTTCAGATCGCGAACTCGCCCTCTACGGGCGCGTCGCCGAACTCGGCAAGCCGATGCTCTTCGCTCACACGATCGCCGATAACGAAAGCGCCGCCGAGCGCCGCGACGTGGTGGAACTCGCCGGCCGCTACGTACGCGAGCGCAACATCGCGGTGCAGCGCATCTTCACCGTCTCCGCGCTCGATTATCTCGAAGCGCTGCAAGCGGGCCGCGCCGCCGCGGCTTGGAACGAACTCGGCGCGCTACGTGAGACGCTCGAAGCGCACTCCGCCGAACACATGCAGCGCCTCGCCGAGCGCGAACGCCGCAGCGTCGAACTCGCCGCGATCTCGGCAAACGCGAACGAGACCGCCAGCTCGCGCCCGAATCTGCGACGCGCGATCGACCGGCTCTTCGGTCGCGAAAAGTAAGGCCGGCGCGCTCGCAACAACAAGCGCCGAGGTTACTGGGGTGCAATCCCGAATCTCCAGTAAAGTGTCTCAGAGTTACACCCTTGGGCCCGCTCGTCTCGCCCTAGGGAACGGTAAAGCCCACTTTGGGCGGCTGGCAATAGACAACGGCCGCATTACCCGCATCCTCGACGGCGACGGTCCGAGCGACCTGGGCGTTCCCCAGAATGCGACGATCGCGCCCGGCATGATCGACGTACATACCAATGGCGCCGACGACATGCTTTTCAACCGCGATCAGGGCAACGCCGTCGAGATCGCTTCGCAAGCGTACGCCGCGCAAGGCGCGACCGGCTTCGTGGCGACGATCATGACCGCACCCTGGGAATCGATGCTGCACGCCGCGAGCGAAGTCGCCGAGGCCGCGCACTCGCTGCTCGAAGGTCCGCAGGTCGCGGGCGCGCGCTGCCTGGGAATCCATTTCGAGGGCCCGTTCCTCAATTCAAAATTTCGACGCGTGCACCGCCACGATTGGCTGATCCCGGCGAGCCTCGATCGCGCCAAAGCGATGATCGAATCGTGCGGCGGAGCGCTCGTCATGGTCACGATGGCGCCCGAGGCCGAAGGCGTCGACGAAGCAACGCGTTTTTTTCACGCGCAAGGCATCATCTGCTCGGCGGGCCACACGGCGGCTCGTTACCGCGACGGCATCCTCGCGATCGGTCTCGGCTTTCGTACCTTGACCCACGCCTTCAACGCGATGCCGCCGCTCGATCACCGCGAGCCCTCGATCCTGGCCGCCTTCATGCAAGAAGAGCGCACGACGGTGCAGGCAATCTGCGACGGTTACCACATCGCGCCGGTCATGATGGATATCCTGTACCGCACGCTGCGCGAGCGTTTGGTGTTGGCCACCGATTACATGGCGCCCGCGGGCAGCGGGTACCGCATCGAAGGCGGCGTGGTTCGCGCCGAGGACGGAACGATCGCGGGTAGCGCGCTACGCTGCGACAAGGCGGTGCGTAACCTGATGAGCTATGCGTCGATTCCGTTTGAGACGGCGATCGTCTGCGCGACGGCGGCGCCGGCAAAGTTGCTCGGCATCGAGCACGAGTGCGGCACGCTGGCGAACGGCAAGCGCGCCGATCTCTCGATCTGGAGCGCCGAGCACGAGATTCTCGCGACGATCGTGAGCGGCCGTCCCGTCTACGGCAACCGGCATTTGCTCGCAACGGCGGCCAGCGCGACCAGCGTCGGTTGAGCGCGGCTCCGGCCAAACTTCGAAACGTCCAAGCGCTGCGTGCGATCGCGGCGCTTCTCGTAGTCGGCAATCATCTACCGCGCGACGAGGGTAAACTCTTCGGTGGCGGACTGCTCGCCGGAACGGGCGCCGCGGGCGCGACCGGCGTCGACCTCTTCTTCATCCTGAGCGGCTTCATCATGCTGGTCACGACCTGGAACGTCTTCGGGCAGCCGGGCGCCGCACGCGACTTTCTGATCCGGCGCGTCCTGCGCATCTATCCCCTCTGGATCCTCGTGACGCTCTTTGCACTCGCGCTCAATCACGTTGCTCCGAGCGCGCTGCATCTCGAGAATAACTCGCCGCTCGACGCCGTGTGGTCGCTCCTGCTAATCCCGCACGGCGTCGACCCGATCGTCGTCGTCGGCTGGTCGCTGCAGTTCGAGATGTATTTCTACCTCGTCTTCTCGGCAGCACTGCTCCTCGTGCGCGACCGCCTCAAGCTTGCGATCGGGCTTTGGATCGCGGTCACGCTTGCGTTGCAGATCGCGGGCGCCCTGGGCGGCGTCTGGTGGCTGCGGTTCTTCGGCGACCCGCTCGCCTTTGAGTTCATGGCCGGCATCGGGATAGGCGTGCTGGTGATGAACCGGCGCTACATTCGTCCCGAGATCTTCTTGGCGATCGGAATCGTCGGCGCGGTCGTCGCGATCGCTTACTCGGCGCGCTTCTCCGGCTTCCCAACGCTGCCGCTCGCGTGGTTCCGGGTGACCTGCGTCGGCACGTTCATGGCGGCTATCGTGTATGGCGCGGTCGCGCTAGAAGCGCGCGATGGACGCATCGCTCCGCGCTGGCTCGTCTCGCTCGGCGATGCGTCGTATTCAATGTACCTGTGGCACGGCTACCTGCTCGGGGCGCTGGTCATCGCGTTCGAGAGGCTGCATCCTAACGGCACGCTCGCGGACCTGACATTCATCGCGGTCGCCTACATCGTCGTCGCGGCCGGATCGATCGCGATCTACCGGCTGGTCGAGAAGCCGATCCTCAAAGCGTTCCAGCGTCTCGGCCGAATGGCGCCCGAACGCACCGTCGTCGACTCGCGCTAGCCGCCCAAATAGGCGGCTCGCACCGCCTCGCTCGCCATGAGATTGGCGGCGCTATCGGCGTAAACGATCTTGCCGACTTCGAGTACGTAGCCGCGCGTCGCGATCGAGAGCGCTTGGCGCGCGTTCTGCTCGATCAGCAAGATCGTCGTTCCGCGCGCGTTGATTTCGCGGATGACGCCGAAGATCGTCTGCACCAGGATCGGCGAGAGTCCGAGCGAGGGTTCGTCGAGCATCAGGAGCCGCGGCCGCGACATCAGCGCCCGGCCGATCGCGAGCATCTGCTGCTCGCCGCCCGAGAGCGTTCCGGCCTTCTGCACGAGGCGCTCGCGCAAGCGCGGGAACGTCGTCAGCACGCGCTCGAAATCCTCGGCGATCTCGCTTCGCGAAGCTCGCGTGTACGCGCCAAGCTCGAGATTCTCGCGCACCGACATACGCGCGAAGACGCGCCGGCCCTCGGGTGAATGCCCGACGCCTCGCCGCACGACGCCGTCGGGTGTCAGTTTGAGCAGATCGTCGCCGGCGAAGCGAATCGTGCCGCGCGACGGACGTAAGAGACCGCTGATCGAACGCAAGGTCGTCGTCTTGCCGGCGCCGTTCGCGCCGATCAAGGTGACGATCTCACCTTCGTCGACCGTGAGGCTGACGCCGGAGAGCGCGCGGATGCGGCCGTATTGGGCGTCGAGGTCTGCGACCTCGAGTAGCGCCACGCTTAGGCGGCCCCGTCGGCGCGGCCCAGGTACGCCTCGATGACACGCTCGTCGTTGCGCACCGCCTCGGGCGTGCCCTCCGCGATTTTCTCGCCGTGATCGAGCACCGTCACCCGCTCGCTGAGATTCATCACCAGGTGCATGTCGTGCTCGATCAAGAACACGGTCACGCCCTTATCGCGAATGCGCCGGATCAGCGCGATCAAGCCTTCCTTCTCGCGCGGATTCATGCCGGCCGCCGGCTCGTCGAGCAAGAGCAGCTTGGGATCGGTCGCGAGCGCGCGCGCGATCTCGAGGCGCCGCTGGTGGCCGTACGAGAGGTTGCGCGCATAGTTGTCGGCATCGCCTTCCAGACCGACGAATTTCAGCAACTCGCGGGCGCGCTCGCGAACCGTCCGCTCTTCGGCACGCTGGCGCGGCGTGTGCAACAGCGAATCCAAGAGCGATGCGCGCATCTGCGCGTGGCAACCGGTCATCACGTTATCGAGCGCCGACATGAACGCAAAGAGGCGAATGTTTTGAAAGGTCCGCGCGATGCCGCGCGCGGTAACCCGGTCGGTTGAGAGGCCGCGCAACGTGCGCCCCTCGAGATCGATCGCGCCGGAGGACGGCGAATAGATTCCGGTGATCAAGTTGAAGACGGTCGATTTCCCCGCACCGTTCGGACCGATCATCGCGACGATACTGCCCGCCTCGATTGCAAAGGAGAGATCGTTCACCGCCACGAGCCCGCCGAAGGTCTTACGTACGTTGGTGAGTTTGAAGAACGACACTAGCGCGCCGCGCCTTCGTACTCGGTCTGCTCTTGCGCCGAAATGCCGGGATCGGTTAACGCCTCGCGCAACTCGGCGCGGCGCTGCCGGCTTGGGATGAGCCCCTCGGGCCGGAAAAGCATCATTGCGACCAGGATCACTCCGTAGAGCATGAAACGGTAATCGGTGAAATCGATCCAGGTCAAGCCGATCGAGTGCACGAGGTTGGTCGACTGCGGCAACAGGAAACTGTTGATGAACGAGAGCGCGAAACTGCCTACGATGACGCCCGGAATGTTCCCCATGCCGCCGAGCACGAGCATCGAGAGCACCAGCACGCTGACGTTGAACTGGAACTGGTCGGGCGAGACCAAGTCGAGTTTGGCCGCGTACGCGACGCCGGCCAAGCCGCTGAACGACGCGCCGAGTGCGAACGCCGAGAGCTTGGCCGCGGTCGTATTGATCCCCATGTGCCGCGCGGCCAATTCGTCTTCGCGAATCGCCATCCAGGCCCGGCCTAAGCGGCTATTCTGCAGGTTGCTGGCGAGCAGCACCCCGATCACGATGAGCCCGAGCATCACGTAGAAATACGGCGTCGCACTGAATCCGAAGCGATGGCCGAAGAGCGACGGCGAGTCGAGCGAACTGATGCCGTTCGGGCCATTGGTGTACTGGGACAGGTTCAAGAACGTCTGCGGCACGATCTCGCCGAAGCCGAGCGTGACGATCGCCAGATAGTCGCCGCGCAGCCGCAAGGTCGGGGCGCCGAGCAGAATGCCGAAGATCGCCGCGATCCCGGACGCCGCGAAGAGCATTACCCAGAACGGAACGTGGATGCCGAACTGCTGGCTTGCCAGCATCGCGTAACTATACGATCCGATCGCGAAGAACGCGGCGTAACCGAGATCGAGCAGGCCCGCGAAACCGACCACGATGTTGAGCCCGAGCGCGAGCAAGATGAACGCGCCGGCGTTAGCCAAGAAGTCGATGTGCGAGTTGTTGTGGTCGACGAGCGGAACGAGCGGCAACAACAGGAGCGGCACGAACCGCAGGGAGCGCCGCACGGCCGGATTCACGCTAGACTTTCTCCGGCACAGCTTCGCCGAGCAGGCCCGAAGGCCGGAAGACCAAGACCAGAACAAGGACCGAGAAGACCACGACGTTGGTCCACTGCGCGCCTTGCGGAATGTACTGCGTCGCGAACGCCTCGACCAGGCCGATCAAGAAGCCGCCGAGCATCGCGCCCGCGACGTTACCGATGCCGCCGAGTACCGCGGCCGTAAAAGCCTTGAGGCCGGCTTCGAAGCCGTTGAAGAACCAGGTCGTGCCGTAGTAAACGCCGCTGACGAAGCCGGCCGCGCCTGCCAGCGCGCTGCCGATCAAGAACGTCATCGCGATCGTGGTGTTGATGTTGATGCCCATCAGTTGCGCGGCGTCGCGGTCTTGCGCCGTCGCGCGCATCGCTTTGCCCATCTTGGTGTTGCGGATGAAGAGCTGCAACGCCACCATCATCACGATGGCCAGCACGATCACCAGGATCTGCTTGGCCGCGATCTCGACGCCGCCGGCTTGGAACGACGGGTTCGGGATCACCGCCGGAAACGAGATCGGCGACGGCCCCTTCCAGAGCTGCATGACGTTCTCGAGGATGAACGACATGCCGATCGCGGTAATCAACGGCGCTAGCCGTGGCGCGTTGCGCAATCGGCGATAGGCCAAGCGTTCGATCAAGACGCCCGTGATGCCGCAGAGCAGCATCGCCGCCAGCATAGTGACGAGCACTACGCCGACGAGCGCGAGACCGTGAACTTCGCCCGACACGCCCAAGCCCGTCAAGATGGCAAGCGAAAAGAACGTCCCGAGCGTGTATACGTCGCCGTGGGCGAAGTTGATCAACTCGATGATGCCGTAGACCATCGTGTAACCAAGCGCAATCAACGCGTAAATGCCGCCCAGCGACAACCCGTTGATCAGTTGTTGGTAGAAGACGTCCAAGGGGGACTTACGTCTTCAAATTGACTTGATCGACGAAGACGGCTTTGCCGCCGCTGATCTTGTAGAGGCTCAAGATGGGTGCGGTCGTGTCGCCGTTGGCATCGAAGCCGACGGTGCCGATCGGCGAGACGAAGCCCTTGGTCGCGGCAACGCCCTTGGTCACGTCGACGCGCGCGGGCATCTTGTTGCCGGCTACCGTGATGGCTTTGTTGATCGCCGCGATCTCGATCATGGCCGCGGTGTAGGCGTTCGCGCTGTACGGGCCGACATCGACACCGAAGCGCTTCTTATAGTTGGCGACGAACGTCTTGGCGCTCGCGAGTTTCGACGTTTCGGGCGCGGCGACCGTGTAATACGAACCGTTCGCCATCGTGCCGGCCGTCTTGAGGAACGTGTCGTCGCTGATACCGTCGCCGCCGACGTATGCGACCGCTTTGAGCGCCGAATCGCCCATCTGCTTGCGCAACAAGCCACCGCCGCTGACGGTAGTGCCGCCGAAAAAGACGACATCGGGGCGGAGGTTCTGCGCCTTGGTCAGCAACGCTTTGAAGTCGGTCTGGCCCGCGTTGAGGTGTTCGTGACCGAGCACCGTGCCGCCGCCCTTCTTGAACTGCGCTTCGAAGACGTCGGCGAGACCCTTGCCGTACGTCTCGTTGTCGTCGACGATGAAGACCGCCTTGAAGCCAAGTTTCTTAGCGAACGCCGCATCGGCCGCACCTTGGTGATCGTCAGTCGTGCACACGCGAAAAAAACTGTTCAGCTCGGGATGCGAGGTACGCAGTTTCCGGCCGTCGTCGCCTTGCGTCAAACCGTTAGACGTATTTGACGGACTGATTTGCGTCAGCTGAGCATCGTTCGTCAACGGAATCTCCGCCTTGGCGACGTTCGAGTTGAACGGCCCTACCATTGCAAGAACGGCCGCATCTGAAATGAAGGTCTTGGTGTTCTGCGCCCCTAGGGCCGGATCGTGCTTGCCCTGCACCGCGTCGTCGAGGTCGTCGACCGCGTAGCTAAAGCCTCCGGGAATCGCCGTCTTATTCGATTCTTCGACGGCGAGGATCACGCCGTTACGCGTCGGGATGCCGTTGGAAGCGTCGCCGCCGCTGAGCGGAAGCTCGACCCCGATCTTGATCACGTTTCCGGCAGCGGCCGCCACCGGAGCGGCTGAGGACGTGCTTGTGGATTGGGTCGTCGTCGAGGACGGCGAACAGGCTGCCAGTAGAGCGGCGATCAACCCGGCTGCGGATAAGCGAGCGAGGGCGCTTCCAAGACGCATAACGAGACCTCCTTAAAGGTGCAGAGGTCAGTACGCCGGGGGAAAGGGCTTCTCTTTCCGGCGGCCGGCCTGGGCGAACCGGTTGACCCGGGAGAGCGGCTTCGGCACCACGGGAAACCGTATCGCCGCCGCGTAAATTCACACGCCATGATCGTCTCGCGTACGCCGTTCCGGATCACGCTAGGCGGCGGCGGTACCGACCTCCCGAGCTTTTACGAGAAGCACGGCGGTTACATTCTCGCCATGGGCATCGACAAGTACATGTATGTCGCGCTCAACGTGCCATATGCCGACCGCAAGGTGCGCCTCCACTACACGCAAAGTGAGGTCGTCGATCGCGTCGAGGACCTCAAACACGAATTGGCGCGCGAGGCATTGCTCGCTCACGGCATCAAGGACGGCATCGAGATCGCATCGCTCGCCGATCTCCCCGCGGGTACTGGTCTCGGCTCGTCGAGCTGCTATCTGGTCGGGTTGCTCAATTCGATCCGCGCGTATCGCGGCAAGCCGGCGCACTTTGAGGACTTGGCGGCAGAGGCGTGCCGCATCGAATTGGACGTGCTCAAGAAGCCGATCGGCAAACAAGATCAGTACATGGCGGCCGCTGGCGGCGTTACCGAGTTGCGGATCAAACCGGACGGCGACGTATCGGTCGCTCGCATCGCATTGCCCGACTATGCAATCGACGAGTTCACCGCCAACGCGCACCTCTACTACACGAACGTGCAGCGAACCACGACCGACATCTTGGGCGAGCAGATGAAATCGCTGCGGGCCGGGCAGGGCGCAGTCGAGGAAAATCTGCTCAAGATTCGCGACATCGGCTACAAGATCGGCGACGCGATTCGCGCGGGCGACTTCGACCGCTTCGGAACGCTGACGCACGAGCACTGGCTGGCCAAGAAAGAACTTTCGCCGAACGTCACGATCTCCGAGGCCGAGCGGCTCTACGAACACGTCCGCACCGAATATGGCGTCCTCGGCGGCAAGATCGCCGGCGCCGGCGGCGGCGGCTTCTTGATGCTCTACTGCCCGCAAAAAGAAGGCCGGCGACTGACGGACTTCATGGAAGAGCAGGGGATGGCGCGGCTTTCATATCGCGCCGAGTTTGAGGGCAGTCGCGTGATCACCAACGTGATGAGTTCCCGCGGGGTCCCGCTGCACGTACCCGCGCTCCCGGCAGTCTGACCGAATGCGACCCGTCTGGGATCTGCTCGGGCGTCTCCGCGACGATCGGCACACGCAGCGCCTGTTAACCCGTTATCTGCTCATCGGCGGTTTTGTCTTTTGCCTCGATGTCGGCAGCTTTCAGGCGTTGCTCAAGGCGGCGCTCTTTCGCCCGCTCGCCACGACCGTGTCGTTTCTCATCGCCATTTCGGCACACTTCACGCTCAACCGCTTCTTCAATTTCCGCCGCTTCGAGCGCAGTGCGCTCGCGCAGGCCCGAACGTACTCCGTCGTCGCCGGCGTTTCGCTGCTGCTCTCGATCGTCATCGTTGAGGCCGGGGTTCGGCTTCTAGGCTTGCCGCCGATCGTAGCGAAGATCATCGCCGTCGCGGTCAACGTTCCCGTCGGCTTCCTGGGCCACCGCTACCTGACGTTCGGCGCAGGCATCGGGGTCGCAGTGCGCCGGCTCCGCGCGCGTTCGCAGCAGGTTCCATAAGAGAGCGCATGACAGACTCCTCCGAGCTCGACCTTTCCATCGTCATTCCGGCGTACAAAGAGTCATCGAAGGTCGAGCGCGACATCGTGGCCGCATCCGATTTCCTCGCTGCAAACGGCATTAGGGGCGAGATCATCCTGGTCGACGACGGCTCGCCTGACGACACCGCCGAACGAGCGGCGGCCCTGCGAGCCCGCTACAAGAACCTGATCGTGCTTAGCTACAAGCCCAATCGCGGCAAGGGTCATGCCATCCGCTTCGGTGTGTTGCGCGCCACGGGCCGCATCGTCATGTTTGCCGATTCGGGGCTCTGCGTACCCTACAACATTGCGAAACTCGGCATATCGATGATCGAGATGGATATGTGCGATATCGCCAACGGCTCGCGCCGCGCCCGCGGCAGCATCGTCGTCGCTCAGCCGCTCTACCGGCGCGTCGGATCCAAGGCCTATAAGGGCTTCATCCATCTCTTCATGGGCATCCCGCGGTATATTTCGGATACGCAGTGTGGATTCAAACTCTATCGGCGAGATGTCGCGCAAGCGCTCTTCGCGCCCGCTTTCACTGACGGCTTCATGATCGATACGGAGATCATACTGCGGGCGCTTCGCGCAAAGTACCGCATCCTCGAATTTCCGGTGCTGTGGAGCAACGACGCCGATACGCGCTACGATCCAGTCAAGGGCACGCTCCGAAACCTGCGTGAGTTGCTTAAGATTCGCTACGGCCTCAGTTCGGCGGGGCAGCGTTCGCTTACGGCACAGGCGGCGGTGACCGAACGCGCCGTCGACACGCAGACCGGCGCCTGACGGTGGCGCCAAAGCGCATCGCGGTTACCGGCGTCGCCGGTTTCATCGGCAGCAACCTCGCCGATCGTCTCTTGAACGACGGCCACGAGGTCATTGGAATCGACAACCTCGCGTACGGCGTCCGCGAGCAAATACCCCAAGGGGTCGATGTGCGGCTCGTCGATATTCGCGACCCGAAGCTGTCCGAGCACCTGCGCAACGTTGACGCGATTTTTCATCTTGCGGCCAAGAACTGCATCGCCGATTGTCAAGACGATCCAATCGAGACTAGCGACATCAACGTCACCGGAACGGTGAGAGTTTTCGATGCGGCGCGCCGTGCCGGCGTCACACGCATCATCTACGCGGAGTCGTCGGCGGTCTACGAAGGGTCCACGCTCTTGCCGACGCCTGAGAGCGACGTTCACCCCGAAAGCTTCTACGCCGTGAGCAAGGCGGCCGGCATGCTGTTCGCCGAGGCGTACCGCCGGTTCCACGGGATCGAGACGACCGCGCTGCGTTACTTCTGCGTCTACGGCCCACGTCAAGACTACCGGCGAACGATTCCGCCGGTCATGAGCGCCTTCATCCTCACGTTGCTGAAAGGTGCGCGGCCGACGATCTACGGAACGGGCGGTAAGCGGCGCGATTTTGTCTACGTCGACGACGTGAACGATTTCCATCTCCGCTGCCTCGACGACGAACGCACGATCGGGAACGTCTACAACATCGGAAGCGGCGTCAACTACTCCGTCTACGAGATCTACCAACACATCGCGGCGCTGCTCGGCACGAACATCGAGCCCGAGATGAAACCCGATCTGCCGGGTGAGGCCGAGCTCACGCTCGCCGATATCGGCGCGGCGCGGGCGTTAGGCTGGGAAGCGCGCGTCGATTTGGATGAGGGCTTGCGCCGTTCGGTCGCCTATATCAAGCGCGAAGTCCTCGAAGGACGCTAGCCGACGGCGGTCGTGAGACCCGTTGCCGCCGAACGGTAGACCGCATCGAGCATCGCCATTGCGGCAAGGCCGTCTTGCGGGCCGCCCATATAGGGCTTCCCGTCCCTGATCGCGCTCTGAAAATCCGCCCATTCGAGTCGCCATGACTCGTCCGGCCCGTCAAACTCGCGCCGCGTCATGCGGGGCGGTCCGCCTTCGCGGTTGCGCGTGCCGGTGACGAGCGTTTCGGTACCGTAGCTTTTCCCGAGCCCGGTCACTTCGACCGAACCGAGCTCGCCGTACACCTCGAAAGTGAAGCGATTCTTCCACTGCGTCCACGACGTATGAAACGATGCGAGCGCGCTCGAGTCGAATCGGAACAGGCCGAATGCATTGTCTTCGAGCGGCGCGATCGGCCAAACGGCGCTCTGGGTGTACGCAAAGACCTCGCTCGGCACCCCCGCAAACCACGCAATGAGATCGAAGATATGCACGCCTTGATCGGTCGCTTCGCCGCCGCCGGCCAGCGCCGGATCTCCACGCCACTCGCGTTCGTATCCGGGCCGACCGCCGTGGCCGTAGACCGCGCGAATATTTATCGGCCGTCCGATCGTCCCGGACGACACCAGCGCGAACGCGGCGCCGAGCGCCGGATGGTAGCGATGGTTGAAGCCCACCTTGACCAGACGTCCGGCGCCGGCGGCCACCGCAGCGATCTCTCTGGCTTCCGCTAGCGTGCGGCCCATAGGCTTTTCGAGAAGCACGTGCTTGCCGGCGCGCAACGCTTCGATCGCGATCGGCGCCAAGAATGCATTGGGCGTTGCGATGACGACGGCATCGACGTCACCTCGCGCGACGACCGGACGCCAATCCGCGTTCCATTCGCAACCAAACTCGGCGCCGGTCTCGCTCGCCAGCGCCGCGTTGGAGTCGACCACACTCGCCAGAACCGACGAAGCATCCTCCGAGATTACGCCGGCGCGGCGCCTTCCGATCAGGCCGCACCCGATGACCGCAACCCGGGTTATTGCCAATCCATATTCCGATCGCGCGGCAGTATCCGGCGAAGCGTAAAGATATCGCTATCGCGCAGCTCGGCCAGATGTTTCGGCCAGAGCCGATACCCGTCGTACGGCGCCGCGACGAATTTCCCGGTGATCCCCTTGGCCGCGTCTGAAACCAAGAATGCCGCCGCCTGGGCGCCGACGGTCGCGGGAACGCCGCCGCTCGCGATAGCGTCCCGCGTTTTCGCGAAGAACTCGGCGCCGGCGCGTTCGCCGGCGGCCATCGTCGCCTCGTGCATCCGCGTTATGACAAGGCCCGGCGCAACGCAGTTCACTTCGACGTTGGGAGCCAGTTCCTCAGCGATCGTTTCGGTGAATCGCACGACGGCCGCTTTGCTGCACGCATATGCGCTATAGTTGGGAAAGGCATTCGCGGCGCCCCCGCCGGAGAAAAGAACGATCCTGCCACCCCGGCTCAGCATGCAGCGCGCCGCGGCGCGCGCCACCAGAAACGTGCCCAGCAGGTTGATGCGAATCGTCTCCGACCAAGCCGAGAAGTCGAGATCGGTCATGCGTCCGATCGGGCCGTAGATCGCCGCCGCGTGAATGAGCCCGTCGCATGCGCCAAAGCGCTCTTCGAGAAAAGAAAACGCGGCCTCGACATCCGCCTCTGAGCCGACGTCACCCGCGACGACGCCGACCGATCCCGCAAAACCTTCGGCTTCAAGTTCCGCCTCCGCCCGGGAAAGCGCCTCGGCTCCGCGCGCGCACAGTACGACCTTGGCGCCGTGCGAAAGGCAAGCTCGCGCGGACTCCAACCCGATTCCCATGCTGCCGCCGGTGACCAGAATTATTTTTCCGGCAAGCGGCTTGCCTTCACTCTGCATTGGCCCGTGGTTCGCGCTAAATAGCCGTACATTCCCGCAGGACCGGCGACGTAGCGTAGCCGAGTTGGCTATGTGACAATCTTTGTGAGCGGCCTATGGCATCTCGGATGCGTAACGGCGGCCTGCCTCTCGGAACATTATCGGGTCATCGCGCACGATATGGACCCGAGCGTGATCGAAAAGCTCGAGCGCGGAGTACCGCCGGTGCACGAGCCCGGGCTCGCGGATCTGGTAGGACGCGGCCTCTCCGCCGGACGGTTGTCATTCACGCACGATGCGGGAGATGCCGCTCTCGCCGACGTCGTTTGGATGACGTACGATACGCCGGTCAACGATCGCGACGAGAGCGATGTGGCGTTCATCGAGCGTGGGCTCGTCGAACTCTTGCCGCACGTACAGACGGGCAAGCTCGTCATCGTGTCGTCGCAAGTTCCGGCCGGCTTCACGCGGCACATGGAAGACGTCGCGACTGCGATGAAGCGCGACGTGTCGTTTGCCTACCTGCCCGAAAACCTCCGTCTCGGAGCCGCACTGAACGGATTCCGCACGCCCGATCGGATCATCGCAGGCATCCGCGATCAAAGGGATGCCGAGCGCATCGGTCTTCTGCTCGCACCGTTTTCGAAAAATATTGTCTGGATGTCGCCCGAATCCGCCGAGATGACCAAACACGCCATCAACGCATTCTTGGCGACCTCCATCACGCTCATCAACGAGATCGCCGGAATCTGCGAAAGCGTCGGCGCCGACGTAAAAGCGGTCGAACTCGGGCTGCGCAGCGATGCCCGGATCGGCTACCTGGCGTCCCTTACGGCCGGGAGCGGCTTCGCCGGCGGCACGCTCGCCCGCGATCTGCGAACGCTGTCATTTCTCGGGAACAGCGCAAATATCGAGACGCCGGTGGTGGATGGAGTTCTTCTGCGCAACGAGGTCCAGCAACGCTGGATGGAACGCGCCTTGCTGCGCGAGATTCGGACGGCCGGATGGAAGCGAATAGCTATTCTCGGGTTGACGTATAAACCGGGGACCGATACGCTGCGGCGCTCGATGGCGGTGGATCTCGCCCTTCGCCTGCACGCAATGAACGCCGTCGTCGTGGCGTACGATCCGGCGATCACGGAGTTGCCGGAGTATCTGGCGCGACACTTCACCTTGACCGAGGACATCGCGGGCGCGCTTGAGGGAGCCGATGCGGCCGTCGTTGCGACGAACTGCGCAGAATTTCAGGGCTTGACCGCCGCCTCGTTCCACGGAATGAAAGCGCGCATCGTGATCGACCCGGAACGGGTTCTGGAGGGCCTCATCGGCGCCGACAAGAGCATCCGCTATGTCGGCGTCGGCTTACCGGACTAGGACAGCTCTTGAAGCGTAGCGTCGGCGAGCGTGCGCTCGTAGTCCGCGAGCGAGTCGATCCACCAAAGACGTTCCGTCATTCGATAGCCGTTGATGCGCTTGCCGGCAGCAAGCGCGGCCGGAAGAACGTCGCGTCCGATATCGCTCGGCCCGCTCCGCGGGATGAAGTCGAACACACTCGCCTCTAGCACGAGCGCGCCGGCGTTGACCCACCGGCTCAGCTCGTGCCCGGGCTGCGGCTTTTCGATGAATGCGCTGATGCGATCGTCGCTTTCCAATCGCGCGACGCCGCTTTGGAAGACGTCGTCGCGCTCGAACAGCGCGACCGTCGCGAGGGCCCCGTTGCCGTGCTTCTCGATCAAGCGCGAGAGGTTGCAGGTCGATAGATTGTCGCCGTACATCAGCAAGAAACGTTCGCCGAGGATGTCGCGAGCGGGGTTGAGCGCGCCGGCGGTACCGAGCAGCGACGGCTCGTGTGAGTATACAATCCGAACCCCGAACCTCGATCCATCGCCGAAATGTTCCATGACCGTGGCCGGCAGATAGTACGTGTTTAGGATGATGTCGCGAATGCCGTGGGCCGCCAAGAGCCGTATGTTGTGCTCCAAGATCGGACGGCCCCGCACCACGATCATCGGTTTGGGCCGGGAGTCCGTCAGCGGTCGCAGCCGCCGGCCCTCTCCCGCCGCTAAGAGAAACGCATGCATCTTCCTCCCCCTTGAGGGCGCGTCACGGGCGAACCTTCAGCCCATAGAAGCGGCAAGGGACGCGAACGAAGCGCAGCGCAATGAAGACCGTGCCGAATGCGTCGCGCAGAGCTGTATTTTTGGACCGTGACGGCGTGCTCAATCGCGCACTCGTGCGGCAAGGAAAGCCGTATCCGCCGCAGACGCTCGACGAATTCGAGATTCTGCCCGGCGCGCTGGAGGCGCTCCGTCGGCTCAAGGCGCTGGGCTTCGTCCTCATCGTCGTCACGAATCAACCCGATGTCGCGCGGGGCAATCAGCAGCGCGATACCGTCGAGGCCATGAACGCGCGAATCTCGACGCTCTTGCCCATCGACGACATCCTCGTCTGCTTCCATTCCGACGAGGATCGATGCGACTGTCGCAAACCGCTCCCCGGTCTTCTTCTTGTGGGCGCCGAACGCCACGCGCTCGATCTGTCGTCGAGTTTCCTGATCGGCGACCGCTGGCGCGATATCGCAGCGGGGCGCGCGGCGGACGTTCGAACGGTATTCATCGACTATGGTTATGCCGAAGCGCAACCCGAACCGGGAGCGAACGCGACCGTCGCGAACGTGACGGAAGCCGCCGATTGGATCGCCGCCCAAGCCGCCCGCTGAGGAGCATGTCAGGTATGCTGCAATCTTCGTCCGCGCAAAGTGCCCCGTCGCTCGCAGGCCTCAAGATCAAGATTTTCGGCGACGGCGCGGACAAAGCCGGCATCATAGAGCTTGCCAAGAATCCGTACGTTAGAGGGTTCACGACGAATCCCACGTTGATGCGCAAGGCCGGGATCTCCGATTACGAGGCTTTCGCGCGCGATCTCTTGACGCACATTCCGCAATATCCGATCTCGTTTGAAGTCTTTGCCGACGATAACGCCGAGATGCTGCGCCAGGCCAAGAAGATTGCAACCTGGGGCGAGAGCGTCTACGTCAAGATTCCCGTCACGAACACACGCCGCGAAACGACCGCGCCGATCGTGCGGGAGCTGACGCGAGGCGGCGTCAAGCTCAACATCACGGCCCTCATGACGGTCGCTCAAGTGCGTGAGGTCTGCGCGGCGCTCGAGGGCGGCGCGCCCGCCTGCGTCTCGGTCTTTGCCGGCCGCGTCGCGGACACCGGACGCGACCCGATTCCGCTGATGAGCGAGGCGCTTTCGGTGATCGCGAACTATCCCGGCGTGGAACTCATTTGGGCTAGCCCGCGCGAGTTGCTCAACATCTTCCATGCCAACTCGATCGGAACGCACATCATCACGGTGACGCACGACGTGCTCGGCAAGTTGAATCTGGTCGGAAAGAGTCTCGACGAGTACTCACTCGACACCGTGAAAATGTTTCACTCAGATGCGCAAAAAGCTGGGTTCAGCCTCTCATGAGCGGCCGGCCCTCCACCTTTTCGCACCAATTCCTGAACGAGGCCGTTGAGGTCATCGGAAAGATCGATCGCGACGCCATCGAAAAGACGGTCGCCATCTTAGCCGAGGCGCGCGCGCGTGGCGGGCGCCTCTTCATTCTGGGCGTTGGCGGAAGCGCCGGCAACGCGTCGCACGCGACCAACGATTTTCGCAAGATCGTCGGGCTCGAAACCTACGCTCCGACCGACAACGTTTCGGAGTTGACGGCACGCACGAACGACGAAGGCTGGGCCACGATTTTCAGCGAGTGGCTCAAGGTGAGCCGCCTTGCGCCCGACGACGTCATCATGGTCTTCTCGGTCGGCGGCGGCAATGTGGAAAAGAACGTCAGTCCCAATCTCGTCAGCGCGCTGCAATATGCCAAGATCATCGGCTCGAAGATCGTCGGCATCGTCGGTCGCGACGGCGGCTACACGGCACAAGTCGCCGACGCCGTGGTGATCGTTCCGGTCGTGAATCCCGAAAACATCACGCCGCACTCGGAAGCGTTCCAGGCCGTGGTGTGGCACCTGATGGTGAGCCATCCCGCGCTCAAGGCCGCCCCGACGAAGTGGGAGTCGGTCGCGAAGGCATGAGGCCCTGGACCCTCTTCACCGCGGCCGTCGGTCTCGGACTGTATCTGGTCGCGGTGAACCACGATCTCTACGACCTCACCTCGCCACCGTCGTTCGCCTGGCACATCTTGCTGCGAAAGACCTACAGCATCGTCGCGTTCGTGCTAGTCGGTTATCTTTCGCGCCGCGTCTTTGCGGAGTGGGGGCGGCGCCTTCCACCGCTAGGGTGCATCCTGCTGGTCGCGCTCTACAGCGGCGCCATCGAGATCGGACAGGCGCTGACCGGATCGAATGAGGCGCTCGGCTGGAGCGCCTTCGACATTGCCTGCGGCGCGGCCAGCGGTCTCCTTGCGTCGCTCATTCCAGCGCCGGAGCCGGCCGTCAAGGACTGATTAGACCGAAGCGAGTTCCCGCACCGCGGCCGCGTTGAAATACGAGGCTTGCGGATGATGGATGATGATCGCGGCGGTCGATTGCTCGGGCACGATTTGATAGGCTTCGGTCAACTCCACGCCGATCGCTTCGCGCGCTCCCAGCAGACGCCAAACGATCTCGTGTTGCGCGAGATCCGGGCACGCGCCGTAGCCCCACGAGTAGCGCTTACCGCGATTCGGCGGTAGATTGAGTTCGGCGCGCACGCGATGGTGCATCGACTCGGCCAGCGCTTCGGCAGACTGAACCGAGAAACCGTGCAGGTAGTAGCTTTCGCTGTAGTCGCCGGCGAGTTGCAGGGCGCCGGTCCGCTCGGTCGCATTGCGTCCGATCGTCACGACTTGTAACGCGATCACGTCGCTCGCCGCTCCGTCGCCCGGCTCGTGCAGGTAATCGGCGAGCGAGAGATGCTCGCCACCCACCTGCCGCGGAAACGCAAACCGCGCGAGTTCGCGATCGCGATCTTGCGGATCGTAGACGACGATCTCGTCGCCGCTCCCGGCAGCCGGAAAGTATCCGTAGACGGCGCGCGGCGTCAGGATCGGCTCGCGCTCGGCCAGGGCCTGGTACGCCCGCAGCCGCGGTTCGAACTCGTCGCGCACGAGCGCATCCCAGACGGCGCCCTTGGCGTTCGCGCCGCCCCACGAAAGGCGATACAAACTCTTGAGGTCGAAGTTCGGCCACAGCTCGCGCGGATCGACGTGGTCGACGACGCGCGCACCCCAGAAGGGCGGCGCCGGAATATCGGCGCGTTCCAGCGTCGCGCGCGCGGTTCTTCCGCCGGCCGCGACCGGACTGGGTGTCACGCGGGTCGCATCGCGAGCGCGTTCGGCTTCCTCGCGCATGCGCTGCACGAACGGCGTGCGGCGTTCTTTCTCGGCGGTCAGGACGTCCATGATCTCCAGACCCTCGAACGCGTCCTTGGCATAGTAGACGCCGGGCTCGAAGTAGCGCGCGCCCTCTTCCAAAAACCCGATGCGCCGGCCGAAATCGCGATTGATCGCCGCGCCACCGATCATGATCGGGAACTTTAGCCGGCGCGAATCTTGCTCGTTGACGCAGACCGGCATCTGTTTCGAGGTCGAGACGAGCAGCGCCGAAAGTCCGATCGCATCGGCATCGACCTCGACCGCCTTATCGAGGATCACGCTCATCGGCACCTGTTTGCCGAGATCGAAGACCGTGTAGCCGTTGTTGGTCAGAATCGTGTTGACCAGGTTCTTCCCGATGTCGTGCACGTCGCCGAAGACGGTCGCCAGCACGACCTTGCCTTTGGTGACGCCGTCCTTCTTCTCCAAGAACTGCTCGAGATGCGCGACCGCCTTCTTCATCACTTCGGCCGACTGCAACACGAACGGCAAGATCAGTTCGCCCGAGCCGAAGCGGTCGCCGACATCCTTCATCGCGGGCAAGAGAATTTGGTTCAAGACCTCGACCGGACCGCGGCCCAGCAACGCCTCGTCGATCTTGGCTTCGATACCGTCCTTGCGGCGGCGCAAAATGGCGTTGTGAATGCGCGTCTCGATCGGTGCACCGGCCTCGTCGTCGACGACGGCTGCGGACGAGCCCAGCGATGCATCGCGGTTCTCGTAGTGTTCGATGAAGCGTGCCAGCGCGTCCGGACGGCGGTTGAAGACGAGATCGTCGCAGAGTTCCCGCTCGACCGCGTCCAGCTCACCGTACGGCGTGATCTCCTTGGCGTGGACGATCGCCATATCCAAACCGGCGGCCACGCAATGGTGCAGCATGACCGAGTTCAGCGCGGCGCGCGCGTGCGGCTTGAGGCCGAACGAGGCGTTCGAGACGCCGAGTGAGGTCAGGACGCCGGGAATGTGTTCCTTGATGAGCCGGATGCCTTCGATCGTTTCGACGGCCGAGTCGATGAACTCGGGATCGCCGGTTGCGAGCGTGAAGGTCAGCGCATCGAAGATTAACGCACCTGGGGGCACGCCGTATTCGCCGACCAAAATATCGTAGATTCGCTGCGCCACTTCAAGTTTGCGCTGCGCGGTCTTGGCCATGCCGGTTTCGTCGATCGTCAAGGCGACGACCGCCGAGCCGCTCTCGACGACCATCGGAAGAATCTGATCGATCTTGACGCGGCCGTTCTCGAGGTGCACCGAGTTCACGATCGCGCGGCCGGCGTAGATTTTGAGCGCGGCTTCCAGCACTTTGGCTTCGGTCGAATCGAGCATGAGGGGCGTCTCGACCGATTGCGCCAACCGCTTGACGATGATCGCCATCTGCAGGTCTTCGTCGACGCGCTCGGTTAGCGCGCAGCAGACGTCGAGCACGTGCGCGCCGCCCTCGACTTGCTCGCGCGCTACGAGCATGATCTCGTCGTAGTTCTCTTCGAGCAAGAGCCGCTTGATGCGACGCGAGCCCTGCGCGTTGATCCGTTCGCCAATGAGGAGCGGGCTGCCGTCCTGCTTGAGAGCCGTCGCACTCATCGCCGACGCAGCAAATTGTAGCGGCTTCGGCGTAGGCGGCCGGCCTGTGCGCCCGCGAGCGATCTCGACGAATGCGCGAACGTGTGCGGGCGTCGTTCCGCAACATCCGCCGATCGCGTTCACGCCATACTCGCGCACGAACGTGCCCAGCTCGCGCGCCATCTCCTCGGGCGTCTCGGGGTAGATCGTCTCGCCCTTCGGGCCCATCAGCGGCAACCCGGCGTTGGGAATGACCGCGACGAAGCAGCGCGAGTTCTCGACGAGATACCGTACCGCGTCGCGCATGTGCGACGGTCCGGTCGAACAATTCAGCCCGATGATGTCGATCGGCAACGCGTCGAGGGTCGCGCAGACCGCGCGAATGTCGGTGCCGAGCAGCATGCGGCCGCTGACGTCGAGCGTCGCCTGCGCCTGAATCGGCACGCGCCGCAAGCCTTTCTTGAACTCGCGCACGATCCCGGCGATCGAGGCCTTCATCTCGAGCAAGTCTTGGCTCGTCTCGATCAGCAGCAAATCGACGCCGCCGTCGACCAGCGCGCGCGCCTGTTCACCATAGAGATCGGCGAGTTCGTCGAAGGTGATGCGCGACAGCGACGGATCGGACGACGAGATCAGCATGCCGGTCGGCCCAAGCGAGCCCGCGACAAAGCGCGGCTTCGCAGGCGTGGAGAATTCATCGGCAGCGGCGCGCGCCAATTCGCCCGAGCGGCGATTGATCTCCACCGTATGTTCGCCGAGCCCGTACTCGTCGAGTTTCAAACGCGACGCGGTGAACGAATCGGTTTCGAGAACGTCGGCGCCGGCTTCGAGATACGTGCGGTGGATCGTGCTGACCACGTCGGGCCGCGTCCGCACGAGCGCTTCGTTGCAGCCGTGGTAGCGCGCCCCGCCGAAATCCGCGTCGCCCAACTCGAGCGACATCAGCTCGGTCCCCATGGCGCCGTCAAAAACCAACACCCGGTCCGCCAGCGCCGCCAGATAACCGTCCATACGTGGCAACTACCGCTATGCACGGAAGAGCCCTATGCCGCGCTGTCCATTTTCAGAAAAATACTCTAAACTGGACATGTGCTGCGTGGATTTACCGTCCTGGCCGAGGCGATCGAAGCGGCCCGCGAGCGTCTGGCGGCCTTGCCGGCGACTCAGGCCCGCCTGCGCGAGGGGGGCGAACTGGTCCTGGAAGAGATCCATGCCTCGTGCCGGCTCGCCGGCGTCGAACTCAGCCTGGAGCAGCTTCGCGGACTGATCGAGCGCGGGATCGCCGGGGGCGAGCACCCGCTGCGCGCCTATCTCATCGCCCGCGGCTATGCCGGCGCAGCCCGGAGCGTTGCAGCCGCGCCGGCGCCCCGGGCAGGCCGGCCATTTCTGCGGGTCGAGGAGATCGGCGATCTGCACGCGCGCGCAACCGAACTTCAACCTGAAGCGGCACCCGGAACCTGGCGCACGACCACCTTCGCGCCGTTTCGCGGCGGCATGGTCCCGCCGCCGTTCTGGCTCGTGCCGCGCGAAGTCGCGGCATTCGTCGATCGCCTCGCTCCTGGAGCGCCGCCCGGAACGCCGCCCGTGGTCTGGGTCGCCGAAGCTCACGAACGCTTCGAACGCATTCATCCGTTTAGCGCCGGCAACGGGCGCGTGGGCCGGCTGCTGGCCAACCTGCTGCTGCGCAAGTGCGGGCTGCCGCCCTTCTCCGTACGCATTCGCGACGCCGAGCGGTACCTCGCGGCGTTGCGTCGCGCCGATTCGCGCGACCCATGGCCGCTCGCCGCAATCATCGGCCGCTCGGTGCGCGCCGCACTCGCGCGCTTGATCGCGGCCGGCTCGGAGAGCGCGCGCGACGCGCTACTCCCCTTGACCGAATTGGCGCCGCTCGCCGAACGCGACACGCTCTACAAAGCCGCGCAACGCGGCGGACTGCAAGTCGTCCGCCTCCGCGGCACGCTCTACACAACGCCCGCTTGGCTCGAGGAACATCGCGAAAACGGGAGACGCCGCAAGCGCGGCGGAACGTAGGGCGTTCGAATGGGAGCCGTTGTCGAGACGCGAGGCCTCTCCAAATCGTTCGCCGGATATATGGCCGTCGACGACGTTTCGATCGCCATCGAAGAGGGCGCGATTCACGCGATCATCGGCCCGAACGGCGCCGGTAAGACGACCTTCTTCAATTTGCTCTCGGGCTTCGTGGCGCCGACCGCAGGCGCGATCGCATTGCGCGGGCGCGATATCACCGGCATGGACGCACCGCGCATCGCCCGGCTCGGAATGGTGCGCAGCTTTCAGATCAACAGCATCTTCACGCACCTGAGCGTGCTCGATAACGTCAAAGTCTCGCTCGAATCGAAGACGAGCCTGCCTTCGCGCTTCTGGCTCTCGAGCGCAGCGACCAAACGGCTCGAACCGCGCGCGATCGAGTTGCTGGCCAGCGTCGGGCTCGAAAGAGAGCGGGACTTACTCGCCCTTCAGCTTTCGTACGGGCGCAAACGCGCGCTCGAGCTCGCCATCTCGCTCGCGCAAGATCCGGAGATCCTGCTGCTCGACGAGCCGACGGCGGGCATGGGCACCGAAGACGTGGCGCGCATCTCGCAGCTGATCGGCCGCGTCGCGAACGGCCGTACGGTGGTGCTGGTCGAGCATAACTTGAGCGTGGTCGCCGACCTCTCCAATCGCATCACCGTCTTGCAGCGCGGCAAGGTATTGGTCGAAGGCACGTACCAGCAGGTGCGTGCCGATCAGCGCGTCATCGACGCCTACCTTGGCGGAGGTGGCGTCGTTCATGCTTGAGACGCGCGGGCTTAACGCCTACTACGACGAGAGCCACGTCTTACGCGGCGTCGACCTCACGGTCGAACGCGGCGAAGTCGTCACCCTGGTCGGCCGCAACGGCGCCGGCAAGACGACGACGCTCAAGTCGATCATGGGGATCGTGCCTCAACGTTCGGGCGAGGTATTTTTCGAGGGCGAGCCGATCGTGCGCCTGACTTCCGATCGCATCGCGCGACGCGGCATCGGTTTCGTCCCCGAGGAGCGTGGCATCTACGCCACGTTGACGGTCGCGGAGAACCTCGCGTTACCGCCGGTCTTCGGCAAGGATGCGTGGCCGCTCGAAAAGATCTACACGCTCTTCCCGATCCTCAAAGAGCGCGGCGCGGCGATGGGCACGACGCTCTCGGGCGGCGAGCAGCAGATGCTGGCGATCGCGCGCGTGCTGCGCAGCGGCGCGCGCCTGATCCTGCTCGACGAGCCGACCGAGGGGCTCGCACCGGTGATCGTCCACACGATCGGCGACCTGATCCTCGAGATGAAGGAGTCGGGCCTCACGGTCTTGCTGGTCGAACAGAACATCCGTTTCGCGACGCGCGTCGCCGACCGTCACTATCTAATGGTCCATGGCAAGATCATCGAATCGATGACGAACGCTGAAATGATTCGGCGCGAATCAGACCTCCTCGCGCACCTCGGCGTTTAGCGGCTCTAACCGAGCGGCCCTACGATCAGTCGATCGGGGTTCTCTTCGTCCTCAATCAAGCGCCGCCGCGAAGCGAACACGCGGTGAAGTATCTCGCCGACGATGCCGCGACGCGCGATCAGAATGATCGCGGCGAAGATCAGGCCCATAGCGAAGTTGGTCTTGTCGCCGAGCGGTCCTTTCGAGAGGTAGTATTCGAGCGATTCGAACAGGCCGGCGCCGACGATCGGTCCGAAGATCGTGCCGATTCCACCGAGGATCGTCATCATGACGATCTTGCCGGAGAGATGCCAATCGACGCTGTCGAGACCCGAGAGCCGATTGCCGATCGCGAACATCGCGCCGGCCAGCCCGGCGAGCGTTCCCGACATTACGAAGGCGCCGAGCTTGAAGCGGTTGGTATCGTACCCGATGCTGCGCGCGCGCTGCTCGTTTTCGCGCATCGCGGCCAGCACGGCGCCGTACGGCGAACTGACGACTCGTATCGCGAAAAGCACGCCGAGCACGGTGATCAGCAACGCGAGGTAGTAGAAGACTCGATCGTTCTCCAGCGAGAAGCCGAAGAGTGAACCGCGCGTGACGATCTGGATTCCGTTCTCGCCGCCGGTGAGATCCGCAAGTTCGTAGGCCACGAAAAACTGGACCTGCGCGATCGCAAGCGTGACCATGGCAAAATAGATTCCGCTGCGGCGCACGGCGACGGCGCCGACGGCGAGCGAGAGGACCAGGGCATACAACACCGCCGCCGCAACGGCCGCCGGAAACGAGGTCCAGCCGACCCGTGCGATGAGTATCGTCGCGACGTATCCGGCGCCGCCAAAGAACATCGCGTGGCCGAACGAGAGCAAGCCCGTGAAGCCGAGCAGCAGGTCGAACGAGACCGCGACGAGCGCGAAGCAGACGAGTTGAATCGCAAAGACCGGATAGACCAGGTACGGTAGCGCAAGGCCGATGGCGAGGAGCGCCAGCCCGACGAAGAGGCCGCCACGCCCCGCAATGACGGCAAGCGTCACGCCGCACGCTCCGTCGTGCCGAAAAGACCCGAAGGTTTGAACAAGATGACCAGCACCATCACGATGAAGATCAGCGTGTTGGCGATCGGCGGATAGAAGACCGCGCCGAGAGCTTGAATGACGCCGAGCGCAAAGGCCGTGACGATCGAACCGCGCAGCGAGCCTAATCCGCCGATCACGACGATCGCGAACGTGCTGATGATGATCGAGTCGCCCATCGATGGCGTTACGTTGGTGTACGGTGCGTTGAGCACGCCGGCAAACGCCGCCAGACCGACGCCGAAGGCGAAGACGCCACTCACCAGCCGGCTCGTATTGATACCGAAGGCGCGCGTCAACTCCGGGTTTTCGGTTGCGGCCCGAATCCGCGCACCGAGCGGCGAACGCTCGACCACCAGATAGACGGCGAGACAGACCAAGATCGAGACGACGATCACGAAGAGTTGATAGGTCGGATACGCGAAAAGGCCGAGATTGGTCTGGCCCGAGAGCAGCGCCGGCATCTCGTAGGGCGAACCGAGGGCACCGAATTGCAGCCGCATCGCATCTTCGATCACGAGCACGAGCGCAAAGGTGAAGAGCAGGTTGTACAGCGGGTCGAGGTTGTAGAGCCGCCGTAACAGCAGCGTTTCGATCAGCAGGCCGAACGCGGCTACGACGATCGGCGCGACGATCAGCGCTGCGAAAAATGGGAGGTGAAATTGTAGGGCGCCCTCGTACGCAACGAAAGCGCCGAGCATGTACATCGCGCCGTGCGCGAAGTTCACGATGCGCAACATACCGAAGATGATGCTCAAGCCAAGTGCCAAGAGCGCGTAGAATCCGCCTCGCACGAGGCCATTGAATACCTGTTCCAGCAGAAAGCTCGGCGTGAGCGAGGCTTGCGCGAGCAGAAGACCCTCCGAAAACGTGGGGCCGGCGCTGTACTGCACCGGCCCCGCTCGATTATACCGGCAGGAAGCTCGGCTTCTACCAGTCTTTCTTACACGTAGACTGCGACTCGGGCCGGAACGCGCGCCCCGGCGCGATCGTCTGGACGATCTTGAACCACGCGTGCGGCTCCTTGATCTGCTCCTTCGGGATGACGTCGACGACGTACATGTCGTGCGTCACGCGATGATCGCGCGCGCGCCACTCGCCGCCGTGCACGTAGAAGTCGTTGAACTGACGTCCGTCGAGATACGCGACGATCTTATCGGCGTCGGTCGAACCGACTGCTTTGACGGCGTTCAACCACTGAATCGTGGCAGAGTAGTCCGACGCCTGAATGTCGCTCGGCCGCAGCCCTTGGCCGCGAGCCTTGGTGAACCGGTCGGCCCAAGCGCGCGCCGCTTTGTCCTCGTTCCAGTACCACGATGTCGTGATGCGCGAACCGGCGAAGACGTCGGGCAGCGCGTCGACGTCCGTCAAGAAGAGCAGTCCAACCGCAATCTTCATCTGCTTATCGATGCCGAACTGTTTGACTTGCTTCATCGTGTTGACCGTGTCGGCGCCGGCGTTCAGTACGCCGAGCACTTGCGCGCCCGAGTTCTTGGCGCTCAAGAGGAACGCCGAGAAGTCGGCGCTGCCGGGTGGGATCATGTCGGCGTGCACGAACTTCGCGCCTTCAGGCTTGATCGCGGCCGTGAAGTCAGCGAGCATCTGCGTGCCGAACGCGTAGTTGGGAACGATGCCGTACCACGTCTTGGCGTCGGCCTGACGCGCGATGTTGCGGCCGGTCGACGACGCGAGTGCGTACGTATCGTATGCGTAGTGATAGGTGTACTTGTTGCAGTTCGCGCCGGTCAGCGCGGAACTGGCGGCGCCGGTGACGATCGCGAGCTTGTGCTTCTCCTTCGCGACCGCCGCGTCGGCCAGCGCGACGCCCGAGTTCGTCATGTCGAGCAGTAGATCGGCGCCGTTGTCGAGCGCTTCACGCGCCTTCACGGCGCTGCCCTGCGCGTCGTTGCGATGATCGATCACGTCGACCTCGATCGGACGGCCCAGAACCTTGCCGCCGAAATCGGCGACGGCCATCTTAGTGGCGACGGCGGCTCCCTCACCGGAGAGCGACGCGTAGATTCCCGACATGTCGGTGATCAGTGCGATCTTGACCGGCGTCGTATCGGCGGCGCCGGTGCGAACCGGTGCGCCGATGGGAAGGAGCATTGCGGCCATGACGGCGAGTGCCATCTGAGGACGAAAGAACTTCACGGGCTTCCCCTTCGCGAGAAATAGACACATACTCAAAAGTACTTGGGAGCAGGACGATTCAGTACGCCTTCCCGGATTCCCGCATCGTGGGGTGTTAAGCCTCGGCGGTCGTGCTCGGGCCCCTGCGCGCGCGACCGCGCTCGCGCAGGGTGACGACGATGACGTAAAAGACCGGAACGATGAAGAGGTTGAGGATCGTCGAGAGGATCATGCCGCCGAAGACGGGCGTCCCGAGCGAATGGCGGCTCGAACTGCCGGCGCCGGTCGCGGTGACCAGCGGGACGATGCCGAGGATGAAGGCGAGCGAGGTCATGACGATCGGCCGGAAGCGCGTCTCGGCGGCCTGCTTCGCGGCGGCGACCGGGCTCAGGCCTTGCGCCCGCAACTGGTTGGCGAACTCGACGATCAGGATCCCGTTCTTGCTGGCGAGGCCGATGAGCATGACGAAGCCGACCTGCGCGTAGACGTCGGAGAGTACGAATCCGATCGCCGGAATCAAGCCCGCAAGCATGCTGCGCCCGATCATCGCAAGCAGCGCGCCCAAGATCGCGAGCGGCACGCACATCAGGATGATGAGCGGATCGCTCCAACTCTCGTAGAGTGCCGCCAGAACCAAGAACACGACGATGATGCCGAGACCGAAGATCAAGGCGGCCTGGCTGCCCGATTCGATCTGCTCGAGCGAAATGCCCGACCACTCGTAACTGATCCCGGGGATATTGAGCTTCTTGGCAAGACCTTCCATCGCCGCGATCGCGTCGCCCGAACCGTGTCCAGGGCTCGGTTGACCGTTGATCTCGATCGAGCGGAAGAGATCGTAGTGATAGATCACCGGCGCGCTCTTCTCCTCGTGCGCCTGCACGAGAGTGGAGAGCGGCATGATGGTGCCGTTCTGCGATTTCACGAAGATGTTTTGCAGATCGCTGACGCGCGAACGGAAGCGCGTGTCGGCTTCGACGTAGACCCGGTACGAGCGATCCAAGTAATCGAAATCGTTGACGTAGAGCGAGCCCAGTTCGACCTGCATCGTATTGAAGATGTTCGCGAGCGGCACGCCCAGGGCTTGAGCCTTGTTGCGATCGACCGCGACGACCAGCTGCGGGCTATCGTTGCGGAACGTCGTGAAGACCGCGCGCAGGTTCGGATCGCGGTTGCCCAGGCCTAAGTAGCCGTATGCAGTGCGCGAGAGCGCCGGCAAGCCGACGCTGCCCGTATCTTGCAGCTCGAACTGAAAGCCGCCAAAGTTTCCGACGCCTTGAATCGAGGGCGGCGAAAACGCGAAGACCTGTGCCTCGGTGATGCTCGCGAATTGCGGATAGAGCCCGTACAGAATCGATTGCAGCGAGTGCTCGTAGCCGGGCCGATCGCGCCAATCCTTGAGACGAATGAACATCGTGGCGTGATTCGAACCGCTGCCGGTAAAGCCGAAGCCGATCACATCGAAGACGTTGCGGATCTCCGACCGCTTGGTGAGAATCCCTTCGATTTTCTTCGTGATGCGGCTGGTCGCATCGATCGAGGTGCCTTCGGGCGCCTGCATCGTGACGATCAGGAACCCCTGATCTTCGTCGGGCGTGAAACCGGTCGGCGACGCCTTGTACAGCAGCCCGGTCAGGACGAGCGCGCCGACGAACATCAGCACGATCGCGTACCGAAAGCGGAACAGGCCGCCCAGCGTTTCGTGGTACGTGACCCGCGTCCACGCGATCCCGCGATTCACCACGCCGAAAAAGCCGTGTTTGGCCGGCTCTTCGTGCCGCAAGAGGAAGGCCGAGAGCGTCGGCGTCAAGGTCATCGCGTTGAAGAGCGAGATCGCGACCGAGCACGCGATCGTCAGCGCGAATTGCTTGTAGAGCTGACCGGTCGTCCCCGGGAAAAACGCGACCGGAACGAAGACGGCCAACAGCACGAGCGAGCTGGCCACGACGGCGCCGGCGATCTCTTTCATGGCGGCCGAGGCTGCCTCCAGCGGCGCCATGCCTTTGGTTTGAATAAAGCGCGCGATGTTTTCGATGACGACGATCGCATCGTCGACGACGAGGCCCGTCGCCAAGGTCATGCCGAACAAGGTCAGCGTGTTGATCGAAAAGTTGAGCAGCTTCATCAAGGCAAACGTGCCGATGAGCGCGACCGGAATCGTGATCGCCGGGATCAGCGTCGTGCGCCAATCTTGCAAGAAGAGAAAGATGACGAGGATGACCAGTACGATCGCGATCGAGAGCGTGATCACGACCTCGCGGATCGATTCGTTGACGAACGAGGTTCCGTCGAAGGCGACCTCATAGTACGCGCCTTTCGGAAACTTTGCCGAAAGGCGATCCAACTCGGCGCGCACGGAGCGCGAGACGTCGAGCGCGTTCGCGCTCGGCAGCGCCAAGATGCCGAAACCGACCGCGGGGCGGCCGTCGAAGTGCAGGTCGGTCGTGTAATCCTCGGCGCCAAGCTCGACGCGCCCCACGTCGCTCATCCGCACGAAGCCACCGTCCGGCGTCGAACGCAGGATCAAGTTCTGGAATTGCTGCGGCGAACTGAGCCGGCCGATCGCGCGAACGCTCATCTCGTAGGGCTGGTCGCCGGCCGTCGGCGGACGGCCGATCGAGCCGGCTGCAACCTGGACGTTCTGGTCGAGCAGCGTATTGATGACGCTGTTGACGTCGAGGTTGTTGTCGGCGAGCTTTTTCGGATCGAGCCAGAGACGCATCGCATACTTGCGCTCGCCGAAGATGATGACGTCGCTGACGCCCTTGACGCGCTTGAGATAATTCTTGATGTAGAGCGAGGCGTAGTTCGAGAGGTAGAGCGCGGTCGTCTTCGGATCGCGCGACGAGAAACCGATGCCCATTACGAAATTACCGGCGTTCTTACTGACCGTGACGCCGGTTAGCTTCACCTCGTTCGGCAGGCGCGCGATCGCGGTCTGCACTGCGTTCTGCACGTCGTTGGTGGCCGAATCGAGGTCGCGCTCAAGATAGAACGTGCACGTGATCGAGGTCGTGCCGGCGTTCGTCGACTGCGAGGTCATGTAGCGCAAGCCTTGGACGCCGTTAATTGCTTCCTCGAGAGGGATCGTGACCGAGTCCTCGACGGCCTGCGCGCTCGCGCCAGTGTAGTAGGCCTGCACCGTTACGACCGGCGGCGCGATCTTGGGGAACTGCGCGATCGGCAACAGCGGGATGCAGACGAGCCCCGCGAGCACAATGATGACGGAACAGACTGCCGCGAAGATCGGCCGGCGCAGAAAGAAATCGATCACGCTGATAAACTCACTGTCAGAGCAGGCGCGCGACGATCCCGCCCACGACACGACCCGCGACGTTGCGGACGTCGGGGGCTGCGAAGTGGGCCAGGGCCTCGAGTTCGTCCGCCTCGAGCGCGCCGAGTGATGTCAACAACGCCGTCGCGGCGGGCGGGGTTGCGCGTCGCCCGCCGTCTTTTACCTTGAGCGCGAGACCCAGGCCTTCGCGCAGCAATGCGTCGCCATGCACGGCCTCGGCCCCGGCCTTGCAGACGATACGCCCACGAGTGGCCGCGATCAGGGCCGAATCGAACCGGCCGGTGCCGCCCACGTACGCGGGTTCGGCCGCCATCGCGTCGCGCACCGCACGCAGCGCGCGGGCGTCGGCGGGGGCCACGCCTTCGAGGGTTGCAAAGCGCGCGAACGAGAGCGCCGCGCGGCGCAGCGAGGTAGCAAAGACCGGGATGCCGCAGCCGTCGATGCCGACCGGCCACCGCTGCGGATCGTCGTCGCACAGGCGCGCGCAGAACGCCAAGATGCGCCGCTGTGCCGGGTTCGCGATCTCCAGATAGGTCGCGATATCGAAGCCGAGGTGCAGACACATCGCGAGGATGCCCGCGTGCTTGCCCGAGCAGTTGTTGTGGATCGCGGCCGGCGTGACGCCCTGCGCCAGCAAGGCGGCCGCCGCAGGCTCGTAGGACGGGGCGTGCGCGCCGCATTGCAGGGCCGATTCGTCGAGACCGATCTTCGCTAAGATGCTTCGCACGGCGGCGATGTGAAACGGTTCGCCGTTGTGCGAGGCGCAGATCACGGCGAGTTCGCGCGCGTCGAAGCCGAAGCGCTCGGCCGCACCGGATTCGACGATCGTCGCGCCGATGAACGGTTTGGCCGCCGAACGCAAGAAGACGGGGACGTCAATCTCGCCGCAGGCGAGTGCGACCGTTCCGGCAACGTCAACGGCGCAGGCGGCGACGGAATGGACCGACTCGACCATTCCGCCGCGCGTGACCTCGACGATCACGAGACTATTTCGCCGGGCCTTCCACCACTTGGACGAAGCGCGCCGGGTCGATCCACTTGGCGAAAGCGGCCCGGACGCGCTCGGCGGTCAGACCGAGAATCGCTTTGGCGCGCCGGGTTGGTTCGTCGAGCGGCTCTTGCGCCGATGCGCGCGAGACGAGCCCTGACGCAATCGCCGAAACGCTCGCTTCCGAGAGCGAGAGATCGCGTACCAGTTGCGTCTTGGCTTGGCTCATCTCGGTTGCGTTCGGCGGCTTCGAGGCAAGATCGTGCAGATCGCGATCGATGATCGCCCGCGCCTTTGCGACGTTGCCCGGGTCGCTGCCGAACTCGACGGTGTAGACACCGCGCGTCTTCCCGGCGCTGACGCCCGCGGCGATGCTGTAGACCAGACCGCCCTCCTTGCGCAGATCGCGCGAGAAGCGCGTCGAGTAGAACGCTCCACCGAGAATCGAGTCGCCCAACTGCAACGCATTGTAGTCAGGGTCGTCGCGATGCACGCCGACGTTCTCAGCCAGGGTCACCGACGATTGGGTACGGCCAGGCGCCGTCACCGCGACCGTCGAGGCCGCGTTATTCGGAACGGTCGGCAAATCGACCGCAGGCTTAGGACCGGTCGCCGTCCACGTACCGAACCACTTCTCGACGGAGGCGCGCGCTTGCGCCGGCGTGACGTTGCCGGCAACGACGATCGTGGTCATGTCGGGCCGGAAGACCGCGGCATGATAGGCTTTCACATCGTCGAGGGTGACCGCGGCGATCGTTTGTTGCGTCGGTTCGCGCAGCGCCGGATCGCCCTTGGGCAATCGCGCGGTCAAGAGCGCGTGTCCCGCCAAGTAGTCCGGCGACGTAAGTTGACCTTGCAAGGTCTGCGCGCTCTGCTTCTGCACGATCGCGAAATAGTTGGGCGGCAGTGCCGGATGCAGCACGTCGTCGGCGAGCAATTGCATGCCGCGATCGAACCCTTGTGAGGGAACCGCGAGCGAGAACGATGCGCCCGCCGTGACGTCGGCGGCAATATCGTCGAGTTGCTTTTGAAAGGCGATGCGATCGTAGGTTGTCGTGCCGTACGTGAAGAGCCCGCCGAGGATCTCGTCGACGCCCTCTTTGCCGGTGGGCTGCTGCAGATCGCGATTGCGCCGGATCGCGCCTCGCACGGTGACCGTTGGGCTGATTGCGAACGGTTGCACGATCAGCCTGATCCCGTTGGCGAGCATGACGTCGACCGGCTTGACGTTGGAGGCCGGGACGGAGGGCGGCGCGGTCAAACGCATCGCCCAACTCGGCAGCGGCACCGGCTTGGTATCCTTCGAAGTGAAGGTATCCTTGACGCCCATTCCGCCGCCGCTACCGGGAACCGAGCCCGGTTTCGGCGTGAGAATACCGGCGACGGCTTTATCGCGCAGCAAGTAGGTGCGCACCACGCGATTTACATCGTCGAGCGTGACCTTGTTATATTCGGCGATGGCGTCGTCGGGCGAACTGCGTCCCTCGACCGCGACCGCTTCGGACCAATCTTGCGCGAGACTCTCGATCGAGTTGCGCGCGAAGAGCAGCTGTGAGACCTCGCGACGCTTGGACGCATCGACCAAATCGGCGGGCACGCCGTTCTTTTGATAGTCGACGATCACGCTGTCGAGCGTCTTGAGCGCCGCATCGGTATCGCCGCCCGGCGCCGTTACGAGATAACTGAACGCCAAGCTTCCCGCCGGCGACGGCAAGAACTGAACGCCGGCCGCCAGAGCTTTGCCTTCGGCGGCGAGGGCGTTCAGGTTTCCACGCGGACTTCCCAGCACGTCCATCGCGATGTTGGCCGCCGCGAAGTCTTTGCTGAGTTGGCCGGGCATACGATATGTCAGGATCGCGAAGGGCACCGGAAAGTCGCTATCGTCCTTGATGACTTCGCTGGCGTTGATCGGCCCCGGGTTGATCGTGGCATGCGCCGGAATGGCGCGCCGCGGAATCGAGCCGAAGATCGACTTGACCTGAGCCAGCGTCGCGGCCGGGTCGACGTTGCCCGCGATCACGAGGATCGCGTTGTTCGGCGCGTACCAGTGCCTGAAGAACGTCTGCAGCATCGGCCCGGTCGTCTTGTCGAACGAGGGTCGCGTGCCGAGCCCGGTGTGATCGTAGGCCGTGCCGGCGAAGAGCGCCGCGCGCGCTTTGATGTAATAGCGGTAGAACGCGTTGGAGAGATCGCCCGAGACCTCTTGCTCGATCGCGCCGCGCTCCTGCGTCCATTCGGATTGCAGGTCGAGGGTCTCGCGCATGCGCGCCGCTTCAACCTTCAGCGCGATATCGAGATAGTCGGAAGGCGTGGTGATATAGTACTGCGTGATCGAGTCTTGCGTATCCGCATCGAAATCGCCGCCCAGCAGCGTCGTGATCGTCGAAACCTGGTTGGCCGAGAGCTCCCTCGTGGCACGCGCCGCAACCATGTGCTCCTCGGCGTGCGCCATGCCTGGGAATCCGGCTGGCGTATCTTGCGAACCGACCAAGTAGTTGACGATCTCGGTGACGACCGGCGCGAGCGAGTCGCGCACGATCACAACGCGCAGCCCGTTGGGCAGCGTGGCACGCAAAACGTCCTGCGCGGGCGCCGCCTTGAGCGGCGCGAACGAACCGCAGAGCGCGAAGACCAGCGCGGCCGCAATCGTGCGGCGGATTTGATGGGACATGAATCTCTCCTGAAGCGACATCACCCGACTGATATCGCGTTTGGCTCGTGCCATACCTACCGTCGGGTCGGCGCTAGCCGAGCGCGGCCTCGACAACGTGCGCTTCCTGCTCGGCGAAGACCGGATTCGAGAGATAGCGTTCGCCGGTGTCGCAGCCGACCGTGACGATCGTCTTGCCCGCCATCTCCGGACGCGCGGCGAGTTGCAGCGCGGCCCAGATGTTTGCGCCCGACGATATGCCGACCAGCATCCCCTCCTCGCGCGCGGCGCGCCGCGCCATCGCGATCGCATCGTCGTTGGTGACCCGGACGACCTCGTCGTAGATCTTCGTATTGAGGATCGCGGGCACGAAGCCGGCGCCCGTGCCTTGAATCTTGTGCGGCCCGGGTTTCCCGCCCGAGAGAACGGGTGAGGCGTCGGGTTCGACCGCGACCACATAGAATGCGGGCTTACGCGATTTGATGATCTCGGCGACGCCCGTGATCGTGCCGCCGGTTCCGACCGCCGCGACGAACGCATCGACGTTGCCGTCGGTATCGCGCCAAATCTCTTCCGCGGTCGTGCGCCGGTGGATCTCGACGTTCGCTGGATTCTCGAACTGGCCGGGCATGAAATATCTTGCCGGATCGCTGTCGCGAATCTCGTTGGCCTTGCGAATTGCGCCGGGCATGCCTTCGGCGCCCGGCGTCAGCACGAGCTGCGCGCCATACGCTTTCAATAGATTGCGGCGCTCGAGCGTCATCGTGTCGGGCATCGTCAAGATAATTGGATAGCCCTTGGCGGCCGCGACGAACGCGAGCGCGATGCCGGTGTTCCCGCTCGTCGGTTCGATGATGACCGTCTCGGGCCGGAGGCGCCCCTCGCGTTCGGCCGCCTCGATCATGGCGACACCGATGCGATCCTTGACGCTGCCGGCGGGATTGAAGGACTCCATCTTCACGAGAATCGTTCCAGCGACGCCCTTGTTCAGACGCGGGATCTTGACCAGGGGAGTGTTGCCGAACGTGTCGGCCAGGTTGTCGTATACGCGTGCCATGATGCTCGTATGACCGCGGGATTCGGGTCAGCGTTGCGGCCCGGCGGAGGCGAATCGGGCCGTGCATCGAACGTACGTTTGCCGTGTTTTCCCTGGTCGAGAAGTCGCTCTATGCCGCCGATGTGGACCTCTGGATTGATTCGATGCGGCCGCGCGCGCGCTGTTATGTCTCGCACGGCCACGCCGACCACGCCCGGGCCCACGACGTGGTCGTCACCTCGGGCAACAACGCCAAGATCTGCCGCTTGCGCTTCGGACAGCGGCGCGAGCGCACGCCCTCGCTGCTCCCCGACCCGCGCCCCGAGACAGTCTTCGAGACGCACGAGTTCAACCAGCCGTGGCAGATCGGCGAACATCGGCTCACGCTCTTTTCGGCCGGTCACGTGCTGGGCAGTTCGCAGTTGCTGATCGAGGGCGAGCGCGGCCGCTTCGTCTACACCGGCGACTTCAAACTCGAGCTGTCGTACACGGCCGAACCGCCCGAAGTAAAAACGTGCGACGTGTTGCTGATGGAGTGCACCTACGGCCGGCCGCAGTACGTCTTTCCGCCGCGCGCCGAAGTCGCCGCACGCATGGTCGAATGGGCGCGCGCGACGCTCGAGAATGGGGCGATTCCAATCTTCTACGCATACTCGCTCGGCAAAGCACAGGAAGCGCTCGCGATTCTCGGAAGCGCGGACCTACCGCTCACGGCGCACGGCGCGATCTGTTCGATGTCGGATCTCTACCGCGATGCAGGCGTGCCGCTTCCGCCCTACGAGCCGTACGACGCGGAAAACTTCGACGGCGCGCGCGTCGTGATCTGGCCGCCGTCGGGCCGGGCGCTGCCCAAAGCCGTGCGCGGACGGCCGGTGCGAACGGCCTCGCTCACCGGCTGGACGGTCGCAAGTGGCGCGCCCTTTCGCCAAGGCACGGACGCAGGCTTTCCGCTTTCAGACCATGCCGACTTTCCTTCGCTGCTGCGCTATATCGAGCTCGCGCAGCCGCGCAAGGTTCTGCTCAATCACGGCTGGCGCGACTTCGTGGCGCGTTTGCGCGCGCTCGGGGTCGACGCGGAGTACCTCGAAGAGAACTCGCAACTCGCGCTCTTTTAGATTATTGTCCGACGTCCCACATCAAACCGAGATCTCGCTTGGAGAAGGCCCTGAACGCGGTCAGCGTCTCGGTACGCACGACGCCCTCCAGGTGCGCGATGTGTTCGGTCACGAGTTCCGCCAGGTCCTCGTGGTGCTTGACGCGCGCGATCGCGACCAAGTCGTACGGGCCGGCGACGCTATAGACTTCGGTGATCCCGGGAAGCTCGAGCAGCCGCTCCGCAAGCGGCTTCACGAGCCCCGGTTGAATCGTGAACATCACGAAGGCGGTGATCATCGCTTCGCGTCCTTAACGGAAGTCGTTGTCGGTAAGGCCGACGTTGGTCTGCAGGTTGTTGTAGTTTTCAGATTTGACGAGCGACGCGCCGACGTACTCTTCGCGACGCAGCGGGAGATGTTTGCCGTTCGAGAGATGGAGCACGTCCTTCGAGACGTTCCCGTTCTTCGACGGATCGGCGACCGCAAGCGTCACGGTCGTCGTCGCTTGGCCATCGATCGTGGGACCGGGGGCCTCGCTCATCGTTCCGGGCGTGGCGAGGAAATGTTTGATCTGGAAATCGAAACCGGCGCTCTCGATCGTGTCGCCGCGCAGCGACGTCGCCTGACCATCGTGAATGTTGAGCGTCTTGTGTACGAACGAAGCGATGCCGCCCAGGTGCCCCGAGACGGTGTCGCCGCCGTGCCAGACCGCGACGCCCCCCTTGTTGGAGCCGTCTGTGACGGCGATGTATGCGGCGAACGGATTGCGCCGCCAACGGTAATCGGAGGTGCGATTTTGGACCGACGCGCCATTGTCGGTCGTCTCGTGGCCGGCGAGCTGCTCTTTGTAGTCATTGACGCCGGCGAAGGCTTTCACAAACGCTTCGAAGGCCGGCACGCTCTTGTTGTCGGCGAGGGCCGGCGCGCCGAGCGACGGAAGGGCCGCTATCAAGAGCGCAAGAGCGAGCGCCGCGCGTTTGGAGAGCAACACAGGATCGCTCATCGTACCTCCGGGTTGGGAGTAAGTTCATGATCGCGTTCGCCGCCGTCTGCGACGCCGTCGCGGCGACGCCGGCGACGCTGCTGAAGATCGAACGTCTCGCAGGCTATCTTCGTTCGCTCGGACGCGACGACCTCAACGCGGCTTCGCGATTCCTGGGCGGCGACCCGCTTGGCGCAAGCGATGCGCGGCGCCTCGCGATCGGCGGCCGCACGCTCCTTAACGCTGCCCACCGCGTCTGGGCGTTCGACGACGAGAGCCTGAGCACGGCCTATCGCGCGACGGGTGATCTGGGCGAAGCGCTGGCGCGCCTCTTTCGCGAGCCGGCGGCGCCGGCGCTGTTCGCCGAAACGCTAACGCCGGCGAGCTTAGCGGCGATCCTAGATGAGATCGCCTCCGTCGGCGGCGCCGCGGCGGGAAAGAAACGCGCATACGCGTGCGAGCGCATCTTGCGCGCCTGCCACACCGAGCGCGAAACTGCGTACGCGGTCAAGATCCTCACGGGAGACCTTCGCATCGGATTGCGCGAGGGTTTTGTACTCGCTGCGATCGCGGCCGCCTTCGGACGCGATGCGGCGGCGGTGCGGCGCGCCGCGATGGCCGCCGGCGATATCGGCGCGGTCGCCCTGGCCGCACGCGAGGGGACGCTCGAGCGGATCGAATTGCGCTTCGGCTCGCCGATCGGTTTCATGCTCGCCTCGCCAATGGCGTTCGAATCCTCATATCGCGAACTGGACGGCGCGACGTGGATTGCCGACGACAAATACGACGGCATTCGCGCGCAAGCGCACAAGCGCGGCGCCGAGGTGCGGCTCTTCTCGCGCACCTTCAGCGATATCGGGCGGACGTTTCCCGAGATCGTCAGCGCGCTCGCTCGCCAGGCGGCCGACTTCATCCTCGATGGCGAGATCGTCGCGCGGCGCGACGGACGCAGCCTGCCCTTTCGCTACCTGCAGCCGCGCCTGCAGCGCAACGATCCGAGCGCCGGCATGCAGGACGAGATTCCGGCCGCGTTCGTCGCTTTCGATGCCATCGCACTCGGACGCGAGTTTCTGGTCGACCGCACCCTCGCCGAGCGGCGCAGCCTGCTCGCCGCGCAATTAGCGCCGGGAGGCGCGTTCGAACTCGCGCCGGCGCTCGCCCTCGAAGCGAATGCGACGCCGGAACTCGTGCGCGAACTCTTTGCGGCCGCGCGCGAACGCGGTAACGAAGGGCTGATGCTCAAACGAGCGGACGCGCCGTACGTACCCGGACGGCGCGGCAAGTGGTGGCTCAAACTCAAGCGCGAACTCTCCACCTTAGATTGCGTCGTGGTCGCGGTCGAATCGGGGCACGGCAAGCGCGCCAAAGTACTCTCGGATTACACGTTCGCGGTACGTGCGAGTGCCGAGCGCGACGAGCTGCTGACGATCGGCAAAGCCTACACCGGCTTGACCGACGCCGAGATCGCGACGATGACCGAGTGGTTTCTCGAACACCGCATCGGCGGCGGGCGGCGCACCTTCGCCGTCGAACCGGCGATCGTGGTCGAGATCGCCTTCGACATCATCCAGAAGAGCAGCCTCCATCCCAGCGGCTACGCGTTGCGCTTCCCGCGCATCGTGCGATTGCGTCCCGACAAACGCGTCGATGAGATCGACACACTGGACGATGTCGAGCGCATCTACCGCGAGATGCTCGAACGCGAGGGCGTCGAGCGATGAGTTCAAGCGGCCACGATCTGCAGGTTGACGCCGGGATCGCGCTCGTGCCGCGGCATCCGGGCGACGCGGCCGAGATGTTCGCGCTGCTCGATCGCCATCGCGTGGCCCTGCACGAATGGCTGACCTGGATCGATACGACGCACACCATCGGCGACGTGCGGCGCCAAGCGCAATTCTCGCAGACGCAATTCGAGCAACTCCTCGGATTCGATTACAGCATTCGCAACGACGGCGCGATTGCCGGGGCGATCGGACTCTATCATGTCGATTGGTCGAGCCGCAACGCGCAGATGGGCTATTGGCTGGCGCCGGCGGCGCGCGGTCGCGGCTTGCCCACGCGCGCGGCCGGCGCCATCACGAGCCACGCCTTCGAATCGCTGAACCTGCATCGTCTCGAGATTCGCTGTGTGATCGAAAACGCGAAGAGCCGGGCGGTCGCCGAGCGCCTCGGCTACGAACTCGAGGGCACGCTGCGCGAGTCGTACCTTCTGCACGGAACGTTTCGCGATCTCGCGCTCTACGCGATGACCGCCGGGGGCTGGAGCGCGCTAGCCCGGTAAGCCCATCGAGATGTAGCGCACCTCGAGATACTCTTCGATCCCTTGCCGCCCGCCTTCGCGGCCGATGCCGGAGTCTTTGACACCGCCGAACGGTGCCTGCGCCGCCGATGGAACCGGATCGTTGACGCCGACGATCCCGTATTCGAGCGCCTCGGCGACGCGGAAGGCGCGACCCAGATCGCGCGTCCACACATAGCCGGCCAAACCGTACGGCGTGTCGTTGGCGAGCCGCACGGCTTCGTCTTCGCTGCTGAAACGTAAGAGCGGTGCCACGGGGCCGAACGTCTCCTCGGTCAACAAGCGCGAGCCCGCACCGATTCCGGTCAGGACCGTCGGCTCGAAGAAGAGGCCCTCTTTCGCCTTTCCGCCGGCGCGCGCGGTGGCGCCGCGCTCGAGCGCATCGGTTACGTGCGCTTGCACTTTGTCGAAGCCTTGCCGGTCGACGAGCGGGCCGATTTGACTCGCCGCGTCGAGCGGATCGCCGACGCGTAACGCGCTGACGCTGCGCACCAGCCGCTCGGCAAATGTATCGTAGATCGCATCGGCAACGTAAATCCGATTGGCCGAAACGCACACCTGACCGGCGTTGCGAAACTTGCAGGCCACGACATCCTTGACGGCCTGATCGAGGTCGGCATCCTCGAAGACGATGTAGGGCGCGTGTCCGCCGAGTTCGAGCGAGATGCGCTTCATTGTGGCGGCCGACTGTGCATAGAGCTTCTTGCCGACCGCGGTGCTGCCGGTGAAGGTCAGCTTACGAACGCGCGTATCGTCGAACATCACCTGCGAGACGGGCTCGGGATCGAGCGCGGGCAAGACTTGCAAGGTCCCCGCCGGGCCGCCCGCCTCTTCCCACAACTTCGCGAGATAGAGTGCCGTAAGCGGCGTCTGCTCGGCCGGTTTGCTGATATACGTGCAGCCGGCGGCGAGCGCGGGCGCCGCCTTGCGTGTGATCATGCCGGCTGGAAAGTTCCACGGTGTGATCCCGTAGACGGGCCCGACCGGCTTCTTCATCACCATGAGCCGTTTATCGGCCCGGTGCGTCGGGATGAGTTCGCCGTAAACGCGTTTGGCTTCTTCGCCGAACCACAGCGCGAACGAGGCCGCGTACTTCACTTCGCCGCGGCCCTCGGTGACGGGCTTCCCCATTTCGCGCGCCATCAACTCGGCGAGTACCGCTTCGTGTTCCAGGATGAGTGCGTGCCAGCGCAACAACACGGCCGAACGTTCGTAGGCGGTGGTCTTGCTCCAGCTCGCGAACGCGCGCACCGCCGATTCGATCGCCGCAGCGCCTTCTTTCGCCCCGCAGTCTGCGACCTCAGCGAGCGTCTCGCCCGTCGCTGGACTGTGGACCGGAAAGCGGCGCTCGGTCTCGACCCACTTTCCATCGATGTAGGCTTGCGTGGGCCACGAGGGGCGCGACAGCGTTTGCATGAGTCTGCGCTTCGCTAGCCGCGCGCCAAATACTTTGGGTTCGCCACTGCCAGCTTACGTGCGACGATCTCCTGTGCGTACGCGAACGCGAGCGCGAAACGATCGGGAGCGTCGTATGCGCCAGCACGAATCTCGGAAGCGAGCTGCCGCCGCCGCGCCTCCGCGTCGCCCGCGGTATACCCCAGCGCGCGCAGCCATTCGTTCTCGACGCGCGCGTCCTCCGGTGCGTTCGCGAGTTCGCGTTCGGCGATCGCCAGCACGTTGGCGGCGATCAAGGCGCGGAAGCGTGCGCGCCGGTCATCGTTCTTGGCCGCGACTTCGCCCGTGATGTACGCGCGAACGGCCGCCAGAAGCTCGGCGAGCGTCGGCCGATCGTGCACGCTCACGCGCACCCCCCGCGAGCCGCGATCAGGCGCAACGCTTCGTGCTCCATCTCGGCCGAGACGCGGCCGAGGCTCGCGAGTTCGATGCTCGGTTCGATGCCCGAGAGATGCCGCCGAGCCTGCATCAACGCGCCGACGGCCCAGCGCACATTGCCCGCAATCTCCAGATAAGCAATACGCTCGCGATCGACGCTGCGGCCGCTCGCCCGTTCGTACGCGCGCAACCAAGTCTCGCGTTCCGCGATGCCGCCCGCCTCGAGCGCATCGTTGCCGAAACGCCAAGCGCGGACGCATAACCATGCGACGTCGATGTCGGGATCGCCGATGTGAGCGAACTCCCAATCCAGCACGGCCGCGAGCGCGTCGCCTTCGACCAGCACGTTACCGATGCGGAAGTCACCGTGCACCAAGGTCGTGCCGGCTTCGCGCGGCGGTTCGTTCCGCACCAGCCAGCGCAGAGCGAGCTCGAGCGCGGGATGCGGCTCATCGACGGAATCGAGTTCGCGATGCAGCCGCTCGAGTTCGCGCGCGATCGCGCTTTCGCCGTCACGCGGATTCGGCAGCAGCTCCTCGAGCCCGGCCGCACGATAGTCGATCCGATGAATCGCGGCGAGTGCGTTCGCGAGCGCTTCGGGCAATGCAGCGCGCGCGGCGGCAAACGCCGGATCCGCCACGAGACGCCGGCCGACGGCTTCGCCCGCCACTCGCTGCATGAAGAAAGCGGCCTTGCCGGCGATCGAGGCCGGCTCGAAGTACGGCTGGGGGACAGGCACGCCCCCGGCGTAGGCCGCGCCTAGCACCGCAAATTCGGTCGAACGCGGAAGGGTCGCGAAGGTGAGAACGCCGCCCATATCGCGCCGCATGACGAGATCGAGCCGCTCGGCGCCGGGCTCGACGATCGCGTCGACCAGCCACGCTTCTTGCGACGCGCCGCCGGCCAACTGCCGAAGCTCGGTAACGCGCACGCTACGCCCGGTCTGCTCGGAGAGAAAACGCTCGACATCGTCACGCACGACGTCGAGCGTATGCGAACCGAGACTCTCGGTCAACTGTTCGGGTTGGCGAGCCGGAAGCGAGCATGCCGTTCCGGCACGGGATGTGCTCTTACAGAATGGCTAACGCCCTGCTTGGCGAAGCGCCGGACGGACCGAGTGTTCGAGTTGCAACGTGACCTGCGCGCCCCGCTGAATGTAGATCTGTGCTTTTACGTTGTTAGCGTAGAGAAAGCCACCGGCCGCGCCCAGAAGCCCGCCTGCATTCGTACCGAGTTGCTTGCCGAGATAGTTTCCGACGATCATGCCGACGGCGGCGCCGGTCGCATCCCGCGCGATCGTGTTCTCTTGCTTGGCGCCGGCTTGCAAGACGTGACCGCTCACGTGCGCTTGCATGCCGTTGCGCAGCACGATCTTGTCGAACCCGAGCTGGAGCCCAGCCTTGCGGCCCTGCGACGCGCGCTCGACGCCGGTCACGTGACCGTACACGGTGGCGCCGGCATACGAACCGTCGCCATTCGGATACGGCCGGACGACCCTCAGCGTGAACGGATCGCCGATGTTGGCGCTCTTGCTGTTGATGTCGGCGCTGGAAAGCGTCGCGGCAATCGAGGTGCCGGCGCCGAGCGTCGACGGATAGGCCGCGAACGCAGGACCGGCGCCATAGGTCAGGAGTGCAGTCGCAGCGACCGCGGCGACCGCGCCGCGTACCGAGCGGATGAGAGCAGCGCGAATCATGGAACCTCGTTTTCCGGTAGAGCAGTGGGAACGATGCTGCTTGCTTGGTTATCGTTCCCGGGATGCCGGCTTTGTAACGCTGCCGTTCCCGGAAGCGTCGCCGATCTGCCGGCGCAGTTCGAGTTTGGCGAGCGCGGCGCGATGCACTTCGTCCGGTCCGTCGGCCAAGCGCAGCGTGCGCGCCCCCGCATACAGGTGCGCGAGCCCAAAGTCTTCGGCGACGCCAGCGCCGCCATGCGCCTGAATCGCTCGATCGATGACGCGCAGCGCCATGTTCGGCGCGACGATCTTGATCATCGCGATCTCGGCGCGCGCGGCCTTGTTCCCGAGCGCATCCATCTTCTCGGCCGCATGCAGGACGAGCAGACGCGCCTGATCGATCTCGATGCGCGAATCGGCGATCCACTCGCCGATCACTCCTTGCTCGGCGAGCGGCTTACCGAACGCTACGCGCGTGGCGACGCGCGCGCACATCGCCTCGAGCGCGCGCTCGGCCGCACCGATCAGGCGCATGCAGTGGTGGATCCGGCCCGGGCCGAGCCGGCCCTGCGCGATCTCGAAACCGCGTCCTTCGCCGAGCACGAGGTTGGCGGCGGGAACGCGCACGCCTTCGAAACGCATCTCGGCATGGCCGTGCGGCGCGTCGTCGTAACCGAAGACCGTCAGCGGGCGCACGATGCGCACGCCCGGCGTCTCCATCGGCACGAGAATCATCGACTGCTGCAAGTGCTTGGGCGCCGCCGGATCGCTCTTGCCCATGAGAATCAGAACCTTGCAGCGCGGATCGAGCGCGCCCGTCGTCCACCACTTGTGGCCGTCGATGACGTACTCGTCGCCGTCGCGCACGATGCGCGCCGCTATGTTGGTCGCGTCCGACGATGCGACCTCGGGTTCGGTCATCGCGAAGGCCGAGCGGATCGCGCCGCCCAGCAGCGGTTCGAGCCAGCGCTGCTTCTGCTCGGGCGTGCCGTAACGCACCAGCACTTCCATATTTCCGGTATCGGGCGCGTTACAATTAAAGACTTCGGGCGCAATGAAGGATCGGCCCATCGTTTCGCAGAGCGGCGCATATTCGCGATTACTCAGCCCCGCGCCGCGTTCGCTCGCCGGAAGCCATAGGTTCCAAAGGCCGGCGGCGCGAGCGGCCGACTTCATCTCTTCCATGACCGGCGGAATCATCCAACGGTCGGCAAAGGCACGGTGCTGCTCGAAATAGGTGCGTTCGCCCGGCGCGAAGATGTCGTGCATGAACTGCTCGAGCCGCGCCTGCAGTGCTGCGACTTCGGGACGGAGTTCGGCCGGCATTACACGTATCTCATCGTCGATGCATTCCGACTTGCACGACCCTGCGCCATTTCCTATCCGGCGCGCTGCGGTGATCGGCGCCGGGACCATGGGCAGCGGCATCGCGATCGCCTTCGCCAATGCCGGCATTCCGGTCGTCTCGATCGATGCGTCGCCGGAGGCGCTGCAGCGCGCGCGCGCGAGCATCGAACGCACCTATGCGGGGCAGGTTGAAAAAGGTCGCATCAGCGAGCTCCAGCGTGAGGAGCGCCTCGCTTCAATCGCAGCCGAAGCGAGCTTCGATGCCGTTGCGAATTGCGACATCGTCGTCGAGGCGGTCTTCGAAGCGCTCGACGTCAAACGTGACGTCTTCGCCAAAGTCGGTGCGCTCTGCCGCAGCGACGCGATCCTCGCAAGCAATACCTCAACGCTCGATGTCGACGCGATTGCCGCAGCGGCGCCGCACCCGGAGCGTTCGCTCGGCCTTCACTTCTTCAGCCCGGCGCACGTGATGCGCCTTCTGGAAGTCGTGCGCGGCGCACGCACATCGGCGGCGACGCTGGCCGCGGCGGTCACGCTCGGTAAACGGCTCGGCAAGATTCCGGTCGTGGTCGGCAATTGCGACGGCTTCGTCGGCAACCGGATGCTGCTGCGCTACCGGCGCGAAGCCGAGTTCCTGCTTCTCGAAGGCGCGACGCCGCAGCAGGTCGATGCGGCTCTCGAGCATTTCGGTTTTGCGATGGGTCCTTTCGCGGTTGCGGACCTGGCCGGCATCGATATCGGGTATGGCGCGAAACTCGAACGCATCAAGCGCGGCGCGGCGCCGCCGTTCGCGGTGACCGATCTGCCCGATGCGCTGGTCGCCGCCGGGCGGCTCGGTCAGAAGACCGGCAAGGGCTACTACCGGTACGCGCCGGGCGCTCGCAAAGGCGAACCCGATCCGGAGGTTGACGCAATCATCGCGGAGGAACGCGCGCGCCTGCGCGTCGTCACGCGTCGGATCGACGACGACGAGATCGTCGAGCGCTGCGTCTACGCGCTCGTCAATGAAGGCGCGCGCATCCTCGCAGAGGGCGTCGCCGACCGGGCGGCCGACGTCGACGCGATCTGGGTCAACGGGTACGGCTTTCCCGCCGCGCGCGACGGCCCGATGGCCTATGCCGAATCGATCGGAATACCAAGCGTGCTCGCCGCGATCCGGCGCTTCGCCGAACGCGACCCCATCTTCTGGCAAGCCGCGCCGTTACTGCTACGCGGGGGCGCCGTGCCGGGCTGAGATCGCGAGCGTATCTTCCACGAAGCGCAGCAAGGTCGCGACCGACTCCTCGAGCGGTTGCGCCGCCGTATCGAGCGTGAGTTCGGGGGCCTCGGGCTCTTCGTAGACGTCGCTGACGCCGCTGAAGTTGAGGATCTCCCCGGCACGTGCTTTGCGGTAGTGCCCCTTCGGATCGCGGCGCTCGCAGGTCGCCACGTCGGCCGCGACGTGAACTTCATAGAACCGTTCGCCGGCCGCACGGCGAGCGTCGTCGCGGTCTTTGCGGTACGGCGAAATGAACGCGGCAATGACGATGAAGCCCGCGTCGGCGAAGAGCGCCGCAACCTCGGCCACGCGACGAATGTTTTCGCTGCGGTCGGAGTGCGAGAACGTCAGATCGCTGCAGAGTCCGCTGCGCATGTTGTCACCGTCGAGCACGTAGACCTGATAGCCCTTCTCGAAGAGACGCCGCTCGACGCTCATCGCGATCGTCGACTTGCCCGAGGCCGGGAGCCCGGTCAGCCAAACGACGGCGCCGCGGTGCCCGTTGCGCCAAGCGCGCGAGTCACGATCGAGCAGATGGTCGACCGCGACGACGTTGGCGGGCGTGCGCTCCACGATCGTCTCGGGTTGAATCGTTCCGCCGCCAACGATGTCGGTGCCATCGAGTAGGATGAAGCGGCCGAGTGCCGGCGAGGTCGCGAAGTCGTCGACCGCGATGACCTCGCGCGAGCGGAAGGTCGCGTCGATCACATCGCCGTGCGCCGCCTCGCCTTCCGGCCGCTCGCGTAAGGTCTGCACGTCGATGGCGCGCTCGATCGAGAGCAGCTCGACGTGCGCGGTGCGCGTTCCGACCTTCAAGCGCAGATGCTGCCCGGGCCGCAGAGCGTAGCCGGCCAGCCAGAGGAGCCGCACGCGCAAGCGGCTGACGAGCGCAGGGCCGCCGCTCGTGCCGCTGACGATATCGCCGCGCTCCACGTAATATGGCTCGTCGATCGCGAAAGCAACGGGAGCACCGGCGCGCACGGTCGCATCGCCGCCGCGATCGGGCCAGCGTTCGATCCGCGCGATCTTGGCGGTGCGGCCGCTCGGCCAAAGCGAAACGTCGAGCCCTTCCTTCAATACTCCCGACGTGACGCGGCCCACGATCGTGCGCGACTGCCCTCGGCGCAACACGCCTTGTACCATCACGCGCAGCTCGGCACTCTTCTGCGGCACGGGAGCGCGCAGTTCGGCCAGCGCTTCGGCGACGGTCTTGCCGTCGTACCACGACATCTTGGAGGAGCGCGTCAGCAAGTTATCGCCATCGCGCCCGACGGCCGGCACGAAGGCGCCGGCCCTAACGTTCAAGCTCCGCAGCCGCTCCGCCATCTCGTGCCGGATCGCTTCGAACGGTTCGCGCGCGTATCCGGCCAGATCCATCTTGTTCACGACGACGATGGCCTGCGTGATGCCGAGCAACTGCAAGAAGAGCGCGTGGCGCAGCGTCTGCTCGGCGACGCCTTGCGCCGCATCGACCACGATCATCGCGGCGTCGGCGCTCGATGCGCCGGTGACCATATTGCGCAGAAACTCGCGGTGTCCGGGCGCGTCGATCAGCAGCACGTCGCGCTGCGGTAAGTGCAGAAGCATCTGGGTCGTCTCGACCGTGACCGCTTGATCGCGTTCAGATTGCAGCGCGTCGAGCGCGAACGACCATTCGAACGGAACGCCGCGGCTGGCGCTGGCCCGCTGCAGCTCGTCGACTTTTCCATCGGGGAGGCTGCCGGTATCGTGAAGGAGCCGTGCGATGATCGTCGATTTTCCGTGATCGACGTGCCCGGCCGCGACGATGCGCGTCACATGTACCCTCCGAGACGCAGCAGTTCGAAGGCGCTCTCGGTTTCGTGGTCCATCGAGCGGCCGGCACGCTCGGGCGCACGCGTCGTCTCGAGCTCCGCGATGATCTCGTCGAGCGTCGCAGCCGAGCTCTCGATCGGAAAGGTGATGTTTTTTTCGCCGAGCGAGCGATACCGCCGGCCGTCACGCGCGAAGTAGAGCGGGACGACGGGAATACTTTCACGTTTGATGTAGCGCCAGATGTCGACTTCGGTCCAGTCCAAGAGCGGGTGGATCCGCAAGTGCATGCCGTCTTCGATCTCGCTCACGAAGACGTCCCACAACTCGGGCGGCTGCCCCTTGACGTCCCAGCCACCGTCGCGTGCCCGCCGGCTAAAGACGCGCTCCTTTGCGCGAATCGCCTGCTCGTCACGCCGAATCCCGACGATGATGCCGCGATACTGCTCGCGTGCGATCAAGGCGCGCAGCCCAGCCGTCTTTCGCGCTGCCGCGCGCGCGCCGGGCGGCAGCGTTTGATCGACACCGCTCTCGGGGGGACACACCTCGTTGCGCAGATCGAGATCCCACGCCGCGCCGATCTCGTCGCGAAACCGGTAGACTTCGGGCAACTCCATCCCGGTGTCCAAGAGCGCGACCGGGAACGGTACCTTTCCCAGGAACGCTTTGCGCGCCATCCAGAGCAGCGCGGTGCTGTCCTTGCCCATCGACCACAACATACAGAGCGGCGCGACGCTGAAGAACGCTTCGCGCAAAATGTAGATGGTACGGGATTCGAGTTCGTCCAGGTCGGCGGCGGCGCGATCGTCCACGACGCTGATTATCCCGTGGGCTGCGTTAGGTTTCCTCGTCTACAAGAGTAGGCGGCTCGCCGCGAATGCGAGCACGGCGATCGCGACGGGGCGCAGCCATGTCTCCGAGACGATCCGGCTCAGCCGGCTGCCGATCAGCGCCCCAGGCAGCGAACCGGCGACGAGACTGAGTGTACTACGAACGTCCACGTCGCCGAGGGCGGTGTGTCCCAGCGCCGCGACCGGAATGAGCAACGCCGCGAAGGCGATCTCGCTTCCGATCAAGCGGCGCAAGGTCGCGGCCGGCAGCGCGAGCATCATGAGCGGCAACGTCAACGAACCGCTTCCGATCGAGGTCATCGCGACCAGAAAACCTACCGCCGCTCCGATCGCGATCAGACGATTGCGCTCACCATCCGCGCCTCGCACCGACGCCGTGCCTTCCAGACCGAGCCAAGCCCGCAGCGCGACGAAAACCGTCACCGCGCAGGCCAGCAGAATCGCGCCCCCAATCCAGTGACGAATGCGCGAGATCGGCGTGCGCGCGCAGCACCGCCAACAGAGCGACTCCCGCAAGCACCCCGGGAACTCCGCCGATCAACAACATTTTGACCCACGCGCGGTCGATCGTCGCCTGCTTTCCGTGGAGGTAGGCGGCGAGCAACTTCGTCGGCACGCTGTATGCGAGATCCGTTCCGACGGCGACGATCGGTTTGACGCCCAGCAGCAAGATCAAGAGAGGGGCGAGCAGCGAGCTGCCGCCGATTCCCGTCAGTCCGACCAGAACTCCGACGATGAGGCCGGCGGCGACGAAATGCCAATCCATCTCGCGTCAGCGTTCCACATATTCGAGACGCCTCAAGACGTAGCTGAGCTTGCGCCGATCGCGCCCGAACGAGCGCGCCGCATGGATCGTGATGTTCAACGGATCGTTCCAGGTAGGGCGCGGCGGCGCGATCGGAATCGTGAAGTCGCCTCTCCCGAATGTTTCGCGCGCGAGCACCCGCCCGCCGGATTCGACCGAGATCGTCTGCCGAGCGAGCGGCGAATCCGCCGGCAAGGAGACGTCGAGCTCGACGAATCGCGATCGCGGCGGCGGCAAAGCGAACTGCGCCTTCGCCGCCGCCCAACCGTCCTCGTACCAGCCTCGCGCAGAGTCGGTATGCAGCGCCGTCTCCGGCGCGATGCCGGAGACGGCGCTCACCTCCGAAGCATGCGCGCGTGCGACGAGGTCGAGGTGGTCCGCAAATATCTCGATGGCGCGCGGCCAGGTGTAGCGCTCGTTGACGAAGCGCTGCCCTTGTGCGCCGAGTGCCGCGCGCGCCGGTGCATCCATCAGGTCGAGCGCGGCGGAAAATTCGTCGCCGTTTGCATACCACAATCCGCCGCCCGACCGCCGGCATTGTTCGACCACCACTTGCGCTTGCGCGCGAACGAGGACCGGTTTTGAAAGCGACCACGCCTCCAGCGTCGACATCGAAAGGCTCTCGTAGCGCGACGGCATGACGAGCACATCACAGGCGGCCAATGCGTCCCACTTGGTGGCCTCATCGACCGGACCGGTCGTCACGATCCCGCTGCCGCCGATCGGCATGTGCCGTTCGCCGACCAGCACGAGCGTGCCGAAACGGCCGCCGCCGCGGCGATAGGCGCCAAAGTTTTCAGCCAGCGCGTCGCAACCCTTCGCGGGATCGACGCGCCCCAAGTAGAGGATGAACGGCCCTTCGATGCCGTAACGCTTGCGAAAGCGTTCGGCTTGCACGTCGAGCGGCCGTTCGACGCCGACGCCGGCGATCGGACCATCGATCCCGAGATCCGGAAAGCGCGCGCGCACGAAATCCCGTTCACCCGAACTGCAGAAGATGAATCCGCGCGGACGGCTGAAAAAGTGATCCCACATCGGAAAACGGATCGGCCATTCGTCGTGCGCGAGCGGCAACAACACCGACCGCTCCTCGACCATCGGCAGGCCGAAGTAGCTGGTCGCGTAGAGATAACTTACGAACGCAATCGCGTCGTAACGCCGTCCGAACGTTTCGAGATACGCCGTCATCTCGGACGTGAGCGGCCCCTGCGCGCGCATCCAGGCCTCTTGCATCTCGAGCGGCGGATCGTCATGGGCGAGCACTTGCCGCGAGAGCCGATCGAACTCGGCGGCGCGCCGCGGCCGCTCCACGGGGAAGCGCCGAACGTGAACCCCGTCGATGCGCTCGTGGCCGGCCGGATATGCATTGCGCCAGGTCACGTAGTCGTCCGCGCAGGTCGTCAGCACTTCCACTTCGGCGCGCGCGCGCAGATGGCGCGCGAACCCGGCCGCCAGCGACGCAGAACCGCCGAAGCGCGGCTCGCCGTACTGCGGCACGACGATCGCGTAGCGTGGCCGCCGGAGCGAACTCATGAAGCGACCGGCGACGCCGGGTGCCGCAGTCGCGCGTACTGACCGGAAACGAGCGTGGCTCGCAGATCCGCATCCTGCAACACGACGTGCGCGAGTGCGGCATCGTCGAGCCGCGAACTTTTCGCGAAGAGAATGCCGGCCGGTCCAAGGACGCTTCGCGTGCGTGGCCCGTCCACGGCGACGATCGGCACGCCGAACGCCATCGCATCCAGGAACGGTGCGAGCGAGGACGGCTCGTCCGCCATCGAGAGAAAGAGATCGGCGGCGCGGAAGCACGCCGCGGTAACGGAAAGCGGAACATCCTCGAGTAGCATGACGCGATCGGCGAGCCGGCTTGCACCGGCGAGTTCGAACAAGCGTTGCGCGAGGTGCGTCTCGGGTGAGAAGCTGCCGGCCAGCACCAAACGTGCATTCGCGCCGAGCGATAACAAGAACGCGAAAGTCGCCACAAGCTCTTCGAGCCCCGAACCTTCGTCGAAGAGTCCCGCGAACAAGACGTTCTGCTTGCCGTCGCGCAGACGCGTCATGACCTCCGGATGGGGCGTCAGATCCCAGAACGACGCATCGTATACGCCTCGCGCCCGATCGTCCCAAAATTCCGGCGCCGGTCGCTCCGGCGACGCGTGACGCATAACGCGCGCGAGCGCCTCTTCAAAGCGATCGAGAACGCGAACGCGCGACGCATGCTCGGCATAGTAGGCGCGTCCGCGGGCTCCAACTTCGGTGAGCTCCAGTGCGCTCGCTGCATCGATTCTCGCGATGACCGCGCTCCATTCGGCCTTGGTCGCGGCGATCCACCCGCCGCCCGACGCGATGACCGGATCTGACGTGGCCGTGCAACGCGCACTCACCGTGACGGGTTTTCCGAACGACCACGCCTCCATCATCACGCGCGAATAGCTCTCGTTGAGGCTCGGCTGAAAGACGGCGAGCGCATTCTCTAGCAGCGCATCCTTCTCGAGATCGCCGACCAGACCAAGATCGACGATGCCGCGCGGACGGTCGTCGAACGACGTCCGGCCCGGACCGGCGAGGAGCAACTGCAACTCCGACATCGGCTCGTTGCGGCGGAAACTCGCGAAACTCTCGAGCAATAGATCGAGATTTTTGCCGGCATCGCGGCGTCCCAGATACAGAATATAACGCTCCGCTGCGAGATCGAGTCCTCCGGCGCGAGCCGCGGGCGATCGTGTCGCACGCTCGATCCATTGGCCGGCAACGACGCCCTTATGCTCGATCCCCGGACCGTACAGACGCACCGCCAAGTCCCGCTCCGCAGGCCCGTTGAACAAGAGCAATGCGGCGGAATGGAACGCAGTCTCGATACCGGGGAGATAGGCGTAGGCCTCGTCGTGCAGACAGGGCATAAGGATAGCCCGCGACGCGACACGCCGCACGCCGTCGACGATCAGCCCATACGGATATGGCACGAAGATAACGGCATCGTACGCGTCGCGCGATTCATCGAGATACGACGCCAATTGCGACGAGACGATGCCTTCCTGGAGATAGGCGGCCTCGAGTTCGGCCGGAACGGGCCGCCGGCCGGGGCGCATCAGCGCCTGGGGCCGATGGACGAGCGCCATGTTGGCCCGCTCGAAGGCCTCGCGATTGCGCCGATCGACGGTGAAGCGCCGCACCGGCACGCCATTTTCGAACGCGAGCCCAGCGGCGAGCCGGTTCTTGGACCACGAGTCGAAGAACGAACGCGAGCACGTGGTCAGCACCTCGATGTCGAAGCCGCGCTCGCGCAAACCGTGAACGACCTGATGGGCTTGCCGTTCGGCGCCGCCGGTTAGTTCGCGGCCGTACCACGGGGTGACGAGCGCGATGCGGCCTTTGCTTTCACTCACGCAGCTCCAGCCGCGCGACCCGCTCTTCGAGCAGCACGATGCGCTCGCGAAGGCGCGCGTTGAGCGCTGCGGATTCGCGCAGCGCGTAAATCACTTCGAAGTTGACGTTACGCTGATCGCGAAAGACGAAGGCCAGCACGCGCAACAAGAGACGCCGGACGAACGCGAGGTTGAACGGGAAGAACGTCAGTCTTCCGGTCCACTTGGTGCGAACTTCGGCCAAGCGAGCCGCCGATGCCGTGTGACCCTCGAGCGCTTGTGTATCGATCGTCGCTCCCGTCGCGATGTGACCGTTCGAGCGACTCGCGCCGTCGCCGAACTGACGCCGCACGACTTCCGCGTAGACCCGGTCCATCAGCGCCTCGACGTCGATATCCGGGTTGTTCGGTTCGATCACGATGTTAAGCGAGGGCCAGCGTCTTGCGATCCGCCTCGAATTGTTCCTCGCTGAGCGCCATCGTACTCGGGCCGCCGGTCGTGATCTCGTGCTTGTACGCGAGCGCGTGGTTCAGCACGTGATCGGCATAATAGCGCGCGGTCGCAAGTTTCGCCTGATAGAAATCGTCGCCCGGTTTTTTCTCGGCGACGAGCGCCGCGCGAGCCATCTGCCAGCCGCCGGCGACGTAGCCCCACAGCATTAGATACGGGACCGCGCCTGCGAAGGTGACCTTGAGATTTTTCATCGCGTTGCCGCCGAGCCACAGCGACGTCTCGCCGAGCGCTCCAACGGCCTTGCCGAGCTCCTTGCCGATCGCCTGGCAATCTTCGTTGAGACTCGCTTCGAGTTCTTTGACGGTAGCTTGCATCTGACCGATGACCTTGGTTGCGGTCTTGCCCATGTCTTTGAGAAACTTGCGCCCGAGCAGGTCGTTGGCTTGAATGCCGGTCGTCCCTTCGTAGATCTGAGCGATGCGCACGTCGCGATAGAGCTGCGCAACTCCGGTCTCTTCGATAAAGCCCATGCCGCCGAAGACTTGCAGCGCTTCCGAGACAAGTTCGGTTCCGAGTTCGGTCGACCAGGCCTTGACGATCGGTGTGAACAGCTCGACGATCGCCTGCTGTTCTTCGCGTACCTTCGCATCCGGATTGAGATGCGCGTGATCGAGCGCGACGGCCGTATAGAACGCGACCGCCCGCATCGCCTCGACTTGCGACTTCAGGTCCATCAGCATGCGGCGCACGTCGGGATGCTCGATGATGCGTACCGGAGTCCATTCCTTGGCCGCGATGTCCTTGGATTGCACGCGTTCCTTGGCGTACGCGAGCGCCATCTGATAGGCGCGATCGGCGAGCGCATAGCCTTGAATACCGACCGAGAAGCGCGCCAAGTTCATCATGATGAACATGTACTTGAGGCCTTCGTTCTCTTGGCCGATCAGGTAACCGACGGCGCCGCCCTTCTCGCCGTAGTTGAGCACGCAGGTCGGCGACGCGTGAATGCCGAGCTTGTGCTCGATCGAGGCGCACGCAATATCGTTGCGCTCGCCGAGCGAGCCATCCGGATTGACATTGACCTTCGGCACGATGAAGAGCGAGATGCCCTTGATGCCTTCGGGCGCACCGGGCGTGCGCGCCAAGGTTAGATGGATGATGTTCTCAGTGTAATCGTGCTCACCGTAGGTGATGAAAATCTTATTTCCGCTGAGCAGATAGTGGTCGCCCTGCGGGACTGCTTTGGTGCGAACTTGCGCGAGATCCGAACCGGCTTGCGGTTCGGTCAAGTCCATCGTGCCGGTCCACTTTCCGGAGACCAAGTTCGGAACGAAGAGTTTTTTCTGTTCGTCGGTGCCCACCAGCAGAATTGCTTCGATTGCGCCCTGATTCAACAACGGGCAAAGCGAGAAGCCGAGGTTCGAACCATTCCACATCTCGAGCGTCGCGGTCGAGAGCACTTGCGGCAGACCTTGCCCGCCGTATTCCGCCGGCAACGGCAAGCCGATCCAGCCCGCATCGGCGAACTGATGGTAGGCTTCCTTGAAGCCTTTGGGCGTGGTCACGTTGCCGTCGGCCCACGTCGCGCCCTGGCGATCGCCGCTCGCGTTCAGCGGCGCGAGCACGTTGCCCGCAAAGTTGCCGGCCTCTTCGAGCACGGCGTCGACCACGTCGGGAGCCTCTTCGAATCCGGGAAGCCTCGCAATCGCCTGGAGATCGATCATCTCGTTGAGGAGGAAGTGGAAATCGCGAAGCGGGGCACGATATGAACTCATAGTACTAGCGGTATTCGACTGGTTGACGGCCATTCCCGGGCCTTAGTCAAACCCCGAAATCGTCGTACCGCCGTCGATCACGATCGTTTGGCCGGTCACGAAATCACCGGAACGCGCCGCCAAGAAGACGGCGGCGCCCGAGATGTCATCGACTTCGCCGAGTCTACCCAATGGATAGTGTTTGACGGCGGTCTCGTAGAGGGCCGGATTGTCGTAGAGCGCCTTCGCGAAATCGGTTCGAACGATGCCGGGCGCAAGACAGTTCACGCGCACGTTTCTCGCGCCCCACTCGACCGCCAGGTTGCGCGCCAACTGCGAATCGGCGGCCTTCGACATCGCGTAGGCGCCGAGGAAACGCGTCCCTTTCAAGCCGGCGATGCTCGAAAGCACGATCACCGCGCCGCCGCCGCGCGCGGCCATCCCGGGGATCACCATGTTGCACAGCCAGAGTGTCGAGCGCACGTTCGAACCCATGATCTTATCGAAAGCTTCGTCCGAGATGGCCGCCAGCGGCCCGAAGTGCGGGTTGACGGCCGCGTTGCAGACCAGTACGTCGATTACGCCGTACTGCGCGAGCGTGGCGTTAACTAGCGCTTGCAACTGATCTTTGTATCCTACATTGCACGGAAACGCGAACGCGTCGCCGCCGGCCTTCTCGATCTCGGCTTTCGCCGCGTCGCAGGCTTCAGGTTTACGGCTCGAAACGACGACGCGCGCGCCGTGCGCCGCGAACTGCTTCGCGATCGCCAGTCCGATGCCGCGCGTCGAGCCCGTTACGAGTGCGACCTTGCCCGTGAGGTCGAAGAGATTCATCGCGCGGCAAAGGCGGGCTTGCGCTTTTCCATGAAGGCCTGCACGCCTTCCATCAGATCCGGGCCGGCGGCCGCTTCTTCTTGCAACTCAGCTTCCTCGTCGAGCCACTGCGCAAAGTGCGCGAGCGTCGACCGGTTGAAGGCGCGCTTGGTCATCCCGACTGCGACCGGCGAAACTTGCGCCAGGCGCTCGGCGTAGGCTTGCGTCTCGTCCGCGAGCGCAGCGGCCGGCACGACGCGATTGACCAAGCCAAGGCGCAGCGCTTCGTTGGCATCGATCTTGTCGCTCGTCCATGCGAGTTCGAGCGCGCGTCCGAATCCGGCCAAGAGCGGCAGCATGAAACTTCCGCCGCCGTCGGGGATTAACCCAATCTTCGAAAAGCCCAGCGTCAGTTGCGCGTCGTCGCCCGCGATGCGCAGGTCGCACGCGAGCGCGACGGAGAGCCCGACGCCGGCGGCGATGCCGTTGAGCGAGGCGATCACCGGCTTCTCGATGCGCCGAATCGCGAGCGCGATGAGGTTGTATCCTTTGCGCAAGTGCTCCGCGACCGAGACCGGCGTGGCGCCGTTCCTGAGGCGCATGAAGGCCTCGAGATCTTGACCGGCCGAGAAGCCGCGCCCCGCGCCGCGCAGCACGATCGCACGAACCGCTTTCTCATGCTCGGCGTAGCCGAGCGCGTCGATCAGTTCGTGCGTGATCGCCTCGTTGAAGGCGTTCAATTTGCCGGGCCGGTTGAAGGTCAGGGTGAGAACGCGGTCGCGCTCCGACCGGATCAAGGCAGACTCGCTCATACCTGCGGGCTTCGGCGCAGCGGCACCAGCACCCAGGGCCGCCGCTCGCACGATTACTAAGTGCAAAACGCACCTAAACGAGGCTCGGCAAACCCGCCCCGGGCCGCCCACCGAAAAAACTCTGCAGATACGTATTACAAACTCAGAAATGTGGTATAACGACGTGGTGCGCGCTCGGGATGACCTAAACGCCGATCCACATCTTCTCGATGTGGCCGATCTACAAGGCCACTTCGTTCAAATGTACGAGCCCGACGACCGGCTGCTCGTGCAGAACGTCGGCCGCTACCTGGCCGAGGGCCTCCGGCGGCACCAGGCCGCGCTCATCGTGGTCACGCCGGAGCACCGCCGAGCCTTCTTCGCCGAGCTCGAGCGCCTCGGCGCCGACCCCGGCACGGCCGAGCGAAACGGACAATTGACCGTGCTCGATGCCGGCGATACGCTTTCGCGCTTCATGGTCGGCGGCTATCCGAACGCGCAGCGCTTCGAGAGCACCGTCGCCACGGTCGTACAGGACGCGCTGGAGCGCCTCGACCACGCCGGGCTTCGGGCCTACGGCGAGATGGTCGGCGTCCTCTGGCAAGCGCGGGAGTTCCCGGCCGCAATCCGGCTCGAGCAACTCTGGAACCGGCTGCGCAAGTCGGTCGAGTTCGATCTTTATTGCGCGTATCCGATCGACGTCTTCGATAAGCAGTTCCAAGCCGGCGTTCTCGATGCGCTGCTCTGCTCGCATACCCACCTTCTGCCGGCAAGTCCCAGCGGCGCGCTCGAAGGCGCGATCCAGCGCGCGATGGACGAGGTACTCGGCTCGAAGGTGCGCGCGCTTGAGGTCCCGGCGAAGGCCGCTCACCGCTCGTCTTGGCCCGCAATTCCCAAGGCCGAAGCGACGATTCTTTGGCTACGCACGAACGTGCCCGACCGAGCCGAAGCGATCCTGGCCCGCGCGCGCGACTACTACCAGGCCACCGCCTAAACGGCGAGATCGCGCGTCCGGTTGCGATGCAACGGAAGCACGACGCGTATCTCAGTCCCGAAGCCCGGAATCTGCCGCACCGAGGCTTCGTCGGCGAGCGTCTTGATCAAATAGATGCCGCGACCGCCCTCATCCAGTTGGTCCTCGGGCAGCGTCGCCGCGAGATAGCGCAGCCCCGGCCCCGTGTCGCGCACGATGACGACCGGCCTTTCGCCGCCCCAATCGATTGCGACGTCGACCAGGCCCGGCGCGTGCTCGACCGTGTTGGCCAGAATCTCGCCGACGATCAGCTCGCTCGTGAACATATCCTCGTTCTCGAGTGCGAGCGAACACAGATACGTCACGATCTCGCGACGCGAGTTGCGCGCCGTGTTGGCGTCGCTGGAATGGAAGCGCCACTTCTTCTCGAGCGGGGGTGCGTCCGAGCGTGGGCCAAGCGCTTCGACGGCGGAGAACTGCATCAATAACAGTGCCGCGTCGTCTCGCGCCGGCAGATCGTCGAAGACGATCTCCTGCACCGCGACGGCCGGCCGCGCGATGCTGACGTTGCCGACCAAGAGCGCAACGGCCATTCGCAGCTTCGCCTCAGCCGAAAAGATATCGCGCGAAAACTCGGTCATACCATCGGTATAGAGCGCGACGACGGTATCGGATTCGATCGGCGCGCTATGCACCGTGAAATCCGGATCGGTCACGATGCCGAGCGGCGGACCGCCGTACGGAAGCATCTGGGCCGGCTCGTGATTGCGATACGCGATCAGTGGCGGCGGGTGGCCGGCCGTTGCATACGTTAGACGCGTATGCGCCGGATCGACGAAGCCCACGAGCGCCGTGACGAAGATATCGGGCTCCTGGAAGCGCAGAATCGTATTGGTCTCGCGCAAGATGGCCGCCGGATCTTCGACGCGGCAGGCGAGCGTAAAGATCGATTGCCGAAGACGTCCGACGATGATCGAGGCCGGCAACCCATGCCCCGCGACGTCACCGATCGAGAAGACGATTCGCCCATCGGGCAACTCGAAGGCGTCAAACCAATCGCCACCGACAAGCGCATCTTTCTCGGCGGGCAGATAGATGGCGTCGAAACGCACGTCGGGCAATTGCGGGAGCTGCTTCGGCAAGAAGACTTCTTGCAGCGCCTCGGCGACGCGTTTGGTTCGCTCGAGCGCTTGCTTCTGCGCATCGATATCGACGTTGCTGCCGTACCAGCGCACGATCGTGCCGGTCGCATCGCGCAACGGTTCCACCCGCGTCAGAAACCAATGGAAGACGCCGTCCGCGCGGCGCAAGCGAAACTCCATCTCGAACGGCTCGCCGGTGGCGATCGAGTGCGGCCAGAGCCGCATGACTTCCAGAAAATCGTCCGGATGATGTGCCGCTTGCCAGCCCCAGCCCTCCGCTTCTTCGGCCGTTTGACCGGTGAATTCGAACCAGCGCCGGTTGTACCAATCGATCCAGCCGCCCGCGTCGGCCGTCCAGCAGATGACCGGGATCGCCTCGCCCAGCGCCAGAAAGCGCAATTCGGAGTCGCGCAACTCGGATTCGCGATCGCGCAGAGCTTCCTCGGCTTGCTTTTGCGGATCGATGTCGACCGCAATTCCATACCAGCGAACGATCTTGCCGGTCACATCGCGCATCGGCGCCGTGCGGCACAAGAACCCGCAGTAGACGCCGTCGGCGCGCCGCAGACGCAGTTCGGTCAGATTGTCCTCGCCGGTCGCGAGCGAGTGCCGCGCTCCTTCGGCCGCCGCGCCGACATCTTCCGGATGCACGAACGCAGTCCAACCCGTCGCGAGCGCGCTCGCCCGGTCCCCCCCGATGAAATCGGTCCAACGCCGATTGAAGAACTCGATACCGCCATCGGGCGCCGCGCTGAAAACCATCGCCGGCAACGTGTCGGCGGTGGCGCACCAGAGGGCGAAACTGGGATCGGCTTCGCGGGCGGCCGGATCCGAGGGATCCATTACGTCGTCAGCAGATCGCGGTAACGTTCGCGCAGATCGCGCTTGAGGAATTTACCGACGCCCGTGCGTGGAATCGCGTCGACGAAGACGACGCGATCGGGGATCTGCCACTTCACCACGCGCTCGCCGAGCCACGCTTGGAGCGAGGGTTCGTCGACGTTCTGCCCTTCGCGCAAAGCCACGACCGCGATCGGACGTTCGACCCACTTGGGATGCGCGACACCGATGACCGCCGCTTCGCGTACCGCCGGGTGGCCCATCAGCGTGTTTTCGAGATCGACGCTTGAGATCCACTCGCCGCCCGACTTGACCAAGTCTTTCGAGCGGTCAACCAGATGCAAGTAGCCGAGCGCGTCGATCGTGCAGACGTCGCCGGTGTGAAAGTAGCCGCCCTTGAAGGCGGCCAGCTCTTCGTCAACGCGATAGTACGACTGCGTCACGGCCGGCCCGCGAACCCAGAGGGCGCCCGGCGTCCGGCCGTCGCGCGGAACGTCATCTCCGTCGTCGTCGAGCACTTTCCACGCGACCAGCGGCGTGAAGCGGCCCTGTTTGAGCAACGACTCGCGCTGCTGCTCCCACGGCGCACCCGCCAGACTCGAATGCAGCCGCGACGAGGTTCCGATCGGCGACATCTCGGTCATGCCCCACGCATGCACCGTGCGAATGCCGCGCCGCTCGAGATCGTCGAAGAGCGAGGGCGGAACAGCCGAACCGCCGATGACCAGCGTCTTTAGCGAAGGCAGACGCGCATCGCGGCGTTCGAGTTCATCACGAACCGCGAGCCATACCGTCGGAACGCCAAGCGAGGTCGTGACCCGTTCGCTCTCGACGAGTTCGATCAGGCTCTGCGGGTCGAGCTTGGCGCCGGGCAGCACGAGCTTCGCGCCGACCATGGGAATCAAGAACGGGACGCCCCAGGCGTTGACGTGGAACATCGGCACCACCGGGAGCACGACGTCGCTCTGCACGACGCCGAGCGCGTCGGCCATCCCCGCAGCGAACGCGTGCAAGACGGTCGAGCGGTGCGTGAATACGACGCCCTTGGGATCGCCGGTCGTCGCGGAGGTATAACACAGGATCGCGCCGCTGCGTTCGTCCAGCTCAGGCCACGCGAACTCTGCCGGCTGGGCCGCGAGCAACCCCTCGTAGTCATGCGCTCCCGGTAACTCGGCCGCCGGCTTCCCCATGACGACGAACGGACGCCGGAACTCGGGACGTGCGGCCATCGCGCGTGTAACTGCCGGCACGAGCGACGCGTCCAGGAAGATCAGCTTATCGCCGGCGTGTTCGAACGCCCAGCAGACTTGTTCGGGAAAGAGACGGATGTTGGTCGTGTGCAGCACCGCCCCGATCATCGGAACCGCGTAGTACAACTCGAGATGACGGTGCGTGTTCCAGCCGAAGCTCGCGACCCGGTCGCCGGGCCGAATCCCGAGGTCGACCAGCGCGTTGGCCAGTTGCGCGACGCGCAAGCCGAAGTCGCGATAGGTATAACGGAATAGCGAGCCGTCGTCCTCGCGCGAGACGATCTCTTGCGCGGCGTGATTGCGCAGCGCGTGGTCGAAGATCCAGCGGATCGTGAGTGGCACGTCCATCATCGTGCCCGGGATGGCCGTGCTCGGGTCCAGACGCGTTCCGGTTGTTTGCATCAGCAAGGCCCCGTTCTACAGAAGTTTTCCGTCGTCGTCGGCTCCGAGCAGAATCTTGCGCAAGATCGAGATCGGCGGATCGCCGTGCGCCAAGTAATCGTCGTGGAATCCCAGTAACGTGTAGTGCGAGCGGTACTTGGCCTTGTAATCGTCGCGCAGCTTGAGGAGTTCGAGTTTGCCGAGTGTGTAGTAGCCGTAGAGCGGATCCTGCGTCCCGCGCAAGGCCTCGCGATGCGACGTCTCTTGGGCCATGAAGGCGTTGGTTTGAAAGAACTTGGTCGCATCGGCGATACTCATGTTCTGCGTGTGTTCGCGCAGCCCGACCAGGTAGCGGCACTCGCGCTGCAGCGCGAGCTGCAGTTGCGCCAGTCGCACCTTGGGATCGCCGTTCCCCCAGCCCGCGTCGACCATCATCTGCTCGTCGTAGTGCGCCCAACCCTCGGCATACGAGTTGCTCGCGAGCAACTTGCGGATGAGCGAGAGCTTCAGGTGCTTGTCGAGCGCGAAGTTGACGTAGTGGCCCGGCATCACTTCGTGCAAGCTGATGATCGGAAACGCGTAATCGTTGAAGAATGACAGATGCTGCTCTTTTCGATCGGCCGGCCAGGCCGGTTCGACGGGCGTCACGTTGTAGTAGGCTTCGGTCGCAACTTTCTCGAGCGGACCCGGCGAGTTCATGGAGGCGAAGGTCGTCTGCCGCGCAAACTCGGGCGTCGCCACGACCTTCACGTTGTCATCGGGAGGCAAGGTGACGATCTTGTGCGAGATGACGAAGCGGCGGAGCGCGCTCAGATCGTCGGCGGCCTTCTTGAGAAGGTTCTCGGCCGTCGGATGCTGCGCGCCGAGCGCGAGCGCGACGGCATCGGGGGTTTTGGACGCGTCGATCGTGTGCGCCGTGTCGATAAAATCGGCACGCGTTTTCGCGAGCGCCGCTTCACCGACGCGCTCGTACTGCGCGAGCGAGATCGGCGCGAGTTCCTGCAGTTCGAGCATCTGTTCGAAGAGTTTCGGACCGATCGCATAGGTGCCGCTCGGGTGCGCCAACGGTCCGCTTTCCATCGCGGCCTTGAAAGCAGCGAGCGAGGCCAGCACGGCGTCGTTTGCGGTCTTGAACTGAGCCTGCAGCGCGCTATCCGAAACCGGTCCGACCGCGGCGGGCACGACGCTCGTAAAGAACGCAACCGTGCCTTCCATGTTGCGGCGCGCGAGATCGGCGGTCGTCGCGTCGACGGTCGTGACATTCTCTTTGGCCTTATCGAGCATCGCGGGAATCAAGCGCTCGCGGGCGATCGTGGATTTCATGCGCTCTTTAAGCGGCGCGAAATCGCGCGAGAGCAGGCTATAGATCGCGCCCGCCGCCTGACCCGTGTAAAAGCTCGGGTCGTGACGCCAGGCCTGCCGTGTCTGCAGGGCCAGCAACGTCGAATCGAGGTTGCCTTCCAGGATGCGCGCGTCGTACGACGCTTCGGCCGCATAGGTCGCCGAATCGATCGCCTTCAAGTCGGCCAGCGTGCGCTTTGCAAAAGCGATCCGTTCGGCGAACCCGGCCGCCGAGAGATCGGTCAGCCTGTCGTCGTAGTCGTGCACGCCGACGCGGGTCGCGCGAACCGGATCCGAACGCCAGGTCTCCGCAAAGAAGCGGACGGCGAGCGCTTCCAATCGCTGATCGCCGATCGGCCGCTCCGGCGCAGCCTGTGCCGCCGGCGCGAGCAACGCGAACGTGAGAGCGAGCGCGAGACCGCGCGCGAAACGATTCATAGGACGGCTCCATCATCGGAATTGCCCAGCAGCATCGGGCGAAGCAACGGAATCGGCGGATCGCCGTGGGCCAAGAGCGTGTCGTGAAAACGTTGCAAGCTGTAGCCGGCGCCCCACTTGGCGCGCAGGTCGCGGCGCAGTTTCAGAATTTCCAGTTTTCCCAGCGTATAATACCCGTAGGTGGGATCTTGTGTGCCGCGCAGCGCCTCGTGCGAGGCGGGTTCGCGACTCATAAACCCGTTCTTCATGAAGAACTCGGTCGCTTGCGCGACGGTCATGCCTTGCGTGTGTTCGCGCACGCCGACGACGAAACGGCACTCACGCAGGAGTGCGAGGCTCAACTGAGCCAAGCGCACGCGCGGGTCGCCGCCGCCTAAGCCGGCATCGACCATCATTTGCTCGTCGTAGTGCGCCCAGCCTTCGGCGAAGGAACTGCTTCCGAGGAGCATGCGAGTCAAGCTCAGGTGCAAGTGCTTGTCGATCGTGTAGTTGACGTAGTGACCGGGATAGACTTCGTGCGCCGCAATGATTGGAAGGTTATCGTCGTTGAGGAAGCCCAGAAATTGCGACTGTTGCTCCGCGGACCACTTCGGGTCGACCGGCGTCACGTTGAAGAATGCCTTCGTCGCGACGGTCTCGAGCGGGCCCGGCGCGTCCATCGACGCAAACGACGTTTGACGTTCGAATGCAGGCGTATCCTCGACCATGATGTCGGCGTCGGCCGGCAACGTCAGGAGGTGCTGCTTCTTGATGAAGCTGCGTAGCGCAATCAGGTCGTGCTCCGCGGCCCCAAGCAAGCCTGACGCGGTCGCGTGCTTGAGTTGCAGCGAAGCGACGACCGCTTCGGGCGACTTCTTTGGATCGATAAGGCGTGCCGTCGCGATGAACTGTGCGCGCGTGCCGGCTAACGCCGCTTCGCCGACGGCCAGGTACTTGTCGAGCGGCATCTCCAGCGACTCTTCGTACTTCAAGCGCGCGCTGTAGTTGGCGGCGCCGATCGCGAACGTACCTCTAGGGTGCTTCATCGGCCCGCGTTCGAGCCAGGCCGCGTACGCACGGACCGCCGCAACCGCGACTTGCGTCGAGCGTTTGAAGCGCGCGCGGGTCGCAACGTCGCCGACGCCGGCAAACGCGAGCGGGACGTCCTGCCTAAGGAAATCGGCGGCTCCAAGCGCGTCGGCGTCAGCGAGTTTGGCGGTTATCGCGTCGACGCTCGTGAGGTTCGCCTCGGCCTGCGCGAGCAGCCCCGCTATCGCGAGCTCGCGCGCGATGACGTAGCCCAGACGTTTAGGTGCGGGCGCGAACGCGCGACTGGCGAGACCGAAGATTCCGCCGCTCGCGATGCCGACGTAGCGGTCAGGGTCGTGCCGCCAGCGTTCCATCGTGCCGTCGATCAGCAGATCGTCGTTCAAACTATTCTGCAGCAGTTGCCGGTCGAGCGCAACCTCGGGCGAGAGCGTCGCCGGATCGATTCCGTCGAGTTCGCGCAGATAATCGCGATCGCGTTGTAAGTGCGCCGCGAAATCGGCGGCGCCGAACGAACCGAGGCGATCGTCGTAGCCGTGCACGCCGGCCCCGGTCGCGTCGACCGGGCGCAGCGCGAAGCCTTCATAGAAGTAGCGGTGGGCCAGCGCGCTGTAAGCGGCATCTCCGCTGGAAGCGGCCGAGGCCGGCGCGAGCGCGACAAGCGCCGCTAAGACGAGCGCGACGAAGCGGGACATAGGCCGACCTTTCAAACTTCGCACCGTGGGGTCACTCTTCAGTTTCGTGGAGATGCAGGTGAGTGCCGTCTTCGGCATCGTCGAGAACCTCGCGTGCCTCGGCCAGGACCGTCGACGAAAGCTCGCCCGCGCCGTCCACCGTGCCGTCATCGGCGAGGAAGTCGAGTTCGCCCCAGTCCTCCCACGTCTCTAGCGGCTCGCCGTCGATTTGGACCGGAAAGCGCACGCAGAAGCCCTGCTCGAAATGGAGCCCGGCGACCATCACGCGCGTCCCGCGCGGGAAATAGGTCCCATCCTTCCACAGCGTTCCATACGTCGTCTGATAATGGTTGCCGATCTTCAGCGCTTCGATGGTGGGCGGCTCCTTTGCCCGAGGTTTCTTATCCGCGCCCGCCCTTGAGTCTTTGCGCCGCGCGGTCTATCCTTGAGTGACCCATGCCTGAAGAACGCGCGAACGGCTGGAAGATCGTCCGTTCGGAGATTGTGATCGACTCGCCGCACCTCCGTTTGCGCCGCGACGACATCGTCCTACCCGACGGAACCCGTGTCGACGACTACTATGTCCGCGAATCGCGCGGCTTCAGCGTCATCTTCGCCGTCACGCCCGAACCGCGCGTCGTTCTCGTGCGGCAATACAAGCACGGCATCGGCCGCGTCGTCATGGAACTGCCCGCCGGAGCGATCGATCCCGGCGAAACTGCGGAAGCGTGCGCGCTGCGCGAACTGGCCGAGGAGACCGGGTACGCGTGCGAGCCGGAGGAAATCGAGCGCATCGCTTCGTTCGTGACCGATCCGACCAACTCGGACGCGCACTTCGAACTCTTTCTCGCGCGCGATGTCAAGGCGACCGTCGCGCAACAACCGGACGCAACCGAACAGATCGAGGTACAGCTCGCGAGCTTCGAAGAACTGCATCGCTACGCCGCCGACGGTACGATCGAGGTCAGCTCACACGTCGCCGCGATCTACTACATGTTAGACCGCCTCGGCGAACTCTAGATGCATCGCTCGGTCTCAGCGTACGCCGATGATCGAGGGTGGGGGTTCAGAGAAAGTCACAAAACCTTACGCAGCTCTTCCGCCCTCAGGCCCGAACTCTTGATAATCTTTGCGAGCGTTCCGGGCCTCAGTGAAGTTGTGTGCGACGGCACTACAACGCGAAGTTTACCTTTTGCGAGGACCACATGGGACCCGCGTTGCCTCGCGACAACGAAGCCGGCTCGCACGAGCGCACGTAATGCGTCTTTGCCTGCGATGGCCGGGAATTTGCTCACGCCTGTCTCTCTGTGGCTTACCTCGACATCATCTAGTCATCCGCAAAGAAAAGATAGACGGAGGCCCGTCGACCGGCAGGACGACCGAATTCAGGGGCTAGGCGGCACCCAATGAGATCGCTACTCGCTCGACGCGTACGGAGTCGGCGTCAGAGGGCGGGATCTCTTCTCCGCGATCCTTGCGGTACTCGAGAGCAAGTTCGATCGCCTCGCGGGCGTTCTTGATCGCGTCGCCGGCATCATCTCCTTGCGTGGCCACCTCGGGCAGTGCGGGCACGGTGACGGAGAAACCGCCAGCCGACTCCGGCTCAAGAACCACGGCATACGCGAGTTCCATGACGGGGCGTTCGGCGAACGGGATGCTAGGCCCGCTCGGCACGTGGCGTCCGCTGTCCATGTCTTGGAAATCACGCAGTTCGGTATCGCCGACAATGGAAGGACGCTGTCGATGCGCGCCTAACCCGGGCCGAGTTTGCGGCGGCGTTCGTATGCGCCCCTACGGAGGCGCGGCGGTGCGCGGCGTAGCGCTTCGCGCAGCGTCGCGAGCGAGCCGAACGGATAGAGCAGATCGCCGCCGAGCACGACGGCGTGAGCGTGCTTGGGGCGCACGTTCCACAATCCAATCGCATTCCCGAAATCTTCGGAAAGCAGATCGAGCCCCGGCGAATACGGATTGAGCGCCGGCAAGACCACGAGTGCCTCGCTGCCGACAAACGCCGGCGCGGTCGATCCGGCGGCGAGCCGCAGGCTCGGATGCAAATGACCGATGATCGCGCGCCGGCCGAGTTCGGCCGGACCGTCACCGTGCACGAGGAGCCAGCCGTCTCGTTCGACGTTCGCGACGGTGGCGCCGAGCACCGCGAAGGCCTTCGAGCGGCCCTCGTGGTTGCCGGCTACAAGCGTTACCTCGGCTTCGGCCCGCAACTGATCGAGCGCTTCTCGCACGCGCCGCACCGCCCCCTCGCTCATACGCGGCCCGTGCACGATGTCGCCCAGGAAGACGATCTCGCGCGCGCCCGCAGCGCGAACCGCGAGCGTCAGGCGCGCAACCAGCTCGTCCGTACCCCACAACGGCAACGCGCCTCCGACGACCTCTTCGTACGCCAGATGCGCGTCGGCCGCGATCAGCGTTCGCGTCGCCGGCATCCAGGCAACGCCGGCCGCGAGTGCGACGACGCCTTCGGCCAATATATAGGATTCGCTCGCGCGCGCCGGCGCTTTCGTTTCACTCACGAGGTGCGGCACTCGAAGAGCGGGCCATCGTTACGCGGCGCGGCCGGTTCGCGTTCGCCGACGATCTCGAGGACGCGCTCGTGCAACGCTTCGACCATTCCGGTCCGATCGTCGAGGACGACCGAATCGCCGAAACTCGAGGTGACGATCCCAAATGAGAACGGCGAAGCCACGGGCGGATGCACGACGCGCGGTTCGCGCTTGAGATTCTCCAGATAGGCGCACGCGGCCGGCGCGTCGAGCAGATCGCGCGTCACCGTGCGAATCGTCTCCTGAAGCAGCGGGAAACTCGGATCGGCTTCGAGCAGCCGTTCGAATATTTTTCCGCTATTCCAACGCAAGCCGTGGCGGCGTAACGCGCGGCCGCCCGCGCGACGCAAGATCAAGAGGCCGGTGTTCGCGACGTGCCGGAAGTGAACCCGCAGCAGATGCGAACCGCGCAAGCCCGCGAGCAGGTCGCGTTCGAAATCGCGCGCGTGCAAGAGGCCGGCCCAGGCCGCGTCGGGGAGCGACTTGCCCGGCGGCAGCGCAACGAGAAAGCCGTTGTCGTCGGTGCTGAGCGTCGTGTTGACCCGCAGTTCGCGAAAGAGCCGCGCGCCGACGATGCGCGCCAAGGCTTCGTTCGCGCGCCGGCCCGCACAGGTATGGAAGACCACCGTTTGCCGGCGGTCCATCCGATAGACCTCGATCAGCGCGTCGTCCGCATCCGGAACCCCAGAGACGGCGGCCTGTTGCGCGATGTACCGGACCGCGTGCGCGGCCTCCGCGCCCTCCAGCCCATAGCGATGCGCGAGCCAGCCCAGCGCGGCCCCGCCGCCGCCCTCGCGCAGACGCTTGGCGATCCCGGCGCGCAGCTCGGAAATCTCACGCGCCAGCAGCGCCGGAATGCCTTTGATGTGCGAGCTCCAGACGGGAACGTTGGGGCGCCCCGCAAACGGCTCGACCGAGATGCTGGAGGCCCGTACCTCGCGTACGCGATAGGTCTTGCCGCCGAGCAGCATCACGTCGCCGACGTGCAGGCCGGCGACGAACTCTTCTTCCAGTTTGCCAATCGCGGCGCCGCCGTGCGCTGCGACGGACACTTGCGACTCGTCGGGAATCGTCCCGGCGTTTTCGAAGAACGCCGAGCAGACCTCACGCCCGAGCCCGTAGATCGCAGCCTGGTCAGCGCCGAGGCGCTTGACGTGCGCTTCATCGGGACCCGCACCGCCGCCGCTCAGGTAGGCGATCGTGCGCCGCAGATCGTGTTCTTCGAGGTTGCGGTACGGAAAGGCGCGCCGCGCCATCGCGAGCGCTTCGGCGATCTCGAGCCGCCGGTCGTAGCACACGTTCATCACGAGCCACTGGCCGAGAACGTCGTACGGCGCATTCGGGATCGCGACTTCCTCGAGGATGCCGTCGGCGATGCAGCGTTTGGTTGCGGCGGCTTCGATCACGTCGTCGCGATCTTGAGCGACGACGACGCCGTCGGCGATCGCGTCGGGCCGATGCCCGGCGCGCCCGACGCGCTGCAAGGTCGGCGTCATGCCGCGCGCACCGCCGACGATGCAGACCCGATCGACGTAGCCGATATCGACACCCAACTCCAAACTCGAACTACAGACGACGCTGTGCAGCGTGCCGGCACGCAATTGGCTCTCGACCCGATGACGCACGCTGCGTTCCAGCGCGCTGTGGTGGATCCCGATCTTTCGGTCGCTGCGCGGGCGCGGCCGCGAATCTTCATTGGCGATCGCGACTTCGTCGGCGCGATCTTCCAGCAACGACATCTCGTGTGCCAGGCGCTCGGCCTGGCTGCGCACGTTGGCGAAGACGAGTTGCGTGCGCACGTCGCGACCGAGCTCGACGCAGCGTTCGGCGATTTTGGCGAGCGGCGCCATCGCGCCCGAGAACGGCGCGCTGACCGTCAGCCGGATCGCGCGCAGCCCGCGCTCGTCGACGATCGCGCACTCGCGCTCAGTGCCGGCGAGAAACGAAGCGATCGTCGGCAGCGGCGCGACCGTCGCCGAGAGTCCGATGCGCACGAGCGGCGCGGCCACGACCGCCTCGAGCGATTCCAAGCAGAGCGACAGATAGGCGCCGCGCTTGTTGCCCGCCAATGCGTGCACTTCGTCGATGATCACGGTTTCGATATACTTGAAGTGTTTGCGATACGATTCCATCGCCAGCATCAGCGCGAACGATTCGGGCGTGGTCATCAAGATGTGCGGCGGCCGCGTCATCATCAAACGCCGTTCTTCGAGCGGCGTATCCCCGGTCCGAACGCCGGTGCGCACGAACGTTTCGCGAATCCGGCCGCGGCGCTTTCGCGCCCGTTCGCTGTTTGGGCGTTCCAGCAGCCCCATCTCGCGCAACGGGCGGCGCACGTTGTGCTCGACGTCGTAGCCGAGCGCGCGCAGCGGCGAGACGTAGAGTGCGTACGGCCGCGGAAAGAGCTCGTCCCGGTCGCGCAGTTCCGCCAGCCGGCTCATCACCGGCAGAAAAGCGGCCAGGGTCTTGCCGGTCCCGGTCGGCGAGCAGACGAGCGTGCTGCGCCGCTCAAGCGCGAGCGGCAGCGCTCGCCGCTGCGGAGGCGTCGCGGCGCCGAGCCGCTCGTCACACCACGCGGCAACCGCCGGATGGAGCAGCTCGAAGACCGGATCCATCAGGCGCCCTTCGCCGCGGTGAAACCGCGAGCCCAGTTCTCGGTACAAGCCAACGGAGGCTTACCCATGCCGTTGTTCCTTAGAGTTACTCTCGTCGTCGCAGCCACTCTGGTCGCCCTCGTCGTCGCGGCGTTCCTACTCAAAATCGTGCTCGTGGCCGCGATCCTGGCCGCGATCGGCCTGGCCGGTCTGTTCCTCGTGAACTTCTTCCGCGCGTTCGCGCGGGTCCGCCGCCAGCGGTTACCCGTCAACCGCTAGCGGCCCCGCGCCCTAGTGCTTGGAGAACGAGTCTTCCTTTAGGGTGAAGTTCATGCTGACCACGACGGTCGTATACTGCTGCATCGACTGTTGCGCCCGGGTCGTCGATTGGACCGCTGCCCGCAGGGGCACCAGTTTGGTCGGGTCGTAACTGACACGGCCGTGCCGCACGCCGGTATAACCGCGCGCTCCGGTGGACTGGAACGACTCGTCGAGGTTCACATCCTCCTCATCGGGCGCGCGTACGGCGGTCACCGAAAACTTGGTCGTCGACTTGAAGCTGTCGCCCGTGTTTTCAACCGACCATGAGTCGCCGACCGCGTGGGCGTCGGGACCGATAACGTTGCGCGCTAAGAATCTGAGCAGCACCGCCTCTTCTTCGTTCAACGGCTGACCGGGAGCGAGGTAGGTCAATTCTCCGTCCGAGTGAATCCCGACGCGAGTCAACGCGACGTGCCGATCCGGCGAATTCTCGGTGATGTCCACCACGAGACCGTTATCGCCCGTAGCGGCCACGATGTCGCAGACCAGTTCGACGTCGGCCTTCTTGTCGATCACCTCGACCTGCGCTGTGCCGCCGTACGGATCGTCGATCGCTTTTCCGCCGCTGTACTCGGTCGATTGGTGTGTCGCAACGTCGGCGGCAAAGACCAGATGGCGCAGCGACTTGAGCGGAGGCGGCGCTGCCGCGGTTGCGGGCAGGGCCGCGGCGAGCGCGGGGAGCGTCGCCATCGAAAGTGCCAGGAGCATCCCGGCGAGTCTATTGTTCATGACGTAACCTCTGAGGCGATCGCGGCGGCGAAACGCTGAAGCGAAGCTGTGAGCGCGAGCGGCGCCTCATAGAAAGGAGAGTGGCCGCAATCGAGGACGTCGAGCCGGCTGCCCGGGACGCCGTCCGAGATGATGCGTGATTCTTCGGGAGTCACGAGCACATCCTGGGAACCCGCGACGACGGCGACCGGCAGCTTCATCTCTTCGAAAAGATCTTCCGACCCCACCCGCGCGGCCATCCCGCGCAACATGGCCGCCGCACCGCGTGGATCGGTCCGGCGCACCAGCGCGGCCGCTCGTTTGACCAAATCGGGACGCTCGGCGTAGACGCGCGGCGCGAAATAGCGGGGAACGAAGGCGTCGACGACCGGACCGATGCCCTCAGACTCCACGCGATCGGCCAGCGCCAGCCGATTCGCGGCCTGCTCGGCGCTGTCGGCGCCCGCGCGGCTACAGACGAAGCCGAGCCCGAGGCAGCGCTCCGCGAACATCCGGAAAAAGGCCAGCGCGACGTATCCGCCGAGCGAATGTCCGACGATTGCGGCGCGTTCGATCCCGAGCGCGTCGAGAATTTCGACGACGTCGCCGGCGAGTTGTTCCATCAGATACGGACCGCCGGTAACCGTAGTCGCGCCCAGTCCGCGCAGATCGAAACGAACGATTCGAGCTTGTGCTGCAAGCGTTTGCGCCTGTTCGTCCCACGTTTCTTTGGCGAGTGGAAAGCCGTGCAGCAGCACGATCGCAGGTCCGCTTCCCACGTCGAGCACCTCGAACTTCGCACCGTCGATCGTCAGTTGCATGCGCGCAAGATTCCGTTCGCGCGACACGTCTTCCCCGTTTTTCTCACGTCGCCGCGGCTCGCGACCGAAAACTGTAAAGAGCCCGTTACCCGCAAAATTTGCCAAGAAGCACCAATTTGCGGTATAACATGAACAACTACCCTGACGATTGAACTGGTCGTCGTCAGACGGCCGGTTCGCAGAAAGGATGACTACCAACAACATGGCAGTCAGAAAAAAAGCGACCCGCAAGAAAGCGGCTAAGAAATCCACCCGCAAGGCTGCGCCTCGCAAGAAAGCCGCGAAGAAGAAATCAACGCGGAAGAAAGCAGCCAAGAAGACCGGCGGCCGCAAGAAAGCTGCGAAGAAGACGGGAGCCCGTAAAAAGGCCCGCAAGAAGTCTTCACGACGCAAGAAGGCCGCCAAGAAGGCCGCAGCCTAGTCCCTTAGCAGGATGCAAGAAGCGAACCGCGCGCGCCGCGGTTCGCTTCTTGTTTTGTCAGGGCGTGGCCAGCGCTGCGAAGGTCGCGAGATCGTCGTCGCGCCGGACGCGCCGCCGAGGCGACTCGTATCTGGCCCTCAGCGATCGGACGGTGCCCGGATGCTCGGTAAACGCGAGACGCATTCCGAGCTGCGCCATCACCACGAAGGTCGTCGCGTCATACTGCCCGGCCGGATACGCGTAGGTTACCGGACGGAAGCCGTGCAGATAGCGCGCGAACGTTTCGATGCAATGTTTCGCCTCGCGCATCTGTTCGGCACGATCGAGTTGCGAGAGATCGAGATGGTACGTGCCGTGACACGCGATCTCCATGCCTGCCGCTTGCAGCGTCCGGACCTGCGCCCAACTGAGATGGCGCGGCGTGCCGATGAAACCGCTTGAAATATAGAACGTCGCTGTCGCATGATTCGCGCGCAACAGCGGCAGCGCAGTCGTCGCGGCATCCTCGTACCCATCGTCGAAGGTCAGCACGACCGCGCGCTGCGGGTGCTGGCCGCGGTGCAACGCATCGGCTAACGCGGCCGCGGTCAGCGTGCGAATGTGGTGCGCACGCAACCAGCGCAACTGCGCAGCGAAGCTCGCCGGCGCAACCGTGAGATCGCGACCGACCGCGTCGGCCGGAACGATCGCATCGACCTTGTGGTACATCAGCGCGGGCACGCCGCGCCACTGGGCCGGCGGCACGTTTGCAAACGCGGCAGCAGCAACGGAGGTGAGGAGCCCGAGAGCGAGCGCCGCGAGCCTCACGGGCTACCGGCCGCCACGAGCGCCGGGTTACGAAAGACGAGCGTCCCGGCCGAGCGGACGGGCGCCGGACCGAGCGTCGCGACGGCATAGAGTGAGGCTAAGGTGACCGGCGGATTGAGGTCCGGCGGCAACGCGATCGAGATACGCCGCCAGCCGTGCCAATCGACCGCCTTCACGAGCGTCAGGGCCCGCCGCTCGCCGAAGCGGTTCTGGAAGATAACGCGCACCCCCGCGCCATTCCCATCGCCCAAAATGTCGAGCGCGAAGCCGAGGGGGGAGCCGGGCAGCACGAAGGTGCCGTTGGCGTACGCGGCGCGGCTTTCGCCGCTGAAATCGTAGCCGAGCCGCAGTTCGGGGGCGGCCGGCGAAAATGTCAGCGAGCCGGGACCGCCGCGCGGGAAGGTCGCGAAGCGCCATGCGTCGCCGGCGGGGGGCGTGAAGAGTTCGAGCGGCATCTCGTGGCGCCCGACGCGCACCTCAACCCGCGTGACGAGGCCGCCGGCGGTCGCGGCGACCGCGGCATCGGCGTTGCCGGCGCGGTAGGTTCCGTCCGTGGCGATCGAGCCGGCATCGGCGCTCCAGCGGACCGCGTCGCCGAGTTCGACCGGGTCGCCGTTCGCATCCAGGCCGCGCGCGTTGAAGTGGATGGTACCGCCCATTTCGGCGTTCGGCCGGTCGGGATCCACCGTCAAGCGCGCGAGCCTCTCGATCGTGCGATACGCAACCTCGGCCACTTCGCCGCCCGATGCTGCCTGTACGCTCGCGGAGTGAGGGCCCGGATCGAGCGACGCGCGAAGCGCGGGTGTGCCTCCGTCGCGCAGGCGATGGCCGGCGTCGTCGACGATCGCCGCGTGCAATGTCACGACGGCGCCGGGAAGCGCCTCGAACCGATCGGGCCGTAGGGTCAGGCGCGGGTGCAAACCCCGCGGCGCATCGCTGTAGACGAACAGGCCGTCCGCAACCGGACGTTCGGAGCCGTCGCTCGGAAAGTTGAGGACGCTCGCGTTCTCATCGCCCAGCACCCGCGCCACCAGCGTCGCCGAACCGCCGGAATCAAAGGCCATGCCGTCGCTCGCGCCGAGGGCGAGCATCAGCGCGGCGAATTCAGGACGCGTCACACCGATGGAGAGAACCGGCTGCCGGCCGTCGACGGCGAGGAGCAACAGCGTTCCATCGGCGGACGTGGCCGCGCCGCAAACCGGGAAGCGCCGATCGCGTTCCTCCGGCGCCGGCGCATTAGGATCGGTGACGGAGCCGCCGTTTGCGACGAGCAACGGGCCACCGCCGACGGCGCTCGTGATATCGCCGAGCGCCGGGTCGAGCGTTGCGGTAATCTCGACGCTGTCACCGGCGGACGGCAGTGCCGCGAGTTTGAGTGCCGCCGGACCGAAAGCCAGGAGCGGGCCGCGCGGTACGATTCCGACGTTCGCAGCGGCGACCGAGATGACGCGATACGTGCCGGTGATACCCGTCGCGCCGGGCGCCGGCTCGAGCAGCGCAACGCTCACACCCGCAGCCGGCTTCAACATCCCGTACGCGGGCGTAAGAAACGATACACCACCTTGCGGCGGCCATTCGTCGACGGTCGTGAGCGGAACGTGCGCGCCGCCATATGTGACGCTGCCCGAAAAGTGAAAGTTCGTGAAACGAACGGTACGCTCGGTCGTCACCGCTAGAGCGATGCGAGTCGACGGTGTGCGCAGCAGCGCGCCGTCGCGCACGACTACGCCGAGCGGTTGATTTGTTTGGCCGATGTCGTAGTAATCGGCGTTGACGCCTGCGACCGCGCCGGTGCGCAGCGCCATGGACGAAATACCTTCACCCGCGGAGACGAGACGATCCGAGGCAAGCACCGTCCGCAAGCGTAACGACGGTTCGTGCAGATCGACGGAGACCGCGTAAATGACCAGCGGTCCGGCCGAAGTGGAGAGACGATACGTCGCGCGCTGCACGCCGGGCGCGACGAACGCCGTTTGCGGCGGCGGCGCCGAGAGCACGAGCGGGAACGGGGCGGGCGGCGCCAACACTGGCGGAAAGACCAGCACTACGGCGACGGTTTCGCCACGGGGATCGGCGTCGTCGCGGCGTGCGGCACGACGATCTCGTTCGCGCCCGCCGAACTGTACAGAAACAACGCGTCGGAGACCCAGCGTTCGGCGCTGTTATCCGAAGGCTGATTGCGCACGCTGACGTTCTCGTCGCCCGGCGCGCGCGAAACCAGCGTGACCGAGCCGCCGGAGTCGAGCGCCATCGCATCGGTCGCTCCGAAGCGCTGCAACAACTCCGCGAATTCGGGCCGCGTCATGCCGACCGAACGCTCTGGATGGCGGCCGTCCACCGCGACCAGCAAGAGCAAATCGTCGGGCAACAGCGCGAGCGCGATGACGGGCCAGCGAACGTCGCGTTCGTCGGGCGCGGGCGCGTGGGGGTCGTCGTACCACGCACCGTCTTTCAACAAGCGCGGGCCGCCGCCGATTCCGGCGATCGCGTCGCCGATCGCCGGTTCGAGGGCGTACGAAAGCTGCACATCATCGCCCAAACGCGGCAGCGGACCCTTCACCAGCGGACCGAAGGCGATGCCGAACGTCACGGGCACGGGCGCGCTGACCGGCGTGACCGCCGAGACGCGATAATGACCCGGCTTCATCGGAATCGGGTCGAGCGCGGCAAAAGTGACGCCTGTCGCCACCGGCAGCATCTTGCCGAAGTCCGGCGTGATGACGGTGACATGGCCGGCCGGCCAGTTGTTCAACTGCGTGACTTCGAAGCGCGCGCGCGGCGTCGTCACGCTCCCGCGCAGATGGAACTCGTCGAACGTGACACCGCCGTCGCGACGCACGATGAGCGCGTAGCGATCGGTCGGGCCGCGCAACAGCGCGCCGGACCGGATCAAGAGCCCTTGCGGTTGATAGGTCCGGCCGATATCGAAGTAGTCGCCGTTCACGCCGCCGATCGCATGCGTACGCAGGCCCATGGCGGAGGTGCGTTCGCCTTCGGAGACGATGTGGTCTTCGGCAATCGCCGTATCGAAGTGCAGGGTCGGTTCGTGCGGATTTGCGAGCAGCGCGCTGACGGCGAGCGGTCCGTGATCCGTCGTGATCGCGTACTGCGCGAACATCACGCCCGGCGCCGTGATTTCGCAGTGAACCGATTGCAGACCAGGTTCGGCGGCGACCGAGAACATCAGCCGTCCGAGCGAACGGAGATCGGGCGTTCCTTCAATCAGCCAGCCGAAGCGCGACTGGATGTCGTGCACTTCGCCCACAAATTCAAAAGGCAGACTGTCGATCGTCGCGCGCATCCCGGTACTGCCGAGCGAATGTTCGCCGAGTGCGAGCTCGCCGTGCAGCCCGCGCAACTCGTGGTGCTGTGCTTCGACCAGATCGAGTCGGCCGTCATCGACGTGCGCTTCGATGCGAAAAGTTGGAGCGGCGCCGTAGCTCGCGGTGACGTCGCGCAGCCAGCCGCCGAGCACGTGGACCGGCGCGTTGGCCGGAATCGTGGAAGCGAGCGGCAGCAGCGGCAGTGCCGCCGCCGTCCAATGCCCCGAGACTCCGCCCGCAGCGTTGACATCGGCGACGCCGGCGACGGGGTAGCGCTCCTCGCCATCGGCCAACTCCGCCGTCAACTGATACGTCAGGGCACCGGCATTGAGATGGACGACGCCCTCAAGACCGGTGAAATCGGCGGCGCGTTCGGGGATCGCGCCGGCGGCAATTGCTACCGTCCCGTTCTTGATGCGCGCGTCGACGAGCGTTCCATCGAGGTGCAGGCGCGTGAAACCCGAGCGAATGTTCTCGCGCTCGTTCCCGCGCCAGCGGTCCGGCAGAACCGCAAAGTGGGGACCATCCACGGTGAGCAGCGTACGCGGGCCGCTTGAATCGATCTCGACGCGATCGACGTCAACGACGAGCGCGCCGCCACGCGAATGGGCGTGCAAGCCCGCCAACACGAGATGCCCGCCCTCGCGCCGTACGCTGTCGATCGATACCACGTAGCCGGTTGCCGAGCCAAGCAGATCGGTGAGTGCGGCGCGCTCGATCGGCTCGCGCAGCAGCATGTCCGCGACGACCGCGAGCAGCAGCAGTACGCCCACTGCGCACGCCGCTACTATCCGGCCGCGCGTGGTTGAGAGCGCGAATCTCGCTTGAAGAAATAGACTCATACGGGGCAACCGGGGATTCTGCTCAGCCGTCGTCGCAAGACCTGCACGTTATGCGCGCTCTTAACACACTCGCCTCGGCGACGGCGCTCGCCATGCTCCTGGGAACGGCCGTCGCCGTGCGATCCTCGGAGGCGCTTCCCCAGGTTTCCCCCGCCGGACGCCTGCCGTACGTTGCCGTGCTGGTGTGGCACGACGTCGTGACGCCCAAGGAAGTTTGGTTCGATACCGAGGTCGAGACGTTCAAATCACAACTCGAAGCGATCCGGCGCGGCGGCTTTGCGGTCGTCTCGCTCGATGCGCTGCGCGCCCATCTCGAGCACGGCGCGCCGCTTCCGGCGAAGGCGCTGGTTCTCACTTTCGACGACAACGGCCACGGCTTATACGACAATGCCTTCCCGATACTGCGCCGCTACGGATATCCGGCGACGTTGTTCGTGCATAGCAACTTCGTCGGGACGACCACGACCAAGCGACACAATACCTGGGCGCAACTCCAAGAGATCGAACGCGACGGTCGGATCGGCGTGCAGAGCTTGACCGCGAACCACCCGCCCGATTTGCGCGCGCTGACGGACAAGGCGGTCGTACACGAGTTGCAACTCTCGAAGTTTTCGCTCGAACATCGGCTAGGAAAGCCGGTCTTTGCCCTCGTCTATCCCGAAGACAACTACGACGAACGGCTCGCACGCCTAGCGGCAGCCAATGGCTACGCGCTCGGCTTCAGCGAAGACTGGGGCAACGCCGGCGCCTCAGATAGTCTGCTGATGGTGCACCGCTATTCGATCCTGACGCGCTTCGATCAAGCGCTACGCGACGTCGCCGCTAACGCCAGCAGTCGGTGATGGGGGCGGCGGCCCCACTGCGGCCGGCGTGCGGGAGGCCGTAGAGATCTTCGAGCGTGCGTAAGACGCGGTAGTGATCGATCGGTTCGGAGTATCTTCCGGGGTTTACCATAGGGCCGAGAAATAGCGTTGGAATCGAGTTGTGCAGATCGTAGCCTTCGTCCCACGTCAGCACGATTAGCGTATCGTGCTGCGCGGCCCACGCGACGAGCGACGAAACGTGAAGCTTCAGCCAGGCGTCGCCGTCGGCAATCGAACCCTCGTGCATGTCGTCGTCCACGTCGGGGATGATGAACGAGACGGTCGGCAGCTTATCGAAGCTCGGCAGTTCGCGCAGCGGGCGGCTCTCCGACGGCGGCACGTTTGAAAAATGCACCCATGGCACGTGCTTGCGTCCGTACTTCCCGGCCCAACAGCCCGTAAAGCCCGTGCTCGGCAGTCCCTCCGAATACCCGGCGAAGCTTAGGTGCGCGCCGTTCAGCTCGCTGCGCAAGTTCGGCGCGTCGGTTGGAATGCCGGTCGCGGGGCAGTCGTCGTTATTGCTGTTGGTCAAGCCGGCAAACAAAGCGAAATAGTTCGGCAGGCTCGGGTGCGCGACGCCGTGCGAATCGGTGAAGAGCGCACCGCGCGCAATCAGAGCGTTGATGTACGGGGCCTGGCTGCTGCCGACGATCTGCCACGGGGACTTGTTCTCTTCGACGATGACGATGACGTGCGCTGGGCGCGGCAGAATCGGCGGCGGTAGCGACGCAAGCATCGTGGCCAGAGCGAACGTGGAAGCGAACGCGGCGATCATACTTTTCGCAGTTGGGCGTCGGTCGCGTAAATCCATGTTGCGATGACGAGCGAGATCGCGCCACCGGCCATCAACGCTTCCGAAAGGCCGATCAGCGACGCAAGCGAGCCGAGCAAGAGCGAACCGGCCGGAACAACGCCGAGCATGATCATCGAGAAGACCGAGATCGCGCGCCCGCGCATGTCGTCCGGCGAGAGCATTTGCAGCATCACGTTCGAACTGCCCGCGAAGCTGAGCACCGACATTCCGATCACCGCAAGCACGACGAGTGCGACGGCGTAGATGTGGACGAAGCCGAGCGCGATCGTTCCGAGCGACATTACCACCGCGCTCGCGAACCAAACTGTTGCCCGGCGCCGGCTGCCGACGATCGCGGTCACGAACGAACCGCCAATTGCCCCGACGCCGGTCGCCGCCAGTAGACCGCCGAGCCCGCGCGCATCGACGAAGACGACGTGTGCCGCATAGGCCGGTAAGAGTTGCGTATACGGACGCACGAAGAGGCACGTGACCAGCAGCAGGAGGACGACCGGTCGCAGTACCGAGTGGCCGAAGAGGAAGCGCACGCCATCGAAGATCGAGGCGAACATATTCTCGCGGACCGTCGAACTCGGCGGCGACGGCGCCATGAAAATAAGCGCGGCGATCACGGCCAACGTCGCGATCGCGTTGATGTAAAACGAGGCCTGAACGCCGACCGTCAAAATCAGGAGACCCGCTATCGGCGGACCGACCACCGCCGGCGCATTGAAGGCGATCGAGTTCAAGCCGATCGCATTGCCAACGTACTCGCGGGGAACGAGTAGCGGCACCCAACTTTGCCTCGCGGGTGCGTCGAACGCTTGCGTCGTGGAGCGTAGCCCCGCGAGCACGAAGATCTCCCAGAGGTGCAATTGGTTGAACGTAGCCAAGAGCGCGAGGACCAGTGCGAAAACGACCTGCAGCGAGTTCGTGACGAACAGCACTCGACGACGCGGGAAGCGATCCGCGACCACGCCCGCGATCGGCGAGAGCAGCATCACCGGAATTGCCGACGATGCGCCCAGGATGCCGAGATAGAGCGAGGCCCGTCCGGCACTCCCGGCGAGTGCCGCGACCAAATAGCCGAGCGCCGTAATCTGCATCCACGTGCCGAGATTCGAGACGAGCAGACCAAACCACAAGAGCCTGAAATCGTGGAAGCGGAACGGCGCCAGAATCGTGGCACGGCGACGTGGGACCGCGGTCTCGAGCGGAACGATGGGCCGCGTCAGGCTCACTCCGGCAGGGCCACGCGAACGGCTCCGGCCACGATTGCGACCGCGCCCTCGATCCCGAAGCGCGAGGTGTCGAGGATCAGATCGTAATAACGCGGATCGCCCCACGTGATATTGTAGCGATCCTTGGCGACCCGCCGGCGCGCGGCGTCGGTCCGCACCAGTTCCTCGGCCGCGATCTCGCGCGAAAAATGAAAGGTCTCGCTCAAACGCGCGATGCGCCAATCGCGCGGCGCCGTCAGGAAGACGCGCACCAAATTGGGCCGGCCGGCCAGGATCGCGTTCGCGAGACGCCCCAAGATGACCACATCGCCGCGCGCGGCGCGATCCCGGATCGCCACATCGATCTCGCGCCGCACGTCTTCGTCGAAGTCCTCGCCGACGCGCGGCGCATTTGCCGAGACGACTTCGGGCGTCGCTGCCCCGAGCCCGGTCAGCATGCGTTCGGAGAACGATGCGTCCGAGTCGACGCGGGCCGCGACCTCCTCCGTGGAGGCGCCGAGGCGCGCGGCAACTGCCGCCGGCAGATCGTCGGTAACGAGTTCGTAGTCGAGCGCGCGGGCGACGCCGTCCGCGACCGCGAGCCCGGCGGCGCCGTACTCGCGCGAAATGGTAACGATCACGATCCAGTTCGTCCTTCGCTGCCGCGGCGCGGGTCCCCGGGCGCACGTGAAGAACGCTCGGAGCGTCCATGCCGATCATCGAGACGCGCAACCTGCGTAAAGTCTTCCGGGCGGTCAAACGCAAGCCGGGGCCCCTCGGCGCATTGCAGACGCTCTTCTCGCGCGAGTACGAGGACCGCGTCGCAGTCGAGGGCATCAACATGTCGCTCGAAGCGGGCGAGCTGGTCGGGTACATCGGGCCCAACGGCGCCGGAAAGTCGACCACGATCAAGATGCTCACCGGCATTTTGGTCCCAACCGCGGGGGAGATCGTGGTCGCGGGCCTCGTGCCGTATCGCGAGCGCAAGCGTAACGCCCGCAACATCGGCGTCGTCTTCGGTCAGCGCAGCCAGCTTTACTGGGATCTGCCGCTTATCGAATCGTTTGAGTTGCTGCGCGCCATCTACAGCGTGCCGCGTGACCGCTACAAAGCGAATATGGCGCACTTTACCGAGCTGCTCGAGATGGGCGAGTTCCTCAATACGCCGGTCCGGCAACTCTCGCTCGGCCAGCGCATGCGCGGAGACTTCGCGGCCGCCATGCTGCACGATCCGGAGATCATCTATCTGGACGAGCCGACGATCGGGCTCGACGTGGTCGCCAAGGAAGCAATACGGACGTTCGTCGCGCGGATCAATGCGGAACGCGGTACGACGATCATTCTGACGACCCACGACCTGGCCGACGTCGAGCGCCTCTGCCGGCGTATCGTGCTGATCGACGAGGGCCGGCTCGTCTACGACGGCGAGATCGAGCGGCTCAAGGAACAGTACGGCACGCACCGCACGCTTGTGGTCGAACTCTCCGAGGCGCGAGACGTCGCCGTCGACGGCGCCGAGGTCGAGTCGCGCACGGCGAACATCGTGCGGCTGCGCTTCGACCGGCGCACGATCAGCGCCGATCAACTGATCCGCCGCGTCACCGAACGCTACAGCGTCACCGACGTCTCGATCGAGGAGCCCGAACTCGAATCGATCATCCGCCGCATCTACCTCGAAGGCTACGCGGCGCCGCCCGCGCACGCGACGTGACGCTGACCCAACTCAGCGAACCGTACCTCGAGTTCGCGAAGAAAGCGTTTTCGCGCGAAGCGACCTACCGCGTCGAGGTCTTCACGAGCATCGGCTCGCTCGTGCTGCGGGTCTACCTGCTGCGCTCGCTCTGGACCGCACTGTATTCGCAGAACGTCGCGCCGCGCGGCATCCCACTGCATTCGATGATCACCTACGCGACGGTCGCGCTACTGATGTCGCTGGTGCTCGAAGTCGACGGAACGCGCGCCATCCGCGATAAGATTCGCGAAGGATCGATCGCAACCGACCTGATGAAGCCGATCAACCTGCCGCTCTACTTCTTCAGCGACGGCTTCGGGCAAACGATCTTTCACGCCCTCACGATCTTCCCGTCGCTGCTTTTCTCGTTGCTGCTCGTGCACATCGACGTTCCGGCGGCAGCCGCACTCGGTGCGTTCGCACTCGCCTTCGCACTCGGCTATTTGGTCAACTTCTTCTTGAACTTTCTGATGAACGCGGTCGCTTTTTGGACGCTCGAGACGTTCGCGGTCCAACTGATGGTGCGCTGGGCCTCGGATCTCTTGAGCGGCCAGATATTGCCCTTGGCCTTCTTTCCCGGCTTCCTCGGCCGGGTCGTGAACGATCTGCCGTTCGCGGCGATCTACTCGACGCCACTTCGCATTTACATCGGTGACTTGCCACCCTCGGCATGGGCCGGCGCATTCATGTCGCAACTGCTATGGCTCGCACTGTTCGGCGGCCTATCGTACGTCGTGTGGCGCTCCGCCGCACGGCGCGTCGTCGTCCAAGGAGGCTAGATGGCCATTGAAGAGGCGGACCTCATCGTCATCGGGAGCGGTCAAGGCGGCGTCCCGCTCGCCGTCGACTTCGCGCGCGCCGGAAAACGTGTTGTGCTGTTCGAGCGTGGCGAACTCGGCGGAACGTGCGTGAATTACGGCTGCACGCCGTCGAAAGCGTTTCTAGCCTCGGCGCACAATGCCGGGCGCGCTCGGCTCGCGGCGAGCTTGGGCGTGCATGCCGACGTGCGAGTCGACCAGCGCGCCGTCATGGAGCGCGTACGCCGCGTGCGCGCCGGCTGGCACGACGGTATCGGCCCGAAGCTGCAGAAAGCCGGCGTCGACCTCGTGCACGCCAACGCTGCGTTCTCGGGCGAACGCACCGTGCGCGGCGGCGGCCGCGAGATTCGCGCGACAACGGTGCTCATCGATACCGGCGCTAGCGCCGCGATTCCGCCGATCGCCGGAATTGCGGACGTGCCGTATCTGACCAACGCGTCGTTCTTCGATCTGGACGTCTTACCCGAGCGCTTGATCGTCGTCGGCGCCGGCTATATCGGGCTCGAACTCGGCCAAGGCGCGCAGCGGCTCGGCAGCCACGTGACGATCGTGCACGGCAAGGACCGCGTGATGGAGCGCGAGGAGGTCGATGCGAGCGCCGTCATACGTACCTCGTTCGAACGGGACGGCGTCGCCTTTCGCTTTAACGCGGCGGCAACGTCGGTGACCCACGACGGCGCGTCGTTCCGGGTCACGCTCGCCGACGGTTTGACGCTCGAAGGCGACGGACTCTTGCTCGCGACCGGACGCAAGCCGAACACATCGGACCTGGCCACCGATGCTTCACGCGTAGCGCTCGCCGGAAACGGAACGGTCGTGGTCGACGACTATCTGCGCACGACGTGTCCCGGCGTCTTCGCGATCGGCGACGTCGCCGGGCAGCCGGCTTTCACCCACGTCTCGTGGGAAGACTTTCGGCGCGTGCGCTCGACGCTGGCGGGAACGCCGCGGCGACGCGACGATCGGGTGCTCTCGTACTGCACCTTCACCGAACCGCAACTCGCGCGCACAGGCCTCACCGAAGAGCAAGCCAAGGCCGAGGGGATGGCCGTCCGTGCGGTGACGCTGCAACTCGAAGATGTCGCGCGCGGCGCCGAATGGGATCTCGAGCTTGGCTTCTACCGGCTAGTCGTCGACGCGAACAACGATAAAATTCTGGGTGCGACGATGGTCGGCTACGAAGCGGGCGAACTCATCCACGTGCTCGGGTTCGCAATCGAACTCGGCGCGACGTGGCGCGATCTCGACGCCTTCGTCGGCATCCATCCCACCTTCGGCGAAGGCTTACCGAGCCTGGCGCGACTTCTTGAGTGAAGCGTCTCCCAGCAACGCGCGCAAGAATGTCTCATGCTTGTATGAAGCCGAGCGGCCGAACTTGACGACGACCAACTGCTCCGACGCAACGATGTAGAGCGCTTGCCCTCCGGAGCCGCTCGCATAGACGAGATCGGGCTGCGCGGGCAGCGGACTGAGCCAAAAAGCGAGTCCGTAGCGTGGATTTGCAGCCGAACCTTTGAAGCAACTCCGTAGCGAGGCTGCTTCGACGATCTGCTTGTCTTTCCACGCGCCGCCGGCAACGAGCAACTGACCGAACTTCAACCACTCGAGCGCGGTAATGAAGGCGCCCGTTGGCAAGGGCTGCGTTCCGTCCGCTAACGATCGCCAGGAACCGATCTTCAGTCCGATCGGATCGAGGATGCGAATGCGCAGATACTCGTGCGGTGAGAGCGCGCGCTTGACGAGTTTACGCTGCAGGACCGCGCCGAAGACTTGCAACGGAATGCCTCCGTAAGTGAACGTGCCGCCCGGCTCGTTCCTGAGCGTCACGTTGAGCGCGCGTTCGTAGATCGGGACCGCGCTCCCCAATCCGCCGAACCCGATGCCGCTCGTCAGTTGCAGGAGGCTGCGCAGCGTCACCCGCGCCTTCCATGCATCCTCACGCCACTCCGGAATCGTCGCGCTCACGGGTTCGTCGAGTTCGAGTAAACCGTCGTCCTGCGCGGCGACGGCGAGGACGCCCCAGAAACTCTTGGTCCCGCTGTACAGCGCGTGCGGCTTGGCCCGATCGTATCCGTCGGCGTAGCGTTCGAAGACGGTCCGGCCGCGCTGCCATACGACGATCGCCTCGAGTCCGTGCCGCGCCGCGTATTCGCTCGCCGCCTCGGGATTCACGGCGCTCCGAGGAGCGGTTCCCGCGCGATACGCGCCGCGATCCCGATCAAGACGAGCCCGCCCGCACGTTCGATCCAAAGCGACGCGCGCTCGGCGAAATGGCTGCGCCGCAATCGGTCTGCCGCGAGCGTGTAGCCGCTCAGAACCGCGAGCTCAATCAGAATCGACGTCAACGTCAGGATCGCGAGTTGCAACGGAAGCCACCCGTGCGGATCGATGAACTGCGGCAGGATCGCAACGAAAAACACGATCGCCTTCGGATTTGAAACCTGCGTCACGAAACCGCTGGTGAACGAGCGCGCGTGTTGACCCTCGCGCGCTGCCGTAAGATCGGGTGCGATTCTCTCGCGCGCGAGCAGCGCGCGCAGCCCGAGGAACGCCAGGTATCCGGCGCCCGCCCACTTCACGATCGTGAACACCTGATAGGAAGCGAGGAGGAGCGCCACGATTCCGAGTCCCGATAGGACGAAATAGAGCGTGTTGCCGGCCAGGATTCCGCCCGCCGCTGCAAATCCGGCGCGTGCGCCGCGACGCAGCGCACACGACACGGTCAGGAGCACGGCCGGCCCGGGAATCAGGCAGAGCGTCAGTTCGAGTAGCGCGAAGGCCGCGAGCGTTCCCCAATGCACGTCAGCAAAATACCATCGCGAATGTGGCCGGTTGCTGGTAACCCTGCTTGTTGACCAACGCCGGCGCCGCCACTTTCGACGTCGCCTCGACTTCAGCGTCGAGTTCCTCATAGAAAGTCTTTAGCTCTCCCGCGGGACTAGAAAAGCGCGGACGATTGCCGGGACACCAGAACATCATCATGCCACTGCCCTGTTTGCATCGCGAGCCCGACGTCGACACCGAATATGCAAGAAGCGGTTCGTGCGCGGGATTGGTGAAAACATATGGCCGTGTCCGGTAACGATCTTTGAGAAACGGCTTGTCCCGATCGATCGAAACCGTCGGCATTGAGAGAAGATAGGTTTCGCCTCGCGTTTGGAACGACACTTGAATGTCCGTGGTCAAGGGCGAACTCGAAGTGAACGCGAGCGTATAGTTTAGGCCATCCCGGCTGTTGAAGTACGGCGCAATCGTCGGGCACTCGTCGGCCCTGACGGAAGACTGCAGCGAAGGGGCCGGGCTTTGAGCCGGCGCCGCCGTGGTAAGCGCGCCGAGCAAAGCGATGACCGCGAGCAAGTGCTTCACCACCGGCACACCTAGTCCCAGACCAGCTCGTCGAGGTAGCAGAACTTCCAGAGTTCGCCGGGCTCGAGCGAACTGATGATCGGATGCTTCGATGCATGGAAGTGCTTGGTGGCGTGTGTGTTCGGCGACGAATCGCAGCAACCGACGTGCCCGCAGGTCAGACACAGCCGCAAGTGGACCCAGCGTCCGCCGATCTTCAAGCACTCTTCGCAACCCGAAGAATTCGGTTTGACGTCGTGGATGGCTGCAAGATGCGAACAACCGCTCCCCCGACGATTTTCAGTCCCTCCTGGATTCGTCGGCAAGCTCCCATCCGGGTCGCTCATGCGTCGGCCGGAGCATCGGCGACCGCCGGAATATCCCACAGCACGACTTCGCCTTTTCCGGCGATCTCGAGTTGAAGCGGACCGGCGACGCGAACCGCATCGCCTTGCTTTAGTGATTCGTCATTCGCGCGAAGCTCGCCGGGGCCGGCGAAGAGAAACGCCAGGCGTCCTGGACGAACCTCAAAGTTCAGCGTCTTCTCCTCCAAGCGCGCGACGTATGCGCTCGCATCCTGCCAAATCGCGATCTTCGAGCTGACGCCGGACTCGCCCGATGCGATCGGTAACCAGCGATCGCGACGCTCTTCGAGCGTGTAATCGACTTGTCCGTACTGCGGTTTGAGCCCCTGCGCGCGCGGCAACACCCACATCTGCACCAAGTGCACGGGACGCTCGGCGGAATGGTTGTATTCCGAATGCGTGATGCCGGTGCCCGCGCTCAAGTATTGCACCGCGCCCGGCCGAATCACGCCGACGTTGCCCATGCTGTCCTTGTGCTCGAGTTCGCCCGCGAACACGTAGGTCAGGATCTCCATGTCGCGGTGCGGGTGCGTGCCGAAGCCCTTGCCCGGCGCAACGACGTCGTCGTTGAAGACGCGCAGCGCGCCCCAGTTCAGATTCTCCGGATCGAAGTAATCCGCGAAGCTGAACGAGTGGTACGTCTGCAGCCACCCGAAATCAAAGAACGCGCGCTCGCCCGAACGCTGGATTGCAAAGGCCGAAGCCGTCTTGGTATTCATCTCACACATCATAACCCAGGCGGGGTTGCGGGCGGGTTGCACTACGTGCGCGAGCGCTGATCGAACTCGGGACAGGCTCCGAGAGCGAGACCTTCGGGCAAGAGCGAAGTAGCGGGCTTGAGGGGCAGAAAGAACCGGCGCTCCGGCCACACCGTAGAACGAGGCGGGGCCTAGCTTCTCGGTTTGGGCGGGCTCGCCTGCGGGCCGATCGCGGGACACTACATATCCCCATAGCCCAATGTGCTTGCAAGTTCGTTCTAGGACACCAGAATTGTTGCGCGCCGCATCTGCATATCCGCGACCGAATAGTAGAGCCAGAGTTTGGTTTGATCGATAACGACCGTTGAGCTGACGAATGCCATGTCGCGCGCGCTCGGCTCGGGAGCCGAGCCTAGAAGAATTGGACCATCGGATTGCCGGCGGAGCTTCAGATCGGCATCAAAGCTCATCCAGCCGATTTTCCAACGACCGTCATTGGTCGCGCCGTTATAGAACATGACCAGTTGATCGCCCAGGCGCACGAGCGGTCCCGGGCTGCGCATACCACTATCCCATCCCTGAGGCTTGAGATGGAGGGTGTCGGGAAGAACGACCCAGGGGCCGCCGATAGAATTTGCGACTGCAAGTCCGATGTGCGAGCGATCATGCCTTGCATACTCAAAAAACAACCGCCACCCGGATGCGGTCCGTTGAAGCGTAGCTTCCTTCGGATTTAGATATTGCGGGCTTGATGCAAGCGCCAGGCCGCGTTTGGTCAGTTCGCGCGCGCTGCGGCCGGTGGCCAGCAGCAGATTTGACTCGTCGCGCTCCCCATTCCATCCCGAGTAGTAAACGTAGTACGTCCCGTCGCTTTCGGCGACCGTCGGATCCTCGCAGCCATCGAGGTCTTCAATCGACGGGCCGGGGGCGAGAACCGGATCGTCGTCAATCAAAAAACGTATACCGTCATCGGACGTGCCGAAGTGCACGCGCGCCACTTTTTCGGTAGCGATTTCGCTCCGGTTGACGACTCGGAGCAACATCGCATACTGATTCTCCTCGCGCCAGACGTAGGGGCTGAGGTGATACATTGACGCAACGCGCGGCGATGCCTCAACCGCCAGCTCAACATCCTCGCTTACCTCGATGCGCACTTGGGCGGGCGGGCTGGTCGTAGTGTTCACGCCCCTTGGCCCATGTTTTGCATCAGGCCGCCGTCGATCACGTACGTGCTACCGTGCACGTAGTTGCTGTCCGGCGAAGCCAAAAAGAGCGCAAGTCTTGCAATCTCTTCGGGCTCGGCAGCGCGCTTCATCGGAATGGACTGCACTTGCTCTTCGCGTTTCTTCGGATCGTCCATCGCCTCTTGATTCATGGGTGTCAAGACCATGCCCGGCGCAATATTGTTGACGTTGATACCCGCGTCCGCCAGTTCCAGCGCCAGACAGCGCATCAAATTGCGAAGTCCACCTTTGCTCGCGCAGTATTCGGCGGCGCCGGCGCGGGGAATCTCTTCGTGAACCGAGCTGATGTTGATGATCTTACCCGTTCGATTCTTCGATTTGAGTGCGGAAATAAAGCGGCGCGAACAGAGGAACGGTCCCGTAAGGTTGGTCTGGATCGACTCGCTCCATTCTTCGGGGCTCAGCTCGGTTACCGATTTTCCGCGCGAGTCCGTCCCGGCATTGTTGACGAGAATCGTTACCGTACCGAACTGTGCTTCACACTGACGAAAGATTTTGTCGACATCCTCGGGGTTGCTGACGCTGCCTTGGATGACAATTGATTTTCCGCCGGCTTGTTCGACCGCGGCGCGCGTCTTTTCGGCCCCCTCCTTATCGTCAAGGTAGTCGATCGCGACATTGGCGCCGTTGGAAGCAAACTCGATCGCGATGGCCTGTCCGATACCCGAATCCGAACCGGTAACGACTGCGACCTGCCCCGAGAGAATCTTCGTGTCGTTCATGCTGCGTTTTCCGTTCCGCCATTAGATAAGAAATATGCTTTCATGCCTTCGTAGAACAACGCCGTTGCAAATCCATAGACCAAGTGGGCAATCGTCGCGCGCGCGTGCGTTTGCCACGGAAAGGCCGGCGGCCACGGGCACAATCCGGCCGCCGGAAATCCAAACTCATCCATGCTCAACATGCCGGCTGCGATCGGCAGAGCAAACGCACGCCGCTCGAACGGGAGAAATTCTTCAATCAGACCGTGTAAGGCGCCGCAACCGACGCCGATGCCCCAGTGTATTGCGGTGCTGATCCGCTCTCCCGAGTTTTGCGCAGACTGCACCGGCAGCTGGTGCGCGATTCGCTCTCCCAGCACCGTGAGAGGAAACCGCGGCTCAACCTCGCGCTCTCGTTTTTGAGTCTTTGAACTCATCGCGCGCTCCCAGAAAAGAGTGCCGGTTGCGTCCATTAAGACGGTTGCAATAGTGCCCGCAACCGCGCCCGAGGCCATTCGCACCGCCGCCGGCATGCCCTGAGGACGCGAGGGGCGGCCGTTGGAATCCATTTTCATAGTGTGTTCTACCCACACTCGCACGTGGGCCTAATCCGGCGCCGTTATTGCAAAGAGCCTGGCACCCAATGACCAGCACACTTGACATTTTGACAAGTGTACTTTACACTTGGTCGAGCGATCTTACTCGCGCTTTGGGAGAGAACTTCGTGGATGTGCTGGGTTGGTTGGGCTGGGTCGGTCTGGGCGTCATTGGCGGGCTGCTTGCGAAGTTGACGGTTCCGGGCGGACCGTGGGGCAATTCGCCGGACAGGAGCTCGCGCAAGCGGTTCGCGATCTGGATGAGCGTCTATGTCGTCGTCGTCCTCGCGACCAGCACCGCCTTCAATAACAAGATCATCCCCGCTTCGCTCACTATTCCGGTCGCACTGCTTCCGATGATCCCGGCGACCCTAGCGGGGTTCGCCAGCCTCGACGGCTTTCGCGCGATGGACGAGTTGCAGCGCAAAATCCAGAGCGAGGGCATCCTGTTCGCTTTTTTTGTCACTGCGATCGTGACGTTCTCGTATGGGTTCCTCGAGGTCTATGCCGGTTTCCCCAGACAATCGATGTTCTTCGTCTGGGCCGTGCTGGCGCTTAGCTGGTGCGCCGGCAGCGCGCTCGCAACGCGCCGCTACCGCTAGTCGCTATGAAGAACACGCTTCGCCAGCTGCGCGCCGAACGCGAGTGGTCGCAAGCCGAGCTCGGCACTCGCCTCGACGTCAGCCGTCAAACGATCAACGCACTCGAGGTCGGCAAGTACGATCCGAGCCTTCCCCTCGCTTACAAAATCGCACGTCTCTTCGAATGCGCAATCGAAGACGTCTTCATCTACGAAGGATAAAAGTCACCATGTTCGTTCGCACACTCGCCGCGCTGGCGCTCCTCATCTTCTCGTTCCAGCCGGCGTTCGCCGCCGGCACCAGCTTGCACGTCGGCGCAGCCTACGTCACCAAGAGCGGCAGCGGACCGCACGCCGTGATCTTGATGCCCGGACTCGGAGGCGGCAGTTGGGCCTACGACGGCGTCGCGCCCGAACTGGCGAAGCGCTACACGGTTTACTCGGTGACGTTCGCGGGTTTCGATGGCGAACCGGCCGTTGCCGGCAACTATCTCGATACGTTCGCGCAGAGCATCATCGATCTGATCGCGCAAGAGAAACTGCGGGCTCCGATCCTGGTGGGCCATAGCCTAGGCGGTCATCTCGCGCTGCGTATCGCGGCGACGATTCCCGATAACGTCGGGGGAGTGGTTGTGATCGACGCGCTTCCGCTCTATCCGCCGATGCGTCCAGGCGACACGATGAGCGAGCGGCGCACCTTCATGACCGCATATCGCGACGGTATGCTGGCCTCGCCCCAAGCTGCGTACGAAGCACAATCGAGGGTGGGGATCACGTCGCTCGTAACGGACCCAAAAAATGTCGACTTCGTCGCGGCAAGCTGGAATAAGGCCGACCGGCATACGATCGCCGGTTCGGTCTACGAAATGTCGCTCGCCGATCTTCACCCGCTGTTATCGAAGATCACCGCGCCGCTGCTCCTCATCGGCGTCGCCGATACCGAAGCCAATGCCGAACGAAACCGCGCGTATTATGCCGCCGAGTACGCAGGCACCCCGCACCTCGAGATCGCAGTGGTCGCCTCCTCGAAACACTACGTCATGTACGATCAACCCGAGAAATTCGCGGCTGCTTTCCTTCCGTTTCTTGCCAAGGTCACGCAGTGAGTTCGCCGCGCGCATCGAGCCGCGCCAGCAACAGATGATAGTACAGCATCCCGCGGTAGTCGCCGAGCGCTTTCAGCGTCGCCGCAACGTCGATCGGCTCAGCGCCGGCGATAACCGCGATGCTGCGCGCTACGCCCGAATCCTTAGCCGGAAAGACGTCGAGCCGCCCGAGTCCGCGTAACAGAATCACAGCGGCCGTCCACGGGCCGATGCCTTTGATCGAGGTCAGCAGCGTTGCAGCGTCAACGCTCGAGCGTTCTTCCAGCATCGCCTCGTCAAGTGCGCCGCCCAGAAGCGCTTCGGCGATGCGCCGTAACGCTGCGATTTTGTTGACGCTCAACCCGGCGCTGCCAAGTATTGCATCCGTCGCGCCGAGTACCGTCTGCGGCGACGGAAACGCGTACAGCACGCCGCCGGCGCCTTCGAGCTTCGAGCCAAGCGCTTCGATCACGCGGCGCAGGATCGCGCTCGCGGCGTGCAGACTGATCTGCTGAAAGACGACCGCATTCACGCAGGCTTCCCAAAGAGTTGGATAACGTGGCGGCTTCACGCCGCGCATTCGCTTGGCGAGTCCGCGCAGCCACGGCACCTTCGCAGCGGCGCGATCGAAGCGCGTGAGGTCGCGGTCGACGCCGAGCATCCGCCGCACGAGCGCGAGCGCCCGCTCCGCCTCACCCGCCGGCGCGTCGATCGTGACTTCAAGGGCAGCCTTGTCTCGTTGCTGCACCGCGACGAGCGCCGGCGCGGAGAGCCCGTCGAGCGCGCGCTCGTAGCCGTCGCCCGATAGGCGGTCGACGACGTTTGTCGAGAAGCGGCGCAGGACCGAGACCGTGAGGTCGAGCCGGTACGGCGCGACGACGGGGAGAGTCGCCACAAACGGTCGTAACGTCATGTCAGCGGGGAGGACTCATGCAGTCTCGTTTCATTTTCCTGAAGTCGACGGGGACCTGGATCATGTATGCCGGAACGCCCTACGCACACCTCATGATCAACGGAAAACCTTAGCCACGAACTCACGCAACGCCGCTTTCGCCGTCTACTACCAGTACTGGCGCATCAACTTGCTCACGATGATCGAGTATCGCGCCAACTTCCTTATGTGGTTCGGCTTCACGCTGATGTATCACGCGACGGCGATCGCGGCGCTGTGGGTCACCCTCAACCAGTTCCCGTCGATGAACGGGTGGGATTTCAAAGAGATGGCCGTGCTCTACGGCCTCTGGATGCTCGGGCATGCGTTCCACAATACGTTCTTCTTCACGATCGGTGATGTCCCGGCGATGGTACGCGAAGGCCGCTTCGATCGCTTTCTGATACGGCCGCTCGATCCGCTCTTCCAAGCCTTGACCGTACCACAGCAGATCTGGCCCGACGAATTGGTCCTGGCGGCGATCTTCTTCGGCTTCGTCACGGTCTACGCGGGCCTGCGCGTCGACCTCACGTACGTCCTCTTCGTTCCACTCGTGATGATCGGCGGCGCGCTGATCGACTTCGGGATTCAACTTGCGATCGCGACCCTCTCTTTTTGGGTGATCCGGATCGAGACGTTGCGTTGGGTCGTCATGTCGCTCGAACAAGACTTCACGCGTTATCCGATCAGCATTTATACTCGCGCCGTCCGCGTCTTCTTGGCCTTCGTCTTTCCGTTTGCGTTCATGAATTACTTTCCGGCGACGTTCTTGCTGCACAAGACCGAAGGCGCACTCGCGCTCTCGCCCAACGTCGGCCTGCTCACGCCGCTCGTCGGGCTCGTTTGGCTCGGGCTCGCATACGCATTTTGGCGGGTCGGGTTGAATCGCTATCAAGGAACGGGAAGCTGAATCTCGCGCTGCGCGGCTGGGTTGTCCCTCAGCCCGAGCCGTCGGCTCCGCCAACGCACGAAACCCGATTTCTCACGGGCTACGGCGCGGTCTCGATCGTACAGCCTGGTTATTGCGCCACGACGGGGCCAGGCCCAAACCTACGGCCTAGCGAAGCGGCCCTATACACGACGTGTATACAGTCGTGCGCAATGCTATTCTCTCTACAGGAGTCCTGATTTGAAGCGCATCCTTACAATCGCTCTCGGTCTCGCCTTTGTGGCGACCCCGCTCCTCGTGACGGCGGCTCCGGCCACCGTTACAAACGGAACCATGCTGGCCATCATGCCCGGTCACATGGCGTCACCCAAGCCGAAGCCCAAGGCGACCAAGAAGCCGGCACCCAAGGCAACCAAGAAGCCGATGCCCAAGGCAACCAAGAAGCCGATGCCCATGGCCACCAAGAAGCCGAAGTAGTCTTCTAAACAAAGACACCAAGAGCCGGAGCAGCAATGCTCCGGTCTTTTTCTTTCGAGACGCGTTCGCTATGCCGTTTCGTTCGGCAGCGGCTTGAAGAGCGCACCGGCCTCGTCGCCGACCGGCGTGATGCCGTCGGGCCTCAGATACCGGATGAACCAGTGCGCGATCGCGCGTAAGCGCAGCATGCGGTTACGCGGCTTGCCGGTGCGTGAGAGGCCGTGGCCGTCGCCCGTGAAGCGCACGAACTCGGTCGCGGTGCGGCCAAGCCGGCGCAGCAGCGTGAAGAGTTGCTCGCCCTGATCGATCGGGCAGCGATAGTCGCGTTCCGAATGTTCGACCAGGAGCGGGACGTCGATCTCGTGCGCCGCGCGCATCGGCGAGTTCTCAAACAGTTTGCGGCCGCCGTCGTTCCACGGCGCAGCGACCTCGCGTTCGAGGAACCAGCCGAGGTCGGCGGCGCCGACTTCGCTGACGAGATCGTTGACCGCACGCATCGAGACGCCGGCGGCGAAGCGTTTGCTGTGGCCCAGTTGCCAGGTCGTCATGAAACCGCCGTACGATCCGCCCGCGATGCCGATACGTCGAGCGTCGATCGACGCATTCGCCTCCGCACCGTCGAGGAGCGCGAGCACGTCGGTCGCATCGATGCCGCCCCAGTCGCCGGTGATCGCATCCGCGTACGCGTGCCCGTAGCTTTGGCTGCCGCGCGGATTGCCGTAGGCGACCCCCATACCATGCGACGCGAGCATCTGAAATTCGAAACAGAAGGCGAAACCGTACGCCATGTGCGGGCCGCCGTGGACCTCGAGTACCCATGGTGCGTGCTCAGCCCGATCGGGATCGAGCAGCCACAGATCGAGCGTCCACCCGTCCTTCGCGCTCGGCCGAACACGGCGCGGCGCGCGCAGTGCGCGTTCCGCCAGCCACGGATTGCAATCGGTCAGGCGCTCCTCGTTGCCGTATGAATCGAGCAGCGCGATCTCGCTCGGCACGAGCGGCGTGGAGTAGACAAAGCCGACCGTTCCGTCGGCTACGCGCGAGAACGAATAGATGTCGCGCTCGCCGCCGGCGACGACGCGATGGGATGCTCCGTCGCGCGCGAACGATGCAATGGCGCAAGCTCCCTCGGAACACAACGGCACGTAGAGTTCGGTATCTCCGGCCGACCAGAGCGGCGCCTGTTGTCCGCCGACGCCGCGAACGTCGCAGATGACGTAGTCGGTTACCGACCGGTCGACGCTCGCCGAGAGCGAGCGGAGCACGCCGCCGGTGGTGGGGATAACGAGGAGTTCGTTGTTGAAGCGGCCGCCGGCATCGTCGCCGTGCAGATGCCCGATGAACGCGATCTCGCGCCCATCGTGCGAGAACGAGGGCAGCATCATCGGTCCGTTCGAAGCCGTCAGACGGCGCGGCACGCTCGCAGCGTCCGGCGCCGTGACGAAAATGTCATCGATAAACGCATCCTCGCGCATGTCGACCCGAGCCGAGTACGCGATCTGCGTTCCATCCGGCGACCAGGCGGGGCCGGCGACATCGAAATCGCCGTGCGTGATGCGGACCGGTTCGCCGCCTGCGAGATCGCAGACGAAAAGATGCTTGCGGCGGCCGTCGAGCAGGCCGTCATCGTCGCTCTTGAACGGCAGCGCGCGGATGTGGCGCGCGCCCGTGCGTTCGTCCAGGGCGATGCGCGCGCTCGCGGGATCGAGCGGTGCAACCGCGACGTACGCCAGACGTCGCGCATCCGGCGACCACGCGATCGCCGCGATCGCGTCGTACGCGGGTGTCACGGCGCGCGCTTCGCCACCGGCGAGCGGCATGACGTAGACTTTCTTCCCCTCACCCCGGTCGCCGACGAAAGCAAGCCGGTCGCTATCGGGCGCGACGCGGGGCATGCGATCGTGGATCCCCGAGGTGAATGCAGCCGCCGGCGCGCCGGAGCGCACGGACCAAATCGCCGTGCGCGCTTCATCGGACTCTTCGTGAGGCGTGGAGAGCACGAAGAAGACGCGATCGTCGGAAGCGCACTGCGGGTCGCTCGGCATTGCCAGCCGGTACAGATCGGAGGGGACGAGCGGCGTTTGACTCATGACGCGAACGTCTGCGTGACCGCATCGAACAAGGCCTGCGCCTCGCGCTCCTGAAAGGCCGGCGACGCGATCAATTGCGCCTGCGCCGGGTTCGAGACGAAGCCGATCTCGACGAGGACGGCCGGAACGCGCGCCTCATTCGTTACCGCGAGATCGCGCACGTGAAATTCGGATTCGCCGAGTCCGAGCGGCGCCAGGTGCGCGCGCACCGCGCGTGCCAAGGCCGCCGAATTTGGGCGCAGCCAGAAGACGCTGGTTCCGCGGCGGCGGCGATCGAGCGAACCGTCGGCGTGCACGGCGATGAACGCGGTCGCGCCGAGCCGATTGGCGAGCGCCGCGCGCGCGCGGTTATCGACGCGAATAACGGTTCCGATGCGGTAGGGTTTCGCGTAGGAGCGCGTCATCACAACCCGCGCCCCCGCCGCGCGCAAGCGGCGCGCGAGATCCTCAGCCACCGCGAGCGTGATCTTCGCTTCCTCGTATCCGCCCGGGCCGACCGCGCCGACGTTGAGCGGGCTGCCGTCAGGATAACGCACGCCGTGCCCCGGATCGATGACGAACAGCCGCCCCGCGAGCGAAGGAGGCTGCGCCCCGTTCGCAGCGAGACAAGCGGACGACCCGCACAACAGCATTGCCAGAAAAATGACGCGCTTCATGCGGTTCGCTTCCTTGCGAGGAATCGCCGACTCCTCGTCCGTAAGACCGGGTTCCGTGAAACGCATCGCGTTCGTTGCCGGCGCCGCTGCCGCTACATTTCCCCTCGGCGCACGCGCCGGCTCGCTGCGCGACGCGGTCGAGCAGGCCGCTTCGAGTTCGAGCGGCATCGTCGGCGTTTACGCCCGGCGTCTCGGGTTCGACGGAGCTGCGGTCTCCTACAACTCGGAAGAGCGTTTTCCGGCGGCCTCCGTCATCAAGCTGCTGATCCTGGTCACGCTCTATCAGGTCGCCGAGCGCGAGCCCGGAATCATGCAAAGTTCGATCCGCTTGCGCGAGAGCGATATGGTCGGCGGCTCCGACTTCCTAGCTCAAGCGCGGCCCGGGGATGCCTTCAAAGTCGCGGGCCTGGCGCACGCGATGATCACCAAGAGCGACAACACGGCGTCGAATGCGCTGATCACACTGCTCGGATTCGACCGCATCAACGCCACGGCGAGCCTTTCCAACCTCAAGCACACGCAACTCAAGCGGCACTTTCTCGACTACACCGCGATCGTTCGACACAGTGAGAACCTGACGAGCCCGCACGATATCGGCGCGCTGCTGTACCAGATCGAGCGTGGCTCGCACGAAGGCATTCGCACGATTGCGTCACCGCAGTCGTGCCGGCAGATGATCGAGATTTTGCTTCAGCAAGAGGACCGCGATAAGATCGTGCGAGGGTTGCCCAAGGGGACGCCGGTCGCCAACAAGACCGGCGAAGTCGACTACGTTCGCAACGACGTCGCGATCGTGGATCCGATGGGCGATGCACCGTACGTGCTCGCGGTGATGACCAAGGGTCTCAACGACTACTCCGCCGGACTGAATGCAATTCGCCACATCGCGAAGGCCGTGAACGCCGCGATCGGCGGCTAAACCACGACCTGCGTCAGGGAATCGCCGGCAAGGTCATTTCGCCTGATTTCATGCGGCGCCGGACGTCGTGCAAGTAGGCGACCTGCGCCACATCGTGCTCCGGCTTGAATCCGAAGTGCTTGACTTCTTCGTCAATCGCTTCTTCCAGCTTATGGCCTTGCGCCAAACGCAGCAAGACACAGAACGTCGAAGTGCGGCCATGCCCGCTCTGGCAATGGACGAAGAGCGTGCGAGCGGCCATGTCCGCGCATAGGTTCAGCCAGTCGAACGCTTGCGCGTCGGTCGGAGCCGTGTTGTCAACGACCGGAATGTAGTAGCCGCCCAGGCCGAGATCCCTCGTCAAGAACGATTCCGTGTTGTCCTCCGCGCGTAGGTTGACGACGGTTATGAACGCAGCGTCGCTCAACCATCGAAAACCGGACGGCGTAGGTTCGGCGCCACGCGCGATCCACGTCTCAAGCCACCCGAAGTTCGCGAGGTCCTTCGGATCGGGCATGGGCGGCGGCGACGGACTGTTAAGATCCAAGCGCTTCGATCGCGACCGAATCCATCACGTCCCCGACGCGGATGCCGTCGACGACATCCTGGCCGGAGACGGTTTGCCCGAAGACGGTGTACTGTTTATCCAAGAAGCGCGCATCGCCGAGACAGATGTAGAATTGCGAGCCCGCCGAGTTGGGGCTGCTCGAGCGCGCCATCGCGACCGTTCCCTTGACATGCGGCTGCGCATTGAACTCGGCGTCGATTTGATAACCCGGACCGCCGGTGCCGGTTCCACTCGGACAGCCGCCTTGAACGACGAAGCCGGGCTCGACGCGATGGAAGGTCAAGCCATCATAGAAACCGGCGCGCGCCAGTTTGATGAACGCCGCGCTGTGCTGGCGCGCGTCGTGCGGATAGAACTTGAAGACGATGTCGCCCTTTTTCGTTGAGATGCGAGCTTGCACGTTCTCCGCTTCGGCAGCGAGCGCGTCCAGTTCGGTTCCGGTCGGCAGGGTGTGCGTGGCCATAGATTCTCCGTCTTAGAGTAAAATGTCAGCCGGGGCGTTGCGCAAGCGGCGCCCGAAAACCTGTCCCGCCGCCAACGCTTGCAGCTTGCGCTCGCGCGAGAGCGCCTTGAAGCGCGCCTCGTCGCGCAGTGCCGCGCTACGGTCGTTTACTTTCCACCACGCGCGCAAACTAAACGGCAAACGCGAACGGACATAGCGCGAGCCGTCGCCGCGGCGATGCGCCGCTAACCTGGCCGAGAGGTCGGTCGTCCAGCCGGTGTAGAGCGAGCCGTCGCTACAGGCCAGCACATAGACGATTGCATGCTTGCGGCGGGACGCTCGAATAGACCGGGACTTAGCATTTAGTGGCGTTTCGGGCTCCTCGAAATTGGGAAATACTGTCAAGACGTGAAGATGGTGCCCATGCCGGACGCGCTGCTCCAACTCCGAGTCCCACCCCAAGCTCACCTGTGCGGCGTCGTGCGAGAACGAATTGTTGAGTTCGCCAGCAGCCGAGGGATCGGCGGCTCCGACCTTTCATACTTTTTAGTAGCATTCGGGGAAGCGCTTGCTAACGCGATCGAACATGGTTTGGGCGACGACCCGATCCTGATCGAATGCCGCATCGGCGAAGACCGCATCGTAGCGCGCATCGAGGACTTCGGTTTGGGATTTACGGGCCCGCCGCCGGTCGTGCCCGAACTGCCCGATCCGCTGGCCGAACGTGGCCGAGGCCTTGCGATCATGCGCCGCTGCAGCGACATCTTCTCTCTGAGCACGATGCAGGGCCGCGGGACCAACGTGACCATCGGACGTTATCTGAAACACAGCGCCGATTCGGAGAGCATGACCGCTTAGCGCGTCGCCGAAAAGGGCACCCCCAAGCTGTGTGTAACGAGCGAACGATGATGCGTCGCGCTCTTGGCTTTATTACACTCCTCGCGTTGATGTTCTGCACGCTCCTTCCGAGCCGGAGCAGCGGTGCTGACGAGATGGCGCCGCTTTCGGTCGATCCGCAGATCGCCGCCGCGGTCGCAAAGGTCTCGGCCGATAATCTGCGTTCGATCGATACGCGCCTGGTCGGCTTCGGGACGCGCAATCTATTTTCAGAGGGTTCGACGAATTCCAAACGTGGCGTCTTTCCGGCGCGCGACTGGATCGCCGGCCAATTCCGCGAGATCGCAAGATCGAGCGGCGGACGCCTGAGCGTTGCGCTCGATACGTTCGTGCAGCCCAAGACCGATCGCATCCCGCGCGCCGTCGAAACTTCGAGCGTCATCGCAACCTTGAAAGGTGACGATCCGCAGCGCGGAATCATCGTCATGTCGAGTCACTACGATTCGCGCAACTCCGATGGAAACGATCCGATAAAAGATTCGCCCGGCGCGGACGATAACGGCTCGGCGGTTTCGGCGGTTATCGAAGCGGCGCGCGTGCTCGCGCCGCTGCATTTCCGGGCGACCATCGTCTTCGCGTGTTTCGATGGCGAAGAGCAAGGCTTGTTTGGGTCGGCCCATTACGCCAAGTCGCTCAAGGACCTCGGCGTTAAGGTCGAAGCCAACGTGAACAACGATATCATCGGCGCCTCGGTCGGCCACGGCGGCGAGCAATCGCCGCACGACGTGCGCCTGTTCAGCGAAGCGCTCCCCAAAGATACGGTACTGCGGCGCATCAATCAGATCGGCAGCGAGAATGACTCCGGGGCGCGGGAACTCGCACGCACGCTCAAGGAGATCGATTTTGCGTACCTGCCCGAGATGAACGTCAACCTCATTTACCGTTCCGATCGCTTCTTGCGCGGCGGCGACCAGCAATCGTTTGCCGATCAGGGATTTTCAGCCGTTCGCTACGTCGAGCAGCACGAAAACTACGAGCACCAGCACCAAGACATTCGCGACGAGAACGGGATTCATTACGGCGACCAACTTCAGTACGTCGACTTTGCATATCTTGGACGCGTCACCGCGCTGAACGTCGCCGACGTCGCCACGCTGGCGAGCGCTCCGCCGGCTCCGGTACCCGGCATCTCGAACCGCGAACTGAGTTACGACTCGACGCTTGAGTGGGCTGCGGTGCCGTCGGCGGCTTCGTATGAGATCGTCTGGCGTGCAACCTACGAACCGGTTTGGACGCACGCGCGGGCCGTCGGGAACGTGACGACCGCGACGATCAAGGGGCTATCGAAGGACGACTGGATCTTCGGCCTTCGTTCGGTCGACGCCGCTGGTCACAAGAGCGTCGCAGCCTACCCGCAGCCGATCGCGCGAGGCACTTAGTCGCTCCTCTTTGACGCTAACGCATCGACCGTCGCGGCAAGTTTGAAGTCGCGCTCGGTAATGCCGTCGGCGTCGTGCGACGAAAGCGTCAGCGTGACGCGGTTCCAGCAGATCGTGATATCCGGATGATGGTCGGCCGCGTTGGCTGCCGCGGCGACCGCGTTCACAAACTTCATCGAGCCGTCAAAGTTCTCACAATCGAACTGCCGCTCGATGGCGTTGCCGCGGTGATGCCAGTCCGGTAGCTTTTCAAGTCGCGCGAGAATCTCTTCGCGCGTGAGTCGGCTCATACCACACCTTTCGCTTGGAGTTCGCGCAGCGCGCCGGCGGCGGCTTCGAGAGTACGGTCGATTTCGGCGGCGCCGTGCGCGGTCGAGAGGAACATCAATTCATTCTGCGAGGGCGCCAGCAAGACGCCACGCTCGCGCATCGCATGGTAGTAGGCGGAAAACGCCACCCCGTCGGCCTGTGCGGCCTCGTCGTAATCGCGCGGCGGCGGCCCAGGCCGAAACTTGAGATCGACCATACTCGCAAGTTGCGTCACCGGATACGGCAGGCCAAGCTCGGCTAACGTGCCGCGCAGGCCCGCTGCCAATCGGTGTCCACGTGCATCAAGCCTCCGGTACATCTCGGGATCGCTCTCGATCAGATCGAGGACGCGATGGCCGAGGGCGACGCTGAACGGATTGCCGGAGAACGTACCGCCGCTGAAGGCTGCGCCGGCCGGCGCGAGCGCGTCCATGACATCGGCGCGTCCGCCGAATGCGGCCAGCGGAAAGCCGCCGCCCATCACTTTGCCGAGCGCGGTCAGATCCGGTTCGTATCCCAGCGCGACTTGCGCACCGCCGAGCCCAAGACGCAGCCAGGTGATTACTTCATCAAAGATGACGAGCGCGCCGTAGCGCCGAGCGCGCTCGAATATGCCGTCGAGAAAGCCGGGCGCCGGCAGGACAAGTCCCATGTTGCCGGCGATCGGCTCGACCGCAATCGCGGCGAGTTGTCGTTCGCGGCCGGCGAGCTTCGCATCGAGATCGGCGAGATCGTTGTGGCGCACGACGATGGCGTCGGCGCGTACGCCCAACGGGATCCCGCTTCGGACCGCGTCGCTCGTCTGCGCCGAAGCGCCGGCCTCGTGCAACGCTGCATCGAAGTGGCCGTGATAGTTGCCGGCAAAACGCAGGATCGCAGACCGGCCCGTAAACGCGCGCGCTGCACGCACCGCGCTCATCATCGCTTCCGTGCCGGTGCTGACGAAGCGTAAGCGTTCGACGGACGGGAGGACTGCCGAAATACGCTCGGCCAAGCGTACTTCTTCTTCGTGCGTCGAGCCGAAGACGCTGCCACGCGCCGCGATTGCATCGAGATCGCGCACGAGCGGCGGGTGTGCGTGCCCAAAGAGCAGCGGCCCATACGCCATCAGGTAGTCGACGTATTCGCGCCCGCCCCGGTCGTACGCGTAAGCGCCGCGTCCGTAAGCCTGCACGAACGGCGCGCCGCCGACCGCCGCACCGGTGCGCACGGGCGAACTCGCGCCTCCGGCCAGCGCGCCACAATCGATCCCCGCCGCGAGCGTCATGCGCGCCGGGTTTCCGGCGTAAGCGAGAGCCGCCTGCTAATCTCGTCAAGCGCCTCGTTCTTCACCGTGCGATCAAAAAGTGGAGCACCAGCGCCAGGACGATGCCGGCCACCATGTAGGTGACGATCGTGCGGCGGAAGTTAAAGGGTCGCATCACGCGAAGAGTAGCGGGTCATGGCCGTCATAGAGATCACTCTCGAGACCAATCTTCGCGAACTCGTCGCCACCCTGCCGATCGCCCAAGAAGTGCTCGAGGGCTTCGGCCTGGCTTGCTCGGGTTGCAGCGTCAATAAATACGAGACGATCGAACAGGGCGCCAAGGCGCACGGACTGCGGACCGAGCCGATCCTGGCGGCACTGACGCAAGCCCGGCTCTCGGGCCGGGTTCCCACGATCATGAACGAGGACCGCCGTCCCGAACGCAAGGCGCCGGGCGCTTTCGTGAAAAAAGCGACGATCAAATACGTCGTGCCGATCATGTCAGGCAAGGGCGGCGTCGGCAAATCGCTCACCACCGGAATGATCGCGGTCGGCCTGCGCCGGAAGAACTTGCGTGTCGGGATTCTCGACGCGGATATCACGGGGCCGTCGATTCCGAGACTCTTTGGATTGCGCGAGCCGCTCAAGATCGAGAAGGCGCCGGAGGATGCGATCAACGCCGCCGGCCAAACCAAGCCGCTCTTCGTCCCCGCGACGACGCGCTCCGCGATCCAAGTCGTCAGTTCGAACCTGCTCACGCCCGAGGAAGACACGGCGATGATCTGGCGCGGACCGATTCTCTCGGGCGTGATCCGTCAGTTCTTCGAGCAGACGATGTGGGGCGAACTCGACATGTTGCTCGTCGACCTTCCGCCTGGAACCTCAGATGCGCCGCTCACGGTCTTGCAGTCGCTCTCGATCGACGGCGTCGTTCTCGTGACGATGCCGCAAGCGCTCGCGACGATGATCGTACGCAAAGCCGCGAATCTGGTCCATCAGCTAAAGCGCCCGATCATCGGCGTCGTCGAGAATATGTCATACTTCGTCGCGCCCGATACCGGAAAGCGCTACGACATCTGGGGACCATCCTACGCGCAACAAGTCGCCGATCTGGCGAAAGCTCCGCTGCTCGCACGTATGCCCCTCGATCCCGAGTTGATGGCGATCGCCGACGCAGGCCGCCTCGACGAACTCGATAACCCGCTCTGCGACCAGCTCTCGACAGCTCTCCTCGACGCCCTAGCAGCAATGCCGAAGGCGAAAGAGACGATCTCGCTGATCTAGGAGACTAACTGGATTCAGCCTGGACCGCCTTATCGCGGCTGCTAGTTACTTCAGCGTCTGATTGACCGCGCCGCTGCTTTGCGGTTTGGCGGGCGGCTTCGCTGTGAGCGAGGCAGAGACGGCCGGCTTAGGCGGCAGAGCAAACTGATCGGAGCGCACCGCGTAACCCTGCCCGCGCAGTAGTCCGAAGACGAAATCATTGTCCGGTAAATCGCCGGCGGCCGAGGGCGTGGGCACGTACGCGACGGGCGGGAGTGCGTTGAATTCCGTGCAGCTTCGCGCGAGCGAACTGACGAGCGGAACCGCGCGCTCACCAATAGCAACCGGATAGAGCGTCGCGCCCGCCGTGCGCGGTTCAGCGTTGAACTCGCAGAGCAGACGGCCGCCGGTCGAGGCGAAGTTCTGATAGTAGCCGTTCGGATAGGCGCCGATCCACGCGGCGCGACCATCCGAGTAATGCACTTCGAGCGAAACGTGGCGCGTCGCTTCGCGCGGACCCTTCAACTCGACGGTTCCGACGCGCAAATAGACGGCGACCGCCGTTACCGGCCCAGTCGCTGCCGAAGCAGGTATTGCCGCCGCGGGGAGCGCGAGCGCGAGCGCCAGCGTCAAGCCGCCGAGGGCGCGTCGACCGAATAGACGCGAGTGCCGTTCATCCATGTTTCGAGAACCTGCGTTTGAGCGAAAGGGGCTCCGTCGAACGGATCGCGATCGAGCACGACAAAATCCGCGTCGAGGCCGGGGGCCAGGGCGCCGGTCGTACCTTCGGCATGCGCGAGACGGGCTGCATCATACGTATACATCGTCAAAGCCTCGAGCGGGCTCAATCGCTCCCCGGTCACATTGTGCTCGCAGGAGGCGGCCATGCCCGAAATTGGTGACAGCGGACACACCGGGCTGTCGTCGCCCCCGCAGAGAACGGCCCCGGCGTCGAGCGCCGAACGCAAGGCGTTCATCGAGCGGGAGCGCTCGGTCCCCAGGCGCGTTTCGTACATGCCCCCCGGCGCACCCCAGACCGCATCGAACTGTGGCTGCATCGAGAGAAAGATGCCGAGCCGGACGCAACGCGCGATCTGATCGGGCGTGGCAAGTTCGAAGTGCTCGATAAAATGCCGGTTGCGCGCACTTGGCCGGCCGCCAAGCACGCGCTCCCATGCGGCGATACACTGTTCGATCGCGCGATCGCCGATGGCGTGCACGCCGGCGGAGATGCCGAGGGCTTCGGCTTCGGCGAAATACGCGAAGACCTCGTCGTCATTCAAGGTGAGGTTGCCGTTGCCCGGACGATCGCAATACGGCTCGCGTAGTGCGGCGGTGCCGCTGCCGAGCGAGCCGTCGAGAAAGACATCGCCGCCGATGTACGGCAAACCGAGCGACTGCGCCAGGGCTGGATCGCGTTCGCAGATCTTCGGATGCCACTTGGCCGCGCCGAGCTCACGCAAGGCCACAATCTCAGCCGCGTACGCTTCGTGCGAGCCGAGTCCGATCAGCTGCACGTGAAGATGCAACGCGCCCTGCGCGAGTGCCAGCGCGTGCGCGCGACGGTCGGCGGCGCGCCGTTGCGCCGGCGGAATCTTCGCCAAGAAGCGCGCCTGAGCGGTCCAGTTCGCCGTCAGAAACAGCCGTCCGGTCGGGGCGCCGCCGGCATCGCGTTCGATCCCCTCGAGCGACGGAGCGAGTCCGAGATCGGCCAACGTGTGCCGGTTGACGAGCGACGAGTGTCCGTCGACGCGTACGAGCATCGCGAGCCGATCGGCAAACTCGCGCTCGAGTGGAGCCGCGCTTGCGATCGCGCCGTCGACCCAGCGCGCTTCATCGTAGTTCGCGGCGTAGATCACTTCTTCGTCGCGCGGCAACGCGGCGATCCGCGCGGCGAAAGCGCGCGCATCGCGTACGCCGCTCAAGTCGCGCGCGCCCAATGTGTAGCCGGTGTCGGTCAGATGCACGTGACAATCGGAAAAGGCCGGCACGACCGTCGCGCCGCCGAGATCGATCGTCTCGATACCCACGCCTGCCTGCGCGTCGAGCGCGACAAAGCGTCCGTCGTCCACCAGGAACGAATCGCAGCGGCGATAGTGCCGGGAAACGGGGTCGAACGCGTACGCGCGGCAGTTGATGAAGCATCTCACGGCGTATCCAGTTCGCACATGCGCCGTTTTCTCATCGGCCTGGCCGGCGGGTTCGTGCTAGGATACGTTGGATTCCGCGCCGTGCAGACCCTGGCCGACCTGCGCAACCCCTTTCCGCCGCTGAGCGCCGACCCCAAAACGTACGGACGGCTGCGGCGCCGGCTCATGTTGTGCGGCATCGTGCGCTCGCTAGCCGAACTCGGCGCCGCCGCCTACGGACCAGGCGTGGCGCTCGCACCTCGCGACGGCGGCCCGGAAGCGCGGCCGCGCCGCATCGCGCTGCTCGGCGGCGCGCTCTTGCTCTCGTCGCTTCTGGAACTGTCGGTCGCGTATATGGAAGGGCACGTGCTAGAGCGGCGCTACGGCTTGAGTAAACAAGATGCGCGGGCATGGGGGATCGACCAAGCCAAAGCGCTCGGCCTCAGTTTGGCGATCGCGTTGCCGCTCCTCGAATCGCTGGCGAGCGTCATCGAGCGCGCGCCGCGCAATTGGCCGTGGCTCGCCACTGCGGGAACGATGCCGCTCCTGATCGTGGCCAATGTGATCGCACCCAACCTGATCGCGCCGCTGTTTAACACCTTCGAGCCGATCGACGGTTCCCTCGAACGGCGTCTGCGCCAGCTCGCGAGCCGTTATGATGCGGGCGACGCGACGATCCTGCGCGTCGACATGAGCCGTCAGACCGAGAAGGCCAACGCCTACGTGACGGGTTTGTTCGGTTCCAAGCGCATCGTCATCGGTGACACGCTGCTGGTCCATTTCGAAGAGCCTGAAATCGCGTTCGTGGTCGCGCACGAGCTTGGCCACTTCGTCTCGGGCGACGTGTGGCGTAGCGTCGCGGCCGGAACCGGCGCTGCAGCGCTCGTCTTCTTCGGCGCGAGCACGATCGCCGATCGCCGCCAACAGTCGCTCGCATCGGCCGCCGGTCTCGGCCGCTTCTTCTTCGCGGCCTCGCTTATCGCGCTGGCGGTCGGGCCGGCGATGGCCTACTTCTCACGCGCGCGCGAACGCGCTGCCGATCGCTTCGCTCTCGAGTCGACGCACGATCCGCAGAGCGGCATCGATGCCTTCCGCCGGCTGCGCGACCGCAACCTCGCCGAGGAAGAGCCGCCGCTCTGGATGGAGGTGCTGTTCGCGTCGCATCCGTCGCTGCGCAGACGCATCGAGACGCTCGAACGGAGTAAGGGTTAACCGCTACGGCTGGCCCGGCAACGGCTTGTCGGTCGCAATCGCGGCAGGTTCGGGATTGTGGTAATTCCACTTGAATGCGATGCCGACGATCACCGCAACCAGCATCAACAGACCGATAAAGGTGGCGGCTAGGACAACGGCACGGGTCGTGCCCTTATCTTCACTCGGCGGTGGGTTGGAGTCCATACGATCACCCCTTCTCCGGTCCCGTGTTTTCCACCGCCTCGGACGCTCCTATCGTTTGAAGCTACTTATGCGACGACGGGCGAAGGCCGCGTCCCGAGCCAGGACGCGAGATCGGTCCTCTTGCCGGTGTAGGCACCGCTGCGCAGTTCGCGCCGCAACTCGCCGAACGTCCCGAAGGCTTCGGCGAACGCGTCGTGCTTGTGAATCGATTCGAAGTTGAGCTGCGAAGCCTGTACGAACGTATCGTCGGGAAAATCCGCGTACAGGTCGAGCGCGCGAGCCAGAATCCCGCGCACGACGTCCTCCACGAACTTCGGATTGTGATGCGCCTTGTTCACGACGAAGAACTCGTCGGGGCGCTTGAGGAGATCGTACGTCTCGCTCGACATCGAATTTTCGACGATCTCGACCAAGTCTTCAGCCTTGATCTCCGCCTCGCGGCCGTCACGCGTTCCGATCAGAATCGAACCGCGTCCGCGCTGGTTGTGCGTCGCAACCGGCAGCGCGTCGAGCGCGCGATTGGCCGCATCCTCGTCGAAGCCGGCCTCGCGCAATTCGCGCATCGAATGCTCGCGAATCATCAGTTGGGCACAGGGACAAGCAGTCATTCCTTCCGCTTCGACGCCGACGACGCGGCGCACGCTGCCGCGTTCGGCGTGCGCGATGCCGACCAGCGTATAACTCTCTTCGCCGCGTTTGCCGCTAACCGGGGTCCAGCGCTCCAGGCCGAAGGCAGCACGCAAGCGCACGTCGGCACGCAAGGCGGCCTGCGATCCGACGATCTCGCGCGCGATGCGCGAGACGATCTCCTCGATGCGCGCGGCCTCTTCGCCGCGCGACAAGATTTCCAAAGTCGCTTCCTCCAAGAGTTCGGAGAAACGCGACATGTGCACCCCGGCCTTGTCGGGCGCAAGATCGGCGACCATCGCAAATTCACCGTTGAAGACCGTCTCTTTGCCGTCGAGATTCAGACGCACGATACGTTTGATGCCGGCAACGCCCGCGCGATCGATCGAGAGCTTGATCTCAGGCTCGTCCTCTTGGCGGTTCGCCAGAAATTGCAGCGAGCGCGCCTTGCGCACGACACCCCTTGCGTCGGCCTGCGCCGCTAGTGCTGCGATCGTCTTCCCTGAAACGGGATCGACTAAGTCGGGTGCGATCTCAGCCAGCGGAATCAAATTAAAGGGGCGCTGCGCCAGATACGGATGCGGGACTTCGAAACGTCCGAAATCGCAAGCGAGATCGTCGATGAACAGGATATCGATATCGATCGGCCGCGCGGCCAGATGTTGCATGCGTTGCCGGCCGACCCCGATCTCGACATCGCGGGCGAAACGCTCCAATGCCTCGGGATCGAGCGCCGTCGTCAGTTTGACCGCGACGTTATAGAACGCGGGACCCGAGACGCCTGCCACGGGCTGCGTCTCGTAGTACGACGAGAGCGCGTCGATCGAGGCGCGCGCCCGCAACTTCTGCAAGGCCTGCAGAATATTTCCTTGGCGGTCGCCGAGGTTCGAGCCGATTCCCAGGTAGACGGTATGCATGCAAATGCTTAGACATCGCGCCCGCGCAGAGGGTTTCCCGCCTCTACGACGACATCGCGGGCGTCACGTTGAGAATCGCCATGACGCGCGCGCGCTCGGTGAGATCGAGCGTCCTATCTCGAAGGCGCAGCGCGCGTCCAGTCTCGTGAAGCATGAGACTAAGAACCCCGGCGGAGACCGCTGGGGTTCGGTGAGCCCTTTGTGAAGCGCTCGTCAGTCGCCGCGGGTTGCGACCGGCTTCAGTGCCGCCGAAACGCGGTTGTGCAGGTCCTCGAGGTGCGCCCGCGTGGCGACATTGTAGCCATTGGACGATAGGCTGGCCGTGAGACGGTCGTCGAGCCGGCGCAGCTGGTAACGGGCCAGCGGCGCGGTGTCTCCCGGAAAGCCCACGCCCTCGATGATGAAGCTCGGTGCGAGGGCGATCTCGATCAGGTAGTTGGTGTAACGGCGTTGCAAGCCGCGATGCAACGGATCGATCGATCCCATGCCCGCATGCACGTCGTCGTAGACCGCCGCTTGCATCCAGCCGAACAGATCCTCAAGCGACATCGTATCGGCGGGGCGCGCGACCTTGAGCTGCTCGTCCGCGATCCGGCTCATCACCGGCGGCGAGAAGATCTCGTACATGACCGAGTCCTGCAGCGATGCGACGTAGCTCTCGACCGCGAAATCGGGACGCCCGGACGAATCCTCGACGCCGCGATGTGAGTAGTTTCCGGTCGACATGTCGTTGAGGAGACGCGTCGGGAAACGCATCGCCTTGCTCGAGAAGACGTGTTCCGAGAGCGTCGCGAACGCGCGCCGCTGATCTTCGCGCGCGATCGGACGGAACGGCGCGACGCCGCCCGGCTGCCCGCGGTGCGAGCGTGAGGTGTAGAGCCCGCCGATGTACTTGGTCGCGAGCATCGATGCGCGCTCGTATTGGCGCATCATGCCGAGGAAGGTCTGACGCTCTTCGGAGTACGGCCGGTCGTCGCGCGGATAGGCCTTATCGAGCCGCGTGATGAGATCGTCGAACACCTGGAACTGATTCTGGTAGAACGCGAACGGATCGCTCGAGAGCAGGTACGTCGCAACGTGCGGATCGAGGCCGCGCGGCCCTTGCGAGTCCTCGTCGGTCGCATAGGCCAACTCGGGCTGCGTGCTCTGATCGGCGAGGCGCTTCAGTTGTGAAGCTTCGTCAGACGGTTTGGTGACGTTCGGGAACTTGCTGTAGCCGTATGCGATCACCCAGTAATCGTACGGTCCCAAACGCGATTGGAAAAAGTCGCCTTGCGGCTTGCCCGGCGGCGAGAGGTTGACGGGCGTATAGTGCATGACCGAATCCACCAGGCCGTGCGTCGAGGTGAAGTTTTTGTCGTGCAATTTATCGAGCGGATAGATCGCCGCCGCGAAGTTGTGGCGCAAGCCGAGGTTGTGGCCGGCTTCGTGAATGATGACCGATTGCAAGTAGGCCTCGGCGTACCGTTCGGTCGCTTCCGGCGAGGCGCCCGCGATGTTGAGCGCCACGGTTCCGACCGCAGCCTGCTCGGCCGATTCCTCGGCGAAGTGATCGCACGCCGAAAGATCGGCGCAGTTCTCGACGGCGCTCTCCGCGCCTTCCGCCGTGAGTTGTCCGTGCGCGTTACGCGTGGTCACCACCTGATCGCCGTAGCCGCGCTTGACGGCGCGCATGTTTTCGCCGTCGATCACGACCGAGACGCGCAGGATCTCGCCCGTGCGCGGATCGGCCACGTGCGGGCCGTAGGCGCTGAACGCGGGCCGGTCGCTCGTGAGCCAACGTACCGTCGAGTAGCGAATGTCGTCGGGATCCCAATTAGGATCGTTCGGCTGATCGCGGACTTCGACGGCGTTCGGAATGCCGGCTTTCGCGAACGCCTTGTTCCATTCGAGCAAGCCGGCGCGAATTGCCGGTTTGTACTGTGCGGGAATCTCGTTCGTCAAGTAATAGACGATCGGACCATTGTTGAAGTTCCAGCGATCGATGTAGCGCACGAACGGCGTCGGCGTGTTGTCGTCGTCGAAACGCTTGTGAGCCGAGATGAAATACCCGACCCGGTCGTCGGCGAAACGCGGCACGTAGTTGCTGCCGAGTTGCGGCGCGTCGATGATCGAGTAGTGCATGCGAATGCGCACGCCGCGGCCGTCGGTCGCCGCCGCCGGACCATTGGCCGGCCCGTCGAAGGTCAGGCTGCTGAGGATTTCGTCATTCTTGGGCAGCGCTTTGGTCTTCTCGATGAACGAGCGCGAGCCGTCGAGGCTGTACGCCGGACGTGTCGGAAGACCGAACAGGATGACCGGGCCGCCGCCGCCGCCCCCGGCGCCAAGATCGCGCGAGACGCTCTCGTAGTCGGTCAGGAAGAAACTGGCCGAGATGACGATGCGCTTCTTCGCTTCGTCCTGCGCCACGATCGGCGAGGAGTTGATCACCGAATCGGCGGTCGAGATCGCGAGCGCGTTCGCGGCTGCCGAATTCGGCGGCGCGACGAACGCCGTGTTCTTGCTGATCCAAAGGATGCGCTTGCCGACGCGCTTGAACTCGACCACAAACGGCGAGTAGATGCGGCCCGCGAACGCGCCTTGACCGACGCCCGATGCGAGTACCGGCGCGATGATGAACGGGTGATCCAGCTGCTCGGCAGTCAGATCGAGATAGACCTCGTCGTCCTTGTGCAAGATGTCGATCAGGCCGCTCTGGCGTTCCGCGGTGCGCACGAATGCGTTGTAGGCTTGCGGCGCTGGCGAATTGAGCAAACTGCTCAACCCCGGAATCGACGGGAAACCGGTTGCGCCTGCGGGCGCCGCGGGAGCGGCGGTTGTAGCGGGAGCCGGCGAGGGCACTTGGGCGGCTGCGGCCGAACAAAAAGTGGCGACGAGCGCCAGGGTCATAACGAAAAAACGTGCTTGAATCACGCGAGGCGCTTACGCCGCTGCGCGGAGCTTCCCCCGCTAGGGCTGCTCTTAGAAATGTAAAATCAACAACATGTGAAGGAAGAACCGACGGCATCCGAGCTCGCGACCTTCGGCGCGGGCTGTTTCTGGGGAGTCGAGTCCGACTTTCGCGAGCTTCCCGGCGTGTTGGACGCAACCTCGGGTTATGCCGGCGGCACGGTCGCCAACCCGACATACCAGGCCGTCTGCTCCGACCAAACCGGCCACGCTGAGGTCGTCGCCGTTCGTTACGATCCGGCGATCGTTTCCTACGAGCGGTTACTCGACGCGTTCTGGGAGATGCACGACCCGACGCAGTTCAACCGCCAAGGTCCCGACGTTGGAGGTCAGTACCGCTCGGTGATCTTCTATCACACGCCGGCGCAACGTGACGCCGCCGAAAAATCGAAAGCGCTACTCGACGCTTCGGGACGCCTCTCGCGCCCCGTCGCAACCGCGATCGAGCCGGCTCCTACATTCTATCCGGCCGAGGACTACCACCAGCGCTACTTGGAGAAACGAGGCGGCGGGCATTAACCCGTCGCGGCCGCCGGACGCTTGCGCCGCCCCCGGAAACGGCGCGGGACACCGCGCTGTCCTTTGGCGTGCGGCCGCGCGACGGCCGGCAGATCGCCGTTGTGAATGCGCGTCTGCGCCTGCGCGATCGCTTCGGCGAGCGACGCGGCCAGACCGATATCGCGCTTAGGGCCCTTGCCGTTTTGCCAGGTCGCGGCCCAGCTCTCGCCGCGCTTGGTGACGTCGACTTGCATCGATTCTTCGCGCACGGCGCGCCGATCGACGTTGAGCAGGCGCAGCGCGAACGCCGCCGCATCTTCGTGCGGCGCGATCTTGCGCGCCATCGAGATCAGCCGATCGAATTGTTCGTTGAAGTGCGGCACGACGCGTCCTTTACGGTCGCGCGCGATGCGCTGCGGCGGCCGTTCGAGGCGCCAGTGCTCGGGCCCGACCTGTTGCCAAGCCGCGGCCTGATTGGATTTCGGCTTCGCCGCGTCGTTGAGCTCGATGATTGCGGTCTCGATCTGCTCGGCCGTTCGCACCCGCGCCGCCTCGCGCGGTGAACGCTCAAAGAGTTCTTCGTATTGCCGCGCGACGTCGGAGATTGGACGGCCCTGCGCATCGATCTGCGCCGGGATGCCCCATAGTACTGGCAAGGTCACGAGCTGGTGCCGGCGTGCCTGGTCGACGATATCGATGATGATCGCATACGGCTTCGCGCTCATCGCGATCATCTCGCGGCGCGCTTGCGGGCTCGGTAACTCTGAAAGCATGTAGGCGTACTCGTCGAGCGGGCGCAGACCGCGCCCCGTCACCTGCGTGTAGAGCGTGGTCGATTTGGTCGGGCGCGCGTTGACGATGACCTGAATCGACGGAACGTCGAAGCCTTCCAGATAGAGGCCGCAGTTGACCAGCACGTCGACTTTGCTGCCGCGAAAACCGGCGACGATCGCTTCGCGTTCGGCCGTCGGCGTGTCGCCGCTGGCGAACGCCGCCTTGACGCCGGCGTCTTTGAAAAGTTGGGCGACGTTGCGCGCGTGCTCGACCGAGGCCGTGAAGACCAGCGTCTTCATGCCGGGCGTCAATTGCAAGTAGGCGTCGACCACGCGTTTGTTGCGTTCTTCGGTATCGACCGCGTCGGCGAGTTGCCCGAGCACGAAGTCGCCACCGCGCGAGGAGACGTCGTCCAGGTTCGTCTCGGTCGCGATCGCGTAGGATCGCACCGGCACGAGGTAGCCCGCGTCGATCGCGGCCCGCGCGTCCATCGAATAGACGATGTCGGGAAAGATATCGACGAGGCGCGCGCCGTCACCGCGTTGCGGTGTCGCCGTAAATCCGATCACCGTGGCATCGGGGCGCTTGGTGAGAATCTTATCCAGGATCGCCCGGTAGGTCGGTGCGGCCGCATGATGCGCTTCGTCGATCACGAAGAGCGCGGTCCGCCGTCCGAACTTGGCGGCGAAGCGGTTGAGACGCGGACCGGTGAGGGTCTGCACGGTCGCGACGACGATCGTGCAGTCTTCGGAAGCGTAATCGTCCGCCTTCTCGATGCCGACCACGGCCTCGGGGTTCTGCGCCTTCATCTTTTCGACGAGTTGCTGGATCAACTCGTCGCGATGCGCGACCACCAGCGTGACGTCGGAAGGACGGAGTTCGAGCAGCTCGGGCAACGTCGCGATGACGACGCTCTTGCCGAGGCCCGTTGCGAGGGAGACGAGTTGCACGCGGAAACCGCGCTTACGCTCCTCAACGATCGCCTTTTGCGCCGCAAGTTGATACGGCCGCAGGCGGAGGGTACTGAAGTTCAAGGTTTGACCCTGTCGATCACTCTGTAGTGATATTCGGCGACGCTCGCGCACGTCGGCACGCCCAGCGTACGATGCGTATCGTATGCGGACGCGCGGAGTTCGCTACCGTGGCCGCAGAATGCGGCCGAGCGAGTCGGGGTGGTTCGCCGGAGTCTGGATTGGGCGCCTACCTCTAAGAATCCCCTTCGGGAGGGTTAAGGTTCGACCGGGGCCCCGCCCTGGGCCAGCCGCTCGCGTTCGGCCCGTTCGGTCTGCAGCCACTCGGCGAACCGCTTTTCGAAGATCTCGGGCTGTAAGAGCATGAGGTCGCGGTACGCCGCGTAACTGCGTTCGTGGTACTCGTTGTACTTGCCGAGCAACTCGGGGCCCGTCACTAGGCCTCGCTCGATCACGACGTCGGCCAGCGCGCGCAAGCGCACCCGAAGGAAGGCGATCGTGTCCAGCATGTTGCCGAAGAGCTCGAGCCCGACGGTCTCGGTGGCGAGTTCCTCCGGCAGGGGCTCGGGCGGGTGCTCCAGAGCGATCGTGCGCAGGTCGCCGATCGTTCGGAAGGACGTTCCAAACGCGCCCCAGGTCACGGGCTGTCCATCGTCCTTAAACGAGTAGCTGAAATTCTGACCGCCCAAAATGTGGCTCACCACGTCGGCATCGGCCGGGCTGAGAACGTGATGGTCGGGGAGCAGTGCGGCCCGCCGAATGACGTCGGCGGAGTTCGAGACTGAATCGTTCACGGGGGCCTCCTTCGATGACTCGCGCTTCGGGGCCCCGCACGGCGCCCGAGGTCGCGTTGACGCGAAAAAGTGCCCCACTGATAGAGCACTCTTCACCCGGACTGCGGAGACTGTATCTCAATTTGAGTGGGCTCCCGCCGGTAATAATCCTATCGGAGTGACCCAGGACAAACTTTAGCCCCCCCGGCGCCCGGGAACGTCCGAACGGATGGTCCGAACGGCGGCTCCCGCCCGGCGCGCCGGCTCGCTACGATTCGAGCGATGAACTTCGATACCGTATTCGGACTCTTGCTCGCGCTTGCGGCGCTCGCGTATTGCACGTACGCGATGCTGCGCCCCGAGAGATTCTGAGGGCGCCGTGACCCTTTATGGATGGCTCCAAGCTCTCGCCGTACTCTTGCTCGTCCTCGCGTGCGTGAAACCGCTCGGCGCCTATATGGCGCGCGTCTTCAGCGGCGAGCGAACGTTCCTTTCGCCGCTGCTGGCGCCGGTCGAACGGGCCACGTACTTTCTCTGCCGGATCGATCCGGATGCGGAGATGTCGTGGCAGACCTATCTGCTCGCGATGTTCGCCTTCAGCGCCGTCGGATTAGTCTATTTGTACGTTCTGCTCCGTACGCAAGCTGCGCTTCCCCTCAACCCGCAAAAGTTCGGCAACTTCGCGCCCGACCTCGCCTGGAACACGGCCGTCAGTTTTCTGACCAATACGAACTGGCAGTTCTATTCAGGCGAGAGCACGATGAGCTACCTGTCGCAGATGGCAGGCCTGGCCTGGCACAACTTCGTCTCGGCGGCCGTCGGCATCTCGCTCGCGCTCGCCGTCATCCGCGGGTTCGCGCGCACGACCTTGACGACGCTCGGTAACTTTTGGACCGATTTGGTCCGCTGCTGTCTGTACGTGCTCTTGCCGCTGTCGATCTTGGGGGCGCTGCTGCTCCTTTCGCAGGGCGTTCAGCAAAACTTCAACGCCTATCCCAGCGCTGTTGGCGTCGAAGGTGCCACGTACTCGATCCCGGGCGGCCCGATGGCATCGCAGGAGGTCATCAAGGAACTGGGCACCAACGGCGGCGGCTTCGTCGGCGCGAACTCGGCGGCGACGTTCGAGAATCCGACGCCGTTCAGCAACCTCTTCGAACTGTTTCTGATCCTCCTGATTCCCGCCGCGTTGACCTACACGTTCGGCCGGATGGTGAAGAATCAGCGCCAAGGCTGGGCGCTATTTGCCGCGATGGCGATCGTCCTCGCCACGGGCATCGTAGCCTCGTACATCTTCCAGTCGATTCCGAATCCAATCATGGCGAAACTCGGCGTCGTTTCGAACATGGAAGGGATCGAGACGCGCTTCGGGATCGCTGCAAGCACGCTCTTTGCAACGATCACGACCGTAACGTCATGCGGTGCGGTCAACGCGATGCACGATTCGCTGATGCCGCTGGCCGGTCTCGTCCCGCTCGTGAACATGCAGTTGGGCGAGATCATCTTCGGCGGCGTCGGGAGCGGGCTCTACGGCATGCTCGTCTTCGTCGTCTTGACGGTCTTCATCGCGGGCTTGATGGTCGGGCGTACTCCCGAGTATCTCGGCAAGAAGATCGAGCGCCGCGAGGTAGTCTTCGCGATCCTAGCGATCCTCGCCGTTCCGGTCTTCTCGCTCGTGCCGACGGCGATCGCCTCGGTCATACCGGCCGGGCTCGCAACGCTCGGCAATGCGGGGCCACATGGTTTCAGCGAGATCCTCTACGCGTTCTCGTCGTCGACCGCTAACAACGGTAGCGCGTTCGGGGGGCTCGCGCCGAACTTGTTCTACAACATCGCGACCAGCATATCCATGCTCGGCGGACGTTTTCTCATGATTATCCCGGCCGTCGCCCTTGCCGGATCCTTGGCCGGCAAACGTTCGGTGAGCGTCTCCTCGGGCACGTTCACCACCGACTCACCGGTCTTCGTACTCCTGCTCATCGGCGTGATCGTGATCGTCGGCGCGTTGACGTTCTTGCCGGCCGATGCACTGGGCCCGATCGTCGAGCAACTCCTGATGCAACAAGGGAAACTCTTCTGATGGCCGCTCCAAAGGCTCGTCCGCTCTTCGACCTCGCAATCCTCGGTCCCGCAGTCCGCGATTCGTTTCTGAAGCTCGATCCGCGCTGGCAGGCGCGCAATCCGGTCATGTTCATCGTGGAAGTTGGGTCGGTCGTCACGCTGCTGTATTTCGTGCGCGATCTGATGCGGGGCGCCGGAACCGTCGGGTTCGATTTCGCGATCTTCGCGTGGCTCTTCTTCACCGTCATCTTCGCTAATTTCGCCGAAGCAGTCGCCGAAGGACGCGGCAAGGCTCAAGCCGACCACCTGCGTAGCACACGCTCTGAGACGAGTGCGCGCAGGCGCGCTCCGACCGGCGACTATACGACGGTCAGCGCCGCGACGTTACGCAAAGGCGACGTCGTCCGAATCGAAGCCGGCGAACTCGTTCCAGGCGATGGCGATGTCATCGAAGGCGCGGCGACCGTCGACGAGTCGGCGATCACCGGAGAATCGGCGCCGGTCATCCGCGAATCCGGCGGCGATCGAAGCGCCGTTACGGGAGGAACGCGCGTCCTCTCCGACTGGATCGTCGTTCGCGTCTCGTCGAATCCGGGAGAAACCTTCCTCGATCGCATGATCGCGCTCGTCGAGGGTGCGCAGCGCCAAAAAACGCCGAACGAGATCGCGCTTTCGATCTTGCTGGCGGGACTGACGATCGTCTTCATCATCGCGGTCGCGACGCTTGCGCCCTTTGCCGTATTCGCCGGAACCGTCCTGTCGATCACCGTGCTGATCGCGCTCCTGGTCTGCTTGATCCCGACGACGATCGGCGGCCTGCTCTCCGCGATCGGTATCGCCGGCATGGATCGGGTGATGCAGCGCAACGTGCTGGCTATGAGCGGCCGCGCGGTCGAGGCCGCCGGCGATGTCGACACGCTGTTGCTCGACAAGACCGGCACGATCACGATCGGCAACCGGCAAGCGACGGAGATCATCTCGGCCGCCGGCGTGAGCGAATCCGAGGCGGCGCGCTATGCTTTCCTCTCGTCGCTCGCGGACGAGACACCCGAAGGCCGTTCGATCGTCGCGCTGGCGACGCGGCTCGGTGCCGACCAAGCGGCCGCCGGCGGAGCGACCTTCGTACGGTTCAGCGCCTATACGCGCATGAGCGGCCTCGATGTGCCGAATGCGAACGGCGCCACGCTCTCGATTCGCAAAGGCGCGCCCGACGCAGTCCGCGCCTGGGTTCGCGAACAAGCCGGCAACGTCAAGACCGACGAGACGATCCTCGCAGCCGAGGTCGAGCGCATCGCGCGCTCGGGCGGGACGCCGTTGCTGCTTGCTGACGCGACGCGCATTCTTGCCGCGATACATCTCAAGGATATCCTCAAGCCCAACATGCGGCACCGTTTCGATCGCTTGCGCGCCATGGGCATCCGCACGATCATGATCACCGGCGACAACCCGCTGACCGCAGCGGCTATCGCGCGCGAATCGGGCGTCGACGATTTCCTAGCCGAAGCGACGCCCGAGACGAAGATGCAGTTGATCCGGCGCGAGCAGGGTTCGGGCAGATTGGTTGCGATGACCGGGGACGGCACGAATGATGCGCCCGCACTCGCCCAAGCCGACGTAGGCGTCGCGATGAATACCGGCACTCAGGCCGCCAAGGAAGCGGCCAACATGATCGACCTCGATTCCGATCCCACCAAATTGATCGAGGTCGTCGAGATCGGCAAGCAACTGCTCATGACGCGAGGTTCGCTAACGACGTTCTCGATCGCGAACGACGTCGCGAAGTACTTCGCGATTCTTCCGGCGATGTTCGGCGTCGCGTATCCTGCGATGTCCGCACTGAACATCATGCATCTCGCAACCGCCCAAAGCGCGATTCTATCGGCCGTGATCTTCAACGCACTGATCATCGTCGCCCTGATCCCGCTCGCGCTCCGCGGCGTGCCCTACAAGCCGCGCGGCGCCAATGCCGTCCTGCGCGAGAACGTGTTGATCTACGGACTGGGCGGCATCATCGTACCCTTCATCGGCATCAAAGCGATCGACCTCATCCTCCAAGCTCTGCATTTGACGTGATATGAACGACACAACCAAGAAGAGCTCGCCAATGGGCTCGACCCTCAACCACCTCGTGAGCGCGCTCCTCGTTACCATCCTAAGCGTCGCGCTGCTCGGTTTCGGATACCCGTATGCGATCTATTGGATCGGCCAAGCGGCGTTTCCGAAACAGGCCAATGGTTCGCTCATCGTCGTTGACGGGAAACTCATCGGAAGCGACGTTCTCGGTCAGCTCTTCAGCAAGCCACGGTACTTCCACCCACGCCCGTCCGCGGCAGGGAAGAACGGTTACGATCCGACGTCGACCGGGGCTACAAATCTCGCCCCAACTTCGAAGAAACTCTACGACACGACCAAGGCCACGGTCGCCGCGTTGCAAAAAGAAAACCCCGATGCGACCGGCCCGATCCCAGCCGAACTCGTGACCTCGAGCGCGAGCGGAACCGATCCGGACATCAGCCCGGAGGGCGCGTACTACCAGATCCCTCGAATTGCCAAGGCCCGCAACGTCGCGCAGACGGTGCTGCGAGCGATCGTCGATGCGCACGTCCATTCGCGCAGCTTCGGCTTTCTCGGCGAGCCACATGTGAACGTCCTCGAACTCAACCGCGCTCTCGACAGCGCCAAATAGGAGAGCCCCAGGTGTTTCGCCCGTTGAAGACCCTCTCAATCGCGCTCGCCTTAACGGCTTGTCCACCGTTGGCGGCTGCGGCCGACCCGGCATACACCCTCGCGCAAGCAACGCCGGCGCCGGCGCCCAGCGCGACGCCCGGAGGCCTCGCGGATCCGTGCAACGGTATCATGTCGCTCGTGAATCGGCCAACGTTTTCAACCGGCGCCTGCACGGTCAAGCGGGGCGTGGTCATGATTGAGAACGGCTACGTGAACCAGGCGAATTCGGGCGCCGGCGCGAGCAACACCGTGACGTATCCGAATGCCTTCGTGCGCATCGGCATGGGCAAGAACGTCGAGCTGGAATTCTCGCCTGCGTCATATACCAGCAATTCAGGCACGCCGCGCACGACCGGCGCAACCGACACGACGTACGGAATCAAGTGGGAGGCCGGCTATACGAGCAACTTGACGTACGGACTCAGTGCCTCGGCAACATTACAAACCGGCTCGCCCGCGGTCACCGAGCTTGGCCCAAGCTATAACGCCAGCTTCAACTACACGTACACCCTAACTCCGATTTTTGGCCTCTTCGGTTCGTTCGCGTACAGCTCACTCGTCGGAACCAGTCCGGCGAACGGCGCAAAGCAGCGTTTCGGATCCTTCGCGCCGTCACTCGGGCTGACCGGAAGCCTGCCCGGCAACCAGCAACTTTTCATCGAGTCCGCGCAAATCGGCAGTGCCGGGCCGGGTCTAGGCAGCCGAAGCTTTTACGATTACGGCTATCAGGCGGTGCTCTCTCCACGCCTGATGGTCGACCTCGAATACGGCGCGAGCCCGACGGTGATCGCCGGATCGAAATACTCGTACGTTGGCGGCGGAATTTGCTGGCGCATCCGCTAGGCTTACGCGCGCTCGAGCGGCATCGGTGCGAGCAGCACGAGCTCTCTCGCGCCCGCATCGAGCAACCGGCGCGCGAAGGGAGCGCGTCCGAACATCGCCGCAGCGCGACGCGCACCCTCAACAACGAGCGTGGGGTCGCCCTCGCGCGTCGCAAGCTGGACTAAGCCCCGCGCGGGATCCGGCGCAAGACCGAGGCGCCAGGCCGCGCCCGCTTTCGCCGCCGCAGCTTGCAACGCGGTGACCGCCGGCACGGCCGCGTCCGCCTCGCGGCGTGCGACGTGCGCAACGATCAGCTTGAGATCGAGACGTGCCGCGAGGTGCGAGCAGCGCACGATCAGACCCGCATCGCGTTCGCGCGCCTTTACGCCCAGCATCCAGCGCTGGAACGGCACAGGCAAGCGGATCGTTGCGCGCGCGCGCATCGTTTCGCGGATCGCCAACTCGCGCAGCGCGGCCAGGTTCTCGGTCCGGAAAAAATTCGAGAGGGCCGTATCGACACGATCTGCCGGATATATCTTTCCGGCTCGCAAACGCTCTCGCAAGAGTTCGGGGGTCGCGTCGATGAAGATGACTTCGTCGGCGAGTTCGAGGATTCCATCCGGTAGGGTTTCACGAACGCGCGTGCCGGTGAGGCGGTGGACCGCGTCGCTCAAACCCTCTAGATGTTGCACGTTGAGCGTGGTGATCACCGATATCCCCGCGCGCAGGATCGAGAGCACTTCGTCGTAGCGCTTCACGTACGAGCTGCCGGGAGGGTTCGTGTGCGCGAGTTCGTCGATCAGCGCTACCTGCGGCTTGCGTTCCAAGAGCGCGACACGATCGAGTTCGCCGTCCTTGCGCGGCAAGAGCGCGATGCCTTCGAGCATGCGCATGGTATCCGGCCGGTTATGCGCCTCGACGACCGCGCCTACTACGTCGGCGCCTTCCGCGACCAGCTGTTTCGCGCGGTCGAGCATCGCGTAGGTTTTCCCGCAGCCTGCGGCCGCGCCGAGATAGACCGTCAATTTTCCATAGCCGATGCGCAAGCGGTCGCCGATCGTCCGCGCGTACGGGTGGCGAGCGTCAAAGCCCGTGGCGTGAACGGCGGCGACCGTATCGGGATCGGCGATAAAGAGTTCGCGGTCGATGGCGCCGCTCGCCATGCGCACGGCCAGCGCGCCGCGAGCAACCCCGACAAGCGTGGCTTTGACATCGGCAAGATGCGGCACTCGATCTTTGAACGGAATGTCGAGGGATTGCGCATTGACGTCGCGCGCCAAGATCTCCACTCCGGCGAGCTTCACATCCTGCGCCGGCGCCAATTCCAGCGAGAGGTCGAGCGCGGCGGCGAGCGCCGCCATCTTACGCACGAAGACCGCCGGATCTCCGTCGGCGGTGATGATGCCGAGCGCAGTCGAGATCTTGTTTGGGCTCAATTCAGGACCCGTCAGATCGTCGAGCGTGCGAAACAGGAGTTCGCGCAGGACGTGCAGCGTCTGCGGACGGAACGAGCTGCTCAGGGCGCGATCGATATCGTCGTTGTCTACGATGGCGCCCGCGCGAACGCGCGACGCGAGTACCGCCGGCGAAACGTCCAGCGCGATGACTTGATCGGCTTTCTGGAGGAACGCGATCGGCACGATCTCACGGATCGGATAGCCTGTAGCCACTTCGGCGAGAGGCGCCACCGTCTCCAAGTGCGCAACATTCAGCGCGCCGAGAACGCTGATGCCGGCGTCGCGCAACGCGAGCGCGTCCTGCCACCGTTTCGCATGCGTCCCGCCGGCAAGGTTGGTATGCGCCAGTTCGTCGAGGACGATCGCCGTCGGCGCGGACGCGACAGCCGCGTCGTAGTCGAAATCGGTGAACTCGGCCTCGCCGATCCCGACCTTGCGCGGCGGAATGACGGGCAAACCCTCGAGCAGCGCGTCGAGATCGGGTCTGCCTTTCGTCTCGATCCATCCGATCGCAACGCGGATCCCCGATTGCTGGAGCGCACGCGCCTCTTGGAGGAGGCGCCGCGTCTTACCGGCGCCGGGCGCGCTCGCGAGATAAACCGTCAGCCGGGCGTGGATACCGAGTTCGCGGAGCAGTTCCTCGGCATCGGGCCGGGCATCGTCGCGCGCGTGCATACCTGCTCTCCTTCGCCGCAGGGCGGCGGCTCACCCAACCGAATGCGATGAGCGTGAAGCAACGCTGGATCCCGGCGCTCTGCGTCGCGCTCCTGCTGGGCGCTTGGATCGTCGACCTCGTTACGCCGCAGTTGCTGGTCGTCGCGATCTTACTCAATATCCCGATCGTGCTGAGCACGTTCGCGGGACGACGCCGCCTGACGACGACCCTGATCGTCGTCGCACTCGCCGCCAACGCCATCGCGGGGTACGTCAATGGCGCCCAGGCGGGGTACCGCTGGGATGCGATCGGCATCGCGGATCGCCTACTGGCGGCGCTTTCGATCGTCCTCGTCGGCGCGCTCGGGCTCTGGATTCACCGCGTCGGCGCCCGAGGCGGCGAATTGGCCGCTCGCGAGGCGCAGACGCGTGGCCAAGTTGCTTTGCGGCTCGCGATTGAGACGTTACGCGCCTCGATGAGCGCGGAGATCATCCAGCGCGCGATCGTCCGCGAGGCGGCCAATCTGTTCGGTGCGCAGCGCGCGGACTTCTATGCCTTCGATCAAGCCGGCGATGTTGCCGCGCACTTTTCACTCGAAGCGAGTTCGAATGAAATCGAAGTCGACAACCTGCGGCCGCCGGCGGAGGTCATCTCGCTGCTCTCGCGCGCGAAGCACGACCGCCGGACCATCGCCGTCGATCGCGGCGACCCGCTCGGACGCTTACTCCTGGATCGCCTCGGCGCGCAGAGCGCGCGAATCACCCCGCTGCGCGAACGCGAAGTGGCATTCGGCGTGCTGCTGATATCGCACTCAACGCAGCCGTTCGAAGAATCCGAAGATGCGCTGCTACGAGCTTTCGCCGATCAAGCCGCGCTGGCGCTGGCGCAAGCCGCGACGTTCGCCGCGTTGGCGCAAAAGAATGAAGCGCTCGCGCTGCGCAGCGGCGTGATTCGCGATCTGGTCTACGCGCTCTCGCACGACCTGCGTACGCCGCTCGCGGCGGCCGGCTTGACCTTGCGCCAAGCGCGCGACGGGGCGTACGGGCCGGTGTCGCCGGAATATCGCGAGATCCTCGACCGCAGCGTCGTCGCGAATGACGAGTTGCAGCGCCTGGCCGAAACGCTGCTTCTGGTCGCGCGGTACGAATCGGGCGAACAATCGGCGCGTCGGGATCCTGTTGACGTCGCAGGGCTCGCACGCGATGTCGCGCAACAGTTGGAGCCTCTGTCGAGTTCGCACCGTCTCCAGGTTACCGTGACGGCGGGTGAGGAAGCGGCGATAGTGCCCGCCGACTCCAGCGAACTGAGGCGCGCGTTCGTCAATCTGCTGGCGAACGCGGTCAGTTCCACACCCGAGAACGGTCGCGTCGCCATTCGCGTCAAGCCGGCAGGCAACACCGTGATGATCGAAATCGAGGACGACGGGTTCGGCGTACCGCCCGAGGTTCGGCCGACACTCTTCGCGCGCTTCGGACGGAGCGGAGCCGGCTCGGGAACGGGCCTCGGCCTCTACATCGCTCGCCGCATAATCGAAGGACACGCAGGCTCGATCGGCTACGCGCCGTGCGAACCGCACGGTAGCCGCTTCACGTTGCGTCTGCCACGTGCGGCAGCCGGCAGCGGAGCGCGCGCATCGTGATCTCGGTCATGCTGATCGAGGATCATGCTCTGACGCGCTCCGGCCTAAAGACCGCGCTGAGTTCGGCCGGCGGCATTGAGGTCGTTGCTGAGGCGACTGATGGTCCGAGCGCCTACGACCGCCTCGTTGAATTCGCGCCGCAAGTCGCGGTCATCGACATTGGCTTACCCGGCTTTGACGGCGTCGAACTCACGCGCCGCATTCGTGCAGCCGGCGTCAAGTCGAAAGTCGTGATTCTGACGATGCACGATCTCGACGACGAGATCTTGGGCGCGCTTGCCGCCGGCGCCGACGCGTACTGCGTCAAGACATCCGATCCAGCCACCGTCATCACCGCCGTCCGCATCGTCGCCGGCGGCGGCGCATATTTCGATCCGAACATCGCGCATGTCGTCTTGCAGCACTTCGCACCGCGCGCGCCCGTGGTCGTCGATTCCCCTCTCACGCCGCGCGAGATCGACGTATTACGCCTCGTCGCTGACGGCATCGGCAACAACGAGATCGCCGAACGGCTGCACATCGGTCTCGGCACCGTCAAAGGGCACGTTCGTGACATTCTCGAGAAGCTCTCGGCATCCGACCGGACACAGGCCGCCGTCACCGCTCTGCGCCGCGGTATCATCTAACCGCGCAAAGGGCCGGCCGCGCGGCGCCGCAAAGCCGAGGGCATGATGAACTCTCTTCGCCTTCTGGCCGCCGCCCTCGCTATTGGCATGCTCGCGACGTGGACTGCACCCGTCGCGCTTGCCCAGACGACCGGACCGATTCCCGCCACTTGCGCCACGCCGCCGTGCATGGTCGCGATCTCGTCCTCGCAACTCCGCAACCTCTCTCAGATGAAGGACGAGATCAAAGCCTACTACGAGGGCGGGAGCTTCGCCGCGGAAGTTGCGGCGATCGAAGCCGAGGCGCAGCACTACATGGACCAGCGCGTGCGCGATGGCGTAAAGAAGCCGGCGCTCGTGTTGGATATCGACGACACGTCGCTCTCGACGTACACCTACGAGGCGACGCACGACTTCGGTTATGACAGCATCTCTTGGGATGCGTATGCCTCGAAGGGCTTCGCGCCGATGGACGCAACCCTCGCGCTCGCGCGACACGCCCAAGTGGAAAACGTCGCCGTCTTCTTCGTGACCGGCCGCCGGCTTCCGCAGACCGAACTCACGCGCAAGAACCTGGTCGACGCGGGCTATCCTATCAGCGGCCTGTACTTGCGGCCTGTCGAGGACAAAGCGCCCTCCGTCGTGCCGTTCAAGAGCGGAGCGCGCGCGGATATCGAATCGAAAGGGTACACAATCCTGGAGACGATCGGCGATCAATGGAGCGATCTCGACGGCGGGCACGCCGAGCGCGCGTTCAAGCTGCCGAATCCCATGTACTTCTTACGCTAGGTTCGTAAAAGCAGAATCCCCCGAGCCGCCCGAGCCCGAGGGATTTTGATCTGACTTCGCGTTGCAGTTAGATCGGTCGCACCGACGAGATCGTGTTCGTCATGCCCTGGTTGCCGAGGTCGGGATACTCGCCTCGCCCGAGGACTAAGCATTGTCCACCGAAGTCGGCATCCTCGCACAACTGCCAGCGGCCCGAGCGGATGATCAGCGACTGCGCGACATCGTTGAAGTTATTGTCGAATAGGTTTCTCATAGTGCCGTTGAAGTCGATGCTGCGGCCGCCAAAGTTGACGCCGGCAAACAGCGTCACGCGAGCGAGTGGCGGACCGTCATCATAGGCGTCACCACCGACGCCGTACGGAACGCGAACGTAGTTACCGTTGGCATCGCGATAGTAGTTACCGCTGTCGCGATAGACGTAGCTTCCGCTTCGAATCAGTTGTACTGAAACGATGCGATCGGCGAATTGCGTACGATCGAAATCCGAGTACGCTCCGGGCCCGAGCGTTACGCAGTACCCGGTGTAGTTGACCTCTTTGCAGAGACGCCACGTGCCTTCCAAGATGACGACCGAGCGTACCGGACCGGCCCCATCGTAACCCATCGTATCCGAGATGGAACGGTCGAAGTGCCACGCGCTGCCGTCTTCATCGGAGCCCGTGTAAAACGTGATTAGCGGCGCGCGTTGCGCTTGTGCCGCGACCGGCAAGCATACCGGCATAATGAGCGCTAATGCGCCGGCCAGCACAGCTGCTTTGATGAAGAAACGTCGCATGTTGCCTGCCTTTCGAGCTTCCTTTTCAAAAAAGGGCACTGACGTTATACCCAAACCTAGCTTCGAAAAGCGATAGGCGTCCGCTCGGTCGTGCAGCGGCCTACCTAGCGTATGTGCCGATAGCGCTCGCTTCGGCCAATATGTGTCCCTTGCTCGCGAGGAAGAGTTGATCGCGCGTCATGCCTCCGTCATACGCCCTCGGATCGAGGTCGAGTGCGAAGACGCTAAACATATAATGATGTGGCGCGTCGCCGGGCGGCGAGCACATTCGACTACGAGGGTTTCGCCGACGTAATCGACGGGAACGAGCGCAGGACCGCACACGAGCATAGAGGAGCAAACATGGAAAATGAGCGCGAGACACCTGACGTAGAAGCCGACGACGAGGACTTAGCCGAAGCGGACTTGGTGGAAGACGACACCGACGGCGTTGCCGACGAGAACGACGAAAATCCGTAAAGCATCGTTCGTCGTATCTGGCAATCTGGAAACGCGGCACCACTACGCTACCAAAGGCAAGTTCATCAAGTGCAAGTAGGCACTCGGTAATTGAAAAATCCGCCCTTGTCCGGGGCGGATTTTTTTTTCTGACCGACGGCCGATTAACGATGCGGCGTCAACGTCCAGGTAACGCTCGCGTCGGGATGGTCTCGACCCTCGCTGGTCGTTTGAATCATCCCCTTGGCCGCAACTAAACTCCCTGCAGTAAAGTGTGAATCGAAGGTAACGGCAACGTCGATCGTGGTCGTGTGGCCTCGCTCGAAGCTTCCCCCACGCCTACTCGGGAACGTACTCCCGGGGAAGTTGGTGCCGATGCCCTGGAGGCCGGAACCGCGGCCACCGCGCCCGCCGCGCCCACCGCTGCCATTGCTCAGCGTCGCTTTCCCGCGCCCGATTGCCTGGAGATCGATGCCATCCGGCCTCACGGCAACCACCGTTACGTTCGTCGCGATGCGGAGCGTCTGCGTCTCCGCAAACGGGACGTCGAGATTCGCTTTCCAGGTGTCGTTCAGTTTGGGCACGGACGGCGCGCCGGCCAGAACTCCGGCGACAAGATTGAAATCGCGAACCTCGAGCGGGGTCGCGTCGCTCTTGTCGGCGAGCTGGACCCCGAGGGTTCCATCCTTCTGCCACCAACCGCTGAACGTTTCGCTGGCCGCGTCTTTCCGATCGATCTGCACGGCCAGGTTATTGCCGTGGCGAACGATCGAAAGAAGCGCGTTCGAACCGGCCGAGCCTGGCGCGGGGTTCGGGTTCGTTGCAAGATCCAACGCGAAACGTTCGCCTTCGCCGAGCGACGCGAAAGTCAGTCGGGTCGCGCCGTACGCAAGATAGGCGCAGCCGGCGATCACGACGATCGAGGCGAGGAACGACAGAAAGACGCGAAGGAAGTGGCGGTCACTCATGATCGAATCATAGCCGTTCCGCCTTGGATAAGCCTTGTAATTAGCTGGCAGGAGCCGCTGACGGAGGGCAGGGCCAGACGGCCCGGGCGGCAGCCGGGACAGAAACTCCGGGGCGACGAACCGAGAAGAGCACGCGCCGTCGGGGAACATGCTATGAGCGTTGAGTACAGCGAAGCCCTCACCCCAACCATACCCCTTCCGGTGAGCCCGGTATGAAACGCGGCTGCATCGCGTTCGCCCTCGCGGCCTGCGTCGCGTTCAACCTCGCGGTTCCATGCTCGGCCCAAGCCGGCCAGGCCGTTCCGGCGAGCGTCGTAATGCACGTTCGAATGGAAGCCGTGATTCTGTCCGACAACGACGGGGGCAATCCCCCGGGCGTTCTCAGCCTCGCGCAACTTCGTCAGTGGATTCGCATCTGGAATTCGTCGCTACGCCTCTCCGGCGCGAACATCGCGATCGACTTTGACGCGAGCGCTGATTTGGCGCGCGTGCGAAACACGACCGTCAACCACCTCGCGCACGACTCGAACGGCCCGGCCGCAAAAGTGGCGTCGCACTATCCCGGCAAGATCGTCGTCCTTTTTCGCGCCTACGGACCGGCCGGCAGCGGCATCGGTATCACCGGCAATGGCTATACTGCATACAACCCGTACGTGCCGCAAGGAAGCACGGATTGCAAGACCGGCACCGAGAGCGCTTGCAGCGCGAGTTATACGGTCATGCCATCCGTCTACTGCGGGACCACCGTAGGGACGGACCTCGTGAAGCCTGGGCAGAGGAACGGCCCGCTCGGGCCCGACCGCTCCGGCTGCGGTATTACCAACAATGCTTGGTACATCTATCAGAACTTCGGGCAACTCGCGCACGAAGGCGGACACTATCTCGGCCTTCCGCACACGTTCCCCGGCTCGTACGATTTCCTTTCGACGCCGAGCGCGCTGCAGAGTTGGTATCAAGGTACGCCACGCGCGGGCGTGTCACGATCGATCGCAATCTACGACGGGGACTCGCCAAACGGGCCGCTCGTTTCGGACGGCACGAACCTGATGAGCGGGTGGAGCTTCACGGTCTCCGACACGCGGCCCGATGCCGGCGCCCACCTCTTCTCCGACAACAATCTCAACATGTGCCGGACGCAGACGAAAACGCTCAAGGACTCGAGCGGCGCGACGATCGATCTCGACGCGAGCGGGTACACGCTGCACACGACGTACCGCGGTCCGGTGAAGCTGCGCTTTCAACCGGATAAAGGCAACGTGATGAGCTACTTCCTCTGCAAGCGGCCGATGCGGTACTCGCCGGGACAAGTCGCCACGATGCGCGGCGTGCTGGTCAACGATCCGCAACGCAACTATCTCCTCTGCGACGATCCTCGCGACAGCGCGTTCCGGCGCTACATCAACTGCACGAGCGGAACGCGGGTCTTTCACCCGATCCTTCCGCACGGCGCAACTCAGCCGGTGAACAGCCACGTCATCACGCGCTATTGACCGCGCGCCCGGAGGAGCCGACGGCCGGACTCGAACCGACGACCTGCTATCTACGAAACAGGGCTGAGCAATGCGGCATGCCTACTCCGCAAGAACAGTCGATTCAGACCCGATCGACTCACGCGTAGAACCGTGCGAAGGGCAACGCCTCACGGCAAGACGACCTTTCCGATCTTGCTGGTGTTTTGTTCCGTGAACCAGAGGTTGTGATCCGGACCGGTCGTGATAAACAACAAGCCACTGTTGCTCGTAGGAGTCGCGAACTCCACGATAGTCGGGCCCGTGATCGGAACGTTCGGCGACGTCGGGAAGGCGACGTTCGGCGAGACAACGCTAAGCAGCGAAAATACGAGCAACTGGCGGACCATGTCGGATGCCCTCCGAGTCCGGCATTCGCTGTCTTCCGCCGTTTTGGCTGCACAAGCACGTCGTTACGCTCGGGTCATCTGCGCCCGTCCAAATTCGCGTCCCCGCCAAGTAGGAAGCAACAGCCGTTGAACGGAGAATCCACCCCGCATGGGGTGGATTCTTCAGCATCTGGAGCCGACGGCCGGACTCGAACCGGCGACCTGTTATTTACGAAACAACTGCTCTACCAACTGAGCTACGTCGGCGCGACTGGGGTTCTTCTCGTGGGCTGGGGCGGTTCCTGGCCCGCAGCCTGCTCGCTCATTCGCTCTCGTGAAAAGTGCCGCGTTTGGCATCGGCGTCGAGTTCCAAATCCTCGAGCAGATAATAGACGATCTTCTTATCGTCGAAGCCGACTTTCGCTAATTCACGGCCGTCGATCGTGACGACCTCGTGAATATGACCCGTCTTGCCTGCGTACGCATAGTTGACCGCTGAATAGGCGGGGTCGTCGGCCTTCGGACGCGGTGTCGCTTTCACACCGCGCAAAGGCGTTTGATGCCGGTGAGTACTCACCAGGGTCCTCGCGCACGGTTCGGAAAAGTCATGTCCTCACCGGTTCGGCGAGGAGCGCTCATGTTCATCGAATACAACGGCAAAGCACCAAAAGTTCACCCTTCGGCGTTCGTCGCCCCGACAGCCGTGCTCATCGGCGATGTCGAGGTCGGTGAGGAATCGAGCATTTGGTTCGGCACCGTCATCCGCGCCGACAACGGTCACATTCATATCGGCGCGCGCAGCAACGTGCAAGATAATGCGGTCATTCACGTCGGCGAGCACAATACGACCTTCATCGGCGACGACGTGACGATCGGGCACTGCGCGATGCTCGAAGACTGCCATATCGAAGACGGCGCGTTGATCGGAACGAACTCCACGATCCTCAACGGCTCGACCGTCGGCCGGCGCGCCTTGATCGGTGCCGGCAGCGTCGTGGCTGCGAACGCGAAGATTCCGCCCGAAACTCTGGCGGCCGGCGCGCCGGCGCAGGTCAAGAAGAAACTCGAAGGCCCGGCGGTCGGCTGGGTCGAGATCGCGGGACCCGAGTACGTGCATCTCTCGCGCGCGTACCTACAGCACGGCATAGGTGATCCCGAGGTTCACGAGGTCGCCGAAGAGGCGAAGCCTAGCTGACCTCGCGCACGAGCGAAACCACACGCACGGCTTTGCCCCCGCGAACGTCGCCTTCACTCCAGTCCGCTTCGAAGCCGATCGCGCGTAGCTGGTCGACGGCCGCGTCATCCTCGTAGAGCGCGGCCGTGAGCACCGCCGCGAACCGCGCGCGCGCGATTGCATCGGCGGCCGCAACGAGCGCCCCGAACTCGGCAACCTCGCCGGCGAGATCGTAAAGGTGCAGCGCCCCGCCGTCGAGCGCCCACGAGAGCGTCGCGCGTTCGCTCACGAGAATCCCGCCGTCGTCCTCGGCCAAACGCGCACGCAACGACTGCGGCTCGACGCGCACTTTGCGTTCGCCAAGCCACGCCGCCACCCGCGCAAGATCGTCTTCGCCCGCACTACGAACGGCCGCGCCGGACACTACGGTGCGCTGTAGCGCGAGCTGTCGCCATACGGGACGAACAGCGTGTGTTCTTTCAAGAAGCGTAACTTGACCATGCCGGTCGGACCGTTGCGCTGCTTGGCGATGATGAACTCGGTCAAATCGGGTTCCGGCGCGCTCTCCGGATTGTAGTACGCATCGCGGTACAAGAAGCTGACCATGTCGGCTTCCTGCTCGATCGCGCCGGAGTCGCGCAAGTCTGAAAGCATGGGACGCTTATCGTTGCGCGACTCGACACCGCGGTTGAGCTGCGCCAGCGCGATGATCGGAACTTGCAGATCTTTGGCCGTCGCCTTCACCGTGCGACAGATCTCGGAGAGTTCGTCGTTCCGATTCTGATTTCGCGATAGCGTTCCGGGGCGAACGAGCTGTAAGTAGTCGATAAAGACGGCCGCAAGACCCTCGCCCGACTGCAGCCGGCGGCAGCGGCTGCGAATCTCGCTCACGCTGATCGAGCCGGAATCATCGATGTAGATCGGAATCTGCGAGAGAACGCTCATCCCCTCGGAGATCTTCTCCCACTCGTGATCCTTGATCTTAGCCCGGCGCAGACTCTGCGAATCGATCTTGGCTTCGGCGGAGAGTAAGCGCGAGACCAGTTCTTCGCTCGTCATTTCGAGCGAGAAAAATGCGACCGGCTTCTGCGCCTCGCGCGCCGCAGCGACGGCCATCGTCAACGCGAGCGACGTCTTGCCCATCGCGGGGCGCGCGGCGAGAATGATGAAGTTGCCGGGCTGGAACCCAGCGGTGTACTCGTCGATATCACGGAAGCCCGAGGTGACACCGGTGCGATCGCCGTGGCTGTGATAGAGCCGGTCGATCTGCTCGAACGTCCCTTTGAGCAACTTATAGATCGGGACGAACTCGCCGCGGCGCTGCCGTCGCCCGATCTCGTAGACGATCTGCTCGCTACGATCGAGCGCGCCGTCGACGTCCTCTTCATCCTCGAAGCCGATCTTGGTGATCACCGTGCCGGCGTGAATCAAGCCGCGCAGCGTGGACTTCTCACGCACGATCTTGGCGTAGTACTCGGCCGACGCGGCGGTCGGAACCGTCTCCATCAGCGAACTCAAGTATGCGATCCCGCCGACCTTTTCGAGCAGACTGCGACGGCGCAGTTCTTCAGCGAGCGTGACCTTATCGAGCGGTTCGCCGCGTTCGTAGAGCTGCACGAGCGCCGTGTAGACCGCCTCGTGGACGTGCGCATAAAAGTCTTGCGGCTGTAAAATTTCGCTGACGGTCGCCATCATCTCGCGATCGACCAAGATCGATCCGATCACGGCCATCTCGGCTTCGAGATTGTTGGGCGGGATGCGGTCGACACCGCCGACACCGGTCGCGGCAACGGTTGCCATCAGCGCGAAGTCTTCTTGCGCGGCCGCTTCAGCGTGGCGATCGCCTCGGCGACATTCGAGATCGGCACGATCTCGAGCGAGCTGACCGCGGCGCGAACGTCGCGTTCATTCTCTTTTGGAATCAGCGCGAGGCGCATGCCGGCCTGTCGCGCGGCGTGCACCTTTTCAACGATTCCGCCGACGGCGCGTACTTTACCCGAGATGGACAATTCGCCCGTCACGGCGACGTCTTGCGGTAGCGGCGTCTTGGTCAGCGCTGAGTACAGTGCCAGGAAGATCGCCAGGCCCGCCGAGGGGCCGTCGATGTTGCCGCCACCGACGACGTTGACGTGCAGATCGAAATCGATCGGGTCGACGCCCGAGATCGCGCGCACGACGGACGACGCGTTGAAGACGCTATCCTTGGCCATCGAACCGGCGGTCTCGTTGAAACGGATCGCCCCCTTGCGACGCTCGGCCGCCGGAAATGCGACCGCCTCGATTTCGATCAAACTCCCGATATAGTGCGAGACGCCGAGGCCGAACGTCTTGCCGACCTCGCGTCCGCGCCGCGCGTGAACCGGCGTGTGCTGCACCAAGCGGCCGGCTTGGACAACTTGCACGATGTCGTCCTCGATGATGGTCGGAGCGGGCGGCTTCGCGAGTATTTTCGCGGGTTTGCTCTTCGCTGAGGTCGGCCGTTCGCGCTCGAGTGCGTGACCGAACGCGTCGGCCAGAATCTGCACGGCTTTGCGGCCTTCGATCGTATACGACGAAATCAAATCCGGAATCCGTCGCGCTAGCCGGGCGCCCAAGCGTTTTGCGGCGCCGGTGACGATCTCACGAATCTGAGGCTCGCTGAGCGGATCGAAATAGACCTCGGCGCAACGCGACCGAATCGCCGCATCGATCTCCTCGGGCTCGCGCGTCGTGGCGCCGATCAACACGAAGTCGGCCGGCGCGCCGTCGCGAAATAACTTCTTGATGTAAGCAGGAACGCTCGGGTCCGCATCGTCGAAGTATGACGACTCGAAGACGAAACGCTTGTCCTCGAGTACCTTGAGCAACTTCGACTGCAGCGTCGGATCCATCTCGCCGAGTTCGTCGATGAAGAGCACGCCGCCGTGCGCTTTGCTGACGAGCCCGAGTTTCGGCTCCGGAATACCGCCCTCGGCGAATTCACGCCGGCTCCCCTGGTAGATCGGATCGTGCACGCTGCCGAGCAGCGGATTGGTCGTCTCGCGCGGATCCCAGCGCAGCGTTGCGCCGCTCGCTTCGACAAACGGCGCGTCCTCGGTAAACGGCGTGTAGTTGCGGCGCTTCGCAACCTCGAGCGCGAGCCGTGCAACGGTCGTCTTTCCAACGCCGGGCGGCCCATACAAGATCACGTGCTGGGGGAATGGCGATGAAATCTTCGCAAGCAGCGAGCGGATCGCCGGCTCCTGGCCGACGACGTCGGCGAGTTTGCCCGGACGCAGCAATTGCAGCGCCGATGCGGCCAGCCGGCGGCGGTCGAGCGCTTCAAGGTCCGCGAGCTTCTTCTGCGTTGAGGGCGTTTCAGGACCGCCGTCTTCGCGAATCGCTTCGAGTTTGAGATCCTTGAGATACTCCTGATGGCGCTCGGCCATCTTGACGTTGACGCGCGTCTCGATCTTTTCCTCAACGCTGCGCTGCGCGACGAGATCGGCTAGCCCGTCTTCGATCTCGGCGATGACGCCGCGAATGTTCGCGGGCGGGGGCACGCGGTCGGGCGTCGGATCTTCGAAGACCAAACGAAACAGCGCCAAGACGCGCTCCGGGAGCAGCGGCGAGCGCATCAGTTTGAGCGCGTTCAGCTTGCCTGCGCGCAGCACCATCTTATCCGCCCCGATCGTGTTGGAGAGGATGTCGTAGAGCGCCGCTACTTGACGGCGCAGCCCGTCGTCACCGCCGTACTTACGGCGGAAACGAGCAACGTAGGCCTGATCCGCGCCCTGTGCCACCGTCGACTAGTTCGTCGCGGCGACGACCTTAACCGTGGTCTTTGCGACGATATTTTTTCCGAGACGGATCTCGACCTGATAGCTGCCCAGCGACTTGATGCTCTCGGGCAGCTCGATCTTGTGGCGGTCGACTTCCAGGCCCAGTTCTTTGTGGATCGCCTCGGCGACGCTCGCCGAAGTGACGGCGCCGAACAGCTTGCCGTTGCCGCCGCTCTTGGCCATCACGCTGACCGACGAATTCTGGAGCTTCTCGGCGATCTCTTGAGCGTCCGCAACCGCTTCGGCATCGCGGCGCGCGGTAGCGCGGCGCTTCTGATCGAGGAGCGCGAGCGAGCCCTTCGAGGCCTCGGCGGCCAATCCGCGCGGCATCAAGTAGTTGCGCGCATAGCCGTCGGCGACCTCGAGCACGGTGCCGGCGCTGCCGAGCGTCTTGACGTCGCTCATGAGAATAACTTTCATCGCGCTACTCCGACACGAAAGGAAGGAATGCGATAATGCGTGCGCGCTTCACCGCAACGGTCAAACCGCGCTGATGTTTTGCGCAGTTGCCGGAAATCCGGCGCGGCAAAATCTTTCCGCGCTCCGAAATGTACTTGCGCAGGCGCGGGACATCCTTATAGTTGATGTCGGGCAGCTTGTCCGCGCAGAAGTTGCAGATCTTGCGCTTGACGCGCCGTTCTTTTTTGGCGGCGCCGCGCTTTTTCGGGGTTGGGCTGGCCATTGGTTCGCTTCTTAATCCTCCGAGCGGAGGAACATGTAGGTGGTTTCGGCTACGTGGCGCGCCCGCGGCGACTACCCGTAACCCTACACACGTGGCAGACGCCACGACCGGACTCGCCGGAGACCGGCGAACGGACAACTTCGGGAGTATACCGCACCCGGCATCGTTTGACCACCCCGTTCGTCAGGAGCCGGAAAGGTGTCGCCTGCTCACCGCAAGGGCCGGCTAGTGCGTTCGGGTCCAATTCGTGGTGGTGCCGTCGGTCGCGATACCGATGAAGTAGTTCGCGTTCTGGATTTGGATTCGGACCGTGTTCAAGACTTTCAATTTCTCGGGCGCGCCCATAGGCGTGCAATTCCCGCCCACGCAGATCCGCTTCGGCGAATAGTCGCGCCACGTCCAGCGCAGCGTTCGTCCGGCCGTGTCCAGTTGATAGGTCCCCACCAGATCGTAGGCCATCCCCATATGGTTCATCACGTGTTCGCGAATATGTCCGTCGCCGGTGAGCTGAAGGGTGTAGAAGAGCCCGGACGCCTGGTTGCCCCAGTTGATTGGTGCCGCCCAGGTCCCGACGAGCGAATTGCCGGCCAACGCCGGGGCGAGGCACAGTAGCGCGACGGCCATGCCGCGTGCCATCGTAGCCAGATTTCGCATCGCATCCTCCGTCCGAGCTTCCTCTTATCCGGGCCGCGAGCGGGACCCCCGGCAGCGCGGGTGAAACCCGGCGCAAAGCCGCTAAAGGAGCGATCGATGAGCAGCGTACGAGTATTGGTCGGCACACGCAAGGGCGCGTTCGTTCTGACCTCGGATGGGAAACGCGAAAATTGGGATATCGCCGGCCCGCACTTTGCGGGCTGGGAGATCTACCACGTCAAGGGCTCGCCGCTCAATCCGAACCGCCTCTATGCGTCGCAAACGAGCGGCTGGTTCGGACAGATCATCCAACGCTCCGATGACGGCGGCACGTCGTGGGAACCGGTTGGCAACAAATTCGTCTATGACGGCATACCCGGCACGCACCAATGGTATGACGGCACGCCCCACCCGTGGGAGTTCGCGCGGGTCTGGCATCTCGAGCCATCGCTGACCGATCTGGAGACCGTGTACGCCGGAGTTGAAGATGCGGCGCTCTTCCGTTCCACCGACGGCGGCCAGAATTGGAGCGAGCTCTCCGGGCTGCGCGGCCATTCCACCGGATCATCCTGGACGCCCGGCGCCGGCGGGATGTGCCTACACACGATTCTCTTGGATCCGAAAGATCCGCAGCGCATGTTCGTCGCCATCTCGGCCGCGGGCGCATTCCGCAGCGACGACGGCGGGACGACGTGGCGGCCGATCAACCGCGGCTTGAAATCAGCGCAAATCCCCGACCCCGAGGCTGAGGTCGGCCACTGCGTTCACCGCCTTGCTCTGCACCCGTCGCGTCCGAACGTGCTATTTATGCAGAAGCACTGGGACGTTATGCGCAGCGACGATGCCGGCGACTCGTGGCACGAGATCAGTGGAAACTTGCCGACCGACTTTGGATTTCCGATCGACGTTCACGCGCACGAGCCTGAGACGATCTACGTCGTGCCGATCAAGAGCGATTCGGAACATATGCCGCCCGATGGCAAGCTACGCGTATACCGCAGCCGCACGGGTGGGAACGAGTGGGAAGCGCTAACGAAGGGCCTGCCGCAGAGCAACTGCTACGTCAACGTACTGCGCGATGCGATGGCGGTCGACTCGCTCGATTCGTGCGGTGTGTATTTCGGTACGACCGGGGGACAAGTGTACGCATCGGCCGATGCCGGTGATAGCTGGAATCCAATCGTTCGCGATCTTCCGCCCGTGCTTTCCGTCGAGGTCCAAACGTTTCCGTGATTCGAATCGTGCTCCCGGCGCATCTGCGAGCGCTGGCGCGCGTTAAAGGCGAGGTAAAACTCGACATCGCGAACGCGGCCACGCAAAGCACGGTGCTCGACGCGCTTGAGGCAAGGTATCCCGTACTGCGCGGAACGATCCGCGATCACGTCACCAAGAAACGCCGGCCATTCGTGAGGTTCTTCGCGTGCGAGCGTGACCTCTCGCACGAACCGCCGGACAGTCCGTTGCCCGATGCGGTCGCGACGGGAGCCGAGCCGTTCATGGTCGTGGGAGCCATGGCCGGCGGTTAGCTAATGCGGCGCTTTATCGTGGCCGTTCGGATTCTGATCCTTTGGAGAAGCGCGTTGCGGAGCCGCGCGTTGCGGAACCGCGCGTCGCGGGGCAACGCGTTGCGGGGCCATGCGTTGCGGGGCCACGTGTGCTACATTTCGCGGAGCAGCATGTTGCGTAAACGCATGCTGGACCATCGGATGTTGCGGTGCCGCGTGCACCTGTGCTGCGCGGACCGGTGCGGTGCGCACTGGCGCGGTGCGCACCGCTGCAGCGTGGACCGGTGCGTTCCGGGCCCGGACTGCAGTGGAGCGAGCGCCGGCCGGACGATTCGAACTGCTGAAGGCATGCGCAACCGCGGTATTGGCGGGACGACCGTGATTCACCGTTGCAAAACTCGCGCGGCTTCCCGCGGCGATGCGCTGATGCTGCACTTGCGTGGTCGTCGCGGCGACGCGATGACCGCGCTGCACGACGAGTTGGTTTTGTGTCGGTCGAGCCGTGGCACCGCCTCGCCCGCCGTTATAGCTCACTCGGTTCCACTGACTGACCACGACCGCGCGGTTGGCAAAGACATTTCGGACCCGGCTCCGGTTAACGTTCGTTACGGCAGTATTGTAACGGAACTGGTCGCCGGACCATACGCCGCCGACGTAACCGTTGCCATAGTAGCCGTAGCCGTAATTCACGCCGCCGTAGAAGCCGACTTGCGGAGCCCAGTATCCTTGATTCCAGTAATAGAAGCCGTTGTTCCAGCCCCAATAGCCGGGCGTCCAATATAACCCGGGCTCCGGAGCCGGTACCCACGTTCCGGGGACCCAGTAGTAGCCACCGTCGTAGGCCCAATAGCCGGGCGACCAAATATAATTCGGCGACGGGTCCGGCGGCTGTTCGTAATAGGGAAGTGCCGGGGGACCGAAATTGACCGAAATGCCGATCGATACCGAAGCGCGCGCGGCGATCGGATTTGCCGCGAACATCAGCGAAAAGAATAAGAGCAGGATCAAGAATTTCGTCGGGTAAGATGGTCGGCGCACGATGGACTCCAGTCTCGGGACGATGAATTGAACTTATACCCCTTCTGGAAACGGTGAACCGTGCATCGAAGTTGGCCGGCTACGAAGAAGCAAGGGCACGCTTGCGCGTGCCCCCGGGTTGCTAGTGACGCACACCGAGACGGCCGTTATCGTAGTCGAAATATACATCGAAGTTGCGCAAGATATCGGTGCCGATGATGCCGTCGAACGGAATCGCAAGATCGTCGGGGAGCGCCGTCGGTAATTGCACGCCAACAGTCAGATCTCGGGCCTGCGCAGGCCCGAAATTGAAGCGCGAGACCGTGTACGGCTGCACTTGGATCGCGCCTTCGAGATAGTGTTCTATGAACGATCGGCCGGCCACGGTCCAATGTGCGGCAATCTCTTTTTCGAAGCGCAACGCGAACGGCCGCATCACGTAGAGGCGCAGCGAGCCGGTGTCGATTGCGAAGTCGTCGCCCTGCGCGAGACCGAATCCGGCGTGGACGAGCGGCAAGCCTTGGTCGACGTTTGCGGCGACGATCGCGGTTTGAGGATTCGCAAAGACCTTGCGCGCGTCGCCGGGCGAGAGTACCCGCACGCGCTCGTGACGATAGTCGATCTCAACGACGTGCCCGAAGAAGAAATCGAGACCCAAAATTCCATCCAAATTAAATGGAGGAATGCTCAGAGCGGAAGCACGATCGAGTTGGAGCGGTCCGACCGCGAAACCGGGCAACACCGCGTGCTCGAGCGTCGTGCCGCCGTGGAGGCGCGCGATTCCCGGATCGACCGTGATACTCGCGGTGCCCGTGTCAAGCTCGAACCAGTGGCGCGCACCCTCGATCTTTACTTCAAGTTTGACCCGATCGCGAAAAAACGACGAGCGCAACTCCACCGAACTCTCAAGTGGCGCAACCGGAGCGAGAACCCGTCGCATGGGAAATGCGACGTCGGCAGCCGTGACGCTACCGAGTTCGATCGACTCGACCGTGACGTCGAGCGCGTCGTAACTATATCCGTCGTCGACGCGCCAATGACGCGCCCGCAGGACACCATCGAGGGCTTCGAACCGGTCGAACGCTGTCGTGACGACACGTTTCCCATCGCGCATCACCTCTCGCACGATCGATCCGGATGCCTTGTCGACGTACAAAAACGCAGGCTTGTCGCCCGCCGGATCGGTTTCGACCACCCAGGCCGGAGCCGGGAGTTGCGCTTCCCCCGCCAGCTTGCAGGATGCGGCGTCGAGTGGGAAAACCGCCCGCGGCGCGCGATCGACGGCATCGCCCTGCAGGTCTGCCGAGACGCCGTGCACGATTCCGTTGCCATCACCGCGCCAGCGGACTCCGTCGCTCCGCCCCGCAGTGTACGTGAGGCCATCGAGTTCGAGGGAGGTGCGGAAGTCGGCGCCACGCACGGCGACAAGCACCGCAATATTCCGGCTACCGTTAACGTACGCCCAACGCTCGTGGCGCTGCGCGAGGCGCGCGTTTCCAGCGCCCGATGCTTGCGCGTACGCGGCGAGGACTTCGCCCAGCGCCGACTGGGAGGTAACGATGCCCGGCGGCTGCCACTCCGCACCAAACGCCGGCTCCGACGGCGCGATCGCCGCCGCGAAGAGCGATGCCAGGACAAGCTCGACCCGCATCTCGACCGCTTCGCCGCCGGACGGGCCGAGGGCTGCACCGTCATCCTCGCCAACAAACTCTCTCGTGAACTCCGCAACCGAGGAACTCCTCGCCAACGCCGCCGTGCACGAAGCCGATTTCGAAGGGCCTCGCGCCGTCATTCCGGCCAAGCACATCGCGATCGTAACGTGCATGGACTCGCGGATCGACAACTTCCGGATATTCGGCCTCAATTCCGGAGAAGCGCACATCCTTCGCAACGCGGGCGGGTTGGTCAGCGAGGACGTGCTGCGCTCGCTCGTCCTCTCGCAGCGGCTCCTTCAAACGCGCGAAGTGATCCTCATGCATCACACCAACTGCGGATTGCACGACGCCGACGAGCCGGCGCTACGTGCCGAAATCGCCGCCGAGACCGGCCTGCCCCCGCCCTACGCGTTCGGTGCCTTTACCGATATCGACGAAGCGATGCGCGCATCGATCGCGCGCGTCCGCGAACATCCGTTCTTACTGCATCGCGACCGCGTGCGCGGCTTCGTGTACGAAGTCGAAACCGGACACCTCCGCGAAGTGATCGCTTAGGTCGCTAGTCGCCGCCGTTCCGGCCCCTACTTTGAGTAAGTCCGCCCGCGAAATCCTGCGCATGTGCCCTAACTCATCCTCAGTAATCTAGTGCCATTGACCGGCGCCAACAGGCTTCGAAAAGCAGTCGTGTCCGGTTTTCCCGCTACTGAGCGAATAGTACGTGGCACGCGCACCGTCCCGTCTTGCACCGGAGAACTCGATCGCTCCCTGTTCCCCTATTGCTCGCGCTTCGACCCCCTGCGTGGAAAGTGCGCAGGCCGGCCGTGGGAAGACTTTCCTGCCTAGAAGCGTCCGGACGGGCACGAGGCGCGCCGATATCGTATCGCCCATTTCGTGAACTTCGCCGTTTAGCTGCACGTACGGCTTGACCGCGCTAAAGACTCTGCGGGGCCAAGTGCCAACCTTGTGCCCATCCAGCAGCGCGGTTAGAGTCGCCTTGTCGCCACGTAATTCCACCATGCAGACGTTACAGCGTACGGGATAGCTCTGGTACTTGGATGTCTCTCTTGAGCGATTTGAGGTGGTGAATCCCGAAAGCGTCGTCGCATCCGGGTAGCCGCGGGCGAGCCCAACCGAAACAGCCGAACTCGACTGCGTTCTACTCAGAAGCAGAATGGTCACGACCGTCCAGGATTGGTTTGCAGGAGCCGGTTCGAAACTGACGGCGTACGCAAGGTCGAAATCGCCGCTGAAATCTCCGAGATCGTAAACCGTCGCCTCGCCGTCCCTTTCGTCGCTCTTGATGTTTCCAATAGAACACGATGAGGCGAACGCCAACAACAACACGGGGACTGCAAGCAAGCGAACTATTCGCGCGAGATCCACCCGTCGCTCGTACGAGCTTCGAATCACTTCCTTGCGAGAACGGTACTGTGCAACAAAATTCACTAGCTCATGAGCCCAAGCCTTCACGGACAAGCACCGCCGCGGCACTCGCTAGGAGTATTCGGCCTGCTCCCAATTTTTCCGGCCGTGCACGGAATCCAGTGTCGCTATCCACGGGCCGCCCGGGCGCGGCGAGCGACTTGTCGTAGGGCGTCCAGGAAAATCGTTTTGGACCGATCAAACATTTCCGCGGCTTGCGCGCTCTATAGATCGATATGCATTTTGCGCCAGAGGAGAACTGATGCATCCACAGGTGCCAACCGAGCTTATAGATGCTGCTAGAAATGGCGGATCGGCTGATGTCGAGCGGCTGCTGGAGATGGTGTGGCCGGATGCGTACCGCCTAGCAAGAGCGATCGTTACTCAGACGCAGAGCGCTGAGGATGTCGCGCAGGAGGCATGCGTCACTGTATTTCGCAGCATCGCATCGCTGCGAAATTCGGACGCCTTTCGCACCTGGTTCTATCGAATCGTTGTCCGCGAAGCTCTAAAGCAAAAAAGGATGCAGACGTCATCCACGGCACTTTCGGCCGATGCCGCCTACTGCGAGGATCGCTCGGCATTGGTCGACCTCTACCGCGCGCTCGGCGTGTTATCCGACCGCCAGCGCATTGTCATTGTACTCCACTATTTTGAAAATCTCCCAAGCCGTGAAATTGGCCGCATCCTTCACGTGCCCGACGCCACCGTTCGCTTCCGGTTGATGAGCGCGCGACGCAGGCTGTACCCGCTCCTTGCAGAGCTGAATCCTTCACTCAAGAAAAAAGGCGAAGAAATCTATGCAGTCTGATCTTTCTGCGCGGTGTCGCCTGGCACGCGAACTCATCGATGTCCCGCCGTTCCCGCTGGCGCTGATCCGGCTCGCCGTAGAGCGCTCCACTCAAGCGCCTCCACATCGAAAATCGATCCTGGCTATTGTAGTTGCAAGTTTCTCCGTCGTCGCGATTGCAGCGGCCGCGGAGATATCACAGCAAACGCACGTTCAATTCAATCCATCCGGCGGACTTATTATCTCGGCGGGTCCCAAGACCAAGATCGCATCGCGACCGATTCATTCGAACGCAGAAATTCATGAGGCTGCCAAACGTCTCGACTTCCCGGCAATCGTGCCGCAAGGCTTGCCCGAAGGTACGAAGCCCGTACGGCTCTTTGCATCCGGAACGAGCTTGCTCGCGATTACGTACGATTTACCGGGCGTACAACGACGCTCTCATCACATGCTTTGGATATCGATCGCAAATCGGGCCACGACGGCAGCATCGAACGCGCCGGCGATACTACGACATCGCATGGTCCGGGGAGTTAGCATGTCGGTGGCGCACTGGGGTGTTGGCCCCGAGGACGTCATCGTCATTTCCAACGGCCTAACCGACCCGGAATTCGCGGCGGTCAAGCGCGCAATGGAGCAAGAATCGCGAGACTTCGCGCGATAATTCGCTAGACGACGCGAAAAGCCGAATAAAGCCCTACCGTTCGAGCGGAGTGATCCGGCGCTCAAATTCGCCGCGAAACGACCGCAACTCTGCACCCAAACTGACAACATTCGTTTCAGTGTTTTCGACGCGCGTTTCAATGTTCTCGACGCGCGTTTCAATGTTCTCGACGCGCGTTTCAATGTTCTCAACGCGCGTTTCAATGTTCCCAACGCGCGTTTCGAGGCTTCCGAGGCGATGATCGATGCGGTTGAAGCCACTGTGCATTTCCGTGCGTAGGTCTACATTCTGTTTCGCGGTCTCGACACGATGCGCAGCTACCTCGACGGCGATTACGTCGAGGAGCTGGAACACCTTTGTCTGCATGTCGCCGTTCATGTTTATCCGTTCTTAATACGCTAATTGCTCGTCAGAACGGAATCTCGTCGTCCATCGCTTCTTCGGCGTGTTCGCCTGGTTCGCCGCCCGTGGCTGCAGGGCGCGGGCTGAACGAGCCGCCGCCTTCGCCGTTGGCCGAACGCTTATCGAGCATTTGCATATCGGATGCGACGACCTCGACCGCGGTACGCTTCTCGCCCTCCTTGGTCTCATATTTGCGAATGGCGAGCCGGCCCTCGACGAGCGCCGACATGCCCTTCTTCAAATACTGATTGCAGATCTCGCCCAGCCGATCCCAGGCGACGATATCGATGAACATCGTTTCGTCGCCGGCTTTCGTGCGGCGATTGACCGCCAAGGCGAATTTCGTGACGGCTTTGCCGCCGCCGTCGACGTAACGGATCTCGGGATCCCGCGTGAGATTCCCGACGAGGACGATTCGGTTGTAGCTCCCGGCCATGCTTGCCTCCGCTGGTTAGTCGTTGAGATTGATCAGGAGCGCGCGCATCACATCCTCGTTCAAGCGCAACTGCCGATCCAGCTCTTTGGCCGCGGCGGGTTCGCTCTTGAACTTCATGACTACGTAGTAGCCCTCGCGGACATCATCGATCTCGTACGCGAGGCGGCGCTTGCCCATCTTCTCGAGTTCGCCGACCAGTTCGCCGCCGTTGGCTTTCAGAATCTCTGCGACCTGATCGGCACGGACGTCGATCTCAGACTCTTCTAAGGTCGGGCGCATAATATAGGTAACTTCGTAGTCAGTGATCATGAAACGGTCCCTCTTCGGACGTCACCTCAGCGAGGCGAACGGCCCCTGGCGGGGCAGCGGGGTCGTGCGCGGGTGGTCCCGACACGAGCAAACCGGCTGGAGGATCGCTCCGCCGGAAAACCTATCCAGGGTATCACACCCTCTCCCCGAGCGGCAAGGGAGCCCGCCGCCGAGGCTCCGAAAACCATCTCCCTTCCCAGCCTGGAACGTCAAATTTTGATGGACTGCAAAGAGGCCGGCCCTTGTCCCTAGCTCAGTTCGCCGTTTCCCGCCGCGTCACGGTCACCATGATGGCCTGCGCGGTGATCGTACTCGGGATTTTCGCGCTCCCTCGCCTGCCGATTAACCTCTTGCCCTCGTTCCAGCCGCCGGTCGTGACGGTCACGGTGAATTACGGAAACGTCGCGCCTGAGACGATGGAATCGACGATAACCCGCCCGATCGAGAATGCGGTCGCGCGCGTCTCGGGGATCGACTATCTTCAGTCGGATTCGTTCCAGGGTCAGACGCAGGTTCGCGCCGTCTTCAAGTACGGCACCGACATTAACGTCGCCTCGACGGACATCCAGCAGCAGATCGCGCGCATCAGCAATCAGCTGCCGGTCGATCCCAATCTCCAGCCGCCGCAGATTCTCAAGGCCGACCCGAACTCGCTGCCGGTCGTCTTCATGTACGTGACCGACACCGCGCGTACGCAGCGCGATCTCAACGACTTGTTCTCGAATACGTTGAACGACGAGTTTTCGGCGATCTCGGGAGTAGGCAGCGCGAGCACCAGCGGCGGTCAGACGCGCGCGATCATGGTGGAACCGAATCAGAGCGTCATGGCCGGTTACGGCCTGACCAACGCAACGATCGTCTCGAAGCTCTCTGCCGAGAATGTCGACGATCCGGCCGGCATCATCGCGATCGGGCCTAACGAATTTGGAATCCGCACGAGCGCGCTCTACCGGTCGGCGAATGAGATCGGGGGCACCGTCGTCGCGATCAAAGGCGGCGCGCCGATCTACTTGCAAGACGTCGCCCGGGTCAGCGACTCGATCGAAGAACAACGAATTTTCGCACGGCTCGACGGCGTGCCCGCGATTCGCGTCGGCATCAACGCGCAGCCGGACGCCAACGTGGTTGCGGTCGCAGCCGGCGTCTACGCCAAGATCGCCGAGTTACAAAAACGCTACCCGACGATGCACTTCCAGCCGGTGCTCGAGCAGCGTGGTTTCATTCTCGAAGCGATCACCGCTCTGGTGCACACGGCGATGTACGGCGCCATTCTCGCCGTCTTGATCATCTTGCTCTTCCTGCACTCGTGGCGTTCGACCCTCATCGTGGCGGTTTCGCTACCGGTCTCGGTCTTGGGCACGATGTTCGCCGCATACATCACGCACCAGACTCTCAACACGATGACGCTCGGCGGCATGGCGCTGGCCGTCGGCTTGATCGTCGACGATGCGGTCGTCGTCACCGAGAACATCTTCAGGCATCTCGACGAAGGTCAGTCGCCGATCGATGCGGCCCGGGATGCTACGACGCAGATATTCTCCGCGGTCTTCTCCTCGTCGATCACGGTCGTCACGGTCTTCGTGCCGCTCCTATTGATCCCGGGGCTGCAGGGCCTCATCTTCGGACCATTCGCGTTGACCGTCATGACCGCCGTTGCGATCTCGCTCGGCGTCGCGCTCACGACGGTTCCGATGCTCTCGAGCATCTTCTTAAGACCAACCGACGCGCACTCCACCGGCGGCTTTGCGCTAAAATTCGACAAACAATACGAGCGCTTCGAGAGCTCGTACAAGCGCGTGCTCTCGTGGTCGATCGACCGTCCGGGCATCGTACTTGGTACGGGGGTGCTGCTGCTCGTCCTTACGATTCTCTCGCTCCGTCTAGGAATCGTGCAGACGGAGGTCTTCCCGGCGTCCGACTCACGCTACGCGCGCTTCGACATTCGGTTAGCGAACGGGACCGCACTCGACAAGACTAATGCACTCTCCGCAATGGTCGAGTCTGCATTCCGCACGGATAAGCGCGTGGTCGCCGTCGGCGCGACGGTCGGTTCGGCGTTCGGTGGTGGCACGTCACGCCAGATCACGAACCAAACGTCGCTCTCGGTGATCTTGCAGCCGGAGATCTACGGACAGAAAGCGACTGATTTCGTGAATGAGTGGCAGCGCCGTCTCGGCGGAATTGCCCGGTCGGCGGCGCCTGCAAATGCGGCTACGTCCGCTCCCGCTCCAGGTTCGACGCCCATTCCGGCGGCAGTCCTGGCGCAACGGCGCGAGCTTCGCCAAGCGCTCCTCGGCACGACCGTACGCGGACGAACGATCGACATCTTGCAGCAGCAAATCGCGCAAGGTTCCGATGCGCTGCAGATTCAAATCTTCGGACCCGATGTCCGGCGCTTGTTCGACCTCGCGCAAGGCGCGATCCAAGAGTTGTCGTCGATTCCCGGCGTGATCCGGCCCGACACCAATATCAACGCATCGCAACCCGAAGTCGATGTGAAGATCGACCGTCGCAAGGCCGCGCAATACGGATTCTCCACCGGCGACATCGCAACGGATATCGCGACCGCGACCAGCGGCGACATCGCATCATTTTACCAGCTCAACGGAATTCAGTACCCGATTCTCGTCGAAGCGCCGGCGGCCGAACGTCGCTCGTACGCTTCCATCGCCGAGTTGCAACTCGTTCCGCCGCCGGTCTCCGGATCGGATGCAGGCGGCGCCTCCCAAACGTTGCCGAGCGTCCCGTTGTCGGCGGTTGCCGCGATCATTAGTACCGTCGGTCCCTCGCAGATCAGTCGCCAAAACAAGCAGCGGCGCATCGACATCAACGCGACCGTAATAGGCCGACCGCTCGGCGAGGTGGTTACGCAGGCCGAGAAGATCATGCAGAGCTATCCGCTGCCGTCCGGTTACCGCTGGCAATTCGGGCCGGCGATCACGCAGAACACCGATACCTTTAGCGCGCTCGGCCTGGTCGTGCTGCTCGCGATTCTCTTGATCTATATGCTGCTCGCCTCGCAGTTCGAGTCGTTCCTCGATCCGATGGTCGTTATGATGGCCGTTCCGTTCGCAACGATCGGCATCATCGGCTCCCTGATGATCACGCATCGAGCTTTCGGGTTGACGGCGTTCATCGGTTCGCTGATGCTGGTCGGCATCGCCGTCAAGAACGCGATCTTGGTCGTCGAGTTTACCAAGCAACTGCGCCGCCAAGGCATGGACGCACGCGAAGCCTTGATGCATGCCGGTCCGCGCCGGTTGCGCCCGATTCTCATGACGACGCTGGCCACGGTCGGCGGCATGCTACCGCTTGCCATCGGCATCGAAGCCGGCAGTTCGACCCAAGCTCCGCTCGGCACGGTCGTCGTCGGCGGCCTCCTCAGTTCGACGCTCTTGTCGCTCCTGGTGGTTCCGACTCTCTACCTCTGGACGGTGCGCAATATCGAAACGCGCTTCAAAGCGAAGCCGCCCGCGCTCTTCCGCCCGGCGGCGCCGGCCGCCCCGCTCGCCAAGCGGGAACCGGCGGGCGTCTACAAGTAAACCCTTCCCACAGCTGGGAGGATCGTCGAATGAAGCGCGCACTGGTTTTCGTTAGCATGCTCGCACTTGCGTGTTCGTTGGCTCCGGTATCCGCGGCAACGCCGCCTCCGGTTCCGGTTGGACTCGCCTGGGACTCGGTCGCGAAGCTCATTCAGACGAGCGATGTGTCGAGCCTTCAGCCCGGCACGTTCGATGCAGATTTCCAAACTGCGTCGCAGCCCGTGCAATCGACGCAGCCGCGAGGCGGCTTCCTCAGCAAAATCTCGACCGTTATGCAACAGGCCAGCTCGATGGCCTCGATGCTGAAGAACGGAACGGCGGAGAGTCACTACATCGCCGGACTCAAAGAACGTGTGGATTCTCCCGCGACGCAGAAGGCGACGATCCTCGATTGCGGCGCGCGCACGCTGACAACGCTCGATCTCAAAGCTAAGACCTATACCGTCGTCTCGCTCGACGCGCCGGTCACGCGCAGCGTGGGGACCGCCGGCGCCACGCGGTCCGCGCCGGCGGCGATGCCGACCGACGATGGCACGCGGATGTCGTTCACGCTCGTCAACAAAGCGCTCGGACAGCGCACGATTGCGCCTGACTCGACTGACGGATTCAGCTCCGACATGACGATCGTCGTGACGCGCGCGAACGGACAAAGCAACGCGTCAAACACGTCGCTGCTCGAATATCTGTCGCGGTACCCGCGTCTCTCGCTGGTCTGCAAAGGTCCGGCCGGCGCGGCGCAGCCCGGCGTCGCCGGCATGGGGATGGCGCAGCGCCAGATGATCGATAGCGCGCTGTACGGCGGGGACTCGCGCATCAAAATGAGCTCATCGGGCCCCGCCCTGCCCGCCAACAGGCTGCCGCTCTGGGAGGTCACGACGTTCGGCAGCCAACCCGGGCAGCGCGGTGGGTTCGTCATGCTCTCCGAACGCGGCAACGTACGCTCGGTCCGGGCGGACGATTCGATCTTCTCAGTTCCGGCGGACTTCACGCTCGTCTCGAGTTAGCGAAGACGTAAGCGCGCGAGCGCCGGGTTCAGTGCGTCTGCCCACGCGAGATAGCCGCGACTCGAAAGATGGATGAAATCGAAGCGGTAGAGTTCCTCACGTAGCTCGCCGGTCGGTTTGAGAAACGCTCCGCCGGTATCGATATAGCGGATCATCCGCCCATCGTCGAGCTTTGCGATCCGCGCGTTCACGGCGGCAATATCGCGCCGCTCCGGCATCTGCGGGCCGCCTCCGCGCGGAAGGATGGCGACAACGATAATAATCGCTCCCGGCAGCTTGGAACGAATCGCGTGAACGCACGCGCGAATGCCCTCGACCGTGGCGCCAACGCTGCGGCCGACGGCCAGATCGTTGGTGCCGATCTCGAGCACGACTGCCCGCGGTGCGATGCCGTCGAGTTCACCGTTGTTTGCACGCCAGCGAACGTCTTCGGTGCGGTCGCCGCCGATCCCGAAGTCTTCGGCGCCGAGCGGCGCGAAGCGCGCGTCCCACGTCTCGCTTCCGTCGAGTCGCCAGGCATACGTCAGCGAGTCTCCGATGAAGAGCAGGGCTATGTGGCCCAGCCGCGCGCGATTGACCAGCGCGTTGTGCTGCGCGAACCACGTTCGCGCTTCGACCGGATTGTGCTCGGCCAGTACGTGCGGCAACAATTCGGCGCGCAGCGGGGTCGCCGTCGCCAGCGCGAGAAGTACAGCACATGCTGAGGCTCGCACGTTCATGGTCGAGTATTCTTGCCGTTACCTTCGCGCTGGTCCTATGCGGCGTGCCTCGGCTAACCGGAAACGCTCTTGCAGCCACGCCGACTAAGGCGTGCGGTGTTCACTTCGCGCGAATCGCACACCTTACCGGCGGAACGTATGGCATGGAATTGACCGCGGCCTCGTCTGGGCCGGTGGACGTTTCGCTGAAATTCTTTACGATGACGCACTCGTATGATCTGACACTCACTGCTCAGCAGTTCGTCGCTCAAGCCCCTCGCACCGTGCCCACCATATTCCCATTCGCTTCACGAACGGTCTTCGCGATCCCCGACGACGACGCGATCGTCGCCGCGACGGCCGAGAGTCCTTCGGACAATCCATATACTGCGCCGTGCCCTGCGTCGTCAATCGTCCTTTGGGACGCGCTTCGGCTGGGCTATCCGAACGTAGTTTCGGCGGCCGACACTGAGGCGAAGAAACAGTTCGCGCTTTCGTTTGGGGACCCGCCTAAAGCTCCCGCCACGGCCTCGCGCAATGCAGAGCCGGAACCAAAGTGCACGTACCCCTATCGATCGGCTCTTGCGATCAAGAAAGCGTCGGCGAACTATCCGGAGAGTGCCCGCGCCCAACATGCAAGCGGCAGGGTAATGGTCATTGTCACCCTTGCTACCGACGGCAGCGTAGTAGCGGTCAAGGTTTACCTCGGGAGCGGCACGCAGGCGCTGGACGACGAGGCCATGCGCGCGGCAGCGAATTCAACCTACGCGCCAGAAACGTTTCGCTGCGAAGCTCTTTCGGGATCGTACACCTTCGTTGTAGACTTCGCGCCGTGGTAATGACGCCGCGCGCCAAGAGCGAAGCATCGCGTATGTCACAAATTGCGAATTCGCGTGCCAGCGTATTTGCCGCATTTGCGATCATGGCACTTCTCATTCCCTTCCTGGGCGTTACCGCATCAGCCGATATACTCTCATGTCCGCGGGGTTGTCAACGCCGGCACGGGAAGCACAGCACGTGCTAAGACTAAAGCATTCACGCTCGAGTGTGCTTGCCGTCGTGTTCGGGCTGGTTCTATCGGAGATCGTGAGTCCCGCCGCAGGCGCGACAACCGACACGGGGCCAACCGTTCTTCCTTGCGCCGTCCGCCTGGTTCGAATCGTTCCCGTCGCCCCGCGCACGTATTCGCTTGAATTGGCGTCTTTGGAGCGCGGTCCCGCCGATGTCCTCGTCACACTCTACTCGCACACACACTCATACAAGCTGCCGCTTCCCGCGCAGACCTTCACGGAGAAACCGACCCCGTCGTCTCAGATGCTCAGAACCTCTCCGATCTTTTTCACGACGCCGGATGATGACGTCATCGAAGCCGCGCTCGCCGATCCCTTGGCGACGGGCGCCGCCGCCCCGCAGGCCTGCGTCACTTCCCACCTGATCGCTCTCGATGCGCTTCGCCCGGTCGCTCCGCGACCGCTTACGTGGCCGACGGCGGCAGAACTCGAGGCCAGAAACCAACTGGTACGATTGTTTGCGGATGGTCGAAGAGCGACCGCGGCCGCAACGTTCGATCGAGACGAAACGGCTCCAACCTGCGCTCAGCCATACCAACCCGCCCACACGCTCGTGATATCGCATGCAGACTATCCGGCGACCGCCGTGGCGCAGGGCGCCGCAGGATTCGTTACCGTTGAGGTCATCCTCGATCGCCAAGGCAAAATCGAGGCGACTCGCGTTTTACGCAGCAGCGGTTGGGCGTCGCTGGACGATGAATCGGTGCGCGCGGCATCGCGAACCACCTACGCGCCCGAAATATTTCGCTGCGAAGCCGTCCCGGGTTTCTACGCGTTCGTCGCCGATTTCACGCGCGCGTAAGTTCGGCGGCTAGCCGCTGGCGCGAGCCTCGCGTTTGGTCACGCGGTAGACGCTGCGCACGTCTTTGAGCGTGCGCAACTTCTCGAGAACCTTGTGCAAATGATCCAGGTTGTTGATCTGCAGCGTCAGACTGATCAGCGCCATCTTGTCCCGTTTGACGCGCGCGGTGACCGAGGATGCCGAGGTCTTGAACTCCGAACAGACGCCCATCACTTCTTGCAACAACCCCGCGCGGTCCATCGCTTCGAGTTCGACGTCGACTGCGTGCGTCAGTTGGGCGGTGTCGGCCCACGAGGCCTGCAGGATGCGTTCCGGCGAGGCGGCCATGTAGGCGACGTTCGGACAGTCGGCGCGATGCACCGAGACGCCCTTGCCGATCGTCACGTAGCCCATGATCGGGTCGCCGGGGACCGGGCTGCAACACTTCGAGACGCGCACCAGCACATCGTCGACGCCGGCGATGCGGATGCCGCTGGCGTTGCGAACCGTACGCCGGGCCGGCGCCGGACGTTTCGCCGTAAGATCGACCAGGTTTGAAACTTTGACTTCATCACGAATACGCTGCACCGCCGAGACCGCGGAAGCGTCGCCGAACCCGATCGCCGCAAACAAGTCGTTGGCAGTCGAGTAGTTCATCCGTTTGGCAATCTTCTCGATCACTTCGCCGCGCGATAGCTCCGGCCGCAGGTGTTCGCGCACGAGTTCGCGTTCGATCGATTCCAAACCGAGCACGACGTTTTCGTCCTTGCGCTCTTTGCGGAACCACTGTTTGATCTTGTGCTTGGCGCTCGAGGTGCGCACGACCGAGAGCCAGTCGAGCGAAGGTCGCGAGCTCTTATTGACCAGAACCTCACAGATGTCGCCATTCTTCAATTGATAGTCGAGCGGCACGATCTTGGCGTTGACCTTCGCACCGACGCAGTGGTTGCCGACATCGGTGTGCACTTGGTAAGCGAAGTCGAGCGGCGTTGCCGCCGCCGCCAGCGGATAGACGTCGCCCTTCGGCGAGAAAATGAAGACCTGGTTCTCGAAGAGATCGAGCTTGAGGTTCTCCATGAACGCGCGCGAATCGCGCATGTCGTTCTGCCATTCGAGCAACGAGCGCAACCATGTGAGCTTGTGCTCGAACGCGTCGGGCTTAACGGCGCCTTCCTTGTAGCGCCAATGCGCCGCGATGCCGTACTCGCTCGTCTTATGCATCTCGACCGTGCGAATTTGGATCTCGAGCGGATCGCCCGACGGTCCGACGACCGTCGTGTGCAACGACTGATACATATTCGGCTTGGGCATCGCGATGTAATCTTTGAAGCGCCCCGGAATCGGCTTCCAGATCGAGTGCACGATGCCGAGCGCGCCGTAGCAATCCTTGACCGAGTCGACGATGACGCGAACCGCGGTCAGATCGTAGATCGTCGCGAAGTCGCGGCCCTTACGCATCTTCGAATAGATCGAGTAGAAGTGCTTGGGGCGTCCGGTGACGTCGGCGTTGATCGAGACGCGATCGAAGTGCTGCTTTAGTTCCGCGACGACGCCCTTGACGTTCGACTCGCGCGCATCGCGTTTCTTCGCGACGCGTTCGGCGACGTCGCGATAGGCATCGGGATCGATGTAACGCAGGCAGAGATCTTCCAAATCCCACTTGATCTTCCAGATCCCCAAGCGGTGCGCGATCGGCGCGTAGATCTCGAGCGTCTCGCGCGCGACAGCCTTCTGCTTATCGGGCGGGAGGCTCGCGAGCGTTCGCATATTGTGCAGGCGGTCGGCCAGCTTGATGATGATGACGCGAATGTCCTTGGCCATCGCCATGAACATCTTGCGCAGGTTCTCAACCTGCGCGTCTTCCTTCGACTGGTACGGAATCCGCGTCAGCTTGGTGACGCCTTCGACCAGTTGCGCGATCTCGGGCCCGAACTTCTCGGAGACCTGCTCGGCGGTTACGACCGTGTCTTCGACGACGTCGTGCAAGATGGCGGCCGCGATCGTCGCCCGGTCCATCTCCATCTCCGCCAGCACCCGGGCGACCGCCAGCGGATGCTCGATGTACGACTCGCCCGAAGCCCGCTGCTGACCCTCGTGAGCCGCGTCGGCCAGCTCGTAGACCCCGCGAAGCCATGACGCTTCAACAGTCGGGTCGTACGACTGTACCTTGGCGATCAGGTCGTCGATGAGCGGGCTCGGCATAGATGTAGTTTGCCTATCATGCCATAGACCGCTCCGGAGTGTCTATCGGATGCGTCGGCCGGCCCCGTCCGGGCCTAGTATGTGATGAAGCTCGTGACCTCGTGCCCGAGTTTCTCGAGCGTCGCGCGTCCGTCGAGGAACGAGAGTTCGATCAGGAAAGCAAAGCCGGTGACCTTCGCACCGAGGCGTTCCAGTAGCCGCGAGGTCGCAGCCGCGGTGCCACCTGTCGCGAGCAGATCGTCGACCACGAGCACTCGCTGGCCGTGCCCGATCGCGTCATCGTGAATTTCGAGCGAGTTGGTGCCGTACTCGAGCGCATACTCTTCGGTGAACTTCGCGCCGGGAAGTTTGCCCGGCTTGCGCACCGGCACGAAACCGGCTCCGATGGAGTACGCGAGCGGCGCGCCGAGCATGTAGCCGCGCGCCTCGATCGCCACGACGTAGTCGATGTCCTGGCCCTTATAGTGGTCGACGAAAAGATCGACCGCCGCCTTGAATCCGGCCGGGTCTTTGAGCAAGGGCGTGATGTCGCGGAACAAGATACCGGGGATCGGAAAATCCGGTATCGGCCGAATAAGAGACTCGATCTGCAGCGCCCTGTCCTCCCTGGATTTCCCGGCCGCATTGGATATCCGAACGCGGCAAACGACCGTGCGTTCGGGTTTTGGTCGTGCGCACCTCCGGCCGCAGCGCCGATTCGGGGGCGACAACGGCGAGCGCCCGCACACCCGGGCCCCAAGGGGAAAGAAACCTCGCGCGTGGCGCGAACGTTTACGGGTAATGTGAGCTCGAGTCCGGCCTGTGGGAACCTCTGGAAGCACGGGGCGGGCAGAAAGGAAGAGCTATGACGAAACGGATTGTGACCGCGGCGCTGGCAGCCGCGATGACGGTAAGTCCCCTTGCGGCGACCCCGGTACTAGCCGACGGCGGGGCGAGCACTCGCAATATTCTGACGTTGGCCGGTGCGGCCGCGGCAATCGGTATTACGAACTATAACCACAAGAAGCGCGCCAAGCGGCAAGAGATCGAGGAATCGGCGCGCCGGCAGTCTTCGTATAAGGCGTACTTCTATCGCAAGTATGGCTACTACCCGACGCCGCAACAGGCTCACGATTGGTACGTCCGCACCTACGGCCTGGAGCCGTCCTAGCGGAACATGACGGCGCCGAGCGCCTGAGGTGAACGCGAACCCGGGGCCATCCGCCGAGCGCGGGTGGCCCTCTTTATCCATCTTGGCCGACGGACGCGATCGCCGCTTCTGGCAACGCATGGCGGTCGCGTTTGCGATCGCCCTCGCGTTGCATGAAGTCATCGCGGGATTCGTGCCGCGCCGCGCCGCCGACAAGAACGAACAAACCGTCCGATCCCAACTGATTACGATCTTGTTACGCACGCCTGCGCCGACGCCGCGGCCGACCGCAACCCCGGTCGTGCAGCCCACGCCCCAACCGGTCGTCACGTTTTCCAAGCTCGCGACGCGCGCGCAGGCGGCGCCGCGCGCGGCCGCGCCGGTTCACAAGAATATGGGCGGCCGCGCCGCACCGCGCAGCATCGCCGTCGTACCACCGCACGCGGTGAACGCGACGCCACAGGCATTCGCGCTCGCAACCGGCAGCGCAGCCGGGGTTCAAAATGGCGGCACGGGGACGGGCGCGGGACCCGGCGTCAACGGGGACGGCGGCCTCAATGGTAACGCGAGCGCACTCGGCGGAACCGGCAGCGGCGGCGGAGTGAAGCCGTGCGGCGTCGTGATGCTCTCACTGGTGAACGGGACGTTCGTTCAGAATCGTGACGGAAGCCGAACGTTTGCGATTCAACTTGAAATTACGCTGAGCGACGGGCAGACGGTCAGCGACGTACTAGGTTGGAAGTTCTACTACAAACGCGAAATCGACGATCCGTTTTCGAAGCGCGGACAAGATGCACTGGGGTTTACGCCCTTGCAGCTGCCTCCGTCGGGCTACGATCTGGAGGGACGCCAGAAACCCGCGACCGTCTTCGCGGTCAAGCACACGAACTCTCAGGGGCTCACCGACCTCGATGAGTGTCCCGCCCAGACGAAGTAAACGCACCTCACCTGACGCGCGGCTTGCCGCCGGCGCCCTTCGTCGCAATTAGGCTTTCGATACTTCTTCATCGGAGGCAGGATGATTGTAACGGCACCGCTCGAGCGGCGCACGCGTGCGCTCGAATTCGGCATCTACCGCGACGGCGACAACAACCTCGACCAGATTCAGTCGCGTACGATAACACAGGCGGTCGCCGCGAGCGACGAGGAACACGCGATCCAATTCACGATCGAAGATACGACGTCGCGGCGCGGTTTCGAACCGGCGCACGTCCTGCGCACCGAAAGCTACATGCTCGAAGACGGCGCCCAGCCGAAGCATGTCGAGATCTCACCACCGCACGACATGTCCTCGCGCGAAAATCTGGCGCACTTTGTCGCGCGAACGCTCGACAACGCGCAAAGCGCCCAGGCTGCACAAACGTGGATCGACTTGATCGACCATGGCGCCGGCGACGGCGGCGGGCTAGAATCCGACCACGGTCTCGGCATTATGCGCGAAGACGATATGGCCGGCGCGATCGCCGACGGAGTGGCACTGCACGCGAAGACGCATCCCGAGGATGCGAGCCGGCGTGTCGACGGCGTCGTTGCCAATCAATGCTTGATGGCGACGCTGGGTTTTGAATCGGCGCTTTCGCGTGCCGGCGTGCGATTTCTCGCCGCCTCGCCCGAGACGATGCTGGCGCCCGGCGTGCCAACCGGCGTTGCGCTCGATATCGCACACAACACCGGCGATCCGGTAGCGATGGCATCGGCCGTCGTCGGCCGGGTCATGTCCGAGCGTTACGATGCCGGAGCGGCCGGACAATTCGGTCCAGCCGCGGCGTTCGACGTCTTCGACCTCGATCCGAAGAAGATCGCCGGCATCGAAACGAGCGTCCGGACGCTGGATGCCGCATTGACGAAAGCCGCGCGCACGCGCACCGATCGTGCCGCGATTCGCGAGGATGCAAAAGCGATCGCAGGCATGGTGCGCTTTCCCGGGGCGACGACGCTCCCGTGGCGCGCGGATCGGCCGGCGCTCGCACTCTACGGCACGTTCGCCGAAGACGGCCGACTTGGAGCCGAGGTTCGGTCGGCGGCACGGAGTGCGGCGGACGCGATCGGCTCGACGGTCCTCGCACACGGCGAGAGCGACGCGTTCGCGCCGTTCCATGACGCGGACTACAGCGATGCGGCCGGCCCGACCGTGCACTTTCCAGTCACCGGCGCGCAGATCGACTCGTGGGCCCCCGAAGTGAGCGAGACCGACAACGCGTTCTACAAGGCCGTCGGCGCCGAGAAGCTCGCCAAAGTTGTAGCGTAGGCGGCTCGTACGGTCTTCAAATCCCGGCGGACCGGCGAATCGTGATGACTCCTCAAGATTTATCGCGGCCGAAGAGCATAGAATTGCGTAACTGCGTGCTGTTCGGAGGCGGAATTCATGGGGTCAAAGAGACGTAATTTCTTGGCGACGGTCGCTGCCGTGTGCGCCTTTATCCTTGCGTCGGCCCCTTGGGCGGCGCCAGCTAGGGCGCAGGTCGCGACCATTCTCCCAGCCGGAGCCCCGTCGACGAACGGACTTGCGCGCTATCAGGTCGATGCAGACCACTCCTCGCTTGAGTTTCGCGTCGGCTTCATGGGCCTCTCCTCGGTCCACGGAGACTTCACCACGTACGAGGGGACGATGATGTACGACGCGCAGCATCCCGAGCGAACGACCGTCACCCTCGCGATTCTTACCGAGAGCATCGACACGGGCGTGGCGGCACGCGACAAGGACTTGCGCAGCGCCAACTTCTTCGATGCTAAGAAATATTCGACAATCGTGTTCAGTTCGACCGGCGTTACACCGCAGGCCGGCGGCCTCACCGTCGCCGGCGGCCTGACGATGCACGGCGTCACCAAACCGGTCATCCTGAAGTTAGCCGTTATTCATCCGCTCACGAAGGACGCCTGGCAGAATCAGCGGATCGGTTTTGCCGGCAAGACGAGCGTGAATCGAAAAGCGTTCGGTATCGACGGCGTAGCGTTTTGGAACAACGAGTTCGATCCGGGGCGCCGGGCGATCGCCGATCAAGTCGACATCGAGGTCACGCTCGAAGCCGAACTCGTCAACATGGATACGCGCGACTATCCAAAAGCGCAAGCCCTGATCGCACGCATCGACGCCGAGGGGTTGGCGGTGGTAACCGCAAGTCTGCGGAGCGCCGCTCCGGATAGTAAGAGCGACGCCTTCCCGTCGTTCCGCGCGATGCTTTTCAATGCGTCTGCGAAACTACGCCAACGCGGGCGCTTTGCCGACGGGGCTGCGCTCTATCGAATACTTACGAATCTCAGCTCGCAAGACGCCGAAGCATTCGCGGGCCTCGGCGAACTCGAATTTTTCGCAGGCGAGCGGCAACTCGCGCTCGCCGACTTCAAGCACTCGGTGGATGCCGATTCGACGAACACGATGGCGCTCGAGTATCTTCGGCATCTATCTCGCTAGGCACCACAGGTGTAGTTAGTGAGGGTGCACCGGGTACAGCACGGCAAGAAGATCGCCGATGCGCGGATCGTACCGTGGAAAAATCGAAGCGTCCTCGATCAAATTGTGCGTTCCCCTGAGGTAGGCGACGGCCGCGTCGCGACGGCCGCTCGCGTCCAGCACCGCCGCGATCGACGAGCTTCCGACGCGCTCGCGCGCCTTCGATTTAAGGATCGGCTCGATCTCCGCTAACGCTTGATCCGCGTGGCCGGCCAAAGCGTGCGCGTAAGCCGTCCACGCGACGAGTTGCTCAGCATCGAATTGGTCGCGCGGCAGTTGCTTGAGCTCGCCGAGTGCCTCGGCGTACCGATGCTCTTGCTCGAGCGCCAGAGCGAGGTGCAGCCGGGCCAAACCGTTGCGTGAATCGAGCGTCAAGGCTTGACGCAACTGGACGATTGCCTCGTCATAGCGGCCCGCGTAGTAGTACGCGAAGCCGAGCCAGCGCGCGATCGGCACCGAGGTCGGTTCGAGCGCCGCGGCAACCCGGAATTCGGAGATCGACGTTGCGAAATCGCCTTGATGCAGCGCCAGGTTCGCAAACCATTGGTGGGCGCTCGGATAGTTCGGCTTGAGGGCGATCGCTCGAAGATACTCGCGACGCGCGGCGGCAACGTCGCGATACGACAACGCATAGCCGAGCGAGGCATGAGCCTCGGCGTTGGAATCGTCGACCACCACGGCCTGCGCCGCCAATCGATTCGCCTCTCCGAACTCGCGCGCCGAGACCGCGGCGGCGTCGGTCGCCGCCAGTTGGAAATGCGCGTCGGCGGCGCCGCTGTATCCAAGCGCGCTGCGCGGAGCGAGCCGCATCACCGAATCAAATTCGCGCAAGCTCAGCAGCAGGTCGGGCTGGTCGCGTTTGTTCCAATAGTAGCGGCCCAATACGTAGTGCCGTTGCACCTCCGGGCCGAGCTGCGCAAGTTCGGGACGCGCGGAGAGGCCGGAGATGCGAACGGCAACCAGCGCGAGAACGGCCACCAGAATCAGCGCGCCGGCTCCGAGCAACGTCCCCTCCGCACGCGCGGACAGACGTTCGGGGACGCGTACGCGGGCTTCCAGTCGCTCGGCACGCCGCACGTCGCCGGCAAAGCGGTAGCCGCGCCGCGGAACCGTTGCGATCAACTCCTGGGCGCCGCACGTCGCCAGGGCCTTTCGCAGCAGGTACACGTGCTGCGCCAAACTTGTCTCCTGGGCAAAATCGCCGGGCCACAGCGTCTCGAGCAAGTGCTCCTTCGTGAGCACCTGCCCGGCGCGGCCGGCTAAGAGCAGGAGCACCTCGATCGCCTTAGGCGTCAGCGCCACCGGCTTGCCCTGGTGAGTCAGCGTCCGGCGCAGCGTGTCGAGGACGAACGAGTCGAAAATGAGGTAGCGCGATTCCATAGCCGGTGCCATCGTAGCAAAAACTTGCCCCGCGGTCACGCCAACCCGGCATCAGCTACGCAACTGGATCCGGTCGGGATAGATCGGGCGATTGACGATCTGCTCGAGCGACCCGGCGTCCGCGGTTAGGGCCAGCGAGCAGAATCGCTCGAAGTCCTCGCGCTCCGCCTCGCCTTCCGCATACCGAGTCGTCTGCGTCAGATCGACCTTTTTCGTGATCTGGAGAAAGCGCACGAAGCGGCCATCGTCATCCCGGCCCGTTTCGATCAGACCCGCTTCCTCCCAAATGCGCAGGGCCGCCGAGACCGTCGAGCCGTCAACGCGCTCGATATCGAGCGTCCGCGCGACGTCTTCGTACGACATGCGAACGACGTCGAACGAGGCCAGTCCCTGCATTCCGCGATAGAGGTCGCGCAGCACCGCGATCGACGGCGCGGATTTCGAGAGAATGAAGTCGTTGATGCGCCGGTCCGCGTCACCGTACAGGAGGTGGATGCGCGCCGGAGCATCGTCGCGACCGGCCCGTCCGGCTTGCTGGTTGAACTCGGTGAACGCAAAGTTCAGATGGTAGAGCACCACGTCGCGCACGTCCGGCAGATCGATGCCCTCGCCGAAGGCCGACGTGGCGACGACGATCCGCAGACTTCCACGTCGAAAGAGGTCCTCGATCGTCGAGCGTTCGGCCGACGGCACGGCGGAGTGATAGAACGCCACGACGGAGCCGAAGCGCCGTCGCAACTTGCCGGCAACCTTGTTGGCCTCCGCGCGCGAGTTGCAATACACGATCGCTTTACCGTCGCCTTCGAGCGTCCGCTCGAGATAGGCGACCTTGTCCTTCGTGCCGCGCACGTCGACGACGTTCAAGTTCTCGCGTATCGTCGGATCGATGATCCAAGCGTCGACGCCCAGCACGTTGCGCATGTGCCGGAAGGCTTCGTCGTTGGCGGTTGCGGTGAGCGCGAGCACCTGCGGCCGCCCGAGATCGTCCAGCAGCGCTGCGAACTCTACGTACGCTTGGCGATGGCGCGATTCGAAGAGATGGTGGGCTTCATCGACGACGAGCAACGACGGCCGGTTGACGGGACGGGCGAACGCGCGACGGTGATAGGCCGCGAATTCGGGCGTCGCGAGGATGATATCCCAGGCCCCGTTTTCGAGAGCTTCGATAAGCGCGGCGCGCTCGTCCCCGTCGATCGCCCCGTTGGCGCGCAACACGCGAACGCCGAGCGGTGCGAGACGTCGCAGCAGCGCATCGTATTGATCGTTCGCAAGCGCGCGCAACGGATAGAAAACGAGCGTCTTTTCGCCGCTAGAGAGCGCGCGCTGCGCGGCAGGCAGTTGAAAACACAACGACTTCCCGCGACCGGTCCCCATGACGGCCAAGGTGCTGCGTCCCGAGGCGACCAGGTCCAACACGGCCCGTTGCGATTCGCGCACCTCGCGCTCGCCGATCAGCGCGCGGAGGATCGCCTCCGAGTCCACGCCGATCGCGCGCGCCGTGACAGCGCCACTCGGCACGGCGCGGAGATTTGCGTTCGCGTGCCGACGTCGCACGTGAATGTTCACGCCGATGTTCTTCTCACCGCCGCCCGTAACGCTCGCGACCTCGGCCGTGTAACGATCGCCGGCATCGATATTCGGCACCAAGTGCTTCGCGATCTCGCGCCGTACGAAGCCGAGTTGGAGGCTGCCGTACCGAACCTGGATCGCGTTGGCGTCGTGCGGGTTCTCCGGTTCGCGCACGAGGTCGAGCGCTTGGCCCGCGCTCAGCCCGGCGATGAGATCTTGCCGCCGCTCGAACGAAACCCCGACGATCTTGGTGAAAAAGTCATCGGCTTCGCCGATGCTTCCGAAGCGATCGCGCTCGACGTACTCCCCCGACTTCGCAAAGAGCGCGTCGAGAAACGCCGTCGTATCGGGGTCGATCGCAATCAGCGCCGGTTGAGCCCGCGCCGTGGCCGGAGTGTGAACCGGAAGCTCGTCTACCGCATCGTCGAAGCGCGCCAGCAGCGTTTCGAAGCCCGCCTCCGAGGTCGTCGGTGCCGGCAGGCCGGGCGTAGCGCGGAGCGTGCGGCCGGCGCGCTTGGACGGTGGCCCCTTACTCGTGCTTCGTGCTCGCGGAGGTCTCGCTCTTGGTCTCACCCATCTCGCCGACCGCTTCGACGTGCTCGGCGTGTTCGGCGGCGATCGGCTCGTCTCCGAGATCGAGGTGAATCTCTTCGTGCCCGAGTTCGAGTTCGGCTTCGTGCACGCCGGCATTCTGCGCGTCGAGCGGATCCATCTCTTCGATATCGTCGTAACGCTGATCTTCGGCCAGCTGTGGATTGCCGGGTTGCTGCTCGTCGCGCTTCTTCTTATAGCGGGCCGGTCCGGTCGAGGTGCGCGGAGCGCTCTTCTCGCGTGCGCGACGCTCGCGGCGCGCGGCCACGATCTCTTCGCGCGATTGTAAACGAGCGGCCTGGTCGCGCGCTTCGGCGACCGTGCGAGGACGATCCGCAACCACCGTCCGCTCCCTTTGGCGCTTGAGCGCGGCCTTCTTCAACTCGCGTTCACGCATGATGTGAACCAGCGGCGCCGAGTAGAAGATCGAATGATAGCCGCCCGAGCAGATGCCGACCAAGAGCGCAAAAGCGAAGTTCTGCAGCGACGCCCCACCGAACGCGAGCAGCGCGACCAACGTGATCACAACCGTCGCCAAAGTGTTGAACGAACGGGTCATCGTCTGCAGGATCGAGTTGTTGACGATCTTGTCGTACGGCTCGCCCGGCATCAATTTGACGTTCTCGCGAATTCGATCGAGAATGACGATCGTATCCATGACCGAGTAGCCGATGACGGTCAGCACGGCCGCCAGGAATGCGTCGTCGGCCCGCTTCTGAGCGAGCGCATAGATGCCGATCATCATCGCGGCGTCGCGGACGAGCGCGATCACGACGACCTTGCCGAAAATGTAATTCCAGCCGAAGCGGAAGGCGATGTAGAGGAACTGGATGCCGATCGCGATGACCAGCGCCTCGAGTGCCTTGATCAAGTACTCGTGCGAGAGCGACGGTCCGACCGATTCGATCTCGGATTGAGGGCGATCGACGGACCCAGCGGTTCCGAGCGCCGTCCAGACCGTGCCGGTCTTATCGCCGAAGTCGGTCTGGGTGGAGATCGTGAATCGCTCGTTCGCGGCGTCGCCGGGCTTCTGAATCGTGTTGACGGTCGCGTCGGTAACATTGATCGTGGCGAGCGCGGACTTGATCGCCTCGCTCGTCGTCGACTGCGTGTACTTGACGGTAACGTCGGTGCCGCCGGTAAACGAAAGGCCAAGCTTGATCGGATAGTGGTGCACGTACAGGTTGTAGGCAATCATCAATGCGCCGGCGGCGATGATTGAGTACGAGATCAGCGAGACCGTCTTGAACCAGCCGACGACGTTCCACTTGAGGTGGCGAAAAAACATCGCCTACGCCCCGTAGATCTTCGGATCGGTCACGACATCGCTATCGACAACCAGATCCATGAAGTAGCGCGTCACGAAGACCGCGGTGACCAGCGAAAAGACGGTGCCCCAGAAGAGCGTGTACGCAAAGCCCTTCACGGTCCCGGTTCCGAGCATGAAGAGCACGCCCGCGCCGACGATCGTCGTCACGTGACTATCGAAAACCGCCGAGAAGGCACGACGGAAGCCGATCTGCACCGAAGCCCGCAAGGTCTTGCCCGACCACAACTCTTCTTTAATCCGCTCGAAGATCAGGACGTTGGCATCGACCGCCATACCGATCGAGAGCACGAAGCCTGCGATACCGGGCAATGTCAGCACGGCCTTCACGCCGGCGAGAAGACCGAGCAACATCAGGACGTACAGGACGAGCGCGACGTCGGCCAGCACGCCCGGCAGGCGATAGAACGCTGCCATGAAGATTAACACCAGCGTCAAGCCAATCATCGAGGCATAGAGCGAATGCTCGAGGTCGATCTTACCGAGAATCGGACCAACCGTGTCGTTCTCGATCACGGTCACGGCGACGGGCAACGCGCCCGCGTTCAGTTCGTTCGAGATACGGATGACTTCGTCTTCAGTGAACTGTCCCTCGATCTGCCCGTCGGTCGTGATCGTGCTCTGAATCGTGGCAGCCGAGACGAACTTCTTATCGAGAAAGATGCCGAGCAGTTTACCGATATTGGCTTGCGTCATCTTCCCGAACGCCGCGCCGTCTTTTGTTTGAAAGTCGATCTTCGGCCGGTTCGATTGATCGAAGGCCGCCTGCGCGCCCTTGAGGTCGGCGCCTGAGTAGACGATGGCGCCTGAGTCCTTGTACGCGCCGTTAGGATCGTCGCCGTATTTCTTATCGGCCGTCGCACGCGCACTGACGCGCTCGGGAACGATTTTGAAATCGAGCTTGGCGACATCTTTGAGAGTCTGCACCGCTTCGTCGGGATTCTTGACGTTGGGCAGCTCGACGAGGATGCGGTCGCTGCCGACCGGGGTGATCACGGGCTCTGAGACGCCCAGACCGTTGATGCGGGTCTGAATCACGAGCTCGACCTGGCTCTGGACCTGCCTCGTGATGCTAGGGACCTCTTTAGAGGTATTCAGCTGCAGGAGCACGCGAACGCCGCCCTGCAGGTCCAGGCCAAGCTTGATCTTGGACTGGATCGGCAACACGAGGTAAAGGCAGAACGCCGCCGTTGCTAGCACGACGACGCCTTTAAGATAGGGTCTGAGTCGAATCCACATATATGATGATGCGCCCGGGAAAGGGAAGAACCCGCGTATTGTAGCAGGGTCGTCCCACCCCGTCAAACCGGTTTGTAGCGCCTTTTCGCCTAGGTCCTGCTTTCTTTTCGGGAGCCGTGTTGCATGGAATTGAAGACCGTCGACGCCGGCCTCTTACAATCTCGCTATCGCCTCACGAAGCAGCGAGCCGCCGTATTGCGCGCGCTCGGCGACGGAACGCATCTTTCGGCCGAAACGATTCTCGAGCGAGTGCGCAGCGAGATGCCCGGCGTCAGTCTCGGCACGATCTATCGGACGCTGGATATCCTGCGCGAAATTGGCCTGGTGCAAGTCTTCTCGCACGGCGGCAGCGCCGCGCGCTACGAAGCGGCATTGGAGAAACACCATCATCTGTTATGCAGCGAGTGCAAGCAGTTGACGAACGTCCAAGCCGATGGCATCGCGCAGATCGCGCACGATGTCGCCGAGAACGCCGGTTTTAGCCAGATCGACTACAGTCTGGCGATCGTCGGCAAGTGCTTGACCTGCGCGGCGATTCCCAAGAACGCGGCTACGTAAGAGCGACCGCTCCGCGCGGACTCTCCAGGACCATCGCCGGCCGTAATTCGAGTTCGGGCGGCAACTCACCGTACGCGAAGACGTCGAGCCGGGTTCCGAGCCGGCGTAACAGATCGCCGAGCGGAGCGCGCAGCTGCGCCGTGCAGACGAGAGCGGCGCGCTCGCGCGGAACGCGCGACGCGTAGGTCGACGCCGTAGCGCGCAAGTGCAGCGCGATCTCGGGTCCCGCGACCGTGACGCCGGTGCCGAGCCAGGCACTCAGTTCCGCTTCAAACTCGGGGGCGACGAGAAGCGGCTCGAGCGCTGCGAGATTTCGCCGGCGTAGTTGTTGCGGGACGATGCGCCGTCGTGCGGCTTCGGCGAGTTCGCGCGGATCGCGCGTTGTCGCCGACCCCTCGACAATCGTCTCGAGCGTTGCAACGACGTCACGCGGCCAGGCGCGCTCCGCGAGCAAGAGTTCGAAGGTGCGCTGAACGACCGCTAGCGGCAGAGCATCGTTGCCGACCTCTTTAATCAGCGCGGGGACGCTGTTGCGCAGATGCTCGAGCAGCGTCTGCAACTCTTGCCGGCCAAGTAAGACCGCTGCGTGCGATCGCGCGACCTCGGCGAGATGCGAACCGATAACCGAAATCGGATCGAACACGAGCGCTCCCGCCGTCAGCGCCGACTCGCGTGCTTCGGGCGCAATCCAGCAGGCGGGCATGTTGTAGACGGGTTCGTACGTCCGCTCACCAGCCAGACCGATCACGATCGCTTCGTCTGCCACCGCAAGAAGCGCGTCGAGGCGTAAGCGGCCTTCGCCCGCGAACCCGTCGCGCACCCGGATCGCATAGGTTGAAGGATCGCGTGAGAGATCGTCGCGCAAGCGAACCCCGGGCAGCACGATTCCCATCTCGACCGCGAGCCCGCGCCGGATCTCGCCGATCCGGTCAAGCAGCGCGTCGGCCAACGGTGGCATCAGGAGGGCGCCGAGTTCTGCGCCGATATCGATCGTCAACGCGTCGACGCCGACCAGCGCCAGCGCCGTCTCGGGCCGGCGAATCGCGACCCGCCGCGCGATATCGCGTGCGTCGCGTTCGTCGCGGACGCGGCGTTTGCGACGCGCGTCCGCCAACGCGGCGAGACAAAACGCTCCGGCGCCCAGACTCGCGAAGAGCGCGCCGGGCAGCGCCGGAACCAACGCCAACGCGAACGCGAAAATACCGGTGGCCCGCATGACCGCGGGCCGATCCAAAACCTGCGTCGCCAAATCGAACCCGAGCGATCCGTCGGCGGCGACTCGCGTCACCATCAAACCCATCGCCGTCGAGAGCAGAAAGGCGGGCAGCGTAGTCACGAGCGCATTCCCGATCGAGAGGATGGCGAACGTTCCGAACGCATCGGTGGGGCTCATCGCGTGATAGGCCACGCCGACGATAACGCCTCCGATCAGATTCAAAACGACGATCGCGAGCGCGGCGACGGCGTCGCCCTTCACGAACTTTCCAGCGCCGTCCATCGCCCCGTAGAAGTCGGCCTCCTTCTGCACGAGCGCGCGTTTGCGCCGGGCGCCTTCCGCATCCAGCGCGCCGGCGTGAACGTCGGCATCGATCGCCATCTGCTTTCCGGGCAACGCGTCGAGCGTGAAACGCGCCGCAACCTCGGCGACGCGTTGCGAACCGGCCGCGATCACCACGAATTGAATGACGATCAGAATGGCGAAGACGATCAAACCGACGACGAGATTTCCGCGCACGACGAATTGGCCGAACGCCGGAACGATCGCGCCCACGCCGTCCTCGAGGTGTCCTTGCGTAAGGATGAGGCGCGTCGCCGAGACGTCGAGAGCCAATCGGAAGAGCGTTGCGATCAACAGGGTCGGCGCAAACGCCGAAAACTCAAGGGGATCGTCGACGGTAATGCTGATCAGCAGAACGACCGCCGAGCCGAGAATATCGAAAGCCAGCAGCGCGTCGAGCAAGACCGGCGGCAGCGGAACGAGCAGGATGCCTACGATCCCCAGGACCGCCGCCGCGAATCCGTACGTCGCGACGTTACGACTCAACCGAAATCCTCGGCTGCTGCAAGAGCACCGCCACGATGCGAGCCACATCCTCATACAGCTCCCGCGGAATGAACGCGCCGGCGTCACTTGTGGCGAACAGTGAGCGCGCGAGCACGACGTCCTCGACGACCGGGATGCCGAGCTGCGCGGCCCGCCGCCGTACGAACAGCGCGCCTTCATCGACCGCGCGTACGACGATGCGCGGGACCGCGATCTCCGGCGGCCGGTAAGCAAGTGCGATCGCGATATGGTTGGGATTGGTCACGACGAATGCGGCCTCGCGTAGCCGCCCGATCGAGCCGCGCACGAGCCCGCCATGCGCGCGCCGCCGCCGCATACGCAGGGACGGATCGCCCTCGCTCTGCCGCAGATCGCGTTTCAATTCGTCGAGCGACATGCGCAAACGGCGGCGCCACTTCGCGCTCTCGAGCGCCGCGCCGGCGAGCGCGAACGCGAGCCCGACTGCGAGCGCAATGCCAGCGGCGGCGCTTGCACCGCGGATCGCCAATTCGCCGATCGTTTCGGGCGTGCCGCCGCGTACCGCCTGTGCGAACGTACCGGTGAGGACCGGAACGAGTCCGAGTGCGACCGCGCCGGCCGCGACGACGGCTTTGACTCCGGCGAGCGCCGTCTCGCGCGAAAAGATCGTCTTGATCCCGTTCGCCGGATTCAAACGGGAGAAGTCGATCTTCGGGAACCTGAAGATCAGCTTTCCCGAGTGCGCTCGCCGGGCCGCAATCGCACCGGCCAAAGCGAACGCGGCGGGAAGCAATGCGGCGACGCCGATCAGCGCGAGCGATGCGAAGCTCGCGCGTCGATCTCGCGCCCCTTCGCTCAGCGCCGCGCGAGCCGCCGCGCCGAGCAGGGGCGACGCCAGGATGAGGCCGAGGGCGCCAGCCGCAAACGCCGCCACGCCCGTGATCTCCGTCGAGCGCGGCATGTCGCCCTCGCGGCGCGCCCGTTCGAGACGGCCGGCCGTCGCCTCAAACGGCTTCTCCTCCGACATAACCCTCTACCGCAACCGCAGCGCGGAAAGATCGAACCAGGGCGTCGCCGCAGCCGGCAGGATCGCCGGGATACCGGCCAGCGTCGCGAGCAACGCACAAGCGATGACGACCCCAAATGAAAGCGTGAACGTCGAGAAACGCGGTACGATACGCGCGATCGACGCCAGAGCGATCTGCATGACGAGCACGAGAGCGATCGCGGGCCCCGCGACGAACAGGGCCGCGCGCAGCAACGTCGCCGGCAGCGTGACGGCGAACGTCGCGAGGCTCGTCGCGTCGAGTAGCGCACCCGGCGGTAGCGTCGAAAAGCTGCCCGCAAAACCGCTCAACGCGATGCGGAGACCACCGAGTGTGAAGAATCCCGCTGCAAACGCGAGCGACCAGAGCCGGCCGAACCCGGCTCCGGCAGGCATATTCGCGCTCGGAATACTGCCGCGAATCCCGACATAGTCGTCAAGCGCACGGCCGCCGGCATAGGCGCCGTCATACAGCAGCGAGGCGGCCGTTCCGATCGCCGCTCCGAGCACGAGTTCGCTCGCAACCGCGAACGCGAAGTGACCGCGACCGGCGCCGTAGTTCCGATCGAACGGAGCGGCGAGCGCGAGCGAGAGTACGTAGGCGAATGCGGCCCGAACAGCCGGCGGCACATCCGGATGCGAGAAACCCGGTGCGCGAAACGCGAAACCGGCGCAGCGGGCAAACACGAGGAGTTGCACGTCGCTCAAGTTGATCCGCGAACGATCTCTGGAAGCGCGCCGATCGCATGCTCGAACAGCCCCGCGCAGAGGCCGAGTGCGACCGTCCCGAAGAGCGCGAGCGTCGCCCCGACCGCAAGCAGTTTCGGAAGCAGCGTCAACGTCTGTTCCTGAACTTGTGTCGCGGCCTGTACGATCGCGACGATCGTGCCCACCACGGTCGCAACCAGCAGCGCCGGAAGCGAGACCAGCGCCGTGACGACCAGGGCTTCACGCAGAATCGAGCCGAGCGCGTGCACATCCCGAGACTACGGCGGGAGTGTTACGCCCGTGCTATCGGTGCGTTACGACCTTGAGCGCGGAGACCACGGCGCGCGATGCCGGCGATCGATTGAGCGTGTAGAAATGGATGCCCGGCGCGCCGCGCGCCAAGAGGTCGGCGCATTGTAGCGTGCAGTATGCGACGCCGAGTTCAGCCACAGCCTCGGGCTCCTGGGCGCGTATCTCAAGTTCGTCAACGAGCAACTTGGGGATCGTCGCGCCGCACATCTTCGTCATGCGAGCGATCTGTTCGAAGTTCGTGATCGGCATGATGCCGGGGACGATCGGGACGTCGATGCCGATCGCGCGCGCGCGCGCCACGAATCCGAAATAGTGGTCGTTATCGAAGAATAGCTGCGTGACCAAGAACGTCGCGCCAGCCTCGACCTTTCGTTTGGCGTTGGCTAGATCGTCGTCGGAGTTTGCCGCTTCGGGGTGTTTCTCCGGATAGGCGGCGGCGCCAACCGCAAACGGATAATCCGCCAGCATCTCGATCAACTCGGTTGCATAGCGAAAGCCCCCCTCGGTCGGCCGAAACGCCGCCTCGCCGCGCGGCGGATCACCGCGTAGCGCCATGATGTTTTCGATTCCCGCCCCGGCCAACTCGTCGAAGAGTTCGCGAAGCTCATCCCGCGTGTGACCGACGCACGTTACGTGCGCCATCACCTCGAGATCCAACTCGCGTTTGATGCGCTTGGCGATGTCGATCGTTCGCGCGCGAGTGGAACCACCGGCGCCGTAGGTTACGGAAACGAAGGCCGGTTTGAGCGCCTGCAAGGCGCGCGCAGTTTCGAGCAGGCTCTCGACACCGCGATCGCTCTGCGGCGGAAAGAACTCGAACGAAAAACAGGGACGGCGTTCCGCTAAGGTTTGGCTGATCCTCATCCTGCCAGCGAAGATTCGCCGGCTAACATGTGGGAGGCCCCCTGGAAACGGATGCAATTTCGGCCCGAACTCTTCGCTTCGTAGAGCACGCGATCGGCGCACCGCAGCAAGTCGAGCCCATCGGCAACCGGTTGAATTCGGGTCGAGGCGATGCCGACGCTGACGGTCAGCACGGGGTGATGCGTGCCGGCGCCCTGCACGATGCCCAAACGCTCGACGCCGCGCCGAATTCGCTCGGCCACGGCGAGCGCGCCCGGCTCGTCGGTCTCGGGCAGCAAGATTGCAAACTCTTCGCCGCCGATGCGGCTGCCGCAATCGGCCGCGCGTCGCAAGGTCGTGCGAATCACTCGGGCAACCGTGCTCAGCGCCGTATCGCCAGCCGGATGTCCGAAGGCATCGTTGTAGCTCTTAAAGTCGTCGATGTCGATCATCAAGAGCGTCAGGTTCTCGCCCTTACGTTGCGTGCGCCGCAGCTCTTCTTCCAAGCGCGCGTTGAAGCCGCGCCGGTTCAAGAGTCCGGTCAACTCATCCGAAACCGACTGCGCGTAGAGCGTTGCATTGTGCGAGGCCAGCGACAGCAAGATCCGATAGACGCTGCCCAGCAAGACCAAGAGGAACAAGCTCGCGGCGCCGAGCCATTCCGCGCGGCCAAGATACCACCCGACCGAAAAGCGCGACGACCCGAAAACGTTCGAAACCAGAATCTCGTAGAACGAGACGATGATGACGACGCTGAGCCACAAGTGGACGACCGTTCGCGTGCGCGAGACGAACATCAAGAGGCCGTAGGCGAGCGCGTAGTACGCCAGCAGTAGCGGTGTGATCGTGGTGAGGAGGAAACCCGACCAGTTCGCTCCGTCGACCGTCGGCGGAAGGCTGTCCTGAAGTCGCGTCAACGCGAAGGGCAGCGCGATCGCGAGCAGGATGGCGATCGCGGTCAGCGTGGGCAGCCCGTTGCGCCGCGCGAAGACGGTGAAACGGCGGCAGAGCGATTCCCAAAATATGTAAAGTATGACGTACGTCACAAAGAAGGTATGCGAGGCGACAAACATCCAGGCCGAGGTTTGAGGACCGACGCCCAACGCTGCGGCGACCGACCACACGTGCGGAATCATCAGCACCCACTCGCCTGCGAGCACGGCCGATCCAACGTAAGCTAGCGCCAGCACCGCGAGCGGCGGATAGCCCGACGCGCGGTACTGATTGAAGAGCAAGAATGCGGTCAGTAACTGTGCGAAGATTGCGACGGCAGCAACGGCGGGTAGAAACGCAACGCTCTCGTGGCCTGCAACGTGGGCCACGGGGAAGGTTCCTATCGCAAAAAGTGTTGCCACCCCGGTCGCCCCGATCGCTACCGTGCGTTCGCGTGGGCTGACTTGGGCGTAGGCAAGGCTGTCGCTGTAACGCAGGACTGAGCTCTCCTCAAAGGGGCGCCCCCCGAGTGCCCTCCGTGGCCGTCGGGGGGAGCCCTAATCCAACATATCGGCGTCGCTGCCGGGAACCTGAAGCAGCCCTCGGCTAGCGGAAGCTGGCTACGAGGCCGCCGCAAACCAGCGCCCAGCCGTCGACCATGACGAAGAGCAACAGCTTACAAGGAAGCGAGACGATCGGGGGGCTCAGCATGAACATTCCGAGGCCCATCAAGATCGAAGCGACGGCCAGGTCGATGGCGACGAACGGCAGATAGAGGGCAAAACCTATCGCAAAGGCGCTGCGCAGTTCGCCGACCACGAAGGCCGGCAAGACGACCGCCGGCGGCTCGCGATCGAGCGCTCGATGACCGGTGCGCGCCAAACGTTCAAAGAGCGCGACGTCGCCCGCATGCGCCTGCCGCAACATGAACGCGCGCAGGGGCACGAACGCTCGCGTCACCAATTGCGACTGCGTGAGGTGCCCCTGCGCGTACGGCTCGACCGCATCGTGAGCTATGCGTTCGGCCGTCGGCGTCATGACCACGAAGGTCAGCACCAGCGCCAAACCCGTGATCGCGGCGTTGGGCGGAAGCGACGGGGCGCCGATCGCGGACCGGACCAGCGAGAGCACGACGACGATGCGCACGAACGAGGTCGTCATCACGACCAGAAACGGCGCGATCGCGAGCAGCGTCAGCCCGGCGACGACATCGATCGGCAGCGTCGTACCGCGCCGCGCGTGGTCCAGCATGAGCAACGCATCCATCGCTATCGAGCCGTCTTGCGAGCGATGATCTCGGTGATGCGGACTCCGAAGCGATCGTCGACCGCGACGATCTCACCGCGCGCGATCGGTCTTCCATTCGCGAGGACGTCGATCGGCGCACCGGCTCGCCGATCGAGTTCGACGATGGCGCCCGCACCGAGTTTTAGGAGCTCGCCGAGACTCAAGGTGCAGCGCCCCAACTCGACCGAAACGCCGAGCGAAACGTTCATCAGAAGATCGAGATTGCGTCCGTCGCCGATCACGCGGCAGTTCGCTCCGCACGCTCGCCGGCAAGCATGAACGCGGCGCGTTCACCACGAGCGCCGCAGGTGCCGAGTGCCAGCGTGACGCCGCCGGCGTGCAACCTACCATCCGCACCTAAGGCCGTTTCGAGCGGCAGCATACAGCCCGGCTCGAGCTGCGTCAGCGCCGGCAGCGCGATACCCCCGCGTGCAACCTCGATCGAGCATGTGAGTTCCACATCGCTCACATCCTCGAGCGTCAACGCCGGCCCGATCTCTTCGGCCGGGTCGAAGGCGAGCGCGAAGCCGATGGAAACGCGCACGGGTTCGCAGAGCCGCACCTCAAAATAAGCGGCCGTTTCGAGCGCCGCATAGGCGGCAGTCTCCGCCACCACGCTGCGAATGACCCCGCACAGCGGAACGCAGAGCGGTGGAAGCGCGCTCAACACGCGTTCGAGCGTCGCGCGCTCGATCTCGGAGAGCGGCGCCACCTCGGGACGTTCGCGTTCGGCGAACGCAGTTGCGACCAGCCGGCGCGCGTCGGCCGGCCGGATCGAAACGAATGCGTCCCCGGAACGGCCCCGCACGCGATAGACGACCGCGTTCGCAAAGAGCGTTTGCCGTGCATCTTCGCTCGGAACGATGGGCTCGATCAGCTCGGTCTCGAGATCGACGGCGAGCATTCGCGCCAGTTGCTCGCGCACGCCGTTGGCAACGAGACAGGCCGCCGAAAGCGGCAGCGTTGAACGCGGCGCGAAACACGCCTCGCGCACGAGGCGGCCATCGGCGGCGGCTCGCGGGGGACCGAAACGCATCGCGTGGATCACTTCAACAAGTCCATCGCGGTTTGCTCGAGCCCGCCTCTGGCCGCACCGGCGGCGCGGATCGCTTCGAACGACATATAGGCCTCACTCAGGCGTTCGAGCCCCGCCACCGGATCGACGCGTCCGAGATCGCGCGAAAACGTCTGCAAGGCTCCGAAACCGGCTTCACCCGGGCGCCCGAACGCCGGCGGCACGCCAGGCGGCGCCCCGACGTGCGTTTCATCCGCTCGAACGGGCTGCGTGCCCGCTGGGAAACGAGCCAAAGCAACGCGGCCCGCGACGACGCGCTCGACGCGTCGCGCGCCGCCGCGCGGCTCGACGAAGCTTCGTTCGTAAACGAGCGAACCGTCGCGTTCGATGCGAGGAGCGCTCACGCGGCCGAGCGCGATATCGATCGGATCCGCCCGCAATGGAACGGCCTCGCCGCTTCCCGTAACAAAACCATGAACGGGGCTTCCGTCGCGCGAGCGAAGCGCGCCGTCTTCGAACGAAAATCCGCCGTCGCGCGAAAAGCGCAATCGATCTCCGGCCGCACCGGTAAGAAAATACGTTCCTTCCGGAGCCGTAACGCTGAGCGGATCGAGACTCGCCGTCGTCGCGATCTCGCGGCGGGCGAGCGACGAGTCCTGCGGTTCGAACCCCGGATCGAACGAATGCCGAACATCCCGCGCGCGTGCCGCGATCCGGGCCAACGCGTCGGCCGTCGCCTGCGGGATCACAGGACCCAACGCGTGCGATCGAACGCGCGCACCGAGGATTGAACCCGCTCGCCTCGCGCGCGCAGGTGAAGGTCGGCGCAGATCAGCGCGCGCCGCACGAGTTCGACGTGACGTTCGCTGCACAGCGCGATCACGTGCAAGACCGTTCCTTGGCGTCGCACCAAGATCTGCACGCGGCCGCCATCGAGGGCCAACTGAAACGAAGCCCGGACCGGCGCGTAGCGAATCGAGCGCATCGGCACGACCACATCGCGACGCAGGCTCTCGCGACGCGCCGATGCGCGCTCGGTCGGCGCGGCTGCATCGCGCGGCTCTTTCGGCGCCCGAAGCGTCTGCGCGGAGACGGCGGCCGGGCGAGCCACCGCACCTCCCGGCGGAGGGGCCCCCGCGAGCGAACGCGGCGCCGCCGCTCGCCGGCGCGAGGCCGGCGGTGTAGTGTCCTTGGTCAAATGCAGCGCGGAAAACCACGCTTCGGAGAGCGCGCGACGATCGACATAGGGTAGGCGCGCGCGGATAACGGCGACGGAATTGGCGTTCACGGGTCTCCCTCACTGGTCGGTCCGCAAAGGCTAGCGCCGCAGCGTGCCGCACCGGTGACGGAGTTGTTACGGGTCGATGAACCTAGTGGCGCGAGCGCCCGTCGTCGAAATTCGCGCCACGCTCGATATACATGGCGCCCACCGACTCGTCGAACGTCACGATGAAATTCTTGAGGAGTCCCAAGCCGACATTACCGGCGTCGAAACGATCGGCGAAAGCACCGCGTGTGGCCAAGATGACGTCGGCGTCGGCGTGATAGACCGCAATGCCCGCGAGGTCGAGTTCGTCGAGCGAGCTACGGTACGATGCGATCGAGCCACCGATGCCGTAGCTTTGGCGAATCGATGAAAGAGCCGGCGGAACGACTCCGGGATGATGGTCGACGAACGGCCGGTAGAGAAGCACTTCTGCGGCGTTGCCGGTATCGACGAGGAACGTGGCGTCGATTTGATTGTTGACTCGGAATTGCGCTTCGGGAAAGGCGCGATCGGTCTCGATCGCGATCTTCGCTCCGGTTGGGGCGAACGAGCCCGGGGGTCCAAACGTCATCGCGAGTTTCCCGTAGTCGATCTTGACCGTCGCGCCCGCGAAGAACGGATATCCGAGAATCCCATCGATGCGAAAGACGCCGTTGGTCGAGCGGCCGAGGTCCAGAGTCGTAACGACGATATCGCGCAGATGCCCGCTTCCGATGCCGAGATCCGCCAGCCGTGCGACCTGCAATCCGCCCGTCCGCTGCGCACCGCTCGCTTCCAATGCGCCTTCGCCAGCGAGACCTGCTTCGCGCGCCACGCGCGTGTCGACGAGAATATTCTGCGCGCCGGTATCGACCAGAAAGGTATAGGTTCGTCCGGCAATCGTCACCGGAACGTAGAGATGCCCTTCGTAGAACTTGAGGGCGATCGTTTGCGGCGCCGCCATCTCGATTGGGCGATTGGCGAGCGGTCGAAAGGCCGTTACGTCAATCGGTTGATTGACCACGACGTTCTCGGTGAGCTGTTGCGTGTCGAAAGCCGGATCTCCGTCGGAGACGACCGCCTTGAACGGGAAGCGGTGGCCCGCAATCGCATGCCAATCGGAGAGATCGATCGTCGTGCGGCCGTCGTCGTCGTCGTATGCGACGCGCACGGGCAGCCACGTCGTCGTATCGAGGTAGAGCGTTTCGGTTTCACCGTTCTGCGCGGTCACATCCAGCGCGTAGACAGTCCGGCCGGCTACCGTCGTGCGGCCTCGTGCGACGCACCGGTCGGGCGCTTTCGCGAAATCGCCCGAATCGATAAAGCGCGCGGTGCGCGAGCGACGCAGCATGATACCAGTGTATTCGCGCACGTTGCCGTCGGCGTTTTCGTAGTAGACGCGGTCGCCCAAGCGTAGCGTCGTCTCGCTGCGCGGCCCTAGGCGCTGATCCTCCCGCTCGCGGTCGCCCTCGGCCCAGGTATGAAATCCGCCGCTCAAGCCTGCACCGCTGATCGATCCCATCGTCTCGAGACGGTCGAACGAGACCGCTCCGGGAGCGTCGACCGCGTGCGCGTAGTTTGCCAGCAATTCGGTAACCGGCGGAGCCGGCGTCTGCGCCGGCGCCGCCGCCCCAGGCGCAACCAGCAACGCGATCGAGAGGAGCAGTCCGAAGCTAATCGCGCCCGTAAGAGCGGTACGCCGCCATGACGCGTTCGACGTACGCGCGGGTCTCCGGAAAGGGCGGGATGCCGCCGTATCGCTCGACGGCTCGGGGGCCGGCGTTATACGCGGCGACGGCCAAACGCAGGTCGCCGCCGAAGCGGGCGAGCAGGTCGCGCAAGTACGAGGTTCCACCAGCCACATTCTGCGCCGGATCGAACGGGTTCGCAACCCCATACGCCGCCGCCGTGGCCGGCATGAGCTGCATCAGGCCCTGCGCGCCCGCACTCGAGGTTGCACGCGGGTCGAAGCCGGATTCGTTTGCGATCACCGCCCGCACCAACGCGGGGTCGACGCGCGCGCCTTGCGCGGCACGCTCCACGAAGGTTTCGAATCGCGCGGTCGCAGGCGCTCGCGGCACCGGCGGCGCGTCCCCGAATGCAAGGATGCGGCGCTCGATCGTCCGGATTTCCGTCAGCACGTCCGTTAGCATCACGCGGACCCGAGCGCTGCTGCCAGCAGTCGCAACGAGGAACGCGTCGCTTCAGGCGACGATGCTTCCCGTTGGCGCAAGAAAGCCTCGAGCAACTCTTCTCCAGCGAGCGCCCGGGCCAGCCGGGGTTCGTCAGCGTTCGCGAGACCGGCCGCGCGAAGCTCCTCAGTTGCGGCGAGAAGCGCCATGCCGCGCCGAACCTCCTCGGCGTCATGGCGCTGCGTTGAATCCACGACGAGATGCATCGTGCGACTCGTACTTGCCGGCACGTCAATCGCCGGGTAGCGCCCGGCCCGGCCGAGAGCGCTCGAAAGCATGATGTGCCCGTCGAGCGATGCTCGCGCGGCCACGCAGATCGGATCGCGCTCCTCATCGCCGTCGGCCAAGACGCTGGCGACAAGCGTGATCGAACCGTGCGCGCTATTTCCGGCACGCTCGACAAACACATTGAAATCGGCCCAAACGCTGGGCGGGTAGCCGCCTCGACCGACCGGCTCCCCGAGCGCATTTCGCTGCTCGCGCAACGCGCTGACGTAGCGCGCCAAACTATCGACGACGAACAAGACTGCGAGCCCCTGCCGAGAGAGTACAACTGCCTGTGCCAGCGCCGTCTCGGCGGCGCGCACGCGCTCGGCAGCGCTCCGATCGGCCGTCGCACACACGATGGTCGTGCGACGATCGGCTCGCCCGAGCCAATTCTGCGCCTCGCGACCGCGCTCGCCGATCAAGGCGACGACCACGGCATCGGCCCGCGAGCTCGCCACGATCGCTTCGAGCAGCATCGTCTTTCCGGAACCCGGCGAACCGAAGATACCGACCCGCGCGCCGCATCCGAACGCCAAGAGGCCATCGATGGCGCGAATGCCCGTGCAACATTGTGTGACGACCGGACGCCGCTCGGTCAGCGTTAGCGAATCCGACGAGATTTGATGTCGCGAACCACGCAGAGCACGTCTCCCATCGAGCGGCGCGCCGCTTCCATCGATTGCACGTCCGAGCGCACCGAATCCGAGCACGCACTGTAACGCTTCGGGCGCAACCTCCAACCGGTCGCCGACGGCGACTCCGGCGAGCGATTGAAACGGCGTGACCAGTACTCGCGCGCGTTCGACTGCAGCAACGCGTCCGGTAACGCTCGTGCCGCCCGAGGCGCGCACGCGGATCCCATCCCCGACCCGCGCGCCCGGAAGGGCCGCCACAAGCGTGCCGCCCAAACACCGCACGACGCAACCCGTGCCGCGCGCGTTCACTGAGAACGCTCGAGCGCCGCCGCAAAGCGCAGGTTGAAACGCGCGTCGATCTCGCCATCGCGGACTTCGAGAACGAGATCACCGCGGCGCAACGCAGCGTCGGTGCGAACCGGCAAGTCGCAGATGACGCGCGGCGCATCGTCAGGTGCGACGACGAGCACGACCGGCTCTTCGGCGCCGAACGTCGCGCGCAGTTCTCCGGCCAGGCGGCTCAAGTCCGCGGGCGCCAACGCAAGCTCGCGGCCGAGAACCTCGCGCGCCAACGCTTCGAGCATGGCGGCCGTCCTTCTTTCGTACGCCTCGAGCGCGGCCAGCCGCGCCAAGACCAACTCTTGGAGCATTTCTTCCCGGCGCAGCGCTTGCGGCGTGAATGCCTCGTCGCAGCCCGCCCGCGACGCGGGCGGGGATGGTTCGGGTGCCGGCGCCGGTCGCGCGGAGGCCCGCAGCGACCCTGCGAGCGGCACGAAACCCTCAGCCACGGCGCAAGACCGTTTCGTAGTTCGGCACCGCCGGCGCAGCTTCGCGCTGCATTCTGCGCACGATCGCGGCGCGTTCTTCGGGTGAATACATTTCGAGTACCGCACTCGCCGTCGCCGCCGGCAAGGCGCTGATGATCGCCGCCGCAGTATGCGGCGGCTCGTCGCGAAGCGCACCGCGTACGTGCGATGGCGGATACGTCGCGATCGCCCGCGACGTGCGCCCCACCGCGATCTTATCCAGCGCCGTTTCGAGCATACGCGCCACCGGAGCCGCGCCCCAGCGCAGCGCGAGCAAGAGCGTTAACGCGATCAGAAACATCGGCGCGAGCGTGGCGACGAAGCCGAACGCGGTCCACACCGGCGAACGCGGCGTGACGACTGCGTGCACGAACGGCAGAGCCTGCACTTCCAGTCGATCGCGGTTCGGCACGAGGCCAAGCGAGGCGCTCGCAAGGGCGCGAATCGCCGTGAGATCGAGTTGGCGCGATGCATCGACCGCGACGGAGGCGGAGACGAATTGGAGCGCGCCGCCGGGAATCTGGGTTCGCTCCTCGCGAACGTCGCTGCCACGATCCTCACTCGAATGCACTTTCGAATACCGCTTGCGATCGTTGCTATAATGCTCGTCGAGCGTCGCCGTCGCGATCGATTTTCCGGCCAAAGGCGCCCGGCGCACGTTGCGCAATTCGCGAACGCGTCGATCGTAGTCGAAGCGGACCCGCACGATCGTGGCGCCGGCGCCGAACGCCTGATCGAGTTCGGACTGAAGCGATCCCTGCAATGTCTGAGCTTGCTCGTCGGCGCCGCGGCTCTCGTTTCCCAGCGCGATGCCATTGTCGTCGAGGATGGCGACGCGCGCCGGCTCCAAGCCGGGGACGCTATCGGCGACGAACTGGCGGATGCCGTCGACCGCGCCTTCCGCCAACCGGGCACCGGCTCTGATGCGCAAACGCACGCCGGCGCTCGCCGGCGATTGCGCTTCGTCGGCAAAACCGCCCGAGCGCGCCGGCGCGATCAAGATCTGCGCGTCCTCGACGCCGGCGATGCCCCGCAGCGCGGCGGCCAAATCGCCGGCGAGACCCTCGCGCTGTTGCGCGTCGAGGACCGATTGCGGAACCAATGGGTTGATCTTCTCGAGCGCCTCGCTCGAACTCGCACGATGCGCGTGAGGCGCGCCGGCGAGCGAGAGTCTCAGTAACAACTCGTTGCGGCTCCGCGAATCGACACGAACGTTATCGGGCAGCGCGATAAACGCGACGTTCCATTCGGCGAGCCGTTGCACGACCTCCGTAACCTGTTCGGGTCGGAGCGGCGACGGATAGAGCGCGATACGCGCGTCACGCTGGAGAAACGCGGCGAGGACGAACGCGAAGAGCGCCGCCAATGCAATACCGGCCGTCAAGGCACGTTGCCGCGCTCCGAGACGCCGCCAACGCACCAAGAGTTGCTGCACCGCTCAGACCTGCATTCCGAGGATCGTACTCAGCGCCTGCGCCGTACGCGAAGCAGTCGCACCGGCGATCGCGAGCGCGACATCGGCCTGAGCGCGCTCGACGACCATCTCTTGTAGACCGCCGCTCCCATGCACGAACGACTGCTCGGCACGATCTGCCCGCGCCAATGCTGCGCCCGCGCCGTCTAGCGCCTGCAGCAGCGCGCTGCCGAAGGTTTCGTCGCGCATAGCCGGTGCGGCGGCCAGCGGAATATCGAGCGTATCGTCCGGCGCCGGATTCGGTACGAGCGGCGTGACGGTCACGACCGGCCAACTTCGATCGTGCGTTCTGCCAAGCGCTTTCCCAAATCGAAGACCGACGCATTGGCTTCGTAGGCGCGCTGCGCGTTCAGGACCGCAACCATCTCGGTCACCGCATCGAAGCCCTCACCGGGCTGCGAAACGGTTCCAATGAATCGAATCGGCGGCGCGGCATCCTCGTCCGGCTCATCGAATTCGGGCGAACTCTCCGCAAGTTCGAACTGCGGCACCAAACGCGCAAACGCAGTGCCGTTCGGCGAAGCTTCGGCCGCCGCCACGTTGCGTGCCGCAACATCCAACGCTGCGCGTTGCGCCTCCATGCCGGCTGCGGCGGACGAAAGGACGTCGAGTTCGCTCATTTGGCCGCTCCGCGCAGCTCTTCGAGCCGGGCTCGAATCGCGCCGAGCAGCGCGTCGGCGAAGACCGCAGCCCGAGCGGCCGAGGCCATGGCAGCCGCGGAGCCACCGGCCGTCGCAGCCTGGCGCGCGAGTCCGCTCAGGCGGTCGCGAGCGGCCAGGCCGGCGCTTGTAAGGTCTGAAGGCAGTGCTTGCATGGGCCAAGCGTAGCCGGAAGGGATGACCTGGGGCGCGCCGGGAGGTTACCGGAGCGTAAACCGCGCGCCCGATTTTGCCGACCATAAGGGGTAGAGATGCTTGTGCTCCTCACGCGGGGAGCGGCCTTGGCCGCTATCCTCGCCCTTTCCGTCCCCGCCCTGGCCGACGAGGCGATCCAAGTGAAGGTCCAGATTCCCCTGGGGCTGTCGACGGGTTTCGCCACGACCAGTCTAACCAAAGACGGCGAGGCGAAATACGTTTCGATCGACGCGGTCGGGATATTCAACCCATCGCGACACTTCGCGCAGGCCTACAAAGTCTCGCAATTCCATCTGCTCGCCGGCGAGAAAATATACTATCCGGTCGTGCGTCCCGGGATGGACGCACTCGATCTCTCGCAAGACGGCTTGCTCGGCCCGGCGGAAGGCATGCGCCGCACGGTCACGTTCAAAGTGCCGCTCGCACTCGCAAAAGCGCAGTTCGAATTCACGCCGCACTGGCAATCCGAGGCAGGTCCCATCGTCGACTACTGCTGCGATTATCGATGAAGTCGGAGAAACGCGGCGGGTCTAAAGACGAGGGCGCCGTCGACGGCGCTTTCGAAACGCTCGCCGCGTTTCCCGGGCTCAGCGACGATCCGCGCGCCGCGCGCGCGCTCGAGACCCTTGCCGCCTCTTCTCAACCCGATCGCGAGCTCGCCAAGGTGCGGCGCTTGGCCGATGCGACGCGCGTCGTCAGTTCATCGCTCGATGTCGAAGCGGTGCTGCAGAGCGCCCTCGAACTCGCGGTGCAGGTCATGCGCGCCGAACGCGGGTTCCTGATGTTACGCGAAGGTCGCCGCATCGCGGCGGTTCACGACCTCGGCCCCTTCGAAGCGACGGCTGCGGCGGATGCGCCATCGCATCCGATCGTCGAGCGCGTCCTGACCTCGGGCGAACCGGTCTTCACGACCGACGCGCAGAGCGATCCAAAATGGAACAAGCAGCGCTCGATCGTCGCGTTGCACATTCGCTCGATCGCCTGCGTGCCGCTCCGCGTCCGCAGCGAGATCATCGGGCTCATCTATCTCGACTCACGCGTGATCCCGGGCCTCTTTCAACCGGTCGATCGTGAGGTGCTCGTCTCGTTCGCGCATCAAGCGGCCCTGGCGATCGAGAACGCGCGCCTCTTCGGTAAAGAGCGCGAGCGCGCACAACGCATCGCCGCGCTACAAGACTTTCAAGACCGGTTGCTCGAAACGATCGCGAGCGGCGTGTTCACGATCGACGGCAGCCGCCGCATCACGAGCTTCAACCGTGCGGCCGAAACGACGTTCGGCGTGACCTCACAGCAGATGGTCTTCGCCGACTCCACGGCCCTGACAACCCTCGTACCGGACTTTCCAGAATTGATCGAGACGTTCTACAAGAGCGGCGCCGTCCTGTTACGGGCTGAGGTCGACGCGTACCGGCCGAGCGGCACCGAGCTTGCGATGCAACTGCGCTTCACGCCGCTCGAAACGCCGCAGGGGACCGGAGTCGCGGTCGTCATCACCGACGTCACCGAACAGCGCAAGCTCGAGGAGACGCACGCCGCCGAAATGGCGCATGCGACCGCGATCCAAAAGTCGTTCTCGCGCTACCTCGCCCCGCACGTCGTGCAGTCGCTCGTCAAGGATCCAAGCTCGGTGCGGCTCGGCGGCGAGCGCAAGTACGCGACGATGCTCTTCGCCGACATTCGCGGCTTCACGGCCCTTGCCGCGACGCTCGAAGCCGAGCGCGTCGTCGAGATCCTGAACACCTACTTTGCGGAAGCGGTGCGGATCATCTTCGAACACGACGGTCTGCTCGACAAGTTTTACGGCGACGGCTTGATGGCCGTCTTCGGCGCGCCGGTCGCGCGCGCGGATGATGCCTCGCGCGCTGTCCGCGCAGCGATCGCTTTACAAGCGGTCGTGCGCGGTCATCTCGCAACGAAGCTCAACTACCCCCTAGCGATTTCGCTCGGCCTGGCCAGCGGCGACGTCGTCGCCGGTCACATCGGCAGCCCGCAACGCATGGACTACACGGTCATCGGCGACGCAGTCAACCTCGCACAGGGCCTGCAGAGCGCGTCGCCGCCGGGCAGCATCTACCTCGACGAAGCCACCTACGCGAAAGCGAACCCGAAGGGACAGCCGTTCCATCGCATCGCCGCGCGCATCAAAGGCCGCGCCGAACTCGTGACCGCCTACGCGCTCTTGCCGAAGACGACCCTCGCGGCCATAGGCCGAGCGCCCGAGGCGTAACGAAAACCGGGGTTCGCGTTGTCTAACGCTTCGAAAATTGGAAGCGTTTGCGGGCGCGCTTGCGACCGTACTTCTTCGATTCCTTTTCGCGCGGGTCGCGCGTGAGCAAGCCGTTCTTACGGAGCGCTTCGCGGAACGACTCGTCGAGATCGAGTAGCGCGCGCGCGATGCCGTGACGGACGGCGCCGGCCTGGCCGGCGATGCCGCCACCCTGCGTCTTGACGATTACGTCGAAACGCGAACTCGTCTGAGTCACTTCGAGCGGTTGACGAACGATCTGCTGTAGGCTCGAACGCGGGAAGTAATCATCGACCGGCTTCGTGTTCACCGTGATCACGCCCTGACCGAGTTGGATCTTGACGCGCGCGACGGCGCGCTTGCGGCGACCGGTCCCGGCGAACTGTTCGGCGGCTTCCACTATTTAGAAAAGCTCCTTCGGCTGCTGCGGTGCGTGCGGATGTTCGCTGCCGGCGTACACTTTGAGCCGGCGCAGCAGGACGTCGCGCATTTTATTGGTGGCGAGCATTCCGCGCACGGCGCGTTCGACGAGGCGCTCGGGGTGCTTCTTGCGTACGTCGTTGGCAGTCTCGGTGCGCAGGCCGCCAGGGAACCCGCTGTGATGCTGGTAGACTTTCTGCGTCCACTTGTTGCCGCTCAACTCGACCTTCTCGGCGTTGATCACGACCACGTGATCGCCGTCGTCGATGTGCGGGGTCCAGGTCGGCTTGTGCCGGCCGGAGATCGCCCGCGCGATGCGCACGGCAAGCAAGCCAAGCCGCTGGCCCGCCGCGTCGACGATGTACCAGTCGTGTTGGGTCTCTGCCGTTTTCTGCTGAAAAGTGCGCATTCTGGCCTTAAGGACGGGGGAGCAGGGTAAAAAGCGAACGAGCGGCCGCGGCGAACCGGGCCGACAACCGTCCCATTCTATACGTCCCCCGCGGTGAAGTCAATTACGAAGGTGGGTCTTGAGCCTGGAAATGCGAGGCAGCTGCGAGCGCTGTGGCCGTCCCCTGCCGCTCGATGCCGAGGCATTCGTGTGCAGCTACGAATGCACGTTTTGTCCGGCCTGCAGCAGCGAGATGGCCGCGTGTTGCCCCAATTGCGGCGGCGAGTTGGTCAGACGCCCGCGCCGGCAGCCAGCGGCCACGTGAGCCCGCCGGTTGGTTTGGACGAGAACCCCGGGTAGCGGACCTCGACCAAAAAGAGGCCCTGAGGCGGCGCGGTCAGCCCGGCGGCCCGGCGGTCGCGAGCGGCCAGCAGGCCCGGAATCGCATCGGGAGGACGCCGTCCGCTTCCGATCTCGAGCAAGCTCCCGCTGATGATGCGGACCATTCGATGCAAAAAGCCGCCGGCGCGGAAGTGCAGCCGGATGAAGTCGCCGCCGCGCTCGATCTCGAGCGACTGCAGCGTGCGAATCGTGCCGCCGCGTTCGGGGTAGACGCCGCAAAACGTAAGGAAATCGTGCTCGCCGATCAAGTCGCCGGCGGCGCGCCGCATCAGTTCGAGATCGAGCGGGCGGAACTCGAAGCACGACCAACGCCGCGCGACGGCCGACGGCTCCGAGCGATTCAAGATAACGTACGTGTAGGCGCGATCGATCGCGGAGCTGCGCGCCGAGAAATTGGGATCGACCCGCTCGGCATCGCGCGCCGTTACATCTTGAGGCAGCGCGCTGTTCAAAGCGATCGTCAGTTTGTCGATCGGAAAATCTGCGTGCGCGATGAACGAGATGACCTGACCGACAGCGTGGACTCCCGCATCGGTCCGGCCCGCCGCCGTGAGCTTGATCGGCTCGTCAAACAAGCGCGAGAGCACTTCTTCAAGCGCTCCCGCGATCGTTCGCTCGTGCGGCTGGTACTGAAAGCCGCTGAACTCCGAGCCGTCGTATTCGACGACGATCCGGTAGGTGGCGCGACTAGGCAGCGACGCGGTGCGGGACCTCGCGCTTTTCGTCGAGGTCTAGAAGGTCGGGCCATGCGGTCACATCGGTGCGATCCGGCGCGATGCTGTTGCGTAGCTCGAGGAAATGCTTTTCGCCGTCGCTGCCTGGAGCCGGCCCATAGTTCAGGAAACTGCGGTTCCAGTCTTCGATCTCGGCCGAGGTCTTCTTCGACGCATGCTCGCGCGCAAAGGCTTCGATCTCCGCGTTGCTCTTGGCGCTCTTGATGACCTCGAGCAGCGCAGCCGCATCGATATCGAGGAACCCAAAGACCGCTTTGTCCATCGGGCAATCAAAATTGTACTCGCCGTTCGTACCGGTTGCAGTGGCCTTGCCTTTATCAATGGCACGGCCGAGCATCACGACGCCCGCGACCTTATCGCGCACACTGCGCGGAAATTGCTTGGTGAGATCCATATGGCTCCTAAAAGTTGGTAGCTCTCGCTTAAGGGGGCGAGGTGGCACCCCTTCGACCCGCCCCAGCGCGTCGCGGTTTCCTCTCGGGGGATGCACGCACTCGGGGGTCTCGTCGGAGCGGGGCGGCCGAGCGGCTAAGCAGCCGCTCGATCGCATTCAGGTTTGGTTCAGAAATTATGAGCATATGGAATGGATGAAGAGTGAAACGATGCGCCTGTCCACGCTCCACACGCCGTCGGCGACGTCGCTGGTCGTCGGCGTTCGCTTCTTCATGGCTCTGATCGCACTCGTGGTCCTGATCGGCGCGGCCGACGCACTCACTCAGATTCACAAGATGTCGGCTTCCTTAGAACAGGTCGAGCAGCACCTGGGAACGCTGCAGAGCATGGATCGCGAGCTGGTCGTAATGAAGGGGCAACTCGATCAAACGAATCGCAGCCTAGGGACAACAAACGCTAAGCTCGACTCGACCAACGCGCGACTGGCGCTCACGAACTCGAAACTGAATGTCTCGAACGCCGGCCTGAGCGGCATGAAGACCTCGCTCCAGACCACCGTGCGCGACCTCGGCACGATGAACGCACAACTCGTTGGAATGCGCACCGACCTGAACGCGATGGAGAAAAAACTCGTTCACGCCAAGCTTCTGTTCTGAGGCCCTGGCGTCGAGCGCCCGACTCGGTCGCTACTCGATGGGCCGCTGCAACGGAAACAGTAACACTTCGCGGATCGACTGATTGTTCGTCAGCAGCATGACGAGGCGGTCGACGCCGATGCCGATGCCCGCCGTCGGAGGCATGCCGAACTCGAGCGCGTTGACGAAATCCCAATCGGGTGGCGGAATCTCGTCGTTGCCCTTCTTGCGCTCCTGGATCTGTGCTTCGAAGCGCGCGCGTTGGTCGTCGGGGTCGTTCAACTCGGTGAACGCGTTCGCTAACTCGAAGTTCGCGCCGAACAGCTCGTAACGGTCGACGATCTCGGGATCGCCGCCCTTGCGTTTGGCCAGCGGCGAGATCACGACCGGATAGTCGTAGACGAACGTCGGGTCGATCAACTTCGGTTCGACGACGCGTTCGAAGATCTTATCCAGCGCCTGGCCGTGCGTCTGCGACGCCGGCAACCCAAGGGAACCGAGGGCGCGTTGTGCGCCGGCCGGATCGAGGAGATCTGCCCGCTCCAATCCGCCGTAGATTTTCATTGCCTCGAAATAGCCGATGCGCTTGAAGGGCCTTGCGAAGCGGATCTTCTTCTCGCCGTAGACGACCTCGTCGCCGCCTAGTACGTGACGCACCAGATGCGAAAAGAGCTCCTCGTTGAAGTCCATCATCTCGTGCACCGACCAATAGGCCGCATACAGTTCCAGCATCGTGAACTCCGGGTTATGCGTCGTGTCGATGCCTTCGTTGCGGAAGATGCGGCCAATCTCGTAGACGCGTTCGAGGCCGCCGACGATCAAGCGCTTCAAGTTCAATTCGGTCGCGATGCGCAGGTCGAGCGGCACGTCGAGTGCGTTGTGATGCGTACGGAACGGCCGCGCGGCGGCGCCGCCAGCGACGTGCAGCATCGTCGGCGTTTCGCACTCGAGAAAGCCCTTCGAGTCGCAGAAGCGACGCATCTCCGCCAAAATATGGCTGCGCGCGATGAAGATCTTGCGCACGTTTTCGTTCATGATCAGATCGACGTAGCGCTGACGATAGCGCTTCTCAACATCGACCAGGCCGTGCCATTTATCCGGTAGTGGCACGAGCGACTTCGAGAGAACCTCGAACGAGCGCACGCGCAGGGTGAGGTCGCCCTTCTTCGAACGGAAGACGCTGCCGTTCACGCCGATGATGTCGCCTAGATCGAGTTCGTCGAAGATCGCCAGCGCATCGGCACCGACCGCATCCCCGCGCACGTAGATCTGCATGCGCCCGCTGCGATCCCAAATATCGGCCCAGATCGCGTTCTTGCCCATCTTGCGAACCGACATCAGCCGCCCTCCGAGCCCGAACGGCTCGTCCGGCGCCAGCTCGGTCTCGGCCGAGAGATCGGCGTACCGCTCGTGCAAATCGCTCGCGTGTGCGGTGACTTCGAAGCGTGTCGCCTTAAACGGATCCACGCCGCGCTCGCGCAGCGCCGCTAAATTCGCTCGCCGCGCCGCGCGCAGTTCGGCTTCGCGCCTCCCGAGATCCTCACCGGCCGGGAGGCTCCCCTCCTGGTCGCTCACCCGGTTCTCACGATGCCTTTTGCTTAGCCGCGGCCTTTTTCTTACCGATGGATTCGATCTTGTAAGCGGTGACGCCGCGCGGCGTTTGGACGTCGACGGTCTCGCCCTTCTTCTTTCCGATGAGCGCGCGCCCGAGCGGCGATTCGTTCGACAGCCGATGATTGGCCGGATCCGCTTCGGTCGAACCGACGATCGTGAAATCGAGGACCGTACCCGACTTCAGATCCTTGACCTTGATGTTCGCGCCGAGATGGACTTCGTCCGAGACGTAATCGGACTCGTCGATGATGCGCGCGTTGCGAATCATCGTCTCAACCTTTAGGATCCGGCCTTCGACGAAGGCTTGCTCTTGCTTCGCGTCTTCGTATTCGGCGTTTTCGGAGATATCGCCGAATTCTTTGGCCTGGCGGATGCGCTCGTTCACCTCGCGGCGATGCACCGTCTTGAGATCGTCGAGCTCTTCCTCAAGCTTGACGAGCCCCTCTTTCGTCAGGACCAACTCGTTAGTGTTGTTCACGAATCTTCCAGTCTGCCACATCGGCACCAAAAAGGACGCGGGCGCCGCCCAACGTCAGCGCGGGGTGTTCGCCCCGGCCGCCCTCCTAGACCTCTGCGGCGGGCCTTCTCTGGGAAACGATCGCCCCGCGCCAGAGGGCGAACGGGACGCCCAGCGCCAGGCAGCCGAGTTCGCCCCAGCGCGTCGACGCATCCGCTTGGGCGATCGAGAAACCGACGATCGCGAGCAGACCGGCCGCGCCGATCAACGGCACCACGACGCCCGACCAGCGTTCGCCCGCTTCGTTCCAAAAGCTGCGCACGGCCGCCAGCGCCGAGCCCACGAAGAGCGCTCCCAAGAAGACGGACGAACCGTTAATCACCAGCGTCAACGCGAAGGCGGCGCTCGGCAAGAAACCGGTCAGCAGCGTGAACACGGCGACTCCTACGGTCACGACCACCAGCGCATTGCGCGGCACGGAGCGCCGGTCGAGTGCCCCGAGGGCGCCCGGGATGACGCCGTCGCGCCCCATCGCGAAGACGCTGCGCGAGAGGTACAACATCGTCGTCCAAAGTGTCGCCGCCGTCGAGACGAGAACGGTCGCGACGATCGTCCAGCGCCACGCACCGCCGCCGAGACGGTCGGCGACGTACGCCATCGAGTCGGCTTGATGTTCGGCGAATCCCGAGATCGGGCCGGCCCGCAGATACGCGAACATCGCAATCAGTAGAATCGCGGTCGTGATCAGCAAGCCCGCGATCCCGCCGTTACCGGCAGTGCGCCGGGGGCCGCCGGTCTCTTCCGATGTCGACGCCGAGACCTCCCAACCGTCCGACATCCAGATGCCGAGCACCATCGCCGAGATGAGGCCGGCGATTCCGCTACCGATCGGGAGCGGCGGTCCATGGCTTGGCAAAACCGGTGCGTGCGGCAAGAACGCCGACGCGACCGCGCTCGCTCCGAGCACGAGCAATTCAATCGCGAAAAACGCGGCCGTGACGAGAGCGGTTGGACGTAGTCCGAAGGCGAGCAACGCCGCGCTGGCGAGAATCCAGACCGTTCCCACCAGCGCGTCGGCGACCGGCGAGGTCGCGATCGACGGCGCGAAGAGTTCGAGGGCATAGACGCCGGCGGGCAATGCGGTCGCCATCGTCGCGAAATAGTTGGAGAGCACGAGCAGCCAGGCCGCGTACGCGCCGATGTGCGGTCCGAATGCCTCCGCGATCCAGGAGTACGACGAACCCGCATTCGGGCGCACGCGCGATAACCGCGAAAACGCGATCGCGATACAGAGCATGATCGCCGAGAGTAGCGCGAGTGCGACCGGCGCTTGCGCCCCGTCAGCCGCGATCATCGGACCCATCGTCGACGCCAGGCTGTACGCGGGTCCCATCGCGGCCCCCGCGAGCACGGTCACGTCGAACAGTCCCAGAACGCGCGGAAGCTTGTGCGACGCATTGGGCGGAGCCAGCATCTCAGGCCTTTTCGGTGTTAGCCGGACGCAAGAGCGAGTGGCGGAAGCCATAGATGATATAGACCACGAGCCCGGCTGCGAACCAAACGATGAATCGAATCCACGTGCCGCCCGAGAGGCCGTCGATCATCAAGTACAGGCAGAGCAGCAAGCCCGCGATCGCGACGACGGGTCCGCCCGGCGCGCGAAACGGCCGTTTGGCCTGTGGCTGCGTGAAGCGTAAGACGAGCACGCCCGCGCAGACGATCGTGAATGCCGAGAACGTTCCGATATTGACGAGCTTGATTCCGATATCGATCGGCACCACGCCGGCGAGCAGCGCGACGAGGATGCCGACCACGATGGTCGTGCCGACCGGCGTACGCGTCTTTTCGTTAATGTTTGCGACCCAAGGCGGCAGCATCCGGTCGCGCGCCATCACGTAGAAGATGCGCACCTGACCGAGGAACGAGGTCAGCATCGTCGCAGTCAAACCGGCGATCGCCCCCACCGTGACCACAAACGAGAGGATCGGATTGTTGCCGGCGTGTTTGACCGCGTCGAGCATTCCGGAATCTTTGTCGATGTGCTCCCACGGCACGACGCCGACGGTGACGTACGCGATGGCCATGTAGAGCGCTGCCCCGATCAGAAGCGATCCGACGACCGCCCGCGGGACGTCGCGCTCGGGGCGTTTCGCTTCTTCCGACGCGACCGTCACCGTGTCGAAGCCGATGTAGGCGAAAAACGCGAGCGCGGCGCCAATCACGACGCCGTGCAATCCGGTCGGAAAGGACGGGTGCAGATTGCCCGGATGAATCGCCCCGATCAGCGCCGCAACGAACGCCACCATTGCGACGATCTGCACAATCACCATCGCCGTATTCGTCGAGGCCGATTCCCGAATGCCGATCGCGAGCAAGGCGGTGATGAGCAGCGTGATCGCGATCGCCAGTACGTCTACTTGCGAATGCGCCAGATCGAGGCCGCCGCCCGCCCAAACGACGCGCGCGGTCGAAGCCCAACCCGGCAGCACGATGTTGACGCTGCTCAGCAGACCTTGAAAATAACTGGACCACGACGACGCGAGCGGTGCGACACTGAAACCGTATTCGAGCAAGAGATCCCAACCGATCACCCACGCGACGAACTCACCGAGTGTCGCGTACGCGTAGGTGTAGGCGCTGCCCGCAATCGGAACCATCGAAGCGAGTTCCGCGTAGCACAGCGCGACGAACAGACAGGCGAGTCCCGAGAGCGCGAACGATCCGATCACGCCGGGACCCGCGGCTTGCGTGGCGCTGCCGATCGTCGCGAAGATGCCGCCGAGCATCGTGCCGAGCCCGATCGCGATCAGCGCGGGCGCACCGAGCGCGCGCCGCAGCGCCGGACCGCGCGCACGCCGTTCGCTATCGACCGGCTGCCGGGCGAGCAGCCGTTGCCAGACCGTCACGCGCCGGCGGCCGGCGCGAGTTCGAGCACGCGCGGCTCGAATTTCAACTCGTCGAGGAGTCGCTTATAGTCGGCCTGGGTCACGTCTTCCCAGCGTTTGCCGAGCAGCGCGAGCAGCGCGGCTTCGACCACGTTGGTTCCGAACGAACGGCCGCCGAAATCGGGCGTCGTCGTCACGAGCATGCGCACGCGGCGGTCGCGCAGTTCGGCGACGTCCCGCGCGGTCAGCGTGTTGGTCAAGACGACCTTTCCGTCGAGCCGGTCCGGCATGAACTGCCGCATGAAGTGAAAGTCGCCGGCGATGATCTCGGCCTCCGCGTAGTACTCGGAATACTTCGGCTGCGGTGGCCGGTCTTGTTTCTTGCCGGTCGGATAAAAAAACTGAAAAGGCAACTTACAGGCGTCCGGCAGATACTTTTCGGCGAGCGCTTCAAATTCTGCCAAACCGCGAACCGGCTTATCGAGATCGAGCGCAAAGATGAAGTCGCCGAACATCACGTCGGCGCCGGCGTCGACGAGAGCTTGCGCCATCCCGAAACGATCGAGCGCGCTGACCATCAGCACTTTGCGACCCTTCAAGTGGACCCCGAGGCGATCGCGCAGATACTGCACCGCCGCGCGTTCGAGCGTGTTCTTCAGTCCGCTGCCGTCGACGACCGGCGTGATTTTCACGGCCTCAAGCAAGCGCAGCCCATCGCGTAGCGCGAAGCGTTTCGTGCCGGCGTAGAGATAGACGTCGATGCCGCCCAAACCGATCGCGTCGACGGTACCGTCGAGCGCGCGCAGCCTTTCGAGCGCGCGATCGATCGACCCGTCGGTGCCGATCCGCTCGATATCGAAGTGCTCGCCCAGGAGTTCGATCTGCGCGCGATGATCGCGCGAGGACGAGCCGAGCGAGACCGAGACGACCCGTTTCACGGGTGCGTCGTTCGCACGCTGCCGCTGACGTGCGTCTCCCGCCCGTTGCTCACCGTGGCTTGCCGCGTGACCGGGAAATTGACTGAATTCGCGATGAAACACTGTTCGTGCGCGAGATGGTGCAACTCCATCGCGAGGTCCAGCCGATCGTCGTCGATCGTCACCACCGGATGCAGCGAGGCGGTCACGAACCGGCCGGCGCCCCCTTCTTCGGTCATCGTCGCGGTAGCGCTATCGCTGTACGCGGTGACGGCAAGCTGCTCGCGCGCGCACAACGCGAGATAGCTGAGCATATGGCACGTCGCGAGCGCAGCGAGCAGCAACTGCTCGGGGTTATGGCGCGACGCGTCGCCGCGGAACACCGGATCGGCCGATCCGAGCAGCGCGGGCTTGCCCGCGATCGAAACCTCGTGATCGCGCGAGTACGACGCATAGTCGGTCGTTGGGCCCGCCGCGGCGCCGGTCCAGTTGACGCCGACGTTGTACTCGTGGACGCGTGGAACGAACTTCATACTGTCCCCACTGCCGACGCGCGACGTTCGCGCGCGGCGGTCTTGATAGCGGCGATCGCGCCGGGAGTGACCGGTTTGTCGAACGCGCGCATGTCGGCCAGCTCGAAACCGGCACGCTCGGCGAGTTCGTCGATCTCGCGAACCTTTTCGAGATCGATGCCGCGTCCGAGCGTATAGTGCTCGCGGCGATTCTCGATCGCCAGCAACATCGTCTCCGACATACAGGCCAGCGCCGTCCCCGGCGCCAGCCCGAGATCGAAGTCCCGGCCGGGTTCGCGCACGCGCTCGAAGCGCGGCCGGCCCGGTACGCGGATGTTGCCGCCCTCGGTTACCAGCACGTCTGGCCGCTCGATCGCTACCCGGCGCCCCACATCGTGCGGCAGTGACAGTTCGCAGACAACCGCCCCCGTCTGAAGCTCGGCGGGCTCGATCAATTCTTGGGTCGAGGTCGTAGCGGTCAAAACGAGTTGTCCGCGCGGCACGGCCGCGCGAATATCGGTCTCGATCGAGAGCGAGCACGGCACCTTGCCGGCCAGATCGTCCAGCAGCTTCCGCAAGCGCGTCGCATTCCGCGCAACCATCACGACGTGCTCGACATGCGGCGCAATCAACTCAACGCACGCAGACCCAATCGACCCGGTTGCCCCAATCACGACCGCCGTGGCGCATGCCGGATCGATCTCCATCTCATGCGCCCCGCGCAACAGACTCTTCACCCCAGCCGCGATCGTCAGCGAGTTCCCGGTAGTCACCGCGATCGGCGATCTTTCGGCAATCGTCAAACCAGCGTCCCCGACAACCCCCGTGAACGCCCCAAGCCCCACAACTTCCGCCCCGAGGTCGGCACCGATCCGAATCGCGGACAAGATCTTCTCGTAGACGGTCTCCCGCGGCAACGCCAACATCTGCTCCGGCATGTAAGTCGCCGCTACGAACCAACCCTCGGTCGCCCGCCCATCCGGCGTGCAGACGCCCGTCACGTGCGCCGCCGCGTACGCCGGCATCCATTCCATAATCTTCTCGATCAGGGGCCGTCCCTTACCGACCGCGCCCGGCTCGTACCGGATCACATCCTCCAGCGACGTCGGATGGATGACAAACGCGAATTTCACGCAGCCCCCCTTCGGTTTGGAGGCAGCGCACTCCGCGCGACCCTTTTCCCCAAACTCTTTTCGAGGGCCGTACCGGGCGGGCGCGTGTGCGGAGCGGGATGTGCGACGAGGAGCGGAGCGCCGGAAGCGCGAGAGCGACGAGCGCACAAGCAGCGATTTTCCCACGGACGGGAAAATCGTAGCGGTCCCGCGCAGCATACGCGCCCGCCCGGTACGGCGGCCCGAAGCGAGCCTTCACACTACCGAATTTTTCGCCCGCGAAATCGCCAGGTTACCCACAGAGGCTTGCGCGAAGGGGGCTCAATGACGACTTCTTCCGCGGAGCTCTCAGAACTCGCCGAGATCGTCCGGATTCCGTCGCCGGCGCCGGCTCCCCAATCGCTCGCGCACGATGGCGAACACCTGTGGCTCGGATCGTGGGAGACGGCCAAAGTGTACGGAATCTTCCCGAGCCAAGGTCGCGTCTTCGAAGAGATGCGCGCGCCGGGAAAACCGGTCAGTGCCGTCTCGGTCGGCGACGAATTGCGGTTCGTCTGTTCTGAAAACGACGACGACGACAACCGCTTCGTGCGTCGCTTCGTGCCCGGACATGGTTTCAAATCGCACGATTCGGTTCCGTGTCCCGAAGACACCGGATCGTTCCTTGCGTACGATGGCGAGCATCTGTGGCTGAGTCAGCGCTTCAACAAGCGGGTGCTGGAACTCGATGCGCTCTATCGCGTCGTTCGCACGGTCGATATCGGCTCTGAGATCATAGGTATCGCATGGGTCGGCGAGCGCTTGTATCTGTCGACCTGGCTCGGGAAAGAGCACGGGGGGTGCCGGATCGCATATATCGAGGCGCGGGCCGAACGTCCGCAGCCGCTGTTCGTTGCTCAGTCACCCTTCGCCGCCGTCTCGCTCGCGCGTGACGGCGATCGTTTGTGGACCAACGATTTCAAGAATAACGAAATCGTCGCGTTTCACATTCCAGCCTAATTGAGCAGGAACTTGGTCTTTCGCAACTTCATCAGCGCCGTACTGCTGCTCGTTGCGATTCTCGGGATAATCAATCAGGTCTCATCCGTACGAAGTGGGACGATTACGCTAAGCGACGCCCGCGTTCAACTCATAGCCTACTCGCTGATCGCAGTCTATGCGTTCGTTTCGCTGATCATTCGCATGCGGCCGCAGAGAAAGCCCTGACCGGCCGAGCGTTCAGCGCGAGCGGTTCGCCTCCGCCTCGCGCTTGAGCGCGGCGAGCATCATCTCGGCGTTTTCCTTGACCTTCTTGTGCAACGTCGGGCCGATCAGTTCGGCTAACGTCGGCACGCCGAAATCGTATTCGACGAAGAGCGTGACGTGCGTGCGGCCGTCGCCATCTTCGAAACGCCACGTCCCCTCGAACGTATCGAGATCGCCCTCTAAGAGTTTGTAATCGACACGCAGCGCCGTATCGTCGAAGCGGTCTTCCTCGATCCATTCGATCGGCGCCTCTTCCACCAGCGTCTTCCAGCGCGAGATGATCCGGTCGGGGTGGCGCTCGACGATCGTGACCGACTCAACGTCGGGCATGAACGCCGGGAAGCGTTCTTGATCTTTCGCCAACTCGTACACGTCCCGCGCCGGCGCATCGACGACGATCGTGATTTCGACCGCGGGCATGCTACCTCGAATCGCTTTGCAGCGTGCCGAGCCGCTCGTGCGCGGCGTGGACCCCGGCGCGTAGTGCTTCGAGCGCTCGCTCGATCTCGTCCGGCGCGACGATCAGCGGTGGCTCGAGCCGGATGACGCGCTGCTGGTTCAGCGTCCAGGCCGCGGTCACGCCCCCTTTGAGCATCTCGGGGATGATCGTGCCGCCGTATCCCTCGTTCGTCAGTTCGACGCCGACCAAAAGTCCGAGGCCGCGCGCCTCGCGTAAGACCGACGGATACTCGCTTACGATACGGCACGCGCCGGTTAGCAACTGCTCGCCGCGCAGGCGCGCGTTCTCGATCAGGTTTTCATCGCGCAGCACTTCGAGCGCAGCCAGCGCCGCCGCGCAGGCCAGCGGGCTGCCCCCGAACGTCGAGGTATGCATCAGCGGCGCGTTACCGTACGCGGCATTCCAGACCGAGGGACGCGCGATGTACGCGCCGATCGGCACGACGCCGCCCGAGAGTCCCTTGGCCAAGGTCATCACATCGGGCACGACGCCGTCGCGGTCGCAACCGAACGGCATGCCGCAGCGCCCAAGCCCGGTTTGAATCTCGTCGGCGATCAGGAGCGCACCGGCGCGGTCGCACAATTCGCGCGCGCGCGCCAAGTAGCCGAGCGGCGGAACGTGAACGCCTCCTTCACCCTGCACCGGCTCGACGATAAATGCCGCCGCGTCATCGAGTTCGGCGGCAAGCGCGTCGGCGTCGCCGAACGGCACGTGCACGATCTCCGGAACGAGCGGCGCGTAGGCGCTCTTGAAGGCAGCGCGACCGCTCGCCGAGAGCGCTCCCAGCGTCTTGCCGTGGAACGCGTCGTGCGTGGCCACGATCTTGGAACGCTTGGTCGCCGCGCGGGCGAGCTTGAGCGCGCCCTCGACCGCTTCGGTTCCACTGTTGCCGAAGAACGAGATCTCGAGATCGCCGGGCGTGATACGCGCCAATTCGCGCGCGAGGCGGCCCGCCAGCGGATCGAACATCGTCTTGCCCGCCAGCGACATCAGTTCGAGCTGAGCGTGGACGGCGGCGACGACGCGCGGATGCGAGTGACCGAGCGTGAAGACGCCGTATCCTCCCGCAAAGTCCAAATAGGCCTTCCCGTTATGATCCCAGATCGTCGTGCCTTGCGCGCGCACCTCGATCGTCGAGCCCGAGATCTTCATGACGCGTGCCAGCGGTGGATTGAGAAACCGGCGATAGTTCTCGTAGGTCTCGTCGTACAGCGCTTGCGGCGAGTCGGCGCCGTAGAGCGTCTTCACGCCGCGATCATCCCGTCGTTTTCCCGCTCCAACCGCTCGATCGTGGTTTCGACGATGCCGAGGGTCTCGGCCGCCGTTTCAGTGCGCATCAACCGTTCGCGCAGTTCGCTCGCACCACGAAAACCTTTCAGATAATAGCCGAGATGCTTGCGCATCTGCGGAACGGCGCGCGCTTCGCCCCACTCGTCGACCATCGTGCGGTAGTGATGCAGCGCGAACCGCAGTCGTTCGGCCGCGGGTGGCGTCGCCTCGGGCTCGCGGCCTTCCATCAGCGCGCGAATCTGACCGGCGAGCCACGGGTTGCCCAAGATCGCGCGCCCGAGCATGATGCCGTCGACGCCGCTCTCGCGCATGCGATTCATCGCACCCTGCGGATCGGAGAGATCGCCGTTTCCGATCACCGGAATCTCGACGGCGCGTTTGAGCGCGGCGATGTGCGACCAATCCGCGTTGCCTTTGTAAAACTGCTTGGCGGTACGCGCGTGCAAGGTCAGGGCCGCGATGCCGACGGCCTGCGCGCGTTTGGCGACCTCTTCGTAGACCAGGGTGCCTTCGTTCCAACCCAAGCGCATCTTGACGGTTACCGGACAATCGACCGCGGCCACGACCGCGCGCATGATCGCCTCGCAGTGCACGACATCGCGCAGGCACGCGCTACCGCCTTCGGTCTTGGTTACCTTGGGCGCGGGGCAGCCGAAGTTGATGTCGACGATATCGGCGCCGCACTCACGCACCACTTTGGCGGCGTGCGCCATCAGCGCCGGATCGTTGCCCCAAAGTTGCGTCGCAACCGGTTTCTCGACCCCGTGCTGATCGATCATCTCCATCGTGCGCCGGTTGCCGTATTGCAACGCGTTCGACGAAACGAACTCGGTCACGGTCAGGCCGAAGCCGAAGGGTTTGTAGAGCGCGCGCAAGGTTCGGTTGGTGACGCCGGACATCGGCGCCAAAACCATCGGAGGCCAAAGCTCGATCGGACCGATGCGGAGCGGCGCGGCAACGTGCGGCATGAGGCCTAACTATACCACGCGGAGGCCATACCCTATCGCGCTCAGGGCAAGAGCGCAAAGTTGCTCGCGCCCAAGTCGGGCAACGCGACCAGCGCGTGCGTGCGCGGCAAGAACCAGGTCAGGGCGCGCATCACGCCCGCGAAGCGACTTTCGTCGCCGCCGAAATCGGCCGGGCTGAGATCGAACGCAAGATTGGTCGGCGGGTCGAGTGCCGGATCGACGACGAGCGCAATCTTGGGATCGGGGACGCCGGCGGCTTGGCGCAAGAACGCACCGAGCACGCGCCGGGCTCGCGTCGGCAAGTACGCTTCCGCCGGCGCACCGACGGCGACTTCCCTGCCGGTCTCGATCTTCTCACTCCACACGCCGTCGGCGCGGGTTGCGAGCGCATCGCGTCCGCTCGGATCGCCGTCGAAATTCTCAAAAAGACTTAGCGCCAACAGATCGCCGTAGGTGAAGACCCACTCGGGGTCGCCGCTGCGCTCCGGATCTCCGAAGACCGCTACGCCGAAACCACTATCGAGCACGTGCTCGAGCACGTGCGAGATGCAGAACGGCGTGAACGCGCCGGCGGGCGGTAGCGCGAGTTGAAAGTACGGGAAACCGTCGGGGCCCCAGACGACTTGCGGTTCGAACGAGACGAGGCTCGCGTCGACGACCGCCGCGTAGAGCGCGGCGCGCCACGCGTCGTCGCGCGTTTCGCGCGGCGTCGCAAAGAGTTTGGCAAGCGCTTGCGTCTGCACTAGATCGAACTTCGGCACCGTGAATCCTTCTCGAGCGCTCTAGCCGCGAACTTCGCGCTCGTAGAATTCGCGCAATCCGTGCAAAACGAGATGCGGCTCGACCACGTCGATCGCTTTCGTATGCTTGGCGATCACGTCCGCCAAGCCGCCGGTCGCGACGACCTTTGCCTCAGCGCCGATCTCGGCGTGCATGCGCGCGACGATCCCTTCGGTCTGACCGACAAAACCGAAGATGATCCCGGCCTGCAACGCGGCGACCGTGTCGCGGCCGACCGCGCCGCCCGGCGATTCGAGCGCGACCTGCGGCAGCTTCGCGGTGCGTTCGACCAGCGCGTCGATCGATATCTGGATGCCCGGCGCGATCGCCGCGCCCAAAAACTTTCCGTCGCGCGAAACCGCGCCGAAGGTCGTAGCGGTGCCGAAGCCGACCACGATGACGGGGTCTCCGTAGTCGCGCCGCGCCGCGACCGCTGCGGCGAGCAGGTCGGAGCCGAGTTCCTTCGGCCGCTCGGTGACGACCTCGATCAAACCTTGCGTCGCCGCGCTGAACATCTGCGGATGGCGCCCAAACTGGAGCAAACAGCCCTCGGCGAGCGCGCGATCGTTTTGCGGGACTACGCTCGAGACGACGATCGCTTCGACCGCCTCCACCGGAACGTCGGTGCGCCGAAAGAGCGCCGCGAACAGCACGCCGAATTCGTCGCCGGTACGCCGTCGAGCCGTCGTGACGCGCCAGGTCTTGCGCAACTCAAGCCCGTTTGCCGGATCGCCCGCGAAGAAGCCGAGCTTGGTGTCGGTGTTCCCGACATCGATCGCAAGCAACACGCGCTAGCCGTGCTCGCGGATATCTTGCAACGCGTCCCAAAGTCGACGCGCCATTTCGCGTTTCGGCGCCCGGCCGAGCTCGCGGCGATCGCTCTCGCCCCACAGGACGACGAGCTCGTTATCGCCCGAACCGAACCCCACGCTGCTGCCCGAAACGTCGTTGACCGCAATCGCATCGAGCCCTTTCGAGCGCAGCTTTTCACGCGCGTTTGCCTCGATTGATTCCGTCTCCGCGGCAAAGCCCACGAGAAACGTGTCGCAGTTTCGTTCGCCGATCGCGGCGAGTACGTCGGGCGTGCGATCGAGTTGGATCGTGCTCCGCTCGTCGTGCTTCTTGATTTTTTGCGCGAACGTTTGGACCGGCCGCCAATCGGCGACCGCCGCCGCGGCGATCACGATATCGGCCTCGCCGAAGTGCGCCAGCGCCGCGTCGTGCATCTCTTGCGCCGAGGTCACGCGCACGACGTTCGCACCGTCGGGTGGATCGACGAGCGTCGGTCCCAAGATGAGATCGACGCGCGCTCCGCGCGCGAGCGCCTCGCGGGCCAGTTCGATGCCCATCGTTCCGGTAGAGGCATTTGAAAGAAACCGTACCGGATCGATCGCTTCGCGCGTAGGTCCGGCCGTGATCAAGACGCGCTGGCCCTCCAGATCTCGAACGCGCGATAGCGCGCCATCGATCGCGGCGAGGATCGCATCCTCTTCCGCCAAGCGTCCGATTCCGGTCTCGCGTTCGGCCAGAAAGCCGACGTCCGGAGCAACGACCGCAATGCCGCGCGCCTCGAGGACTCGCAGATTCTCGCGCGTCGCCGGATGTTCGTACATCGCATCGTTCATCGCCGGCGCGACGATGATTGGAATGCGCGCGGCGAGCGCGGCGTTGGTCAGCAGGTCGTCGGCGATCCCATGCGCCAGTTTTGCGATCAGGTTAGCCGTTGCGGGAACGATCGCCAGCACGTCCGCCGCGCGCACGAGCGAGATGTGCGGGATCGTTTCGGGCGCGTCCCAAAGCGACGTGTAAACGGGGTTGCGCGTCAGCGCCGCAAAGGTCAGCGGTCCGACGAAATGCTGCGCGCCGTCGGTCAAGATCACATCGACGCGATCGCCCCGCTGCACGAGCGCACTGGCCAGTGCAGCCGCCTTGTATGCGGCGATCCCGCCGCAGACGCCCAGCAGAATGCGCGCCATCAGCCGCGTCGTACGCGTGCGTGGCGGGGGGCAGCCGTCACGAGCGGGTCCACGCCGTCCGGCGCCGCGACCGACGCGTTATCCAGCAAGCGCGTCGCACCCGCACGCGCCGCGGCGACGACGAGCGCGGGCCCGGCAGCCGATTCCAGCGGAGCGAAGCTCACGGGATCGACAATTTCGAGATAGTCCCAGACGAGCGGCCGCTCGAGCATATCCTTCCCGGCAGCCAACGCGCGGTCACGGTCGCGTTCGCCCAGCGCGATCGCGCTCGCGATCGCGTCGAGCGCGCGGTGCAGGCTCGGCGCAGCGGTACGTTGCTCCGGCGTCAGATATGCGTTGCGGCTGGAAAGCGCCAATCCATCGGGTTCGCGGGTCGTGCGGCACACGACCACGCTGGTCGCGAGGTCGAGGTCGCGAACCATCGCGCGGATAACGGCCGTCTGTTGCGCGTCCTTCGCGCCGAGATAGAGCGCGGTCGGCTCGATCGCATGCAACAGTTTTGCGACGACGCTTGCGACGCCGGCGAAATGGCCCGGGCGGCGTTCGCCTTCGAGCCGCGCACCGAGCGCACCGGCGTCGATCGATGTGGTGAAGCCTGCCGGATACATGCGTTCGGCCGACGGCGCATACAACAACGTGACGCCCGCCGCTTCCAGCAGCGCGGCGTCGCTTTCGAACGATCGCGGATAGCGTTCGAAATCTTCGTGCGGACCGAACTGCAGCGGGTTGACGAAGATCGATGCGACGACGCTCGCGTTCTCCGCGGCCGCTCGCTCGATCAAACTCAAATGGCCGGCATGCAGCGCGCCCATCGTCGGAACCAGACCGACCGGCCGCACCAGCGTGCGTGCGATCGCGCGGGCCGAGCCCGGCGTCTTCACGATGTGCACGTTAAGGCTCCGGCGAGTCGGCGCGTCTGACGCGAAGGAGTGTGCGCCCAATCTGGAAGCGGTCGCCGAGTTCGATCGGCGTTTTGGCGCTGACCGCTTGACCACCGACCTTCGTACCATTTCGGCTCGCCAGGTCCATAAGCACCAAACCCTCACCCTCCTCGCGGAGCTGGGCGTGAAGGCGCGAAACGTAGCGATCGAGCTTGATACAGGCTGCGGCCACAGCATCGTCGCGGCCGATGGTGATCTCGGCGTCGAACGACCAGGTCTTGCCGTCCAGGGGGCCGCTCACCACTTCCAGGATATACATTTCGTGCGAGACTTTAGTTCCCGCGGGTCGAACTCCCCCGGCGGGGGGCCGGAGAAGCAAACGGGAAGGGAAGAGCATGAGCACGGGACCGGAGCCGGCCGCACACCAAACGATCGAAGACCTCGAGCGGCTTCTCGCCAATCTGGTGGACATCGATCCTGAGGCGTTGCGTGAAGAGGAGCTCCAGGAAACGCTAGCGATGCTCGACACCCTCGAAGGGAAGACGATTCGTCGCGCGACGTACGAGCGGAACCGCATCGTCGTCGAGACGAGCGACGGAAACCGCTACTTCTTCTACGGCTTCATCGGCGGCGGAGAACCGTCCGCCTGACCTAATCGGCGGCGGTTTCGCCCTCGAGCGCGAGACGCTGCACTTCGCTCGCGACGTAGCGGATGATCTCTTCCTGTTCACGCGGATCGATCTGCGTGAAGGCGATGCCGTGGAAGAACAGTTGCTCTTCGGCATTATAAAATGAGAGTACGATTCGACCGCGCGCGACCATCTCGCGATCGCCGCCGGGGAGCTGGAAACGCAGCAAGAGCACGGCGCCGAGCGGCAGATCCTCGTCGGTCGAGACGCGCACGCCGCCGCCGCCGAGATCGCTCGAGTGGCCCGCCTTGGGTTCTTCGACGCCCTCGCGCACGTAGGAGACGGGGAAGTCGACCGCAACGCGGACGTAGCGCCGCCGATAGGGGGCCTCGCCGTTTTTCGAGTTCGCGTCGGGCTGTTCGTTCAAGCCGGCTCTCTCCAGGTCATCACGTTGTCTTCTGCGAGGCGATGGGATTGCTTTCCTTGACAAGCGCCTCGGCGGCAAGAACCGCTCCAAGCGCAACGTGCTCCCGCATCGTACCACCTTGAAGATAGACTTCGTACGGCTCCCGGAGCGGCGCATCGCAAGAAAGCTCGATCGTGGCCCCGCTGACGAAGGCCCCGCCGGACATCACGACCGGCTCGCGGTACCCCGGCACCGGCCCCGGCTCGGGTGAAAAGCATCCGTTGACCGGCATGGCGCGCTGCAAGCCGCGGGCGAAAGCCACGACCTTGGCGGGCTCGCCCAGGCGGATCGCTTGGACGATGTCGCTCCGGGCGGCGCCTGGCAGCGGATCGACCGCGTAGCCCAACTCTTCGAAGAGCGCGGCGGCAAAGTCCAGACCGGCCAGGGCTTCGGCGACGACGAGCGGCGCGTAGAACAGCCCTTGCACGAGCGCCCGGCCGAAGCCGAGCGTCGAACCGAGCGCCGCGCCGAGCCCGGGCGCGTAGTGATAATCGGCGACCCGCTCGACCACGGCGGCGTGACCGGCAATATAGCCGCCGCCCGGCGCCAGGCCGCCGCCGAGGTTCTTGATCAGCGATCCCATGACCGCGTCGACGCCGTGGTGAGTTGGCTCGCTTGCTTCGACGAGCTCGCCGTAACAGTTGTCCACCAGCACCAACGCCTGCGGCGCGACGGCCTTGACGGCCCGCGCGATCGCGCCGCACTCCGCCACCCCGAGCGAGCGGCGCGCCGCATACCCGCGCGAGCGTTGCACGAAGACGACGTCGACCCCGCGCGCGCAACGTTCGGCAAGCGTCGCAAGATCCGCGCCACCGTCCGCGCCGAGCGCGACTTCATCATACGTCATTCCGCGCGTAACGAGCGCGCCGGGCGCGTCGGCGATCGCGTTGCGCAACGTGTCGTATGGGCGGCCCGTCGCCGAGACGAGCGTTCCGTCGCGCGGCACGCACGCCGCCAACGCCGTGACGATGGCATGGGTTCCGCTCACGAACGAGAGTCGCGCCAGCGCGCGCTCCGTTCCGAACAGCCGGCAGAGTAACGATTCGTAGCGCGCGCGCGCCTCATCGTCGTAGCCGTACCCGAGCGTTCCGGCGAGATCGCTCTCGACGATGCCCTCATCGACGAAGGCCTGCAAGACCGCCGCCTTTACGCGCGACGCGACCGGCCGCTCGATCGCGCCCGTACGCGTGGCTGCGCGGCGCGCGGCCGCTGCGACTTCGGGCGCGACCGTGAAGCGTTCCAAGATCGCTTCGATCATTCGTCCGCCCCCAGCATGCGCTCGTGACGTTCGAAGAGCGCGACGAACGGCATGTAGATCGCCGCCGCCAAGAGCAGATTGAGCGCGATCAAAACGATCGAGCGCCAATCTTTAGTGGCCAGAAACACGCTGAACGGTAGCGGGATGGTCGACGGAATGTAAAACGCGGGACGCGCGACCAAGCCGAGATGTATCGCTTCCCAGCTCACGACAGCGAGCAGCAGCGGAGCGACGACGAAGGGAACGCAGAGATACGGATTGAGCACCAGCGGCAGGCCGAACATCAAGGGCTCGTTCGCGTTGAAGAGCGACGGCACGAGCGTCGCATACGCCACCGTGCGGGCACGCTTGGTCCTGCTGCGTAAGAGCAAGAGCACGAGCGGGAGCGTCGCGCCCGCACCGCCGGGAAAGACGAAGAGAAACATCGAGACGGTGACGATGTGCGGCAGCGGCTGACCGTGCGCGAGCGCTTCGGTATTCTGCGCTTGCAGTTGAATGTAGACGGGTAGCACGACGGCTGCGAGCAGCGCCGGCCCGTGAATGCCGACCGCCCAGAGCAGCGTTTCGACCAGCGTGATGATCAGCAGCGCGGACAGACTATCGCCGAGCATCCCAAGCGGCGCGATGACGACGTCGAGCGCGTCGGTCAATGAGATTCCGGCAACGCGCAACAACGCGGCGGCGCCGACGATCAGAACGGCGCCGGCAAGCAGGCCGTAGCGCGGCCCGAATCGCGCGCGTAGCGTCACCATCAAGCTGACCGAGATCAAGCCGATTCCGATCGCCAGAAACAGACCGCTGCTGCCGAGCGCTTTGGCCAAGCTTTCGAACGAGGTCGCGCGCCCGTACGGCAGCGACAACGCGAACGCCGCAATCGCGACACCGAGCGCCAGCGCGACCGGAACCCGGCGCCGCCGCGCGAGATCCAGTGCGAGCAACACGACGAGGAGCGCCGACATAATGCCGAACGCGGCGCCGAACGAGCGAGAAAAACGCGTCAGCAGATCGCCCGCCGGCTGCAGCGTCATGAAGAGCACGAGCCCCGCAGCGAGACCGATGAAACTCCACGGGAGCGCCCAGCGGATCGCCAACATCTCGGGCGACTCGGAGAAGGCGCGCAGCCGCGGGATAACGACAGCCTCGATTCGCCGCAAGCGCAGGGCCGCAGTATTCACCGCCGACGCTCATTCGCGCCGGGGCTACGTTCACCCGGTTAGAGGCGGCGGAAAACGGCCGCCACTCGACCGACCACGGTCACCTCGTCGGCGTAGATCGGTTCCATCGTTCGGTTCTCCGGTTGCAGCCGCACGCGCCCGCTCTCGCGGTAGAAGCGTTTGACCGTGGCCTCGCCATCCAGCATCGCGACGACGATCTCGCCGTTGCGGGCATCGGGCTGTGGCGCGACCACGATCAGATCGCCGTCGAGGATCGCCGCGTCGACCATCGAGTCGCCTGCGACGCGCAGCATGAAACTGCCCTGCTTGCGCGCCAGTTCGGCCGGAACCGGGAACTCGCCCTCGATATTCTCCGTCGCCGTGATCGGCACGCCGGCGGCGACCTTCCCGACGATCGGCAGCACGCCGTGTTCGACCTGGCGGCGCTCCGTTTGGCGCGAGGACTCGGTCACAAGGGCCCGCGGCTTGGTCGGATCGCGATGGATCAGACCGCGCTTTTCGAGCGACTTGAGGTGCGACTGCACGGTAGAGGAGGACGAGAGGCCAACCCGCTCGCCGATCTCTCGGACGGAGGGTGGGTACCCGCGTTCGTCCGTGAAATCGCGGATGACCTCGAGGATGCGCGCCTGGCGCTCCGTCGGGGCTCGGTCTATCACTGGTGACTCCTAATGAGAGTTTCCGAGAGCGGTGCTAAGGCGCGCCGCCGATTGGGTACAAGATTACCACAAGGCCCCTCGATAATGCAAACATACGTTCGAGTGCGCAAGGCCGCTCCGACTTTTGGCGTACGCATCCGTACAGTGCAGGACTACATAGAACGGCTATGCTCCCAGACCTTGACTTGTTCACAGGCGCCTTGCTAGAATATGGTGGACGAACAGGCGTTTGGCCCAAGATATGGGCCGAGGAGCGTAAAATGTACCCCCCGAGACGGAAGATCACCCTGATGCCGGCCATCGCCTTGGCCGCACTGGGCGCCCTCGTGGCTTTTCCGGCGCTATCGTCATCCCGGCTCTATGCCGCCGGCCCCGAGCGCTTCTCAAGCGTGGCCGTGCACCGCGGCGACACCTTGTGGTCACTCGCTGAGAACCGGACGCCGGCCGGCGGAAACATCCAAGACACGGTCGACACGATCATCGCGGTCAACCATCTGAACGGAGCGACGGTCCTCCCGGGCCAGCTCTTGAAGATCCCGCGCTAAGCCTTACCCCCGCCGCGACGAAGGAAGAGCAGCCAACCCGGCTGCTCTTCTTCGTTTGTCCCACTCTTGCTCCGGAGCAAGGGCGCTACGGCTTGCGTCGCAGCACGACGCTGTGCTGCCCATGCCGATTTAGAAACTCCAACCCCTCAACGATCCAAGTATCGAGCCCACCATGCACGTGCCCAGCCACCTCACGCACGACATGCGCCCGATCCTTCAACCAAGCCAACTCCGCCCGAGTACTAGCCGGCGAGACCGCTTCAGCACATTCCTCACAATGATACTCGTATTGCACCCCCATCACTTACCCCCGAACTAGACCAGCCCTTGAGTTGCAACCCCCAATATTTCCTCGACCGTTTGTCGCGAACAATGTGCAAGCAAGGTTCGGGCGCTCGGCGTTGCACGGCGGGGCCTCCAGCTTTTTCGCGTAGCCACGGATGGCGGAAGCGAAAAAGTGGTGGAGCTGAACTTTTTGCCGGAAGCAAAAAGTTTGGCGTCCCCGACGTACAATGCCGAGCGCCCGAACCGCCAACGCAAGGTGCGAACGACAATAAAGAAGAGGCCCCCGCCGAAGCGGAGGCCTCTCGTTTCTCGAAACTAGGCGATCCTAGATTCTGATCTTCGCGCTGAAGTACATTCCGAACGGAAGACCGGTGAAGAACGGTTCGTACGGTGTGTTTACGTAGGGTTGAATCACAGCACCCGGGTTGTACATGTTGCCGACGTCACCCGCGGTGCCGCCGCCAACTACGCCGTATCCACACGCGCCGGAGACCGCCCACGCAACCTTCGTCCCGCCGAAGCAGCTATTGACGAGGTTGGTGAAGTTGCCTACGAACGTGACGTTCTTGCTGACGTCATACGTCATCTGCAAGTGCATCTGCAGCTGGTTAGGCGCCACGAAGGCTCCGATCCCGTCGAACATTCTCGTGTAGGGATTCGGTTGACCGGCGTTCAGCGCGCCGCAGTTGTTGACGTTGAACGGCGAACCGCCCGGTGCGCCATACGGATAGCGCGGGTCGCCCGCGATTGCGCTGAGAAGCCCCGAGCCGCATTGATCGGGCGCAATGCCTTCGGTCGAAGCCGGTGCGCCGTAGCGCTGGCCACCGAAGAACTGCACGATCGGTGCGATCGAGAACTTGCCGACGCGCTCGTTGAGGACCAGCGAGGCCGTGTACGGAGCGCCGTACCCGGCGACCGCGCTGCCAATGCCCTGCGTCAGGAGGTCGAACGTCGGGTAGTTGCCGTTGACCGCCAGCAAGCCCTGAGCCGGCGCGTTCCAGTACGGATTTGCGATGCTGCCCGCAGCGCAAGCGTTATCCGCAACGCCGATCGTGGTGTAGCAAGGTGCGGCGGCCACACCCGAGGCCGTCGTGCCGCAGCTCGCCGTACCGACCAACGAACCACCGGTACCACAAGCCTTGGTGTAGGCGTTGTAGTTTGCGATGCCGACGTTGAGCGGCGTGATGACCGACGAACCATTCGACAGCGGCGTGTAGTTGATGTAGCTGTTCGTATAGGTCGCCGTTAAGCGCGCCGAGAGACCTTGCGCGCTGAAGTTGCCCTTGTCCAGTTCGAACTCAAGCCCTCTCGACGTCTGCTTACCGACATTGAGACCGGAGACGAAGTTCGTCGCCTGATTGAGGAAGAACTGTTGGACTTGACCTTGCGTCGTACGGTAGAACGGCGTGATCTTGGTCGAGACCTGACCCGGGAACTGGTGCTCGAACGAGAAGTCGAAGTTGTCCGAGACCGAGGGTTGGATCGCGTGATCCGGCGTCGTGAAGCCGAACTTCTGGAAGCTGTACGTGCTGTACAGCTGAGCCGGCGTGTCTTGCGACAGCGTGTTGTACTGAACGAACGCGCTGTTCGGACCTTGCGCGTAACGGCCGTAGCTCCCACGGAGGACGGTGTTGTTGTCGACCGTGTAGGTGAAGCCGAAGCGCGGCTGCCACTCGCTGGAGGTCAGCTTCTGGACGCCACTGGGGGTGACGTTGATCGCGGTGAACCCGGCAGGGCACGCCGGCATACCCGTGGCCGTCGGCGTGAGACCGAGGTTGACCACCTTGTCGAACAAGTTGTGGTTCGCATCTTGGCACGTGTCCATATTGAACGCGTTGTACCACATCGCACGCGCAGCGGTACCCGTGGTGTCCGCCGTGTTGTACTGGAAGCTGTCGTACCGGAGGCCGAGGTTGATGTTGAGCTTGGACGACGGATGGAATTCATCCGTGGCCGAAAACGACGTGAAGATCGGCGTGACCTGATTGTAGGTCGCGTGGAGTCCGTTCTCCACGGTCAGATACTGACACGGTCCGCCGCCGCACGTCCCGAAGGGCGTCGCGATGAAGCCGGTGCCTCTGAAGGCTTGCTTCAAGGTCACGAACTGCGCCGGGCCGTTGAAGGCGCAGGTCGTTGGGTTTCCGCCACCGTTGGCGTAGCACAGGCCGTTGGTCGGGTTCGTCGGGTCGACGAGCACGCCCAAGACCGTCCGGTTGTTCACGGTGTTGGTGCCGTAGAGTCCGCTGATCATCTGGGTGTTGTTGTCGCGGGTCGTGTTCGAGGTCGAGTACGATCCGTCGATGCTCAACAGGTTGGTCGAGCTGATCTGATCGACGAACGAGACGCTCGCACCGCGCGTGTGGCTCGAGAGCTCGTAGTCCGAAGGACAGCACCCGGCGAAGTCGGCCCAAGTCGTCTGCGACCCGGTGTTGAGCCAATCGGAGTAGTAGCTGTACCCGTACGCGCGCAGGTAGGCGTTGGTGCCCATGTTGTGCGTGTACTGGACCTTGTAGATCGCTTGGTCGTTTACGAAACCGTCGCGCACGTCCGGCCCGATCGCGCTTTGGAACGCGTGTGTTGCGACGTTCGGGAAGAAGTACTGGAACGCTCCGCTGGCAAAGCCGGCCGGCGTATTCAAGACGCCCGTCGGACCGTTGAATCCGTAGCCATCGACGTAGATCGGAAGGCCGAGCGAGATGCCGCCGCCGTTGCCGATAGCTGTCGTGAAGGCGGACCCGCCTTGGTCGTTCGTGGACCCGTAGAACTTGTTGTTAATGTAGTTGACCATCCCCAGGATCTGGAGATCGTCTTTGGTTCCGTTCTTGTGCGGAAACCCGAAGTGCAGGTTCAGCACACTGTCGCGATCCTGAACCGTCGCCGCCGAGACGAGGTTGGCGGGACCGAGAACAAACGAGCCGTTGGGGGCGCCGACGCCGAAGCTTCTCGTGAGCACTCCGGTGTTGCCGTTGTACTGCCCATTGGTATAGCACGACGGCGCGAGCTGGATCGAATATGAAGGATCGCAGGTCGCGAGCGGTACGCCGTAGGTGTTGCTCAGGCTGGCGCCGTTGAACTGGTCGCCCGTGCGGAAGTCCTGATTGTATCCGCCGAGGCCGAGGTAGTACGAGAAGTTCCGGTTCGGTGACGAGCCGCCGACTTCAAACGAGGTCTTGTGGTAGAACGACGGGGCGCCGGTCGCCACTTCGAGGTTAGCGAAACCGGGGTACGAGCCCGTGCGAATGACCTGATTGATGAAGCCCGAGAGGCCGTTGGCCTGGGCGTTCGCGGGAGGCACGCCCGTGTAGACCTGGAGTTCCTGCTGACCGAGCGAGGAGACCGGGCCCGACGGGTAGTTGTCGAAGGCGCGATTGACCGGGACGCCGTCGATCTCGTAACCGATCTGATCGTAGTCGCCGCCGCGGATGCTGATCGACGGACCGGCGCCGATGTAACCGGACTGATTCGGCAGCACGAACACGCCGGGAACGGTCGCAATCGCCGACCAGGCGCTATTCAGGTTTCCGCCGCCGCCGACGCCGGCGATCTTATCTTGCTGCGCCGACGAGATCGAGTAGACGTCGGTCGTCGTACCCGGACGGACGAGCGCAGTGTTCGAACGCGCTACGACGCGGCCGATCGTTTGCAGATGCTTGTTCGCCACCAAGTTGAGCGTGCGCGTTTGGTCTGCAAAAATGTTGACTCCGGTGGAAACCACCGAGTCGTATCCCTTGTACTCGACCGAGACGGTGTACGTATCGGGTGCGAGTGACAGGAAGAAAAAGTGCCCGGTCGAGTCCGTGACCGCCGACGCCTGTTGCGTCGGGCTCACGACCGATACGGCGGCACCGCTAATAGGCTGGTTGGTCGTAGAGTCCACTACGAGACCGTTCAAGATACCCGTGGTGCCTGCCAGAACCGATGTTCCCTGGCATAGCATGGCAACGAGTACAAGACCGGCGACGAGCGAACGCATGAAACGACGTTTCAGCATGCTGCCTCCTTGGTTGTGGGTGCGAGATTTTAGGGCAAATTAGGTCACGCGATACCGTGCAACCTGACCTGCAAGTGGCCGATTTTCGGGCTTCACCCCCAGTTAACCCCCTGTTTACCCTCATATTAGGAAGGCCTCGCTCGGTCACGAAGCCCTCCGAACGCCGTCCGGGCATCCGGGGCGTTCGAGCCAAAGCTAAGGTGGTGCGCCCGAGTGCCCAAAAGGGTGTCGGGCGCAGGAAAAAAACCGCCTCGAAACCGCTCGAAGGCCGGAAAAATCGGGCGAAGCTAGCCGGCTAGCCGCCTCTCGAGCAGGCCGGGAATCTCCGAGGGCCGGTCGGCGACCGGAACCCCGGCTGCAGCGAAGGCTGCGAGCTTGCTCTCCGGGGTCCCGAAATTGCCTGAGATGATCGCCCCCGCGTGTCCCAGCCGCTTGCCCTTCGGCGCCGAGCGCCCGCCGATGAAGGCCACGACCGGCTTCTTGGGCAGGTGCTCTCGAATGAACGCCGCCGCGTCCTCCTCGTCGGAGCCGCCGATCTCGCCGCAGACGACGATCGCATCAGTCTCAGGGTCGGTCGCGAACGCCTTCAGGCAATCCACGAACGTCGTCCCGATGATCGGGTCGCCCCCGATCCCGACGCAGGTCGACTGCCCGAGCCCGGCCTTGGTCAGCCCATCGACGATCTCATATGTCAGCGTCCCCGAACGCGAGATCATCCCGACCCGGCCCTCTTTAAAGATGTGCCCCGGCATGATCCCGACCAGGCTCTTCCCCGGGCTCACCAGCCCCGGACAGTTCGGCCCGATGATCCGCATGCCCGGAGTCGTCGCGACCAGCTTGAGCATGTCGTGCGCCGGAATCCCCTCGGTGATGCAGACCGCCAATCCGATCCCGGCATCGTACGCTTCGTACAGAGCATCTTCCGCAAAATGCGGCGGCACGAAGATGATCGTGTGCGTGGCGCCGGTTGCATCGACCGCGTCCTTGACGGTATTGAAGACGGGCAATCCGCCCTCGACCGAGGTCCCGCCCTTGCCCGGCGTCACGCCGCCGACGATATTCGTCCCGTACGCCACCATCCGCTGAGTGTGAAACAACCCTTCGCGCCCGGTAATGCCCTGCACGATGACCTTCGAATTTTTATCGAGGAAGATAGCCACGTTAATTGCTCTTTCCTTTTTTTCAGCGAACCGGCGAAACGTTGTTGGGTGATTTGTAACGCGGCGCGGATCACGGTACTCCTGACCGAGTAATCCGCGCATGAGGCGTTATTGACGGGGCGCGCGTGCGAAGCGGGATGTGTGACGAGGAGCGAAGCGCCGGAAGCGCGAGAGCGACGAGCACACAAGCAGCGATTTTCCCACGGAGGGGAAAATCGTAGCGGTCCCGCGCAGCATGCGCGCCCGGTCAATAACGCCCGCATCAAGAGTTGCGAGCGAACTCTACAGCGCGCTTCGCGCCTTCGTCCATGGTCTCGACAGGGTTCATGCCGGCGGCGGCTAGAATTTCGCGGCCTTCCTTTTCGTTAGTGCCGGTTAGGCGTACTACGAGCGGTACTTTGCGGATGTCGCCGCCGGCTAGGGCTTCTACGATGCCTTTGGCTACTTGATCGCCGCGCGTGATGCCGCCGAAGATGTTGATGAACATCGCTTTGACTTTGGGGTCGGAGACGACTAAGTTATAGCTTTTCTTTACCAGTTCGGCTTGGGCGCCGCCGCCGATGTCTAAGAAGTTGGCGGCGGAGCCGCCGGCGTTGCGTATTGCGTCCATCGTGCCCATGCCGAGGCCGGCGCCGTTGGCGATGACGCCGATGTCGCCGTCGAGTTTTGCGTAGTTCGACATGCCGAGGCCGATCGCGACGGCGGCGGCTTGATCTTCGTCGGCGGGCGTGTCGTTTTTCCAGGCTTGGAGTTCGGGGTGTTTGTAGAGGCCGTTGTCGTCGAGGTCGACCTTGGCGTCGGAGGCGATGACGGCACCGTCTTTCGTCAGGACGAGCGGATTGATTTCTACGAGGTTGGCGCCGAAGTCCATAAAGAGGTCGTAGAGAGCGCCGACGATTTTCGGGAAGGCTTTGTGGAAACCGGTGGGGAGTTTGGCGGCGAAAGCGAGGCGGCGCGCGAGGAAGGGTGAGAAGCCGATTGCCGGATCGATCCAATATTTTGAGATGGCGTTGGGATCGTGGGCGGCGACCTCTTCGACGTCCATGCCACCTTGGGCGGTGACGATCACGACGGGTTTTTTGGTGGCACGATCGATCGTGATCGAGACGTAGGCCTCGCTTTCGATCGCGACTTTCTCTTCGATCAGAAGTGAGCCGACGCGTTCGCCGGCAGGGTTTTGCTCGTTCTTGAGGATCTTCCCGATCAGTTCGGTTGCGAGGGTGCGCGTTTGGTTCGCGTCGTCGGCGAATTTGATGCCGCCGGCTTTTCCGCGGCCGCCCATCATCACCTGACTCTTAAGGACCCAACTGCCCGGATTGGCGGCGACGAACGTCGCGGCTTCATCGGCGCTGCGCGCGAAGACGCCACGCGGCGTCGGGATGCCGACGCGGCGAAACAACTCTTTGCCTTGGTATTCCATCAATTTCATCGGCGATCGCTCCGGGAGTGAGGGGTTCGCTTACGTTGGCGCGTACGACCTTAGAGCCTTCCGAGGAGCGAACGCGCGATGATCAGTTGCTGGATCTCGCTCGTACCTTCGTAAATTTCGGTGATCTTCGCGTCGCGATAGTAGCGTTCGACGGGAAACTCGGTCGTGTATCCGTAGCCGCCGTGAATTTGGACGGCTTCGGCGGCGTGGCGACGGGCCGCGCTCGAGGCAAAGAGTTTCGCTTTGCTCGCTTCGATAGCAAACGGCAATTCGAGATCGCAGAGTGCGGCCGCGCGATAGACGAGCAGCCGCGCCGCGTCGAGATCGGTCGCCATCTGCGCGATCTTGAACGAGACGCCTTCGAACGCGCCGATCGGTTTACCGAAGGCTTCGCGTTCCTTGGCAAACTTGACGCTCGCATCGAGGCAGGCCGCCAAGATACCGACCGCCTGCGACGCGATGCCGATCCGGCCGGTCGTCAACGCTCCGAGCGCATTGCTCAAGCCGGTCCCTTCCGCACCGAGCAGCGCGCTCGCCGGAACGCGCATGTCGTCGAAGGCGAGATCGACCGTGTTGCTCGTATGAATTCCGAGCTTCTCGGTCGTCTTCTCGACGACGATGCCGGGGAGTGAGTGGTCGATCAGAAACGCCGAGATGCCTTTCGATTCCGCGCTGCCGGTACGAAACATCGCCATCGTTACGCCGGCATAGGCCCCATTCGTGCACCATTGCTTTCGGCCGTTGAGCACGAAGTGATCGCCGTCGCGTCGCGCCGTGCTGAGCAGGGCAGCGGCATCCGAACCCGCGCTGGGTTCGGTCAACGCGAAACCAGCGATCACGTCGCCGGTCCCCAGCCGCGGCAGATACTCCGCTTGCTGTTCGTCCGTGCCCAAACGCCCGATCGCGGCCGCGATCATTAAGTGCACCGAGAGCGTGACGGCCGTCCCGGCGTCGACGCGTGCCAGTTCTTCGATCGCCAGCGCATACGAAAGATAGTCGGCGCCGGCCCCACCGTAGCGCTCGTCGATCGTCAAGCCCATCAAGCCGGCGGCGTTGAGCTTCGTGTAGAGTTCGCGCGGAAAATGGTGCGTGCGATCCCAGTGCGCGATGTGCGGCGCGATCTCGCGTTCGGCGATCTCGCGAGCTAGAGCGCCGACTTCGCGCTGTTCCGGTGTCGGTTCGAATCGTTCCATCACAATGCGCTAACTCGCCGGGTAGGTGTAGAAGCCGCGGCCCGATTTACGCCCGAGCCAGCCCGCATCGACGTATTCGCGCAGCAGCGGACACGGACGGTATTTTGAGTCCTTGAAGCCCTCGTACAGCACCTCGAGGATCGAGAGCAACGTATCGAGTCCGATGAAGTCGGCGAGCTCGAACGGGCCCATCGGATGATTCATGCCGAGCTTCATGACCGTGTCGATCGATTCGATCGAGCCGACGCCTTCGTACAAGGCGAAGATCGCTTCGTTCAACATCGGGCAGAGCACGCGGTTCGATACGAAGCCGGGGAAATTGCGAACCTCGACCGGCGTCTTGCCGTGCGTCGTCGCCAAATCGCGAACGGTATCGAAGGTCGCTTGCGAAGTGGCGAGCCCGCGAATGATCTCGACCAGCTTCATCACGGGAACGGGATTGAAATAGTGCATCCCGATCACGGAAGCAGGCCGCGACGTTGCGGCGCCAAGTTTGGTGATCGAGATCGACGACGTGTTGCTGGCCAGAATCGCCGCGGGCGGCGTGAGCGTGTCGAGTTTGCGAAAGATCTCGAGCTTCACGTCGAGCTTCTCGGTCGCCGCTTCGATCGCGATGTCGATCGCGAAGGGCTCCCACGCGAGTTGCGGACGGATCCGGCCTTCGATCGCGTAACGATCTTCGCTCGTCAGTCTTCCTTTTTCAACCGCGCGCTCCAAGTTGCGCGCGATCGTGCGCAGGCCGCCATCGATCAGTTCCTGCGAACGGTCGTTGAGCAAGACCTCATCCCCGGCCGCCGCCGCGACCTGCGCAATTCCGCCGCCCATCTGGCCGGCGCCGATAACCAACACCTTCACGCGTCGTCTACTCGACCTTGATCAGAATCGCGTCACCCTGACCGCCGCCGCTGCAGATCGCGGCGATGCCGTAACCGCCGCCGCGCCGCCGCAGTTGATGCACGACCGAGGCCGTGATGCGCGCGCCCGAGGCGCCGACCGGGTGGCCGAAGGCGACCGCGCCGCCGGCGAGGTTCAGCGCACGCGGATCGAGCCCGAGCAGATTCGCCGTGCTCCAGGCGACCGCCGCGAACGCTTCGTTGACTTCCCAAATGTGAATATCGCTCGCTTTGAGACCATGCTTATCGAGCAGTTTTTGCGCGGCCATCGCCGGCGTCAGCGCGAGATAGGCTGGATCCCAAGCTGCTGCCGCATGTCCGACGATCTCTCCCAGCGCTTCGCGCCCGTGCGCTGCGGCGTACGCCGCGCCGGCGAGCACGAGTGCGGCGGCGCCGTCGTTGACGCCCGGCGCGTTGCCCGCGGTCACCGTGCCGTCGCGATCGAGCGGCGCGAGCTTGGCCATCGATTCCAGCGATGCATCGGCGCGGACCGGTTCGTCCTTATCGACGAGCGTGAACGGAACGTCGCCGGTCACGTACGGCGAGTAGCGTTTCGGGTCGGGAACGAGCGCCTCCGCCGATTCGTGTCCCCAGATGCGCGAGGCCGCACCGTTGGCTGCGGCGAGTACCGGCACGCGCGGCCGCGCGGCAACCGGAAGCGCGTCGACGACGAGTTTCCCCTTCGCTTTGGTCGCAACTTTCAGCGCGACGATCTCGTCCTTCAGTTGACCGCCGGCAGCCGCTTTGGCGGCGCGAGCGTGACTGTTGTAGGCGAACTCGTCCTGTACTTCGCGGGTAATGCCGAGATCGGCGTTGACCTTCGACTGCGCTTGCGCCATCGTCAGCTTCGACCACGGGTCGAGCAGAGCGTCGTACGCCAACAAGTCGATCAGCGCGCCGTCGCCGAAACGATACCCGAAGCGCGCGTTCAGTAATGCGTATGGCGCGTTCGACATCGACTCCATGCCGCCGGCGACGATGACTTCGGCTTCGCCGTCGTCGATCAGACGCGCTCCGTGGACGATCGCGATCATCCCCGATGCACAGACCTTGTTGATCGTCTCGAACGTGATCGTTTTCGCGAGGCCCGCGTTGTATGCGGCCTGACGCGCCGGCGCTTGACCGGCGCCGCCCTGGAGCACTTGCCCCATGATGACGTGCTCGACCTCGGCCGAATCGAGGCCGGAACGCTCGACCGCCGCCCGGATCGCTTCGCCGCCGAGCGTCGTTGCGGCCAGCGTCGAGAGCGCCCCGCCGAGTTTGCCGAACGGCGTGCGAGCGGTTGCTAGGACCACGATCTTCGACTGCATGTTCTCTCCGAAAAAGTGAGGGCGGAGGGTCTTCCTGAACCGGGCCGCGCGACCCTCGGAGGCTCCCTACTCGGTGCGCGCGGTCTGCGTGCAGACGATGCGCTCGTCCGCGTCGCACGCCTCGCACTCGAACTGCACGGTCACGTGATTGATTTCAAATTCATCACGCAGCCGTTCGTCGATCCGGCGCAGGATCGCGGATGCTTCGCTGATGCGCGCGTCCGCTAAGAGGACGTGCGCCGAGAGCGCGTGTGTTCCCGGGCCGATCGTCCAGACGTGCAGATCGTGCACGTCCACGATGCCGGGCAACTCCCTCATGCGCGCGCGCACGACCGCCACGTTGAGGTGGGCCGGAACGCTTTCGAGTAAGACGTGCCACGCTTCGCCCACGACGCGCACGACGCCGGCGACGATGATCGCGCAGACGAACAGCGAGAGAATCGGGTCGATCCAGGTCGCGCCGAAGAGCAGGACGCCGAGGCCGCCCAGCACGACGGCGAAGGCGCCGACCGCGTCGCTCGCGACGTGAAAGAGCGCGGCCTTCACGTTGATGCTGTCGCGCGCCCCTCCGGCTAGCGCCAGGCCGATGCCGAGGTTGGTCGCAAAGCCGACCGCGGCGACCGCCGCCATCAGCCCGCCTTGCGGAAGCTGCGGTTGGGCGAGGCGATGGAACGCTTCGACTGCGATCAAGATCGTAACCGCGAAGAGCAGACCGCCGTTGAGGAGTGCGGCGAGCACTTCGACGCGCGCGAAGCCGAAGGTTTGACGTGCCGTCGCGGGACGCGTCGCTTGCACGCTCGCGGCGACCGCGATGCCGAGCGCAAACGCGTCCATGAAGACATGCGCCGAGTCGGAGAGCAGCGCCAGGCTTCCCGATAGCAGGCCGCCGGCCAGTTCGAGGAGCGCCACGCCGATCGTCAATGCGAGCGCGGCGCGCATTCTCATTTTTTCGTTTTTAGCGCGAGCGCGACGAGCATCGCTCCGAAAGTCAAGAACGTACTGGTCTCGGCCTTCAGGATAACCTTCGGATCGTAACGGCCTTGCTGCGGTTCGGCGGCTTGCAGTTGCGGAACGATGCTCGGAACGCGCTCGACGTAATCCTCGAACGCGGCCCCGAACCTCCTGCGCAGATAGGCTTCCTCAAGTGGAATGATGGTGGCGTAGACGGCGGCCATCGTCCCGAGCCCGAGCGCCGTCAGCATCGTCCGGCCGCCGCGCGAGAGTTTTCCGGTGAAAGCGATCGAGAAGCCGAGCGCGGTCAAAAAGTTTCCGACGTAGAGCGGGTTGCGCGTATACGCGTAGGGTCCGGCGGTCACGAGCGCCGGCGCGATCACGGCGTCGCTGCGCGTCGTGACCCCCGAATATCCGACGGCCCAACAGCGCACGGCTTCGCCCGCCAGCGCGATGGGCAGCCCGAGCGCGATCGAACCGGCGCTCGGCCGGCCGAATGCGGCGAGCGCCAGCGCGGGCAGCGCCAACAGCGCACCGCGATACTTGAAGACCCGGTTCTGCCACTCGGGCGAGTCGATCGCGTCGCGGCGATGCTCGGCTTGATTTCCGTCCACGCCGGGATACTTTCGGCATACGGTCCCCGGAGTGATTCCCGGGCGAAGCGCTGAACTGAGGCCGTGTGGCTCAAAAAACCGCGTTGATCACCGGCATCACGGGACAGGACGGATCATACCTGGCCGAGCTGTTGCTGGCCGAAGGCTACCGGGTCGTCGGGATGACCCGCCGCACGTCGACCGACGTCCACGAACGCATCGGTCACCTCGGCGACAAGATCGAGATCGTCTCGGGCGACCTGCTCGACCAAAGCTCGATCACCGCGATCGTCGCCGAGATCCGTCCCGACGAAATCTACAACCTGGCCGCGCAGTCGTTCGTGCCGGCGTCGTGGACGCAACCCGTGCTCACCGGCGAGTTCACCGCGCTCGGCGTCACGCGCGTCCTCGAAGCGATCCGCGCCGTCGATCGCAGCATCAAGTTCTACCAGGCTTCGAGTTCCGAGATGTTCGGCAAAGTGCAAGACGTGCCGCAGAACGAGATGACGTCGTTCTACCCGCGCTCGCCGTACGGCGTCGCAAAAGTGTACGGCCATTGGATTACGGTGAATTACCGCGAGTCGTTCGACATCTTCGCATGCAGCGGAATCCTGTTCAATCACGAGTCCGTGCCCGGAAATACGCCGGTGATCGTGCGCGAGAATGGTCTCATCGATATCAAAATGATCGGTGAAGTATTGCGCATTCGTGAAGATGGTCCGAACGTTCAGCGTTTCGACAAACTCGATATCGAAGTTTGGGATGGCGCATCGTTCGTTCCCGTTCTCGGCGGGACCGCGTATTGGCATCGCCCCGTCGTCGACAACAAGGGCGTCGCGCGCATCGAGGCGCGCTGCGGAACCGTGACGACGACCGCGGACCACGTCGTTTTCACAGCCGACGGTGAGCGTCCGGCAAAGACGATCGCGGTTGGGCAGCGCCTGATGCGCGGTGAGTTGCCGGAAAACCCTTCGTACACGTCGTGCACGTTGGAGACGGCCTGGCTTCTCGGAATGTTCGTCGGCGATGGGTCGGCGCACATCTCACACGGACAGACCCACGCAAGGATCATCAACTCCAATCCAAGGCTGCGCGAAACGTTCGCGGTCGCCTGGAGACGCGTCACGTGCGGCGATGTTACGTACCGGCCCTCGACGTCAGGGTTCGAGCCGGGGAAGATCGTCGGCGCGCTGGCCCTGAACGCTGCGCCGCGCTTCACCGAGTGGTTGCGTGAAGAGTGCTACACCGAAACGGGCCATAAGCGCATCCCGCGGGTCGTGCTGAACGGCGATGAAGCCGCGTGGCGCGCCTTCCTGACCGGATATAATCAAACCGACAGTCTCAAGGCCGGTCAGGGCGCCTGCACCTTCAAAAACTTCAAGACGAACTCGCCCGTTCTCGCCATGGGCCTGTGGTGGCTTGCGAAGCGCGCGCTCGGGCAGGACCTCGTCCTGAGCGTCGACGTTGGGCCTCCCGCACGTCCGGGACCGTTGTACTCGATCAACTTGCGCTCTCCGAACGTCCCTGGAAACAAAGGCGCGCATCTAAAGCGCGATCTCGCCGAAGTGAAACGTGTAGTTCCGGACCCGCACTACGCCGGGTGGCTGTACGACTTCGCCACGCCGACGCAACGCTTCCACGCCGGCGTCGGTGAGTGCGTGATCCACAACTCACCGCGTCGCGGCAAAGAGTTCGTTACCCGGAAGATCACCGACGGCGTCGCGCGCATCAAGCTCGGCCTCGCGAGCGAACTGCGTCTCGGGAATCTCGACGCGCAGCGCGACTGGGGCTTCGCGGGCGATTACGTGCGCGCGATGTGGCTCATGCTGCAGCAGCCCAATCCCGACGACTTCGTGATCTCGACCGGACGCACGCGCGCGGTGCGCGAGTTCGTGCGCCTGGCGTTCGCGGCAGTCGATTTGCCGTGGGAGCCGTACGTCGTAGTCGATCCGCGCTTCTACCGTCCGGCCGAAGTCGATCTTCTGGTCGGCGATCCGTCGAAGGCGCGCCGCGTCTTGAACTGGGAGCCAGAAGTTTCGTTCGAGATGCTGGTGGAACGCATGGTGGCGGCCGACATGGATCGGCTGCGTCCGCGCGACGCGACGTAGGCGCGAGCGATGCGCGTCCTGATCACCGGAGCGAGCGGTTTCGTCGGATCGCATCTCGTCGCAGCATTGCGCGAACGGGGCCACGAGGCCGTGCGCACGGAACGCCATGCCGCCGAAGACTCGCTGCTGCTCGACGTGACGCGACCGCTCGAGGTGCGCGAGACGCTCGCGCGCGTCCGTCCCGACGCCGTTGCGCATTTGGCCGCGCAAGCGTTCGTTCCCGCTTCGCTCGCCGATCCCGAGGCGACGTTCGCGGTGAACGCGACCGGCACGTTGCACCTGCTCGAGGCCGTGCGCCTGGCGCAATCCGCGGGCGTCAAGCCGCGCGTGCTCGTAGTCAGCAGCGCCGACGTCTACGGCGCGCAGGCGCCCGGCGCATATCCATTGCGCGAGACCGTCGCGCCGCTGCCGTCGAGCCCGTATGCGGCAAGTAAGGTCGCAGCCGAGGCGCTGACCTTGGCGTACGTGCACGCCTACGGCCTCGACGCCGTCGTGACGCGCGCGTTCAACCACATCGGCGCGGGCCAGGACGAACGCTTCGCCGCCCCCGCGTTCGCGCTGCAGCTCGCGCGAATCGCAGCCGGCGGCGACTCGCGCCTCCTGGTCGGAAACCTCGAGGCCAGCCGCGACTTCCTCGATGTGCGCGATGTCTGCGCAGCATATGTCAGCCTGATCGAGGGCGGAGGCACGGCCGGTGAGATCTACAACATCTGCAGCGGAACGGCGACGACGATGCAAGAGGTCTTGCGGCAACTCGTCACCGTCGCACGCGTCCCGGTCGAAATACGCCAGGACCCCGAGCGCATGCGTCCAGCCGATGTCCCGGTTAGCGTCGGCGATGCTTCGAAGCTGCGCGACGTGACGGGTTGGGTGCCACGCATCGCATTGACCGCCGCACTCCGCGCCGTCTACGACGACGCCCGCGCGCGTGTGAACGCGGGCCCGCACTGACCTACGACTATCTCGTCGTCGGAGCTGCGTCGCTCAGTCGCCGACGATGCGCGACAAGACGGCGGCTCGCAGCTGGGCCAAATCGGGATATGCGCCGTTCCAGTCGTCGACGCTGAACGCGAAGGTGACCGCGCCGTGCCGCTCGGTCGCCAAGTATCCGGCCAGTCCGCGTACGTGCATCATGCTGCCCGTTTTGGCGAAGACGCGTCCGGCCGCCAGCGTTCCGGAGATGCCTTCGATCGTGCCGCGCGAGCCCCCGACCGGCAGCGCGTCGAGCACGATGCTGCGATACGGGCCGTTCCAATCGTGCTGCAGGATGGTGACGAGGTCGCGCGGCGTCACGCGGTCGTACTGCGACATCCCGCAGCCGTCGGCCAAGGTCATCGTCGCGGGATCGATGCCGAGCGTGCGCATCCACGCCTTTTCATAGGCGATGCCCTTCGCGCTGCTGCCCGGCGCGCCGCCGGTAGCGTAGCCCAGTTCCTTGAGCAATAATTCGCCGACGAGGTTGTCGCTCGGCAACCAGAACTTCGGCATGATCAGCGCGAGGGGCAACGAGAGGTGTGACCAGAGCGTGCGCGCGTTCTGCGCCGCAAGCATCTTCGCCGGATTCGCAAAGGGCGGCGCGAGCGTGACGCCGTGCGCTCGCAAACGCGCGACCGCGACGGCGAACGCGTAGCCTTCCGGGTTAGGAACGGCTGCATCGATCGAATGCGCGACCGTTCCGAGTGCGATTCCGCCGGTCAGCACGAGCCGTCCGTCCGGGTCGCGCGCCACGTCGGCTGTCGTCTCTGATCCGCGCGGCAAGGTGCGCGCCATCCCGCCGATGCGCAGCGGCAGCGGCTGCATCGACACCTTCGCCGCGAAGCCGGGCAGCGCGCCCGGCGTGAGATACAGATGGACGACGTTCTCCTCGAGCGTCATCGCCGAAACTTTGGCCGCGTAGTCGAACGCGAAGTCGTCCCAAGTCCAACCCGGCGCGTACGGGACGCGATCGTAGCGCCGCGCATCGATCGTGAGTCCGTGAAACCTCATGATGCCGGCGGCGCGCACCGTATGTGCGAAGTCGTCGAGATCGGCGGCTGACAGAAACGGATCGCCGCCGGCGCGCAGCAGTACCGCGCCGTTGTAGAGATACGCCGACGTCCTGAAACGAAAGCTCCGGCCGAGCTTGTCGAGCGCGGCGCTGCCCACGACCAGTTTGAAGGTCGAGGCCGGCTGAAACTCTTCGTCGGCATTGCGCGAGTACAACGTCGCGCCGCTACGCGTAACCACCACATGGACGCCGACGTGCGCGCCCCGTAACGCGGGCGCGCCGGCGATCAACGCGTCGAGGTCGCTCTGCAAGGCCACGATCTGATCGGCATTCCACTCATCGCCTTCCGCGACCGGCGTGACGATCGGTACTTTGGTGGGCGCGACCGAAGGCAAAGTCGCGGGCGTTTGCGCGCGCGCCGGCGAGGCGAGCGCCAGGAACGTCGCGACGAGGATGAGGGACGGAGTTCGCGCGTTCACGCGCGCTCGGCCATGCGTTGCGCGACGAACGCGGCGACTTCGCTCGGCAGCGTGCCGCGCCCGAAGCCGGCGTCGTATCCCAGCTCGCTCGCGAGCAGGTTCGTCATGCGCGGGCCGCCCGCGATCAACAGGACGCGGTCGCGCAGACCCTCCGCTTCGAGCAGTTCGCCGAGCGCCGTAAAGTTGTGCACGTCGCTGCCCTTCTGCGTTACGACCTGCGAAACCAGCACGGCGTCGACACTCTCGTCGCGCACGAAACGCGCCAGCCGCTCGACCGAGACCTGACTGCCGAGGTTGAAGACCGCGAACTCTTTGTAGCGCTCCAAGCCGTAGTCTCCGCGGTAGCCCTTCATGTTGAGAATCGCATCGATGCCGACCGTGTGCGCGTCGGTGCCGATGCACGCGCCGGCGACGACGATCTTGCGGCCGACGCGATCGCGGATGAGAGCATCGATCGCTTCCATCGACATCGGCGCCTTGCGCTCGGGCGCGGCGATCGCGGCGACGTCGAGCGCGACCGGCGTGCTCGCGTAGACGACGAAGAACGAAAACCCGTTCGCGATGCGCCGCCCCTCGGCGACCACGACGTCGCCGAAGCCCATCTTGACGACCAGTTGCCGCGCCGCTTCATCCGCCGCCTCGCTCCACTCGATCGGCAGCGTGAACGAGAGTTGCACCTTTCCGTCATCGAGCGTGTCACCGTACGGCTTGACGAACTTGCTCATCGCGCGGCCGGGGCCGGCGAGAGTGCGTCCTCGATCGGGTTCCAGTAATCGGCGGCGCGTTCGAAGACGCCCTCGAAGCCGCGGCCACCGTCGGGCGAGCGGCGCACGTCGGCAAACGTGCCGGCCTCGATCGAGCGCATCAGACCGCGGCTCGCGATGCCCTCGAGCAACGCGCACGCATCGCGCAGGACGCTCTGCGCGCGCCGTTCGACGATGCCGTCCGGTTTGAACTCGATCTCCTCGCCAAGATGCCGCGCGGTGTTCATCACGTAGGCCGCGTTCTCGAGTGAGAGCGCGCGGTCGCCCAAGAACGGCGTGTGGATCGCTTCGGTCAACATGCCGCACAGATGGATCGTTTGGTTCGTCGCCACCGAGGTGAGGTTGAAGAGCGCGTCGATCAGATGCCCTTTGAAAATGTCGCCCGTCATGTGCTTGGTCGGCGGCATGTACTTGAGCGGCGCGTCGGGGAAGATCTGCCGCGCCAACTGCGCTTGTGCGAGCGCGAACAAGAAACCGTCTTCGAGAGCCGGGTCGATTTCGTAGGCGTCGCCCAGGCCGATCTGTGCGTCGGGCAGCCCGGCACGGCGCGCGAATGCTTCGTTGACGAACTGCGAGGCGAGTACGGCCGGCGCTTGTTCGACGGCGTCGGCGGTCGTCAGGTAGTTGTCCTCACCGGTGTTGATGATGATGCCGGCGCGCGCGTTGAGCATGCGCGAAAAGTGTTGATCGACGAAGGTACGCTTCATGTTGATGTCGCGGAACAGGATGCCGTACATCGAATCGTTGAGCAACATGTCGAGCCGCTCGAGCGCGGCCAGCGCCGCGATCTCAGGCATGCACAGACCGCTCGCGTAGTTGGTCAGCATCACGTAGCGGCCCAAACGCTCCGAAACTTCGTCGAGGGCTTCGCGCATGATGCGAAAGTTTGCTTGCGTGGCGTAGGTGCCGCCGAAGCCCTCGGTCGTCGCGCCCTCCGGCACGAAATCGAGCAGCGACTGGCCGGTCGAACGAATGACCGCGATGATCTGCGCGCCGGCCTCGGCCGCCGCGACCGCGGCGCCGCGGTCTTCATAGATATCGCCGCTGGCCACGATCACATAAAGCAACGGCGGCGGCGCTTGCGGCAGGCGTCCGAGCAGCGCCTTCCGTTCGTCACGCCGCGCGTCGATGCAACGCATGGCGTCCCGCACGTGCGGTTCAAGTGCGGCGCGAGCCGCTTCCGCGGGAACCCGCTCGAAGGCATCGGGCGCCAAGAGCAGCGCTTCGGCCGCTGCGCGCGATGGTTCGAGCCCGAGTTCGGCGACCGCGGCGCCGAGCGCGAGTGCCGCGCCGCGCCGCAGGGTTCCGGCGGCTAGGCGTTCGACGAACACGTTCGCGCGCGGGGCTGCCCCCTCGCCGGTCCCGGCCACGCCCAGCAAGCGCAAAGCGGCTCGCTCGACCGAGACGGTCGAGTGGCTTCGGATGAACGCGCTGACCGGGTCGACGATCGCCGCGGCCAGGCGGCGCGACTCGGCGACGACCCCGGAATCGATCCGCAGGTGCATGCGCGGAAATGCTTTCCCCGGCATATGGGGGCACCCTGTAACCTTTCCCCAGGCACCCGGTATGTGGCCGATAAGGAAGAATTTGAGGAGGATGACGATCGTAGAGCAGACCGACGAGGAGTTGGTCAAGCTCGTCCTCGGTGGCGACCGCGAAAGCTTCGCCGCTTTGGTCGACCGTTACAAGCGAGGCATTACGAACTTCATCGGCGCCGCAGTGCGCAGTCCGTCCGACGTAGCCGACCTGTCGCAGGAGACCTTTCTGCGCGCTTACGCTCACCTCGGGACGTTCAACCCAAGCCTCGGCCGCTTCTCGACGTGGATCTACCACATCGCTCGCAACGTCGTGCGCACGTTCCTCGGAAAATCGCTGCGCCGGCCGCAGACCCAAGAGCTCGGCGAAGACCGCACGCTCGAAAACTCGCTGGCCGATACATCGCGTGACTGCGATCCGTCGGGCGGCGCGCTGCGCACCGAGGCCCAGAGCGACGTCCGGGCGGCGCTCGCCGAGTTGCCCGAACGGACGCGCACCGTTCTCGCGTTGCGCTACTACGACAATTTGGAATACCAAGCGATCGCCGAGACGATGGGTCTTTCGCTCGGCAACGTCAAGACGCTGATCCATCGCGGCAAACTCGCGCTGGCGCAGAAGATGCGCGATCGCGAAGCCGGTGCCATCGAATCGCTCTCCGTAAAACGTTCTACCATTCCGGGAGTCCCGCGTGAACTGCTCGTCTTTTGAATCTCTGCTCGACGAGTACGTCGACGGCGCGCTCGCGCCGCGGGATCGCGCGCTCGTCGCCGCCCACATTCCAGGTTGCGCGAACTGCTCGTCGCTCCTCGAAGAACTGCGCGTCATCGACGCGCTCCTGCTCGGGCCGCGCAAGCTGGAACCGGCGCCGAACTTTACGTTCAAAGTCATGGCCGACGTGCGCACTACGCCGCGTCCGCACGTCCACCGCATTGCGGGTCTCGCGGTGATCGGAACGTATCTGGCCTTCGCCTGGATCGCAATCGGCCTGTTCTTCTTCTTCGGTGGGGCGACCGCACACGCGGCCTGGCTCGCGCTGCAAGCGACGGGCGGCCATGCCGGAGACGCCTTCGGCGCGCTCTCGACGGCGACCGCACGGCTCTTCGGTCCGAACACGTTCCGGATCACGGCCGCAATGAGCGTCTTACTCCTGGTCGATATCGTGCTTGCGATCCTGGTCGCCGCGTTCGTCTACTTCACGCGCGGCCGGCGTGCCGCGCAGACGCCGGAACTGGGCTGATGGAACGTACCGCTCGAATCTCGCGGGCGCTCGGGGCGCTGGCCGTCCTGTTCTTGCTCGGTTTCGGTATCGCATCGGCGCGCACGTACAATAAGGGCCTAACGGTCTGGTTCGACGATCAGACGATCGGCGCGGGCGATGAAGTCCGCGGCGATGTCGAGATCATCTACGGGACGCTGAACTGCAACACGGGCGCCGTCATCGACGGCAACGTGCGCACCTTCTTCGGCGACTTCACGCAACTCGACGGCTGCCGCGTCGGCGGGCGTGTGACCAACGCGTTCAACGGCGATGACGTTTCGTGGCTCGTGCCCTTCACCGCGCACGGCTCGACGGTCGATGCACTGGTGCAGAACCGGCGCGTGATCGAAAGCCTGGCCTGGGATGTCGTTGTCGTCTTCATTTTCTTGCTCTTCCCGCTGCGCGTACGGGTCGCACTCGATCGGGTCGAGCAACACCCCGGTCTTTCCGGTGCGACCGGAGCGATCGCCGTCGTCGCCATCCTTCCGATCTTCGTGCTGCTGTTGCTGAGCATCATCGGCATCCCGCTGATCGTGCTCGAGTTCGCGGCGCTCTTCGCCGGACTCTGGATCGGTCAGGCCGCGGTCGCGATGCTGGTCGGACGCCGGCTCTACGAGTTGATCCGGCCGCAGACCACGCCGTCGCCGCTCGGCGCGCTGGTGCTGGGGCTGATCGTCGTCAGCGCGGCGCAAGCATTGCCGGTTGTCGGCTGGGCCGTGACCGCGCTCGTCTGGGTGATCGGCCTCGGCGCCGCAATTCTGGGCTTCGTCCGCGAGAACAGTTTCCCGAGCAGCGGTGGCGGCGGCGTGCCGATGACGACCCGGCCGGCGTAACCGAGGTCAGCGCGACCCGAGCGCGAATGCCAAGCCCGCATATTTTCTTGGAGGGGCGCATGGCTTTCGTCGTCACAGGTCTATCGCAGAGTGAAGATCTCGGTCCGCTCAGCGCGTCGTTGCGCGCGGCAGGTTTGCCGACCGACGCATTGCAGTCCGTCGGGCCGGACGACTCGACCGATAACCTGTCGGATAGCGCCCTGGTCGAAGCCGACATCCTCACCTCGGATACGGGCAACCGCGTTCCTGGCGTCAACGAAGGCGAAGCGTCGCGAACGTTCTTTCGCAACGAGAGCCTGGTCGATCGACTCGGCGATTTCGGCATCCCCGAAAACGAACTGGACAACTACCTCGAGGCCGTCGAACGCGGCAAGACCGTCGTCGCCTACTTCGCCAACGCCGATAACGCCGATAAGGTCAGCGCGGCGTTCTCCAGTGCCAGTCTGGCCAACGTTCGCACGTTCTAGCTTCGGTTAGAGCGCTCGGGCGCGCAGGGGATGATCTTCCGGAAGGTCGCCGCAGCGCGCGCAGACGGACGCGCCCTCGTCGATTCGTCCGCCGCAGCGACAGACCCAGCCGATCCTGCGCGCCGGCGTTCCGGCAACGAGTGCGTACGGCGACACATCGCGCGTGACGACCGCGCCCGCACCGACCATCGCCCAGCGCCCGATACGAACGCCGGGTAGGATCGTACTGTTGGCGCCGATCGCGGCGCCTTCTTCAACGGTCGTCGAACCAACTTCCCAATCGCCGTCGCGCAACGGAACGAAATCGGGACGCGTGGCGCGCGGACGCAGGTCGTTGCTGAAGACCACGTGCGGGCCGACGAAGACGCCGCGGCCCAGCGTCGTTCCATGATAGACGCACGCATAGTTTTGGAGTTTGCAGTCGTCACCGATCGCGACGCCGGTATCGACGAAGACGCCCTTGCCGACGATGCAGCGCGCACCGATCGAGGCCTGGGCGCGCACGTGCGCGTCGTGCCAGATTTTGGTCTGCGAACCGAGCGTGGCGCCCGCTTCGACCAGCGCCGTCGAGTGAACGAACGAATCCGGCGGAAAAGACGTCACGCCGTGCGCTCGCGCGCGACGCTCGCGAGAATGCTTTCGGTCGCTTCTTCGGCCAGGCGCAGCGAAGCCAGCGCGATGCGCGGATCGGGGAGCGGCTCGCCGCGCACGCCGGCCAAGAACGCTTCGAGTTCGCGCGCCAGCGGTTCGCGTTTCGCCACGGGCAACGGAATCATCGTGCCCTCGCGGTATTGTTCGACCAACGCCTCGTAGGTCGCCGTCGGCGCGAAGCTGCGGCCCGGTGCGAACCACGCTTCCTGCGTGATGTAGTCGACGCGGCAGTACCCGCGCGTACCGGTAATCGAGAGTTCGCGGACCTTGACCGGTGTCACCCAATTGGCCTCGATCGTGACGACGCAGCCGCCCGCATCGAGCAAGATCGTCGCGTAGTCGAGACGGTCGTCGAGCAGCGCCATACCGCCGCGCGCGGCGACGAGGTGGACCCGCCGAGCGCCCGTGATGAAGGCGACGATATCGATGTCGTGCACGCCGATATCGATCAGCACGTTGGCGTCGCGGATGCGCGGCGGCAGAACGCCGACGCGGCGGGCCGTCATGCTGATCAGTTCGCCTAAGTTTCCGGCGGCAATGAAATCGCGCAAAGCGATCATCGCCGGGTTGTAGCGCTCGACGTAGCCGATCATGAGCGGCAGCTTCGCCGCTTCGGCAAGATCGATAATGCGTTTGGCCGCCGGCAGCGAATGCGCCAGCGGCTTCTCGATCAAGAGTGCGCAGCGCGCGGCGATCAGCGGTATCGCGGCCGTTTCGTGTTGCGTCGTCGGCACGGCGACGATCGCCGCGTGCAGATCGAGTTCGGCCAGCGCGCGCACCGAGTCGACGACGGGATAACCGAGCGCGGCAGCCTGGGCGCGCACCGCCGGCGACGTATCGGCGACGGCGACCAGTTCCACGCCGGGCATCGTCGTCAAATTACGGGTGTGATTGCGTCCGATCGCGCCAAAGCCGGCGACGCCGACGCGCAGCGACATACTTATCCCACCCGCTTCGCGCCGCTTGCGGCTCGCAACGCGTGGACGACGCGCTCGAGTTGCCCGCGTTCGAGCCGCGGATGGATCGGCAGCGCGAGGATCTGGCGCGAGACGCGCTCGGCCACCGGAAAGTCCCCCGGTCCGTAGCCGAGCGGCGCGAACAGCGGGTGCAGGTGGAGCGGTTTCGGGTAGTAGATGCCGCTCGCGATGCCGGCGGCGGTAAGTGCGGCGCGCACCGCGTCGCGACCGGCGCCGTTCGCCGTATGCTCTGGGTCGATGAGAATCGAGTACTGGTGGTAGACGTGCATCGAGCCCGGCGGCACGAAGGGCGGCGTCAGACCGGGAATTGAAGCGAGCTCCGCGTCGTAGAACGCGGCGTTCGCGCGACGCTTGCGCGTAATCTCGTTCAACCGCGTCATCTGCACGCGGCCGATCGCAGCGGCCAGATCGGTCATGCGATAGTTGTAACCGAGCGTCAGGTACTCGTACTGGGCACCCTGTCCGTGATGACGAAAACGGCGCGCGGCCTCGGCCAGTTTGGCATCGCCCGTCACGAACATCCCGCCTTCGCCGGTCGTGACGTTCTTGGTCGCGTAAAATGAAAAGGCAGCGGCATCGGCGAGCGTTCCCGCGCGTTCGCCCGCGCGCGATGCGCCGATCGCTTGCGCGGCGTCTTCGAAGACGGCGATTCCGCGCGCGCGTAGTGTGTCAACGCCGGCGCTCGCAAAGGGAAGACCGAAGAGGTCCACGAGAATCGCCGCCCGCACGCGGCTGCCGGCCGCGGCCAGCGCGCTCTCGGGTTCGAGGTTGAACGTCCGCGGGTCGATATCGGCCAAGCGCGGGCGCGCGCCCTGCATCAGGATCGGCGTCGCGCCGGCGGCAAACGTGAAGGGGCTCGTGAGCACATCGTCGCCGGGGCCGATCCCGAGCGCGGCAAGACCGGCATGCAGCGCCGCCGTTCCGGAATTCATGGCAACCGCATGAGTGATCCCGGTCACGTCCGCAAACTCCGACTCGAACGCGGCGACCTCGGGTCCCTGTGCCAGTTGTCCCGTGCGCATGACGCGTTCGACCGCGGCAATCTCCTCCTCGCCGATCAGCGGATCGACGAGACTGACGGTCGGGGCGACCTCGATGGTCGACAAGCGGTAGCCTCCCAGGCAAAATACCTCTCCACGGCTCGCGCCGAGAGGTCGTGTTTCTACGCCTTACTAATCGGTCGCGGAAGCCTCTGAGGTTAGTATGAACGTCGTTTCGATCGTCGGCGCCCGGCCCGAATTCGTCCAGGTCGCCGTGCTCTCACGTGCCCTGCGCCGAGACCACACCGAGATTCTGATTCACACCGGCCAGCACTACGACGTGGCGATGTCGGAGCGTTTCTTCGAGCAGCTCGGCATCGCGCAGCCTGACCTCGATCTAGGCGTCGGGGGCATTTCGACGAGCGCCCAAGTTGGCGAGATGCTGCGCAAGCTCGCGGGCGCCATCGAACCGCTCGACGCGGACCTCGTCATCGTGCGCGGCGATACGAACAGCACCCTGGCCGGCGGTCTGGTCGCAAAGCATCTGCTGCTGCCGCTGGTTCATATCGAAGCGGGGATGCGCTCGCACGATCGCACGATGCCTGAGGAGATCAATCGCGTTACGGTCGATCATCTCGCCGATCTCAACCTGACGACCGATGCGGCGGCCGTCGCGCGCCTTGCGGCCGAAGGCATCACGGGCGGCGTGCACGTTTGCGGCGACGTGATGTACGACGCGTACCTCGGAGCGCGCGCGCGGCCCGAGCCGATGCTCCCGGCGCCGATCGCCGAGGCAGTGCGGACGCCGTTCGATCTGCTGACCGTGCATCGTTCCGAGAACGTCGACGACCGCGTACGCCTGCGCGCGATTCTCGACGCGTTCGCCGCCGCGCCGCGCCCGGTTCTCTTTCCGATTCATCCGCGCACGCGGCTGCGGCTCGGCGAGTTCGGCCTCGAACTCCCCGCCGAGATCGTCGCGCTCGAACCGCTCGGGTACCTCGAGATGCTAACCCTTGAAGTGCGCGCGCGCGCGATTTTCACCGATTCGGGCGGCGTGCAGCGCGAGGCGTATTTTGCTGGAGTACCGTGCGTGACGCTACGCGATCGGACCGAGTGGACGAATACGGTCGACGCGGGCTGGAATCATCTGGCGGGCGCGTCGACCGAGGCGATCCGGCAGTACGTTTACGGAACGCTTGCGCCGCCCCCCGACCGGCCACCGCTCTTCGGCGGCGGCGACGCGGCCGAACGCATTCTCGCCGTTCTCGAGAGCGATGAGACGCGCGACATCGTCGCCGAAGCGCGGAAGGTGCGAGCGGCGCGCCGCTAGCCTCGCGCTGCGGCCGGCGGCGTCCAGACGCGGTAGAGCGTCGTCACGAGCGCGCATGCGTTGGCGGCGATCAACGTTCCGATGACGCGTTGCGGCGTATCGTGAAAGAACGCCAGCGCGACCAATTCGAGGATCGCGATCGCGGCCAGCGGCGCGACGAAATCGAAACGATGAATGCCGAGCTTGAAGAGCACGGCGGTATTGAGCGCGGCCAGTAGCGTCGCGGCCACGCCGTACGAGAACAGCAACGGAGCCGCCCCGGCGAATGCACCGCCCGCCAGCACCGTTACGATGAGCGTCGGAATGCTGGCGAACAGAAACAGGCCGCACCCAGCGAGGAATCCGACCATCGCTAACGCTTGCAGTAAGACCGGCAATACCGGTTTGCCCCCCATCGCCAAAGTGACGGCGCGCGGCAACAGTACGGCCGGCACGAAGCTGACCAAGTAAAAGAGCATCTTGCCGGCGAGCGCCGTCGCCCCGTACAAGCCGGCCGTCTGCGCGTCGAAGGCATGTTTTACAATGATGACGTCGACGAAGCTCAGGCTCGTGACGCAGAAGAGCGCGACCGCGACGTTGGCGCTGGTACGCGCCAAGCGAGCGTAATCGAGGTGCAGCGAGCAAGCGCCGACGCCGCGATAGCGCAACCAGAGTACCGCGCCGGTGTAGGCGAATGCAACGACGCTGCCGATCAGCCATGCCTCGAGCGCGCCCGCGAGGCCCCAGCCGAGTGCCGTCAAGCCGATCGCCAGCGCGACCTTGACCGCGGCTTCGATGACCGCCGAGATCGCGAAGGCGCGAAAGTCTTCAACCCCTTGCAAGATCCCGCGCAGCGCGGGCAGCACGAAGTTGAGCGCCAGGATCGAGATCGCGAGCGCGATCGCAGCGGTATCGGAGACGTGCAAGAATGCTGAGATCAGCGGCGTTGCGATGGCGCAGGCGAGCGCGACGACGAGTGCGATCGCACTCAACCCGACGGCCACGCGCAGGGTCAGCGCGCGCAGACGCATCAGGTCGCCGAGCGCGCGGAATTCGGCGGCGTACTTGACCACGATCGTGGTCAAGATCAGCGACGGCACCGCAAGGATCGCCAACCCGGCAAGGAGCGCATTCAACGAGCCATACGTCGCGACGCCAAGCCTGCGGCTCACCAGGACGTGAAACGCGAAGCTCAAGACGTTGACGAGCATCGTCGAGATGAAGACCAGCGCGCCGTGCCGGATCAACTCGTTGTTCGCCAACCGGCGCCAGCGGCCGGCGGCGCTATCAGGCAATCGGTGCCTCGCTGCTATCCGACGGGCTCGGGACGCCGCGCTCGAATTTCTGCACGATCAGTTTGAGCGCGGTGCCGAGTTCCTCGACACCGAGGAGGCGCGCGGCGCCGATGAAGACGAGCGTCCCAATCGCAAGTTCGCCGAGCAAGAACGAGGCGCGCGAGACGAGACTCGGATCGGGGTGCACGCCGAGCGCGGCGATCCAGTGCAACGTCGAGACCATCACGACCGAGCAGAGGACGATGCGCAGCGCCGAAGCGGCGATCGCTTTCCAATCCAGCCCGCGTACGAGCCGGAAGACCAGCACGAACAGGAGCGCGGCTTGCATCCACTGGCTGATGCCGTTGGCGAGCAGCAAGCCTCGCGCGCCGAGCGTCGGTAACCAGACTACCGAGAGCACGACGTTGAGCACGACAGCGAAGACGGAGATCACGACCGGCCAGCGCGTCTGTTTGCACGCGAAGCAGCAGCGGGTCAGTACGATGCTGGCGGCCGCACCGACCAGACCGATCGCCGCAAAGGGTAGGAGGCCGGCGCACAAGGCGGTCGCGCTCGGCTTGAATGCGCCGCGTTCGAAGAGCGCTTCGACGATCGGGTAGCCGAGGGCGATCAGACCGAAGACCGACGGGATCGTCACCAGGTTGACCATGCGCAGGCCCATAACGACGCTGCGCTTGATGCCGCCGGGGTTGGCGCTCGCGAACTGCGAGGCCAGCAAGGGAAAGATGACGGTCGCAATCGCGGCGGCGAAGACTTGGAGCGGGAAACCCACGAGTTTGGTCGCGTAGTTCATTCCGGACATGTAGCCCGGCGTCAGCGTCGAGGCGAAGTGCCGGTCGAAAAAGATCGCGATCTGCCCCGCCGCCGATCCCACCATAATCGGGCCGAGCATCTCCCAGATCTTCTTCAGCCCCGGATGCGAGAGATCGATCACGGGCCGCCAGATGCGCATCTGCAGGATCGCCGGCAGTTGCACGGCGAGTTGCGCCACGAGTCCCAGCGCCGTCCCGAGCACGAGCGCAAAGATGCCCAGCTTCCCGTTGAAGGCGAGCACGATCCCGATCGTCACCAGGTTGATCGCCGTGCCCTGCACCGCCGACCAGAAAAAGCGTTGGTGCGCGTTCAGCATCGCGCTCGCAACGCCGGCCAAACTCGTTGCGATAATGCTCGGCATGAGCCAGCGCGCCATCTCGATCGTCATGCTCAGTTGCTGCGGCGGGAAACCTTGCGCCACGAGCGGCACGAAGTCGGGCGCGAGCGCCCAGCCGAGTGCCGCGAACATCGTCAGCGCGAACAGCAATCCGTTGAAGACGGTGCTCGCCAAGCGGCGCAGGCTCTCCCAGTCGTCGCGCGCGACGTATTCGGTGAAGACCGGCACGAGCGCGCTGACCAGCGCACCGTTGAAGATGCCGAACAGGATCGTCGGGATCGTGGCGGCCGCCAAGAATGCATCCATCTGCCGCCACGCGCCGTAGTAACGAGCGTTGATCATCTCGCGACCGAACCCGAGCACGGCCGAACCCAGCGTCGCCGCCATGACCAGCAGTGTCGAACGCGCCAGCGAGACGCGCGTCGGCAGCATTGCCGGCAGTGCGTGAAGCTGTGGCTTAATGAGCGCCCTCGCCGAAGATGACCGAAGGAATCGTGCGCAGCACGATCCACAGATCGCCGAGTGGTGACCAGGTATCGATGTACAGGTTGTCGAGACGCATCCACTCGTCAAACGAGACGTTCGAACGGCCCGAAACTTGCCAGAGACAGGTGATGCCCGGTTTGACGATCAGGCGGCGTTGCGCGAACTCGTCGTAGTCCTCGACCTCGCAGGGCAGCGGCGGCCGCGGGCCGACGATCGACATCTCGCCGCGTAGCACGTTGATCAAGTTCGGGAGTTCGTCGATGCTGGTCCGGCGCAGCAGCTTTCCAAGGGGATGGAGCCGTGGATCGTTCCGGATCTTGAAGACCGGGCCCTCGACTTCACTGCGCTCCCGCAGTTCCGAGTGTTGCAGGTGCGCGCCATCGACCATCGTGCGCAGCTTCCAAAGTTTGAAAGGACGGCCGTTCTTCCCAACCCGCTCCTGCAAGAAAAACGCCGGGCCGGGCGAGACGACCGCGATTGCGGCGACGGCCAAGGCCACGAGCGGCGCGCTCGCGACGAGCAGCGTGCCCGCGATCGTCACGTCGATCGCGCGCTTGGCGGCCTTCCACGACTCCGGTACGTGCCGAAGGCGCGAGGCCTGTCGCGCGACGAGAGGGCGTCCCAATTCCGCGTTGACCGGCGTCACGGAAGCAAGGTCTCCATGACGCGCGCGCCGACCGCATCCATCCCGACGATCGTTCCGCCGTCGCCCGTGCGCAGACCGAGTTCGATAAACGGCACCGACTCACGCGTGTGATCGCTGCCCGGCGCGGTCGGATCGCAACCGTGATCGGCCGTAAAGATCGCGAGGTCGCCGGGGCGCAGCGCCGCCTCAAGCCGCGGGACGTGCAGGTCGAGGCGCTCCAAAGCCGCTGCGTATCCGCGCACGTCGCGCCGATGCCCGTACTTCGAATCGAAGTCGTTGAGGTTCACAAAGACAAAGCCGCGTTCCAGGTCGTTGAGAATCTCAAAGGTGCGGAGCATCGCTTCCTCATTATCTGCGACGCGAACGGTCGACGCGACCCCTCGCCCGTTGAAAATGTCGCAGATCTTTCCGACCGCATATACCCCAACGTCCGCCGAAGACAACCGATCCAAGATATTAGCGGGCGGGTCCAGTGCGTAATCACGACGGTTCGGCGTGCGTACGAAGGCTCCAGGGCTCCCGACGAAGGGACGCGCGATCACTCGGTTGACCTCGTGCGGAGGTACGAGCATCGCGCGCGCTCGCTCGCACCAATCGTACAGCGTCGCCAGCGGCACGACCTCCTCGTGCACCGCGACCTGAAACACGGAATCGGCCGACGTATAAAGGATAGGCCGGCCAGTCGCGATGTGCTCGGGGCCCAGGACCTCGATGATCTCGGTCCCCGAAGCCGCATAGTTTCCCAGGGGCGGCTTGCCGCAGATGGCGCCGAACGCGGCGATTACCTCGGGGGGGAAGCCCTGGGGGAAGGTCGGAAACGGTACCTCGGTGTGGATTCCGGCCATCTCCCAGTGCCCAGTGATCGTATCTTTGCCCTTCGATGTCTCGTTCAGCCGCGCTACGTACGCAGCCGGCGACGCGGACGTCGCGAGCCCCCGAATCTCAGTCAGGTTGCCTAGCCCAAGGCGCTCGAAATTGGGTAGAGTCAGGCCACCGACCCGGCGGGCAGTGTTGCCGATGGTGTTCGCGCCGGGAGCGTCACCAAAGCCGGCGGCGTCAGGCAAAGCGCCGATGCCGCCCGAATCGAGAACGATCACGATGCAGCGTGACATACGGCGACGCGCTTCGTACTCAACGAAACGATGCCTCCCGCGCACCCGTTTGGCGAATGAAAGGGATACTTGAGGATCCGAACGCTCATCATCGCGCTGCTCCTCGTGCTAGCGTGCGTTCCCGCCTTCGCCGGGAGTGACAACTCGGGGAGCGCGCCGCGACGCGAGGCCGAGCCGGCCTCGGCCTCGCCCTCGCCTGAGCCCGCGGTCTCGCCGGAACCCACCGCGACGTCTTCGCTCTCGTCGACCGGCGCCTTCAGCCTGAAAGCGCATCGCATCGCGTTCTACAGTGCGCGTTACATCTTGACCGGCGACGGCGACGTCGAGGTCAAGCTGGCCGACGGCGCCCGCGTGACCGGAAGCCGGTTCGCGATGGATATCCGGCTCAATCGCTTCGTCGTCGCCGGAAATGTGAAGCTGTATGCTCTCGGTCACGAGTATGACGGGGCGGCGTTCTCAGATTACTTCGATTTCGACCGCCAGTATTTCGTACCGGTGACCGACGAGCCCGACCGTTGGACGTACGCGCACGGCGAGTATGGCCAGCCCTATCGCGGTCGCGAGATGCCCGGCGACACGTTTTTCCTCCCCGACGTCAGCCGCGACAAAGTGTTCATCTACGCGCAAAAATGCGTCGTGCAGCCGCGCGAGAGCATCAAGTTCATCACGCCCACGATCAACTTCGGTCTGGCCTACATTCCCTGGCCGAGTTTCTTCGTAAACTTCACGGCCAATCCGAACTTCGCGCAAAACTCGATGCCCGGCGCGTTCATCGACGGACCGTACGATGCGTTCGGCGGCGGGCACGGGCTGTTCACGTTGAACCTGCGCTACGACAGACCGAATGGCGTCTATCTGGCGCCTGAGTTTCATCAGGTCAGCGACAAGCACTACATCGTGGGGTCGGTCAGTCCGTTCACGCGCCCCTTTAAGCAGTACAACTTTGACGTCTACGACCGCATCTCGCCGAAGATGCAGGTCCAAGCCTCATTTCAAGAAAGCGCGTTTCAGCTCGGCCTGCACACGCCGCTTGCGGCGTCGGCGTACAGCAGCCTCGCTCTGACCGGTGGCTTACCGAACTCTTACCTTCAACTCGTCGCGCATCAGTACTGGACGAGTCTTCTGGCGCAACCGGCGCCCGGCATCAACGGGCTCCTCTACTATTTCGACCCGACGCACAACTGGATCCCGAATCACCCCAATGACATCCAATTGACTTGGAACGGCTTTCGTCACCGAATCAATAAACTGCCTGTTTACTTCACTTTGCGCTCGGGAATCGGGGTAGCGCACGAAGGCTACGGGCTCCAGTTTCTCGGCGGCGTCGAATCGCCGACGATCTGGAATAAGACGGTTGGCGTGAACGTCACCGCGCCGTCGCTGACGCTGATCAAAGACGAGAGCGGTTTCAGGCGCGACATTTACCTCAACCTCTCGCTCGATAAGACGCGAACCTGGTACGACACGCCTCACCATATCGATATCTCCATCGTGAACGGATCGATTAGCCGGCAATTCGATCGCCATTTCGCCGGCTTATTCGGATACTCGAACCAGAACATCGGCGATTACTGGGGGGCGCGTCAAAACGAAGTCTATCCCCTGAATCAGTCCTACTTCAGCCCGGTGACGAACCAAGTCTATCCCAGCTACGGAGCGTTCCAAGGCCTCGGCACGACCCGCTCGCTTTTCGTGCAGATGAACTACGTCGCCAGCACGTCCTTCGCAGCCAGCGTCAATCTGCGCAAGAACCACGACTTCCCCGAAGCGGTGCCCGGCGTCTTTCCCGCCTACGGCGCGCTGAGCTTTCAGAACTACGGAAACGTACCGAACCAAGCGACCGTCGAGGTACGCTTCAGGCTCAGCCCGATCTTGGTGCTCGATTTCCAGGATGCCTATTTCTTCAACTTCGGCGGAGTCCAAAAGTGGAGCCCGAACTTCCAATTCCAGGCACTACGATGAAGAGACTCGGCAAACGCCCCTTCTTCGCGCTCGTCGCGGCGCTCGCGCTGGTCCTCGCCGGCGGCGGGTTCGTGCCGTTCGGCAGCGCGCTGCAAGCCGCCACGCCGCCGCCGCTCACGGGGATTCCGGCGACGCCGCCGCCGCTGAGCGCCACCGCGACGCCTTCGCCTTCCGGGTTCCTCGTGCGTTTCTCGGGACAGCTGCTCGATTTTCGCAACGGTTTCGTCTTCTTTACGACCGGCGACGGCTTCCGTATCGGTCCGGCGCTCAAGCTCACCGATCCGAGCGGTGCGGCCACAACCTTGGCGCCGTCGACCGGCGGTTACGCGCGCGCCGCATTCGATACCGGTACGGGCGATGTCGTCGAGCTCGCGCTCTCGGCCAAGCCGCTGCCGAATGAGGCACGCTACGAAGACATCAAGCATTTCGCGGTCGCGTTGTCGCCGATGACGCAGAATACCGACCTGCGCGGCGGCGAAGGCTTGAACGGCAAGCCCGTGCTCGTCATCTTCACGGTCGAGGTGCCGCCTAAAACGCCCTTCGGCGACACCGTCTACGTGGCGACCGACGTAAGCGGCTGGAGCGCGACCGCGATTCGCATGGATCGCGTCGACTCGCTGCACTATCGCGTCTCGCAGGACTTCAGGTCAGGGACGAAGTTCCTCTACCGCTTCACGCGCGGTTCGTGGCGCTCGGCCGAACGCGGCCAAGACGGCTTGGAAGTCGCTCCGCGGAAATTCTCCGTGGGGAACGCCGACGTGCAACGCATCACCAGTACCGTGTATCATTGGGGCGATGAAGACCAATCGGCGCCGGACCTCGGCTCGAGCATCCCGACGCCGTTCAATCCGATCCCGTTCAATACGCCGCCGCACCATTAGGCCGCAAGCGCTGACGTGAAGTTGCGCATCCTCGCCGCCGCGCTCGGCGGCGCGCTCGTCTTTGGAGTGCCGGGGTTCGCCGCGGCCGCGTCGCCACGCGTCGACCTGCAAGCGGCGAGCATCGGACTCTATCCCCTGGCCGACGGTTCCGCACTGCTCGCCGCCGACGGCCACGTGATCGTGCGCGCCGGCGAACGCACGATCGCGGCGGACGCGGTTCGTTTCGATCTGCGCAAGAACCGGCTGATCGCTTCGGGCAACGTCCGCGTGATGCGCGGCGCACGCGCCTTCGGCGGCGCCGCCTACGCGCTCGACCTGAGCTCGGGCAAGGCGATCTTGCTGCAACTGGAACCATTGCCCGCGACGCTGAACCTGCGCGACGACGACCCGGCGACCGGTAGCGAGGCGCCCGCGCCGCCGGCGACGTTCGCTGCGCTGGACCTCACGGGAAGCCGCCCGTATATGCGTACCCGTCACGCGGTCGTAACGCAGAATGCCAACGTGCGGCTCACCCCCGCCGAGATTTCGACCGGTCCGGGACCGTATTTCGTGACGCCGACCTACCTCTTTACGTTCGCTCCGACGAACTTTTCGCAGAGCTCGCTGCCGGGCGCGACGTTCGATCAGCCGTACCCGCTGTTCGGAACCGCGAACTCGCTCGCGGCGGGACACCTGCGCTACGATTCGGTCAACGGTCCGACGCTCGCCTTCGACGAGCACCTGGTGCAAGGCAACAACGCCTACGTCGTCGCCTCGATTCTTCCGTTGCGCGGCAAGCGCATCGATTTCAACGCCTTCTCGCAGATCGCGCCGGGCGTCACGCAATCGATCGGCGGTTTCCACCAATACGGTCTGTACTACAACAACTTCGCACAATACAACGCGCAGTGGACGAGCCCGTCGAGCCGTCTGAGTCTTGCCGCGCAGCAGTTCGACAGTTCGAACTCGGCCGGCCTCACGCTGAGCACGCTCGATCATTTCATCGCGCCGCTCTTGACGTACAAACTGCAGGTCGGCTACGGGTACGATCACACGCCCGGACAGGTCCCGTTCAACAACGATTTCCGCATCACGACCTACGGGTACGTCGCATCGCCGAACGTGCGCCTCCCGCTCGGCGTCGCCGCCAGCCTCAAGTACGAGTACTCGATCGTCAAGTACGACTTTCCGCACGAGGTGACGAGCGGCACGGCGACGCTCACGCTCTCACGCAAGGTGAACCGCAGCCTCTCGTTCGTAGGATTCGTCTCGGTGCAAGAGACGGCCAACCGCTACCGCGATAACGCGGCTCAATATCTCTTTCTGCCCGATCCTGCCTTTCCGTACTTCGCACCCGACGGAACGCCGTACCCGGGCTTCTTCGCGTACTCCGGCCTCAGCACGTTCCGGACGTACTCGCTGCAGACGACGTGGCGGCCGCGCGGCGGCGAGAACAGCGTTCAGCTCTATCTGACGCGCAGCGCCGACTTCCCGCAGTTTCACGGGTTCGGGCGGCCCCCCTATTACGCCACGCTCGACGTGACGCAACGGCTCGGCAACACGTTCCGCCTCGACCTCGCGCGCTCGTATGCGTTCGGCTGGTCCGGCCAATACTTTTCACCGCAATACTCGATCAGTATCTCGCCGTGAACGTGCTGCGCGCAATCGCCTTGGCACTCGTGGCGGCGCTCGGAGCGCCCTGCGCCGCCGGCGCGCAGGGCGTTGCTTCGCCGAGTCCCGCGCCGGCGACCGTCTCGGTCGTAGGCCAAGTGCTTTCGGCCGGCTCCGGGTACCTCGTTTTCACGACCGGCGACGCGCTGCGGCTCGATTCCGCAGTGACGCTGCCCAAAGGCCTGCGTCTCGGTCAGACCGTTCGCGCCCTGATCGACGCACGATCGCATGCGATCACGTCGCTGATCCTCGAGCCGAAGGCGCTCCTGCCGGCCGACATCGACGCCACCAAAATACCGCGTGAGTTCGTCGTGGCGTCGCCGGGCTCGACGCGAACCGGCGCGCTTCTCGACAGCCAGACCGGCGCCGCCGTGCACGGCGTTACCGTGACGATCAACGTGCGCGTTCCCGACAACACCCCGATTACCGACGACGTCTACCTCGCAACCGACCGCACCAACTTCAGCCCGGCCGAGATTCGCATGATCCGGATGGACGCGCGCACCTGGAGCGTCTCCGTACAGATCGCATCCGGAACGCAGTTGCGCTATGAATTCACGCGCGGCAACTTCGCCAACATCGAACGCGACAAACTCGGCAGCATCGTCAATCCGCGCACGATCACCGCGGCCGACAACCTGCAGACGCACGATGCGGTCGCGCATTGGGCCGATATCAACTAGAGTTTCACTCGATTTTCAGCGAGAGTTGCGAGGTCGCCGATGCCCCCGTTGCGGTGCGCGCCTCGAGCGTGACCGCGTACGTACCGTGGAAGAACGACGGCGTCTGCGGCGGAATCACAAACGAGAGTCCGAAGACGCCCGGACCGCGCTTTTCGAGTGGAATCGTAAAGCCCGCGGACTTGGCCGTGACGCTTGCGATCGCCCGGCTCGTTCGCACGTTCCAGACGATCGTGTCGCCCGCGTGCGCGACGCGCGGAGTCGCCGACGCGGAATAGATCGCTGCGAGCGGCGGCGCGATGGGCGTCGCACTCGCCTGGACTTCGATCGGCGGCGCAACGCGCGCCGATGACGCAGGCGGCGCCGGAGTCGAATGCGGCGCAGGCGCCCGCGGAGGCGAGCTTTGAAGCGGTCGCGTCGTGGCTGAATGCGAACAGGCGCTTGCGACCGCGAGCGCGAGCACAAGGGCTCCCACCCCAGTGGTGGAACCCGCACGCGATGGCCTATCAGCCGATTGATTTACGGCCGCTTCACGTAACATCGCTGGACGATCGCCCTTCAAAAGTGCGGAGCGCGGATGGAGGCAAGACCGTTCCGGCCGATGCTTCCTTCCGAACGTGGTTCGACGCGCTGCCCAATATCCTCGCGGGCGAGAGCCTGCGCGAACTCGTCGGGCGCACCGCCCAGGCGATCCGCACGCGCCGTCCCGTCTTGCTCGGCATGGGCGGGCACGTCATCAAGGTCGGCCTCTCCGGGATGGTCTGCGACCTGGTCCGCGGCGGTCTGATCTCCGCGATCGTCTCGAACGGTTCGGTGACGATCCACGATACCGAATTGGCGCTGGTCGGCAAGACCTCAGAAGACGTCGACGTCGCGCTGCAAGACGGAACCTTCGGCATGTCGGGCCGAACCGCGGATTTCATTCTCGGCGCCATCTCGCGCGATCGCGCGCGCGGCATCGGACGCGCGCTTGGCGACGCGCTGCTCGCCGCCGATGCACCGCACGCCGAGAGTTCCGTGCTCGCAACGTGCGCGCGCAGCGACGTCTCGCTCTGCGTCACGGTCGCCATCGGAACCGATATCATCCACGCCCACCCTCAAGCCGACGGGGCGGCCCTGGGCGAAGCGGCCCTGATCGATTTTCGCACGCTCTGCTCGGTCGTCGCCGATCTGCTCGACGGTGGAGTCTACTTGAACTTCGGTTCGGCCGTGCTCTTGCCCGAGGTCTTCCTCAAAGCGGTAAGCGTCGCACGCAACCTGGGACATCGCGGCGACTTCACGACCGCCGATTTCGATTTCATTCGCCAGTATCGTCCGATGACCAACGTCGTGCGCCGTCCGCATCTCGGCACGGGCGGCAAAGGCTTTTCGTTCACGGGCCCCCACGAGTTGCTCTTCCCGCTCTTCTGGCAAGCCGTGCGAAGCGAGTTGGGATGACGATCAGCGTCGTCGTGCCGCTCTGCAACGAAGAAGGGAACGTCCCCGAACTCTTCGCACGCATTAGCGCCGTCCTCGACCGCGTCACGGCCGCGCGCGGCGACCGGTACGAGATCGTCGCCGTCAACGACGGCTCGCGCGACGGAACGCTCGAAGCGCTGCGCGCGCAACAACGGACGCAGCCGCGTTTGGTCGTGGTGAATCTCTCGCGCAACTTCGGCCATCAGATCGCAGCGACCGCGGGGCTCGAAACGGCGAGCGGCGATGCGATCGTCCTGTTGGACGGCGATCTGCAAGATCCGCCCGAACTCATCGAGACCTTTCTGGCGAAGTGGCGCGAAGGCTACGACGTCGTTTACGCGACGCGCAAGGCGCGTCGCGGCGAGAGTCCGTTCAAGATCTTTACGGCGCGCGCGTTCTACCGCATCATCCGGCGTATGACCAACGTCGAGATCCCGGTCGATACCGGCGATTTCCGTTTGATGGATCGCAAGGTCGTTGACGCGCTGGCGCAGACGCGCGAACGGCATCGCTTCCTGCGCGGCTTGGTCAGTTGGGTCGGCTTCAAGCAGATCGGCGTCGATTACGAACGCGACGCGCGCTCGTCGGGTGCGACCAAGTACCCGTTCTCGAAGATGATGCGCTTCGCGTTCGACGGCATCACCTCGTTCTCGGAAGTGCCGCTGCGCCTAGCCACCTACCTCGGCTTCATCGTGAGCGCGTTCGCATTTTTCTACACGATCGTCGTGCTGGTGTTCAAGTTTCTCGGCCGCAACGATCCGGGATACACCTCGACGATGGTCGCGATCCTATTCTTAGGCGGCGTGCAGCTGATCGGAATCGGCATCCTCGGCGAGTACGTCGGACGCATCTACGATCAGGTCAAGGGACGCCCGCTCTACCTGATCTCGAGCGTCGAGCGCGCCCCCGCCCCTGTGCCCCGGGCGTCCGAATCGGAAGCTGTCTCGAAGTAGACCAGCGGCCGTTTCGGCGGCGGCGCATCGTCTAACGTAAATGCTTGAAATGCGCGGGCTGCGGCGCGCGCGACGCTACCGTATGCGGTCGCCAGCGCTTCGCCCACGCGCACCGCATCGCCGATGCGCTTGTGCACGATCAGACCCGCGTTCGAACCGTTGGCGTCGACGAGTTCGCGTCCGAGCCGGCCGAGCGCGCCCGTGTCGATGGCGGCGACGAAGCCCTCGCGCCCGGCGTTCGCCGGCGCCGACTGCGCGTGCGGTGCGAGCCTCTCCAAAGCTCCGGGCCGCATCCCTTGCGCCGCGAGCATGCGCTCGAAACGTTCGTAGGCGGCGCCGCTTGCCAGCATCGCGTCGAAGTTTGCGCCCGCGTTCTCGCCGCGCCCGCCCGCGGCCAGGAGCGCGCTGCCGAGCGTTCGCGCCAGCGCCAGCAGCCGCGCGTCGCGCCGTTCGCCGTTCAAAAAGTCGCGCGCTTCGAGCGCTTCGAGTCCCGTACCAATCGAGGTACCGAGCGGTTCTTCCATGTCGGTGACGAGGGCCACCGCGCGCCGGCCGAGCGATGCGCTGAGATCGACCAGCCGCTGCGCGAGTTCGCGCGCGTCGTCGAGGTTCGCGAAAAAAGCGCCGCTGCCGACTTTGACGTCGTAGACGATCGCCTGCGCGCCCGCCGCGATCTTCTTGGAGACGATCGAGGCGGCGACCAGGCCCAGCGACTGCACGGTCGAGGTGCGATCGCGCAAGGCGTACATTCGTTTGTCGGCCGGAACGAGACGCTCGCTCTGGGCGGCGATCGCGCAGCCGATCTCTCGAACCTGCGTGGCGAATCGCTCCGGCGAGAGGTCGGTGCGCACGCCCTCGATCGCCTCGAGCTTATCGAGCGTTCCGCCGGTGTGGCCGAGCGCGCGGCCCGATAATTTCGCAACCGGAACGCCGCACGCGGCGACGATCGGCACGATAACGAGCGACGCGGTGTCGCCGACGCCGCCCGACGAATGTTTGTCGACGCAGTTCGGCGCCGGCGGCTCGAGCGTTTCGCCGCTGTCGATCATCGCGCGCGTCAGCGCGGCGGTCTCGGCCACGTCAAGACCGCGCAGAAAGCAGGCCATCAGCAGCGCGGCCATCTGCGCGTCGTCGGCCTCGCCGCACTGATGCGCCACCACGATCGCTTGCCACTCTTCGGCGCCGAGCCGGCCGCCATCGCGTTTGTGCGCGATCGCGCGCCGCATATCAAAACCCATCGCGAGCCCGGGTTTCGCGATGGATGGGGCGAAGCCCGCACCGCGTGCCCATTCCTTCGGCTCGCGGCGTCGCTTTGGCCGCGGTACCCGCCGCCTTCGCCGTGGGCGCCGCCGCCGCGCACGTGTTGCTGCATAGCGCACCCGCGCGGCTTGCGAACGATCTCGCGCAACCGCTCGTCGTCGTCACCGCTTGGGGCGCGTACGGTCTGGGCTTCTTCGCGGTGCTGGCAGCGGCGGTCGCGGCCGGCGTCGCCGGAGTGTTCGCGGCGTTGCGGCCTGCATGGCGGCGCGGGAGCGGGCCCTCGTTGCGTGCGACGCTCGTCCTGGCCGCGTTCGCGCTCGCTGCCGCGCTCGCGTGGCCGGTCGTCTTTTCAAGCGACGTCTACGCCTACGCCGCCTACGGCGACGCGCTGCTGCACGGACGCGACCCATATGTCGCGGTAGCACGCTCGTTCCACGATGCATTCGCCGATGCCGCGCGCTGGCAGTGGGGCGGCGTATCGTTTCCGGCCTGCATCTACGGTCCGGCATTCGTCGCGTTCGCAGCGCTCGCGGTGCTGCTCGGCGGCGGCAAACTCGGCGCGACGCTGTGGGTTTTGCGCATCGCGACATCGCTCGGATTTCTCGGCAGCATCGTCCTCTTGAATGCCGCGCTGGCCGGCTCTGCGCGGCGCCGGCTCGCGGTCGCCGCATTCGCGCTCAACCCGGTCGCGCTCTGGAGCGCGGCCGAAGGTCACAACGATGTGCTCGTGCTGCTCTCCGTCTTCGCCGGCTTTCTTTGGCTGCGGCGCGGCCGCAGCGGGCTCGCCGGTTTCGCACTCGGCCTCGCGCCGCTGATCAAAGTGATCGGCGCGATCGCGGGGCCGGTCGCGCTCGTCTTCCTTTTGGTGCGTCGCGCGGCGCGGACTCGGCGCTTTGCCATCGGGCTGCTGCTCGGCTGCGCGCTCGCCGTCGCACTGATCGCCCCGTTGCAGTTGCGAGCGCTCGAGGCGCTCGGCGCGCACGGCCACTACGCGCCGCAGTTTTCGTTACAGGCGCTGCTCGGCGCGATCCCGGCGATCCTCGTTGCCTGCGCGATCGCGGCGCTCGGCGTGCGCGACGTGGCAGGCGGACGTTTTTCCGGCATCGTGTGGCTGGCGATCGCCGCGTGGCTTGCGATCCCCAATCCATACCCCTGGTACGCGCTGTGGATCTTGCCGGTCGCGGTCGCCGCACCGCCGGGACGCGCCGCACTCGCGCTCTGGGCGGCGACGATTTCCGGCCTGCTGCGTTATCTTCCCGAAGCGTTTGGAAACATCGACCATCTGGAAGCCGCCGTCCTGACGCTCGCGCAACTGGCACCCCTCATCTGGAGCGCGAGCCAAGTAAGCGGTAGGCTTACTGCGAAAGTGAACTCCGAAGCATGACCGTCCCTTGGCTGCTGTTGGCCCTCGCGTTGGCGACGCCGACGGCTACCCCATCAGCGGCGCCGGTGCTCGTACCGGCCGCCGCGCCGACCATCGTACCGGCCGCCGCCCCATCCGCCGGAGCCGCGACACCGCTACCGTCTGAAACGCCGAGTGCGGTCCCGAGCCAGTGGCCGACGCGCCCGCCGTTGCCGGCGATGAATTATCAGACCGTGCCGAAACCGGCCGCGAGCGTCGATCCTACCCAACCGGTCATCATCGAGATCGACCTCAACGAAAAGGTGCTGACCGGCGTAATCGCAATTCGCGTCATCACCAGCGCCGCCGTCGTCAAGGTCACGAGCAGCAGCAACGGACATTCGGGCGATCTTCCCCAGGTCGGTCCGGGTGAATTTGAGGCGATCTCCAAACTGCCCAAATTGCCGTTCACGTTCTCGACCACAATTCTGTTCGTTGCAACCAGCGCCGACGGCCGCAAGGCAAGTGTCAAAGTGCCGGTCAAAATCAAGTAGGTTTTCGTGTCCAAATTCTTCTTCCTGATCGTCGCTTCGGCGCTGTTGGCCGTCGCCGCGGTCGCGCAACAGCCGCCGTCGCCGGCGCCGAGCCCGCTCGTCACAACGTCGAGCCCGGCGCCAACGCCGGCGGCAACGGCATCACCCACGGCGACCGCGACGCCGGCGTATCGCTTCGTCTATCTGCCGACGCCGTCGCCGGGCACGACGCCGTTCCCAGGCCCGCACCCGCCGCAGATCCTCGAAATCGATCTGAACGATCAGACGATCGTGACGCCGGGCGAACTGCGCGTGCGCGTGTTGACGAGCGTCGACGTCGTCTCGGTTGTCGCGCGCGCAGTCGGGCGCGAAATCGCGTTGCCGCGCGTTCAAGCCGGCGAGTTCGGCGGCTCGTACCAACTGCCGCAGGTTCCTTCGTTCTTGAGTGGACAGACCTTCGATGTCGACTTCGTCGCGGCCGTCGCCGACGGGCGCATTTCGACCATCACGTTGCCGCTCGGTTTGAAATAATCGCAACCTTAGCACCCACGGTTCCGTCGCCCGCAGGCCTCGCACCGGCGCTCGTCCGCGCCCTGCCGAGTTCGAGCCGTCCGCTCGCCGGACTGATCGAACGCTTGCGTCAGCACAACGCGGCCTTCGGTTTGCACGAGACGACGCAGGCCGCCCGCCCGTATCTACTCGCCGGGCTGTATCGAGCGATGCGCGCACAGTTTTGTGTCGTCGTTCCGACCGCCGATGTCGCCGAACGAACCTTCGCCGACCTCACCTACTATCTCAATGAGGACGTTGCGAATCTGGCGCTCGTTCGTCCGCGCGAGGAGAGCGTGGGCGTGATCGAGAGCCCCTCCGAACGCAGCGCGCGGATGACGCTCTTCGCCGATCTGGTCGCGGGAAAACCGCTCGTCGCCATCGTGCCGGTCGCGGCGCTGCGACAATACGTGATGCCAAAGACGGTCTTCGCAGCGCTTTCGTTTGAACTGGGCGCCGGCGACGAATACGGTTTCGAAGCGCTGCAAGAACGCTTGTACCTGCTCGGCTATCACCGCAGCGACGTCGTTTCGGCAGCCGGGGAATATGCGGTGCGGGGCGGCATCCTCGATCTCTGGGCGGCGAGCGCGGCGGCGCCCGCGCGCGTCGAGTTCTTCGGCGACGCGATCGAGAGTCTGCGCGCGTTCGATTTGACGACACAGCGCAGCACCGAAGCCCTCGAGCGTCTGGCGGTCGCGCCGTGGAGCGAGATTCCGCGCGATGACGCTTCGCGCGAATCTGTTCTCGCGCGCATCGAGGGGAATCCCGGCACGGTCTCGGCGGCGCGCGCCTACATCGCGAGCGGTGCCGATATTCCCGAAGCCTGGCTGCCACTCGCTTACGACGAACGCCAGACGCTGCTCGACTATTTCGACAGCGAGGCGTTGGTCGTACTCGAAGAGCCCGCGATGCTGGCGACCATCGAGCGAGGCCTCGACGACGACCGCTCGCGCGAGGAACAGGTCCTACTCGCCGCGGTCGAATCGGGCGAGCTTTCGGTCGACGAAGATGCGGTCGGCGAAGCGCTGCTGGCCGACGTGGTCGCACCGCATCCCAGCCTCGGATCGCTTGAAGCGACGTTCGCGCTGCGACGTACGCTCGTGATTCCGGGCGCGATCGAAGGCGGAGCGACGCCCTGGCTTCCGCGCACGCTCGAAACGTTCGCCATCGAGACACGACCGGCGGAGCACTTCAACCGCCAGATCGATCTCTTTCTCGCGACCATCAGCGAGCGCGTCGCTGCCGGCGAAACGGTCGCGCTCGTCTCGTCAGGCGCCTCGCGTCTGGTCGAGATGCTGCGCGGCGCTGGTTTGAGCGTCGAGCGCAGCGCGTCGCTGCTGCATCTGCGCGAGAGCGGCGCGGCCTCGTTCGTCGGCGCGCGCCCCGGGATGACGCGCGGCGGCGTCGTCTTCGTCGACCAAGGCAACGTCGAAGCCGGCTTCGCAATTCCGGGGCTACGCTTGCACGTGCTCGGCGATCGCGAGATCTTCGGTCAACCTTCCAAACGCGTCAAGTTGCGTGCGGTCAAGGAAGGCGTCCCGGTCACGCTCGCCGATCTCAAGGTCGGCGATCACTTGGTGCACGCGGTGCACGGCATCGCTCAATACCTCGGCTTGCGCACCGAGAAAATCTTGGGCGCGACGCAAGACTACCTCTACTTCAAGTACGCGGGCACCGATACCATGCTCGTTCCCGTCACCCAGATGCATCAGGTCACGAAGTACGGCGCGAACGAAGGCGTAGCGCCGCGTCTCTCCAAGATGGGCGGCTCCGACTGGGCGCGCACCAAGACCCGCGTCTCCGAGAATCTGGCGAAGATCGCCGACGGGTTGGTCAAACTCTATGCCGAACGCGAACTCGCGAGCGGCCGTGCGTTCGGGCCCGACACGCCGTGGCAAGCCGAACTCGAGGAGGCCTTCCCCTACGAGCCGACGCCCGACCAAGCGAAAGCGATCGATGACACCAAGACCGATATGGAACGCGGCCGGCCGATGGATCGCCTCGTCTGCGGCGACGTCGGATATGGCAAGACCGAAGTTGCCGTTCGCGCCGCGTTCAAGGCGGTTGCCGATCGCTGTCAAGTCGCGGTGCTCGTGCCGACGACCTTGCTCGCGGCGCAGCACCACCGCACGTTCTCGACGCGCTTCGCGAGTTTTCCGGTGCGCATCGAAGAACTCTCGCGCTTCAAGACGAAAAAAGAGCAGCAGTCGATTCTCAAGGATCTCGCCGATGGAAAAGTCGACGTCGTAGTCGGCACGCACCGGCTCTTGCAGAAAGACGTCGTCTTCAAAAACTTGGGCTTGATCGTGGTCGATGAAGAGCAGCGCTTCGGCGTCATGCACAAGGAGCGGCTCAAGACGATGCGCGCGTCGGTCGACGTGCTCACGCTCTCGGCGACGCCGATTCCTCGCACGTTGCATATGTCGCTGCTCGGTATGCGCGATCTCTCGCTGATTCAGACGGCGCCGAAGAATCGCATGTCGATCAAGACGGTCGTCGTTCCGGCTTCGGATGCGATCGTGCAAAAAGCGATCGCGCAAGAGCTGGACCGCGGCGGTCAAGTCTACTACTTGCACAACCGCATCGAGTCGATCTACGGAGTCGCGCGCGCACTCGAACAACTCGTTCCGAAGGCACGCGTCGCGATCGGTCACGGGCAGATGTCCGAATCCGAGCTCGAACCAATCATGGCGAGTTTCATCGAAGGCGAAATCGACATTTTGGTCGCGACCACGATCATAGAGAACGGGATCGATATTCCCAACGTCAATACGATCGTTGTGAACGACGCCGACAAGTTCGGTTTGGCGCAGCTCTATCAGTTGCGAGGCCGGGTCGGGCGCTCGAACCATCAAGCCTATGCCTATCTGTTGTATCAGGCGCACAAGGCGCTCAGCGAAGATGCGAAAGCGCGACTCGAGGCGATTCGCGAGTTCGCCCATTTGGGAAGCGGCCTGCAAGTCGCGATGCGCGATCTCGAGATTCGCGGAGCGGGAAACTTGCTCGGCGCCGCGCAGTCGGGCTTCATCGGAGCGGTCGGCTTCGAAACGTATTGCGAACTCTTAGGACAGGCGATCGCCGAGCGCAAAGGTCAACAGGCGCAGCGCGAAGCCAAGCGCGAAGCCGTCATCGACGTCAAACTCGACGCCTTCATTCCCAACGACTACATTCCGCAGGTCTCGCAGAAGATCGCCGCTTACCAGCAGCTGGCCGACGCCCGCAGCGAAGCCGAGGTCGACGAGGTCGCGGCCGGCCTGCGCGATCGCTTCGGCGCCATGCCGGACGCGCTCGGCAATCTAGTCGCGGTAACGAAGCTGCGGACCCTCGCGCTGCACAAGGGTGTTACTCGGGTCGTCGTCGCCGAGAGCCGCCTGACCCTCGGCGTCGGCAGCGGCTTTGAGATCGCCCCGACCGCCATCTCCAAGCTCCAATCGCTGACCAGGAACCGGTTCCGTTTCGGCGATTCCAAGATTACGGTCGACCTGCCTGACCGTAAACCGGCCGAGCATCTGCCGCTGCTCAAGGCGCTGCTCGAGGCTCTCTAGGGCTGATGTCTCCCCGGCCAAGCAGGGCCGGAGCATCTTTTTGCGCGAAAGGGGCAGGGTTTGCGGGGTCGATTTGACTCCGCGTTTTATGTCACCACCTGGAGTTTTTCTGATGTCCAACGCGTCTCGCGCACTCGCCGGCCTGGCGACCGCCGTCTTCGGCTTCATGCTCGCCGGTTGTGCCGGCTCGGGCGGCGACGTCGCCTCCGTCAACGGCCAAAAGATCTCGCGCTCTGATTTCGATTCGAAGACCGAGGTCTCGCCCGCATCGAAAGCGGTCCTCAATCAGATGGTGCAGGGCATCCTGATCGATCAGTATGCGCGTGACAACAAGATCACGATTCCCGACGCCGACGTCGCAAAACAAGAGAGCGACATCAAGGCGCGCTATCAGCCCGGCCAGTTCGAGCAGATTCTCAAGTCGCAGAACTTGACCGAGGCCGACGTGCAGCGGATTCTGCGCCAGAAGCTGATCGTCGAAAAGGCCGTCGCGCCGAGCGTCAAGGTCAGCGACGCCGATATCAAGGCGTACCTCGATAAGAATCACGCCACCCTCGATACGCCCGCGCAAGTGCAGGCGCGCCACGTTCTGGTCGCCGATCCAAAGACCGCCGCCGACGTCGAAGCTCAGCTCAAAGCCGGTGCCAAGTTTGAAGATATGGCCAAGAAGTATTCGACCGATCCGTCCAGCAAAGATAAGGGCGGCGAGCTCGGTCTCTTCGGCAAGGGTCAGATGGTGCCGGCGTTCCAAGCTGCCGCATTCTCGCAAGCGGTCGGCGCAATCGGACCGCCGGTGAAGTCGCCGTTCGGCTACCACATCATTCAAGTTGAAAAGAAAAACCCGGCGACGGTCGCCACGCTCGCGAACTCGAGCGACAAGATCAAGACGATGCTCTCGCAAACTCAAGAACAGCAAGTGCTCCCGGCGTTCCTCGCCGGTTTGCGCGCCAAGGCGAACATCCAGATCTTCGATCCGTTGCTCAAGGACGCGATGCCGCCGCTCCCGCCGAGCCCGGCCCCGTCGGTCGCTCCCGCCGCGCCCGCGACCCTCGCGCCCGCGACGCCCGCCCAGAAGTAGTCTGCCCGGGCGCCGTTTGGCCGAACTCACGGTTCTCTGAGATGCGTGGCGGCGCATCTCGGGGAACTCGTATTTTATGGCGTTGATTCGTATCGTAGGGCTGGGACCGGGGGATCCGGATCTCGTCACCCTCGGCAGCCTCGAGGCCCTGCGTCGGGTTGGCCACGCCGTTACGCTGCTCGCGCCGCCCGACCTGATGCTCTTTCTTCAAAGTGAGGGCGTGAGGATCGAACGCGATCGGATCGCCAAACCATCGCTCTTCGTCCGCGGCTCGGCCGATGAGATCGAGACGTTCGTTGCCTCGCTCGGCGACAAAGACGTCGCGCTCGGCGTACTCGGAAATCCACTCTCGGACTTCCCCGGTCTGCCGATCCTATTGCGCGCGCTCGAACGGCGCGAGATCCGCTGCGAGCTCGTCCCTGGCATGCCGCGCGCGACGCTCTCGGCCTCGATCTCGATGCCGCTCGTTCCGTTGCCCCCGGCATCGGATCACTATACCTGGGACGACTTGATCGAAGTGATGGCGCGCTTGCGCCGATCCTGCCCGTGGGATCGCGAGCAGACGCACGAGTCGCTCGTCCCATACTTGATCGAGGAGACCTACGAGGTCGCCGACGCGATCGAAGCTCACAACGCAGGCGATCTCTGCGAAGAGTTGGGCGACTTGCTGCTGCAGATCGTCTTTCACGCCCAACTCGCAACCGAGCGTGGAAAGTTCTCGATCGCCGATGTGGTGGATGGGCTCTCCAACAAAATGATTCGCCGGCATCCGCACGTCTTCGGCGACGTTGCGGTCGCCGACGTCGCTGAGGTGTGGCAGAACTGGGATCAGCTCAAAGCGCTCGAACCCGCTGGGAAGCTGCGCGATTCGCGCCTGGACGGCATTCCCAAAGGCCTCGGCTCGCTGCAGCGGGCGCAGAAGATGCAAGAGAAGGCCGCTCGCGTCGGATTCGATTGGCCGAACCTTGCGGGCGTTCGCGCCAAGCTCGCCGAGGAGGTCGCCGAACTCGAGGACGCTCGGCGTGACGGCGATCAGGAAGCGATTCGCGAAGAACTCGGCGACGTGATCTTCACCTTCGTCAACTTCGCACGCGCGCTCGGCGTCGATGCCGAGGGCGCGTTACGCGACGCCAATGCCAAGTTCTACCGCCGCTTCACCTTCATGGAACGCCGAGCTGAAAAGGAAGGCCGCAAGCTCAACGACCTCAGCCTCGACGAACTCGAAGAACTCTGGCAGCTCGCCAAGACGCAGGCCGCATGAGCGAGCGGGATGCGAGCAAGCCCGTCGTGATTCGCGTGCGGATGAGCGCGCACGATGCGCACTACGGAGGCAATCTGGTCGAAGGCGCGCGCGTGCTGGCGCTCTTCGGCGACGTCGCGACCGAACTGTTGATTCGCAGCGACGGCGATGAAGGCTTGTTCGCCGCGTACGAATCGGTTGAGTTTCTCGCGCCGGTTCACGCCGGCGACTTCATCGAGGCCGAGGGCCGCATCGTGCGCTTCGGCAATCGCTCGCGAGCAATCGAGTTCGAAGCGCGCAAAGTCATCGCGGCGCGTCCCGATCTTTCGGCGACCGCGGCCGAGGTCATCGATCCGCCCATCGTCGTCTGCCGCGCTCGGGGAACATGCGTCGCGCCCCGGCGTTAGCGTTCGCGCTCGCGCTCGTTCTGGCCGCAGGTGCCGGAGCGAATGCCGAGCCTGCGCCCCCGACGCCGGGCCCGGGCGGAACCGCAACGGTCGAGATCACGCGTTATGACGTGGGACAGTTGCTCCAGGCGGTCGATCTCGCGGCCAAATCACCGAAGATCAAACTCCAGGTCGTGACCAAACCGGCAGCCGAGATGCCGCCCTACGATCAGATCTACTGGTATGCCGGCATCACCACCGATGGCGACAAGAAGGTGGCGCACATTTGGAAGAATGCCGTGCTCGCCGCGCGGCCTTCGGTTGAAAGCAACGACCGGTTGGACGACGCGCGAATGCTGGCGGTGATGGACTACGATTTTGCCGGCGAGAAGTGGAAAGCGCTCTACGATTCGGTTGCCAAGACCGATGGGGCGCTCGGCCCGTCGGTGACCGACCGCTACCAGAACCGCCACGCACTGATCAAGACGGTCCAAGACTTCATTGCCGACGCGCAACGCCGGCCGCATTCGTAGTGCGGATCGACAAGTTTCTCAAGGTCTCGCGTTTGGCCAAGCGCCGCAGCGAAGCCCACGAGGCGCTGGTCGCGGGCCGGATCACGCGCGACGGCCGCGCGCTAAAACCGGGCTATGAGGTTCGCGTCGGCGACGTTCTGCTGCTGCACTATGCTCGCAAGTTCTTGACGGTGCGCATCTTGCACGTTCCCGAGCGCGTCACGCCCGCGCTACGCGATATGCTGATGTACGAGATCGTCGAAGAACGTCGCGATGATCCGGTCGATTGGCTCGAGGCCTCCGTCCCGGCGCCGTGAGTTCGACGCTTTCGGCCGACGCGAAGGACGCGCTGGCACGCGACGTGCCGGCGAGCGAACATTGCCGCAACGCGCTGCGCGAAGGCCTCTACTACTACGGCGGCGCTGCGGACCGGACGATTTTTCGAACGCAGCGTGCCTCGATCGCGCGACTGGCCTGGAGCCTGCTCGAGGATCGAACCTCGCGCCGCATTCGCAAGACCGTGGGAACGCGTTTGCGCCGGTTGCCGGTCTACGAGATCGACCGCGACGCCGCAAGTGCCCCGCCGAAGCCGCGCGCACGCTGCGACCGGCGCATGGAGTTGCGCGGCGCCTTTCTCGCGTGCGGTTCGATCGCCGTCCCGGCGCGAGGCTATCACCTCGAATTCGCGCCGCCCGGCGAGGCCGAAGCAAAGCGGCTCCTGAGCTTGCTGCGCGCCGACGGGCGGCATCCGAAATCGGCGCCGCGCAAACGGCGGACGGTCGTCTACTTCAAAGATATCGACGAGATTGCGCACGTTCTCACCTCGATCGGCGCCTTCGGCGCCGTGCTGCACCTCGAAGACGTTCGCGCGCTCAAAGAGACCAAGAATCGCATTCATCGCTTGGTCAACACCGAGACGGCCAACGTCGACCGCGCGGCGAGTGCCGCCGCCGCGCAGCGCGAATCGATCGCGCTCTTGGCCGACGCATACGGCTTGCGCAATCTTTCCGCAGCGCTGCGCGAGATCGCCGAATTACGCCTGGCCCATCCCACCGAGACGCTCGCCGAACTCGGGCGGCGCTGCAATCCCGCCGCCAAGAAGTCGACCGTGAACGGACGCATCGCCGCGCTCCTAAAAATCGCGCGTGGCTTGCAGCGCGGTCGCTCCGAAGCTTAGGAGCGCCCCCAGGAGGGCCTCGCGGCGACCGGCGCCTAAACGAGTCGAACTGCAGGTTTTCTAGGGAGAGCACATGCGCATCGGAATCAACGGATTCGGGCGGATCGGCCGGAATTTTCTCAAGGCTCTGATCGAGCGTCAGCCGCAGATCCAAGTGGTTGCGGTCAACGATCTCACGAGCGCCGCCGAATGCGCGCATCTCTTCAAGTACGACTCGAACTACGGCACCTACGAAGGTTCGGTCACGCACACCGCCGATTCGATTACGCTCGATGGGCGCACGATCGCGGTGCTGGCCGAACGCGACCCGGCAAAGCTTCCCTGGAAGGATCTCGGCGTCGACGTCGTCATCGAATCGACCGGCTTCTTCACCGACGCGGCCAAGGCGCGCGCGCACATCGACGGTGGCGGCGCGAAGAAAGTTATCATCTCGGCGCCGGCCAAGGGCGAAGACATTACGCTCGTCCTCGGCGTCAACGAGCGCGACTACGATCCTGCCAAGCATCACATTATCTCGAACGCATCGTGTACGACGAACTGTCTCGCGACGGCGGTCAAGCCGATCGTCGATCATCTCGGCTGGGTCAAGGGTTTCATGACCACCATCCACTCGTATACGAACGATCAGAATATTCTCGACGCGCCCCACAAGGATCTGCGCCGCGCGCGCAACGCCGCAACCAACATCATTCCAACTTCGACCGGCGCGGCCAAGGCGCTCTACCTGACGATTCCCGAGATCAAAGGAACCTTCGACGGCTTCGCGCTGCGCGTGCCGACCGCGACGGTCTCGATGGTCTACTTGGTCTGCCAAGTCAAGCGTGAGACGACGAAAGATGAAGTCAATGAGATTCTGCGGCGCGCGGCCGGGACCGATATGAAGGATCTGGTGCATTACTGCGACGTCGAGTTGGTTTCGAGCGACTTCAAACGTTCGCCGTACAGTTCGATCGTCGACTCCGGTTTGACCAACGCTAACGGCGACCTCGTGCAGATCGCGGCCTGGTACGATAACGAGTGGGGCTATTCGTGCCGGCTCGCGGACGTGACCGCGATGGTATTGACGAAGCAACCGGCCGGCGTCTGACGGACGGTCGTGCGGGCGGCATGAACTTCCGATCGCTGCGCGACGTCGACGTCCGCGGCAAACGCGTGGTGGTGCGCGACGACTTGAACGTGCCGCTGAAAGACGGGCGCATCGGTGACGATACGCGGATCGTTGCGGCGTTGCAAACGCTGCGCTGGTTACGCGAACGCGATGCGCGCACGATCGTGCTCGCGCATTTAGGCCGGCCCGACGGAAAAGCCGTGCCGCAGCTCTCGCTACGGCCAATCGCTACGGAACTTGGCGTTCGTTTGGGCGGTCGCGTCGCGTTTGCCGACGATAGCGTCGGACCCGTCGCGGAGGCGGCGGTCGCAGCTTTGCACGACGGCGATACGGTGGTCCTCGAAAACGTTCGCTTTCATCCCGAAGAAGAGGCGAACGATCCAGCCTTTGCCCGCGCGCTCGCGGCGCTCGGTGAGCTCTATGTGAATGATGCGTTCGGAACGGCGCATCGCGCGCACGCGTCGACCGAGGGGATCGCGGCTTACTTGCCCTCGGTCGCCGGCTTTCTGATGGTGGCCGAACTCACGGCGCTCGGCAGGCTGACGAACGACCCCGCGCTGCCCTTCGTCTGCGCGATAGGCGGCGCCAAGGTCAAAGATAAAGTCGGTGTCTTCTCGCACCTGCTGCAACGCGTCAGCACGTTCGTCATCGGCGGCGGGATGGCCAATACGTTCCTGGCCGCGGCGGGCGTCGACGTCGGCACGTCGTTGCGCGACGGCGATCTCTCGCCGGCGAAAGCGATCATCGCGCAAGCAAAGCTCAAGAATATCCCGCTGCACGTCCCAAGCGATGCCGTGGTCTCGACCGCGTTCGATGCGGATGCGTCGGCGGAGACCGTCTCTATCTCGGAGATCGGCGCACGCATGATTCTCGATATCGGGCCGCAGACGGCCGCCGCGTACGCTGCGATCCTGCGCGCCGCGCGCACGATCGTCTTCAACGGTCCGATGGGCGTCTACGAGAAATCCGCGTATCAGAACGGCACGCGAACCGTTGGCGAAGCGATCGCCGAAGCGACTCGCAACGGTGCCGTCAGCGTGGTCGGCGGCGGCGATGCCGCCGCCGCCGCGCACGAACTTGGTTTTGCGGCCGCGATGACGCACGTCTCGACCGGTGGCGGCGCCACCCTCGAATTTCTCGAAGGTAAGACGCTTCCAGGCGTCGCCGCGCTCGAGCGATCGGCGCAGGAAGCCGGAATCCGATGAGACGCCGGCCGCTGATCGTCGGAAACTGGAAGATGCACAAGACGATCGCGGAGACGCGCGCGCTCTTGCGCGAGCTTGGGGCCGCTCCGCTGCCGCACGGCGTGGAGGTCGTCGTCGCCCCGCCGTTCACGGCGCTCCCGGCGGCGCGCGAAGAACTGCGCGAGGGCACGATCGAACTCGGTGCGCAGACGATGCATCAAGCGAACCACGGACCCTACACCGGCGAGATCAGCCCGGTCATGCTGCACGAACTCGGCGTACGCTGGGTCATTCTCGGACACTCCGAACGACGCGCCTATTTCAGCGAGACCGACGATGCGGTCGCACACAAGGTGCGCGCGGCGTTGGCGCACGGCATCACGCCGATCGTCGCGGTCGGTGAGACCGCGACCGAACATGAAGAGAATGCGACGCTGACCCGAGTAACGCTGCAAGCGCGGGCGGCGTTCGCCGGACTCTCGCCCGAGGACGTCGGCCGCTGCGTCGTCGCCTACGAACCGATTTGGGCGATCGGCTCGGGTCTCGTCGAGCAGCCGGCCGGCGCCAACGCCGTCATCGGTTCTATTCGCGCAGCCGTCGAAGGCCTCGAGCACACGCGCATGCTGTACGGCGGAAGCATGAACGGCGAAAACGCTGCGGCCCTGCTGGCCCAGCCGGAGATCGACGGCGGCCTCATCGGCGGCGCGAGTCTGCAGGCGACATCATTCCTCGCGATCGTCGAAGCGGCGCGCGTGCGCGCGCAGACGATGTGACCCGCGCGCGCAAGGGGCCACTCGTGCTCGCGATTCTCGATGGCTGGGGAGAACGCGCCGAGGTCCACGGGAATGCGATCGCGTCAGCGGATCTGCCGAACTGGCGCCGCATCCTCGCGACCTATCCCAACACGCTCTTGGCCGCGAGCGGCGAAGACGTCGGCCTGCCCAAGGGCATCATGGGCAACAGCGAAGTCGGACACATCAACATCGGCAGCGGACGGATCGTTCCGCAGGGCCTCGTCGTGATCAACGAGTCGCTGGCCGACGGCAGCTTCGCGCACAATCCCGTGCTCGCGTCGTGCCTCGATCACGTCAAACGCTCCGCTGGCCGCCTGCACCTGATGGGACTGCTCTCCGACGGCTGCGTACACAGTTCGATCGAGCATCTCTTTGCGTTGATCGACGCGGCCGCATTTGCCGGGACACCGCTCGCGGTCCATCCCTTCGGCGACGGACGCGATGTGCCGCCCTCCTCGATGCCCGGCTATCTCGACGCGCTCGAAGCGCACTTAGCGAAGACCGGCAACGCGGGCGCGATCGCAACCTTGATGGGGCGCTTCTATGCGATGGACCGCGACAAGCGCTGGGAGCGGACGGAGAAAGCCTACCGCGCGCTCGCCGGCGCGCAAGCGCCGCACGCGTTCCCCGATGCACGCGCCGCTTTGGAAGCCGCCTACGCGCGCGGCGAGACGGACGAATTCATCCTCCCCACGCTGATCGGCGAGGCACGGCCCGTACGCGACGGCGATGCGGTCGTCTTCTTCAACTTCCGGCCCGATCGCGCGCGCCAACTGACGATGGCATTTTCGAAGCCCGGCTTCAAAGAGTTCGCCGTCGAAGAGTTTGCGAGCTTGATCTTCGCGACGATGACGCGCTATGAGGAGGACTTCTCGAACCCCGTGCTCTTCGGCCCGCGGCCGCAGCGCGACACCTTCGGCGAGATCGTCGCGACGGCGGGCCTCTCGCAGCTGCGGTTGGCCGAGACCGAGAAGTACGCGCACGTCACCTATTTCTTTAACGGCGGTCGCGAAGATGTCTTCGAGCGCGAAGATCGCGTCCTGATTCCATCGAACCGCAACGTGCCGACCTACGACCTCGCGCCGGAGATGCGCGCCGGCGAGATCACGACGACCGCCGTCGAAGATATCGGCGATCGCGCGCACGACCTGATCGTGATGAACTATGCCAACGCCGACATGGTCGGACATACCGGCGTCATGCCGGCGACGATCTCGAGTTGCGAGACGCTCGACGTCGCCCTGGGCCGTTTGGAGAAGACCGTGCTCGACGCGGACGGCATCCTCGCGATCACTTCCGATCACGGCAACGCCGAGGACAAGATCGGCAAGGATGGAAGCCCCTTGACCGCGCACACGACGAACCCCGTGCCGTTCGTACTGATCGCACGCGAGCCGCTCGGCGCGCTCGCCGGCGGCGGACGCTTGGGCGATATCGCGCCGACGCTCCTACCGCTCTTAGGTTTGGAGGTTCCCGCCAATATGACCGGACGAAATCTCTTGGTGCCCGGACCAGCGAGCGTCGGCGACCATTAGCGCGCCGCAGAAGCTGGTCAAGGCGGCAGCGCGCATCGTGCGCCGCGCGGGCGGCACGTTGGACGCGGCGATCGTTCTCGGCAGCGGGCTCTCCGCGGCGGTAAGCGCGCGCATCGACGGCAGCGAGATCCCTTACGACAAGCTCGAGGGGGCTCCGCTCTCGCATCTGGCCGGCCACCCCGGCATCGCCTTCGCCGGTTCATGGGCCGGCAAGCGCGTCGTGGCCTTCGCCGGACGCGCGCATCTCTATCAGGGACGCACGCCCGACGAAGTGGCGTATTTCGTGCGACTTGCGGCGAAAGCGGGCGCGCGCACGATCGTGTTGACCAATGCGGCCGGTGGTCTCAACACGTGGTACGCTCGCGGCGACCTGATGCTGATCTCCGATCATCTCAACCTGACCGGCGCGACCGCGATCGCGCCCGACGATTCGCAGCCGTTCCTGAACATGCTCGACGCCTACTCGCCGCGCTTGCGCGCGTTGGCGCGCGCGCACTGCGGCGATGGCCGTACGCAAGAGGGCGTCTACGCCGGGTTGCGCGGCCCCGCGTATGAGACGCTGGCCGAAGCCGCAGCACTGCGCCGTCTCGGCGCCGACGCGGTCGGGATGTCGACGGTGCTCGAAACAATGGCGGCGCGCAAGCTCGGCCTCGAAGTGCTCGGCATCAGCCTGATCACCAACATCATCGGTCCGGCCCAGGACGTATCGCACGAAGACGTTTTAGAAGCCTCAAAAGAAGGCGGCGAGCGGATCGCGACGCTCTTGGAAGGTGTCCTGGGCTCGCTCTAATCGAGCCAACACTCTCGTCTCGGGGAGCCTCTTAAGAGATAGAGGAAAGAGTCAGTGTGAACGACGGGACGGTGCGCCTCGCGCAAGCGGGCGATCGCGATGGTCTCAACGCTCTGATGAGCGCGGCTTGGCCGCGCGCATTCCGTCTCGCCTACGGTGTGCTCGGAAATCGCGAGTCCGCCGAAGACGTCGCACAGGACGCGCTCCTCACCGTCCACCGGACCCTGCGAGGATTGCGAGATGTTCAATCGTTCGACGCATGGCTATCGAGCATCGTCGTGCGCGCCGCCGTTCGAGCCGCAAAATCAGCAAAACGGCAACGTCACGAAGCGCTCGAGGACTTCGCTGCGCTGCTCGACGGATCGGGCTCGATCAACGAACGCCTCGACCTCGCAAACGCAATGCGGCGATGCACGCCGCTCGAGCGTGCCGTCTTGCAACTCGCCGCACTCGGCTACACGAGCGCCGAGATCGGAAAGATGGTCGCAAAACCGCCGGGCACCGTACGATATCACCTTTCAGTTGCCCGCTCGCGGCTGCGCGATGCGGTCGACACGCGAGACGAACCCGAGCCGGTTCTGCCTCCGGGGATAATGCTGCATCATGCGTGACGAACTTGGCGCGCTACGCGCCGCTCTGGACGATATCGCCGCTCCACCATTCAACGGCAAAGCGCTCGCTTCGCGACGCGTGGTCGCCGAACATCGGGCGCGGCGCCGCACCTTCGCACTCGCCGCGTGTGCGGCACTGGGTCTACCGGCGCTCGTCGCCGCCGGGCTTCTTCTCTTGAACGGCGCCGGAGCGTCGCGGCCGATGGCCGACGTTCATCCGACGCCGGTCTCAACGCCGAACCCGGCCTTCGGCTTAGCTGGATACGGCCAGCGACGATGAACGCTCGGCTTCCCGCGCTCGCGGCGGCGATCGTATTCGCCCTCGCCGGCTTCAACCTGCCCGCGCTCGCCGCCGACGAAGCCAGCGACATCACGATCGACGTCGTCGATGCGCAGAGTGGCGCCCCGATCGCGCTGGCGCGCGTGCTGTTGCAAGGCGAGACGGGAACGATCGGGTACACCGATGCCGAAGGCCACGCCCGCTTTGAATCCGTCGCCACCGGAACGTATCGCGCGCGCGTCGTCAAACGCGGATACGATGCGGCAAATTCGCCGCTCTTCGAAGTCATCACCCATCGCACTAGCGGCATTCGCGTGCAACTCAACAAGACCGGTTCCCTCAAGAAGATCGGCAGCATTACCGTTACCAGCTCACCCGCGCACGCTTCGCGCGAGGTCGGTCAGAACGATTCGTTGCGGTACCTCGACGGTTCGTTGCGCGCTGCGCTCGGCGATCTTCCGGGATTGACCTCGAGCGGCGACGGCATTTCAGTCGACGGTAACGATCCTTCGCAAACTGGCATGTCGCTCGACGGCGTGCCGATTCCCGGAGCGGGCGGATCGTTCGGCGCGCACGGCTTGAACGGCGACCTCTTTGCGGGCGCGAGCGCGAGTTCGGGCGCCTCCAACGGCGGACTCGGCGGAGGCGTCGGTTTCAGCACCTTACAGCCCACACGCTTCGCGCAACAACTCGGCACGGCGCAGTACGGAAGCCTGAACGACTCTTCGGCATTGCTGGTCGCGCGCGGTTCGATCCACAATCTCGGGTACGTCGTCGAACATGCCGTTCGCGGGACGACCGACCCGTTGACCGGTGCGACGTTCACCGACGAGAGCGGCTTGACGTACCTGCACGATGGAAATCTCACGACCTCCGGCAACCTCGCAAAACTGCGCTGGGCCCCGGCGCTCTCACAGACGCTGACCTTGACCGCGGCCTCGACCGATACGCAAAGCGCGCTGGCCTGCCATCAACTCACGGCGCTTTTTCCGTGCGGCAACGGGCCGCGCGAGTTCGGTTACCAGCACGGCGCGCTGGCGACGCTCGTTGAGAGCGCGACCATCGGCGCGACGACGCTCTTTGTGGCCGGCGTCCTCAATCAATCGCGCTTCGATACCGATCAGGGCCTGCGTTTCTTCGCCGGTCTGCCCGCGCCGGAGACGGACTCCGCGCGTTCCTTTGCCCGAGGTCTCACGTTCTCGCTGCAACTGCCCGCTTCCGAGGTTCACGAACTCTCGTTTGCCGGCACCGCATACGGCACCACCTTCAGCGGCTCGACGACGAACTCGCTCGGCACGACGCCATTCGTTCAATCCGTCTCGTTTCGTTCCGCGAACATGATCGATCGCATCCATCCAAGCCGGCGTTTCACGCTGACGGCGCGCGCCGGCGTCAACGGCGGAAGCGGCAACTCGAGCCTGACGAGCGGGCTCGACCTGCGCTGGCAACCGACGAAAGATCTCGCATACAGCCTGAGCGGCGCGAGCGGCGACGCCGGCGGCAACATCGTCATCAATGGCTTGGCGCTGCCCGATCCGCGTTCGCTGACGTACGATTGCGCGGACGGAACTGCGAACGGCACGCTCCCCGCGACCAACGCGTCGCGACAACGTTCATCGTCGTTGCGGGCGAGCGTCGAACGCTCCGGCAAGCGCGGGCGCCTCGCACTCACGACCTGGACGCAATGGCTGCAGGCGGCTCCGGTGCTCGCGGCCTTCGACAGTACGGCTATCGGCCTGCCGGCAGGCTACACCGCGAGCGTCGCCGCGCTCGCGGCTTCGCCGTTCGTTTGCGGCGCAAGCCCGCCGCCGGCGCTTGCGTTCACTTCGTTCGTGCCGGCCGATCAACTCGCGCGCGGTGCGACGCTCTCGGGAACGCTGAATATCGGCACCGGATTGCTAGCGGGGTACGCCTCGGTGCAATCGCGCTTCGTGACGGGTGCGACCGGCGCCACGCTTGGGCTCACGCCGGGCGGGATGCAAGTCCCCGGCACGCCGCTGCATCGCGCCGGCCTCGTCGCGACCGTGAAGCTCGACCGCGTGGTCGATGCGTTAGCAAACCTGAGTTATACGAGCGCGAACAATCCAAGCCGCTTGCCGGCGTACATGCTCTTCAACGCTGGGTTCGCCACGCCGTTGAAGTACGGTTCGCTCGCGCTCGTCGGCACCAACCTCACCAATGCGCTCGCCGATCCGTTCGCACGTGGGCTCCCGCTCTCGTTTACCGGTCACGCGCCGCTCGTGCTTTCCGCGACGCCGTTGCGCGGACGCGCCGTGCAGGCGACCTACACGCTGCGAGTCGGCCGAGCCGGCGCGACCGGCAGCGGCGCGGCTTCGGCCGAGCCGACCGCCGGCGAACAGGATGGTGGCCTGCGCATCATGATTCAGGCGACCGACTTCCCGGCCGCCCCGCCGGCGGACGCACTGACGATCGATCCCGACAACGAGGCGTGCACGCCCGTCGCGGCTCGCGCCGCGCAGTCCGTTCTCGACGCGATCGGCACGATTCGCACTGCGGCGGAACGCGCCAAGCGCGACGGACGCTATCCCGAGACGCTCTCCGGCATTCCATCGATCGTCTCGAAGATTCCACTTCGCTACGTTGCGTACGAAGACGGCGCTCGCTACGCCGTCGTAGCGACCGGCGTCATTCCCGCGGCGGCCGCGCTCCTCAGCTGCGCGCGTTTGCACGGCGGCGGCCCCGAAGACCTCACCCAACGTCACCTCTATCAGCCGTCCGGCGGACGCACCGCCTTCCTGATTATCTACGCACCGTCGGTCGGACTCTACCTTATGGCGCCGACCCAAGCGCCACGCGGCGGAGTCATGCTGCGCGCCGAACTCGAGCCGGTACCCGATGCGGCGCCGGTGGACCCGTTCGCGCGCAAGGCTTCGTGCCCGGTCTCATCCAAGCCGATCATCGACGCGCTCGTCGACGCGGTGCGGACTGCGCACGCCGCGCCACCGGGTACTCCGGCCGCAACTTCCGACGTCGCCGTCATTACGCCGCACGACGGCAGCGCCCGCTGGTTCGAGATCGCCCCGCGCGATCAAACGGCGTTCGGGATCGTCCTGAACTGCTTGCACGTCGCCGGCGTCTCAGCCGAACTGCTGAAGACCGCCGGCATCGACGACACGCGCCGGCAAGGATTCGGCTTCAGCGACCGCTTCGGGTTCTACACCATCGGTGGAGCGCAAGGGCCGTCGCGGCCGCCGGCACCGGCTTCTTCGCCATCCCCGCACTAGCTCAATCTACGCGGTAACAGCCCCCGGCGTCGATCGAGAGCGTGCGCCCTCCCACCATAATCGAACGCACTCGGTGTTCCCAGGCGGTAAAGACCTTGAGGACGATCGGGCGCAGCGTAGCGAAGAGCGCGCGCGCACGTTGGGAGAGCGAGACGACGTCGCGCGCCCACGCCGGGTGATCGTTCGGCAGCCGGTACTCGGGCTCCGACTCGGGATCGAGCGCGACCGGTGGCGGCCCGGTCGTTGCTAGCGCTGCGGGTAGACTCGTCGCGGTCCCGGGCGGCAAGCCGCTTTCGCGCTCTACCGCATGGCTCACGTGCGCGGCACGATCGTGCGCAGCTTGGCGAGCGCACTCAGGTGAATCTGCGAAACGCGTTGCGGCGAGATGCGCAATTGACGCCCGATCGCGTGCAACGAGAGGTCGCCATAATAATGAAGCGACAGAATTTCGCGCTGACGCGGCGGCAAGAGTGCCAACGCCTCTTGCAGTTCGCGCTTGATCGCCGAGCGCACGGCGTACTGTGACGGTTCGCCGCGCCAATCCGCCAGCGCTCCGCCGACGCTGCCGAGCGGCGCGTCGATCGAGTGCGACGAGTGGAGGAAGGCCGTCAGACGCGCGCGACGCAGCGCCGGGTCGTCGCGTTCGAGTTCGCCGAGCGCCGGTAAACGATCGCGCTCCTGCGCCATCGCATAGCGCCGGCGCTCGGCGATGCGCAACGTCCGGCGCACGCGCTCGGAGACCGGATCCATTCGCCGTAACCCGTTGAGCATCGATCCCAGGATCAGGCGGCGCGCGTACTGCTCGAGCGTCGTTCCGTGCGACGGGTCGTAGGTATTCATCGCGCGCAGCAGCCCGACGGAACCATCGCTCATCAAGTCGTCGAGTTCGGCCGCCGGCACCGCGCGCGCCACACCGCCCGCGATGCGTCGAATGACCGGAAAGAAACGGCGCACCGTCTCCTCGCGTTCGTCGATCGTAGCCAGATCGCTCACGCGCGTTCGATCAACCGTTCGAAGGTTGCGGTGAGCCCGGTGCTCTTGCGTGCCATCGCAAGCGCGGTCTGCTCTATTGCGGCTTCCCCGAAGAAGCCGAGCGGTTTTGCGAGCGGCGCGAGCGCTGCTCCGAAGAGCAGCGCTTCGAAACGTGCAGCCACCTCGCGCACGCGCGGCTCAGCCGCGGTGCAAGTTGTTGGCGATGCGTTGCATCTCATCGGCCGCCTGGACTCCTTTCGCATTGGCTTCGTAGGCGCGTTGCGCGCTCAGAATAGCCATCATCGACTCGACGATCGAGACGTTGGCGCGTTCCAGCGCGCCAAAGACGAGCTTGGGACCGTGCTCGGCGCCGGGCGTAACGAGGCGCGCGCGGCCCGATTCGTTCGTCGCGGCAAAGCGCGCGGAGCCGGCCGTACGCAAACGTTCCGGCGCGGCGAACGTGGCCAAGCGGATCCGGCCGGCTTCTTGACGAGCGCGGTTCGCGAGCGTTACGAAGACGCGCCCATCGGCGCCGACGTCGAGCGCGGTCGCGTCGGCCGGAATGCGCACACCGTCGAGCCGCCAGCCTTCGGCATCGCGTAGCGCGCCGTCGCTCGCGCGCGCGAACGCGCCCGCCCGCGTGTAGGCGCGCCGTCCATCCCGCTCAACGCTGAAGAAGCCTTCGCCCTCGATGGCAACGTCGAACGGGCCGCCGCTTTTCTCCAGCTTGCCCTGTTCGAAGAGCCGTCGAACGCCGGCCGGCGCGGTGCCGAGATCGCCGCCCAGCGACGCGAAGGTCGCCGTGGCGCGCTTGAACCCGGTGACGTCGGCATTCGCCAGATTGTCGGCAACGACGTCGAGTGTCTGCTGCTGCGCCGCCATCCCCGTCGCGGCCGCGTAGAGAGCGCGGTTCACGCTTTCACCCGCACGACATCGTTCACGTCCTTGGCGCGCGCCTCGTCGATCGCCGAGAGCGCCTTCTGGGCGGTCTCGAACGCGCGCTGCGCGGAGAGCACGTCGACCATCTCGTGCACGGCATCGACGTTCGAGCGCTCGAGAAATCCGCTTTCGACGCTCGTCCCCGGCGTTAGCCGCAGCCGGCCGGTCACGTTGCCGGCGTCGCGCACAACACCTTGCGCGTCGATCGTCGCGCCGGCGCTCGCGCGAAGCGCGCCGCTCGCACCGAGTAGCGCGCGCCCGCGTTCGTCGAGCAGTGCGCCGTTTGCGTCGAGCGTCAGCGAAGCCGAGCGGACCGGGATCGCATTGCCGTGCGCGTCGCGCACGAACAGCGTTCCACCGACCGTGGCCAGATCGAAGACGCGTCCGGTTCGTTCGAGCGGACCCTGCGTGCGATCGATGCTGCTCGAGACGCTGAGGCCCCGCTCGCCCAGCGTTGCGTGAGCGATGCGGCGCTGGAAACCCGCGCTCGAGAGATTGGAGAGATTAGCAGCCGAGACGTCGAGCCGCGCTTGCGCGGCGTGCATCGCCCCGGCCATGAGTTCGATGCCATCCATAGCGCGAGCCTACGGGCCCGAGGTTACGCTACGGTTGCTCTCGGCTTACGCCGCCGCTATTCCGGTCGGGCCTTACTGGGTGACGAAACTCACGTCCGCCACAGGACGGCGCGCAGCCCATCCGACGTTGAACTTGACCGCGGCCTCCGATCGGAGGTCCTTCATAACCGGAGAACGTCGCGCCGAACGCCGGCGTGACGTCTGCCGTCAACTAAAGACGAACGGCGCGCGCGGGCCTTCCAAATAATACGTGAGGCCGGCGGCGGCGCCGATCTCGGATGCGGTCGCGATCGCGGAGCGCAGTGCGCTTGCCTGATGTTCCGGCACGAGATACGCCACGCTGCCGAGCGCACCGCGCATCGGTGGGCCCACGATTCGGCGCGAACCGGTCGCCAGCGCACCGCACGCGCGCCACATGGCTTGCAGCTGCGTTACGATCTCGACGCCCAACTTCGGCGTGAGGAGCCGCGGCGAACGCGAAGCGTTCGCGACGACGCGCAGCACGTACGGCGCGCCGCCCGGCGCGACGTGCGGTCCGGCGAAGGCGTGGACGACAAATTCGCGTTTCGCGCCGAGGCGCGTGAGTGTGCGGCACCAGCGGGCGTAGTTCTCCGTCACCGATTCTTCAAGCGCCGCGGGGTGCGGGAAGACGCTCAGCAGGCGCGCCGGTACGAGCACGCCGTGAAAGTTCGCGCGTTCGACGGCGCGCTCGTGCACACGCGCTTCGATCCGCAGCCAACCGTCATCCGAACGGCGCCGTTCGACTTCATCGGCCGTATAGTCGGTCTGCGCGACGAACGCGACGAGCAATGCGAGCCGGCCGTACCGGAGCGCTTGAACGCGACGGCCCTCGACCGTGAAGCGCCGGCCCGCCAACTCGGGCGCTCCGAAGCCGTGAAAGATGACGGCTCGTCCCGCCGGGTAGACCCGGGGTTGGACGGTCGGAGCGGTCTGAGCCTTGGCCATATCTCTCGTGTTTAAACGTCGATGAACGCGGTGGCGCTGCCGTTCGGCGCCAGATCGCCTTCGCTGCCGGAATCAGCGGCGGGCGCGCGGGCCGGTCGCGACGGCGGCGCGCTGACGTGCAGCTCCGTCTTTTCGAGCAGCGCGAGATGCGTCATCAGCAAACTGCGAAGTTCGCTCTTGGCTTTCTCTGAGGTCTCGAGGTGACGCTGGCACTCGCGACGCGCTTCGGTCGCGCGGTCGCCATAGGCCGCGATCTCCTTCTCGATTGACATGCGCGCCTCGGCACGAATCAAGTCGGCTTCCTTGTGCGCCGAGCCTTTGACCTCGTCGGCAGTGCGCTGCGCGAGCAGCAGCGTATTCTGCAGCGACTCTTCCATCGCTTTGAAGTGGCTGATGCGTTCCTTCAGATCGGAGATCTCGGCCTCGAGCGCCGCGCGCGACGACGCCTCGTCCTCAAGCGCTTCGATCACGTCGTCGAGGAACTGATCGACGTCGGCGGGATCGTAGCCCTGCAGTTTCTTCTTGAAGGTCTTGTGCTGGATATCGATGATGGTTATCTTTTGCATCGTGCTTTATCCTCGGTCCATGAAATCGAGCGAGCCGTCACGGCCCAACAACGAATCGCGCAGGCCTTGCGAGTTCACCGCAACGCCCGACGGTACGACCAAGTACATCGCCTCGGCCAGTTTTTGAATCTTCCCATCGAGCGTGTACGCCACGCCTGAAGTGAAGTCGACGATGCGTTGCAGCAAGGGACGTTCGATGCCCTGCAGATTGACGATGACGACCCGGTTGCCGCGCAGAGCGTCGGCGATCTCGGTGACGTCGCTAAACGAACGCGGCATGAAAACCGAGACCTCGGAGCCCGCCGCCGAGAGCCGCCGGCCCTCGCGTCCCGCGATCGAGACTACGTTGCGGCGCGGCTGCGCTTCCTCTTCGTACTGCTCTTCTTCGTCGTCTTCGTGCAGCGCGAAGAACGAAGTGATGCGGTGCAAGACACCCACTTTTCCCCCTTGCCGGTCGTCGACCAGGCGTTCGTCGCTCATATTCTGGTTCCAAAAATCGCGGTACCGATGCGCAGCATCGTCGAACCGCAAGCAATCGCTTCACGCCAATCGCCGGACATCCCGATCGAAAGCGTGGTTCCGCCGACGCGCTCGAAAGCTCGAGCCGCTTCGCCGAACGCGCTGACGATCGAAGCTCGGTCGTTCGTCAACGGTCCGATCGCCATCACGCCGTCGATTTCGAGATCTTCCTCATCGCGCAGTTGCGCGGCCAAAGCGGGCGCATCAGCCGGCGCGACGCCGAAACGATCGTCCCGCGAAATATTGATCTGCAAGAGCGCGCGCAGCCGCTTTCCGCGCAGACGTTGCGCGCGCGCGATCGCGCGGCCGGTTTCGAGCCGGTCGATTGTTTGGACCAGGTCGAACGTGTCGACGATCGCCTTGGCTTTGTTGCTCTGCACGTGACCGACGAAATGTTTGCGCACCGGCGGCAGCGCCACAAACTTCTCGGAGGCCTCGTGCGCGTAGTTCTCAGCGATATCGGTGAGGCCGGCTTCAATCGCTTCGAGCAGCGCGGCGCGCGGCTGTTTCTTGCTGACGCCCACCAGCGTGATCGTTGCCGGATCGCGCCCGGCGGCGTGCGCGGCTTCGGCGATATTCGCTCGCATCGTGGCGATGCGCGCTGCGAGCGAACTCGGAGCGCCCGACGGCGGGACTCCGACCTCGAGCTTCATGAACGTTGGGGGTTCCCCGCACCGGAGGCTTTCCCTAGTTGGCCGCGCTCTCCGGAGCCGGGGACGGCAGGCTTGCATCGGTGCGCCGGCCGGCGCGGACCGAGCGCCAGATCATGACGACGCCGATCGCGATCATCGCCAGCGAGAAGAGTTGTCCGCCGGTGAACGGGCCGACCGCGAGGTCGGTCTGGCGCCAGATCTCGGCCAGCGAGCGGGTCACGCCGTAGAGCGTGAACCAGGTCCAGGCCACGACGCCGTCCGGCGGGCGCCGCCGGTAGAGCAGCAGCATGATCGGCAGCACCAGGATATCGAGAATCGATTCGAAGATCTGCGAGGGATAACGGTAATCGGTGGGCGCGCTTGGGAACTTGATGCAATACGGTCGATCGGGATTGCAGACGTTCCCCACCAGTTCGTCGTTGATGAAGTTGACGATCCGGGTCAGGGCTAGCCCGATGGGAAGCAAGACGACCGTCTCGTCGGCCATGACGGTGAAACGAACTTGCGGATGGCGCCGGATGAAGAGCGCGATCGCCACGATGACGCCGATCAGCCCGCCGTAGAAGCCCATGCCGCCGTTCCAAACGGCGACGATATTGATCAGGCTCCGGGGCATGTCGCCGAAGTATTGCGACGCCGTATGCTTGGTGACGATATCGGCGAGTACGAAGAACAGCCGTCCGCCGATCAGAACGCCGCCGAGCGCGTAGACCAGGAAATCTTGGACTTGTTCGGCCGTCAGGCCGAGCCGCTTGCGCCCGGCGGGCCGCGCCATCCAGAGGCCGACTGCCAGGAAGCCCACCAGGTACGATAAGCCGTACCAGTGGATTGCCAAGGGGCCGAGACGGAAAGCGACCGGATCGATATTGGGGTACGTGAACCAATGCTGCACGGCTGACCAGCTTGCCTGGGGCCCGCCGTGCGACCTGCCTCCAGCCGAGCGCCGCTAGGCGCAGGCGCCCAAGCCGTATTGTCGTAGGGTTAGGGCTGCCTATGCACCCCCAGTTGAACATTCTGACCGCGTTTTTGGCCGGTCTCGTCTCCTTCGTCTCGCCCTGCGTCCTGCCACTGATCCCGTCGTATCTGTCGTTCTTGACCGGGACCAGCCTCGAAGATCTCAAGGCCGCGGACACCGCTGCCGCCAAGGCCCGCGTGCTCGCGCACGCCCTCGCGTTCGTCAGCGGCTTCACGCTGATCTTCGTTCTGCTGGGCCTCTCGGCCAGCACCGTCGGCGCCTTCTTCGCGGATTATAAGGATACCGTCGCCCGAATCGGCGGCGTCATCATCATCATCTTGGGCCTCAACATGATGGGCGTCTTCAAGATTCCGGCGCTGATGATGGATAAGCGTTTTCATCTGCGCCCCCGCAAGCAATCGCTCGCGATTTCGTTTTTGGTCGGCATCGGTTTCGCGGCGGGTTGGTCGCCCTGCATCGGCCCTATTCTCGCGGCCGTCCTTCTGCTCGCGCAAAACGAAAAGATCCCGCAGGCGACGTTCTTGCTCTTCGTCTACTCGATGGGCTTGGCGGTCCCGTTCCTGATCACCGCAGCCGCCATAACGCAGACCCTCGGTTTCTTGAACCGGATCAAGCGTTACTTGCCGGCGATCGAGTTCGTCTCCGGCCTGATCCTGGTGGGAACAGGACTCGTACTCGTGACGCTTTCGTTCACCCGCGTCGCGGGGTTCTTCTACCAATTCGTCAAACCGCCAAGCCTCTGATGATTCTCGACGACCAAGCATCTGTGATCCATCGTCTGCTGACCTGTTTTTCGGACCCGCGTCTTAAGACGGTATCGGGTTTCCCCATCGCCATCGCGGCCGTGATCGGCCTCGATCAGTTCTCGAAGCATCGCGTCGTTGCGACCTTCGTGCCGAACGAGAGCCGCGCGGTGATCCCGCATCTGTTGTACTGGACGTACGTGCAGAACCACGCCGGCGCGTTCGGTCTCTTCGGAACCCAGCCGTGGTTGCTCGTCGGAATGGCGCTCGTGGTCCTCGGCGTCTTCTGGTACGCGTTTCGCGAATATGCCGCCAATTCGGCAATCGTGCGGCTGGCGTTCGGAGCGATCGCCGGCGGCGCGGTCGGGAACATCATCGATCGCTTTCACTACGGCTCGGTGGTCGACTTCATCGACCTGCGCTGGTGGCCCGTCTTCAACGTCGCCGATTCGTGCATCACGATCGGCGTGCTGTTGCTGATCGTCACGACGTTCCGGCGCGAGCGGGCTCCGCGCCCGGCGAACTGACCGCGCACACGGTCGAGGCCGCGGAAGCCGGCCTGCGGATCGACGTCGCGATCGCCCGCCTGACGGGCGCGCCGCGCTCCTCGATTGCCGATGCGGTCAAGGCCGGCGACGTGCGCCTCAACGGCGCGCCGGTCCGCGCCAGCACGCCGGTCGCCGCCGGCGACCGACTCGAATTTGTCTTGCGGCAACGCGCCATACTCGAAGCGACGCCGCAAGCGATGCCGCTCGACATCGTCTACGAAGACGACTCGCTGGTCGTAGTGAACAAGCCGGCCGGAATGGTCTCACACCCGGCGCACGGCGCGCGCGACGGGACGCTGGTCAACGCGATGCTGGCGCACGCCGGCGCGCTGCCCGGCGATCCGCTGCGCGCAGGCCTCGTCCATCGCCTCGACCGCGATACCTCAGGCTTGCTCGTCATGGCCAAGACCGACGGCGCGCTCCGCGCGCTGGGCGTCGCGATGATGCGACGCTTCATCGAGCGCGAATACCTCGGGCTCGTCGTCGGTATTCCCGAACAGACGGAGGGCCGCATCGAGGGAGCGATCGGACGCGACGAACACAATCGCTTACGCTTCGCGATTCGCGCCGAGGGACGTCCCGCGGTGACGCACTATGCGCTGCGCGAGCCGTTGCGGGATGCGAGCGAACTGACGTTTCGTTTGGAGACCGGACGCACGCATCAGATTCGCGTGCACATGGCAGCTTTCGATCATCCGATCGTGAACGACCCGGTCTACGGAAAACGCGATCCGCGCATCGACTTGCCGGGACAGGCGCTGCACGCCTGGCGCCTGGGCTTTCGCCACCCGGCAACTCGCGAAGACCTGTCGTTCGAAGCGGCCCCGCCCGACGCATACGTGCGCGCGCGCGATATTCTGCGCGGATGAACGGTGTGCCCGGCGCGTTTGCGCTGCGCGCCACAAGCGGAAACGCGCGCCGCGGATCGCTGACGCTCGCGCACGGCGTGGTCGAGACGCCGGTCTTCATGCCCGTCGGCACCGCCGCGACCGTAAAGGGCCTGACTCCGGGCGACCTGTTCGAACTCGGAGCGCAGATCGTCCTCGCCAACTCGTATCACCTGTGGTTGCGCCCGGGACGCGAGACGATCGTTGCGGCCGGCGGGTTGAATGCATTCATGCGCTGGGAGCGCCCGATCCTGACCGATAGCGGCGGCTTCCAAGTCTTCAGCCTCGAATCGCGCCGCGTCGTCAGCGATGCCGGCGTGCGCTTCCGTTCGCACATCGATGGCAGCGAACACGAGTTTAGGCCCGAGAACATCGTCGCGTTCCAAGAAGCACTCGGCGTCGATATCGCGATGGCGCTCGACGTCTGCGTCAAACTGCCCGCGGAGCAGACGGAGATCGACGAGGCGGTGCGGCGCACGACGTTATGGGCAGAGCGGTGCGCCAACGCACGCTCGCGCGCCGCGACGCTGCTCTTCGGCATCGTGCAGGGCGGTCTCGATGAGAGCGCCCGGGCGCGCAGCGCTGCGGGATTGACCGCGCTCGAACTGCCGGGCTACGCGGTCGGCGGCCTCTCGGTCGGCGAGACGCGCGATGAGTTCGAACGCATGACCCGCTTCAGCGCCGGGCTGCTGCCGGCCGGGAAGCCGCGCTACCTGATGGGCGTCGGTACGGTGCGCGACCTGCTGACGGCGGTCGACGCCGGGATCGATATGTTCGACTGCGTCTATCCGACGCGCTGCGGTCGCAACGGCCGCGCCATCACGCGCGCGGGCGACCTGAACATTCGAAATGCCGTCTTCGCGCGTGATTTTCGCTCGCTCGACGAGCGCTGCTCTTGCTCGGTCTGCGCAACCTTCACGCGCGCCTACCTGTCGCATCTCTTCCGCGCCGAAGAGATGCTCGGGCCCCGTCTCCTCTCCTATCACAATCTTGCGGTCCTGATCGACCTGCTCGCGGAAGCGCGCACTGCGATCGAGCGCGACGAATGGGCCGCCTTCCGTAGCGCGAACCTGGCCGCGCTCGCGCCGGCCGGCGATTGATTGATGTCATAGCTCGCGGCCGGGCGAATCCGGAGCCGTTTTGCGTCGTATACTTGGGAGCATGCGTGTTCCCGCGAAGCTTCTTTTTCCCGTCCTCGCCCTGGCCGTCGGGGGAGCGCTAGCGCAGTCTGCGCCGGCGCTTGCCGTGGTCGATGCGAGCAAGATCTATCCGGCGATCATCGTCGCCACAGCGCCGCCGCTGCAGGCCGATTTTAGCGTAGCGCCGTGGACGCAAGCGCCGCCGCTCGATGGTTTCGAAGTGTTGACCACGCGCACGCCTGCGACGGCGAATCCGACCGTCGCGAAGCTCGTCTTGGATGCCGCGAACCTCTACGTCGCGATCCACAGCGTGCAAACCACGCCGATCGTCGCAACCCAAACGACGAACAACGTCGGCTTCGGGATCGACGACTACGTCGGCGTCGGCATCGATACGAGCGGCAACGGGCAGGTCTACTACTTCGAGGTCACGCCGGACGGCGTGCGCTACCAGCAAGCAACCGAATCGGCGCGCTACAATCCGCAGTGGAATGCGGTGGTCCGGCGCGTCGACGGGGGCTGGGACGCGCTACTGATCATCCCGCTCAACGTGCTGCGCACGCAGGGCGGCGCGGAACAGCGCTGGCGCTTCAACGCAATCCGGCACATTGCGGCGTCGAACGAAAATGAGACCTTCGCCTACGATCCGGTGATGACCGACTCGCCCAACGGCGGTGGCTTCCCGCAGGCGGGCGACGCGCGCTTCTGGCCCTACCTGGCCGGCATCAAATTCGCCGGTCACACGGTGCGGCCCAAACCGCGCGCCGAGGTCTTCGCACTCGGCAGCATGGGGCGCGATGCAACGCAGTATCAGCAAGCCAACGGCGCATACGCGCCCCAAGGCACCCGTAACCTCGGGCTCGACGTCAACGTCCCGTTGACGGGCACGATCGCGTACGTCGGCGCGTTCGCGCCCGATTTCTCAAACGTGGAGATCGACCAGCAGACGATCGCGCCGCAAGAGTTCCGCCGAAACCTCCAAGAATACCGGCCGTTCTTCGCGCAGGGCGCGAACTTTTTCGTGCCGTCCTACAGCATCGGCGTCAACTCGGCGCCGAACACATTGTTCTACTCACCCGGGATCGGCCCGTTCACGCAAGGTCGTAAGCTGGAAGGCTCGTACGGGTTGCAATCGTTCGGGCTGCTCAACGTCGCCGGCGCCGGCTTCGACGACACGGTCTTCGGCTACAAGCACGGGCTACCCGACCGTTCGTTCGCCTATGCCTTCGATGCGATCAGCGTGCATCACGCCGACGGCAACGCGACGGCCTACACCGCGGCGGCTTCGGATGTAACCTGGGATGGAACGGTCAGCGGACGCAATCCGCATACCGGCTTCGTCTACGGGTTCGAGTACGGCACCGAGAACGGCGCGGTTCCCGGTACGACGCCGAGCCTCGCACACAAATCCGAAGACTTCATCGACGTCCACAAAGCGAACTACGAGGTCTATCTCGGCTACAAGGATATCGGGCCCAAATGGAACCCGATCGACGGATTCACGAACCTCGCCGACATTCGCGGACCGCAGATCTACGTCGACCTCAACAGCAATCCACCGGCATCGAGTCCGTTCAAGCGCGTCGAACTCTTCCTCATCGCCGACCGTTTCGTCGACCGTTCGGGCGCCGCGCACCAGAGCGACGCGTCGGCCTTCCTCGATGTGATCTTTCGCAATCAGCTGCAGTTGAGCGGCGGCCCAAGCTTCAGTTCGCTGCGACTCTACGACCACGGATTGTCGGCGGTCGGCTACGACTTCGGCTACGCGAACGGCGTCTCGGTTCCGTTCAACGGACACAACTTCAGCCTCGGATACAAAGATGGAACTCCGACGCCGATCGACTTCGCGACATATTGGGGACCATTCACAACGTTCAATCCGGACGGCACGATTCGCCCGACTTACCTGCGCGGATACGCCACGACGACCTCGCGGCCGATCGGCAAGCATCTGACGCTTGGCCTCGAGTACGACGGAACCTTTGAGATATTCCCGACGGCCAATCCGATGATCGCGACCTACGATGGTCAGACTTTGCGACGCGTCTCGATTGTGGAGTCGCTCGGAAGTGAATCGAGTTTCACACTTTCGCTGCGTTCGATCAACGGCAACGGTGGATTTGCCGCGCCCGGTATCAATCTTGCGGCCGCCTTTCACCGGCGCTTCAAGAACGATAGCGAGCTATTTGTGAACTACGGCACACCCGCCGCAAACTCGACCTTGCAGCGCGTGATCGTAAAGTACTTGGTGCGGGTGGGTAGCGGAGCGGGCACCTAGCGAACGAGCTCGCGCGACCGGCATCACACCCGGTCGCGCGTTCGTTAGATCGCCCGAGGCGCGGGTAAGCGAATCACAAGCCGTCACCGGCTTCGCCGTCCCGGCAAGGAGGCCGCAATGAACCCCTTACCTGTTGAGATCGCCACCGAGATCTTCGTCCCGCTTGACCGGGTTCGGCCCGGTACGATCGACCGCGCTTTGGCCGCTATTTCCAAAGCCGGTTGCCGCATCGAAGGCTACGCCGCGATGGGCGGCGTGCTCCACGTGTTGACCGACGATCGTTCGGCCTCGCGCGCTGCGCTCGCGGCGGCCGGCTTCGCGCCGCGTGAAGCCGAAGTGCTGGTGCTCGAGGTCGTCGGACGGCCCGGCATCGCGCAACGCGTCTTCCGGCGAATCGCCGACGCGCACGTGCACGAAAACTTCAGTTATGTGGCGAGCGGGAATCGTCTGGTGATCGGAGTCAACGAGACCTTCGCCAGCGCGGCGTAAATCGGCGGAAGGATGGACGAGCCGGGCTGCCGACTGAGACGAGGTGAGCGAGAGACCGGTTCGGACCTATTGGATCGATGGCGAACTCGTGCCGCCGGAGAACGCGCACGTGTCACCGCTGGCCCACGGCTTGCATTACGGCACGAGCGTCTTCGAAGGCATCCGCGCGTACCCGACGCCGCGCGGCATCGCGATCTTCCGGCTCGACGACCATCTGCGGCGTTTCTTCGCCTCGGCCGAGCACTATGCGCTGAAGATCGCGTACTCGCTCGAGGCCCTGCACGACGCAGCGGTCGCGACCTTACGCGCAAGCGGAATGAGCGATGCGTACCTGCGGCCGCTCGCATACTTCGGCGATGAATCGATCGCGCTTGCACCGGGCCTGCGCTGCTCGACGCACGTCGTACTCGCGGTCTTCGAATTTCCGCCGCTCAGCCAAGGCGCGCCCGGATTTCGGGCGACGATCTCACCGATTCAGAAGTTCTCTTCGCGGGCGCTGCCGGCCACCGTGAAAGCCGGCGGTCACTATACCAATTCGGTGCTCGCGCTGCACGATGCTAAAGCGCGCGGGTTCGACGAAGCGATCTTACTCAACATCATGGGCGAAATCGCCGAGGGGACCGGCGAGAACATCTTTATCGTCGTCGGCGGCGTCCTCCGCACGAACGACGCATCGGCGGACGCACTCTACGGCATCACCCGCGACTCGGTTCTGCAGATCGCGGAACGCGAAGGCATTCCAACCGCGATCGGACCGATCACGCTCGACCAACTGCTCGGCGCGGACGAGGCGTTCTTCACGGGAACGGCCGCCGAAGTGATTCCGATCTTGGCGGTCGACGATCACGAGTATTCGTCACAGCGGCCGATCACCGATCAACTCCGCACGATCTACGCCGGCGCCGCGCGCGGTGGCGATCCGCGCTTCGAGAGCTGGCTGACCCTCATCTAGCGCGGCGCGAACGGCGCGCACCCGCGCGGCCAGACGCGCGAACGCCGGCAAGTCGATCGCCTGCGCGGCATCCGAGCGCGACGCATCCGGTTCCGGGTGCGTCTCGACGATCGCGCCGTCGAGTCCGGCGGCGGCGGCGGCGAGCGTCAGCGGCTCGATCATGCTCCGCCGTCCCGAGGCGTGCGATGGGTCCAGGATCACCGGCAAGTGCGTCAACTCTTTCAGGCGAATCGCGCCGCCCAGGTCGCAGACATTGCGCGTCTGCGGATCGAAGCCGCGAATACCGCGCTCGCATAAGATCACGCGCTCGTTCCCTTCGAGCAGAATATACTCGGCGGCGAAGAGAATCTCGTCGAGGGTCGCCGCCGCACCGCGTTTGACTAAGATCGGCATGCCGCTGCGCGCCGCGGCACGCAAGAGCGGAACGTTCTGCATGTTGCGCGCGCCGATCTGCAGCATATCGACGTAGGCCGCCATCAGCGCCACCTGGGCCTCGGCCAAGACTTCGACGACGGCCGGCAACCCGCTGCGCTGCGCGGCCTCGTTGATGAGCGGCAACGCATCCGCGCCGAGGCCCTGAAAGTCGTACGGCGAGGTACGCGGCTTGTACGCGCCGCCGCGCAACATCGCCCCGCCCGCGGCGCTGACCGCGGCGGCAATCGTGTCGATCTGCGTCGCGCTCTCGATCGCGCAGGGCCCGCCGATCAAGACGAATCCCCCATCGCCGAAGCGGGCAGGGCCGACTTCAACCACGGTAGTTCGAGCGGATCGGCGTGAAGCCAGAGTGGGTCCGGTAAGCATTGCGGCTCCTTGTAAAATAAAAAACCACCCGGTGAGAGGTGGCTGCGAACGAAATGACGTTTCGATCGGGCGCGACTATCTCACCGGCACATTCCTATGTGGCGTGTAGTACCAATACCAATAGTTCGCGGCGAGTTGAAGCGTCATGGGAGCTCTACGCTATCACCCGGCCTGACGCATGTCAACCGGCGCTCGCTAGATCACGACCGGCTCGGCGTACCCGGTCAACTCGACGTAGGCTCGCCCGAGCGTGCGCACGCTCTTCGCATCGCGAACCTCGGCCGCACCTTCCCAATACGAGGGCCCCGTACTCAGGACGATCTCTTGATCCGCCACGACCGGCGCCAGATTCACGTCGATGCCGGCGCTGGGCACTTGCACGCGCCATCCGCTCGGGTAGTCCGCCTGCGTCTTCGAACTGCGCCAGCGACCCGCCGCCGTCACCGCAAACTGCCCGGCGCCGAGCGGGCGTACGCGGCCGGCGCGATCGATGAGGCTCCCGAGCGCTTGCGGCGCGTAGCTTCCATCCTTGCGGCGGAAGCGGTAGAGCATCAGTTCGCGGCCGTCGTCGAGCTGCAGCGAGAACCAATCCCAGCCCACTTCGTCTTGCGTCAATTGATTCGTACCGAACTCGTGGTCCATCCACGAAAGGCCATCAACTTTGAAGTTCGTGCCTCCGTACGCGAGCACGCCGCGCGTCGTCAAACGTGAATATGAATAGTAGTGCGACGCGCACGTAGCGCATGCGCCTTTGCGGACGACACCCTCTTTCCCATGAATCGCCGGCGGCTTGAGCGGCGTCACGACGAGATCGAGCCGATTCGCCGCGGCGGCGGCATGTAGCGTCATGCGTTCGCGCGCGGAGTCGGCCAGCGCCGCTCCGAGCAGCGACCAGTCGGCCGCGCGCACTTCGAGCCGGCCCGTCGCCGCCGAGCCCAGGCCGAGCGCCTGGCGCGCGGCGCGCTCGGTATGAAAGAACGTTCGGCCGGCTTCATCGGTAATCGCAAAGTGCGCCGCATAGACCTGATCGCCGCGCCAATGGCTTCGCCCGGTGACTCCCGGGGCCGGCACCTCATCTGCATCCTCGCGCCGCAAGCGCGCTCGAAAGAACGTCAACTCGTAACCGAAGCGCCGTCCGTCCGCGGCGCGCAAGTGGCCGGTGAAATACCACCATTCGGTTTGGTAGAGCGAGTGCGCGCCGTGGTCGCTCGGGAAATGAAAGGCGAACGGCGCCCTAACGACGGCGAACGGAGCCTCGGCCGGCGCACCGCTTGCGCCCAGCAGCGCGAACGTCGAAAAGAGCACTGCGAGCGCGCCCTTCATTCCGTCCGCACCGCCTCGGCCGTCCGAATATGCGACGCAACGCGCGCTGGGTAGAGGCCGGCCAGAATGGCCGCAACGATCACGAGCAGGAGCGATCCGGCCAGCGATCCGTACGGAACTTGCACCGCGACGGCCGCGCCGAAGGCCTGACGATCGATCACGAGCACGAGCAACAATCCGAGCAGCGTACCGCACACGAGGCCGAAGAGGCCGCCCAGAACCCCGATCAACGCCGCTTCGTAGAGTACCATATTCCGCGCCGCGCCGATCGAAAGACCCAGATAGCGCATCACGCCGATCTCGCGCCGGCGTTCCAGGACCAGCGCGAATAAGGTGCTGACGACGCCCATGACCGCGATCGTGATTGCGATGACGTTGAGCGCCTGGGTCAGTTCGAAGGTCCGGTTGAAAATAGAGACGATCAGCGAACGTAACTCGGCCGTCGTTTCGACGTCGAGGCGCAGCGGCGAGACGCTGCGAATAACGCGCGTGCGCAGATCGAGGACGTCGAAGCCCGGCTTTGCGTAGACGGAGAACATGGCGACCGAATCGTCGTGATAGAGCCGCGCGAAGGTACCGGCATCGACGATCGCGGTCCCGGAGTCGTTTGAATAGTCGTCGTAGATCGCCGCAACCCGGAACGGAACTTTTCCGGACGGCGTGTCAAGCACGAGAGCATCGCCGACGCGCAGCCCGGAACGGGCGACGAGTTGCGCGCTGACAACGACCCCGGTCGTTCCCGGCAACGTTCGCGCCAGCGTTCGCGCATCGGCCCCGCTCTCGAGGCGCAGCCAGTTGTGCTCGGCAATCGCGGCCAGGTTCGTCGTCGCGAGCGTTATCAGGGAGCCGCGAAACGGCAGCGATATCCCACGGAACGTGCTGACCTCGGCCACGCCGGTCAGCGCTCGGATGCGCGCGGGCAATTGCGCCGAGAGGCGCGCGTCGTAGGCCGCGCCCGAGATCCCGAGCGGCCGCACGAAGAGGTCCGCCTTGAATGTTTCGTCGACCCAGCCGACGACCGTTAAGCGCAGCGAACTGATGCTCACCGCGACGCTGACGATCATCGCAACCGCGATCGCCAGCGACGCCACCGCGATGCTGTTACGGCGCGGCGTACCGCCGAAGTTACTAGCGGCGAGCAGCGCGGACGAAGAATATCGATAGACGAGCCGTTGCAACAGGTACGAGGTCGCGATGACCGCCAGCGGCACGCAGAACGACGCGCCCAAAATCGTGCAGATCGCGGCTGCGTATCCGAAGAGCGAGAGCCCGTCGATGGCGGGCAAGAGCGCGCTCAGCCCGGCCAGGACCAAGAGCGCGACCCCGCCCAGCGCCAGGCCGATTCCCAGACGCCACATGCGCGTTTCGTAGCCGCGCGAACGCATCGTTTGGGCCGGTCGTGTTGCGGCAGCTTCGAACGCCGGCGCAGCCGCCGAAGCCGCCGCCACGATGGTACCAAACGCCAGCGCTTGCAGCATCACGAGCGGATCGTAGACGATTCGGTCGACGTGCGTGCCGACGTAGAGCGTGTCGATGGTACGCGCGACCGCGCCGACCGCGAAGCGCGCCAAGAGCGAGCCGAAGAGCAGGCCGAGCAACGAACCCAGGACGCCGAAGATCGTCCCCTCCAACAGAAAGACTCCGAAAATTTGCCGGCGCGTCGCCCCAAGCGCTCGAAGAGTTCCGATCTCCGTGCGCCGTTGCACGGCCGAGATCGCAACCGTGTTGTAGATCAAGAACGCGCCGACCAAAAGCGCGATGTACGAAATCGCGGCGAGATTCGATTGGAAACTGCGCAACAAACGCCGTACTTCATCGTTGCGCGTCCCCGGGGCGACGACGCGCGTGCCCGGCGGCAGCAGGCGCGCGATCGCCGCACGCACTTCCGCCAGACGTGCGGGTTCGACGACGCAGTCGACACGGTCGATCAGGCCGACCTTTCCGAAGATCTCTTGCGCCGTGACGATGTCGACGAAGACGACGCTCGAATCGGCCGCGCCGACGGTGCGCGGCAGAATGGCGGCGACACGCAGACGAACCGGGCGCCCGTCGGCCAAAACTGCGAGCGTTCTGCCGACGCGAAGGCGGTAGCGATCGACGACGCGTTGCGAGACGATCGCTCCCCGGCCCGCGATCAGCCCGTACGGGTCCGGTCCTGAGCCTTGCGGCGCGAAGCCGCCGGGCAGCTCGGCTCGCTGCTCCACGCCCTCGGGCAGCGGACGCAGCAGATCGACCCCCAGCACGCGCAGAATCTCTCCCGAGAGGGGATCGCCTTGCCGCGCACCGATCACGACGGAATCCTCGATGATCGGGTCGGCTTGCACCACGTTGGGAAGCCGTTGCACCGCGACTAACGTACGCTCGTCAAAGCCCCGGCCCAGGCCGAGGATCTGGAGATTGACGCGGCTCGCGACGATGTTGACGTTCGAGGAGAACGAGGCCAGCGCCGTCGTGTTGGCAAGATCGATGGCAAGACAAACCGCGACGCCGAGCCCGATCGCGAGCAGTGTCACGAGCGAGCGCAGCCGATTCGTGCGCAGATATCCCAGGACCAAACTTTGAAAGAGTGCGGTTTCCGGCCGCGTCATGCGATGATTTTTCCATCTTGCATGCGGATCGTGCGATCGCACGATTGCGCGGCTTCCGGCGAGTGCGTCGCGAGCAGCAGCGCTTGGCCGGCGTCCGCGACCCGGCGCAGTACGTTCAAAACGACCGCGCCGCTCTGCGAATCGAGATTTCCGGTCGGTTCGTCGGCGAGCACGATCGCCGGCTGATGAATCATCGCGCGCGCCAAGGCCGCGCGCTGCGCCTGTCCGCCCGAAAGTTGTGCCGGATAGACGCCGGTCTTATCCGCGATACCGACGGCGTCGAGTACGCGGGCGACACGCTCGTCGATTTCGGCACGCGCGACGCGCTGCAAAATCAGCGGCAAAGCGACGTTCGCAGCGACCGTCATCGCCGGCAAGAGATTGAAGAACTGGAAGACCGTTCCGACGCTGTCGCGGCGCAGTGCCGTCAGCGCATCGTCGTCGAGCGCGCTCGTCTCGTGACCGCCGACGATCACGCTGCCGGCTGTCGGCAGATCGATGCAGCCGATCAGGTTGAGGAGCGTACTCTTGCCGCAGCCGCTCGGACCGACGAGCGCCACCATCTCGCCGGCGCGAATCTCGAGCGAGACGCCGTCAAGCGCGCGCACGGCGATGCCGCCATTCGAATAGACTTTGGAAACATCGACGACCCGGACCGGCGCTTGGGACGGCATCTACTTTCGATCGTAGGCGCGTTGCAGGAGTGGGATGTCGATCTTCGTCATTTGCATCATCGTTTCCCAAACTCGCCGTTCCGTCCTAAAAATCGAGACGTAGAACTTCATCGCCTCTTCGGCGTTATCGTCGAACCACAAGAATGGGATGATCTGTTGCATGCCGCCCTCTTCTCTCTCTCGGCCTTAGGCACTTTCCGCGCGGCGGCTCAGCGCCGGGGCGTAACGACGGAGCCTCCTCGTGACAGCGCCGCGAAGGGGGCGAGCTTCGTCATGATCTCTTCCCATTCGCCGGCGACCGTGGAATCGGCAACGACGCCGCCGCCGATATCGAGATGCCCGCGCCCCGTCGCCTTATCGATCGTCGCGGTGCGGATCGCAACGTTCCAGCAGGCGTTGCGATCGGGTCCGATGGCACCGATCGCTCCGCAGAAGATGCCCCGCTCGCGCCGCTCGGTTCGCGCAATGCACTGCATCGCCGCCACCTTGGGGGCACCCGTGACGCTCCCGCATGGAAACATGGCCGCAAAAATCTCGCGTAACGTGAGGGTCGAGCCGATCGTCCCGACGATCGTCGAGGTCATCGTAGCGAAGTCGCGGTAGCGTTCGATCTCGCAGAGCCGTTCGACCGTGACGTCTGCGGCGATGCGATGCACGTCGTTCCGGAGCAGATCGACAATCATGACGTGCTCGGCGCGGTTCTTCGGATTCTCGAGGTCTCGAGCGTACTCGAACTTTGCCGTGCCTTTCATCGGCTTGGCGGTGAGGCGGCCTGCATCGAGCGCGAGGAACAGCTCGGGCGAAGCGGAGACGATCGCGTGCGCCGGAGTATCGACGAAGGCGGCGTAGGGATAGTTCTCGTGCGCCAGCAGGCCGGCGAACAGCGCAAACGGCTCGCCTTCAAGCGCGAACGCGAACGGCGCCGAGTAATTGACCTGATAGACGTCGCCGTCGCGGATCGCCGACAGGATCGAATTGACATCTTCGGCGTAGCGACGCGCATCGACCACCGGTTCGAGCGAGCCGAGTGAGTAGCCGGCGCTGCAAACGAGCGTCGCCTCCGCCGGCTCACCATAGACGCCGAAAGCGAGTAACGGTAGCGTCCCCGCGGCCGGTTGCGCCTGCTTCGGCACGAAGTGCGCGCCGAGTTCGTAGGTCGCATAGCCTGCGACGTGCGCGCCCGCGTCAAGCGCCGCTTCGACTTGATCGAAGGCGCGCTCCACTTCGTCGCCGTTTCGTGCGACGATCAGCCGCTCGGGCGCGTCAAACGAACGGAGCCGGCCGCCGAGTTGCGCGACGACCCTCACGCGATCGCCGGGCGCGCGACGAAGCGCGGCAGATCGCGGATCGCGAGGACCATGATGCTCGCGAGTAGCGCCAGAATCGCGGCCGAGACGTAGGCGGGGCCGTAGCTGTGTGCGGACGTGTAGACGACGCCGCCGACCCAGGCCCCGAGCGCCGCACCGACTTGATGCGATACGAAGATCCAGCCGTACAGTTCGCCCGCGGAACGCGCGCCGAAGATGCGTGCGGTTAGGCTCGATGTCGGAGGCACCGTCGCGATGTAATTTAAACCGAACGCCGCCGCGAAGACGAACAAACCGATCGGCTCGTGCACGAAGATGAGCGCGACCAGCGTCAAGCCACGAAAGAGATAGAACGCGGCGAGCGGCACGACGCGTCCGAAGCGATCGCAGACCCAGCCGGCGCCGAGCGTTCCCACTATGTTCAGTGCGCCCATCACGCCGAGCGCAAGCGACGCCGTCTGTCCCGTGAAGCCGCGATCCATGCAGTCCGGAATGAAATGCGTGAGCACGAGCCCCGTCGAGGTGTAGCCGCAGACGAAGAAACTTCCGGCGAGTAGCCAGAACGGCAAGGTTCGAATCGCGGCGAGGATCGAGTGGCCGTCACCGGCGTGCCCGCTCGACGCAGCCGTTCCATCGGTTGCCGCGGGCCGGTCGCGCACGAGCAAGAAGACCGGGACCGCGGCGGCAAGCGAGACGAATCCGAGAATCGTGAGGCTCGTGCGCCAGCCCGCATGATCGGTGACCCATTGCGCGCCCGGAATCACGAGAATCTGTCCGGCCGACATGCCCGCGCTGAGAATCCCGAGCGCAAGCCCGCGTCGCTCCGAAAACCAGCGCGCCGCAAGCGAGGTCGCACTCGGCATTCCGGTTGCACCCGCGCCGAGGGCTACGACGACGCCGAGCGTGATGTAGACGGCGAGAAGCCCGTTCGCATGCGAAGCGAGCAACTCGCCGATCCCGAGCACGAGAAGACCAAGCGCGAGAACGGCGCGCGTGCTCCAGCCGTCGGCAAGCCGGCCGGCGAGCGGACCCATCGCTCCGTAGAGAAAGAGCGCGAGCGCGCCGACGGCGCCGAGCGTCGCGCGATCCAAACCGAATTCACGCTCGAGCGGCCCGATCAAGACGCCGAACATCGAACGTAGCCCCGATGCGAGCAGCAAGGCAAACGTGGCAACCGCGATGACGATCCATCGAACTCGGGCCGACGGCATATCGCGCACAACCCGCGGGGGCTCGCAAGGTTTTCGGAAAAGAACGGAAGATGATCGAAATGCCCACGCTCGCTCGCATCGCCGAGGTCCGTTCGCTCATCGGCGACCGCGTCGCGCTCACGCCCGTGCATCGGTGGCGCAGCCGGACGCTCGACGAGCGCCTAGGTCGCGCGGCGGCGGTCCATCTCAAACTCGAACTCTTCCAGCACACCGGCAGCTTCAAACCGCGTGGGGCGCTCGCGGTCATGCTCCATCTCACGCCCGAAGCGCTGCAGCGCGGCGTAACGGCGGTCAGCGCCGGCAACCACGCGATCGCCGTATCCTACGCGGCGTCGGTGCTCGGCACGTCCGCCAAGGTCGTGATGCCCAAGACCGCGAGCCCGTTTCGTATCGCGCGCTGCCGCGATTACGGCGGTGAGGTCGTACTGGCCGAAGATACTGCGGGCGCGTTCGCGCTGATGAATGAGATTGCCGAAAACGAAGGGCGAGCGCTGGTTCACCCCTTCGAAGGTCCGTTCACGGCGCTCGGCACCGGAACGCTCGCCGTCGAGTTTCTCGCGCAGACGGGCGAACTCGATGCGGTCGTCATTCCGATCGGAGGCGGCGGGCTCTGCGGCGGTATGGCGGCGGCGATCAAAGCGCTGCAACCGAACTGCGCGGTCTACGGCGTCGAACCCGAAGGAGCGGATTCCATGAGCCGCAGTCTCGAAGCCGGCAAGCCGGTCACGATGGAGGGCACCCAAACGATCGCCGATAGTTTGGCGCCGCCCTTCTCGTTGCCGTACAGTTTCGAGCTCTGCCGCCGCTACGTCGACGAGGTCGTGCGCATCCCGGATCGCGCGATGCAGTTGTCGATGGCGACCCTCTTCTACGAGATGAAGCTCGCAGTCGAGCCCGCCGGCGCGGCCGCGACCGCCGCGGCGCTCGGTCCGCTCGCCAGGCGCTTGCGCGACAAGCGCGTCGGCCTCGTGATCTGCGGCGCGAACATCGAAGCCGCGAAATTCGCGGAGCACTTGAATGCAGCCGGGTCCGCCGCGTGATCCCGCAACGGCGGATCGCAAACCTCGTCGGCGCGGGCACGCTCGTGACGGCGGCGATCGTCGTGGCGTTTCAATTGTTCGCGGCGATGCACGCCTCCAAGAACAGCGTTGGCACGTTGAGCGGCACGCCCGTCGTTCCCGAACGCTCGGCCCCCGTCGTGACGATGCGGGATCAGCGTGACCATCCGGTCGCGTTGATCGCTCCGGGCGCGCGGGCGACGTTCGTTTTCTTCGGCTACACGCACTGCAAGGACACCTGCCCACTGGCGCTCGCAACCTTAGCGAAAGCCTACAAGACGTTGCCCGATCCGGGGCGCGTGCGGGTCGAGATGGTCACGGTCGATCCGGCGCACGACGATCCAGCCGCGCTGCGCCGCTTCGTCGGGCTCTTCGACCCGCACCTTATCGGCCTGACGGCCGCAAAGCCCGATCTCGACCGGATCTGGTCGACCTTCGGCGTCGTGGTCGACAACCGAACGCGCGAGGTCGCGCACGGCGACGGCATCTACCTCGTCGACGCGCAGCGGCGCATCCTGACGATCTACCCGCCCGACGTCACTGCCGCCGATCTCGCGCACGACGCGCGCATTGTCGCCAACTCCTAGCAAGAGACGTTAACGCGATTTCGCCATGGAGTCGAGGACGCTCGTCGTATAGCCCACATCGCGTAAACCGTCTTCGATTTTCTCAACGACGGCCGGAGAGCGGCATTCGAAAGTGATATCTAGCTCCGCATTCTTCGAGGAGACATCGGCGAACATGCGCTGATGCGTCACGTCGAGAATATTGGCGCCGCACTCGCCGATGATGTTCGCCACATCGGCCAGCACGCCGGGGCGATCGGTGATGGCAACCCGCATGCGGATGACACGGCCCTCGTGCAGACGAACGCGGCTGATGACGTTTGCCAGCAAGCCGGTATCGATGTTCCCGCCGCCGATGACGAGTCCGACGTTGCGGCCGCGAAAGCGTTCGGGCTGCGCGAGCAGCGCGGCGACCGGCGTCGCGCCGGCGCCTTCCGCCAAGAGTTTCTCATCCTCGAGCATCAGATGAATCGCGAACTCGATCGCCTGTTCCCCAACGAGAATCACGTCGCTGACCAGCTCGCGCGCGATCGCGAGCGGTATCGCGCCGATCGACGTGACCGCGATGCCCTCGGCCACGGTCTGCGCGCCGAGCACAGGTTCCAGACCGTTGAGGATGCGGAAGAGCGACGGGTACTCTTCCGTTTGAACCCCGAGGATCTCGATCGATGGTTTTAGATGCTTCGCGGCGACCGCCATACCTGAGATGAGACCACCGCCGCCGATCGGAACGATCAACACATCCAGTTCGGGAACGTCGTGGAGAAACTCGAGACCTGCGCTCCCCTGCCCGGCGACGACGCGCGCATCGTCGTACGGGTGGATGAGCGTCAACCCTTCTTCGGCGGCGATCGCGGTCGCGCGCGTACCGGCTTCGGCCAGACCCTCCCCGGCGAGGACGATGCGCGCGCCGAACTGTTCGGTGCGGCGAACTTTGGTGAACGGCGTCGCTTCCGGCATCACGATCGTCGTTGGGATGCCGAGCCGCATGCCCTGATAGGCCACGGCCTGCGCGTGGTTTCCGGCGGACATCGCGATCACGCCCTGCGTGCGCTCGGCATCCGATAGCGCGAGGAGACGGTTCGCCGCGCCGCGATCCTTGAAGGAGCCGGTCCGCTGGCGCGTCTCCAGTTTGAGCCAGACATGCGCGCCGGTTCGATCGTTGAGCGCCGTCGCCGGAAGCGCCGGCGTGCGAACGATGTATCGTTCGATGCGCTTGGCCGCTGCGACGATATCCTGGTACTCGACGGGCAATCCCATGCAGAGTCCTACGACGCCGTCGTGTGAGTTCCGGCCCAGGGCTCGCTTGCGGTCACGCAAAACTCGCAAGAGATGAGCGCCACGGACGCGATCGCCGTTCGCGAGTTTCATTTGAGCGACGCTCCCGCCATCGAGGGCGTTCTGCTCGACGCATTCGGACGGCCGATGAGTACATCGCTGCCGGCGAGGCTCGCGACGGCACACGATTGGCTCGTCGTCGAGGTCGACGGCGTGCTTGCCGGAGTTGTTTCGGCCCGGCGCTACGGCTCGGTCGCGTACATCGGCATGATGGCGGTGCACGCGCGCGCCCGGCGGCGCGGCGCGGGAAGCGGCCTGCTGGCTGCCCTCGTTTCGCGCCTTGAGAGTCGCGGCGTCGCGACGATGCTCTTGGATGCAACCGATGAGGGAGCCCCGCTGTACGAGCGATTCGGATTCGCCGATGTGGACCGGACGCACATCTACGAACTCCCGAATCCCATTTCACCTCAGCCGAACGATGCGCCCGATGTCGACCCCGCGGAACTGGCGCGCGCGATCGTGCTGGACGCGGATTTCTACGGTTGCGATCGTTCCGAACTGCTGGCCCATCTGGCAACCGAACATTACGGATTTGCGGCGACCGAGGCGGACGGTTACGCGCTGGCGCGCGGTCCCGTCATCGGTCCCTTTGCCGCACACTCCGACGCGAGCGCTCGCCGGCTGCTCGAACGCGTGCGGGCGCGCCGTCCGGCGATCTCGCGCGCATTCGCACCGGCATCGAATCCAAGCGCCGCTGCGCTGTTCGAGTCTCACGGTTTCGAACGCACGCGCTCGCTCCGTCACATGGGACGCGGCACGCCCTCGCCGTTTCGCCGCTCGCGCATCTTCAGCCAGGCCAGCCTCGGCCACGGTTGAGCGTCAGACCAAACGGTCCACGATCGTCGCGCACGGCGTGCAGAGCATCGGGTGCGCGTGATCCTGGCCGAGCGGCAACGTCTTCCAACAGCGCGAGCACTTGCCGCCTTCGGCCGGTGCGAGCACGACGCGCGGATCGGCATCGGCGGCGATCCCGGAATCGACATCCAAGCTGAGCGCCGAAACGACGAGCGCCTCGCGCAGATTGTCGCCGAGCGCGCGCAATGCCGGCTCGGACGCGGCCGCCGCGTGAACATGGGCCTGAAGTTGGAAGTCGCGCATTCCCTCCGCGGCGGCAACCACGGCGCGCATCCGCTTGAGCCGGTGCCATTGCGCAAGTTCGGCCGCTTCGTGCGTGCCACGTTCGCTGCCGCGCGGCAACTCGAGATCGAAGACCGAGAGCCCCTCGCCGCGCAATCGCGCCGGCACGCTCTGCCACGCTTCTTCCGCGGTGAAGGATAAGATCGGCGCCATCAGCGCGCAGAGCGAGCGTAGGATCGCAAATAGTGCGGTCTGTGCACTGCGGCGGCGCTTTCCGCCACGTTCTCCTGAATACATCGGGTCCTTGAGTACGTCGATGTAAAATCCGGAGAGATCGTCGCCGTCGAACTCAATCAAGGCGAGGTAGACGTCGTGCAGTCGATACTCTTCGTAGGCCTTGACGATCGTGTGCGACAGATCGTCGAGACGCGCGAGGGCCAATCGGTCGATAGGCTCGAGATGCTCGCGCGCAACGAGCTGATCGAGTTCGAGATCGTCGATCAGGCCGAGCAGCATCCGCAGGCGATAACGCAGATTGCGGTAGACGCTGCCGACCGAGTCGAGCATCGTGTCGCCCAGACGCATATCGGCGGTGAACTCAACCGAAGCCGTCCACAAGCGTAGCACGTCCGCACCATACTTCTTCATCGCGTCATCGGCCGCGACATAGTTTCCGCTTGACTTGTGCATCGCGCGGCCTTCGGCATCGACGACCCAGCCGGTCGAGACCGCGGCCTTGTACGGCGGTGCGCCCGCCGTCGCGACGGCCGTGATCAGATTGCTGCGAAACCAGCCGCGATACTGGTCGCTGCCCTCGAGGTAGAGGTCGGCCGGCCAGTGCAATCCCTCGCGGTGTTTGAGCACCGCGCGGTGCGTGACGCCGGATTCGAACCAGATATCGACGATGTTGAACTCTTTTTCGAACGACGTGCCACGGCACTTCGGGCAGGCGAAAGCCGCCGGCAAGAACGTCTCGACCGGTTCGGTCCACCAGAGATCGGAAGCGTTGGTTCCTTCGACGCCCCGCTCGCGGAAGATCCGCGCAACGTTGTGCGCGACTTCGGGATCGAGGAACGTTTCGCCGCAATCGCGGCAGACCAGCGCCGGAATCGGCGTACCCCACGTGCGCTGTCGCGAGATGCACCATTCCGGGTGATTCGCGAACATCGCCAGCATGCGGCTCTCGCCCCACGCCGGGTACCAATGGATGTCGTGGACCTTTTCCTCGCAGCGCTTGCGCAACCGGTTGACGTCCATCGCGATGAACCATTGCGAGGTCGCGCGGAAGATCACCGGATTCTTGCAGCGCCAGCAGTGCGGATACGAATGCGTATACTCTTCTTGGGCGAAGAGTGCCCCGCTTGCAGCAAGATCGTCGATGATCCGATCGTTCGCTTTGAAGATATGTATCCGCGCATACGGCCCGGCTTCGCTCGTGAAGATGCCGCGCGCGTCGACCGGATTGAGGACGGGCAGATTGAAGCGCATGCCGGTCTCGAAGTCGTCGACGCCGTGACCGGGCGCGGTGTGCACGGCGCCCGTACCGGTCTCGAGTTCGACGTACTCGGCGCCGGCCAAAAGTGAGTCGCGCTCCATGAACGGATGGCGCACGTTGGCGCCGACGAAGGCCGCTCCGGCCGCCCCGCCAAGGCGTGTCGCGACGGGGCCCGGCGCGCGCGCGAAGACCCCATCGGCAAGGTTGTCGGCGAGCAAGAGCAGCTCGTCGCCGCGCCGGTAGATTCCATATGCGGCGTCGGGCTTGAGCGCGATCGCCAAGTTCGCCGGCAGCGTCCAGGGCGTCGTCGTCCAGATCAGAACCGAGAGCGGCAGCGTTCCCGCATCACCAATGCCGGCGCGAGCGAGTAGATCGCCGCGTTGCGCACCGTTCGCGCGGAAGCGCACGTAGATCGAGGGCGAGACACGATCCTTGTATTCGATCTCGGCCTCGGCGAGCGCGGTCTCGTCGTGGATGCACCACAGGGTCGAGCGCAGGCCTTTGTAGAGTTGGCCGGCCTTGGCCAGATCGCCGAGCGTCTCGACCACGACCGCTTCAAACTCTTTGTCGATCGTCCGGTACGGATGAGCGAAGTCGCCGAGCGTTCCCATGCGCAAGAAGACGTCGCGCTGCACGTCGAGCCAATGGAGCGCACGCTCGCGGCACTTGGCGCGCAACTCGAGCGGGTCGACCGTGCGAAAATCGAGTTTAAGATGCTTGAGCGTTTCGAACTCGATCGGCAGCCCGTGCATATCCCAGCCCGGAACAAAACTCGCGTACTTTCCATCGAGCAGGTGTACTTTGACGAAGATATCCTTCAGGACGCGGTTGAGGAAGGCGCCCATGTGGACCTCGCCGTTGGCGTACGGAGGTCCGTCGTGCAGGATCCACTTCGGGTTCTTGGCGTTACGCGCGAGACGCCGCTCGTAGACGCCGTGCTCGCGCCACCATGCGACACGCTCGGGTTCGCGCTTCGGCAGCTCGGCCCGCATCGGGAACTCGGTCTTCGGCAGATTCAGCGTCGCGCGGTAATCGGTGCCGCTGCTTTCGTTCTTGGCTGACATCGAACGCACGGGGTTCGTCCCGGCGTCCACCGGCTCCTTACCCGACGACGCGCGCGAGGGTCGTGAAGTTCGCTTCGGCGAGTTTACGAATCGCTCCGTACCGGCCCGCGAGGTGCGCCGAGAGTTCGTCGCGGCGCACCCATGCATCGTCGACCGCACGCTCGATCGCCGAACCGTCAAGGTCGCGCGCCGCCGGCGACCAGAGCGGCTCGAGCGGATACTCGACGTCTTCGCACAGGCCCAACACTTTTGGATCGTAGGCAACCGCGAGAAACGGCACCGCGAAACGAATCGCCAGGATCAGCGCGTGTAAGCGAACCCCGATCACGAGGCGCGCGCGCGCGATCGCGCCGGCGACCGCATCGAGCCCGGAGAGTTCGACTAGCGCTGGTTTCGAGCGGCATTTGCGAATCACGACCGTCGCGGCCTCGGCGTCGGCTTGTCCGCCGAACGGAACGAAGGCGACGTGGGCACCGTGCGTCAGGCTCAGCCGATCGACGGCCGCGGCCAATAGCGTCGCGACATCGTCGAAGTGGCTCGTCTTACGGATGGCGACGACGACGAGCGGCGCGCCGTCGTCATCGAGCCCGGCCGAGGACAAGTCGAGCGGCGCATCCGGCGGCTCGTACAGGAAGACCGGATCCGCCGTGCGCTCGACCGTAACGCCCGGCAAGAGCGAGCTCAACAGTTCGCGCGACCGCTCGTCGCGCACGGTCGCGGCGGTCAGCCCTTTGCAACACTCGCGCACGGTCTGGCGTCCCCAAAAGTCGAGCGGCCCGATCGACTGCGCGAAGATCATCGTGCGCTTACCGGCGTGAATTGCCGTTCGAATGATGCCGGCGTAGTAGAGCAGACTCTTCAGGCTGGTCGCGTTCTGCAGCAAACCGCCGCCGCCGGAAAGGACCAAATCGGATCGCTCGATCGCGCGCTTCACCGTTCCCAAGTCGAGGCGCGCGGTTGCCTCGATCCCGAAGTCGTGCGCCGTCGTCTTGGGGTGCGCCGAAAGAACTTCGATCGTCTCGAGCGGATACCGCGTCTTGATCTGCGCGACGATCTGCGCCAAGAGCGCTTCGTCGCCAAGATTCCCGAAGCCGTAGTAGCCGCTTAGGAGAAACCGCACGCCTAGAGCACGTGCTACTGCACCGGCCGGCGCCGCGCTGCGAGATTGACGGCGAGGCGATAGATCCAAATCAAGAACGCGCCGATCAAGACGCCGACGACGGCCCCGTTGACGATGCGCAGCGACGAGACGAAGAGCGGCGTGTGCAGATGGGAGAACGTATCGATCACATCCGAGGTGGCGATCCCGGCCGCGATTGCGAAGACCCAGCCGCACAGGCGCCGGTGCTCGAGGCGTAGCGCCGGCAGCAGCATCAACAGTGGAAAGCCGATTGCAAACTCTTTGAAGCGCGGCCGCACGCCGAGAAGCGCGGTCAAACCCGAGCGCAGCGAGAGTTCGAAAGCCGAGGGCGCGATATCGCTTTGGTTGCCGCTACGCGAGATGTAGAGAAACGCCGCACCGAGCAAGAAGCCGAGAATGGCGAGTTGATAGATGCGCACGGGCGCGAGCGCGCTCTCCTGGAAACTCGCCGGCTCGTTGCCGAAGCGTCGCGTATAGACGTACAAGAGGAAGGCCAGAATCGGCGGAGCGACGATCACGAGTTTCACGCCGGTGAACCGGTCGATCTCTTCCATCAGGAGCGGGACCGATAGGAGTCCGACGACGACGAGGGCCCCCATGATCGCAAACGCCAACGCGACGCCAAGCGTGCGCAAGCCCGCGAGGAGATTGCCCCAATAACTCCGTGCCTCCGGGCTGGTGAAGGCGCGCGGAATCGCGACGATACCCATGGTCGAGAACGCGATCGCTCCGGTCAGCGCGATCATCTTACGAACGATCAGATCGTGATGGAGCGCGTAGCCGAGCGCCAGCAGCACGACGTCGGCAACGAGGAACGCGTAGACGAAGCGAGGCCGCCGGATACCGAACGCTTCGAGCAAGAGCAACAGGATCGCAGGCACCGCCAGCGAGACCAGCACGATGACGACCGGCGACGAAGCGAAGGCCGGCACCGGCGTCGCGCGGCCCAGCTTATAGCCGCGCGCGCGCAAACCGTCCGCGATCCTCCGGATCATCTCAACGTTGGTCATCTCGAGCGAGAGGTTGCCCTGCGCGTGCAGAAACGGCCGCAGGTACACGACGCGCACGTTACGTTCGCGCACGCCGAGCAGATACCGAGCCACGACCGTCTCGAAATCGAGTTTGTCTAGTTCCGTCTTCGCGATCGCTTGAACGCGGGTCGTCCGCTCGATCGCGCGCTGCGCCAGGCCCTCGTTCCCTTTTTGAACCTGCTTCTCGTCGTAGACTTCGATCGATCCGTAGTTCATGCCGCTTCGTTTCAAAGCGCCGGCGACGTCGTCGAGATGATCGGGATAGCCCAAGACTTCGTTACGCGTTCCGAAGAAGACGACCGTGCTCGGTTTCTCGTTATTCGCGAAGCTCGCGAACATCGCGTCGATCTCACCCGTTCCGAAGCGCTCGTCGTTCTGTACGCGCGGCACGAGGAGCAGATGCAGGCGTTGCGTGAGCGCCATCGGTCCGGCCGGCAAACCGAGGCCGAGCGTGCTGAAGAAATCGTACTGCGATCGAATTGCGAGAATCGTGGGGTTGGCGGCGCGCAGCGTGCGCACGGCGTGCGCACCGAGATGCAGCGTAACCGCTTGCCGGTAGCGCGCGACCTCAGCAGAATCGTAGACGATCAGATAGAGATCATCGGCGCGCAGCGCGCCCTTGCGCGCGAGTGCGGCTAAGGTTGGTTCGACGAGCGGCGAGAGCCGGGCCTGATCGATCAGTTGCGCCCCGGGCAACAGGAGCGCGGCGGTACCCGAGTTTACGGAGGCGCCGAGTTCCTCCGAGACCGCGAGCGAGGTGAGCCCCACGCGGCGCAGCGCGACCAGAAACTGTTCTTCATTATAGGCATAGGAGCGCGCCAGCGCCGAGAAGTCCGGGTAGTCCATAACGATCTCGACGCGCCGCGAGTCTCGCTCCTCATGCGCGCGAACGGCGGCAACGTAGAGCGCTGCGAGCAGCCCCACCACGAGCGCGACCGTCAATGCCAGCCGGTAACGCCGCGGCGCGCTCATCGGGGTTCCAAACCTTGACGCACCGGCGCGGGGTTCGGTATAGTGGGCGGACTTCACTCCTTCGATATATACGGCCGGCGAGCTTGGCTCGACGGACCTTCCAGGTGGAACGCTTGTCGCTCACTCACCCAGCGCACGCGGATCGCACCACGCTCGACCAAGATTGTGTCCGCATCGCCCTCTTAGGCTGCGGCACGGTCGGAGGCGGCGTTGCGAATCTGCTCCTCGCCTCAGCCTCAGCGATCGCCGCCCGCAGCGGCGCGGCGTTTTCGCTGGAGGCGATCGCAGTTCGCTCGGTCGACAAGCCACGCCCCGAATCGATCCCGCACGAACTCTTGACCGACGACGCGCACGCGCTGGTCACGGATCCCGCGATCGACGTCATCATCGAGTGCATCGGCGGCACGGGTATCGCCGCCGAGTTGGTCGAGACCGCGCTGCGCCGCGGCAAACACGTCGTGACCGCCAACAAGGACCTCCTGGCGACGCGCGGTCCCGAACTCCGCGCGCTGGCGGGTGCCCGTGGCGTGACGATCGCCTACGAAGCCGCGGTCGGAGGCGCGATCCCAATCGTGCGCACGATCGCCGAATCGCTCGCGGGCGAAGAGATTCTCGAGGTCGGCGGCGTGCTCAACGGAACCACCAACTTCATCCTCTCGGCGATGTTCGAGGGCGAGACCTACGATGGCGCGCTCGCGCGCGCGCAACAGCTGGGTTTCGCTGAGGCCGATCCGACGAACGATGTGGAAGGCGTGGATGCCGCGCATAAACTCGCGATCCTCGCGCAGCTCGCTTTCCGGCGCGCGCTCGTCACTTCCGAGATTCCGCGCACCGGAATCACCGCATTGTCGCGCGACGACGTCTCGCTCGCGAAGCGCTTAAACTATCGCCTGAAACTCGTCGCCTGCGCGCGCGCCGATGCGTCGCTCGTTACGCCGGCCTACGTTCCGCTCGCGCACCCCTTCGCGCAGCCGGCCGGTCCGCAGAATTGCATCCGGGTGACTGGCCGCAACTCGGGCTCGCTCACCTTCGCCGGAACGGGCGCGGGGAGCGCACCGACGGCGTCGTCGGTCATCGGCGACGTCGTCGCCGTGTTGCGCCGCATCGCTGCCGGACGGCACGTCGGCACGCAGCCGGCTGAGGATAGGCTCGCGCCCGTGATGCTCGCGCACGAGCCGTCGATCGCGCTGCGGCGTGTCGTGCGGCTCGAATCGCTGCGCGACGTTCGGCCGGCGCGCGAAGCGATCGGCGCCTCCGGCCTTGAAGCGCACGCGCTCGAAGGCGTGCCGGCGTTGCTCACCTCGCGCATCGGCGGCGACGCAACCTCGCATATCGGCAAGGTGTTACGCGAGCACGGCGTTACCATTCCGAGTGTTATTCCGCTTTGGGAAGACGCCGCCCCGGAGGAACCTCGTGGCTGACCAATCCTACCGATTCGATACCGCTGCTATCCACGGCGGGCACGCCGGCGACCCGACGACGAAGTCGCGCGCCGTTCCCATCTATCAAACGACCTCGTACACGTTCGATGACTCGGATCATGCCGAACGCCTCTTCGCCCTGCAAGAGTTCGGCAACATCTACACGCGGATCATGAATCCGACGAGCGACGTTCTCGAGCAGCGTATCGCGCAACTCGAGGGTGGGGTCGGCGCGCTAGCTCTTGCGAGCGGACAGGCCGCCACCATCTTCTCGATCCTCAACCTGGCGCGCGCCGGCGACCACATCGTCAGTTCGGCATCCCTCTACGGCGGCACGTTCAGCGCGTTCTCCCATACGCTGCCCAAGTTTGGCATCACCGTCAGTTTGGTGGATCCGGCCAAGCCGGAGAACTTCGGCCGCGCGATCGCCGCCAACACCAAGGCGATCTTCGCGGAATCGATCGGCAACCCGAAGGTTGACGTGCTGGATATCGAAGCGGTCGGCAGGGTCGCGCACGAGCACAACCTGCCGTTGATCGTCGACAACACCCTCGCGACCCCGTATCTGCTGCGTCCCTTCGAGTACGGCGCGAACGTCATCGTGCACTCGGCGACGAAGTTTATCGGCGGGCACGGCACGTCGATCGGCGGCCTCCTGGTCGACGGTGGCAATTTCGATTGGGCCGCATCCGGCAAATTTCCGGATTTCACCGAGCCCGACGAATCGTATCACGGCGTGCGCTACACGGCCTCGTTCGGCAACCTCGCGTACATCATCAAGGCGCGGGTGCAACTCCTGCGCGATCTCGGCGCAGCGCTCTCGCCCTTCAACGCGTGGCTCTTCTTGCAGGGCCTCGAAACGCTCGGCCTGCGAATCGAACGGCATTCGCGCAACGCACTCCAAGTGGCGGAGCATCTCGCAGGCCATCCCGACGTAACCTGGGTTTCGTATCCCGGGCTGCCGGAGAATCACGCGCACGCACGCGCCAAGAAGTACCTTCCGAACGGCCACGGTGCGATCCTAACCTTCGGCATCAAGGGCGGCGGTTCGGCGGCCAAGAGTTTCATCGACAATTTGAAACTCTTCTCCCTTTTGGCAAACGTCGGCGACGCGAAGTCGCTGGTCATCCATCCGGCGACGACGACGCACCAGCAGTTGAACCTCACGCAGCAAATCGAAGCCGGCGTGAGCGAGGACATGATCCGACTTTCGGTCGGCATCGAGGACGTGCGCGATATCATCGCCGACCTCGACGGTGCACTGGCGGCGGCGCGCGAGCGCACGGTGCCGCGCCAGGCGGCCGGAGTTTGACGGAACCGTCCTTCGAGCGCGACGTTTCGATCGGATCGTTCGCGCTCGATTGCGGCGTCACGCTCGACGGCGTCGTCCAGCGCGTTAGCATCTACGGCGAACCGCGCGCCGACGGCGCGAACGTCGTGCTCGTCAATCATGCCCTCACCGGCTCGAGCCGCGTCACCGACTGGTGGGGTGAGATTGCCGGGCCAGGGAAACTCTTCGACACGCATTCGCTCGCGGTCGTCGGGGTCAACGCCTTGGGGAGTTGTTACGGCTCGACGGGTCCCGGCTCGAACGGCCCGGGCGGCACACCGTACGGCGCGGACTTTCCGGTGATCGGCGTCCCCGACATGGTACGCGCCCAACGTGCCGCGCTCGCCGCGCTCGGCATCGACCGCTTGGCGGCGGTGGCGGGCGGGTCGCTCGGCGGAATGCAAGCTCTCGAGTGGGCGTTGCAAGCGCCGGCGCAGGTCGATCGCGCGATCGTCGTCGGCGCGTACGATTGGTTTTCGCCGATGGGCATCGCGCTCAACGCGGTCGCCCGCGAAGCGATCCGCGTCGCCGTTACGCCCGCGGCCGGTATCGAATTAGCACGCAAGATCGCGATGCTCACCTACAAGAGCGAAGCGCTCTTCGCGGAACGCTTTGCGCGGCGATTCGACCGCAAGGGCGGCGACCCGACGAAGAATGCGCGGGACCGGTTCGACGTCGAGGGTTACCTCGACTATCAGGGCACGCTCTTCTCCGCGCGCATGGACCCGCAAGCGTACCTTACGATCACGCGCGCGATGGATCTGTTCGACACGCGCGAGCGCTGTTTGAGCGATCCGCACCCTGCGTTCACTTTCGTCGGCATCAGCAGCGACTGGCTCTTCCTCCCGGAGTACGTCCGCGCGGCCGCAGAGCGATTCGCCGCCGCCGGCGCGGATAGCGTCTACTTCGACCTCGTCTCCAATCACGGGCACGACGCTTTCCTGGCCGATCCCGAACATCTGCGGGCGCTGGTCGCCCCGCGTCTCGACGCGCTTTACAAAGGGTTGGCGCAGCCGCGTTAAAAGACTCTGCCTTCCCGCCTACCGGAGGGTCCCGATCGATGCAAGACTATCTCCAGTCCCGTCAATCTGCTCCCGACGATCGTGCAAGCGCGCTCGCGAAACTGGTCGCGGGCATTCGTTCCCGGCAGAGCCTGCCGCTCGGAATCGCCGGCGGCGTGGCCGGCGCGCTCGCCGGCGCGATTGCCTGGGCTGCAATCAGCGCCATGACCAGTTTCCAAATCGGTTACATGGCCGTCGGCGTGGGCTTTTTGGCCGGCTTCGGCGTTCGCAAGCTCGGGCGCGGCATCGACCCGATCTTCGGCGTCGCGGGAGCGGTGCTCGCCTTTCTCGGGTGCATCGCCGGCAATCTGGGCTCGATTCTAATCGCCGGCAGTAAACATTTCGATGTCCCGTTCTTCGCAATGCTGGCCAAGCTGTCGCCCTCTGACGCCCTGCAATTGCTGAAGGACGACTTCCAGATCATGGACGTACTCTTCTATGGGTTGGCGATCTACTTCGGCTACCGCTATTCGATTCGTTACCTCACACCCCAAGAAGTCGCCGCACTCCCCGAATAGGTTTACGGTTCGGCGAGCGTGAAGAGCCACCAGCGCGGGTGGCCGCGCCGCGCCTGACGCTCGCAGTAGACGACCGCACGCCGGCCGTCACGCGCGACGAACTCGAACCAGTGCCGCTTCAGGTAACTCTCGCCGCGATCGACCTTCATCGAACGCCAGGCGCGCACCAGCGTCCCGACCTCCAGCACCGAATCGCGCCAATTGAACTCGGTCGGCAACGACGGTTCGCCTTGGCTGATCGTCACCGGATCGAACGTGCCGCTCTTGGGCTCGATCGGCTCACTGACGAAACGCGGCGTGCTCACGGCGGCGCCGTCAGACGCGAGCATTGCGCAAGCGTAGCGCGTTTGCGATCACCGAGACCGAACTGAACGACATCGCGGCCGCGGCGATCATCGGCGAAAGCAAGAGTCCGGTAAAAGGATAGAGCACGCCGGCCGCGATCGGAATACCCAGGACGTTGTAGGCGAATGCAAAGATGAGATTCTGCCGAATGTTGCCCATCGTCGCTTCACTCAAACGCCGCGCTCGCACGATACCGCGCAAGTCCCCCTTGATGAGCGTCACTCCCGCGCTCTCCATGGCGACGTCGGTCCCGCTGCCCATCGCGATCCCGACCTGCGCCCGCGCCAACGCCGGCGCGTCGTTGACGCCGTCGCCCGCCATCGCGACGAAACGGCCCTCGTTCTGCAGGCGCGCGACGACCTCGGCCTTCTGCCCCGGCAGCACGCTCGCGATGACTTCGTCGATGCCGAGTTGCGCGGCGACAGCGTTGGCGGTCGTCTCGTTGTCGCCGGTCAACATGACGATGCGAATTCCGGATTGGTGCAGTGCGCTGACGGCCTCGGCGCTCGTTGCTTTGATCGAATCGGCGACCGCTACGAGACCGGCCGGCGTCGCATCGATGGCGACGAACATGACCGTTCTGCCCAGGTCGCGCAGGGCTTGCGCGCGGGGCAGCAACTGCGCGGTGTCGATGCCGAGATCGTTCATCAAGGCGAGATTTCCGAGCGCGCAGCGCTGCGTTCCGATCCGCCCGCTAACGCCTTTTCCCGGGAACGATTCGAAATCGGCGACGGTCTCAAACGCGAGCGAGCGACTCCGGGCACCTTCGATAATCGCCGCAGCAAGCGGATGTTCGCTGGCGCGCTCGAGCGAAGCGGCCACGCCCAGCACCGTCGATGCGTCAAAGTCGGCGACCGCCTCGACCTCTTGCAAACGCGGGCGGCCTTCCGTTAGCGTTCCGGTCTTATCGACGACCAGCGTATCGACGCGGCGCAGCGTTTCGATCGCCTCCGCATTCCTAAAAAGCACGCCGAAGGTCGCAGCCTTTCCGCTCGCGACCATGATCGACATCGGCGTCGCGAGGCCGAGAGCGCACGGGCAGGCGATGATCAAGACGGCGACGGCATTGACGATCGCATAGGCCATTGCGGGCGCGGGACCAGCGAGCGCCCACACGACGAACGTGACGATCGACGCGGCGATGACGGCCGGGACAAAATAACCCGAAACGACGTCGGCAAGCCGCTGGATCGGCGCGCGGCTCCGGCTCGCCTCGCCGACCATTCGGACGATCTGCGCGAGCAACGTCTCGCTTCCGACACGGCGCGCTTCGATAACGAGCGAACCGGTTCCGTTGACCGTCGCTCCGACGACGGAATCACCCGGCCCTTTTTCCAGTGGAATCGGTTCGCCCGTGATCATCGATTCGTCGATCGACGAATGGCCCTCGGTGACGACGCCGTCAACCGGTACCTTCTCGCCCGGCCGGACGCGCAGGTGATCGCCGACGCGAACGTCGTCAAGGTTCACATCCTCCTCCGAGCCATCGGCGTTGACGCGCCGCGCCACCTTCGGAGCGAGGCGTAGAAGCGCTCGCACCGCGGCGTTCGTCTGGCTCCGCGCCCGCAATTCCATCACCTGGCCGAGTAGGACGAGCGTCGTGATCACCGCCGCCGCCTCGAAGTAGACATCGACCTGACCCGACATGCTGCGAAAGGATGCGGGGAAGAGCCACGGTGCAAGTGTCGCCACCAGACTGTACGTGTACGCGACGGCGATTCCGAGTCCGATCAGCGTGAACATATTGAGATTGCGCGTTGCAACCGAACGCCAGGCTCGCACGAAGAATGGCCAGCCACCCCAGAGCACGACCGGAGTGCTCATCGCGAGTTCTATCCAACGCGTCCCGGTGGGCGACAGAATGGAAACCGCAAAACCCGGGCCCTGGATTAGGACCGCGTAAAAACTTTCGCTCATTGCGAGCGCAAACACTGGTACGGTAAGAGCGACGCAGACCCAGAAACGTCGCGACATGTCGCGCAGTTCCGGATTTTCGGCGTCGTCGAGCGTGCTGTTGCGAGGTTCGAGCGCCATTCCGCAGATCGGACAATCGCCGGGCTCCGCGCGAACGATCTGCTGATGCATCGGACAAACCCACTCGACCCGCGCGCCCGAAGACGGCAGCGCCGGTTCGAGTGTCATTCCGCACTTCGGGCAATCGCCGGGCGCGTTCGCCTCGACCTCGGGACACATCGAGCAAACGTACGCCGGATCATTGCCCGTCGGAATGTGGGGCGTTACTGTTTCCATTCCGGAGCGCGCCGTTCCAGGAACGCGCCGATCCCTTCTTGCGCGTCGCCGGCAAGCGCGTTCATGCTCATGACTTCCTTCGCATACGCATATGCCTTGGGCTGATCGAGATCGATCTGCGCGTAGAAGGCCGCTTTCCCGAGCCCGACGATGAAACTGCTCGCCGACGCGATCTTGCGTGCCAGCGTCGCGACCTCGTCCTGCAGTTGCGCGGCCGGAACGGCGCGATTGATCAATCCCCAGTCGGCGGCGGTCGGGGCATCGATGAAGTCACCGGTCAGCAGCATCAGCATCGCCCGCTTGCGCCCGATCGCCCGGGTCAACGCGACCATCGGCGTCGTGCAAAACAATCCGATCTTGACGCCGGGTGTGGCGAACTTCGCATCGTCGGCTGCGATCGCAAGATCGCAGGTCGCAACGAGCTGGCACCCGGCGGCAGTCGCGATGCCCGTCACCTCGGCGATGACCGGTTGCGGAATGGACTGAATCTTCTCCATCAGCACGACGCACAGGTCGAATATCTCGCGGAACTTCACGATGTCGCTTTCGTCACCGGCGCAGCGCATCTCGCGCAGGTCGTGACCGGCGCTGAAGGCGGGCCCCAGCGCCCTCAGGACGACGACCCGAACGGTACGATCCTTGCCGGCCGCATCGAATGCTGTGACCAGTTCGCGCATCGTCGCCGCCGAGAGCGCGTTGCGCTTTTCAGGGTTCGCGAGCGTGATCGTTGCGATGCCGCTCTCGCTGCCGAACGTAAGGTATTCGTAGGTGTTGGTCTCGATCATACTTTGGCTCCCCGTCATTGCTACGAAACCCGCCGGTGCGGCGCCTCCCTGCCGAGCGCGGCGACGCCTACTTCGCCGCGATAACGTGCACGCGAAAGTTCTTGAGCCCGGGGAGACAGGTTCCGGCCAGGCGGATGCTGAGGTCGGGATAGATGGCCCAACTCTTGACGCCGTCGTTGAGGATGTCGCCGGAGCGAGGAACGGTTTCCAGCGTTTGCCAATTGTTTACCGCTCCGCCGTGCTGTAGCCAGTCCCAGCGGGTCCGCGCTAGAAGGCTCAGGCAGCGCGCGCTACCGTCGCCGGCGAGACGCGCATCCCATACCGCGGTCGCGCGGCGCATATCGAAATGCAGCAACATATCCAGATTGGATTGCCGCACGTTGGGCTGCGTGATGGGCGTCAGATCGAACCAGCCTTGCATGGGGATATCAAATTCCGTCATTCCGGTTTTCGTGCCGGCATCGACACACTGCATCGAACCCAATCCGGAGAAAAATCCCTGCGACGACTGAACGCGTGCGGCGAAACAGTCTCCGCTCCGGAAATTCGCAACGAACGTCGAGAGACGAGTTCGCGGGACGCTCATCGGACCGGCGGCAACGAGCAGCGCGCCGTTGGGCAGCGGCGGCACGAGGGTCGGAATTGGCACGTCGGTGCTTGCAACGGTCAGGCCACCCGAACGCGTCGCCGAAGTAGATTGCGACAGGAGCGAACTCAAGCGCGGAACCTTGTACAACTCGAAATGCGTGACTTGGGTCGCGCAGGTAGTCGAGGCGCAAGGAAACCAGCCGAAGACGACCTGTAATTTCCCCGCCTGAATCGCTTGCAGGCAGGCTGCATCGTCGGTCGTCGCGGCGCGCGAATCGGCCAGCCGGCACTGCAGCGGCTGATTTCCGAGCGCGATCGGCCAGCCCATCGAGGGCGGCGCAATGCGCAGCGGAGCGGGAGCGCGCACCTTGGGCGTCGCGGACGGAAGGCTGCGCGCTCGCAAGTTGATCGACTGCATCGTTCCGGCCGGCACGGGTGTGATCACCGGCGCGCCGGGCACGTTATGCGGCGCAGCAGTCAGTCGCGGCGCAGGCGTCAGCGCCGGCGGGTCGGCGAGGAGGCCTGAAGGCGCGAGTGCCGACAGCACTATGCAGAAACAACTGACCAACGCGAGCGCTTTAGACGGCGGCACTTGGCGTATATGTCCCTATCGGAATCGACACGTAAAGAATGATCGCGTACGAACCATCGTCCTTCTCGGTGTACGTGCGATGGTTGCCGTTGGCAGACGCTTCGGTCTTACTATGCAGCGTTTGCCAGTGGACGCTCCACGAGACGTTCGTCGGATCGAGGGTTGAATCGATGGCCAGCGTCGTGTTTCCATCTTGGCCTGACAATTCGAGGTGATCGAATCGCCACCCGGCCGGCAGGTGCACTTGCCAGGTATCGTTGCCCGAGTCCGACGCCGTCTGAATGTGTTCGGCCCACAAGCAACTGGTCGTCCAACTGCAGAGGTCCGCGGCGCCGCAATCCTCGGTCAGCGGATGAGCGCCCCGTCCACAGGACCAACTGGTTCCCTGGGTGCTCACTTCGAGCACCTGGCGCTGTGCCACGAAACTCATTCGCGCGGAGGACGAAACAGTCTGTCCCGTGCCCTTATCGTGCAGGCCCATCGTCGTAGCCGGTCGCTGAAGGCGAATGTCGACAGCTTGATCGAGCGCGCGGGTGATGGCTGGAATCTTTGCGGTGACCGATTGATCCGTCCATGTCAGCACGACCAGGCTCACCGCGCCCTTCTCGTTGGGGAAGTTTCCGAGCATCTTTATCTGACCGGCCGGCGGACCGAAACACGCGCCGGTGGCCGTGATCGTTCCGCCGGGGGTCACGTCGCCGCTGACGCGCGCCAATTGCAGCGGGTGCTGATCACAATAATGCGCGTCGGCGTAGCGTTGGGCGGCGCCGCTCGCCGCTACGATCGTGTCCTGCCGGACACCCGCCAGCGCGATCGCGGTTTGGCGTAATCGAAACGTGCGCCTCGGCACCGCGGCGAGCGCCGCGAACTGTGCTTTCAAAGCGGCGCTCGAAGTGCTCCTCGCCGATAGCGACCCGGTGCTTCGAATCTGCGCGGCCGCGGTGCCGGCCGGGGCCGGAGTCAATACCGGTGGGCCGGCGCCTGCGCCGCTCGGCGCCGAGGCGAACAACACGATTGCGAGCGCCGTCAAGAGAGCGGCGGGGCGGCGAAAAATCCGCGTCTGCAATTGGTCCCAGGTGAACAAATCCGGTGCTCCCAGCCGCGTCGCGACGATCGATTGCCGATGCCGCCTTGGGCTTCAGTCTCGATTGTCGCAGTTGCGACGAATCACCCGCAAGGGCCAAGGCTACTTGGGTGATGGACTCGTATCAGAGCTTGTACGATCCGATGACGATCGACACCCCACGCGCTCCCCGGGAGGCACGGGATGAAAATATTCGCTACGCTCAGCCTTCTCATCGCCGTCCTAGCGCTGACGCCGGTGACGGCGAAGGCCGGCCCAGTATCGGATCAAAAGAAGGCGTATAAAGCGATCGGCATCGACGTCGGCAAAAACAAGCCCGCGCTCTGCCGGCTTCTCTCGAAGAGCGAGGTTGAAAGAGTCGTCGGGAAACCCGTGCGCGACGGAACCTCGGCCGGACCGGTCATCGCCGGATGCGCCTGGCACGCCGCCGACGGTTCGAACGACGGCCTGCTCGTGACGCGCCAGTCGCGCGATGGCTGGTACCCGCCGGCCACGTCGAAGTTCTATAAGAAGGTCAGCGGCATCGGCGAGCAAGCCTATTCAAATTACTCGGAGGTCGGCTACGAGGCCGCTGCTCTGAGCGCGAAAGGCGTCACCGGCGTTTTGATCAGCGGCAAGGGAACCATCAAAGCTGCGATCGATACGCTGCGCATCGTTCTGAAGCGTTAGTTCAGGCCGGGACTGCGGCGAGAGCTTCGCAAACCGCTCGAGTGACGGCGGCGGTCTTCGCGCCGCCGCCGAGGTCGGCGGTTCGCGGCCCGGACTCCGTTACACGTTCGATCGCCCGCATCAAACGCCCGGCCGCGGCAGTCTCGCCGAGATGCTCGAGCATCATCACGGCGCTCCAAAGTGCGCCGATCGGATTGGCGAGCCCCCGACCCATGATGTCGAACGCCGATCCATGGATCGGCTCGAACATCGAAGGGAAGCGGCGCTCGGGATCGAGATTTGCGGTCGGCGCGATGCCGATCGAACCCGCCAGCGCCGCGGCAAGATCTGAAAGAATATCGGCGTGCAGATTGGTCGCGACGACGACGTCGATCGTCTTCGGCTTCAAGGTCATGCGAACGGTCATTGCGTCGACCAGCTCTTTATCGACGGTGACGCCGGCGTACTCGCGCGCGATTTCGGCCGCGATCTCGTCCCAGAGCACCATGCCGTGCCGTTGCGCGTTCGATTTCGTGACGATCGTAAGCTGTTTGCGCGGCCGTTTGCTCGCGAGCTCGAACGCGAAGCGCATGATCCGCTCGACGCCGTGACGCGTGAAGACCGCGGTCTCCATGGCGGTCTCCTCCGGCAGTCCGCGGTGCGCGCGGCCGCCGACGCCAGCGTACTCGCCTTCGCTGTTCTCTCGAATGATCACCCAATCCAGATCTCCCGGTGCGCAGTCGCGCAGCGGACTCGAGAGACCCGGTAAGATGCGCGTCGGCCGAACGTTCGCGTACTGATCGAAGCCCTGACAGATCGCGATTCGCAGACCCCACAACGTGATGTGATCGGGAACATCCGGGCTGCCCACTGCCCCGAAGTAGATCGCATCGAACGGACGCAACGTTGCGAGCCCGTCCTCCGGCATCATGCGCCCGTGCTTGCCGTAGTACGCCGAACCCCAATCGAAGTGCGCGACATCGAGCCGGAAGCCGCCGTCGCTCCGTTGCAGCGATTCGAGCACGGTCAGGCCCGCGGCAATCACTTCGATCCCGATGCCGTCGCCGGGGATGGCCGCGATACGGTACGTGTGCATGCGTCTCTATCGCGTCTCGATGGCGCGAGGCCCTCCTTACGAGCGAGCGCGAGCCGGCGGCGTCGCGCCGAGGTCCCAAAAGAGCGCCGTCATCAGTTGCAGCGCCTCCCGCGCAACCGGAGCGAGCAGATGCTCGTCCACCGCGTGCTGCGAGCACGCCGGATACGAGTGTGGAATCCAAATCGTGGGCAAGCCCAAGAGCGTGGCGAAGATGTCGTTGGGAAGCGAGCCACCCAGATTTGGTAGCACCACGACGTCTTTGCCGGTCGACGCCGCGATCGAGTCCGCCGCCCACCGCACCCAGGGATGATCGGGATCGAGCCGCGTCGCCGGAAAGTAGCCTTTCTCGGAGCGACGGATCTCGACGCCCGCGAAGCCTCGATCGTCGAGATGCCGGCGCAATGCCGGCAAGAATCCGTCGGGGTCCACGCCGACGACAAAGCGCATCGCGCAGTGCGCGCGCGCCGTGGGTGGAATCGCGTTGACCGGGCGCTCGGGATTGCCCGTGACGAATGCGAGCGTCTCGAACGTGTTCCAACCGATGACCTTCTCGGCCGTCGTAAGCCCCGGTTCGCCCCACTCCGGGTCGATCTTCGGGCCGTCGCCGCCTTCGCCGATCGTCACGCCGCGCAACAACTCGCGAATCCGCGCCGGAAGTTCCGGCGGCAACCAGCCATCGACCAAGATTTTTCCGCGCGCCGTGGTGATGCTGGCGAGCGCGTGCGCCAAGACGATCCCCGGATTGGCGAGCGCGCCGCCCCAATTGCCCGAATGATGCGCGCCTTGGCGCAGGTTGACGATGAGATCGAAGTTGAGCGCGCCGCGCGCGCCGAGAAAGATCGTCGGACGCTCGGCACCGACGCGCGGCCCGTCCGACGCGATAAGGACGTCGGCGCGCAGGCGCTCGCGTTCGCGTTCGCAGATCGCGCGCAGCCCAGGCGAGCCGACCTCTTCGCCGGTCTCGATCAGTATCTTACAGTTGAAGCCGAGATTGCCGCGCGTTCGCAGCACCGCATCGAGCGCACCGAGGTTGATCGAGTGCTGGCCCTTATTGTCGGCCGTGCCGCGTCCGTACATGCGATCGCCGATACGCGTGAGTTTCCAGGGTGAGCGTCCCTCGCTCCACTTGCCTTCCATGCCCAAGACGACATCGCCGTGCCCGTACGACAACACGGTCGGCAACGTCACGTCTTCGTTGCGCTCCCCGATGAGGAACTCTCCGGCGCCGGCGGGATTCTCCAAGAGCGTGCACGTGAAGCCCAAGCGCTCGAGCGAGAGGCGAATCTCGTTCTCCAGATACGAACGTAGAACGCCCGCACGATCGCTCGCCTGACTCTCGGTCGGAATAGCGACGCGGCGCGCGAGATCCTCGGCGAATCGGCCGTCGTCAAAATACGCAGTGACGCGTTCGCGTGCCGCCGGCTTGCCCGTCACTTCGATTCGACGTCGAGCACGATCTTGGCGGCGCGTCCCGAACTCATCAGCTCGAACGCGTCGGCGAACGATTCGAAGGGCAGAATGTGGGTGATGATCGGACGCAGGTCGACGCGCCCGGTCGCAACGAGCGCCTCGGTTTGATACCACGTTTCGAACATCTTGCGGCCGTTGATGCCGAGCACGGTGAGCCCTTTGAAGATTATGCGTTCCGCGAGATTGATCTTGACCTCGTCGGGTGGAATGCCGAGAAGCGCGGCGCGGCCGCCGTTGCGCAGCATGTGCAAGCCCGCATCGATCGCGGCGCCGCTACCCGACATCTCCAACAGGACATCGGCGCCGTGACCCTTGGTGCGCCGCAATATCTCGTCGATCAAGTTGGGATCCTCGGCGTGAAAGACGGCATCGGCGCCCAAGCGCTCGGCCAATTCGAGTTTCTGCGGATTGACGTCGATCGCGAAAACGAGCGCGGCGCCCGCGGCGCGCGAAACCGGAATCGCCATCAAGCCGATCGATCCGACCCCGCTGACCACAACGCTCTTGGTGCTGACGCCGGCCGCCATCACCGTGTGCACCGCGTTCCCGAGCGGATCGAAGATCGCCGCGATCTCGTCGGGGATCGATGGATCGAGTTTCCAGATGTTCGCGGCCGGCATCGCTATATACGTCGCAAACGCGCCGTCGATATCGACGCCGATGATCTTGACGTGCTCGCAGATGTGTGCTTCGCCCGTGCGGCAGAGCAGGCACGTGCCGCACGAGACGTGGCCTTCGGCCGAAACGCGGTCGCCAGGCACGATCGCCGAGACCGCATTGCCGACGGCGGCGACCGTGCCCATGAACTCGTGACCGACGATCAGCGGCGGCTTGATGCGGCGCTGTGCCCAAGTGTCCCAGCGAAAGATGTGCTGATCGGTCCCGCAGATGCCCGCCTTCAAAACGCGGATGAGCACGTCGGACGGCCCGAGCGAAGGCACGTCCGCCTCGACGAGATCGAAGCCGGCTTTTGCACCGGTTTTCGACAGAGCGCGCATGGTTGAATCGACTGAAATGACCGGCCTCGTATCCTCGAAAAGTGAGCGAACTGGTCTATCGCGTTATTGGGTCAAATCCCCGCGTGGCCCGCCGCGGGTCTTGCGTTTCCGACGAATATGACCCCAAGTCACGGTCGCCCAGACCGCTGACGACGCCTGGCGCGGCGGACGCCCCTTCCGGCTCCGCAAGATCGATGCGGATCCCGAACCTGTTCGGAACGTCCCTGCGGGCTGAGGTGCTCGCACTCATCGAACGCGAGCCGCGGTACACGATCCCGTCGTCGTCGGCGGGCGTACCGCGCGCTCGACGTCGACATGATTATCGTCGGCGGCGTCGACAAGTCGGGGCCGGTGATACGTAGTCTCTTATTGTTCTAAAATGGGCGATGACGGGATCGAACCGCCGACCATCACCGTGTAAAGGTGCCGCTCTCCCAGCTGAGCTAATCGCCCGCAAACCTGCGCAGAGCTCGTTCGAGGGTCACCCGAACGCCCCCTCGAACTCGGGAGCCGTCGTCTTATTGGAGGTTGCTCTCGTGCGTCTTTCCCGTTGTGCCGCGCTCCTCGCACTCGTTGCATTACTGCTGCAAGGCGCGCCGTCGTACGCGCAGCGTTCCGCCACCGCGTCACGCCTTCAGTCACTGGCGCGCGAGATGACGTTCGCGTGGGCGAAGTCGCACCCGCTCGTGGCGACGGGTCTCGGCTTGACCGGCGAAGACGGCGATCTCGACCGGCCGTCTCCGGCGGCTCGACGGGCGGATCTTGCACAGGTTCGGATGTGGGAGCGAGCGCTGGCCGCAATTCCACTTGCAAACGCAGCCTTGGTCGATCGTGACGACGCGCTGCTCCTGCGCGCGCAACTCGTCGGCATGGAGCGCGGATATACGGTCTACCGCACCGACCAAAAAGATTATTCTGCGCCGGCGCAAGCAATTCTCAACGCCATCTTCACGCAATTCATCCACTTGCCCGTGCCGGGCGAGAACGGCGCGAGCGCTGCGGATCGAGCGACGGCGTGGGTAAATATCATCTCGCGCATGCAGAAGTCTCCCGCGTACATCATCGCGGCGCAGCACCTGGTCACGACCCCGGGCCGGCTCTTCGGTGTCGTCGGCGCTTCGCAACTGGCGGGCGCGCCGGACTTCTTCAACGGCGCGCTCAGCGATGCGGCCAAGCAACAACTCTCCGCCACGCAGCTTGCGACGTTCAGGAGCGCGCGCAATGCGCTGGTCGCGACGATCGCGGCGACCAAAGCCTATATCGGCGCTCATGCCGCGGCGTGGCCCGAAAACTACGCCATGGGCGGCGCGGCTTATGACGCGATGCTGCGCGACGAACAGCTCCTACCCTTCAATGCAGATGATGTCGTGCGCATGGGCCAGGACGAACTGGCGCACGGCTGGGCCGAGCAGATCTGGCTCGAGCACGAAGCAGTCGTCCGCGGCACGACGCTGGGAGCCGCGAGCGGCGGCGGCATGGCGCCCTCGGGTCCGGCGATCGTTCCCTACTACCGCGCGCGCATCGCCGAGCTGGCCGACTTCGTCAAGACGCACGATATCGTCACGGTTCCCGCTTGGCTCGGCACGATACAAGTCATCGAGACCCCGAAGTTCTTGCAACCGGTGCAGCCGGGAGCATCGATGAACTCCCCGCGGCTCTTTTCTAAAGAGACCACGGGCTTCTACTTTATCACGCCGCCGAAATCGCTCGCGGCGGCAGCCGCGCGACTCGATCTCTACCAAGATTTCGATCGCGATCGCATCTGGTCGACGGCCGCGCATGAAGCCATGCCCGGACACTACCTCCAGCTCTCGATCGCGCGGCGTCATCCCGACTTCGTGCGGCGCATCCAAGGCAGCGGCGTCTTCGCCGAAGGCTGGGCCTACTACGGCGAAGAGATGTTCGTTCGCCTCGGACTCTACGGCGACGATCTCGACGGACGCCTCGACGTCGCGCAATGGGAGCGCATTCGCGGCGCTCGCGCGATCACCGATGCGAAACTGGCGAGCGGAACGTGGTCGTATCGCCGCGCGGCGGATTTCTTCGCGCGAGAGACGGGCGCAACCAAGGATCAGGCCGACGCGGCCGTCGCCGGAATCGCACTCGGCCCGGGATACGTCATTTCGTACACCGTCGGACGTTTTCAACTCGAGAATCTCTTAACCGAATACCGGCGCCGGATGGGCAAGCATGCCTCGTTGCACGATTTTCACGATCGTCTGATGTCGTACGGCACGACGCCCTTCGCGATCGTAACGCCGGAGTTGCTCGCCGATCTGACCAAGCCGGTCGCTCAGGTACGCGCCGCCGCGCATTACTAAAGCGCGCTCGCGTCCTCGACGAAACGGCAGAGCGCGTTGACCATGCGTAACTGCTCGACGCGCGTGCAATGCGTGTCGAGCAGCGCCGGCGAGCAGACCAGTACCGCAAGCGCCCGCGCCCGTGAGACCGCCACGTTGAGCCGGTTGCGATCGAAGAGGAACTCGAGGCCGCGCGGCAGCTCGTCGCCGTTCGATGAAGCCATCGAGAAAAAGACGACCATCGCTTCCTGACCTTGAAACTTGTCGACGGTTCCGGCGCGCACCTCACCGAGGCCGTGCGCGTCGAGCGTCCGGCGCAGACGCCGAACCTGCGCGTTGTACGGCGTCACGACCATCACATCGCCTTGTTCGAGCCGGCGCGTCGTGCCTTTGCAATCGGTAACGGTGCCCTCGAGCATCCGCCTGACCGCTTCGGCAATCGCCTCCGCTTCTTCTGAGGATTGTTGCACGTTACCATCGTGCGCGACCGGCAGGTAGCGCAATCCCGCTCCGGATGGATCCAGCCGTTGAAGCGAACACGAGGGGTCCCCGTGCAGCCGCCCGTCGTACGCGAGTTCCGAGATGAAGCGGCAGATCTCGTCCTGCATGCGGTACGTCACGGGCAAGAAGACGCCGCGGTCGGGGGCGACCGTCGTGCGCTCGCCGAGCAAGTGCTCGAGGACTGAGGCACCGGTTCCGGGCGGATGCCGCGCCTGCGAGACCTGCGCGAGCTGCATCGGATCGCCGAGCAAGATGAGATTGCGCGCCGAGGTCCCGAGCGCAATCGCATCCGCCAGAGAGACTTGCCCCGCCTCATCGATCACGAGCACATCGAGCGTCCGATCAAAATTCGCATCGGCCAGGAGCCAGGCGGTGCCGGCAACGAGCCCGAGGTCCGTATCTTCGTAACACCGCTTCGCGTCATCGCTCGACTCTATGAAGCCATGCTTTGAAACGAAGACGGTCTCGGGGCTGTTCGCGGTACTCTTCTTCATGCCGCGAAAGGCGAGGCCGCGTTCGGCCGCAACGGTTTCGACGCGATGCAGCAGGTTGTGAATGGCTTTATGACTCGTCGACGAGACGCCGACGCGCAGGCCCGCCAACAAAACTTCGACGATCACGTGCGCGCCGCGCCAGGTCTTTCCCGAACCCGGCGGACCTTGAATGAAGAGATAGCTCGCGTCGAGCGCCAGCGCCAGCTCGGCGAGCGACTCCGCGCTTCCGCTGCCGTCGTCGAGCGGCGCACCGAGCGCCCGGCCGCGCACGCGCGGCAAGTCGCCCCGTAAGAGATCTCCGAGGGCGCGATACTCGGTGTGTGCGCCGTCGCGCGCATACGCGCGTCCGAAGCGCGCGAGTGCCGCGCGCTGTTTCTCGTCGGGGATCGGGCGCCCCGGAACGAGCGCCTGCGGTAACGCGACGTCGCGCAGCGACGGTCCGCGGAGGAGACGCAGACGGCCTCGATCCTCGTCGATATCGACCACGGTCCCGGCTCCCGGGATCTTTCCGCTCGACGGATCGTAGGTCGCCGGATCGTGGACCGTCGCGCCAGGGCGCAGCTTGTACTCTTGCGCCGGAAACTCGAGCGTGTGGATCAGCGACTTCTTCGCGACCTCGGGCTCGATCCCGAGCACCGCAACCACCGGGCCGATCGACTCGGGATCGTCGAAGAGTTCTTCCGGCGTCTTTTCCAGCCGATCGTGGAGCGCCCACCAGGCCGGCTTCGCTTCGCGCTTGTGATATGAGAGCATCTGCCCGGCGAGCCAACGCGAACGTTGCTCCGGCAGTGCGGCCGAAGGATCGGCGACGGCTGCCGTCAATTCGATCGCCAGTTCGTCGGACGGATCTTCGGGTTTGACTTGCGACGCCTCGGCTTCGCCGCGCGCGCGCCAAGCGATCTCCGTTGCAAACCGTTCGCAGGCCTCGCCGCGCAGTTGCAGCAGCCACTTGTGCAGATCCAGGGTCGAGTCGCAGTCGGCCTTGTTGTAGGCGGAGATCTCGTCGAGCGCGCGTTGGTCGCCCGTCTCGCGGTAGCGCTCGTAGGTGACGACCGAACCGAGCGCATCCTTGACGTCCTCGCTGCGCGGCCCGAGATAGAACTGTTCGATCTTCTTCAGCGAGTAACTCTCATACGAAGCGCGTAGCGCTTGACGCACGACCTCGTACAGGTCGACCAAGACGCGCTCGCGCAACAGCACGTCGACCTGCTCTTCGCGCGTCGCATGCGTGCTCGCCAGTCGTTTGAGCGCGACTGATTCGTACGGCGCGTAATGATAGACGTGAAGGTTCGGAAAGCGAACGCTCCGTTCCATCACGAAGTCGATGAAGCCTTCGAAGGCCTCGCGTTCGCCGGCCCGATCGTGCCCCCAGAACGGCCGAAAAGCACGTTCGCCGTCCTCGAAAGAGGAGACGCCGAAGAGATATTCGAGGCCGTCTTCGTAGAACGGATCGCCTTCCATATCGAAGTAGAGGTCGCCCGCGTCTGGCTGCGGCAGCAGCGCGAAGCCGCGCTTTTCGTCGAGCTCGAGCAATTCGTAGTGGCGCTCGCCGTCGGTTCGCGCGGCAACTTGCAGTGCGGCCTGCGCGCGGATGCGCTCGAACGTCGGCTGCGACAGCCTCGCCGGACGGAGATCGTCGCCGGCGACGGCGAGCGCCGCCACGGTCGCGATGCCGCTCGTCGCGAGTTTTACGATCTGGCTGCCGCGCACGTTGGCGACCAAACTGAGGTAATCATCGGCGCGGCGGCGCGCGATACAGGCGTCGCTCCAGCGGCAGCGTGCGCAATGTTCGACCGGAGTCGGATACGTCTCGGCTGCGGGATCGAACGCGAGAAAGCGCTCCTTGACGCGCCGGTAGTACGCGGTGTAATCGAGACAGCGAAACGATTCCGTCCGGCCGTCGCCGAGGACCGCGTGCATGCGGTCCGGTGCGATGCCTTGCACGCGTTCGAGCAACTCGCCGTAGACACAGAGTTGGATCAAGGTCGCAGCCTTGGCCGTTCGCGCCAGCTTCGTATCGGCGACTTCGTAGCTCCACGCGCCAAAACGCGACGGCCGCTCGATGCGAATCAGAAAGTCGGCGACGCCGCTCCAGCCTCCGCCCAATTCATGTTCGTCGAGGAAGGTCGCGCCGTGAACGATCTCGGCCCCGGCCTCGAGTGCGGCGATCGTCTCGGCCGCCGCGCTGCGCCGTGCCTCGAGACTCGGGCCCGCGGCGATGTCGACGACCGTCTTGCCTTCGGCGCGCAGGCGCGCGAGATAGGCAATCTCGTGCGCCTGTCCCTTGTGCGCGACAAGCAACTCCTCGGGCGAGGGTCGCGGCCGCGTTTCCAGACCGAGTGCGACTTTCCGGTCGAGCGCCGCCAGATGCTCGCAGGCCACGAAATCGACCAGCTTACCGGCCGAGAGCAACTGCGAGTCCGCGGCGCGTTCCATGCACCTATCATCGCATGCCGGTGTGCCACCGTCCTGGCACAACCCCGCTTCACAGGGCTCGCCGCTTCGCCGAGTCGAACCGAGCGCGCATGCGGCGCTACCAGGCAGCAACTCTTTTTCTTCTGAGCGCGGCGCTGGTTCTGCCCGCGCGCGCGGGGGCGATCGCGCCGGGCTGGCTGGAACTGCGCCCCGGACAGGTTGCGCGCGTCGGCGCCGCACCGTGGCCGATGACCGAACCGGAAGCGGCGCTGAGCGGCAGCGAAGATTCCGCGGCGAAGAATCCCGACGATTACGCCGTGCGGCCGAGCGACGCGATCCACGAGCCGATCGGGCTGCGAGTCGTCATCGAACGCGTCTACGACGACAAGGTCGTACGCGTGCGGCCGGACGGCGTGGCCTGGTCGGCCTACACGCGCCTCGATCAACTCGCTCCCGAGGTGCCTGTCGGAACCGATTTGGTAGTCGCGGGCGGGTTCGGAAACTACGGCGACTTCTATCCGGCGCTCGAGACGCCCGCGCGGGGCGCGATCGAGCTCGTGACCGGCACGCCGATCGTGGCGCTGAAGATGGGCACGGCCGTCTACGACCCGGAGGGCAGCGACTTCGTGCGCGTCAAGGTCCTCGTCAAGGCCGGCAAGATGCGCGGCCGGGTCGGGTGGATTCCGGTCCTGTACACGGGCCTGCCCGGCGCCGGCGGCACGCCGCTCTCGACCACCGAGAGCGCCTGCCGTTGCCGCCTCCTCGAGTTCCGTTAACCAGCCCCGAACCTTCACGTTCGAGGCTCCAACGGCCGATAGTCACTAGTGATGGAACACGCACAGCGGTTCGGCTATTTCGCCGGTCTTCGGGCGCTGGCGGTCTGCGGCGTTTTGGCCTACGAAGTGCTCAAACACGCTCCCAGCCTGGCCTTCACCCCGCTCTGGCACCGCGCGGCCTTCGACGGGCTGCACGGCTTCGAACTGTTTCTCGTGCTGGCGGGCTTCGCGCTCGCGTTCCCGGCGCTCGCGACCTTGCGGGCCGAAGGCGTCGCCTCACTCGATCCGGGAGGCTTCGCGCTCGCGCGCGCCTTCCGTCTGATCCCGACCTACTATGCCGTCCTGGCATTGACCCTCTCGCTGCCGTACGCCGCTTCGCACTACGGCCTGAGCGCGTTCGGCCACGCGGAACTCCCCCCACCCGGTCGCGTCCTCGAGCAGATGCTCTTCAGTGGCAGTAACTTCGGAAACGACGCGTTCTGGGCGCTCGCAGTGCTCGTGCGCGCTCTGCTTCTCTTTCCGCTTCTGCTCGCGGTCTACGTTCGCAAGCCGCAGCTGTTCGTCGCACTCGCCGCCGGCGCGTGGCTCGCGAGCCTGCTGACGCCGGCGCACCAACTCGATATCGGCGCGCTGCCGGCGTTCATGCTCGGCATCATGGCTGCCGATCTGCGCGCCCGAGCCCATGCGTGGGAGCGTCTCGCGCTACCCATCGGCGCGGCCGCCGCAGTCGCCGCATTTGCGTTGGATCCGTGGATTGCGAGCCTGCCGGGACCGCGACTTGGCGCGGGCATCGAAACGTGGAATCCACTTTGGGCGATCGCCGCGTTCGCACTGGTCGTCGCACCCTCACGTTTGCCGTGGTTGCAGCGCATCCTATCGTTCCCGGTGCTCACGCTACTCGGCGCATCCGCGTACTCGATCGCGCTGATCGCCGAACCCGTCGCCGCGTATATCGTGCGCAAGGCAACGCCGACGCTCGGCACAGGGACCGCAGCCGCGCACGCATTTCTCATCGCGCTCTTGGCCGGTCTCGCGATTTGGCTCGCCTTCGACCGGCATTTCGCCGACGCCGATTTCCGGCGCCGCGTCTTCGAGACCGTGCGTTCCGCGTACGGGCGCCTACGCTCTTCCGCGCGGCTCATGCCCCTTCGCTTCGACGCCACGCAGGACGCGCGCGCCACCGATCTCGCCTCGCGATCGATGCACGTTCACGCCCAGGGTGAACTCTCCGTTCTGATCAAGCGCACGGGATCGCCCGACGAACTCTACGCCGACATTCTGGCGACCAAGGTGCGCTTCGCCGAACGCGGCTCGTTTACGCCCTTCTACTTCGACACGCCGCGCGTCGTGGAAGCGGCCCGTATCGTGAACGTCGCTCGCGAAGCGACGGAAGCGGAGCAGCCTCGCCCATCGATTCACCTTCACATCTCACCCTCCGGAGCTGCCTAATGTTTGAGCCGGTCTCCGCTCAAAGCGCCATCGAACGCGCTCAAGCCGCGCTGAACGCCGCAGAGTCACGCTTGCCGGCGACCGAGGCGACCGCGCGCGAAAAGCGCCGGCTGCGCGCCGAGGCCGCCGAGCGCCGCATCGAACTCGAGCAGCGCGTCAATGACGCGCGGGCGCGCGAAGCGTTAGTGCAGGCGCGACGGGAATACGTCAATCAGGGCGCCGCGAGTTTCCGCGCTGCTCAGGCTTTCGCCGCCGCCGCAAAGACAGAAGCGGAGGCCGCCGGCGACCGCGAGCGTGCGCAACGCGAGCGCACGGTCGAGGACCGCGCCGCGTACGAAGCGTCGCTGCTGGAGGAACGCGCGGACCGCGAACGCGCGAGCGACCCAAGCCCAATCGGCGAACGTGTCGAATTGGAAGCGCGTCTGGCCACCGAACGCGAACGCGAAGCGACCGTAACCCGCGAGCTAGACTCTGCGGAAGCGACGATCTCGTTGATACGCGGCGAGATCTCCGCAGCCCTAGCTGAAGTCGAGCGCGCACGCGCCACGACGACGGCCCCTTCGCCCACGGTCGTCGCGCCGGACCCGCCGCTTGGAACGCAACCTTCGGAGCGCAGCGTAGCGCTTATGCAACTCGAAGTGACGATCGCCGAACTGCGCGACGCGGAGGCGAAGCTTGCAGTGCGACGCGCCGAGGCCGAATGCGCGTTCGCTCGTTTGATCGGAAATGAAATCCAGCCCGTAGAACCTCTGCAAGCGCGCGCCGAGGATCCGGTCTTCGAGAAACCGGCACAGATCGAGCAACCGGAACCCGCGCCGGCGCCAGCGAAACGATTGCCGACGAACGGGGAACTGATCGCGGGGGTGATCCTCAGTCTGTTCGCGCAGCGACCGCCGCCCGACGCTTAGCCCGCGCTAAGCGGGCAGCTCAAACGAGAATTCAGAGAACGTTCCCTTCTCTGAATCGACCGAGATCGAACCGCCGCAATCGTCGACGACGCGTCGCTTGATCGTACTCAGGCCGCTGCCAAGCGCCGGTGAAAACATGAAACCGGCAATCTGCGATTCATCGATCGAAACGGCGCTCTCGGCGTCGATCAATCCCGCGGCAACAGCCCGGTCGCGAATTGTAGACGTATCGAGTCCGCGCCCATCGTCGCGAAACGTCAACCCGAACGCCCCCGGCACAGCCATCGTTGCCGGCGTGATATCGATCGCGCCGGCGCGCGGCTTTCCAGAGGCCTCTCGAACCGACGGATCCTCGATCCCGTGCTCGAGTGCGTTATGCGTCAATTCCAAGAGCACGTCTTTGACGAGCGCCCGCCGTTCCGGCGAAAGCGTCTGCGAATCCAAACCGCTTGCGTTCACGACGACCTGCTTTCCAAGTTTGCGGGCCCGCTCGTTAGCGAGCTTCGAAACGGCAGCGCCGAGATCGTTCGTCACTTCCTGCGGCGGCGTAGGCTCGGAAATCGGCGTTGCTACCGGCGTGGCTTCATTCTCCCGTTCGGCCGCGTCCTCGCCGGGCGCGGCCAGCCGTGCTCGCAACGCTTGCAGGCCGTCAAGCTCGGAGCGAAACGCGGACTGCTCCATAACCAGCGTTAGGAAATCATCTCCGCGCAAGATGTCATAGAGCTTCAGGTACGCGATCTTCGCTTCGTAGTCGGCGGCACGCGTCTCGAAGTAGCGAAGTTGCAACGTCGCCGCCGAAGTCTTTATGGCGCGGACCTGCTGCAGAATCGTCTCAAGCCGCTCCCGGAACGCTTCGCTTTTCCCGCTGCGCAGCGACACGTCGCCCGCGCGAAGCGCCTCGTCGATCGAGCCCAGATGTTTCGTGACCCCACTGGCGAAAGCGTCGAGCGCTTCGGGCGCGACGTGCACGATTCCAATCAGCATATCGAACTGCTTGGCCTTAGTAGCATCGACCTCACGCTCGCTCCGTTCGCGTTGCAGGTGTTCGGTCGTATCTTCGATCCAAACCAGAGCGCGCGCATCCGGCCCCCTCTCGACGATGGGCCGCACGACGAACGACAGCGTGTGGAGCGCCTTGGCACCATTCGGCGTCGTGGCAATCACTTCGACGTTCCAAAGCGGATGCGGCGGCGGTGCGCCGGCTGCGTTCGCAGCCGAATCGAAGATCGTTCCGAGATACGCGTGGGCCGCGTCGAACTTGGCCTCGGGCAAGAGCCGCCGCAGCATACTCAACAGATTGTCGTCGTCAAACTCGCTGCGCGGCAAGACGCCGTCCAACTCGCGCGTATGGCGTACCAAGATGCGATACTCGCGATCGATCGTGAGGACGCTCCCGGGTATCGCGTCAAGAATGAATTGAGCCTCGCGATTCGCGGTGTCGAGCGTCGCGTTTCGCTGCGTCAAGTCTGCGTTGGCTTGCGTCAGCGTCGCGTTCTCAAGGGCGAAGCGTTGTTCGCGGCCGCCCCTCGAGCGCAAGAGGCCAAAAACGAACAAGGCAAATCCGGCAACCCCGAGCGCGGTCAGCGACCAAAATGCTCCGGCTGAGAGCGACTCGGCGGCGCGCGAACCGAAGACCGCGAGCGCGATTGCGAGGAGTATGAATCCAGCGGTCGGCGCGGCGAGGGCGATCATCGCCGAACGATCGAGCTTGCTTCCGTCGGCCGCCGCCGGCGCGTTCTCCGGAGACTCGGTCAGGATCAGCTTTCTCATCTATGAGATTTCGGTTTCGGACGGCGAACGTTCGACAGCGCTCTCTTCAGCCAGCGCCGCCCGCTCGATCTCAGTGCGCGTCCTCGCCCGCTTGTCCTTGTGGGCTCCGGCCGGGCGAAGATTGGTCGGCGGACCTAGCCGCGGAACCAAAGGCGTTCGTTTGCGCTTTTTCGACATGACGGTGCTCCTCTGGGCTATCATACCGCCCGCGGCCGCCCGGGCGCCATAGCGAAGGGGCCCGCTGACGCGAGGGTCGCAGACGCTTGCGCGCCGGAGTTGTCGTGTACGGTAACCGACTAGCCTGGCGGAGGAGCCTTTGGGATTTTGTGCTCGTACGTCGCGCTCTCGTTCTGCTGCGGACGCCGCCGCACGACGCCGCGATCCAGGTCGTCGACGATGTAGCCGAGCATGCGCACCGCGGCCGGAATAACCGCGCGTTCGTAGAATTCGCGCGGGCTCTCGCCGGGCACGATCGCCAGCACCTCCTGCTCGCAGATATCGCCTGTATCGTAACCTTCGTCGGCCCAGAACCAGGTCGCGCCCGTATAGGCTTCGCCGAGCTTGAACGCCCACTTGATCGAATCCGGACCGCGGTGGCGTGGCAACAACGACGGGTGAAAAATGAGCACGCCGAGCTTGAGCTTCGAGGTCTCTTCCGGCGGTAACAACTTCGTGAGCAACGGCGCGACCGCGACGTCGGCTCCCGCCATTCGGTCGACCAGGATCGCTTTTCGCCGCTCGAGTGACTCGAGACAAGCCTGCACGATCGGCAATTCCCGACTGCCGATGAGATGTATCGCCAACTGCATCTTCCTCCGCGTCCTTTGTTTGGCGGTCTCGCGCGCCAGGCCTGGAAACGCAACGCGCAGTTCCTAGGACAGCGATTGACTGGCCAAGAAAGCAGCCCTGGCAAGCGCGCTGACTGTCTGCGCGCTGCTGAAAGGTCTGCGATGTTCTATTTCCGCCTACTGAGCGGTGTCTTTGTCGCAATTCTCGCGACCGCCGGTCTCACATCGGCGCAACAGGCGACTCCGGTTCCAGATATCAAGCCCGATTTTTCGGGGATGACGTTCTTGCTGGGAACTTGGGACTGCAAGACGGTCAAGGTTAGCATGGGCCGCGGAGCGGGCCGAACCGAGACCGACGTCAACACGATGACCCTGGACGGCCATTACCTGCGAACGGACAGCACGTCGAAACCCTTCGACAAGGCTCGGACGCGCGCGATCGTCGGACAATCCTGGGTCAGTTACGATGCCACAAAGAAACAATGGTATTCGTTCGGCGTCGGCAACTTCGGCGGATTCGTGATGTCGATGTCGCCCGGCTGGAAAGGCAACACGATCGTATGGACGGATTCGTATGCAACGGACGGCGCTCCGCTCGGGGTCACGACAACGACGAAGGTCAACCCCATGAAAATCACCGACATGAGCGTTACGAAAACTACCAAGGGAACCGAGACGACATCGGACGCGTGCATTAAGCGGAAATAAGCCCGCGCGGATAGACTCAACTGCGCGCGGACAGCGTGGAGGCTTCATCTCCCGCCGTCCGCGCCCGCGTTGAGCGGAAACTGCCGCAGACCGTCTCGAATGACACATCGACCGACGCGCGAGAAGCCTCGAGCCGGGAAGCATCCACGTTCATCAGTTGCGCGATCACCGGCATCAGTTTGCCGGCCATGGAAATTTTCGTGCTAGCCGCTTAAAGCCTTGGCGCAAGCCGGCCGGCCCAGCGGTATAAGAGGAAGACGATGACCGGGAATGCGATCAGGCTGACGATCGTCGCCACCGGTTCGAACGAATCGCCGACGACGGCGAACGGAAATTCCTTACTCGTTGCCGCGATAAGGCCCGACTTGGCGACGCCGAGCAATCCTTCGCCGACGATGAGACCGGATGCGAGCAGAATGCCGAGCCGCACGGCGACGCCGGGATTCTTGCCGCGCGAAACCCAACTATTGTACGCTTTGCCCGCAAAAGCGCCGACGACGACCATGAGCGTCACGCTCATCGGCAAGTAAATGCCAAGCGCGACGGCGAGCGGCGGAAACTGCCGGTTCGCAGTGCGGCGCAAGATCTCGTCGATGGCGACTATTCCGAGACCAATCAGCGCGCCGATCCCGATCAAGCCCCAGTTGAGGTCGCCCGCAATCACGCCGTTGGCAAGCGCGGAGATCAACGTCGCTTGCGGCGCGCTCAGCGGCTGGTTCGTGATCCCGTGAATCGGCGAGCCCGCGAAACCGAACGAGTGATTGAGGAGATTCAGCACCGGAGGGATCACGAGCGCGCCAAAGATCACGCCGAAAATCAGCGCGACTTGCTGACGCCAAGGCGTCGCGCCGACAAGTTGTCCCGTTTTGAGATCTTGCAGGTTGTCGTTCGAAATCGTCGCGACGTTGATGATCACCGCGGTGACGAACAGCGCGTACGCAACTAGCGCCTTGGCGGCGATGGGATCGCCCGGCCGTGCGAGGGCGACGAGCAACAGCGCCGCGCCGAGGATCGTCAGGATCGCAAGGCCGGAGACGGGAGAGTTGGACGAGCCGATCAGGCCCGCCATGTACCCGCACACCGCAGCGACGACGAGCCCCGCGACGACGGTATAGGCCAGCGCACCGAGGACGAGCGGTACGATTTCGCTCGCCAACGGCGTTCCGGAGAGAAACGCGGCAAGCAACGCGCCGAGGGGCAGCAGCGACAATGCGCTGATGAGGATGACGGTATTGAACGGGATGTCGCGCTCGGTAATCGGCAGTTCGGCTCCCCGTCCCGCGCGTCGTTCGCGACCGGCCGCGAGCGACGAGATCACGCCGCCGACGACCGGCCCCGCGAGCCGTCCGAGGGACCAGAGCGCCGCGACCGCGATCGCTCCCGCGCCGACCAGGCGGACTTCGCGACGCCACACGCCGTTTGCAAATGCGGCGACATCCGGAAGCGCCGCATGATGCGCCGTCATGATCGGCACGAGAATGCCCCACGACAGCACGATTCCCGCCAGCATCGCGACGCCCACCGTGACGCCGACCAAATGGCCGACGCCGATCAGCGCGAACTGCAAGCCGATGTCGATGCCCGTCGCGGACGCACCAAAGCGCGCGAAACGCCCGACGTCGTCCAAGAGGACGCGCACGAAGACGAGAACGCCGTAAGCCACGCCCACGAGCGCGCCCCAGATGACGACCGCGAGCCCGAGTTTGTTTTCGGCGATCGCGGCTGCGCGCTGCGCGTCGGTGCCGCCCATCCCCGCGCCGACCTTCAGTACTTCGGCGGCGGCGATGCCCTCCGGATAGGGAAGGTCGCTGCCGGTCACCATCGCGCGGCGCAGCGGCACGCTATACATGACGCCGAGAATTCCACCGATCGCGCAGATCGCGAACGAATACCAGAATGGGAAACCGGTCCACCAGCCGATCATGACGAGACCGGGCAGCACAAAGATGATCGAGGAGAGCGTCCCCGCAGCCGAAGCGACGGTCTGAACGATGTTGTTCTCCCAAATCGTCGAGGTGCGGAACGCGCGCAGCACGGCCATCGATATAACCGCGGCCGGAATCGACGACGCAAACGTAAGCCCGACCTTGAGCCCGACGTACACGTTGGCCGCCGTAAAGACGACCGTGATCAACGCGCCGAGGATGATCCCCCGAACCGTAAGCTCGACGCGCCGGTCGCGCGCCGTCGGGGTAAGAGCGTCGCTAACAGAAGCCAAAGCGGAATCCCCTTATAGTCGGCGAGATGGTCACGAGGAAGACGGCTTCCGGGGGAAGTGTCGTGCCAAAAGGTGGCTCACTTCTTCAATCCCCGCAACTAAGCCGGCGGTCGGATCGGCCAGGCGGAAATGTTTCTCGACGGTCGCCGCCACGCTGTCCCACGCTCCCTGCCCGAGCCGTTCGTGCGCGCCCGCGTCGCCGACGACGGCGAATTCGCGCCGCGACGGGACGACAAAGAAGTGCACGGCGTTGCGATCGGTTACGTGCGACCGGCCGTGGCGCTGGAGAGCGCGCAATGCCGCCGCATGAACGTCTCCCGAAACATGTGGCGCGATTGAAACCGAGATCGGCGCATCGGTCACTTCTTCGGCCCGAACGATCGCATCGTGAACTCGCTTCTTGTCAACGAACTGGTGCAGCCGTGCATTCACCATGAGCCGGTCGCTCCTCCCCCGCCCGAAAAACCGCCGCCTCCGGAGAATCCGCCCGTCATGCCGCCACCCACGAAACCGGCACCCAAGAGGGCGAGGCCGCCCCAGCCGCCGCCGCTACTGCTGCCACCGATATACACACCGGGAGATTTTATTCGTCCGACGAGAACGATAACCCCAACCGCAATCAGGATGGCTAACAGTATGCCGAGTGCGACCCATACCGGGCTCGAACCGGCGTCAGATTCCTCGGGCGCATTTGTGGCGACCTGGCTCGGCGTCTCGCCGCCGATCGTACTGAGAATGCCGTCAACGCCCGCGACCACGGCTTCGTCGGGTTGGCCGGCGCGAAGCTTGGGCGTGATCGTGTCGCGGATAATGCGCGCCGCGGTTGCATCGGGGACGGTTTGCTCGAGCCCGTAACCAACCTCGATACGCACCTTGTGGTCGGTCGGGAAAACGAAAAGGATCAGACCGTCATCCATCCCCTTTCGCCCGACTTTCCAGCTTCGAAACGCGCGCACGGTCCAATCTTCGGTCGGCGTCTCCCCGGTCGTCGGCGCCACGTATACCAGAACCTGATGTCCGGTATCGGTTTGATACACGCGCAGGCGAGCGTCAAGGGCCGTAACGGTTTGCGGTTTCAGAAAGCCGCCCGTATCGGTAGCCCATTGTGTCGGCGAGGGCGGGATGGGGACCTCGGCGCCGCTCGCCGCGGACCCCAGGCCGATCAGCATCAGCAGCGCCAGCGACCAACGGAGGGCGCTCATCCTGCTAGAACTTCACCGGCGGAGCAGCCTCCGAACCCGGCTGCGATTTGAAATACGTTTTCTCGTTGAAGCGCGTCCCGAAAAAGCCTGCGACAAGATTGGTCGGGAACGAGTCGCGCGCGGTATTGAACACCTGAGCGGCATTGTTGAAGCGCATCCGCTCGACGGCGATCCGGTTTTCCGTCCCTTCGAGCTGTGCTTGAAGATCGGCAAAGTTCTGGCTCGCTTTGAGATCGGGATAGTTTTCGACGACCGCGAGCAGGTGCGATAAGGCCGACGAGAGAGCATCCTGCGCGCCGGTAAACTTCGCGAACGCGGCGGGATCGTTCGGTACACCGCTCGCCAGGTTGAGCTGGCCCACCTTGGAGCGCGCCTCCGCGACGGCGACGTACGTGCTCTTCTCGAAATTCGCAGCACCCTTGACGGTCGCCACGAGATTTGGGATCAGATCGGCGCGTCGTTGATAGACGCTTTCAACTTGAGCCCACTGTGACTGGACCGCCTGGTCGAGCGTGACCAACCGGTTATAGGTGCCGGCTATCGCCATCACCACGATCAACAGAATGACGACGAGGCCGCCCACTGCGATCAGCCCACGGTTCATTTGTTGCTAGCCATCGAACGCACTTCACTGCCCGGAACATCGAATCCGCTTCGAGCAAACGGAGAGACCTCCACGCCGCCGATTAATAGGCTGGCCAGCCCGATACGCTAGAGCAGTTCAGACTCCATCATCCTATGGGCGGTCGCTGCAAAATCTCCGGAAGCCACAGAATCGCGACGGCGATAATGCTGCAGTCGTCCCGTCCATACCGCCTCTCCACATTTTTGGGGAGGCGGTAGGAAGGCGCGGCTGGCGCATAGGGCTGTTGCGTTTCGTTGCATCACTGCATACAAATCGTCAAATCGATGCCAAAAACCCACAATGGGAAGTCCTCATGAAACGCCGAGACGGGCTAACGATCGTTGTCGTCAGCGGCCGTTGTACACGCACGCCGTATGATCGGGCTCCGCGGTCCACGGAATCTTCGGCTCGGGGTGCTTCTCGGTGAACTGCACGAGATTCGCAAGTCGCCCACCGCTGGCGATGCTGCCGATGTACCAACCTCGCCGAAGGGTGGGATCCGGAACGTCGCTCGCTCTCCACGTAATCCCGATGCTGAAGTTCGGTGTCGCGCCGGCCTCTACGCGAACGGCCGCTTCCCCGAAATACGCTTCCCCGTTCGGCCCAGCACCATGGACCGTGACGACTTGCGTAGGGACGTTCTGGAGATCCATCACGACCATCGTCCACCCTCGCGACCGCATCCGGAACTCGTGACGCGCGAACGCGCCGTCCATGACTACCATCTGAGGCAGGCCCCACTGGCAGTCGGCCGTCGACGCGCTAGCGACGGGGACGTGAAACGTGTAGCCTTGCAGTTCGTGCTTCCCTCCGGCCCGCACAGACGTGCGGAACGAACGAGGGCTCGAGGGCGACATGGCATTTCCTGCAGAAATGCACGTCCGCGGCGCTCGGCACGTTCGCGGTGCTCAGCCCGAACATGTAGCCTTGCGCAACATGTCCCCCGCCGGCGGCGCAGCGACCCTTGTTCGGGTCACCGCCCCAAAACATCGCGAAGCACTTGTTGCAGAAGCGCCAGTCGTACTGCACGTTGCTTCCGAGCTTCTGGGTATCGTAATGAAAAGAGTACACCGCGGCGTTGGCCCCGCGGAACGTCACGTGCTGCCCTCCAACCAACGGACACACGCCCTTGGTCGAATATCCGTCGAAGAACAGTGCGTCGCACTGCTCGCATGCGCGCCAGTCCGATTGATTGCCGACCTCTGCGCTCGCCGGTCTCGGGTAGGCCCACAGCCCCATCGACGCCGCGAGCGCGATGCTGCTGGTGCCAATCGACAAAACGCGGCGCCGTGAATACACGGCCGCCGTCTGCTGGTCAGTCGCTTCGGTCGTCTCTGAATCAGACATCCGCATTACCCGCGATTTCCATATGGGAGTTGTCGACGCCAGATTGTTGAATTCCACCTTCGGGCGCTGGCACGGCTCGCTGGGCGAGCGCCGGAGCCGAAAAACGCTGACTTGATGCTCATAGGGCCGCAAATCTCCGTTTGTTTTGATCCTCGGAAACCAGGTCATCGTTCTCTTACGATCTCGCCTGCGCACCGATCTTGATGAACTTCTCGTGTAGGCTCGTGAGCCGCCACTCATGGAGCGGCTCAGACGTTACGAGCGTGCGAAAGAAGTTCCCAAGATTGAACGCCAACGCGTGCAGTTGAAGCCGCGGAGTCCCGCTGAACGACATGGCTAAGCAGATTCTCGCTCACGCAGCCGCCTCGACCACCGTCAACATATACGAGCACGTCCTCGAAGGGGCCAAGCCTGAGGCCATCGCGGCGCTCGACCGAATGCTGCGGGGAAGGCTAGTAGGCGGCCTTGTAGCAAATCGTGTAGCAAAACGGCTGAGTGAAGAAAAAACCGCGCCGGAGCGGGGTTGAATTGGTAGCGCCAACGGGAATCGAATCTGCCCTGAAGCGGTTTGGCGCGGTTGCTAGAGGTCACTGACGAGAGAAGTGCAGGGTTTCGACGATACCGTGGGTCGCCGAAGGCTGTAGTCGGACGCCTCGGACTGCACCCGTTTTGCACCCGCGCCTCTAGTGGCTATCCTACTTTCGGAAGCGAAGATGATCGACGAGAGCGTCCCTGCCGCCGATGCGACGGTTTGGACGATGTTGTTTTCCCAAATCGTCGAGGTGCGGAACGCACGCAAGACGGCCATCGATATGACCGCCGCCGGAATAGAAGATGCGAACGTCAACCCGACTTTGAGTCCGACGTAAACGTTCGCGGCCGTAAAGACGACCGTAATCAGCGCGCCGAGGATGACCCCCCGAACGGTAAGCTCGACGCGCCGATCTACGGGATCAACTCCCGAAGCAGCGGAACGAACGCGTGCTCAGCGTCCCGTTCGAGTAATTGCTCGACGTGTACGTCAAGCCGCTGGCGTAGTTCGCATTCGGGTGGGTCCCGGCGCTAGCCGTGAACGTGACGATGCCCCCGTTGGATGACGTGCACTTGATGTCGAACGTCTGCGAGCCGTTGATCGACGGCGGCGTGCTTTGCGAGATCGGCGTCATCGTCACGATGCCGCTCGGCGACGCGGTGATCGTCACCGGACCGTTGTCGTAGGCGTTGCCCGGCAGGACGATCTGTCCAGACCTCGCGTCCTGGATTGCGTAGCCGACCGTCGCCGTCTGGTTGAACGAGGCCGTTTGGGGGCCGAACCACTGGGCGATGTCCGCCACCCCGAGCAGCGTGATCGTCTGCGCAGGATTGTTCCCCCCGACGGCCGTCATCGAAAATTCGCCTTCCGATAGAATGAGGCCGGTGAACGTCGGCGGCGTGCCGGTATCGAGCACTGTCCGTTTCTGGTCTCCCGGGAGAACGACGCCTCCCTGCAATTCGCCATACGCCGTCATGCCGAAGGTGTGCGGTCCGGCTGTCGTCGTGACCGTCAGCGTGCAGGTGGAGGCGAGGTTCCCTCTGATGCAATCTCCCGGAGCGACGGTCGTGCTGCCCGATTTTGCGTAGAGCGTCGAAAACGCCGGCGACGTGCCGAGGAAGATGTTCCCGGCGTAGAGCAGCGTCGAGCCGTCGTAGACGGCGAGCGCCATCGTTCCGTCGGAGACGTAGAGCGGCGACCGTTCGGCGGCACTCGGCGCCGGCGCCGAGGGGATCGAGATTGCGAGCGACATCGTCGCCCCCGAGGGCGCTGGGTTCGCCGGCGCGGGGACCGAAAGCGCGGACGCACCGCCTCCCGATCCGCCGCTGCAACCTACGGCGGCGAGCGTCAGCACGAGCGCCGCACTCCGCATCGTTTTCACTTGTGCTTCTCCGATTGGACCGTGATCGGGATCGTGGCCGAACTCGGGTCGCAGGTGAACGACGTCGTGGCGATCGTCGCGCCGGAGTAGTTGGCGGTCGAGTACGTAAGACCCGAAGCGTAGGCCGTATTCGGGCTGGTTCGCGCCCCGAACGAGATCGTCACCGTCCCGCCGCTACCGTTGACGCACGTGACGGTAAAGTTCTGATCCGAGGGCGGCCCGGCCGGGGGCGTCGCGATCGAGCTCGGCGCGATCGTGACGATGCCGGCGGGCGCAGCGGTGATCGTTATGGGACCGTTGTCGTAAGCGTTGCCCGGCAAGACGATCTGCGAGTTCGACGAGTCCTCGATGCGGAATCCGAAGGTCGTCACATCGTTGAATGCGGCTTCGGCCGGCCCCGCCAGCAAAACGTTCGATGCGACGCCGAGCAAGGTGAGCGTCTGAGCCGGATTCGTGCCGGGCGAGAGCGTGACCGAGAGTTCGCCTTCCGAGGAGATGACGCCGCGGAATACGGGCGGCGTCCCGGTGTCCTCGACGGTTCGCGCGCCGCTCGTCGCTTGGGATCCCTGCGATCCGGGATAGGTGATCACGTCGAAGCGATGCGCGCCCGGCGTCGAGGTCACGGTCAGATTACACGTTGCCGTGCTGTTCGAGAACGTGCACGTGCCGAAGGCGACGGTCGTCCCCCCCGATTTGGCGTAGACGGTTTGGAACGGCGGCGTGCTATCTAAAGAAAGATTTGCGACGTAGACGAGCGTGGTTCCGTCGTAAATAGCCATCGAGCCGGTGCCGGGTGAGAGAAACTGCGGAGTGCGCGATGCCGCCGTCGTGGGCCGGAGCGGGAATGCGAAGGTCATCGGAAATGCGGATTCGGCTTGCGGCGCGGCGGTGGCAACCGGCGGGGTGACCGCCGTTAAGGCGGCCGGCGTCGTTCCGCCCCCGCCGCTGCAGGCGGCGAGGACGAGGGCCGCGACCGCCGCGGCAGCGAGATGTCGTAGGTTCATGGTGGAGGCCTTCCGCTAATTGACGGTGATGGGGAGTGTTGCCGAATTCGGCACGCATTGCAGGGTCGTCGTGCCGATCGTTGCCGTGGGATAATTGCTCGCCGAGTACGTCAGCCCCGAAGCGTAGGTGGCGTTCGGTTTATTCTGCGCTCCGGCGGTGATCGTCGCCGTGCCGTTATTTTGGCAGGTGACGTTGAACGATTGCGCGCCGGCGGCCGCAGGCGGCGCCGTCTGCGAAATCGGCGTCATCGTCAGGATGTTGTTGCCGTCGGTCTCCGCGATCGTGACCGGCCCGTTGTCGTAGGTTGCCGGGGGCTGGCCGATCTGAAGGTTGGCTGAATCGGCGATGACGTACTGGAACGTGTACGTCGTTCCGATGACGCCGACCAGCGGGCCGTTTCCGTTGAGATGCGCGGTCAGCGTGGGTCCGGTGAAATTCCCGTGGTCGGCGACGCCGAGCAGCGTGATCGTCTGGGCGGCATTCGTCCCCGCGACCAGGGTCACGGCGAGTTCACCTTCGGCCAAGATGACGCCGGTAAAGGTCGGCACCGTTCCGGTATCGAGCGGCGCGCGGCTGTGATCGGGCAACGCCGTTCCCTGCGAGACCGGATAGGTCACGACGTCGAACGCGTGCGCGCCGATCGTGGTGACGATCGAGACGGTGCACGTCGAAGACGCGCCGGTCGACGCGCAGGTTCCGCCGGAGACACCGGTGGTGCCGCTTTTCGCGTACACGACCGAGAGTTGCGGAGTGGCCGCCGAATTGAAGTTGCCGACGAAGATCAGCGTCGATCCGTCGTAGACCGCGAACGAGGCGGTCCCGGGACTCACGTAGAGCGGCGATCGCCCCGCCGACAGCAGGATCCGATTGGGGACCACGATGCCGAGTTGGAAGTTCGCGGCGTTCGCGACGAACGGCGCGTTGATCGGCGCGACCGGCACCCCGCCCGTGCCGCCGGTGCAACTCGAGAGCGCTAGCGCCAGCGCGAGCGGAGTGAGATGGAGAGCTCTCATGGAAAGCCTTTCGGGACCGTTGCGCATCAGAAGTGGACGCCCAGCCCGACGTAGGGCGCGTTCACGGTGGTATTCGATGGCGCGTTGGTCCGCGCGGTGGCGCGTTCGCCGGCGAGGCCGAAGTCGATGAACAGCGCGCCGAACGCGGCAGTCGCACCGGCGCGATATTTCAAGTAGGCGTACGACAACGGGATCGTCTTTCCCGAGAGCACGCCCAAGAATGTCGAGGTCGGAAAGGTATAATTCCCGGAGATCTGCGGGTAGTACCAGGCGCTGCCTTCGAGCGAGAACGTCTGGTCCAGGTCGGGGAGTTTCGTTACGCCGAAGCCGACGCCGGAGAGCCGCGGCACGCCGAGATAATCGTAGGTCTTCGTGAGGTAGCCGGCGCCGATATACACGCGTGGATCGAATATCTTGAAGCCGAGCCGCACGTCGCCTTCATTTTCCTGAGCGGTTAGCGCCGGAACGTACGCTTGACCCAGGCCGTTGAACGCCATCAGTTGCTGGAAGCCGACGACGGTCACGCAGCCCGGATCGGTCGTCGAAGGGCAATTTCCCGTTTGATAGACCGCGTTGCCGACGACCGTACCGCAGCCCGCGACGCCCGGCGCGCCGGGCGCGCAGGCCGTAACCGTTTGCTGTGCGTTGTGCGGAAAACGGTAGTGGCGGAAATCGCCTTCGAGCATCATCGGGATGTGCGCCAGCGGAAACTCGATCGCGCCGCGTAGCGCGTACGAACCCGTAGCGGTGTTTCCGGGGCTGATCTCGTTGTAGACTTTTGGTGATATCAAGTATTCGCCGGCAACGAAGCCTTCCGAACGTACCGCGGGCGGCGGCGGGACCGGGCTCGGCGTAACGACCGGCGCGGCGGTCGCTACCGGAACCGGCGTCGGTGGCGGCGTCGGCGCGGGAGTCGGCGCCGGCGTCGGCGGTGGAGTCGGTGCGGGTGCGCTCAGCGCGCGCACGACGACGATGCGACGGTCGGGAACCCATTGAACGTAGGCGCCCATCGCCTCCGAGATCACGCGGACGGGCACGACCACGGCGCCCCGGTACAGCATCGGCGGCACGTCGAGCGGGCGGTCCTCGCCGTTCACGACGACGACGGCCTTATCGAGCGTGACCTTCACGTCGGCGCCCGGTTTAGAGATGTCGGCCGTACGGGTCGCCGGGTCCCAAGACACCGTCGCGCCCAGTTGTTCGAACATCGAGCGCAGCGGTACGAAGATCACGCCGTTGCGAACCAACGCAGCGAGCACTCTGCCGGAACGCACGGTATCCGGCTTGGCGTAGACATGTTCGTCGTTGAAAAAAATCGGGAACTCGCCGGACGGCGGGCTCCCGAAGTCGCGTGCGGTCGGCGCGGGTTGCGCGAACGCCGGCGCAGCCGGCGCGAGGAAGCTCGCCATGACGGCGGCGACAAGACCTGCTCGTACGAGCGTTTGCGAGTGCCGACAGATCAAGAGCTCTCCTTCCGAAACCAAACACCGCGCCGGTAGAATGGTGCAGCCTGGCAAGAGTTGACGAACCAAACGGGATGGAATTCGAGGATAGGAAAAAGCGCGACCAGGTTCCTCTAGGCGCTCCGGTCGTACTAGGCTTTTAGCGCCCCCGTTGCCGACCCCCTTGAGCCTTTTCGACCGCCTGAAGCGGGCAAGCGGCGTCCGCAATTGCTCATGACGCGCCCGGCGGGGGGGCCTTTCGAAAGGAGCCCCAGTTGACTTTTTGCGGCGGTCCGGTCGCATTGCCGGGAACGGTTGCGTCTCCAAGAATATACGCCGTAGCGTACCGGACGCCGAGCCTCTAGAACGAGCCGTTTGCTCCAAGTGTAGCCAGGATGCCGGCACGTTTTAGGTTTTCGGCGCCTTTCACGGGTCGATGCGCTTACGTATCTTGAGCAATCAGCACTGTTGCCAACGGCGTCGCGTATACGAAGACGAAAAACGAGCTGCCCGCACGAGTTCCGGGTACGATCCTTAATTACGCCTGTGCATCGCTTGTGAAGCTCGGACAAACGCCACCGAAGGACTGCGGGAAATCAGTGCCGTTTGCTGCGAGTCCGTCCTCGCCAGCTCCGGCAAGAACACAGTGACCCAAGGCTAGTCGTGCCGGCGGCGTGGCGTAACCTGATGTCGAGCGACGGTACGGATCGTTTGGATAGCCGAATCAGGCGTGCCGATCGTAACGACCGGTGGCGCTCCTCCGTGCAGCTCGCCCGTCAGCAGAGGGACGAAGAGAACGTCAAGATATTCCTTCGCCGCAGCGCTAAAAAAGCGACCATGATGACGTATCTGCTCGACGTAAATGGCCCATGCGTCGGTCGCTACTGTTGAGCGGGGAGCTTGAAGCTCATGCGTCTCCGAGGTGTCCTCGTACCAATCCGGGCCGGCATCATGGTGTTGATCCCGAGGATGGGCTTGCGATGGGCATTCGAGTAGCGCCTCCGCGAGGTCAAAATCGAAGCTTAGCTCTTCTTGAAGCGTCTCGAGAGGAGAGACGCCGCCTTCCATTGGCTGAGGATTTTCCCCCGAGAAATCGTATGTCTCCTCCGCTTCAACCGCATACGTCTTGAAGAGGCTGTGCACGATCTCGCCGAGTTCGGAAATAGAAAATGTCTTACGCCGAGCATGACACCGCGAGCACTCTGCTTCGCGCCCGTCCCTTTCAATCTGCGCCGTCAGGATGTCATCTGTCCCCGCGCAAGCACCGCATACGCGACTCTCAGGAGACCAAGAATCAGTTCGGCTCAAATCTCTTCTTCCACTAAAACAAACCTACGGAGCCGCACGCCGAGCATTGGTTCCAACACGAGCGTGCCGAATGACGGAATCAAGCACCATTGATCCCATAGCATCGCTTGTAGGTACTGCCAACGGTCGGGCTCCGTCGCATCGTCGGGCGGAGGCGTCTTCCAATCTCTAACGACGAGGCACGTCGAGCACTGTGGCTCCCTCAGTCCATGACTTCTAAGACATCAAGCCATGTTTCGGGGAAGTCGTCGCGATCAGCGCGCAACACAACGGGCTCGCCCCCAGGCGAAAGCAGCTCTGTTCTGTCGAGCTTGTAATGCGCAATCGGCGCTTCGTACGGGATCAGGAATCGCACGAGTAGGAGTCCTTCATGCTCTTGTGCCGCGGCTGGCGATCTCGAACGGTTCCGACTCTCCAAGCGTCATTTCGAGGAACACCGCTCGGACTTGCTGCCCCGGCTGGCACTCGACACTCTCCTCGACGCGATTGCATGACCTCCGGCATACAGCTGCGACGACGATGCTGCTGGCGGGCGTTGACGTTGCAACGACGGCGGGCGTCCTCGGGCACTCGACGCCGACGACGACGCTCGGCGTGTACGCCCACGTTCTCAGCGAATCGAAGCGTAAGGCTACGGATCGCCGCGGCGACGCCTTCGATGCGATCGCCAAGGAGAAGACGGGAACGTGATTGCACCCGTTTTGCACCCGTCGCACCTTGGACAAAGAAAAACCCCGATGAAATCAGGGCTTTATTGGTAGCGCCAACGGGAATCGAACCCGTCTCTCAGCCTTGAAAGGGCCGCGTCCTAACCGATAGACTATGGCGCCGTGTGGGCCCGGCTGGATTCGAACCAGCGCGCAACCAGTTATGAGCCGGCCGCTCTACCGCTGAGCTACGGGCCCCGGGGGAGCGCTCTTGTGCACTACCGCCGAGGTGCCCTGCGTCGTCGTCGGCCTTCGTGCGACTATTGAGCGCGAAACGCCGCCTTCCCGGGGTAGCGCGACGCATTGCCGAGTTGCTCTTCGATCGCCATGAGGCGATTGTATTTCTCAACGCGATCGCTGCGCGAAAGCGAGCCCGTTTTTATTTGACCGGCGCCGGTCGCAACGGCGAGATCGGCGATCGTCGTATCACCCGTCTCGCCCGAGCGATGCGAGATGACGCAGCGGTAGCCCGCCTTGTGCGCCATCTCGACGGCGTCGAGCGTCTCGCTGAGCGTGCCGATTTGATTGACCTTGATGAGGATCGCGTTCGCGGTGGCGGAGTCGATGCCGCGCGCAAGGCGTTCGGTATTGGTCACGAAGAGATCGTCGCCGACCAATTGCACGCGGCCGCCAAGGCGCTCGGTGAGCGCACGCCAGCCGTCCCAATCATCTTCGCCGAGCCCGTCCTCGATTGACAGAATTGGATACCGTCCGCACAGATCGCTATAGAAGTCGATCATCTGCGCGCTCGTGAACGCACGATCCGCCGTCAGCGGATAATAGGCGCCGTCGCGGCAAAACTCTTGTGCGGCCGAATCGATGGCGAGCGCGATATCTTCGCCAGGCGAATAGCCGGCCTTCTCGATCGCGGCGATCAGCAGATCGAGCGCTGCGTCGAGCGTATCGAGGGGCGGCGCGTACCCGCCTTCGTCGCCGACAAGCGTTTGAACGCCGCGCTCGTGCAGCAGCTTTCCCAGCGCGTGAAAGGTCTCGGAACCGTAGCGGATTGCTTCCGCAAGCGTCGGCGCGCCGACGGGCACGATCATGCATTCCTGAAATTGCAACGCGCCTGCGGCGTGCTTGCCGCCGTTGATCACGTTCATCATCGGCACCGGCAGCGTGCCCGCGCTCGGGCCTCCTAAGTAACGGAAGAGCGGAATGCCGAGGCTACTCGCAGCCGCGCGTGCGGTCGCTAGCGAGATGCCCAAGATCGCATTCGCGCCACAGTTGCGCTTGTTCGGCGTGCCATCCATTTCAATCAACTGCAGGTCAACTTCGCGCTGCGCGGTCGCGTCGAGCCCTTCGATTGCCGGGCCCAGAATCTCGTTGACCGCCGCAACGGCTTTGAGCACGCCCTTACCGCCGTAGCGCGCCATATCACCGTCGCGCAGTTCGACGGCTTCGTGTGCGCCGGTCGAAGCACCCGAAGGAACGAGCGCTTCTTCCACCGCTCCGAAACTCGTCGCGACCGCAACCGCGATCGTGGGATTTCCGCGCGAATCGAGCACCTCGCGCGCGTGCACGCTTTCGATCAGCGGCCGGCCGGCGCCACGCAGCGAATCGATCATGTCGAAACGAGCCACGCTTCGAGATCGTGCTTACGCGAAGCGATCTCGTTCGGCTGGAACCAAATCGCAATCTCGCGCTTAGCGCTTTCGGGCGAGTCGCTGCCGTGGACCAGATTGCGCCCGATCGTCTGTGCGAAGTCGCCGCGAATCGAACCCGGCGCCGCCTTGATCGGGTTGGTCGCGCCGATCGAACTGCGGCAGCCTTCCACCGCGTCCGAACCCTCTACGACCAGCGCCACGATCGGCGCGCTGGTCAGATAGGATATGAGGCCGGGAAAGAACGGCTTTCCGTCGTGTTCGGCGTAATGCTTTTTTGCACGCGCTTCGTCGACCGTGAACAACTTCATCGCCGCGATCGTGTAGCCACGCCGCTCGAAGCGCGTCAGGATCTCCCCGACGAGGCCGCGCGCGACGGCGTCGGCCTTGCACAGAATCAACGTTTGTTCGATTGCCATAACGTCGGCAGAGGTACGCGCCCGCGCGATACGAGGCCTGTAGATTGTTTCAGATCCGCCACCAGCCCGAGACCGGTAGCACCAACGATGACGCGGCGCGCCTGCTCGGCGAGCCCGGCGGCGAGGGCGTCGTGCTGACCGCGGACTACCAGCGCGCCGGGCGGGGCCGGCGCGCCCGCGGCTGGACCGCGCGGGCCGGCTCGTCATTGTTGTTCACGGCGATTCTGCCACGCACGCTTGCGACCGCGGACCTCTGGGCGGTGCCGTTCTGGACCGCGCTCGGGGTGGCCGAGGGCATCGAGCGGGCGTGCGGCGTTCGGATCGACTTGCAATGGCCGAACGACCTGCTGCTCGGCGGCCGGAAGTGCTGCGGCATCCTGTGCATCTCGCGCGTCGCGGGCGAGCGGGCTTGGGCCGGCTGCGGCGTGGGCCTCAACGTCCTCCGGCCCGCTGCGGACGATCGGACGCTCGAGGAGGTCTCACCGCCCCCGGCCTTCCTCTCCGACCACCGGCCGGCGGAGCGCGGGGCTGTACTCGACGCCATCCTCGCGGCCTTCACACGGCGTCTGCGCGAACTCGACACGCCGGGCGCGATCGCACGCGAATGGGAAGCACGTGCCGGGCTCGCCGGAACGCCGTACCGCCTTTTGGTGGATGGCAGCAGCGAACCGTTCGAAGCGGTTGCACAATCAATCGCCCCGGACGGCGGATTGATCGTCATCCACGACGGCCGCGAGCGGACGATCGCACTCGCGGACGCGCGCGTGCTGCGCGCTTAGCCCGTCTCAGCGACTCGCTTTGGCCCGCTTCTCGCAGGTCTCGCAAAAGTGCGAAACCTTGTTGTCGGTATCGAAGATCGAGTTTGAGAAATACATCGCGCAGCGTGGATTGAAGCAGTGTTTGAGACCGAGCGCGTGACCGATGTCGTGAACCGACTCCTTGAGCGTGCGCTGAAAGAGCAGATTGTCGTCGGCGGCCTCGCCGTAAAAATCGTTGCGCAGCCGGTGAAGCGATACCACGGCCATGCGATGCTCTTCGCTTGCATCGCCGAAGACGAACTGATGCGAGGTCTTGTAGAGATCGTAGTCTGTGATGACTAGGCGTAACCCCGGGGCCGGCGTCCCGCTCGCGACCACTTTCGAGACGAGCGTATTGAAAAACAGCTGCTTGCGCGAACTGTTGAGGGTCGTGCGGGGAATGCGAACGGCGCGCTCGACGGTGCACGTCAGCAGGAAGCGTTCCTCAAGACACAGCGCGAGGCGCGTGAGGAAAGACGGCTCGATCGTATTGACCGGAACGATGCTGACCTGACTCACGTGCCGCACCTACCCAAGTTCGTGCATGCTATTACCCCGTCACTTTGCCTTGGGGGGCCGACGGACCTCGTGTATAACGTCGCGAACGGGGGCCGAATGATTCTGGGAATCGGGACCGATCTCGCGGAGGTCGAGCGCTACCAGTTCGACGAGGCGAGCTTGGTCTGGTTTGCGCGCCGCGTGTACACGGAGGAAGAGATGCGTTACGCGCAACGCAAGCGGCACTTGGCTGAGCGGCTCGCCGGTTTTTTCGCGGCCAAGGAAGCCGCGCGAAAAGCATTCGGCTTCGCGATTCCCTGGCGCGAGGTCGGCGTATCGCACGAGCGCAGCGGCCGGCCGATCCTGCGCTTTTATGGTTCCGCGCAGGATTTGCCCACGCGCTTCGGCGTGACGCGCCTGCATCTGACGATCACCCATACGGCGACGACGGCCGCGGCGTTCGTCATTCTCGAGCGCGACTGATGCGTGCGCTCGACGCCGAGCAGATGCGAACTGCCGATGCGCGCGGCGGCGAGCGCGCCGGCGATATCGCACTGATGCGCGCGGCCGGCGAGCGCTTGGCCGAAGCGATCGCCCTGCGCGCGCCGGGCACGGGGCCGATCGTTGCTTTTTGCGGGCCCGGTAACAACGGCGGCGACGGTTTCGCCGCGTTGGCGCTGCTCGACCGTTCGCGCTCGCGTACGGTCTATGCGCTCGAGGCCCGCGCGCCGAGTGCGGCGCGTCGCGACGCGGAAGATCGCGCGCGCGCGGCCGGCGTCACGATCCGTCCGCTTCCGGCGACTGCCGAGGATGCGCGGCGCGCGCTCGAGGGCGCCGCCTGCGCGCTCGACGCTTTACTCGGGACGGGCGCGCGCAGCACGCCGAATCAGGCGCTGGTTCCGGTCATCGATGCGCTCAACGCTTCTTCGCGCCCCACGGTCCTGGCGGTCGACCTGCCGACCGGAATCGACGCGACGAGCGGCGCCGTCGCGCAGCATACCGTGCGCGCCGGCGCGACGGTTTCGCTCGGCGCGCTCAAGATCGGCCTGCTGCTCGACCCTGCGCGCGAGTACACCGGCGACCTCTACGTTGGCGATATCGGCCTCGCCGGCGAGATCGCCGCGCTCGGCGCACCGTTTTTCGCCGCGCTCTCGCCGGCCGAGTTCGTACGCGCGCTGCCGAGACGCGACCCGCTCGCCGACAAACGTTCGGCCGGCGCGCCGCTCGTCATCGCCGGCTCGCATCAGTTTCCCGGCGCCGCAGTTCTTTGCGCGCGCGCCGCGGCCCGGGCCGGCGCCGGCTACGTCACCGTCGCGACGCCGAACGACGCCGCCGACCTGTTGCGCGCGCACCTGGTCGAACAGGTCGTGGTTGGTTTCGACGAGCGCGACGTTGCGGGGACGATCGCGGCGCTCCTCGATCTCACGAACCATTGCAGCGCGCTCGCCATCGGGCCCGGGCTCGGCCTCGGCGACAAGGCGGGCGAGATCGTTCGCGGCTTCGTCGTGAAACTCGAGCTGCCGTTCGTCGCCGACGCGAGTGCGCTCTTCCATTTCGCAAAGCATCTGGAGATATTGCGCGGCAAGCGCTGCGTGCTCACGCCGCATGCCGGCGAGTTCGCGCGTCTCTCAGGTCGCGGAGCGATCGCCGAGGGCGAGCGGGTCGCGCGCTTGCGGGAGTTCGTCGCGCGCACCGGCATTACCACGCTCCTCAAGGGTCAAGCAACGCTGATCGACGACGGCACGACCACGCACGTGAACCCTACCGGCACGAGCGCGCTCGCGACGGCGGGGACGGGCGATGTCTTAACCGGCATGATCGCAACGCTGCTCGCGCAGGGTCTCGCGCCCGTCGACGCCGCGCGAATCGGGGCATATTGGCACGGCCTCAGCGGACGAACCGTCGCGAGTGCTCGCAGCATCGGCGTCGTTGCCGGCGATCTTCCCGACGCTTTCGCCAAAGCGCTCGAGCGCGCGCGCGCCGCTGCCGCGACTAATGACGCGCCGCTTGTGCGGATCGGTTAGGCCGATAGCAACTTTCGCAGGCCCGCCTCATCGATGACCGGCACGCCGAGCGACTCGGCTTTGGCGAGTTTCGAACCCGCTTCGTCGCCGGCGACGACGTAGTCGGTCTTCTTGCTCACCGCCGAGCCCGCTTTGCCTCCGGCCGCGACGATCAACTCGGTCGCCGCTTCGCGCGTTAGGTTCGGTAACGCTCCCGTCAGCACGAGCGTCTTGCCGGAGAGCGGGCCGGCGGCAACCCTCGGACGTCTGGGCGCCGTCATATCGACGCCGTGCCGCCCGAGCCGTTCGACGACGGCGAGATTCGAGGGCTGCCGAAAGAAGAACGCGACGCTCTCCGCAATCTGCGGCCCGATGCCGTTCACCGCGGAGAGCTCGTCCTCGCTCGCGGCCGCGATCGCATCGATCGCGCCGAATTCGCCGGCTAGCAACGAAGCGTTCTGGCCACCGACGTAGCGAATTCCAAGCGCGCTCAAGAGGCGCGCTAAGCCGCGGCGTTTGGAGCCTTCGATCGCATCGAGCACGTTCTGGATCGATCGCTCGCCCATGCGCGGCAAGAGCGACATGCGCTGCCCCGTGAGATCGTACAGATCGGCAACGTCGCGGCACAACTTCGCGTCGACCAGCGCATTGGCCATCACATCGCCGACGCCTTCGATATCCATCGCTCCGCGCGAGCAGTAATGCCGGATCCGCTCGCGCAGTTGCGACGGGCAGGCGACGTTGGTACAGTACGAAAAAACGTCGTCGGGTGGATGATCGACTTTCGAGTGACAGACGGGACAGCGCTCCGGCAGTTCGAACGTGCGCGTCTTTTTCGGCCGCAACTCGAGCACGGGGCCCGCGACGTACGGGATGACGTCGCCGGCGCGGCGCACGGTGACCGTATCGCCGATCCTGATATCCTTGCGAACGATATCGGCTTCATTGTGCAGCGTCGCCATGCGCACCGTGACGCCTCCGAGTTGCACGGGCTCGAGCACGGCGTACGGATTGAGTTTGCCGGAGCGGCTGACGTTGATGCCAATATCCAGCAACTTCGTGCGTGCCTCCTGCGCGCGAAACTTGAAGGCGATCGCCCAGCGCGGATCCTTCGCAGCATAGCCAAGTTTGGCTTGCAGCGCGAGGTCGTCGACCTTGATCACGACACCGTCGATCTCGTAATCCAGCGAGTCGCGTTCGGCTTCCCACTTCGCGCAGAAATCGCGTACCTCGTCGATCGTCGCGCAGCGATGCCGGTGCGGGTTCACGGGCAAGCCCATCGCTTCGAGCGCGTCGAGCAACTCGCTTTGCGATATCGGCCGGCGCCCCGCTCCATCGAACGCACCGGCCGCGTAGGCGAAAAATGAGAGGCGCCGTTCGGCCGTCAAACGCGGGTCTTTTTGGCGCAGGCCGCCGGCGGCGGTGTTGCGCGGGTTGGCAAAGAGCGCGTGACCCGCGGCGGCGCGGCTCGCATTGAGCTTTTCGAAATCACCCTTCTTGAGGTACACCTCGCCGCGCACGTCGATTCGGGCCGGTACCGGTGCGGGCAAGCGCGCGGGGATGTCGCGGATCGTGCGAATGTTGGGGGTCACCTCTTCGCCGGTTTCGCCGTCCCCTCGCGTTCCGGCCGAGACGAGCGCACCGCGTTCGTAGCGCAGCGAGATCGCCAGGCCGTCGATCTTCAACTCGCAGACGTACGCTGCGGGCGCGCCGGCGAGCTTCACAACCCGCGCGTCGAACGCGCGCAACCCAGCCTCGTCAAAAGCGTTGGCGAGGCTAAGCATCGGGATCTCGTGCCGGTACGGCGGAAACTCCGATGACGGCGCCCCGCCGACGCGCTGGGTCGGGGAGTCCGCCGTGACCAGTTCCGGGTGCGCCTCCTCGAGCAGCACCAACTCGTGCAGTAATTCGTCGTAGCGCGCGTCGGGGATCGCCGGATCGTCGAGGACGTGATACCGCCGGTTCGCATCTTCGAGCTGCTCTCGCAGTTCGCGCGCGCGCTCCCCGGGTGACGGCTGCTTCGTGGTGGCCACACTTCACTTCTACGACGCGGCGGCGCTACGGGGCTGCAAGCCGGTCCGTCGAATCCATCGATTCATGGCTGAGGCTTTTATTTGCGATGCAATTCGCACCCCGATCGGGCGCTACGGCGGCGCGCTGAGCGCGGTCCGCGTCGACGACCTGGCGGCGATCCCGCTCCGGGCGCTCATCGGGCGCAATCCGTCGGTCGATTGGTCGCAGGTCGACGACGTGATCTATGGCTGCGCCAATCAAGCCGGCGAGGACAACCGCAACGTGGCACGCATGGCCGTCCTGCTGGCGGGGCTCCCCGAGAGCGTTTCGGCGGCGACGATCAACCGGCTCTGCGGCTCGGGAATGGATTCGGTCGCGCAGGCGGCCCGCGCGATCCAGAGCGGCGACGCCGAACTCGTGATCGCGGGTGGCGTCGAGAGCATGTCGCGCGCCCCCTTCGTCCTTCCGAAAGCTGACGCGGCGTTTGCGCGGCATGCGGCGATCTACGACACGACGATCGGCTGGCGCTTCGTCAACCCGCTGCTCAAAGAAATGTACGGCATCGATTCGATGCCCGAGACGGGCGAGAACGTGGCCGCCGAATTCGGCATCTCGCGCGAAGATCAGGACGCGCTCGCGCTCCGCAGCCAGCAGCGGGCCGCGGCGGCGCAAACCTCGGGACGCCTCGCTGAAGAGATCGTCCCGGTGAAGATCCCGCAGAAGCGCGGCGATCCGGTCGTGGTCGATCGCGACGAACACGTGCGCGGCGATACGACACTCGCATCGCTCGCGAAACTGCCGGCACCGTTTCGCGCGAACGGGACCGTCACGGCCGGCAACGCGTCGGGGATCAACGACGGCGCGTGCGCGCTCCTGGTGGCCAGTGAGGCCGCGGCCAAACGACATGGCCTGCGACCCAAGGCGCGCGTTCTCGGCGCGGCCACGGCCGGCGTGGCGCCGCGGATCATGGGTATCGGTCCGGCTCCCGCATCGAAGAAGTTGCTCGAACGTTTCGATTTGACCGTCGATGCGCTCGACACGATCGAGCTGAACGAAGCCTTCGCGTCGCAGGCCCTGGCGGTGTTACGGATGCTAGGCCTCGCCGACGACGCGCCGCACGTGAATCCCAACGGCGGCGCGATCGCGCTCGGCCATCCGCTCGGGATGAGCGGTGCGCGTCTCGTGACGACCGCAACATATCAACTTCTCCACAGCAAAGGTCGCTACGCGCTCTGCACGATGTGCATCGGCGTCGGTCAAGGCATCGCACTTCTGCTCGAACGCGTTTGAGAGCTTCGTCGTCCCGGCTGCAGCCGTACGCGATCGCAGCTCTGTTTGTGCTGGCCGGTGCAGCGCACTTCGCGTGGCCCGCGACGTACGAACGGATCGTTCCGGATTATCTTCCGGTGCATCGCACGCTCGTCCTCGTCAGCGGCGTCTTCGAGATTCTGGGCGGAATCGGCGCTTTGTTCGCCGGGACACGCCGCGCCGCGGGCTGGGGACTCATCGCGTTGCTGATCGCGGTATTTCCGGCGAATATCCACATGGCGACGCATGCTTCCGCGTTCGCCGGTCTCGCACCGGCATGGGTTCTGTATGCGCGTCTGCCGTTACAGTTTCTGATGATCGCGTGGGTCTACCGGGTGTTGCTCCGAGGCTAAACCAACGGCGCCATTGCGCGGGGCGCGGGCATCCCATCGCCGTCCCCGAACGCTCCGAGCATGCAAGTGACGCAAAACCGCGAGGTTCGTCTCGTCTCGCGCCCCAAGGGCTGGCCGACGCCGGCAAACTTCGAAATCGTCGAGGGGCCGCTGCGCGAACCGGGCGAGGGCGAGGTGCTCGTTCGCAATTCGCATATGTCGCTCGACCCGTATATGCGCGGACGGATGAACGACGCGAAATCGTACGTGCCACCCTTCGCAGTCGGAGAGGCGTTGAGCGGCGGTGCGGTCGGGTGCGTCGTCACCTCACGCGCCCCCGAATTGCCCGTCGGTTCGTGGCTGCTCCACGATCTCGGCTGGCGCGAATACGCGCTCGGACCGGCGAAGCTCTTTCAGCCGATCGATCCTTCGCTCGCACCGCCGAGCGCGTTCCTGGGTGTACTCGGCATGCCCGGTCTGACGGCGTTCGTCGGACTGCACGACATCGGGGCATTGAAATCGAGCGACGTCGTCTTCGTTTCGTCGGCCGCGGGCGCGGTCGGAAGTCTCGCCGGTCAACTCGCGAAACTCGAAGGTTCGACCGTGATCGGAAGCGCGGGCAGCGATGAGAAAGTCGCGTACCTCACGAGCGAGCTCGGCTTCGACGGCGCCTTCAACTATAAGAAGGGCGGGATTAAGCAGCACCTGCGCGATCTAGCGCCCAAAGGCATCGATCTGTACTTCGACAACGTCGGCGGCGAACAGTTGGAAGCTGCGCTCGGCGCGCTCAATCCATTCGGCCGCATCGTTGAGTGCGGCATGATCTCGCAGTATAACGAAGCTACGCCCGGGCCGAACAATCTCGCCTTCGTCATCGGAAAACGCCTCACGATGCGCGGCTTTATCGTCTCAGATCATCGCGCGCGCAACGCCGATTTCGCGCGCAACATTGCGCCGCTGCTGCGTTCGGGCACGATCAAATTCGTCGAGTCGTTCGTCGACGGTCTCGAAAATGCGCCCGAGGCATTCCTCGATCTGCTGCACGGCGGAAAATATATCGGCAAAGTCGTCGTGCGACTCGCTCCGGAAGGGAGCCTGAAGGCCTAGTCCGAGACGAGCGCCGGCGCGAGTGACGGTGCCGGATTCCCACCGTGCGTCAACTCGATCAACTTGGCGAAGAGGCGTTTGCGCAAAGCCTGGCTCGGCGGCCCGAGGCCGAAGACGCCACCCAACCACAAACCGTCGGCGGCGAAACGCACGAGTTCGGCGATCGCCGGATCGATGCCGTCGTCTTCCAGGCGGCGGCGCCAGTCCTCGTACCGGCGGTGCAGCGGCGCGAGCAAGGCAGAGTTCACGGCCAGCGCGGCGATGATGCCGGCGCTCACCTTTAACGTGCGCGTCAGCGCGCCGTCGGGATCGAGGCACGCGCGCAAGAATGCGCGTGCAAAACTGCCGGGACCGGATTCGCCCGCCATGTGCCGGGTCAAATCTTCCTCGAACTGCGTCACGAGATCTTCGATCATCGCCGCGACGAGCGAATCCTTCGTCGCGAAGTGGTGCAGAATGCCACCCTTGCTCAGGCCCGCGCGCTCGGCAACCGCATCGAGCGTCAGCCGCGAAACGCCTTCCCGTTCGACCAATTCGGCGGCGGCGAGCAGCACGTTGCGCCGCGTCGCAGTCCCCGATCCTTTTACTGGCACTCCATCCTCCGGCCACGCAGGTCCACCGTCCGGTCGGACGGTAATCTCCTCTTCGCATGCAGACCGTCCGAGTCTTTTCCGATCTCGAACACGCGCTTGAGGCTGCCGAGCGAGCGCTCTTGGCGCGCCAGAACGACGACGGGCACTGGGTCTTCGAGCTCGAGGCCGATGCAACGATCCCGGCCGAGTACATTCTGCTCGAGCACTATCTCGATGAGATCGACGACGCGCGCCAGGCGAAGATCGGCGTCTACTTGCGCCGCATCCAGAACCCCGACGGCGGCTGGCCGCTCTTCCATCGCGGCGTGACGGATATCAGCACGACGGTCAAGTCCTATTACGCACTGAAACTCGCCGGCGATTCGCCCGAGGCGCCGCACATGGTACGCGCGCGCGAATGCGTCCTCGAATTGGGCGGCGCGGCGCGCTGCAACGTCTTCACGCGCATCGCGCTCGCGCTCTTCGGACAAGTCCCCTGGCGCGCGGTTCCGATGATGCCCGTCGAGATGATGCTGCTTCCGCGCTGGTTTCCGTTCCATATCAGCAAAATCTCGTACTGGTCGCGCACGGTCCTCGTACCGCTCGTGATTCTGGCCGCGTTGCGACCGCGCGCGCGCAATCCGCGTCGAGTCGACGTGCGCGAACTTTTCGCGCGCCCGCCCGAGAGCGAGCGCGGCTACATGCGTGCGGCGACCGGTTCGGCGCTCGGTCAAGCCTTTCTCATGCTCGATCGCATGCAGCGCGTCTTCGAACCACTGATTCCGCGAGCGATTCGCCGCACGGCGATCGCGCGCGCGGTGAAGTTCGCGACCGAGCGCCTCAACGGCGAGGACGGCCTGGGCGCGATCTTCCCCGCCATGGCCAATAGCGTGATGGCCTTCGATGCGCTGGGCTACGCCAAAGACCATCCCGATCTCGCAATCGCAAAACGTTCGATCCACAAATTGCTGCTCGAGAAACCGGACGAAACGTATTGCCAGCCGTGCGTTTCGCCGATTTGGGACACGGCGCTGGCCGCTCACGCCCTCTTCGAATCGGGCAGCGAGGCGGCGACGGCATCGATTGCGCGGGCCAACGCATGGCTCGCCGGCCGTCAAGTCCTCGACGTCGTCGGCGACTGGGCCGTGCGCCGGCCGGGCCTGCGCCCCGGCGGCTGGGCGTTCCAGTATTGGAACAACTACTATCCCGACGTCGACGATACGGGCGTCGTCGCAATGGCGCTGCATCGCGAGGATCCCATTCGCTATCGTAACGCGCTCGAGCGCGCTGCCGAATGGATCGCCGGCATGCAGAGCAGCGACGGCGGCTGGGGTGCGTTCGACGCCGAGAACACGCACTATTACCTCAACAACATTCCGTTCGCCGATCACGGCGCACTGCTCGATCCGCCGACGGAAGATGTCACGGCGCGTTGCGTCGGCTACCTCTTACAACTCGGTTATGCCAAAGACCATCCGGTGGTAGCGCGCGGACTCAGGTATCTGCGGCGCACGCAACAAACCGACGGCTCCTGGTTCGGACGCTGGGGAACCAATTACATTTACGGCACGTGGTCGGTGCTCAATGCGTTCGTCCCCGCGGGCGAAACCGCGGCGAACTCGCCGGCGGTACGGCGCGCGGCCGACTACCTGCTGCGCTTCCAGCAATCCGACGGCGGCTGGGGCGAAGACGGCGCCACGTATTGGAACGAGCAGCGCGGCCTCTGCAAAGGAAGCACCGCAAGCCAGACCGCGTGGGCCGTGCTCGGCCTCATGGCGGCCGGCGAAACTGCGAATCCGGCCGTCGCACGCGGTGTGCGTTTTCTGCTGGAAACCCAGTCGAGCGATGGCCTCTGGGATGAAGACTGGTACACCGCGGTCGGCTTTCCGCGCGTTTTCTATCTGCGCTATCATGGCTACCGCGCGTTTTTTCCACTCTTCGCCCTGGCGCGCTATCGCAATCTCACCGAGCGCGGCACAACCCTCGGACCGTACGGCTTCTAGCCGGACGATCAGCCGATCGCGGACGCCGGCACGGCTTCGACCGTCGTCGTCTCGGTCGTGCTCGTGGCTTCGGGATCGACGTCGGCTTGCGGCGCTTTGGTGAGCCCCGGCTCGACCTCGGCATTGGTGAGTTCCTGCGGCGGGCGCACGTTATCGATCAACACGCGCAACGCACCGACGACCGGCACCGCGATGACCATCCCAACCACGCCGAAGAGCTCGCCGCCGATCAGCAAGCCGAAGATCACCGCCAGCGGCGAGACGCGTACCGCGTGACCGACGATGCGCGGCGCGATCAAGTTACCTTCGAGTTGATTGATGACCGTGAAGCCGGCGACCACCAGCGCCGCGTCACCTAAACCGTTCGTGACCAGCGCGATCGCGACGGCCGGAATCGCGCCTGCGACCGCGCCGAGGTACGGAACGATATCCGCGATGCCGGCCCAGACGCCGATCAAGAGCGCGTACGGCACGCGGAAGAGCGCGAGCATCGCCGTCACCATGATCCCGACCGTCAGGGCGATCAGCATCTGCCCGCGCACGAACCCTCCGAAGACGCCGTCGAGTTCGCTCAGGATATTCTTCATATGGTCGCGGCGCTTCTCAGGCAACATACCAAGAAACGTGCGCTTCATACCCTCGGCTTCGACCAGCATGTAGACCGACGCGACCGGAATCGCGACGAAGATCGCCGCGAGCGCCAAGGCCGAGACGAGCATGCCGAGCGCGTTGCCGATCCAAAGCGTCGTGTGCTGCTGCACCCAGGATCCGATCGTCGTCGGCAGCTCGACCAGCGATCGATGCATATCGGGCGGAAGGCGCGAGACAAACGGCATCTGTGGCCCGTTGAAAAACGCCTGCGCGTTCCCTTCGAGTTTAGGAAGCGCGGCCACGAACTGTTGTGCGTCGATCGCTAAAATCGGTACGAGAACCGAAGCCGCGAGCAGCAGCACGCCGGCAAAGGACAGGTAGACGATTCCGATTGCGGCCCACAGCGGGAGGCGTTCGTTCAGGCGCCGCACGATCGGATAGAACATGTACGCGACGAAGACGCCGCCGACGGCGATCGTCGCGGCGTAGCCGACGTGCGCGAGGTAGTGGACGACGCGTTCGACGACCAGCCACGAGAGGACGAGCAGCGCGGCGACCTTCAACCAAAACGTGACGCGGAGATCGAGTGCTCTACGTCGCCGGTCGGGGTCGCGTTGCATCAGGCCGTCGCTCGGAAGTCCTCGCGCGCCACGCCCTCGCCGGGATCATTGCGGCCGTCGAGTTCGCCGCGCTCCTCGAGCGGGGTTGGGTCGGGGATCATCGAGGCGCGAAATCCATCCCCGAAGACGTTCCAGTCCAAATGAGGCAGTTGCGGCGATAAGTTCGTGCGCATGCAGCCTGCTTTCCCACAGAAGGCGACTCCTAACACCGCCGAGGGCCTGCTTGCTCGCCGAGGCGAGTCCGGCTTAGACTTCGACCTTGACTCGCTCGCCCTGAGCCAGGTCGTGCAAGCGCTCGAGATTCTCCCGTTCGAGCGCCTCCATATGGCCGCGGTCGGCCCGCACGACCCCGTGCGCGCGTTCGTCGGCGAGGGCCGGCCCGAGATATTGCCCGGTGAACGAGATCGGATTCGCCACAACCTCTTCCGGCGTTCCGACGGCGACGATCGTTCCGCCGCGGTCGCCGCCCTCCGGCCCGAGGTCGATCAGATAATCCGCGGTCTTGATGACGTCGAGGTTGTGTTCGATCGTCAGAACCGTGTTTCCGAGGCCGACTAAGCGCTGCAGAACCTCGAGCAGTTTGTGAATGTCGGCGAAGTGCAGTCCGGTGGTCGGCTCGTCGAGCACGTAGAAGGTTCGACCGGTAGCGCGCTTAGAGAGTTCGGTCGCGAGCTTGACGCGTTGCGCCTCGCCGCCCGAGAGCGTCGTCGCCGGCTGCCCCATCTTGATATAGCCGAGGCCGACATCGGTGATCGTCTTGAGGCGGGTGTGGACGCGCGGGATGGCGCTGAAGAACTCGGCTGCTTCGTCGACGCGCATCTCGAGCACGTCGGAGATCGACTTGCCCTTGTACTTGATCTCGAGCGTCTGCGCATTGTAACGCTTGCCCTTGCAGACCTCGCACGGCACGTAGACGTCGGGCAGAAAGTGCATCTCGATCTTGATGATGCCGTCGCCCTGACATGATTCGCAGCGGCCGCCCTTGACGTTGAATGAAAAACGGCCGGGGCCATAGCCGCGCATCTTGGCGTCGGGAACGAGCGAGTAGAGCTCGCGGATCAAATCGAAACAGCCCGTATACGTCGCGGGGTTCGAGCGCGGCGTGCGGCCGATCGGCGATTGATCGATCACGACCAATTTATCGAGCACGCCCGCGCCCTTCACGGTACCGTACGTACCACCCGCGGGCTGCCCGTGCAAGTGCTGGTTGAGCGCTTTCACCAGCACTTCATTAACCAGTGAAGATTTGCCGGAACCGCTGACGCCCGTGACGCACGTGAAGACGCCGATCGGGATATTAACGTCGAGGCCGGTGATGTTGTTCGCCTTGGCGTTCTTGACATGAAGCCATTCGCGCGGCTCGCGGCGCTTCTTCGGAATCGCGATGAATTGGCGGCCCGAGAGATAGGCGCCCGTCAACGACTTCGGGTTCTTCATCACCTCGGAGAGCGGGCCGACCGTCAAAATCTCGCCGCCCTCGGCGCCGGCGCCGGGGCCGATATCGACGACGACGTCGGCTTCGCGCATCGTATCCTCGTCGTGCTCGATGACGATGAGTGTGTTGCCGAGATCGCGCAGAGTCTTGAGGGTCGCCAATAGGCGGTCGTTATCGCGCTGATGCAAACCGATCGATGGTTCGTCGAGGATGTAAAGAACGCCGACGAGCGAACTGCCGATCTGCGTCGCGAGCCGAATGCGCTGCGATTCTCCGCCGGAGAGTGTCGTCGCGCTACGCGACAGATTCAGATACCCAAGGCCGACGTTGGTCAGGAAGCCCAGACGTGCGCGTACTTCTTTTAGGATCTGATGCGCGATCAGTTCCTCGCGTTGCGTCGGGTGGAAGTTCCTGAAGAACGTCTCGGCCTTTTCCACGGACATCGTCGTCAGGACGTGGATATTCGTATCCGCGACCGTGACGGCCAGCGCCTCCGGTTTGAGGCGGGCGCCCTTGCACGTTTGGCAGGACGTCGCCGACATATACTTCTCGATCTCTTCCTTGACGTAGTCCGACGAGGTCTCGCTGTGACGACGCTGCAAATTTTTGACGACGCCCTCGAACTGCGCCTCGTAACTCCACTCGCGCCCGCTGCGCGTCTCGTAGACGAAGCGCTGCTTGTTTTCGGCGCCGTACAACAGCGTCTGTAGGAGATCGGCGGGCATCTTCTCGATCGGCGTCGAGGTCTTCACGCGACGCGAGCGCAGCATCTTCTCGACCTGCTGCATGTAATATGGGTTCATCGACGGATACTTGCCGCCGCCCATCGACTTGCTCCACGGAACGATCGCGCCTTCTTCGATCGACTTGCTGCGATCCGGAATCACTTTCCAGGGATCGATCTCGATCTTGACGCCGAGACCGGTGCAATCCGGGCAGGCGCCATAGGGCGAGTTGAACGAGAACAGGCGCGGCGCCAGTTCTTCGAACGAGAGCCCGCAGTAGACGCACGCAAGTTGCTCGGAGAAGGTCAGTTCGCGCGCCCCCGATGACGCTCCACGCGTGCCCTCAACGAGGACCGTGACGATGCCGCTCGAGAGTCGCAAGGTCGTTTCGATCGAGTCGGTCAGGCGCTTGCGGATATCGGGCTTCATCACGAGACGATCGACGACGACCTCGATCGTGTGTTTCTTCTTCTTGTCGAGTTCGATCTTGTCGCGCAGTTCGCGCGGTTCGCCATCGACCCGGACGCGCGCGAAGCCCTCTTTCTGGATCTCCTCGAAAAGCTTTTGATACTCGCCCTTGCGGCCGCGGATGACCGGCGCGAGCAGCTGAAGGCGCGTGCCCTCGGCCAATTCCAGAATCTGGTCGACGATCTGTTCGCTCGATTGCGCGCTGACCTCGCGGCCGCAGTTGTAGCAATGCGGCTTCCCGATGCGCGCGTAGAGCAGCCGCAAATAGTCGTAGATCTCGGTCACCGTGCCGACCGTCGACCGCGGATTGCGAGAGGTCGATTTCTGATCGATCGAGATCGCGGGCGAGAGGCCCTCGATGTAGTCGACGTCCGGCTTTTCCATCTGGCCCAAGAACTGGCGCGCGTACGACGAGAGCGATTCGACGTAGCGCCGCTGGCCCTCGGCGTAGATGGTGTCGAAGGCAAGCGAGGACTTGCCCGAGCCGGAGAGCCCGGTGATGACGATCAGCCGGTTGCGCGGGAGGGTCAGGTCGATATTCTTGAGATTGTGCTCGCGGGCGCCCTTGATGACGATCGAGTCGAGTCCTCGGCGAGGGCTTGCCTCGCCGGCCCCATTCTTCGGAAAGTGTGACGCCACGCTCTATAGACCGGGGGCGCGCGCCGAGCGTTGCAGCCCCGCCTGAGGAGCGTCGATACGTGTAAGGATGCAGCAATCGATCGACGCCGTCGCCGCCGAGTTCGTCCTGGCCAGCCACGTACGCTGCGAGGTCGCGCGCGTGGTGGCCCCGCCACAACTCTCAGCCGCGCTGGATCTCCTACTCGAGATCGAGCCGCGCCGCACCGAACCGCAGTTCGCCGAACTGACGATGAATGACGACCTGGTCTTTGCGCGCGCCGAAACGCGCTGCGACTTCGAATACTTCATCGGACACCGTACCGTACTAGCCTCGAAACTTCGCGACCTGGCGGAGTTCCTCGAGTTCGGACCGGTCGAGCGGACCTTCCTTCTCGGACGTCTCGACACCATCACGCCGGCAGAACGCGCTCGACCTCTCCGATAGCGCCGACGATCGCTCCCGGTTGCGGGGCGCCCGGCGGCACGGTTTCGTCGCGCACGTTCAGCCAGACGGTGAAGAGTCCCAGCTCGTGCGCGCCGCGAATGTCGCGTTCGTAGCGATCGCCGACCATCGCCGCGGCCGCGAACGCGACGCCGAGCCGTTCGCACGCGAGCGTAAAGAGTCTCGGATCGGGTTTGAGCATGCCGACCTCGTCGGCGATGAAGACCTCATCGAAGGCATCCTCGAGTTGCAACAATACGATCTTCTCGCGATGCGTTTCGGCGAAGCCGTTCGTCACGAGCGCCAGGCGCAATCCACGCGCGCGCAGCGAGGCCAGCAGCTCGAGCGCGCCCGGCCAAATCTGCAAATGTTCTTTGCGATAGCGGTTGTAGGCCACACCGCAGCGTTCGGCCAGCGTCGCGTCGTCGACGCCGGCCACGTCGAGCGCGGCTCGCCACATGGCGGCGCGCACGCCGACCAGCGGCGTCGAGAGATTCTGTGCGGTGAGGTTCTGCCAGAACGACTCCGCCTGCGCGACGTAGGCGGCCAGCAGCACCGCGGCGTCGATGCCGCGCTCCGCGGCGACGTCGTGCGCGACGCGTTCGGCCGCGCGCCGGTACGTCGCGGTATCGTCGTGCAGCGTGTCGTCGAGATCGAACAAGACCGCGGCCAACGGCGGGCGCACTAGCCGAGCCTCACGCGGAACGAACGAAGTTGGAAGGGTTCGAAGGTTGCATGCAGCGCACCCTCGCGCAGTTCGACGCCGCCTTCCGCGAACCGTTCGAGCGCATCGACCGAACTCGCATCGCGCGCTCGCGCGGCACACGCGATCGCCGCGGCGACGCGTTCGCCGTTACACTCCCGGGCGCGGACGATCACGCCGTCACCGTCGTCGGCGGGTTTGGTCGCCACGACCAGCACGCCCGGCGCGTCGCAGACGAACATCGCCGGTTCCGGCGGCCGCGCGTAACGGTCCCACAGCCGCTCGAGTTCACCCGTCGTCTCGCTCGCGAGCGGAACGAACGCGTACGCGAAGATCTGCTGGCCAATATCCGCCTGCGGATCGGGCCATGTGCTGCCACGCAGCAACGAGTGGCCGAGTTGCGCCCGGCCGTCGCGCGTCGCTGCGAGATTCCAGCCGTACGTATCGAGCGCGAAGAGCGCGCAGCCGCCCGGCTCAGCGTTGATCGCGACGAAGCGCTGCGCCGGAAACTCAAACTTCGCGCGCTCGGCCTTCGTCGCGGGCGCGACCGGCCGCTCGATCGTTCCGTGGGGCGTGCCGCAGCGCGCTCGCTCGGCCCGCACGGCTAATTCGTTCTCGCAGCGCAGCAGCGTGTGACGCTCGTGCCAATCGAGCGCCAGTTCGAAGCGCAAAAACGGCTCACCATTCGAACATGACACGCGCAGAGCGCCGAGCGATTCTCCAACACGCAAGCGAAACTCGAGGGCGCCGTCCACGATCTCGCACGCTTCGAAACGTACGGGGCGCGTGCAGCGCGCGTACGTGCGATCGATATTCCAAGCATCCCAACGCGCCGGCCGGTCGACGTAGGCCGTCAGGACGTTCCCGCGGGCGACCACGTTGGTTCGACCGGTCCGCGCGAGTTCGAGCACGGTTCCGTCGGCGGCAACGCGCGCGCGCAACAGGTCGTTTTCGAAGACGAAGCCTTCGCCAACGGGGCGTGGGGCTGCCAAGACCGGCGGCGGCGCCGGCTTCGCCCGCGGTAGGATCGAGCGCGCATTGGCCGCCGCGCCGGCGAGGAGCCGTTCGGCGTGCTGATATTCCTGCCGCATGTCGTCGTAGACCGCCCCGATCGACGTGCCGGGCAAGACGTCGTGAACTTGCGCGCGCAGCGCGATCTGCCAGGCCTCACGCAATTGCTTGCGCAGTTCGGCCAGGAAGAACGGCGAGGCGTGCAACGCGACGGCCCACGCGCCGAGTTGCTCGACCTCTGCCAGCCTGCGCTCGAGCGCTGCATTCCCGGCTTTGATCCCGTGATGGGTCGTGTACGTGCCGCGATGGTACTCGAGATAGAGTTCGTCGCGAAGCACGGGTAACGCGTTCGCACGCAGCGAGAGCGAACGAAACCACGTCGCAAGGGATGCGAAGGCGCCGGCTGCGTGCGCGCCCTCCAGCATCGCGTCAGTCGCGCCGCCGCCGCCGTCGCCGTATCCGATCAGCAACGGTTCGTCTCGCTGCCGCGCGCGCGCGGTGCGCGCCGTATTCGGGCCACCTTCGATCGAAGCGATCTGAGCCGCGAGCACGCGGCTGCCGTCGGGTCCTTCCCAAACAAATTGCGCGTAGGGGAACTGCGTCGTATCGTTCCAGGCGAGCTTGGTCGTCGCAAACGCATCCACGCCGGCGTGCGCGAACAGTGTCGGGAGTGTGTTAGCGAAGCCGAAGGAATCCGGCAGCCACGCGACGTTCGGCACGATCCCGAACCGTTCGCGCGCGTACTCGATTCCATGCACCAGTTGACGCAGCAGCGACTCGCCGGAGGGCAGATTGCAATCCGGCTCGACCCACAGCGCGGCGCCGCTCGCGTCAAAGCGTCCGGCCCGAGTTAACGTGCGGATGCGCTCGAAGAGTTCCGGCTCGTCCGCTTCAACCCAGGCATAGAGTTGCGGCTGGCTTTGCGTGAAGATATACTGCGGATCCGCTTCGAGTTGGCGCACCGCGGTCGCAAACGTCCGAGCGGCCTTGCGCTGAGCTTCGGCATACGTCCAAAGCCACGCGACATCGAGATGCGAGTGGCCGATTATCGTCAACGCACCATGCGCGCCGTTCGCGGGCGCGACTGCCGGTGCATCCGTGACGACCTCGATCGAATTCGCGGGCGTCTCGTGCGAGCGGGCGAGCAGCCAGCGCCAGCGCAGTCCGTCGCCGGGCGGCAACCCGTTGGTCGGCAGCGAACGCCGTTCGACTTCGAGCGCGACCGCGCCGCGCGCATCGGGCGGTAATGGGACGCTCTCGTGTTCGCGGTCGAACGCTCCGCGCACGATGCCACCGACGCGCAACAGCGCGCCGGTGCGCGTGCGATAGCGCAGCGCAAGCGCGCCCATCGGGAGCAGTACTTGCGAGCGCAAGCGAACGACGCCGCCGTCCTCGCCGGCCGGCTCGAGGCGCAGGTTCATTTCAGGACCGGGAAACGCACCTCGAACGTGACGCCGCCACCAACGTTGCTATCCACCAGCGCGCCGTTGAGTCCGTTGCGCGTGTGATAACTCAAGCCGCGAACGCCGACGATGTACGCCGTTCCGCCCCGCTTCCAGCCATAACCGGCCGAATAGTCGACCTCGGCTCCCAGTTCCGGCTTATTCGCCTCGGGTAGATTGTTGATCGTATATGCGCCGAGACTGGCTCGAACGTTGGGCAAGACCGCAGCCGAGAGTTCGACGAAGCGATCGTGCGCGATCGGCAGCGTGGCTGCAACCTCATACCGGCCCGACGTGGCGCGTGCATAGTTCGTGTCGCCATTGTTGCCGTTGAAGTTGTGCAAATTGATCAGTTGAACGCCGCCGCCGACGCGAATGCGATGGTTCTTGTCGAGGTCGACCATCGCCGTCGCGTTCAATATACTGAGCGTTGCGGATGAATGGCCGAACGCGCCGCTATTCGTGCCGGCCGCGCCGACCTGGGGAATGCCCTCAAGGTGTAGACGAAACCCGTTCCATTTTTGAGTGATCTCGAGCAGCGCGCCCGGCACGACGCCTGAAACCGGCGTCGGATTATCCTCGCCGACGTGGGAGCCCGCCACGATAGCGCCCTCGATGCCGATCTCGGTCTGGGCCCCCGCCGCTGCTGTTCCCAGCGTGAAGAACAGCAGCGCGCAGCAAAGCCTACTCACCATCGAAATACTCCAGAATCGGATTGTCGCGAACGAGCACGCGGCTCTTCTCGACCAGCAGCTTGTGTGAATCGGGATAATAGCAGACGTCGTCGGGATCGGTATTGGCGATCATCAGCACTTCGCACGGCGTCTCGCCGTCGTTGAGCAACTTGTGCGCGCCCGCCGCCCGGGCGGGAAACGAAATGAGGTCGCCTTTGCGCAAGCGCCAGTTGCCGCGCGGCGTCACCAGCGTCGGCGTCCCTTCGAGGACGTAGTACAGTTCCTCTTCCGCCGCGTGCCAATGCACGGGGCAGAAGGCTTTCCCCAGCGGTAGCCGCGCGACCAGATAGCCGAGCTTCTCGGCACCGATCAGCGGATCGACGTCGAGCCACGAGCCTTGGTAGAGGCCTGGCGTCGACGGCCTATCGTGGTACCACACGCCTTCATCGATGTTGATCTTGTTGGCGTAGACGTCGGTGCGTCGCTCCAAGCAATCCCAGATGACGCGCATCGCATCGCCGAAGATGCAGGCCCCGTCGCCGACCAGCAAATGTGCGGGCCGCGATGAGCAGAGGCGGCGCAAGGAGAGCGCCGCGCGCGCCGGATCGGTGAGTTTTCCGTCGGGCATGAGCCGCACCGATCCCGCTGGATCGCCCCACAGTGCATCGCCGACGACGACCGTGCGTTGCGTGCGAAACAGCAGGGCAATTTCGCCCGCGGTTTTCAGCCCCTCAAGCGCGATGACGCGCGCGCCCGCCAATTCTTCGCCGTCGTTCAGGCGGCGGTCGACCGGTCCGCTCAGCAGCGCGGCATCGGCTTCACTCGCCGCGATCTTCGCCCCGAATCGCTTCGCGATTGCTCGTGCGTCGCGCTCGTGATCGCGGTTGGTAACGGCAATCCACGCCAAACCGCCGCGCCGTTCGATCTCGGCAAGGTCCTCTTCGCTCAGCGGAAGCGGATCGATCGCCAGATTTCCGCCGCCGTCGACGACGAAGAACGAGTTGAAAAACAGATTACGGTCGGCTTGCCACACCGACCACATGAAGATTCCGTCAGCCACGGTTGCCTGCATGGAACGCCTCTTCAGGATGCGAGCGCCGGGCCCTACAATGCCGGAAAGGTCTCGATCTCCTCGCCGGCGATGAATGCGTCGGCATCGAGCGAGAAGAGCGCCATGTCACGCTCGAAATAGCGCACGGTACCGCCCGCCTGCATCCCAAGCTTGCGCATCACGTTCAGCGACGCCGCGTTCTCCTGATGCGCGATCGCGACGATCTCGCGCAGGCCGGCCTGTTCGAACCCGATGGCGAGCGCGGCGCGTGCGGCTTCGGTCGCGTAGCCGCGCCCCCAATACGGCCGATCCAGCAGCCACGCGACTTCGACTTTGTCGGAGGCCGGCAGATTCTGTAAGCCGCACCAGCCGATCACCTCGTCGCCCTCGCGTTCGAGAATCGCCCAAATCGTATGGTCGCGCGTTCGCGCGTCGGTCGACCAGCGCGAGAGCGCGCGCCGCGCGGCCTCAGGCGGTAACGCGCCGCCCGAGCCGACATGACGCATCACGACCGGATCGCCGAAAAGCCGTTCGATCACGGCGGAATCTTCCGGCTCAAATCCGCGCAGAACTAAGCGCGCGGTTCGGGCCGCGAGCAGCGGTTCGTTCATCCGCGCATCGTCGAGAGCATGCCGTAGAACGGTAGCCGGCGCACCGTCAGATAGAGGCTCGGCGTCGAAGGGCGCAGATCGCGGGACAATCCTTGTCCTCCGTTCGGGTAGATGCTGTAAAACTTCGAATGCTTCGCGACAACGTGCCCGCGATCGTCGAAATAGCGCGATTCGTCATCGCGTACCTCCGCCCCAGACGTACTCTCCATGACGCGCGCAAGCGTTCCTGATTCACGAAAGCAGTAGGTGCTATTCGCGCGCAACTCAAGCGATCGCGCCTCAATATCGACCAGCACGACGCGCCCGTCGATCTCCCATGTCTTCGCGACCTCGCTGTAGATATCGGGGTCGACGGCGATGCGGTGCAAGATCGCAGCCGTCGCTTCGCGCCACTCTCCGCGCTCGTCGCGGCCATAGAGGCGCGCGAATGCCTGGGGTTCGCTCTTGAGCACGCGATCGGCCGAATTCGCGCAGAGCACATCGATCTGCGCCGCCGCGACGGCGTCACCCGATTCAAGTAGCGGCGCCGCCCCTACCGGGTTCGGCGCGAGCGCGGACGCGAGCGCATACATCGCGAGGGATCGACATAAGATTGAACGACGCGTCATCTTCGGGCGGCGCCTTAACGTCGTAGCGCGGTGATAAGTACATTATAAGTGTCGCTCGCACCAGACATCGTAAACGGCGTTTGTTCCACCGTTTCTCCTACTAAGAGGAGGAGCGATATCCCCCTAGTTTCCGACCAGTTCTCGCAGCGCGTGGGCGAAGATCTTGGGGGCTTTGCCTTGGAAGAGGACGCTCTCGTTGCCGCCGATTTGTTTGCGCAGCTCGAGCAGTTCGTCGCGCAACGCGGCGGCTTTTTCGAATTCGAGGTTGGCAGCCGCCTCGTGCATCTTTTTTTCGATGTCGTTGGACATCGCCAGCGCGACCTCGCGCGGCAGGTGCTCGCCCTTGAGTTTGGCGGCTTCGCTGACCTCGCCGCTCGCGACCAAGTCGAGAATGTCGCGCACTTCTTTGCGGATCGACTTCGCTTCGATGCCGTGCTCGACGTTGTGCGCGAGCTGCCGTTCGCGACGCCGCCGCGTCTCGCCAAGCGCCTTCTCCATCGAGGCGGTGATCACATCGGCGTACATCAAGACTTTGCCTTCGACGTGGCGCGCTGCGCGGCCGATCGTTTGGATCAGTGACGTGCTGCTGCGCAGATAGCCTTCCTTATCGGCGTCGAGGATTCCGACCAGCGAAACCTCCGGCAAGTCCAGGCCTTCGCGTAACAGATTGATGCCGACCAGCACGTCGAAGACACCGCGGCGCAGATCGCGCAAGATCGCTATGCGCTCGAGCGTCTCGATCTCACTGTGCAGATAGCGGACCTTGAAACCGTTCTCAAGCAAGAAATCGGTCAGGTCTTCGGCCATCTTCTTCGTCAGCGTAGTGACCAGGACGCGCTCGCCTTTTTCGGTGCGTTGCCGAATCTCTTCCATGAGGTCGTCGACTTGATTGCGCGTCGGGCGCACCTCGACTTCGGGATCGACCAGGCCCGTCGGCCGGATGATCATCTCGGCGACCTGTGTCGATTTTGAAATCTCGTAGGTCGCCGGGGTCGCGCTCACATAAATCGTCTGGTTCAGATGCGTTGAAAACTCGTCGAACGTCAGCGGCCGATTGTCCATCGCGCTCGGCAGGCGGAAGCCGTGGTCGACCAGCACTTGCTTGCGCGAGCGATCGCCGGCGTACATGCCGTGCACCTGCGGGATCGTGACGTGCGACTCGTCGACGAAGAGCAGCCAGTCCTTGGGAAAAAAGTCGAGCAGACAGGACGGCGTCGAAGCCGGTTCGCGGCCCGCGAGATGGCGCGAGTAGTTCTCGACGCCGTTGCAGTATCCGACCTCACGCAGCATGTCGAGATCGTAGCGCGAGCGCATCTCCAGCCGCTGCGCTTCGAGCAGCTTGCCGTTGTCGCGAAAGTACTTCAAGCGCTCTTCGAGCTCGATCTCGATCGCGGTCACCGCGCGGCGCAACTTCTCGTCGGGCGTGATGAAGTGCTTGGCGGGGAAGATCGTGATCTCGTCTTTCGACTCGACGTACTCGCCGGTCATCAAGTTGACGACGTTGATCGCCTCGATCTCGTCGCCGAAAAACTCAATCCGATGGACCAGCTCTTCTTCGACGCCGACGAACTCGAGGGTATCGCCCCGCACGCGGAACGTGCCGCGCACGAGGTTGAGGTCGTTGCGCCGGTACTGCATGTCGATCAAGCGGCGCAAGAACACGTCGCGATCGATCTGGTGGCCGACCTTGACCGGCAGCGACATCTCAATATAATCCGCGGGTGAACCCAAACCGTAGATGCACGAGACGGAGGCGACGATCAGCGTGTCGCGCCGCGTCAGGAGCGACTGCGTCGCCGAGTGGCGCAGCCGCTCGATCTCGTCGTTGATCGAGCTGTCCTTCTCGATATACGTGTCGGTATGCGGGATGTACGCCTCGGGCTGGTAGTAATCGAAATACGAGACGAAATACTCGACCGCGTTGTTCGGAAAGAAATCCCGGAACTCGGCGCAAAGTTGAGCCGCCAGGGTCTTGTTGTGGCAGAGCACGAGCGTCGGCTTTTGGACCATCTCGACGACCCGGGCCATCGCGACGGTCTTGCCGCTCCCGGTCACGCCCAAGAGCGTCTGCGCCTTGTCGCCACGGAGCACGCCGGCGGCCAGCTTGTCGGTAGCAACGGGTTGGTCGCCGGCCAGCGCATACGGCATGACCAGCTCAAAACGATCGGACATCGGCACCTACCTACGACACACCGGGAAGCAGGGCCGTTTCAGCCCGGCCGCTACGGGAGACCCTAGCTTCGGCAGGGAAACCTGCCGGGAGCAATACGCCCGTCGTCGCGAGACCTCGGTCTCCCCGTCAGGAGTCTGCCGTGATACAGAAACCCTTGCTCTTTACCGGAAACTCAAACAAAGCGCTGGCCGGCGAGGTCGCGAGCCGCATGGAATCGCGACTGGGTAGCGCGCTGGTCGACAAATTCAAGAACGACGAGTGCCGCATCGAGATTCGTGAGAACGTGCGCGGCGCCGAAGTTTTCGTCATGCAGTCGATCTGCAAAGCCCCGAACGGCCAGACCGTCAACGATTCGTTGATGGAGCTGCTCCTGATGATCGACGCACTCAACCGCGCCTCGGCCTACCGGATCACCGCGGTCGTTCCGTATTACGGTTACGCCAAGCAAGACAAGAAGACCAAAGGCCGCGAGCCGATCTCGGCCAAGTTGGTCGCGAACTTGATCGAGAGCGCCGGCGCCAAGCGACTGGTCACCCTCGATCTGCACGCCGCGCAGATTCAAGGCTTCTTCGATATCCCGGTCGACAATCTCGAAGCGACGCCGACGCTCTGCTCGTATCTCAAGCAGCAGGGCTTCACCGGCAACAAGATCGTCGTCGTCTCGCCTGATGCCGGCGGCGTCGCGCGCGCCGAAAAGTTCGCCAAGCGTCTGAACTCGACGCTCGCCATCGTCTTCAAACGCCGCCCCGAGCCCGACGTTTCGGAAGTAACCGAGATCGTCGGCGACGTCGACGGCAAGGTCGCGATCGTCGTCGACGACATGATCTCGACCGGCGGCACGCTCGCCAAAGCAGCCGAAGCGTTGATCAAGCGCGGCGCGACGAAGGTTTACACCTGCGCGACGCACGGCATCTTCGCCGGCGACGCGGCGCGCGTACTCATCGACTCGCCGATCGAAAAAGTGATCGTCACCAACACTTTGCCCAACGTCGAAGACACGCTCGGTCCGAAGTTCAAAGTGCTTTCGATCGCGCAGATTCTGGCCGACGCCATCAAACGCATTACCGCCAACCGTTCGGTCTCCGAACTGTTCGCCAAAGAGGAAGAAGACCGGCCTCCGCCGTCACTCGGCCCGCTGCTCGACCTTCCTGAAGCATCCCTCACGCCCGCGTCATAGCCGGCTAGAAAGCAGACCACACCTCAATGGCAAGCCTCAAAGACAATCTCGCCGTCGAAACGCGCTCCACGGCCGGCTCGACCGCCTCGAATTCACTGCGTAAGGCCGGCAAAGTCCCGGCGGTGCTCTTCGGCCACGGCGTCGACGCGCTGCCCGTCGCACTCGACGCGAAGGCCTTCGACGAACTGCTCCACTCCGGCGCGAAGAACAGCCTGCTGCACATCACGATCGACGGCAAGACCAAAGATACCGCGCTCCTGCGCGAGGTCCAGCGCGATCCGATCACGCGCCGCATCCTGCATGCCGATCTTCAGCGCGTCAGCGCGACCGAAACCGTCGGCGCGTCGCTGACGCTGGTGACGATCGGCGTGCCCGACGGCGTCAAGAACTCGGGCGGCGTCATGGACGTCATCTTCCACGCGATCGATGTCGAGGGGCCGGCCAACGCGATCCCACCCAACATCGAAGTCGATGTCACGGAACTCGGGCTGCATCAGCACGTCACCGCCGGCGACGTCAAACTGCCCGCCAACTTCAAACTCAAGATGGATCCTTCGACCGTCTTGATTGCGATCGAGCCTTCGCGCACCGAAGCGCAAGCGGCTGAGACCGCCGCGGCTGCCGCACCGGCACCCGTCGAAGTTCCGACCGTCGGCGAAACGACGCCGGGGGCGGACACGACCCAGGGGAGCGCGTCGTAGCGGGCGGGACCAAGATCGTCGCCGGGCTCGGCAATCCCGGCAAGAGCTACGAGCGCACGCGCCACAACCTCGGCTTTCGCATCGTCGAGGAAGTGGCGCGGCGGCTCGCCGTCACCACCTGGAAAAACAAAGACGGAGCGGCGCAAGCGCACGTCGCAGCGCGCGCCGTCGTCCTCGTCAAGCCGCAATCGTACATGAACGATAGCGGCATCCCGCTCGCGCGAATCTCCCATTGGTGGAAGACGCCCGCGGGCGATCTGCTGGTCGTCGTCGACGATCTCGATCTGCCGCTCGGGCGTCTGCGTATGCGCGCCTCGGGCGGCTCGGGCGGTCACAACGGTCTCAAGTCGATCATCGAACATTTCGGCACGGAGTTTTCGCGACTGCGCGCCGGCATCGGCCGCAGCAGCGATGAGGCGATCGATCACGTGCTCTCGCCGTTTACACGCGACGAAGAAAGCGTGCTCGACGCCGTCGTCGGCATCGCGGCCGACGGTGTGCTGCTCTGGCTCGAGCGCGGCGCGGTCGACGCGATGAACTTCATCAACGCATGGCGGCCGCCGGGGGAGGACAAGACCGCGGAGAACGGGCAAGAGCAACAGACATGACGCGGCGCCTCCTCGCCCTCGTCGTTCTCGTCACACTCTGCGCCGGCGCGAGCGCCGCAGCGCGCGATGCTTCGGCGCCGGAGCGCGAGGCGCTCGATGTGCCGGATGTCGCGCTGTACGACGTGCCCGCGGCCGAGACCACGATGTTCGAGGATATCAACGCCGAGCGCGCGCGGCACCGCCTCCCGGCGCTCGAACTCGATCGCGGCCTGTCGTCGGTCGCGCGCGCCTACGCGCACGAGATGCTGACCCACCACTACATCGGCCACGTGACGCCGGCCGGCGTCACCCCCTTCCAACGCTTGGAGAGTGCCGGCTACATCTTCAAGTGGAGCGGGGAGAATCTCGCCTATTCGAGCGACGGTGAGAACGCAGCGTTCGCGCATCTCGTTGCGAGTCCAGGACACCTCGCCAACATCCTCGGCCAACGGTTCACCCGCGTCGGGGTTGGGGCGGTCTCAGTCAGCGTGTACGGTACGATGTTCGTTCAAGAGTTTGCCGGTGATTAGCAGCGACGCGTTCGCGGGAAAGACGTTCGTCCTGCGCATCGATCGCGAAATCCTCACGCAGACGACGACGCTCGGCGAAGATCTCGGTTTCCTGATCGAGCGCGGCATCCGCCCGATCGTAGTCGCGCCGACCAGCGACGTGGCTCGCGGCTACGTGCGCGCACTGAACCGTCACACGAACATCGCGGTCGGGCTCTCCGGCGCCGATGCGGGCCTGCTGCCCGCCTCCGGCAACGAAACGATCGGGCGCGTGCAGACCGGCATCCTCGCCACGTTGCTTTCGGCCGGATACGTTCCCGTCATCGAACCGACCGCGCTCGGCATCGGCGGCAACGACGTGGAGTTGGCGGCCGATGACGTGGCTGCGGCAATCGGCGGCGCGACCTCGGCGGCTCGCGCGTTCTTCTTCCACGAAGCGGGCGGCGTCTTCGATCCGCAGACGCTCGATGTGATCGCCGAGCTTACGCCGGCCGAGGCACTGGCGCTGGCCGAGCGCGACGATCTCGACCCGCAACTACGCGCCGCGGTTCGCGCGGCCGCACGCGGCGTGCGCGCGGGCGTCAACGCGGCACAGATCTTGGATGGACGCATCGCGCACGCGACGATCGTCGAGTTTCTCACTTCACGGCACCTCGGCACGCAAGTGACCGGCGCCATCTACACCGGAGGAGTCGCGTGAGTTCACGTTCAGTCGCCGCTGCCGTCTTTGCAAGCTGCGGGCTTGCGCTCGCCTTCGGCGGGAACGCCACCGGGCAGCCCGTACCTTCGCCGTCGCCGGCGATCACCGCTTCGCCGGCCGGCGTGGTCGGGCGAGCGCAGTTGGTCGTGCAGGCGGCCCTCGGCGGCGCCGGCGACAAGCTGACGCTGGGCGGCGATGTCGCCTTCGAACAGCGTGACACGTTTCTGCGCATCGACGTGCTCTCGATTAAGATTCCCGGAATGAACCCGATCGCGGGCGCCGTCGCGTCGAGCGAACTCTTTCCGCAGGGCGGTTTCAGCGCGGTCTTCGATCGTTCCGACAATTCATACACGATCTGGTCGGCCTCGAGCCGGAAATACTACACCGGCAAAGGCAAGCCCAATACCGTTCCAACGGCAACGCCAAGTCCCGCGGCCACCCCAAGTTCGTCCGACCTGCTCGAGCTCTTTAAGTGGCTTACGTTCATCAAGACCTTGAAAGCAATGACGCTCTCATTTACGCTCGCCGGACACGGGACCACCAACGGACATGCGACGACCGGTATCGACTATCAATTCACCGATATCCATCAAGACCTAAGCCCGTCCGACGTGCACGGGCGCGTGCAGTTCGCCGACGATCTGGACGAGTTTCCGGTCCAACTGACCGTTAGCGTCAAGGCGAAAAACGTCCCCCAGGGCGCACTGCGCCTGGACCTCAAGACGCTCGAGCGGCGCGCGCCGGCGTTCGCCGACTTCCACCCGCCGCAAGACTACGTGCGGACCGACAATATCGGCGAAGCCTTCGGCAAGTTCGTCCTGCCGAGCGGCCTGTGGGGGCCCGCTACCAAAACCTCGCCGGCGGCGAAACGGTAAGCCCGCAAGTCAAAGAAAAGCGGGGCAGGCCCCTTTGGACCCGCCCCGCCTTCTTGGGGTCTACCGAGCTGCTTAGGTGACGGTTCCGGTTGTCGTCGTGACGACGACTGTGACAGCCGTAGCGTTGTTGCTCGCGTCCTTGACCGTGATCTGACACGTGCCGGCGGCGACCGACGTCACCGAGAACGACGCCGTGGGACCCGTGCCGGATGACGGAGTGAACGTCGCGATGCCCGCACAGTTGCCGGTTGCCGTCAATGCCCCGGCATAACCGTTCTCCGTAACGGTGAAGACCGAGATGGCGCCGGCTGTCGTAAACGACACGGACCCGGCGCTTGGCGTGAGGATGGTTACCCCGGGGGTCGGGGTGACGACGACCGTGATCTGTTGGATTGGGACGCTATTCGTCGAGCCGGACGTGCAACTCGCGATGCCGAGAGCGGCAACGGTGAATGCGAGAACGGCAAACGCAGGGTTGATTCGCATGTGCGATTTCCTTTCGCTCTTCACGTTAGTACACCAGCTTTCCGATGCGGCCCGGATTGAGGCCGAACCCCGGTTCGCAGAACCAGAGCGAGCCGTCCGGCGCGACCGCGATACCTCTGAGGGCGAGCCCCGTCACCGGAGATGCGAACTCCGTGACCGTTCCGCCCGTTGTGATGCGCCCGATCTTATCGAGCCCATTTTCGGTGAACCACAATGCGCCGTCTTGGCCTACCGTTATGCCGACCGGTGCGGAGTTTGCCGTGAGCGTCGGGAACTCGCCGGTGACCGAGAACGAACTCGGCGACAGACGCCCGATCTTGCCCGTGCCGTTTTCGGTGAACCACAGATTGCCGTCCGGGCCGCGCACGATCGATTCCGGAACGGTTCCGGTTGTCAGACTGATCTCCGATTGCGCCGTGAACAGATTGGGGATGCGGCCGATCTTGTCCGTAGCGGACTCCGTGTAGTAGAGGTTGTTGTCGGGCGCGGTCGCGATCCCGAAGGGACCCGAATTGGCCGTCGGGATGCTCGTCTCACCGGCCACGCCGGATGAGATTCCCTGGAAGCCGACGCGGCTGCTGCCGTTCGCGACATACCAGATGTTGCCGTCGCCGCGATCGACGAGACCAAGTGGATTGTCGGGCGGCGGCGGCGCGAAGAGCGTCGAGAACTCGGTGAACGCACCCGTCGTCGTCACCTTTGCGACCTTGCTCGTGCCGGGAGCCGGCGTCGTCGAGAACTCGGCGAACCACAGGTTGCCATCGGACGCGCCAATGATCATCTGGGGCTGCGCGTTAGCGGTCGGAATCGCGAACTCGGTCACGACGCCGGCCGGCGTGATACGCGCGATGGCGCCACCGGGGTTCTCGGTAAACCACATATTGCCGTCGCTGCCGGCCGCGATCCACTGCGGACGGTTTGTCGCAACCGGTATCGAGAACTGGTAGAACGTCGGCGTCGGCGCGAAGGTTGCGGCAACATTCTGTACGCCGGTCGCCGTCGCTAGCACCGATGCGCTCGTCAGCGTACCGCCGTTGTACGTCAGCGTCGCGGTCGTCGCTGAATTCGGAAGGTTGTTCGTCGACAGCGATAACGTGCCGCTGGTCGCCGGATCGCTGATCGTCAAGTGGATCGGCGTGCTGTAGTCGCCGGGTCCGACGATCGTGTTGCCGTCGGCATCCTTAGCCGAGACGTTCACATTCACCGTGGCCGGGACTCCGGCGTTCGGTGACGGATTGCTGAGCGAAATCGTGATGCTGACGATCACGCCGTTGAGCACGGCGCTCACGGTGTTAGCGCTGCCTGAGACAATTGCTTTCGTGACCGTAGCACGGCTCAGGACATTACCTTGGCCGTTCTGGTCGTCGAAGGTCGCGAACGCGAAGGTATCGGTTCCGACCGGTGCATCGATAACGATCGTCGCTGCGGGCGCATTGAGGAACTGCGGCGTGCCGCCGTTCACCGAAACCGAAACGCTGCGCGCCGTCGCCGGCACATACTTGGGCGTGCGCGCGTTGGAGACCAGCGTATCGTTCCACGACATCGTGAACGTCACTTTCGCCATTGCCGCGTTGCTCGGGCCGTTGGGCGTGGTCGTTGGTACGCTCTGCGTACCGCCGCCGCCCGAACAGGCCGCGAGCAAGGCAGCTAAAGCGGACGCCCCGACCGCGCGTTGCAGAAACGCTACGGCGCGAGAACGGCCGAATGAAGCCGAATTCATAGATGAACCTCGTTAGATTAGGGGTTAGAACGTTCGTTCAGTTGAGCGTGAAACAAGCGTCGCTCTTGAGGCGCCACGCCCATTTCCAGGCAGACACAATGAGACAGCGACGATGGATTCACCTGGCCCCACGTCGAGCGACCCCTTGGCTGGAGCACCTCACAAATAACAAAAAAGGATTATCCTTCTGGAGCAAGCTGGCGGTAGCGGAAACACGAAGCCAGATGATCGTTCACCATCCCGGTCGCCTGCATGAAGGCATAGACGATCGTCGGGCCCACAAAACGCATCCCGCGCGCGCGCAATTCTCGACTGATCTCCTCCGCCAGCGGGGTCGTTGCCGGAACGTCTCCGAGACGACGGCGAGCGCCCCGGCGCGGAGCGCCCGCCACGAACGACCAGAAGTATGCATCGAGCGAGCCGAATTCGGCCTGCACCGCGAGGACGGCCCACGCGTTGGCGATCGCGGCCTCAATCTTGAGGCGGTTGCGCACGATCCCCGCATTCTGCATGAGCGCTGCGACCTTCCGGGTGTCGAAGCGAGCGACCCGGGCCGGATCGAACTCCGCGAAAGCCTTCCGGTATCCATCGCGCTTACGCAAGATCGTCTCCCAACTGAGGCCGGCCTGCGCGCCTTCGAGGATCAGGAACTCGAACAGACGGCGGTCGTCGTGGACCGGAACGCCCCATTCGGTATCGTGATAGAGAATCGACTCCGGCGTCCGCGCCCACGCGCAGCGCCGGATCAGCGGCACGGGTCGGGCCGGCCCGTGGCGCTTGCGATGCGCGTGCCGAGGTTGGGCGCCGGACCAAAATACAGAAGTGCGGCGCGCGGCGCGCACAGCAAAGCGAAGCGGCGATCGGCGGAGCGAACGAATGAACGCACGGCCGACGCGGGATCGTGCGTGATGCTCAAAGCGTACGCATCGGCCTTCGTCTCGATCTGACGCGAGTAGAGGTTGTAAATCGGAAACGTCAACAGACCCGCGACGCCGGCCAAAGCGGCGACCAGCGCGATTCTGGCGAGCGGGTCGTCGTCGCCTCGGAAAACGATGCCTTCGGCCACGAGCACGCCGGCCGCGATCGACAACAGGAAGAGCAACGTCCAGACGCATGTCGTTCGCAATGCGTCCTCGCGCTTGTAGTGTGCCAACTCGCGCGCGAATGCGTAGTCGACCTCGCCGGCCGTCGCCGCCGAGAAGAGCGTGTCGCCGAGCCAAATGCGCGCCGTCGGCCCATACCCGAGCATGCGCGTCGTCACGATTTGCGTTTGACGTGACGCATCGCCGATATAGATCGGCGCATCGACGCCCGCGGCATTCTCGAGCGCGCGTAAGGCGGGAACGTACGGATTCCCGGCCGGCAAGGGCTGGTAGTGATTGAACGCCGGCGCAATCGCAACCGGATCAAAAAATCCGATGGCCAAGGTCAACACGAGCATGCCGATGGTCGAATAGACCCACCAGGCGCGCGTCCGCGCGACCAGCGTCAGCACGACCGCGACGACGATTCCCACGCCGAGCGCATCGACGCCGACGCGGACGATGCCGTCGCGAAACCAGCTCCAGAGCGGTTGCGCCGATTGATCGAAGACGATCGACACGCGGTATTGCGCGAGCGAGGCCGGGAGCGCCGCCAATCCCGCCACGACGGCCAGGACCGCGCCGTACGCGAAGCGCAGCCAAAACGGTGAACGGATGCGCCGCTTCAACTCGTCGCGCAAACGGGCGGCATTGCCCGACCCCCAGAGGTAGAGTAGCGCGCCGATCTGCGAAAACGCCCACGCAAAGAAGAACGAGCGCCTATACCAAGCGAGTGTCTGCGCAATCTCCTGGTGGCCCTGATCGACGTAGGTCGCGGGGTCGGCCGAGAGAAGCTGCGCCGCGGGCAACGCGGTCACGCGACGGTCGACGTAGGGAGCGGCCGCACTCGGCGCTGCCGGCGCCGGGCGCGCTCCCGCCAGCGTCACGAAGACGAGCAACGCGAACGCGACGATTCCTAGCGACCTGCGGCCGCCCGTCGTCAACTCGCCGCGAGCGCCGTGCGGCGCCGGGCTGCAACCGGATTCTTGACCGCGATGTAGCGCGGGCAATCCGGCCCGTTGGGTTCGTTGCAGTAGCCGCGCACGCAGGTCGCACCGGCGCGAACGAAGAGACTTGGCGCCGCCTTTTTCGCCAAGCGCAGCATCGCAAAAGAGAGTTCGCGAATCTCCCACTGCGCGTTGTTACACGTGCGGAGCGTAAAAAAATCCAGCAGGGCGCGGGCATTGGCGGTGATGACGATCTGCGTCTCGGCCGCATTCGGCAGGGCGAAGCGCGCGTCTTCGGGCGGCGTGCCGGCCTCGAGTGCGCGCTGATAAAACTCGGAGATCTGTTCCATCAACGCGCCAAACTCGGCGGCAATCTCCGGGCGCGCCGCGATCGAGGGGGGCGCGATGAACGGAAACTGTCCTTTGATCTTGATGTAGCGTTGGCTCTTCTGCTCGTACGACATGTGGCGATGGCGCACGAGTTGATGCGTTAGCGCGCGCGAGACTCCCGAAACGCCGAAGGTGAACATCGTGTGTTCGAAGGTCGAAAGGTGTCCCGCGTCGCGCACGCGCGTCACCATCTTTTCGACCTCGTCCTCAGTCCAGTTCTCATCGATCGTCTCGATGTCGCGCGGGCTGTAACAATTGCGGGCGGCGGTCGCGACCGCCCGTTCGGGATCGGGTGAGTGGGAAAGAAGAACCACCTTCAACGCCATACGTCCCAGCCTTCGCCGGAGTTGGGACCGGGCCCGCCTCAGGGAGAGACCGGAGCCGCTTCCTCCGCGAGTACCCGATCGATCGCGGCGACGATCCGGTCGTACCCTTTATCACCGGCTTGAAAGTGGCGCAACGTGTGGTTGCGATCGAAGAGATAATACGCGGGCACGAACTCGTTCGCAAACCGGTCGACGAGCGTGTGGCCGTTATCGATCGCACACGGTTGCGTGAGCCCCATCGGCCCGGTCGCGTCGAGCGTCACTTTGTCGATGTCGAGCTCTGCGGGGCCGCGCGGCTGGTGGATGGCGACAAACTGCAGCCCGAGCGGCCGATAGCGCTCGCGCCATTCCGCGACCATCGATGCGACGTCGTGACACGTATGACAACTCGTCGACCAGAAGTGCACGAAGAGCGGCTTCCCGGCGAGCTCGGCTTCCGCCGGCTCGCCGTTAATCCAGGCTGTTGCGCCCGCCAAGGACGGCAGCGGGCTGCGCATTCGAAGTCCCATCAGTTAGCCCGTTACGACCAGCGTGGGTTTGCCGGGCTTCCAATCCGCCGGGCAGCGCGTGCCGGTCTGCAGCGCCTGCAAGATGCGCAGCGTTTCGTCGACGCTGCGTCCGATATTGCTATTGGTCACCGTGATGTAGCGAACGACGCCTTCGGGATCGATGATGAACAGCCCGCGCTGCGCTTCGCCGCTGTCTTCGTCGAGCGAGGCGTACGCGCGCGCCGTCTCCTTCTTGTAGTCCGCGATCAGCGGGTATTTCAGGCCGGCGATGCCGTTCTTATCGACCGGTGTGTTGATCCAGGCCCAGTGGCTGAAGACCGAATCGGTCGAGCAGCCCAGCACGTCGGCGCCGAGCGAGGTGAACTCCTCGTAGCGGTCGGAGATCGCGAGGATCTCGGTCGGACAGACGAACGTGAAGTCCAGCGGATAGAAAAAGAGCACGAGCCATTTTCCCTTGTAGTCGGAAAGCGAGACCTGGAATCCCAGGTCGTTGCGGCTGGTCGCGTTCTTGGTACTCTTGAGTTTGAAATCCGGGGCGGGCTTGCCGACCTGTGCGCTCATGCGGGGGTCCTTTCGCGGGAAGGGAATGAAAGTGATACTGATTGTCACTTTCGCTTGACTATGCTATCATAGCCGAAATGGAGCGTCAACCACTTACCCGTCGGCTGCCCAAAAACTACGCCCTGGTGCGCGATATCGTGCTGGCAGCCGGCCGCGGCGCTCACCAGAGCGCGAACGATATCTACCGCAAGGCGCGCGAAGCGCAGCCGTCGATCGGTTTTGCCACCGTGCACCGCGGACTCGGCCGGCTCTGCGAACTGGGCGACGTGATGAAGATCCAGCTTTCGGGCGGCGACTCGGCCTGGTACGAACCGCCCGCTCGGGCGCACGCGCACTTGCACTGCGACCGCTGCGGGCAGATCGTCGACGTCGACTACGCGACGGCGCCGCGCACGCTGCGTTCGATCGCCGAACGCGAGGGCGTGCGCATCGAAGCCGAGTCCCTGACCTTCCGCGGCCTCTGCCGCACCTGCGCCCGCCGGAGGCGCAAGACGCCGTAAGCTAGATCCGGCAAACCTTGGCCGCCGGTCCGGCGGTTACGGCTTTTCCTTCCTCGGTAGGGCGCGCGCCGGGTTGCCCGCGACGCGGCCGCCCGCCGGGACATCGTGGTTGACCACGCTGCCGGCGCCGGTCATCGCGCCATCACCGATTTCGACCGGCGCGATCAGCGCCGAGTTCGATCCGATGAAGACGTCCTTGCCGATCTTTGTCGCGTTCTTCTTCTCGCCATCGTAGTTGCAGGTGATCGTGCCCGCACCGATGTTGGTGCGGTCGCCGACCGTCGCGTCACCGAGATAGGTCAGATGCGCGGCCTTGACGCCAGGCGCGAGCTTGACGTTCTTGGTCTCGACGAAGTTTCCGATGCGCACGCCGGTGCCGAGTTCGCTCTCGCCGCGGATGTGTGCGTACGGTCCGACCTGCGCGAAGTCGCCGATTACGCTGTCGACGATCAGGCTATTGATCACGACCGCATGTGCGCCGATGCGTGCGTTCGAAAGTCGTGAGTTCGGCCCGACCTCGGCATGTGCGCCGATCTTCGAACGCCGGCCGATTGTAGTGTTCGGCAGAATCGTCGCGTCGGGAGCGATCTCCAGATCCGGCTCGAGATACGTCGTCGCAGGGTCGATGATGGTCGCGCCGGCTCGCATGTAGTGTTCGCAGAGCCGGCGGTTGAGCAAGGCTGTCGCCGCCGCCAGCTCCACGCGATCGTTGACGCCCAGCACCGAACGATAGTCGGGGGCCAAGACGGGAACGACGCTCTCGCCGCGCGCGACGAGCGATCCTACCGTGTCGGTCAAGTAGTACTCACCCTGCGCATTATCGTTGCGCAGTTCGGCGATCGCGGCGCGCAGCTTCTTCTCATCGTAGACGTAGAGACCCGCGTTCATCTCGTCGAGTTCCAGCTCGTCGTCGCTCGCGTCCTGTGTTTCGACGATGCGTCCGACGTGCTCGCCCTTGCGCACGATCCGTCCGAAGCTGGACGGAAGCGGCATTCGCGCCGTGACGAGCGCCAGAGCGCCGGCGCACGCGTCGATTGCGCTGCGGATCAACTGCGACTCGAGCAGCGGCATGTCCCCGTTGACGACCACGAGCATCCCGTCGCCGGGCGCCAACTCTCCGAGCGCAACCTGCACGGCGTGCCCGGTTCCGAGCTGCGGCTCTTGCACGACCGCACTCGCCGAAGGGTGCCCGGCATCGGACGAAATCGTCTGTAGATGTTCGGAAACCTCGGCGTTGCTGACGACCAGCACGTCGCCCACGCCCGCGTCGTGCAGCGAGCGCAGCACGTGCCACAGCATCGAACGCCCGCAGAGTTCGTGGAGAACTTTCGAACGCGTGCTGCGCATGCGCGTGCCCTTGCCGGCGGCCAGCACGATGCCGCGCACGTGGGCGCGCCCATTCGTCGCGCTCACCGCGCCGGGTTCTCGGAAACTGTCGCTGGTTTGAGATGCATCTTTTTCCAGGCTTCTTGCTCGCTCGCCGAGGCACCGCCCAAACGCTCGAGCGCAACGCGCAGCCGTTCGCGCACGATGTCGCGGCCGAGGATCTCCATCGAATCGAAGAGCGGCACGGATTGCGGCTGACCGTTGATCGCGACGTAGAACGGCCGCACGAAATCGCGCAATTTCTTCCCGAGAGTCTCGCAGGCGGCGCGAACCACGCCTTCGATCGCCTTGACTTCCCAGGCCGGTAGCGCCTCGAGGTGTGCGGCGACGAGTACGAAGGCTTGGCGCAATTCGAGATCGTCGAGTTTGCCATCGCGCAATTGCTCGGCGCTGACATCGAGCCGGCCCGCAAAGAAGAACGCGAGCAGCGGCCCGAGGTCCGAGAGACGCTCGATCCGGGATTGCGCCAGCGGCGCGATGCGGCCCAAGTAGGTTTCGTTCAGCGCCCAGATGCGCACGCGCTCGCTGAATTCGCCGGAATTCAGGCGCTCGCGCAGATAGCGTCCGTTCAGCCAGTCGAGCTTCGCTATATCGAAGACCGGACCGCCGAGCGAGATATTCTTCACATCGAACCCCGCGACCATCGCCGCGAGATCCATGATCTCTTCACCGCCGACGGGTGGTACCGCGAGCAATCCTAAGAAGTTGAGCAGCGCTTCGGGCAGATATCCCATGCGCTCGTAAAAGAGAATTCCAGTCGGATTCTTTCGCTTGGAGAGTTTGCTCTTGTCCGCGTTCCGCAAGAGGGGCAGGTGGGCCAGACGTGGCATCTCCCAGCCGAAATACTGATAGAGTAGCGCGTGCTTGGGCGCTGAGGAAATCCACTCTTCGCCGCGCATCACGTGCGTGATCTGCATCAGGTGATCGTCGACGACGTTGGCCAAGTGATAGGTCGGCCATCCGTCGGACTTCATCAGGACTTGCATGTCCACGGTGCGCCATTCGAAGACGATCGGACCGCGCAGCATGTCTTCGATCGTGATCGAACCTTCGCGCGGCACCTTCATGCGGACGACCATCGGAATGCCGGCGCTCTCGCTTGCCGCGATTTCAGCCGGCGTTAGCGTCACGCAGTGCCCGTCGTAGCCGGGCGGCTTGCTCATCTGTCGCTGCTCCATCCGAACGGCTTCGAGCCGCTCCGGCGTGCAGAAGCATTTGAACGCGTAGCCTGAGGCGAGCAACTCGCTCGCATAGCGCGTGTAGAATGGAAGACGTTCGCTCTGACGGTACGGCCCGTGCGGTCCGCCGCAATCCGGTCCCTCGTCCCACGACAGCCCGAGCCAATGCAGCGCGTCCAGAATCGTCTGCTCGGAGGTAGCCGTGCTGCGCGCGCGGTCGGTATCCTCGATGCGCAGCAAGAATTCGCCGCCGTGTTTCTTGGCGAAGCAGTAGTTGAGCAGCGCGACGTAGGCCGTGCCGACGTGCGGGTCGCCCGTCGGCGACGGCGCGATCCGGGTGCGTACGTTCATGCCGGCGATGTTAGCCGACCAGCTCGCGGCGTTTGCCGCACTCGCGCTCGACGAACTCGATGATCAGCGAGAGCGGCGCGCCCGGCGTGAACACCTCGCGAACGCCCAAGCGCTTGAGTTCGGCGGTATCGTCGGCCGGAATCGTGCCTCCGCCGAAAAAGACGATATCCCCAGCACCCTGCGCTTGCAATTGCTTCAGCACTTCAGGAAAGAGCGTCATGTGCGCGCCCGAAAGGATCGAGAGCCCGATCCCGTCGGCATCTTCCTGGATCGCCGTCTGAACGATCTGCTCGGGCGACTGGAAGAGCCCGGTGTAGATGACTTCCATCCCCGCGTCGCGCAGGGCACGAGCGATCACCTTGGCGCCGCGGTCGTGCCCGTCGAGCCCGGCCTTCGCGACGATGACCCGGAGCGGCCTATCTACCGGCATACTAATGAAAGGTTCGAGCCCTCGGGCCGCTCACCTCGCCTACGTGCCGAGCCCGTACGGGATGCCGGCGAGCATCGCGGCAAGGCAAAGCATCGGTAGAAAGATCAAGACCGAGATCAAGACCAGCCAGACCACGGTTACGGCCGGCGGGAAGGATGGCTGCAGATGTGCTTTCATGAGCACATGCTACGCCCCAGCGCCGGGACGCCGCGTCCGTAGAATTACGGAGAGTCTCCTCCCAGTTGATACGGCATGAAAGTACGGTCTTCAAGTGCGGCGCTCTCGGTGGACCTTCCGGCTGTTGCCGCTCGCGTCTTGCGCCTGCGAAACGTGGCGTGCCTCGCGGTTCGTTCCATGCGGTGTGTCGCGCGTCGTTCTACATCGGATGCGATGCCGTGCTACGCCATTCAATGTGGCGAGCTCAAGCAGCCGTTCCGAGTATCGGAGCGACACCTGTGAATGCGTAACCAGCAACCCGCGTGGCGCACCGCGCAACACTAACGAAGCGTGACGCACGGCGAAGCTCGCAGGGTGACGGGCGCATCGCGCACCGCGCATATGGTCGGACCGGAAGTTTTGCGCGGCTAGTGTAGTATCCCCGGGATTCACGACGAGATAGCGACAGAGCGCTCCAAGACGAGGCCCCCCACCCTGGGCCGGGCGGCGGTATTTAAATCGAATTAGCCATTCATTTCCAGATCTCTTAACAACGATCGCGCCGATCGTCGCTGCTTGCCGCATTTAGTGCGAGTTCGCTGCGGCGTCTTTCTCCATTGTTTTTTCGTACGCGGCGGCGGAGGCACGTTCGGCGGCGGTTGGCGCTGTGCGCGCCAACTTTTCAACGGCCGGTAATGCGTGCGTGTCGCCCATGCGCATCAATTCCAGCATGACTCTATCGCGAACATCAATGTTGGGATCGCTAAGGCGCGACTCTAGGAAGTCGGTAATGCTTTTGTTATAAGCCATCATTGCATCATATGCGGTGATGGCGCCAAGCCTTACGGCCGGACGTTTATCTAAGGCGTATACACGAAGGGTTTTGTCGGCGTTTATGCTGTGGAGACCGGCGTACGCCGTGAGAGCGCCGGCGATGACATCCTGATCTTTCGAATGCAAGCCGCGCGAGATCGCGCTGTCGTAACCTTGCTCGTCGTGCGACGCAGAAATGTCGGCTTTCATTCCCCAGAACATATTATTGAAAGAAGCGGCGACGACAGCGGGAGCAGGATCGGTATTTGCCTGCCGCAACAGCGCTTGGCCGTCTTCCACGGATCGTATTCCCCATAACGCTTTGGCTGCGCCGGCGCGGATCGCGGGGTCGCGATCGTCGAACAGCGCGAGGACGATCGCGTTTGCACGGTCCGCATACGGGCTGTACGATTTCGAAAGTTTGGCGGGCTCGTATGACAGTATAGAAGTGTTCCCAAGATAGCGCGCGCAGCGGATGCGGGCGAGCGTGTTGTGTCCGTACAGTACGAATGTTTTCATCGCGGCGAGTGCGGCTTCGCCATTTGGCGACGAATGCGCGGTATAGATGATCGGCGTGGTCACGAATAGCGGCGAAAGCAGGCGGCTGCATGCGTCAATAAGCTGTTGCGTGTTCGAGGCATGATTGAGGATTGCCGCGTCTGCCGCCACGTTCTCGGTTGCCGCAATCGCCGGGATGGCGATCGCGAAACAAAGCGTCGCGATGATGACGGCCCGAAGAATCATAATGTGGTATTCCAGCATATCATCGGTAGGTACCCTGTTCAGCGAGCCAGCGGGTGAGAGCTATGGGATTAGCAGCTTCTAGGACGTCGCGGACCGTGTTCACAAGAGCGGCAAACTGGCCACGCAGATTGTACTCTTGCCGAAGGGTAACCATCAAACGTCCATCGCGACTATCGACATCTTGGAGAAGAGCCGTAAACCGATTCGGCGTCTCAACATAGGGGTCGATCGCTGAAGCGTAGCTCTTATAGAAGCTCTGCCGACACACGCCGGCCCTAGCGCCGGCGCTCGGCGGGCTCGCGACTCTGGTCGTAGACCTCGCGGATGGCGCCGACGACAGCGTCGGGCGCATCGAACTGGACGTATTCCGAACTGTGCTGCGGGAAGATCTGCCGGGTGTTGGAGGACAGGGTGAGCCAGCGCGCCTGGGCGAGCCCGATCTGGCGCTCGTATTCCACGTGCTCGGGGGTGATCGGGCGTTGCGGATCCAGCGTGCCGATCGCGTGGTTGCCGGTGGTCAGCACCCGGATCGGCCGCGCGCCGAGCGATCGGCGATGCTGGCGCAGGTAGGCCTCGTCCGCGGCCATCTGCTCCATCTCGGAGATGTAGGCGTCGTACATGGGAACCTTGGTCTGGGCGATCTGCAGGAGCTTGGCGTTCAGCTCCGGCGACCAAGCCACTTCCGGCAGACCGCGGAAGAACTGCTGAGCGCAGGTGCGCGACGGCCGATCCGGCCGGCCGCGCGTCAGCGGCAGGGGCTTGCCGGCGGCGACGAGGTCGCGGCACGCGCGAAGCTGGGCGATGCCGGAGACCTCGCCCCGGTGATCCTCGTCCTGCATGGCCCTAGGCGCGCCATCCGTGGGATCGGCCTCCACCAGCACCATACCCGCCACCTCCGGCATGTACCGGTCGGCGAAAGCGCGGACATTGTCGCCCCCGAAGGCGTGGCCGACGAGGATGTAGGGGCCCGCGACCCCAGCGTTGTGCAGGGCGGCGTGCAGTTCGTCGGCGATGCGCATGCTGGTGCGGGGCATGGGTCCGGGATCGCTGAAACCGGCGCCGGCGCGATCGTAACTGCAGGCCCGCGTCCACTTGGCGATCTTCGGTTGAACCACGGCCCAGGCCGGGGCCCAATCCTCCCAGCCGGAATCGAACACCACCGTCGGCGAGCCGCGGCCCATGCAGTAGAGATTCAGCCTCGCGCCATCTCCGGTCGCCACCACCCGGCCGGGCCGGGTGTAGACGCTGTCGCCTGGTGCGGCGGTCGCCGGGCCGTGCATCGAAAGCACGAGACAGGCCGAAAGGGTGACGGCGAACGTATTCATCGGAAGATCTCCAAAGCGGTAGTCGTGCGTTTGAATATTCGACGCGCACGGAACTGCACTCGTTCGTACTATTCGCAACCGCGAGCGCTTTTGGCTGTTGAATGGCAGCCGGGCAAATTTCGTCACTGGCACTGTTCACATTAATCTAGATAATGGCGGCAGCGACGGCACCGGAGTCGGTCGAAAGGCTTAGAATGCACCACCCGTGAGCTCCGACTCTTGGAACACTGGCGGCGACGGATCAGTCGAACTGTCTGCGCAACGGCGTTGGCTGGAGGCCGCGAAGCTCGGGCAACTTACCGTTCTCGGTGTCCTGGTTGGGATTGGCGCCGGCGTCGCCACAAAGTGTGGCGGCGCCGCGTCGATCATTCTCGATCTTACAACGATATTCGCCGGATTAGTTCTGGGGCGGAGGACCATCGGACGGGCGAGGGGCGCATGGGGACGAGGCTGGCGCGATCGAGCCGGCCGGCGAGGGACCGGAGCAAGCCGACGGGCGCCGAATCGTAAACTCATGGCACGGCGCTGGCAGAACGTCGCAGCACTCACCGTAGCGTGCGCACTCACGGTCGCGCCCGGTTTCGGCATAAGGCCGGCTCGGGCGCAGGTGGCAACGATTCTTCCGGCCGGAACCCCATCGCTGAACGGTCTCACGCGCTATCAGATCGATGCTGACGACTCATCGCTCGAGTTCCGCGTCGCCTTCATGGGCGTCTCGACGGTTCACGGCAACTTCACGTCGTATGAGGGGACAATGATGTACGACCCGCAGCACGTGAACCGCACATCTATCACCCTCGCGATCCTCACCGAGAGCATCAATACCGCCGTCCCTGCGCGTGACAGGGACTTGCGCAGCCCGAACTTCTTCGATGCCAAGAAGTACCCGGTCATCATGTTTACGTCGACGGCAGTTAAGGCGTCGAGGTACGCTAACAGCATGGACGTAATCGGCAACCTCACGATGCACGGCACCACCCGACCGATAGTGCTCGCGCTATACAATCAGCATCGGCTCGTCAAGGATGCGTGGCAAAACCGGCGCATCGGGTTTTTCGGCGCAGCGGGGGTGAACCGAAAAGACTTCGGTATCGACGGCATTGCGTTCTGGAACAACGAGTTCGATCCAGGCCGGCGCGCGATCTCGGACAAGGTCGAGATCAACTTTGAGATCGAGGCGGAACTCGTTAACATGGATACACGCGACTTCCCGAAAGCGCAAGCCCTGATCGCGCGCATCGACGGCGAAGGACTGACGGCCGTGGCCGCAAGCTTGAAGCGTGCCGCTCCGGATGCCAAGAGCGATGCCTATCCGGCCTTCCGCTCGATGCTCGTCAACGCTGCGGCGAAACTTCGCCAGCGCGGACGGTTCGCCGACGGCGCCGGGCTCTACACGGTCCTCACCGACCTCGACGGCAAGGATGCCGAAGCATTCGCTGGCCTAGGAGAACTAGAATTCTTCTTGGGAGAACGGCAGCGCGCCGTCGCTGATTTCAAACGTGCGGTCGAAGCGGATCCGACGAGCACCATGGCGCTCGAGTACCTTCGGCACCTGCCGCAATAGGTCGCGGCTAGTTGCGCAGCCTGGATCCTCGATCGCCAAGCGCCCGAGCGCCGAAGAGCCCCCCTCGTTAAAGCGAGCTTAACATCCGCTGTGCGCGGGCGGCGGCGGATTCGTCCGAGTATTCTTGCGCAGCGGCGAGCGCCTGTTGCAGTGCCTCGCGTTGAGCGGCAGTGTCCTTGAGTTCGCCGTTCACGCGGGCGAGTGAAAGATAGGCGGACGGGACGGATTCCGGGCGGGTCGTGCGCTCGGCGAGCGCGGCGGTCAGAAGTCGCCTCGCTTCCTCCCAATTGCGGCCGCTGATCTGCACGCGCGCCATCGCGTATTCGATTGCGAAGCGCGTCCCATAGGTATCGTTTCCCGGAACCGAGACGAGCGAGCCCGTCAGGTCGGCGACGACGCCGTCGTAGCGGTGGTAGTTCCAGCGAGTAAACGGCGCAAGCGCGTTTGCGAGCGTGCGATATTCAGGCGTCCAGTGCAGCACCGAATAGTGCGGGTCGTCCTTGACCTCGCGCATCACCGCCGGCAACGTCCAGCGTAATGTCGAGCGCGGGCCGGCGACGTGCATGACCGTCGTGTAGAGGTGACCGTCCTGATCGCGACCCTCGAGCGGCAGCTCGAACGTGAACGGCTCGCCGGTTTGGATGACCTCACCGACGACGACGCGGTTCTCGTTGTGCCAGGTAAAGGTCCAATCGGGAGCGCCGCCGCGCGCGAACCATTGATCGTAGTAGGACTGCCAGTCGCGACCTGTCGACTTTGAAAGCGCGGCAAAGAATCCGGGCCAGGAGAAGTTCTTGAATTCTTGCGCACGCTCTTCGGCCCAATACGAACGCAAGAAGGCGTGGAATTTGTCGCGTCCGACGGCCCGGGCGAGCATGTCGAGGACGAACATACCCTTTCCGAAGTCGATGTTCTGCGCGGCGCCGTTGATACCGGCCGCGACGCCGAGCGGCGCATCGAATCCCGCCGCGGCAATCCGCAAATAACCGAGCCCTGAAGCGTTTTCGAAATACCCCGGCGCGCCGGTGCGACGAAAACGTTCTGCCGCCGCCGCGCCTTGCGCAGATTCGAAAAACTCGAGCGCCGCAAAGGTCGCCATCCCTTCGTTCGCCAGATAGTCGCCGCCCCAATACGGATGCGAGAGCTCGTGCGCGAAGTTGGCGTCGTTCCAATCGTCGATCAGCGAGGCGCCGTACGGAACGAGATCGTCGACGTCGTTGCCCCACGAAAACACCGGGACCTCAACGAGCCGCCACGCCTCATGCGGAAAGGGTCCGTACCAGCGCGCGTATCGGTCGAGCACCGAACGTACCCAAACTGCGCGTTGTTCGATGTCGGGTCGCTTGGTTAGATAGTTCAACTCGAACGGCGGCGCTGCGGTAGATTCCGCGTGGAAGAACCGTCCAAGCGCGAAGCTGATTGGCTGCGGACGGTCGATCCGGTACACCGTGGTCTCGAATTCCTGGTCTACGTATCGCCTCGTTTCTCGCACGCTGTCGACACGGGTGCCGCTGGAAATTAGCGTGCGCCCCGGAGCGATTTCGTATCGGACGGTGCCGACGACGTTCGGTACGTCGCTCTCACGCTCGCTTGGGCGTACCTGCGGATACCACGGGTCGGAAGAACCGTCCGCGTACGACTCGGTAGCCGACAGACCAAAGATGCGACCCGCCATGTTACCAGTGTCGTAATCGAACGCCAGGACCAGTGGTCGAGCGTAGGCCGAATCATCGAGTTCCAATTCCCATGCCGATGCTTGATCGGTTTGCCAGGCTTTCTGCATTACGGTAGCCGTAGCAGAAACCACAGGTCCATTGATGCCTAAGTTGACGATTCGTAACTCCGGCACTGGGCCCGTCCGGCTGAACGCGATGCGCAGCGGCCGTGGTAATGGGGCTGGGATTGTCATCCGACCCTCGACGTGCATGCTTGGACGCTCCGGATAGATCCAGACCTGCATGTCGTACGACGTGTGCGTCGCCGCCGCAGTGTTCGCAGATGGTGTGGCGCCGGTCAGCCAAAGCACGGGCAAGAGTGCTGACCAAAGAGCGCGCGCGAAGTTCACGCCGACGCCACCTTCACGCGCGGCTCTTCGGGTTTCCAGCAACGATTACCGCCGTTCGCTCAGCAGCGCCGCGACATACGGCGGCGGCGTGCGTAGGCGCCACGCCGCACGTTCTTCCGGCCCGCGAGCCATAGCGTAGGCTTCGCCGGTTTCCTTTACCGCTTCGATGAAGAAGCCGACGTCGAACCAAGCCTTCTGTGCGAACAGCCGGGACGCGATCTCATCCGCCTGGCGCGGGTCACGGGACGAATAGATCGCCGCGCGGCGCAACGTTTCCATGCGCACAGTGACCGGTGCCTCCGATACGACGATAGCGAGCGTGTCGGCGGCGAGGCGCGAGGTGTCGTAGCCGGCGACCATGCCGTTCCACGCCGCCTCGGCATTCCAGGGGAGCGATGGGGCGTTTCCGATCGCGATGGGGTGACAGATCAAGGGCGGGCCGGCGAGCGCCGGCGCGGCCAATAGTGAGAAGCTGAAGGTAAGGATCAGACTGAAAATGGCTTTGTGCATGGTGGACCTCCTGTGCCTTCAGGATGGCAGGCAGGCCGCGCGCACGTTAGTATTTCGAGGTAAGCTAACGGTAAAATGTCGGCCGCCCACTTGAGTCCGGGCGGCTGACCTGAAAGACTAAAGGCAATGCTTCAACCCGAAGGTGACCGGATTCGCGGATTGCTCGCGAAGATCACGGCGAGCGAGGTCTTCACGGGCTCCGAGCGCCTCTGCCGCTTCCTGCGCTTCACGGTCGAAGCGAAGCTGACCGGCCAGGATCGGATGGTGAAGGAGTACGTCCTCGGGCGCGAGGTGTTCGATCGCACCGACGAGTACGATCCGCGGCTCGATCCAATCGTTCGCGTCGAAGCGCGCCGGCTGCGGAGCAAGCTAACGCAGTATTACGCCGGTCCCGGTCGAGCCGATCCCATCCGGCTAGCGTACCCGAAAGGGAGTTACTTACCCGAGTTTCAGACGGCCGCGAATATGGTGCCGCTCCGTCGCCCGCGTGCGGAATTACCGATCGTCGCGGTTGCCGCGATCCTCGCCGTGCTTGCGGTCACGGCATTCGCCTATCGCGCGGCGACGAATGCGCCGCAAATGATAGCCGTGTTGCCCGCACAATGGGTGTGGCACGAGCGCGATCTCGACGCTTCGGGCGTGCGAATCGCCGAGCTCCTCACTGGGGACCTCGCGAACGGCCAGAAAGCCCACGTCGTCGCCTGGCCTCTGGTGGAACAGCATCGCGACGCCCGAACGGCGATGAAAGACCTGGCGACGGCGTTGCATGCATCGAGACTGCTCGTCGTGAGCGTGCGGCCGTTGAGCAGCGCGGAGAAAAGCATCGCCGTTTTTCTGATCGATCCGGTATCCGGTGAAAAACACGCAGCGCAGCGATATGTTCGCGGTGACATCGCGAGTTACGCGGTACAGAGTGCACTCGCGGATGAGATCGCGCGCCGGTTTGTATTGCGGTAGCCCCGACGGCCCTTCGACTTCGGCGCTGAGCGAAGCTCAGCGCCTCCGCTCAGGGTGACAAGGGTCGGCGCTTCGCTCCGGGAAATGAATTATTTGGACCTAAGGAAAACGGCTCCACTCGACGCTCGGCTGTCTCACGCCCGAGCAGTTCGAGCTGAAGAAAAGTAGCTTAACCAATCGTCCGCGAAACCGGGTCAGGTCCAAACGCCCCAAGCGGGGCCGAACGGTGGGGTAATCTCTTGCTTGACATGGAATGGTCACGTACCAACAACTTTCTCCGTGGTTTCGATCCTGTGGAAGTTTGTCGCGAAGTCTAAAATTGTCAACTTCAACGATAATGGCCGCGCTACGATCATGACTGTCGAGTTAGCCTTTTCGTTAGTCGTCACCGCCGGTTTCCTCTGGACGCTCGTCGTCGATGGGAGGCGTGACAGAGGCTTTCTTCTTGTCATGGGCGTGTGGGGCGTGACGTTCGTTCTCATCGTCTTAACGGACGCGGCGCGCATCGCCTGGCTAAGAGTGGAGGCCGGGTTCAGTTTCGTTGTTTTCTGTTTGATAAGTGGACGTTACTACTACAACCGCATACGAGGTAGGATGACAAGATGACAAGAGCACGGAGGTGAACAGTCGTGCATGGGTAGGTCGCCTTTGAGCTTCATTTTCAGCCGGCCGGGGGACCGTAACTTGATTTGGTAACGTCACCTGCTGGCGAGGTCGCATCGAATCCCGGATTATTCGATGAAGCAGCGTCAGTCCCAATCGGTCGGCAACATACATTTCTGCCAAATTATCCGGTCGCAGTTCGCATGCGAGGGTGCGATCAAAAGCGCCAACGCCGCGGCACCCTGACTGAGAACGCCCTTTTTGATAATTCTGTCAGCAAAGTACACCCTCTTTTCCCATTGCGACTCGTTGAATCTCTGAAGAAGAATATAACCCGGTTCGGCACGGTGGAGACAAGAGTTAATTGTCACGTAGTTTCACTCGTCGTTTTTTTTTGCAATGTAATCGGCTTGCGTTTGAGAGTTAATCCCAACTGCAACCCGCGTGGCGCACCGCGCAACACTAACGAAGCGTGGCGCACGGCGAAGCTCGCAGGGTGACGAGCGCGCGACGCACCGCGCATTTCGTCGAATCGGACGTTTTGCGCGCAATGTGTAGTATCCCGTGGTGAATCCTAGGGGTATCTACACAAGCGCCCGAAACGTCCGGTCCCTCGCCGGTCGGCCCGATCGCGCCAGGTCCGTCCCCCCCTCCCCTTGCCTCCCTCGTCCTGCGCGCTGCGCCTATCGCGTTGCGTGGTGAGCGTTGCGCGGTGCGGGTTGCGGGTTGTCTTCTCTCTCGCGCGCACGCGGAAACTAGGATAGGATGGGCAGCGCACATTTCCGAGCGGAGGAAAAGGCGCGCCATTGCATAGTGCCAAACACAATCGGCATGTTCACGGTCATCTACCGTTGGCGGGTCAAACCTGAAATGGACTCCGAGTTTCGACGCACCTGGCATGTCCGAACGGAAAGGATTTACGCGGTCCGCCAATCTTACGGATCGCGACTGCACCGAGAGCCGGATGGTACTTACTGCGCGATCGCTTTGTGGCCATCGCGCGAGGCGTGGGAGGCGATAGAACCGCCTCTCCCCGACGATGACGTCGATGCGAGCACGTTCAGTGCATCTATCGCAGAGATGTTACCCGCACTGACAATGGAAACCGTCGACGACCTCTGGTGTAAACAATAGGCGCTCGCTTCCATAGGAGCCGAATCACCCAGGGTGGCGCCGATATCAAAACGGCAATAACTGATAATCACAATTGGCGCGGTCGAGCCTCCCCGGCCCGGGCTCGTCCGTCCCCATGCGCCCAGCGCTCTCGTCGCGCGCGCTGCGCGGATCGCGAGTCCTCGTTAGCGTTGCAAGGTGCGGCTCGCGGCTACGTGGGTTGTATTTGCAATCGAAGAGCTTACTATTGGTCACGCAACGTCAAGCTTCGTCAGCTATTGCAGCCAAATTATCCTTGGTTTCTTGAGTCAACTGGTCTAGCGTCCAAGCAAAACCTCGATAGTAATCTACAATCAAGATCAAATCTCGGATTGCGTTCATCTTGGCAATTAGGCTGTCTCGATCAAGTGGCTCGGCACCGACGTAAGCCAGACCGTTGCGTGCCGACACTGCTTTTTGTAACTCGCTAAGTAGACGCGCCGGTACAGCAAGCACCTTCCCAGCAATCATAATTCGCAACGGCAGTTTTGGTATATCAGAATACATTGTGGTCGCCGGAGGTCCAGCCTCGGTCTGGAGATCGACGCCATAGTGATCTGGTTTTACCTCCTGAATTAGCGTCTTGATTGCAATTTCTGCGGCAGCGACCGCAAGAATCAATGAGCTCCTTCGGCTGCTATCTTCAAGCTGATTTGCCTCTCGCAGGAGTTCGCGGTAAACAGGTTCCGCAAGCTGAGGGTTATCGTCGAATAGATCGATGATTTCAGTTTGTCGATTCGCGTCGAAGGCGACCATGACATCAAGCTTCAATGAGGAACGAGGCGTGAAAGGCATATAGTGCCACGACGCGTGATCTGCGGACCACTGTAGCGGTAAAGCGCTCTTCACTGCCTTGGGCGGACCCCACTGAGCGTAGCGCCAGCGCAAGAGTGCGACGAACCTCTCAATTCCAGCATTCATTCTCTGCTCGACCGAGTGTGCATAATCCTGAAATTGTTGGGGCATCGATTCCAGCATAACATGTGTCTGCTTGTCCCATGGGATGCCCGATTTCGCAGCAATCAGCGCGTTCAGTATATCTTCGCCGCTGGGCAGCGAGTTAGATTTGAGCCTTTCGAGCGTCTTGGCTATTAGGGGTCCAGGTTCACGAACGGTAAGGATAGCGTCTGCCCACGATGTATGAGTGCTGCCATTAGAAGCCGGTTCGTCGGGCGGAATTGTTGAAAAGTGGACGCTGAGGCGCCCATTGTAGAGGCTAAAATCGTTTACGAAGCTTGAAGAGTTATCAAAGCGAAGCTGTGGAATAATGTACCTACGCCGAAAGAACACGTTACGCTTCCTCCAAACGCAACGTGCGCCGAGAATTGAACGCCTCAGTTTCTGCCGCAGGCAGTTCGCGATAGAGCTTAAGCGTGGCGACCCCCTCCTTAACTCGAATGACTAATCCCGCGTAGCCGAAAACGATACAGTCTCCTCGATTGGCGGCGTCGATAAGGTGCCACCCAGTTCAAGTCGGCGCCACATCTCTTCCGTCGGTTTCGCCAAGGGTACGGTGGCTGCCAGTCTCCTGAAGATTTCTCGGCAGTGCTGTTCGAACTCCCTAGTCAGATCGCCAAGCTCCATCTTGTGCCCGGCGCGGACTTTGAATTTGGCATTGGGCTCTACGTGAGTACCGTGAACAATTTTACTCCTGGCGTTATATGCAGCCCGAAGGGTCTCGAAAAGAGCCACCCGCTCTGCAACTTCATTCGAGAGCAGCAAAGCTCCCCGACTCGCAAAGCGGTACCCAAGCTCATCCGTACCTCCCCCGATAAGCATGCTTTCTGCGGCGATCGCGATGTCAATCAGTCGTTCTCTTAGGTCCGTCTTTTGAGTCGCATCCAAGAGATACCGCAGAGGCAGATCGAAGCCGCCATCTTCTCGCGCAACGCGTTTTGCTATGGCAAAATTGCTTACAAACGCCGAGAGTCTTTCTCCGGAAAGGTCGAGCGTCTCAGCGCTGCTTAGAAGAGAACGGTATGGATCGTAGACGAGGCTCTCGCCGAAAAAGTGAAACAGGTTGCCGAAGGTACTCGTCTTTGCAACGACGCCGATCGATCCGTGCCATAGTATGGCAAACGCGCTCCGAACGCCGTCAAGATGCTCTTGAGAAATGACAAACTCTTTTGGCTCAATGTATTGATCGGTTGGAGTGTCCACGTGTATTGGCAGATCGAAGTTGTACCGCAAACGAAGACAACGACCTCGGCCAGCATAGTAGGCGCGATTAAAGAACTCTTCATTAGTGAATGGGCCGCGCTGCAACAGATCGAGCAACTCATCATTCGAAACGATCTCAAGTGACAGGTTCGGCCCTAAGAGCAGGGGCGCATGAACTTCGGGAAGCGTAGCACCAACGAGATAAGCGCATTCAGTTGACGCCACTGAGTCGGCAGTTAGAAACGTAAGGAAGTCATTGAAGAGCGCATTGAACAACTCCCGATCTGGTTGGGTGACGACTGCTTGGCCGGGCCCATTTTCGCTAAGCAAGGGTCTCAAGAAACGTCCTGCGATATCGACCGGTCTTAAAGTCATCCCATTCCTGCCGGTTCTCAACAACTTGTTGAGACGACTGCCAGCCTTGTCAGCTAAGAGCGCCGACTCAAACAAATGCCACTCGGGCAGTTCGACGAGCTCAAAGGCCGTTTTTGGCAATAAATTGTAAGTCCTACGGTCTTCTCGGCGCTGTCGATTTTCGTCTATCTCGACCCAATACGGACGTTGCTCAAGCGAGACTGCCCCTTTTGAACTGACATAAGCACGCGCTGCCTCAAGCCACGCCCAAAGCAAGCGACGCAGTTCATCCGGTCCGGACGGCTTCAATGCCCCCTCATCAGTATTCATCGCGACTCTCGGAAACGGACTCGGGGATCATAGCCGATCATCGCTTTTTCCGTTGTTCGCGATAACCTCGCTGCTGCGCAGCTCGCCGCGCGCGCATCTCCTCGGGCGTTAGGTGTAGTGAGAAACGCGTATTTGTCTTCGCGAGTGCTGCACCGCGAATCTTTGCAGCCTCCCCACCATGACCTGGGCTAAGACCTTCCGCCCGCATTTCAGCGAGGCGCTTCTGTGCCAGTTTTACCGGTTGTCTTACCTCTACGGAATGTCGCAAGTAACAAACACGCCCGCAGAACTTCAGTCCCGCCTTCGGGACTGGCTGCTCGCAATACTCGCACGGGTTCCGAACGTCGCCCCTCGGCCCTTCCCGTTTCTTCGCCACGCGATGATCGATCAGCCGATACGGAATCGTAACCCGGCGCAACTGGACTGCGAATTCCGCGGCGATTGTCCTCGCGGAGGCTCGCAGCGCCGGCATAACCGCATGGGCGTAATCCCGCGCCGTGTCCGGATCGAGGCGCACGATCCCATCGCGCAACTCAATGAACATCCACGAACGCAACCCTTGGCGTCTTGCCCATTCCATCGTTAACCGGTCGACGCGCACACGCAGAGATTCACACAAATCGAAAACGAAAGACTCGCGCAATCTCGTGTCGACCTGTAAATAACCGAAGTCCGTATCCAACGATTCGAGCATGCAGGCTACGCGCGTCTCGATTTCCAGCAGCGTGTAGCCGTAATTCAGGAGCGCGTTAAACGGGTCGCGAGCATCGCGCACCCGGTTGCGCCCTCCACTATCGCGAATCGAGATCATGCGCCAATGCGCTGGCACGCGCTTCTGCGCGGCCTGCGTCCAAGGGAGTTCGGTCCCGACGAAACTGTCCCAGTAAACGCGACTACCGTAAGCTTCATGGGTGAGAAGCTCGGTCAACGCTTCGTCTTTTTCGATCCATCCAATCGCGCGACCGAGCTCCTCGATCGAACGCTTGTCGGTCGCGACGATTGCCGCGCGTTGCGATTCGAGCTTTCGGCGCAGAAGCCAGCGCGCAAGGCGAAGCCCGTCGTCCGTGGTGCCGCTCACCGCTTGCGCACGGCGCAGCGGCCCATCGTGAGGGCCATCGGGGATTAGGCAATTCATGAGCCGACTGTCTGAGCCGATAAACGCCACGGTAATCCCCATACGGTTGCACCAATCAATGGCTGCGATCGAGACCGTCCCAGCCGAGGCGCGAACGATAATACGGTCGACCTCGCATCGCCCACGAGGAAAGTGTATCTCGCGGAGCTCGCCATCTGCAATAAACCCGTCCTTCACGATCAGGTGCCCCCGTTCGACGTTCATCGACACGCCAAATCCGTCGACGACGAGAACGTTTCGCGCTTGGATCGTAGGTCGAAGGCGTGGCTCGGCCGTCGACGATGACCGGGCGGGGTCTTTAGGGCTGGCGAGCATTTCGTTTCTCCTTACGCTCTCTAATCAAGCGCTGTGCGAGGGGTACGAGTTGGACGATCGTGACGAGCTGGTCGAACGCGTGGCTCGCCGTGTCGCTTGAGCCTCCGAGCAGCTCCGCCTGAACCTCTGTCGGGTTCCTGTTGTCGTACGAGGCGACAATCGCTCCAAGCAACAGTGCGTCGAACGTTTCGCGCTCGCACTTCGTGATGCGCAACAACGGAAACGATCTTTTCAAGCCTTCTACTGCGTTCCAGACAAGCGTGCAAAACGGTTGCCACATAACGAAAGCCTTCTGAAATTCATCGTCAGGAATCGTCTTGAGTTTCAGAAGCATCGCATTCCGTTCGGGATCGAGATTGACAATGTTCTTGGCGAATGAAATCAGGCTGGCGATTTGCGTTGAGTTGTCCAGGATCTGTTTGTAGGGCATGCCCGCGCCGCCGAGTTCCGGATCGTTGAGGTGAACGATCGGGGTAAGGGCTTCTTTGATCTGCCGCGCGTAGCCGAGCGTATCGCCACCGAGGTACATCATCCGCAGAAGCATCGACAGCGCCAGACGATAGAAATCGTGCAGGCGCACGGCGGTCGGGCGCTTGCGTATCGCTTTTCGAACTGCGGTCTCGACTGCGGCACGAATCTTGGCGTCGGTAACCTGCTTTAGATTGGGAGTCAGGCCGAGATAGCGTTGAAAGGTGCGCTTGATACGACCATGCGCTCCGAGGATCTCCTGGCGCAGTGCATCTTTGGCAAGGCGCGAAGGAGCAGGCTGCCCGTCGCGCGCGAGTTCGAATGCTAGAGCGCTGAGAGTGTAGCGCCTACGTAAGCGTTTGCGTGCCGCGACGATGGCTTCCAGGCGGGTCAGTTGCTCGGCGTCGAGCCCATATTGTTTGGTGCCGGGAATGCGCTGCGCGGGCGAAATGAACTTGGCCTCGACAATATCTTCCCAAGTCTTTCGTTTGATCTTCTGACGCGCTAGTATGCTTCGCAGCGGGGCGAGTTGCCCGGAGGTCTCCACCGAGGAGACTTCGCCGGCGGCCCATTTGCTGCCCCTGAGATTGTCAGATTTGTCTCCTAAACCGCCCCTACGATGGGCCGGGACCGCGGATCGCGGTCACATCCGATAGGAGACACAAAATGAAGAAACCAGGAAAAGGCGCGAAGCCTCGTTCGGCAGCGCCCCAGGTCAGGCTCACCTTCCTTGAGCCAGTCACAGACACCCAAGAGGAGCGTCAACGGCGCGTCTTCGATGCGGTGGCCCTCAAACGGCGGGCCAACCGCCAAAAAGTCAAGCTCTCGATGAGCGAGGCGACGCGTCGATCGGGAACAACGATAAAGACGGTTCGACGATACGCCCCAAGTGCGCTCGTCGAACGTGACGGCCGCGTCGAGGTCAAAGCGACCGATCGCATCCCACGTCGGATGAGGTTCCTGACGCCGAAAGGCGAGATCATCGTAACGGTCTCGTCGCGTGACGCTACCCGAATCTCGGAGCACCACGCCGCCGTCTTCCGTTGCGTCGCCACCGGGGGTAGAGATGTCTCCGGCTTGCAACCGTTTGTCTACAAGACGCTCAAGGCCAAAGGCCAGGTCCATGAGTTTGTGACCGATCCGCAGACGATCAATCGGCTCTACCGAGCCGGCGCGCTCACCTTCCTTGACGTGTACGCATCTTCGAAAGGCGGTGCATAATGGCCTCAAAGCTGCGTACACCTCAGGAGTCGGCGCGCCGGGCCGCCACGCGCCGCGACAAACGGCTGCTGCGCTTCGGAACTGACACGCCGAGCTGCGCGGCGTGCGGCTACAGCCGGCGGACCGCCTCGTTGCAGGTCCACGAACCCGGTGGGAAAGCGAACCAGGAAGTCAGTATGCTCGCGTGCCGCAACTGCCACGACGAACTGACGGACGCGGGCATTGAGTCCCTGGGCGATCTTCGGCTTCGCATCGAGGATCGCGATCCGCTCGAAATTCTCGCAGCCCTGCTCCTTGGTCTGGTCGACTTTCTCCAGCTCCTGACCGATAAACTGAGAGAATGGGCGAGGTGGTGTCAGGAGGCGGCCCCGTATCTGCGGGAAACGGTCGGGCCGCGGTGGTGGGAACCGATGCTGGTAGCGGTCCCCCTCTAGTTCCTGTCCGTGACAGCGCCGTGCGCGCTTGGGTCGAACCCCATCGATCCAGGCGCGCCGGCGCGAAGAAAGTTCCGTGGAGACCGCGCGGGATGGCCGATCGCGTGCTGGTCTTCGACACGGAGACGACGACCGATTTCGCGCAGCGTCTTCAGTTCGGCGTGTTTCGTCTCCACGAACACGGCGCGCTCCTCGAAGAGGGGATCTTCTTCGGCGACAGCCTGACGGATGAGGAAGAGTCGTTCATACGGACGTACGCCGATTTGCACGGCTTTCCGGTCTACACGCGGCGGGAGTTCGTCGAGATCTTCTACGAAGAGGCATACGAGCTTGGCACGCTCTGCGTCGGATACAATCTTCCGTTTGACATTTCGAGATGCGCCGTTCGTGCAAATAGTGGACGCGGTGAGAACCGGCGGAAGTTTCGCTTCAAACTGAGTTGGCGCGTCGACCTCCCGGATATTCGCATCGAGGCCATATCCGGCCGGGCCGCCTTTATCACCTTCGCCCCGAAGATGAAACTGAAAGACTGGGAGAAACCGTTCTTCGACGGACGCTTCCTCGACCTCAGTACCCTTTCGACGGCCTTGACGGGCGAAAAGTATACGCTCGGCCGCGCGGCCATCATCTTCGAGACCGAACACCGCAAGAGCAAGACCGAGAGCCTCGGTACGATCACCGAAGAGACGCTCGACTACGGCCGTAACGATGCGCTCGTTACCTGGGAGCTCTTTGAGAAGCTGACAGCGGAATATCTGAAGTACCCCTTCGCCACGCTAGAGCACGAACGGCGACAGCCTGCCGGCAGCGTTCCGTTTACCGAGATCTATTCGACCGCGAGCATAGCGAAGGCGCTCTTACGGTCGTCGATGGGGATCGTGCCGCTCCTTGCGCATGTGCAGAAGCCTGACCCCACGTTCCTCGGGCATGCCATGTCATCGTACTTCGGGGGCAGGTCGGAGGTCCGTTCGCGGCGCGTAGACGTACCCGTTCGCGTGGTCGACTTTACCTCGATGTATCCGAGCGTCTTTTTGCTGGAAAATTTACAAGAGCTCCTCACGGCGAAGGAAATGCAAACCCGTGACGCAACCGGTGCGGCGCGCAGGGTCTTAGCCGATGCAACGCTGGAAGGCCTCTACGATCCTGCGTTCTGGCCGAACCTACGCTGCATCGTGCGCATCCGGCCCAAAGGCGACACGCTCCCCGTTCGCTTTCGCATGAGCCGGGACGATCCGTACACGATCGCGGTAACACCCTTTACCTCAAGCCATGACCGGTGGTACACACTCGCCGACGTTATCGCGGCCAAACTCTTGGGCGGTACGGAACCGGAGATATTGGAGGCGACCGAGTTCTTCGCAACAGAACGGCAGACCGACCTTAGACCAGTTGACCTCCTGGGCATAACGCTCGATCCGCAGCGTCAGTTCTTTCGGACGGTCGTTGAAGAGCGCCAGCGGTACAAGGACGTAAACCCGGCGCTCGCCCAAGCGCTGAAGATCCTGGCCAATAGCGGCGCGTACGGCATCTATGCGGAGATCAATGTTACTCCGACCGCAAACACCAACGGTAAGAAGGCAAAGGGCGCGTCCCAGTTCGTCAAACCGGCGCGAGGCCTATGGTATGCCGACATAGGACCCGAGGAAGGGAAGACGCATAACGAGCAGCCGGGTACGTTCTTCAACCCGGTCATCGCTTCGCTTGTAACGGGCGGGGCACGCCTCGTTCTCGCGATGGCAGAAACAGAAGTCAAGGCGCGAGGCGGAACGTTCGCGTTCGCCGATACCGACAGCCTCGCGATCGTTGCGGGGTCGCATCCGGCACAGGACGTGCCGTGCCTCAGTGACCAGGCGGTTAGCGACATCATCGACGGCTTCAACCGGCTAAACCCGTACGACAAGAACGTCGTGCCGGATCTGCTCAAGCTCGAATACAAAGACATACCGGACCTTCGTTGCTGGGCGGTCTCGGCGAAGCGGTACGTGCTCTTCACCCGTGACCAGCGGAACCGATTGCGGATCGTTAAGGCGTCCGAGAGTGGCCTCGGCGCAACGCTTGGGCGAACGGAACGGGAGACGGTCGGGAAACTCGCACGCCGCATGTGGTTACGCATCCTCGTTAGCGAGTTCGGCATTCGATACCGCGGCGAACGGAAGGCACGCGTCACGCGCTTGACGGACTTCGACCTGCCGATGCGCCGGCGGCTTCCCATTACGCAACCGCACGTCTATGACACCCCAGGCTTCAAGCGCTTTAATCGGGCCAAGAGCTATGACGCTCGGATCAAGCCGTTTGGCTTTCTGCAGACCATTACGCCCGCAAGGGAGATAGGGAAGGCAGTGCAGCCGATCGCGCCTTCGGAGCGCGACATCACGAAGAGCCGAAGGCTACCGTGGACCGATTTCCGCGGCGGTAAGCCCGTCAAGCTCGACTGGTACGGCAACGCGTATGCTGGCACGGTCCCCGTTATGCGGCTCGATCAGTTCGTCGAACTGCACGAAGAACACCCCGAAGCGAAAGCCGCGGCACCGAACGGAGTGCCGGCGAGCGAAGACGATCGTGGCGTTCTTGGTAGACTGCGCTTGTACGCTGGTGCACCGCGAAGGATCGGTAAGGAAGTCGATCGGCTCGACGAGGACGATGAATACTCGCTCGGCGCGCCTGACCCGGCCGAGTACACCGCCGAAGGCCACACGCTCGAATGGGCGCTCCAGATTCTTGAGCCGGAGCCCGCAACAGAAGTGGCTCCGCTTCTCGGCATCCACGAGAAAAGTTTCCGGATGATCCGCCGGGGCCTTGTTACTCCGCACCGAGATACGCGCGACGACATTATTCGCGTGGCTGAAAGTCGAGAGTCGACGACGATGAAGGCTGATGAATGATGACCGATCTGTTGCGCTTCATCTCCGAAGGGCCGTCGAAGCTTCGGAAATCGCTTTCCGAACCTTCGTACGGCGAGCGACGGGTGAAACTACCTACAAGCTCGCCCGACGCGTCCGGAGGGCTATTCTGACCCACGAGCTGTTCCCGAAACCGTTCAACGCCGGCGTCACCTACTGGTTCCGTCTGTACTCAATCCAGCTCCGGCACGGCCAGTTCACTGACGATCGCCGGTGAGCGCCCGTTAACGTCATTGAGCCCGGAGCAGTCGTCGGCGCGTTTACTACGGAAAAACCCGACCGATCTTGCTTGTGGTTTGTTCCGTGAACCAGAGGGCCCCATCCGGACCCGTGGTGATGCCGTAAGGACCGCTGCCATTGGTCGTGGTTGGGTATTCGGTGATCGTGCCGGAGGTGGTCACCCGACCGATCTTGCCGATGCCGCTGCCGGCGTTATTTTCCGTGAACCAGAGGGCCCCGTCCGGACCCGTGACGATGCCATAAGGAACGCTGTTTGCGGTCGGGACCGTGTATTCGGTGAACGCGCCGGAGGTGCTCACCCGACCGATCTTGCTTGTGCTTTGTTCCGCGAACCAGAGGGCCCCATCCGGACCCGTGGTGATGCCGGTAGGATTGCTGCCCGCGGTCGGAATCGTGTATTCGGTGAACGCGCCGGAGGTGGTTACCCGACCGATCTTGCTGGTGGCGAATTCCGTGAACCAGAGGGCCCCGTCCGGACCCGTGGTGATGCCCCAAGGACCGCTGCCCGGAAACGGCGGGGTCGGCGGGAACGTGTATTCGGTGAGCGCGCCGGAGGTGGTCACCCGACCGATCTTGTTGGCGCCTTGTTCCGTGAACCAGAGGGCCCCATCCGGACCCGTGGTGATGCCGGTAGGTTCGCTGCTCGCGGTCGGGATCGTGTATTCGGTGAACGCGCCGGAGGTGGTCACCCGACCGATGTTGCCGGCTTCTTGTTCCGTGAACCAGAGGGCCCCGTCCGGACCTGTGGTGATGCCGGTAGGATCGCGATCTTGGAACGCGGTCGGGAGCAGGTATTCGGTGAACGCGCCGGAGGTGGTCACCCGACCGATCTTGCCGGGGTTGGCGAATTCCGTGAACCAGAGGGCCCCATCCGGACCCGTGGTGATGCCTTCAGGTTCGCTGCCCGAAATCGGCGCGGTCGGGATCGTGTATTCGATGAACGTCCCGCTCGTGGGTCTTACCGGTGAGGAATAGATGCCGCCTGAGGCGCCGATCACGTAGAGATTCGCACTATCGGTCGAAATGCTGACACCCGCGCCGCTCTGCGCGTTCCAGCCCGGCGTGCTGAGATTGTAGTAGTAGATCGAATTGCCGCCCGAGTTGGTGGGGTAGCCTAAAACGAAGACGCCACCGATGGTCGTCGGCGCGATTGCCGATGCATTGCCCGGTAACTGCACGAAACTGTTATTTGGATTCTTGTAATAGATGCTGCCGATGGAATTGAGAACGTACAACCCGGCGGTCGATACGGTGCCATTGGACTGCGTGAAGCTATTCGGATCCCACGAGGCTGCGATTCGCACACCGGCGCCGGGCACTTGCGACCACGTGCCGCTGACGTTGCGCCAGATCGCTTGATCGCTGCCGGCCGTATTGCCGTTGGAGAGCACGTAGATCGAGCCGTCTGCAGCAGCGGTGATGTCGCTGCATCCGCCGCCCAGCGCCGTCCATGTTCCGCCGCTGTACGAATATGTACCGCCGCCGGAATTGATCGCATACAGCGTGCCGTTTGGCGCAACGCTAAGGCGCGAGGCCAGTCCGGAGATATTGGTCCACGTTCCGCTGACATAGTGCCAGATGTATTTGTCCGCACCGCTCGGTGCGTTCGAGAGCACCCAGAGCGAACCGTCGGGAGCCGCGGCGGCAGAACTTGCCGCACCGGGAATCTGCGTCCAGTTGGCGCCCTGGATTGCACTCTGCGGTTTGACGGCCATGACGCTGGCTGGAAGAATGGTCGTGTGCGCCATGGGCGCAGGCGGAACCAATGCCGGTGAGATCGACGTGGGCATGCCCATCTGTGGAGTGGGGCGTGGGTTGGACGCAAGTCTGGAACAGCCACTCGCCAATGCCAAGCCGAAAAGGGCACCAATGGCGAGGTACGGGATTTTCATAGTCCAGCTCCGTTCACGCTCAGCGAATCGGAGTGTTCGGAAACGAGAAACCGACAGCGTGCCGACAATTCACCAGGCCTGTGCAGCTTCATGCTAGGTGGGGGTTGACCTTCCCGATCCGCTCGCGCCGGCACGCTTTCCCTGGAGCGGCAAGCGTTGAACGCGCTGGAACGCACGTGGCGCACCCGCGCCATTGGCAGGCGTTCCTGATGTCGCGCGGGAGATCGTGGCGTGGGTCGATGACGGCTCGATGGCAGCCATCGACTATGATCGAGACATTCTAGCGCACCTCGCGCCTCATTCTCTTGGCGCGATCGGCGCCGCGATTCAGGTCTCGCCTCGTTACGCTTCTCTTATCCGCTATCCGCGCAGGCAAGGTGAGACCGCACCGGAGGCACTGGGCAGCTCTGCGCGGGCTGACCATCCGTAAGGGTCACGACTCGCGCTAGCCGCTGTTTTAAGAAGGTTCCTGTCCTGGCGACCCTAAGTGACGTGGCTGAGCCCGAACGGAGGCCTTACCTCTATGTGTTGTTTCGTTTCCCCGTTAGCGGCGATCGTTCTTTCAGGATTGACCGTTGGAAGCGACCCTACAATCGATGTGGCGCATACGCCGCGGCCACTAGACATATCACGCTTGGCAACTGATAAATTCTCTCGACGGAAGTCGCTGAGCACGCGCACAGCCCGCGTGATACAGCCGTTTTGGCTCAATGCGCGGAGCGGTGCTTAAGCGTGAGATTCCTGACAGCGATCGCTGCTAAGGAACAGCGGGTGCTCAGGATGGCCGGTCTCGCCATTGTGCTAATCGCCATCACTGTGGTCGTTATGATCGCCGTTGAACGACACAAGAACGATGTGGCGGCCGAAGCAGAACGTGCTCGGATCGCCGCTGCTCAGGCTGCGGCGCTTGCTCACTTCGCCAGCTTAGCGAGTTTTGCTGTTCGGGTGGAAACAGCCTTTGAGCGTTTCTCTGCCGCAAAGAAAGAATTTGATAAGCTTTCGTCACAGGCTTCCGAAGTCGGCCACATCGCTTGGCTCGGCGACACCTCCCGCCTTCTGGAAGCCGGTAGGTCCTGCGAAGCCTCCCTCCTTTTCGAAGCCGCCAGGTACCACCGTCCGCTCATCATTCCAAGAGGTGTACGGGCATCATGACTGCACTTTTTTTGCGCGCATCGAGACGGTTCAACGAATACGTCGTTATCGCTGTTCTGCTGCTCATCGTCTGCTTGGCACATTTTGGCGCTGCGTACGCTGGCACTACGGACCCGACGCCAAGCCAAATGGTCAGTGCGATCAAGAGAGCGCACATCGAAGGCATCGCAGCCGGGGACCCCAATCTCGCCGCCCGTTTCGTCCTCTATCGTTTGTACGCGAGCGGACCCCCTGTATACGGCGCGCACCCAGGCTCGGGCTATTTTAGCCTTTCTAACGTTAGGTATCTCACAGTCAACGGTCAACACTTAGTACTGTTTAGTTACACGAACGGAGGAAACGCTGGATGGCAAGACTTTGCATTTTTTGTCGGTAGTCTGAATTACGCTGGGGAACTGCCGTTTATGGGCCGTAATGCCAGGTATCAATCGGTTGGGTCGAATCTCGTGATCAGGCTGCATACCCTGCGAGGCTCGGATCCGATGTGCTGTCCGAGCGGACCTTGGCGCACAGTCGCAACTCTCTCGGCAAATGCCCATGGGCTCTTCACCGTCACCCCCAACCCAGCGGCCACCCCCAGTACGCGAATTGCATCGGTAGGCGCTGCTTCGCCGGCACATCCGAGTGGTGCCAGCGCGGTCGTGCGGCAGTTTTACGCATGGTATATGAAAATACAAAACCATAGTGGTGAAGCGCGTACAACGGATTATCTCGCTCCCGTGAGAGGCTTGTTTGACGACCGCCTCTATTGGCTGCTCAAGGAAGCAGACTCGGACCATCCCGGAAGCAAACCCCGCTACGGCATGGAATGCTCGCTCGATGCGAATCCCTTCGGCTTGGGGCAGATGTATAGCCGGATATGGAGTTTCACGGTCGGAGCGCCGACCAAACAGGGCGATACGCTCGTTGTCCCGGTTACGCTGTTCTTGGGCCATACATCGCCTGGTGGAGCGGGCAAAATCACTGCGATCGTTAAGGACGAGGCCGGAGCGTACAAGATCTACGACATAAACGACTTCGAATCACATCGGCAATTTTTGGAGAAGCTTGCGCGCGATCCGAATTGCGCGTGGCCAAAGTGAATCACCGCTAAAGTGAATCGGCCCGCGGCTTCGAACGCTACTGGAACCTCAGCGCCGTTATGGAGAAGGAGAGCACATGCATAAGTTGATTGCGTTTGCAGGGGCGCTTGCGTTGCTTGCCGCCGCACCCGCTTCCGCGGCGACGACGGCGCAAAAGGCTGCGGTCGCTGCGCTCATCTTGGCCGAGCGCGGGCGCGCGGCCGTCGGCACCGTGATCGGAACGAAAACCTTATCCAACGGCAAAGGCGTCGCGCAAGTGATCGTCGCGATGCCGTCGTGCTTCATCGTCCAGGCGTACGCCCAATGCGACTATGTTGATCAGACGGCATGGTTGCACCTGAAGAACGGCAAGTGGATATTCTTGGGCGATCTCGGTGAGAAATACTACGATCAGGGCATCGCGAAATTCGGGTCGGCCGCAGCGATGTTGGAGAAACAGTACGGAATTCCGGCTTCCGTCGCGAAGCAGTTCACGGGTCCGCGCCAAAACAGCGTGCCATGAATTATGCGCGGGCGACCGGTTGCGTTCTCGGCGATTTCTGGTTGCAGCCTTCGATTCCTCGCCCATCTTGATGAAGAACGAAAAACATGAGTGTTCTAGGAACTACGACGCGCGCGGGAGTGAATCTTTATACATTTGACGGTGCATTTGATCGTAGTGGCTCTGGTTCACCGTTCCCTTTTCCGCCGTGAAGACCGAATCGGCGTCTGGCCGAGTTGAGGATGCAGACTCAGCTTGCAAGAGCTGGCCCGAAATTACACACGAATCCGGACACAGTCCAGCCGACGATCAAGATCAGTGCGTTCGCACAGTCCTGCGACCTCCATTGCGGCGGTGTTGGCATGAATAACACCGTCATATGGCGAATCCCCGTTAGCTGCTAAAAGAAAATGACTCTGGGACGTTGACAGCTTCCGTAGCGCATGGCGCGGTGTCTTTTGTGGTGCTTCGAGAGGAGCCGGCCGAACGTCGCGACGCTCTTTGTCGCCAATTTTTCAATGAAATTTATCGCGACGTGTTTCCTAATCCCGATGAGGCGGAGGGTCCTGACACGTGGCTGCCACTGATGAGCGACGACGTTCCGGTCGGACAGCCACTCGTTCATATGGTTCTAGCGCGTGATTCGGGCGAGCAAATTCTCGGCGGTATCATCTTCGAATCCTATCGGGAGAGTGCGTGTTGGCTCGCAACATATATTGCAGTCCGCCCCGACGCACGCCATCGCGGCATCGGAGAATCTCTGATTATGAAAACCGTCGATACGATATCGCGACAAACCGAGGACGTTATCATGTTCGCTGAAGCCGAGATCCCGACGAGACTTCCGATTCCCGCGGAACGCGAGTGGGGGTGGAAGCGCCTTGCAATCCTAACCAGCTTCGGTTTTAGCCGGATCTTGATCAATTACGTGCAGCCGGCGCTCTCACCCGAGAAGCATGCGATCGACAATCTGTACCTGCTCCTCTATGCGGGCGAACGCGGAGAGGATGTCATTTCGTCAGTTCGACTCATCGCTTTTCTCAAAGAGTTTTATGCGGCGCTTCATCAGCCGTCCTCGCCTTATCTCAGCGAGATGTGCGACGCGCTCGCGACACGGACGATCCTGGAAACGCAAAGTTTGCCCACTTCCGCATCAGATCCCAAATACATAATCTAAGACCGGGGGCAATTAATGCTCGCATCGAGCGACCCGACGGTAGGACACTGCACGAGCATTGCGCTGCGGATGATGTTCTTGCGGCAGCACGTCAAACAGAAAACGAAAGGGAGTAAAGATAGCGAGCCCGCCGAGATTTCTGTAGGTACTTTGCGCGACGTCCTTCACGGCAGTCGTGACCACCACCTTGATGACCTTCTGCGTGCTCCAGTTGCTTCGTTTTGTGACGATATCGTGACGCCATACATAGTCGAGAGGAACTTGCCGCTCATCGTCCTCTGTGAGGCTTTCGGAGACGATCCGGATAGTGAGGCTCGCACGCGGTTCCCTCGGGAAGTGATGATCAGTTTGCCCGAGACTTTCCAAATGCGCTGGGAGAACAATCGCACCCTCAAGGTCCATTTTGCAGACCTCAAAAGGGCTGCAAAGCTAGTCGATAGTGTAACGTTCTTTGCCAGCGGCCTCTTCGTCTATTCCGTTTCGTTCATTTTCGACATGCCCGATGTCAGCCTCAACGTTTTGGATCCCAAGCTGATGCTGGTCCTCTCGGCAATCGCCGCGCGACCCGCAGGTGATATCGTGCACGATTCGGTGCGTTTTAGGCTCAATGACGACAAGGACGAACTGCCGCTGATCGAATTCCTTCAAGCAAGGCTTTCAAGGCTTTCGAAGCTTGCCGACGAGAGCAAGTTATCCCGCAATGTTTTCTCGTTACTCAAGAAAGACGAAGCCGTCAAAGCATTGCGTGAATGTGGCGACTCAAACGCCACGGCAAAATCCGCGGGTGTCGATGCGTTGCGTACGTCCTTGTTGAACCTCTTCCCAGAGAACAGTCATTTTGACGGCAGAACCTTGGTCGACATCGAGGTCATCGGATGTTCGCGTCACGATAAAGTGCTCGAGTACGCACGTTTGTCCGAGGCACGCCAAGCCAAGCTTGACGATTTTTCGAAATCGTTGGCTGGGCTGACTCAGAATGTTCTCGATTACGAAGAGCAAGACGAAGAAGAGATATACGATTCGCTTGCGGGCGGCTTGAAAATTGGGAACGATATCACGTTCGTCAGTAAGGACGTCGCTGTCAAATTCTGCAAAAGTTCCCGAGTAACCAGCGAGATGCGTTGTGTTGTCGGCGGCTCGCCCTATTGGATGCTGGTACAGCTCGTGATGGGGCATAATGAAGCGTTGCTGGCTGGTCTCGGCGCAGATATCGACGAGCAGGGCCCGGGGGAAGGCGGGGTGATTGGACAGCTTCTCCCGTCGAAGGATCCACATGATATCGAAGGTACGCGCGAGCGATTGAACCAGGCGCTGAAACGAAAGATCAGGCTTGCTCACTACATTCCAAATCTATTCCGCTATCCCACGGAAAAGAATTTGTACCGCTTCTATTCGAAAATGCGAGGTCTTAAGTTAAGGCAGAAATACCTTGTCAGCTCCGAAGCTGCGTGGGAAAACGCGGTACGGGAAACTAGCTCGGTAACCGAAGAACAGACCGGCCATACATTTAACGGTGTCTTGATAGCGCTCGGCGTGATTCAGCTCGGCGGGGTGCTGGCCGCAATTGCTGCGATCGATGACAACCGTTTTTGGTACTTTGGAACGCACGTCTTTAACGCAGGAGCGGACATACACGCGCTCGTGGACCTCTGGAATGGTTTCGGCCACTCGTACAACGGAGGTCGGCCGGACGATTTCTCTGCCGTGTGGGCGCTTTTCGTTGCTGGCGTTTTGATCTTTCTTGGTTCCGTATCCCTGATGGTGGCCGTGTGGCCTCGGGTAAGACAAAAGCTGAACCAATGGTGGGCACGGATGGCCCGTTTGCCAGTGCGGCGAACGCGGCCTAGGCGGCCGAGCTAGAGTGACCGAATTAATAGGTTAGGCTGACCTGAGGCGGTCTTTCAGGCGGCGGACAACTGTGAATTGGTCTTAAGGGTTTAGACGAATTCTCGGGGTGTTAGGTTTCCGAGGGAACTATGCGGCCGAACCTCGTTGAAATCGGCCGAACGCGCCGAGTCGGGTGAGGTCCAGACCAACGACGAGCTATCGATGAAATACGCAGTGCGGCGCTGATTAATCTCGTTGCGCTCGACGATACCATACACCGTAAACACTTTGAGCATGTCAGAAGTCCTCCGTTTCGGGCGGCTCGAGATTCATGAAGCGGCTCGCGAGGCGCGATCGATGGGTCGACATCGGGCTGAAACCGCGGGAGTACCAATTGTTGCGCGCTCCGCCTTGCGTGTATCGGCGACCCTATCCGCAGGCCCAGCGGCTTACCGGAGCGGCGCTCAGGGCGCACGGCGCGGGGCGCAGGGGCAGAGGGACGGGCTGGCGCGATCGGGCCGCCCGGCGAGGGACCGGACGTTTCGGGCGCTTGTGTAGATACCCGTGGTGAATCCTAGAGTGCCGATGAAGCATTCGTTCGCGACAATCGACGCCTGACGCGCGGTCCGGGTATGCAGCCGGACGATCGCTCGGCAACGCTTCTTTCGCCGTGCCAGCTGGTGGTCCGCACGGTCTTCAAAT